>Ga0207655_1000011_pt1 | contig 643321 bp, 607 predicted proteins | sample KBSM44metaG_FD_184398 | JGI IMG/M metagenome (GOLD analysis project Ga0207655, IMG submission 184398) | Miscanthus rhizosphere microbial communities from Kellogg Biological Station, Michigan, USA - KBS M4-4 metaG (SPAdes) (version 2) | ecosystem: Host-associated > Plants > Roots > Rhizosphere... | reverse complement strand
CACCAGAATGTGGTCACTGGTATCATTAATGATATGCCGGGCGACAGCCGACCCAATAAAGCCTGCACCACCGGTAACGATAATTTTCATAAAACCCTCTAAACAACACCTTAACTTTGTGAAAAAAATTCCTGCGCCAGAGTTTACCGCCATCCCGGGTAGGATGCAGCGGCGCTGCGCTTAACCAGCCCGCGGTCATGCTTTCTTATATCGCATACGCTATTACGGGCCACGCCAGGCTGACCGTCAGCGGTAACCTTGCGGATTTTTTTGCTGCCAGTTCCAGGTATCACGCATCATGGCGTCAATGCCGCGCTGCACCTCCCAGCCCAACTCTTGTTTCGCCAATCGCGCATCGGCCCAGAACGCAGGAAGGTCGCCATCACGGCGCGGTAAAATCTGGTATGGAACAGCGACGCCCGACGCTTTCTCAAAGGCCCGGATCATCTCCAATACGGAATACCCAACGCCGGCACCCAAATTGTAAGCCTTGAATCCGTCGATCTTTGGCAAATGGTCCATCGCCATCAGGTGGCCTTCAGCCAAATCCATCACGTGGATATAGTCGCGCACGCCGGTGCCATCTTCGGTCGGGTAGTCACCGCCGAATACGCCGAGTTTCTCCAGCTTGCCGATCGCCACCTGGGAGATATAAGGCAAGAGGTTGTTGGGAATGCCATTCGGGTCTTCACCGATCATGCCGGACTCGTGAGCGCCGACCGGATTGAAATAGCGCAGGGCGATAATGGAAAATTGCGGCTCCGCCTTGGCGAAATCCTGCAGAATTTGCTCAACCATCAGCTTGGAGGTGCCATAGGGGCTGGTCGTTCCGCCGATCGGCGTGGTTTCAACGTAAGGCACCGGAGAATTGGCGCCGTAAACCGTAGCCGAGGAGCTGAAGATGAACTGGTGTACACCTGCGCGACGCATTTCCTCCAACAGGATCAGCGTGCCCGCAACGTTATTCTGATAATACTCGAGCGGCTTGCGAGTCGATTCGCCAACGGCCTTCAACCCGGCAAAATGGATAACGGCGCTGATCTTGTGTTCATCGAAAATGCGAGCGAGGCACTCTCTTTCGCGAATATCGCCTTGGTAAAATGCCGCGGCTTTACCGGCCAATTGTTCTACGCGATGCAGTGACTCCTGAGAGGCGTTGCAGAGATTATCCAGAACCACGACATCTTCTCCGCGCGCCAGCAGAGTCAACACCGTGTGTGACCCGATATAACCAGCGCCGCCCGTAACCAAAATCGCCATAACCACTCCTCTATGCTTCGCGTTTATACATTGTTATGTCGCATGCCCCTGACTCTGCTGCCCAGAGTATATGAAGCAAACGAGTTGCCTAAAAGATCGTCTTTTTGCCGACAGATCGGCATCCGGCGGGCAGTTTGATGCCATACGATAGCGCATCTGGGGCAACAAAACAGGAGTAAGGCGATATTTCAGAATTATTCTTAAGGCCCAGCCGCCTTCTGGTAAGCCCTGGTTGCCCGGCCGCATTTACACTGGTAACCGATGGCGCCAACCCGCCATAAAAACAAATAACGACCCGCCCGTCTTCGGCATTAAATTGGTGCAAAGATAAAAAAACAGAATGGCGTTGATAAGTCTTAACGACGCCTCGGTGATGGGAAAAACAGCCAGGCCTGGGTTCTTTATTATCACGATTATCACGTCCCGAACAAACGGTGAGGAAAACGCGAGAGCAGCTGGGAGTAGACGCAAAATATTCGTGGTTGGCACATCGGGTTGAAAAAGCAAAACAACGATATCGGGGGATTGTTGGTGATCTCCCCCGACATCGCAGCCTGATTTTATCTCTTATCGCTGCCGCGCAAAGTACTGCGCGACCCGACTCACGTCCTTTTCATCCAGCGTGCCCGAGTCGCTCAGCAGCGTGATCCACGACTTGATATAGGTATATTTCGCCGACGCCAGGTCACGCTGCGCGCTGTAGAGTTGCTGTTCGGCGTTCAGTACGTCGACGTTGACGCGTTGCCCCGCCAACACGCTCTGGCGCGTAGCCTCAACCTGCGTGGTGGCCGACTTCACGGCGAGTTCATACGCCGCCAGCTTGGCCCGGCTGCTGATGCATAGGTTGAATTGCTTGCGCAAATCGTTCAGCGTGGTACCGACCTGCGCATCCATCTCATACATTGCCTGGCCGTAGCGCGCCGCCGCCTGGCGGGTGGAAGCCGAGACCCCGCCGCCGGCATAAATAGGCATGCTGACCTGCACGCCGACGCTATTGGTTCGGTATTTTTGGTTCACCGTGTTGTCGCTGCTGGAGTCGTTTTCCGAGTGTGAAGCGTAGAGTTGCACCTGCGGCATAAAGCCGGCGCGGTTTCTCTCCACTTCATACTTGGCGGCATCGACGCCGTGGCGCGAGGCAGCCAGCATCGGGTTATTGTCTAACGCGATCTTTTGCCACTCTTCGAATTTGGACGGGATCAGCGGCGCGACCTGGAATTTGCCGGGCCGCAAGGTTTGCAGATCGTCCAACTGGTTCAGCGGCACGCCGATAATCACTTCCAAATCCCGCTGCGCGGAGTCCAACGCATCGCGCGCTTCAATCACCTGCGCTTCCGCCAGGCTGTATCTGGCCTGCGTTTCCGAAACGTCGGTAACTGTGCCCTCGCCCGCGCTCATCAGGCGATCGTTCAGCGCCAGTTGTTCTTTGTATGCCGTCTTCTGCGCTTCCGCCAACGCAATCTGATCTTTGGCGTAAGCCACTTCAACATAGGCCGAAATAACCCGCACCGCGAGATCCAGGAATTTGCCGCGATAGCGCTCGTCCGCCATCAACGACTGCGCCACGCCGGCCTTATAGCGTGCATAGGCTTCGTAATCGAACAGCGGCTGCGTCAGCGTTACCGAACCGGAGTAGCTGCGGTACTGCTGGCGCTTGGTGACATCCGACATGTTGCCAAAAAAGTCGCTCTGCTGATATTTCTGCGTTTGCCAGTTGCGCGGCGAATTTTGATAGTTAAGCGACACCTTCGGCAGCAACCCCGCCCTGCCGATGTTTTCGTTCTCTTCCCCGGCTTCTTTCTCTTTTATCGCCGCCCGGAAGGTGGGATCTTTTTCAAGTGCCAGCGAATATGCGTCTGAGATCCCTATCGAATAAACCGGCGCAGATATCGCAAACAATAGGGTACTGATAGCAAGGCCAGCAACCTCTCGTTTAAATTGAATCAAAATTATTCCTCGGTTAATGAAGTATGAGCGCGATCCAAAATAGGTTTAAACAGGTAACTCAACAGTGAGCGCGAACCGGTTTTGACAAACACTTCGACCGGCATACCCGGTTTGATGTCGTCACCGTTTAACATCTTCATGCCTTCCGGCGACACCGTTACCTGCATTTGGTAGTAAGGTTCGCCATTAGCCTTGTCAACCAGCCGGTCGGCAGAAACCAAGGTTACCGTCCCCGGGATTTTCGGGGTCTTGTTTTGGTTGAAGGCGGTAAACATCAAATCCACCGGCAACCCGTTGTACACTTTATCGATCAGATCGACCTTGAGGCGGGCATCCACCACCAGCGTCGCCTGGCTTGGCACAACGTCCATCAGGTGGTCACCCGCTCCCACGACGCCCCCCTGAGTAAAGATACTTAACCCGACGACGGTGCCGTCGACCGGTGAAGTGATGGCGGTATTGCCCAGTTCAAAATTCGCCATATCCAGCTTGTTTTTATATTCGCTGGCATCCATTTGCGTTTGCGCCAGCTGGGTTCGCACTTCGCGCTGGTAATCGGCGAAGCGCTGATCGATGCGCTGCTGAGACTCCTGCAGCTGCTTTTGCAATTGGCCGATCCGCCCGACGGTTTCATCGATGCTGCCGTTCACCTCCGCGAACTGGCGCTGCACCTCAAGATAACGGTTACGCGGCAGGTAGCCGTCCGCCGCCAGCTGTTTCATGCTGTTCATCTGTTCACGCAGGCTGGCCAGCTGGATCTGCTTGTTGCCTCTGGAGTCCTGCAGGCCCTTCAGTTGGAAACGCATGCCGTCCATCGATTGCCTGTAGCCATCGATTTCACTTTGCAAGCCCAGGCGGCGGGAAGCGAACAGCTGCGTTTGCAGGGCGATAATTTCCGCCACCCGCGGCTGATCCTTAATTTGTTCGAATACGGGAGAAAACGTCACCTTGCCCAGGCCATCGCGCTCGGCCAACAGGCGCCCTTCGCTGGCCAGCGTGGTGTAATATTGGTCGCGCAATGATTCAACCTGCGCCTGTGCCTGTACCTGGCTCAGCTGCACCAATATCTCACCGGCTTTGACTTTGTCGCCTTCCTTGACGGTGATGCTTTTGATGATGCCGCTGGCCGGCGCCTGCACCGTTTTACGGTTGCCGGAAACGGTGACCGAACCCGGTGACGCCACCCCTTTATCCAAAGGCGCAAACGCGGCCCAGATAAAGAAGCCAAACAGGCCGATCCCGACCACCAGCCACCCCAGGCGAGTAAAGCGTCGTTCATCTTGTGGGATCTGCTGCGAATACGAGTCTTGCGATTCGCCAATGTGCGTAGCCATACCAACTCCTTTGACTGCAGGCGGAGATCCCCCGCCCGGCAAGTTCGCAACTTAATTAATTTGAGTTTTTGGGATATTGCCTTCGTCCGGCCCGTTATTGACCGCGCGCACCGCCGGTTGGCCGGCCTGTGCCCGCTGGGCGTTGGCCAGCGCCTGCAGCACCTGCTGCGTAGGGCCAAACGCGTTGACGGTGCCGTTCACCAGCAGCAACAGCTTGCTGGTCATCGACAACAGGTTGGTGCGGTGAGTGATCAGGATGACCGTTTTGTTGCGCTGCTTGAGGAACATGATGGCCTGATTCAGCGCTTTTTCGCCGGCGTCATCCAGGTTGGAGTTAGGCTCGTCCAACACGATCAGCGAAGGATCGCCATACAGGGCGCGAGCCAGGCCGATACGCTGCTTCTGGCCGCCCGACAGCCCGGCGCCGCCGTTGCCGATGAGCGAATCGTAACCGTGCGGGAAGCGTAAAATCAGTTCGTGCACCCCCGCCAGCTTGGCGGCCTCGATGACCTTTTCTGAATCCACCTCGTTAAAGCGCGCGATGTTCTCGGCGATGGAGCCGGCGAACAGTTCGATGTCCTGCGGCAAATAGCCGATGTACGGCCCCAGCTCGTCTTTATTCCACTGGTAAATGTCGGCGTTATCGAGCCGCACTATCCCCTCGCTCACCGGCCAAATGCCCACCAACAACCGCGCCAGGGTAGATTTGCCGGAAGCGCTTGGCCCGATGATCCCCAACACGTCGCCGGGTTCGACCGCGAAGCTGACGTTATGCAACACCGCATCGGCTTTTGAGCCCGGCGGCGTAGCGGTAACGCCCTCCACCGAGATCAGCCCCTGAGGACGCGGCAAAGACATACCGGTTCCACGCTCCGGGTGCGTATCCAATAATTTGACCAGGCGGCCGTAGGAAAGCTTGGCGGCGCTATAACTTTTCCAAACGTTAATCACCTGCTCGATAGGCGCCAGGGTGCGCCCCATCAAAATAGAGCCGGCAATCATCATTCCCGGCGTGATATGTCCGTCAATCGCCAGCCAGCCGCCAAGACCCAGCACCAATGACTGCAGCGAGAGACGAACGAACTTGGTGATCGACGTCACCGTCGCCGCACGTTCGCTGGCTACGCGTTGGCTATTCAAAAACCGCTGATGCAAACCAAACCAACGGCGTTTCAGGTTCGGCAACATGCCCAGGGCTTCGATCACCTCGGCGTTGCGCAAATTGGTGCTGGCCAGGCCCCCGGACATGATCGACAGCTTGCTGGCCTCGGCCAGAGGCTTCTTCGAAACCATTTCGTTGATGACCGCCAGGCCAATCAACAGCAAGGAGCCGACCAGCGCAAAGAGCCCAAGCCAAGGGTTGAACAGGAAAATAACCAGCAGGTAGATCGGGAACCAGGGCGCGTCGAAGAAGGCGAACAGGGCGCTGCCGGTCAGGAACTGGCGCACCATGGTCAGATCGCCCAGCATTTGCCCGGCATCCGAGGAACCGTTTTTAAGGTTGGATTCGTACGCTGCGGTATAAATGCGGTTGTTTAACCGCATATCCAGCTGGCTGCCGATGCGGATCACCACCATGCTGCGCACGTATTCCAACAACGCCATCATGCCGAACATGCCCAGCATGATCAGCGTCAACATCAGTAAGGTTATTTCATTGCGTGAAGGCAGAACCCGGTCATACACCTGAAGCATATAAACGGAAGGAACGAGCATTAACAAATTAATAAATGCGGTAAAAATGCCAACGGTCCAGAAGACTTTTGAGCGCGTCCGTATAACATCCGCAATTTCATTGCGCGGGATAAATTGGTTCACTTTCTTTCCTTACATCACCTGCACTGTCAGCCAAATCGCATTGATCTGTATAAGATTTTTCCTATACGAAAATCACCCCAAACATGCTCGAGACTGCAGCTGCTTTTTTTTAACTATAGATACAAAAAGTAAATAACAGCAAGGTCGCGAAAAAAAAAACACCGGCACCATAAAAACGAGGCAAAACACGGGGATAACATGGTCATTTTCCGTGACCAGACCCTGAAATTTAACCTGTGGCAAGCCCGCTATTTATATGGAAAAACGGAGGCAATTAATTGCCTCCGTTTTTATTTCACTTACAAACAATACCCATGTTAACTATTAGGCAACGTCTGCCACTGGCGCATGGGCAATACCGTTCAGCGTCACCGTCGATGCGTAATGCAAGGTATCGAGCAGGTTCTGGTGATCGGTGTTCTTCAGGTAGATTACGCTGTCGTTGGCATCCAGCTTATGGTCATCATTATTATCAATAATAATGTAGGAGTCGGTGCCGCCGGCACGATCTACCCCAACCACCCCAACCTTGCTCGCCAGCGAGTTGTCGCCGCCGATCCCCAGCAGAGACCCCAGAGCGCCAACCACGCCGGTGATAATACCGCCCAACAAGGCGCTGACCGCGTTCGCCAGTACGCTCTCGGTACGCACGCCGTAGTCGCCGAGGTTGTTGGTGCCGGCGGTAGCCGAAATGGTCAACCCGGACAGAACATCCACAATGCTGTCTTTAGCGCTGCTGAAGTCATTGATGGTGACACCGGCGTTGGTGGTGCTGCTGGTCAGGTGATACTCGTTGGCGCCAGTTCCGCCGGTAATGGTGGTATTCCCCAGTACGGTGAAGCTGTCGTTCGCGGTAGACCCCGTCAGCGCGAAGTTGGTCCCGCCAAGGCCCAGCAGGTTGGCCAGCGTGCTGCCCAACGGCAACAGTGCCAGCAGGTTATACAGCACGCCCTGCCCGGTGCCGCCCTGGTTAAGCACCAGATCGATCCCGCCGGTATTGGCAGAGGCATCCAGCGTCAACAGATTGCTGTAGCCGGCGCCAACGGTGAGATCCAGGTGATGGTCGCCCGTAACCGCGATGGTGCTGATCTGCGAGTTGCTGCCGGCCAGGTTCAGGATGTTGCCGTGAACGCCTGTACCGCCGGAGTCGATGTTGACGGTTCTCAAGGCGGTGCCCAACAAGGCGCTGCTGCTGCTGTTCAGGCTCAGCGAACCGGCGTTGATATCGCTGGTGCCCGAAGCAGTGAAGTTCACGTTGAAATGGTCGGTGGCGTTCTGCAGGAAAGTGATGTCCACGCTGCTGGCCGAGGTCGCATTGCCCGTGACCTCAAGCTGAGCAGAGTTACCGCCGGCGGCGTTGATCACCTTAACCGCGCTGGCCAAACCGGACAGCACGAACCCCTGCGAACCGATGTTCGACGTGTTGGCCTGAACCAAACTGCCCGCGTTGACGCTGCTTTCCGTCGTCGCGTTGCCCGTCAGAATACCGAAGTCGAAGGTGTGATCGGCGGTGGTAACCGCATTGCCGCGGTCGGTTGCGGTGGCCTTACCGATATAACCGGCCAGATCAACTTTCTCAAAGTTGGTAAACTGACTTGAGTTAGAGGTGAAGGTTGTGGTGCGGAATAACCCGCCAACCCCTGAAGCAACGGTAGTGACGTTCTTGGTGATAAAGTTGGCTGAAATGGTATCAATGCCGTTGCCGCCGTTTGCCTGCACGCCGGTGCTGACGATATTGGCTGCGCCGGTTGCCGCGTTGCCCACCCAGGTCAGGCTGTCATTGCCTTCGCCCAGGTTGAATTTCGCCGCGCCGGTAGCCAGGTTCGCCGTCGACGTAACAGCGGCCTTGTCATTGCCCGAACTGCCGTTAAGCACGATATTGCCGTTATTCACGGTAATCGCCACCCCTGGGTTCACCCCATCGGTGGAGAGCGTGACAACCGAGGCTGCGGTGCCGTTAATCGTCAGATTCGCCAGATGATCGGCGAACGCCAGATTAACCGCCGCCGCTGCGTTGGCATTCAGCTGAACGTTGGTCAGAACGGCCGTTTCAGCATTGCTCAGCACGTGGCTGCTGTTGGTGTTGACGGTACCGGTAGCATTGCCGCCGGCAGCGGTCGTTGTCAGGCTCGCCGCAGTTTTGTAAACCAGGCTGCTGCCGATGTCATACTCGAACGCATGCTGCTGGGCGACGGTGGTGTTGTCGGTCGCCGTAGAAGTACGCAGATCGTTGATGATAGCGGCGGTAATCGCTGCTTTATCGGTCAATCCGCTGTACAGCGCAATTTGCGCAGGCGTAGCGGCAACGCCGTGAACGCCGGTGTACACATGCTGAATGAAGTCATTGCCGGTAAGCTGCGCGCCCTTTTTCTGGAACTCAACGGAGGTCAGCAATTTCGTGGTAAGCGAAGTAAAGGTGTTACCGTGCTTGCCAAGGTAGTTGCTCCAGTCGTCCAGACCCTGTGCATCCACGTCGCGCTGCGGTACGGCCAGGAAAATCGAGGCGACCTGCTCGCGCGCCGCCAGCCCGGCCAGCTGCCCGGCGTTGTCAGCCGCTGTTTCGTTCAAGAAGAACTGCTGAGCCGCCGTATCACCGGAGCCGACAGTGCCGCGCAGGCCGGTAATAATGTTGACTAATACGTCGCCTTTGGTGCCGCCGCCGCTGATGATAGCGCTCAGTGCGGAAAGCTCGCCGGCAGTCGGTGCGCGCTCATACGCTTCAGTGAACACCTTATTGATAAAGTCGGTGTTCGAAAGCGAGTTCAGCGCAGCGCGATCGGTGACAAACTTATTTGCTACCTGCGCAAAAGTTTGTGCCGACGTATTAATTTGCGTACCAAGAGTAATTACCGTGCTGGTAACCGCATCAATCCCCGCCAGGTAGTAAAGCGCCAGAGCATCAGAAACGCCCGGGCCGGAACCTGCAGCGCTGGTCCCCGGATACAGCACGTTGTTCAGCTGCGCATCAAAGTTGTTCTGAGATGTCAGCGTGCCCGAGTCAAAGCCGCTGTAGTTCAGCAGAGAATTAATGGCATTGGAGATAGCATCGGCCAAGGTGCTGCCGGCAAGCTGCGCCTGCAGTTCCGCCACGCTAGGAGAGCTTCCGTATGCCGACGTATAGATGCTTTGCAGTATCTCAACGTCGGTTTTAGAGGCGTAAAGTGCCTGGCCCGCGCTGGAGCTCAACAGGCTTGAAATGTATGACTGGGCGGTGATCTGCCCTTTTTCTATCTGGTTACCAATACTGTCAAAGACGCTTGATGAGGCATTTTGCCCAAGCACTGCTAAAAGAAGCGCCGCCGCCTCTTTTTGATACACTAGAGAAGCCATAATCGTATCCTTAAACAAAATAGTTTTAGCGAGGCAAAATCAAACCTGATTTAAAACCTGGCGTTAGCAGTAAAAACGTTACCGCATAATGAATAGCGTGCGAAAAAATCCCCTTACTTCGCATATAAAGAAAAGTTCAAAAAAGCCAAGCTGTCAAGGCAATGGGATTTTTATTACCCAAAATCATCTCGAGAAAGAAACAATCTAATAAACAGATAGTTATACGCATTAGAGAGAGTAATGACTGGCATGAAATTCATTACAACTTTAATTATCAAGCTAATCTATAGAAATGGTCATAAACACAACGCGTGTTCACAGTGTGATAATCATCGGCGTTTCACTAGCGTTCTATTTTATTGCAGTCAAGAATTTCTTTATTTTTCTGTCGGATAGATAAAGTCAACGAAGTAGAATTGTGAAGGAACACAAAAATCAGGTATAGGATTGGAAAGAATAAAAAAACAGAAAGATATGCGAAGAAGTGCATACAGATAGGCAAGAATAAGCCCACCCACAGAGGGAAAATAACAAGTGATGGGAGCGATACGGGAAGAATCAGAGAAGGAGTTTAACTTGAAAAGGGTCTTATGGCGAAAGCCTAGTTCTCGATCTGCCTTGATTGGCTAAAAACTAGGCTTTATGTTTCTCAGGGAATATAAAGTAATATCGAGGATATGCATTAAGTCCGCGAAATTACTTTCGCTTAAGATAAGGCTCGCAGCGGGGATGATACCCTTTAACATAAGTAGCTATGATATGACAAGCCAATGGTAGCTGCCCATGCTTTACTGCCACCAATATCGCCTTTACTAACTCTTTCATATATCCCAGGCTAGGGTAGTGCCTAGCAGATATGATGGTATCGTATAATCTTTCGCGTTTCGTGTGCTCGCTGATTTTTCCTTTCTGCAATCGGGAAAGTGAATGATTGAGAGAAACTGTGCTTGTGTAAGAAAAACCCATCCCTTTCGATAATAACTTTCTGGCATTTCTGAATAAGCTGAAATCCACGCCATAAAGTGCATAGTTATTATTAAAAAGGGTTTTATTTTTAGCGGAAAATTTTTGGACAAACCCTTTAGTAAGGATCAGACCGGAACCGATAGATATTGCCCCGCGCGGGTCTACACGCCGCAGTTCTAAAACCGGGACATCGAACTCAACGGGATAATGAACCCCCCTGTCTTCAGAAGCAATAATTTTAGGTAATTCAACGTCATAGTCAGAAAAACCATCTACTAATCTGTCAATGTACTCTTGATTAAGCTCGGTATCATCATCAAGAAAAGCATATTTATCAGCATCGCTATTTTCGCTTATAAATGAGTTATATGCGATACTAAGAGGCATATTCTCGATTTTATTCTCAACTCTTACGGTAGCCATCTTTTCCACCAGAGAATCAAAAAAAGGTCCGTTGCATTCGATGATTTTAGGACCATTATTAAGTATTGTCAAATGTAGTCCATTAGTCACTAAACCTAATAAAGAGTTCAGAGTCTTAGACTCGGAAATTTCTTTACCATAAATCACAACAAGTATATGAATTGAGTTCACCACATTATGCACCATTAGTTATCCCAAAAAAAAACAAAACACCAGCGTAAAAATAAAAACTCTGCAAATCCACCATATAAAAATGGATAGCCAGGAGGTAAATTCGCAGAGGATATAATGTCATGAAATATCAGCATGTCATTGCATAAAAATCATTACTCATGGCTTTTCAATGTTAAATATTTCATTAAATCTTTTTATATAGTTATCCGTATAATAAAAATTCATAGTCTGGCTGATTTCCAGGGGTACAAAATTACATTCGCCATCTACAATGAGTTGCATAAGGGATGCAAGAGCCGCTGTATCTTCTACCGGATATAAGAACCCATTTTGCCGATCGGTGATAAAATCACGTGGCCCCGTTTTGCAATCAGAACTGATGCAGACTATACCACGAGACATTGCCTCACCGAGCACGGTAGGAAGCCCTTCAAAAGCAGATGACAGAAGCAAAGCATCTGGTCTCTTTACCACTCCCCATGGATCCGCATGCCACCCCTCATGAATTTCAATTCTATCGCCAGCATGCTTTTCGTCTACATAATTGCTAATGATTTCATAATCAGCACCAGCACCAATAAAATGTACTTTAAAATTCCCCGAAACCAGCAGCGAAGCATCTATTATATCTTTAAGTCTTTTTTGACCTTCAAAAATTAGACGGCCGATATAAACAAAATTAGTTTCATCGCTTTTTGAATCTTTCTCGCCAATAAGAGTCTGGCGCTCAAAAGGATTTGGGAAGAATATTATTCTATCTTTAGGAACACCAATACCCTCAAGCTGCTCGCATATTTCCCTGCTAATGCCGAGGCAGTAGTCAGCATGCTTACATAAGCGAAAATCGCCAAAACTAGAAGTCAGTGAGAAATGTGGCCATGCATATATGTCGAAGCGAAATCTGAAGACACGTTTTAATTTCCTCAGATAAAAAGCTTGAGCAGGCCCAGTGCAAATCACGTAGTCGAACCGGTTAAATAATAAAAAGGTTGTCATATATGCAATATGAATAAAAAAGTTAACAAGTCTACTACTGAATCCAAATGGGAACCGATGTGATTTTAACGGAGTCAGCCACTCTTCTTTACCACGATAAAAACCAGACTTTTTGTTATCCTCACCAATATTTTTATCACCGCCAGAAAGAGAAACTACTGTCAGATCCATGACATCTTCTTTTGAGATAAGATCGTTCATTCTCTGGGTAACTCTTTCAATCCCACCATGTCCAGACATATACGATGTGAGAATTAAAATTTTTTTACGTTTCATCTTTAATCCAATAAATTTCAACTGACCTCCGCCTATTTTAAAAAACTAACGGATTTTTATGAAAAAACAGGTAGAGGCTATAAAAACTTGCCGCAATAGTACATTAGTAGGCGGTTTTACTGACAAAGCCTTTAAAAATAGTAAGGAATACTATCTTTATGTCAAACCATACGCTCCAGTTACGGATGTATTCGAGATCGTATTCTACTCTCTTTTGCATTTTTTCCAGCTCATCGGTTTCACCACGCCAACCATTAATTTGCGCCCAGCCTGTAATACCTGGTTTCACCTTATGCCTCAGCATATAGCCGTCAATCAATTTACGATATTGTTCATTATGAGAAACCGCATGGGGGCGTGGCCCCACAATTGACATTTCCCCCATAAGAACGTTGATAAACTGAGGAAGCTCATCTAAAGATGTACGGCGAAGGAACTTGCCAACAGGCGTCACACGGCTATCTTCTTTGGTTGCCTGAACAACCTCACCACCATTTTCCATCACTTTCATAGAACGGAATTTCCATACATTTATCGGTTTCCCACCGATACCGTAGCGAAGTTGACGAAATATAACAGGGCCAGGAGAGGTCAGCTTCACTACTGCAGAAATACAAACGAGAACAGGGGAAATAAACACCAGTATAGAGATAGAGAGAATAATATCTTCGAGCCGTTTCAAGACCATGTTCATACCGCTGATAGGTGTTTCAAACAGAGGCACCACGGGAACACCGTTGACTTCTTCAGTTCGTGCTTGAAGTATATTAAAGGTGAATACGTCAGGAATGAGCATGACAGAACAGGTGGTATCAGCCAGTGAGGCGACAATTTCTTTAATTTTAAGTTCATCACTCATCGCCATCGAGATATATACACGAGCTATTTTTCCACACTTTGCGTCTTCGACAAGCTTCTCAAAATCACCAATATAAGGGATGTCTTTAACATTTTCGATAGGTTGGTCATTATAGACACCTGTCACAATAAAACCTAACCATGGCTGATCGTTAAACCCTCTGGCAAGATTAATACCGACAGGCAAGGAACCCACAATAGCGACAGTGCGAGTGTTGTATCCCAGATTGCGTACAATTCTGGCAAAATAACGAATAGAACAACGCGAAATAGAGACACCAATCACGACAAAGACGTACCACTGTAAAAAAGTGTAGAGTTCGATATCGTTAGAGTCTAAAAGCGCAATAATCCCAGAAGTGATTATCAGGCTCAGCGTCCAATTCTTTAGGATCAGCAGCAGCTCGCTAGAAAGCTTGACACCACGCCATGAACGATAAAAGTCAGTAATTCCACCAATCATTTGGAAAACGACAATTGAAACCAAAAAAATCAGAAGGTGACTTGCTATAAATTTTTGGGAATGGACAAAGCATACAAAGTACAATCCGAAAAATATGATAAAAATATCGGTAAGTCTTTGCACCATTGAAATTAAAGATGCATTCGTTTTTAAGTGAGATTTATTATTAAACCCGACCATAATTAACCTGCTTTATTATAAAGTTGCCATTTATACACGTCCTAACCATAACACTCACCCCTAAATATAAAAGCATCACGGAAGCAACTCCAAAGTTATCGAGAATGAATCAATAGTAAATTTTCTTTTCTGCATTAAATATGTTCCACTTATTGGTCACATAAACGCTGAATTCCTTTTTAAATCGCCCAGAGGAAAATCGCATTGCATTGTTATGACAAGCCTGCGGAAGGAGCTGTTCGGCAATGTTTTCAAAGAATCGAACCGATTCAATAAGGGATGAAACAGTTTGGTTATCGAAAAAAATACCGGTGGCGTTATCAACTCCATAAGGACGAACTGTTTCAAGTACACCCCCTCTTCCGAATGCGATTACAGGAGTTCCACATGCCTGCGCCTCGACCGGGATGATGCCAAAGTCTTCTTCTGCAGCAAAGACAAATGCTTTCGCACGACTCATATAATAGTCAAGCGTCTCGTTATTTTGGTAACCCAAAATTTCAATATTGCTTTTTGCTTTACTTTTGATTTTTTCCATTTCAGTACCGTCGCCAATGACAATCAATTTTTTGTCCGGCATGGCGGAGAATGCTTCAACTATGAGATCGATACGCTTATAAGGAACCATTCGTGAGGCTGTGAGATAGAAATCCTCCTTGTTAATGCAGGTTGAAAAACGTTCTATATCAACCGGGGGATAAATGACATCAGCAGTGCGCCCATAAACTTTTTTAATACGTCTGGCAATGAAATGCGAATTCGCAACCATGTGATCAACACCATTGGCAGTTCGGACATCCCAAAGCCGCATCTTATGTAGCACCCATTTAGCTATAAAGCCCTTAAGCCCTTTATCTAAACCCGACTCTTTAAGATAATGATGTTGCAAATCCCAGGCATAGCGCATTGGGGAGTGAACATAGCTGATGTGAAGCTGATCTGGCCCAGAAAGCACACCTTTAGCAACAGCATGGCTGCTCGAAAGAATAATATCATGCGATTTCAAATCTAATTGTTCAACCGCAAATGGCATTAGCGGAAGATACATTTGATAATATTTTTTAGCCATCGGGAGATGCTGTATAAAAGTTTTTTTAGCCTCTTTCCCTAGAAAATCAGCCCTATCCATATCTGATAAAAAATCTATGACAGCATATAAATCGGCCTGAGGGTAAAGATGCAAAATCTCTTTGATGACGCTTTCAGCCCCGGCCTTGGTCACTAACCAATCAGAAACTACTCCGATACTTAAGTCACTACAAGACATCATGGTCCCCAAAAAAGTATCTATTGAGCGAAATTTATCCATCTAACGATAGTACTATAATTACAGACTTTTCTTCGAAGTGAATTGATATTATCGGAAATACCGCACCACTTCGGCAGGAAGGAACCAATAAGGGACTTTGTCTTTACGCATTTTTCAAAAGATTATCTATGATATTGCTGACGTCCGTCGCTGACTTATCCCAAGAAAAACGAGATGAATTTATTAATCCCGTATCAATCAGTTTCTGACGTTCTGACTCGCTTCCCACTGCTAAGGTTAGTGCATCAACCAGAGAATTTCTGTCATATGGATCAAAATAAATCACACTGTTTCCTAAAACTTCCGGCATAGCCGCAGAAGAAGAAGCAATGACGGGGCAACCTGATGCTTGAGCTTCGATAGGGGGAATGCCAAAACCTTCATAAAAAGACGGGAAAACAAATGCCAGCGCACCACGATATAACTCAGCTAGCTTGTTGTCATCCACCCTCCCCAAGAACTGCACGTTAGGCGCCGAATCGGCTGCAGCTCGGATGCTCTCAACACCTTGATAGTTTTTGTGCTGCGATCCTACTATTTTTAATTTTACATTTTCATCATTGGGAAATTGCAAAAATGCGCTAATTAATCCTTCGAAATTTTTATGGTACTGCTGAGAAGCCACCGTCAGAAAATATTTTTCTCCTGACAACCCAGGATTACTGATAATGTCAGGATGAAAAATATCGCTCGCGGCATTGTATATCACATGAAGTTGTTTCTTGCTTATGCCAAAAAAATGCGAGAGTTCAACTTTAGCAAATTCACTGACAGTAAAAATAGCACGACTGCGCTGAATTAGCCGAGGAATAATAAAGTTATAGACCTGCCTAAACTGAAATGAATAGCTCTGCGGAAATCGTTTATACGCGACATCATGTAATGTAATAATTTTATTGCGATAAAAAATCGGCGCCATATTGCAAAGATTCAAGATCAAGGGGCTACCAATTGACCTTAAGTAACGAGGAAGGTCATATTGCTCCCATAAATGTCCGGTGTGTTTCCCAATGATTTTTACAGTGAACGTACCATCGATAGACCTCATATTAACGTCATGCGGGGCAAGAAAAACCACATCCTCACGTTTTTTGGCTAGACTCTTACTGAGTTCAATAGCGAATCTTTGAACACCTGTTACATCCTGAGAAAAAAATCTCGCATTTATATATAGCATTTGTATTCTCGAAATAAATTGGCATATAGCGCGAAGCAATTAATCGATCACGACCAATACTGCCACATATCGCCCATCAGCCTATCGAGCGAACGCCCATACCCAGTGCCAAAACCCGCTACCGGCGTAAATGTAATTTCGCCAAAATACAAGCACCCGTGATAGATATACCAATCAATTCTTACATAGTTAAAGTCTGCACCAAGTTGTTTACTGAGTGAAAGTGCTAACATCAAATTATCCAAATCGAGTTCAAATCCAGGCGAGCTCTGTGTAAGGTCACCGAAAGTTTGCGTTAAGTTATTCACATAAAAATATCGCGTTAATTTTCCGGTAAATCTATCAGTGATGACCTGCAAGACAAAATCAAAATCACCGTCGGCATTTCTGAAGAGATGAAATTTATAGTCAGGTAAAGCGGTAACTCCATCACCAAGCAATTGTTCCACTAATATCATCGGAGGAATGTCTTTATAATGGATCTCACGCTGCACTTGCGAAAAATCAGTATCCAACCAAGAATGGCACAGTGTAATTAATGTCTCAACCTGAGCTGATGATATTGAGTGCTTAACGATCTTATACATTCCTGCGCCATGATTAGGCTTTACGATCGCATCCTGCTTACCCCAATCAAATTCCCGAAGGCTATCCGGCTCATTGGTACTATACAGCAAAGGAATCAAATAACTGTCGCCAATTATCCTGGTAACGTAACTCCGAACTAAAAACTTATCAGCTAAAATGCTAAAAACCCGCTCATTCATTTTAAAATTTTTTCGATAGAGCACTTTTTCATTGAACGTCTTGGGGTTTTTAATGTTTGGAAATCGATTGAACTTTAAAAAATAGACGCAAATATCTTGAAAATACCACGGCAATTTTTTAGAAAAACGCTTCACTTGCTCTCTAATCATCTTCATGCCATACATCCGCAACATAAGAAAAACTCAAGAGTGCTAATACTGAGAATACTCAAGATAAACCATTTTCTTTTTCTGATATCAACATGCTCAATAGAAAAAGAAGCTTTACGAAGGTTAGTGCCGGCATAGGATATGGCTGTAACACAATGCAAACTCCACCGACCATCCAGATCAAGTTAAAACAGATTGGCGTAGTAAACGAGCCCAATGATAGTCTCACGTTTATGGCTAAAACTCTTCGAAAAATTATAAAGCCCGATACAATCATAATGCTCAAGCCGATGATGCCGCTACTCTTTATATGCGTTAGGATAGGAGATTGTATGCTTCTTTTGTACTTTACATTCCCATCGGCATCTTCATCGATTTTTTTAATTTCACCCTTATCCGCAACCCCGGTAGGAGATAAATAGAACCCGCCATATCCTATGCCAAAGAGATTCGCAGGAAAATATTTCCCGGTATAATCCCAATAATCATTAAGCTGGCTGGCTCGGGTATTTATGGGTTTGCTAGTGAAAATTTTAAAAGCTGGCGGTGCCAATCCAATAGCAATGACCATAAGCAAAATCATACGTTTTAATGGAACGTTACGTAAAACACTGCGTACAGAGATTTCATACAATAAATAAAGAAAACCTATCGCAAACAAAAACTTGTACACGTTAAAAAGCATGCATGTCGCTATAATCACAGCCAACACTAAAGCAACACTCGGTTTTATTTTTTTACTAAAGAACAACGAAACAATAACGAATAAATACAATGTGAAATAATTATATATCTTATCTTGATCAATAATTGTGACTTTTATTCCATACCGCTCCCAAACAAAGTCCGTATATACCAATGTGCTAATAAGACCTGAAATGAAATTAATGAAATCTATTACACAGAAAACCATCAGCATTGATTTTAAATCGTTCTTCTTGAGCTCATCAATTGATGTTTTGTATAAAAAGATAAATATAAAAAAATAAATAACCCCTCGGAAATAGACAATCTGATTTTTAATACTAACAACACCATGATTTATGCTATACGTTATATATCCAACAAAAGAAACGAGTAACACTAATAGCCCTTGAATAGCAACAATTTTTATAACAGAGTCACTATTGTCGGTTGAGCTAAATTCAGACAATGGATTTTTCTTACAAACCATCCACCGTCCAAGCAATGTGAAAAGAAAACCTATAGATAACAAATCCAATGGGGAAAAGCTGCTGAAAACCTTATAATGATAAATAAATGTTCTTGGAATGGGTATGTTGAAATCATGGATTGGCATGACCATTAAATTATAAGAAGAATAAGACAGGACTATATATATCGCTAAAAAAAACACGAATGCAGCACTGAGATTATATCTTCTTGATACTTTTATTAAGTAAATAAAACCAACAATAATGAAAAAAATGAAAATAGCCGAGTCGAAAACGATCAAAGATCGTGGTATATACGCAGGATCAATTTCATTTTTTGATTCTATCATATTCTGCAATATACTCTTCAGTTATAATTTGAGGGGAAAACATCTCTCGAATGTTAGATGGCAACGCTACCTGAGTAATTTCTTCATCAGATAAGAAAGCGTGATAAAAATCACCGTCAATCTCAAATACGTTGGGAACAAGCTCCATAAGTTCACCTATACCACCAGAGGGATAGACAAAAACGATTTTATTGGCCAGAGCCGCCTCAATAACGGTTCTCCCGAATGGCTCTTTCCACTGAGCAGGGAGTATAACCACATCTACCTGAGTTAAAAATTCTGCCAATGCTATTTTTCCAAGCAGAGCCACGCCAGCCGTGTTGGCTAAAATCTCTAACTTATCCCTCTCTTCTTCGAGAAAATCACCAGCCGCCACAGCCGTCACTCGCGGTTTTCGCCCTTTTATCTCATCGACAATTCGGCAATAGTGAGGGAATCCTTTCGCCACCGATAGCCTACCAATGAACCCCAAACGCACTTCCTCTCCGAAAATATGTTGAAGCGGCGGCTGAGTCACTGGGTTATAAATAAATACTGATATTGACTTCGGGAAAAAACCGTTATCTTCATGAAGATTTTTTATAAACTTACTGATACCGACAAAAGTAGAAACCTTATGACTATTGCGCTTTTTGATAAATGACCATGCCAAGACCGAAAATGATTTAAGATCTTGATTCTGGCCATTCTTGTAGAGCGTTGCATTTGGGTGAAAGAGATAATAATCCCGCGAGGTATGAATTATTTTTATATTTCGAGCAGCTGCAGCAGACCAGGCCGCAACCGAAAAACCGGCAAGATTATTCGTATGGACCAAATCGGGGGAATAAAGATCTATCTCTTCCCCCACCTTTTTTTTGGCTAGCAAATTGTAACAGTCAATACTATGCCAAATAAATTTGGCAATTTTGCTTCTCACCTTGTTATCAAAAGGCCAGTAGATATTCATTAGTGGCAGATACACGATTTCCACATCATTGATTATATCAGAACTCCGGCTGTGCCCTTCATGCAAAGTGACGACTCTCACCTTATGTCCCTCTAAAACCAAACGCTCGCATAATAATCTTACTGAAGTCTCTGCTCCACCAACGTGATAAGGGGCATATAGCGTATTAATGACCATTATTTTCATGGTGTTTATGCCGCCCTAAAGTAATCATCGGTGAGTTAATGATAAAGTTGTGTATTAAGATATTAGTTAAATCAGGATGGTTGATCAAAAATCTTCCTCAACTGAATCCTCCAATCAAAAACACCCTCCGCGTACTCTCTAAGTTTTTGGCTATTGAAGTTGGATGTTTCCAACCACGAGATAACTTCGGCAATGTTTACCGGGTTTTCGTCGGATGAACATTGATAGTAGAAATCAGTATCCAGGAATGCATCATCCTGATGACTTTTGATAAATGGAATGCCTCGTGCACAGTACTCTTTCGATTTTATTGAGCAATTATATTCGTTACCACTACGATGCCGCCCCAGTGAATCAACAGCAATATCCATCCCATCAAAAAGCTCGTCTAATTTCTTACCGCTCATTGCACCATGAAATACAACATTTTTTTCAGCATTAAGACGTGTGGTAAGTTCTTCTAATCTTTTTAATTCATCATTACCGCTCGATAATGCATTTCCTACAACATGGAAGTACACTGGGTTTGGATTTTCTCGCTTATTGTATTCAGCTATCCCTTCAATAATTCTGTCGTAGCCGTGCCAATATGCCAACTGAGCAACGCCAATAAAGTTAACCCCTTCGTGAGCGATGTACTTTTTAACGGGGACATTTTTCAGTGGAACCGAATTGAAGACCCTCACGGCCTTAACCCCCCAAATACGCTCCCTGTCAGCCCCCATATAACTGATAATGTCTATTTTCTTATTGAAGAATAAAGATGATAATATTAGGTATGTATTATAGCAAAATGTCTTGATTGATTTGCTTTCTTTGAAAAAAGGATATGTAGGTATCTCTATAAAGAGCTTTTTTGTGAACTTATTCTTAAAAAGATAGATAAGTGGGAATGAAAAAACCTTCAATGAAGGATATGGTAATCTGACATAAGCGTAATCATAGGTCATCGCATTAACTTTTAAAAACTTTATAACCGAAGAATAAAAAGTCATGCCTTTATTTTTATTGGGCCCAATGATTTTTCTCTTGTCGGATCCGATATTCCAAATTTTAGTTCCAAAATCAGACATATAAATGACGTCGACGTCCAGATTCAGTTCTTTTAACGCATGGCATTGTGCGGTTATTTTCTTTGCAACTCCTGACGTTACGTCATCAAGATCTATCAAAGTAATATATACAAGATTACTCATGTCATAATTTCCAATAAAATACAGGATGCATAGCTAATGTTTTACTATTTCCGCTGGCGTGAAATGGAAATGACCTACAGCTAAGAAGAGATTACATAGAGTTATGCTGATAACTGATGATAACATTCTGAATGCTAATTTACAGCACAGAATCTCAATATTGAGAATCGTTAGCTCATTATATCTCTATACAGATCAAATGTTTTTTCGACCATTTTTTGTGATGTGAAATTTTCGCCATAAAATGAAATTGCATCGGCTTTCATTTTCCCAAAATCTTTCTTTGAGTGGATCTGCAATATTCGGCAAATTTCATCTACATCACCGACATCAAAAAGAAAACCAGTCACTCCTTCCTTCAGCACTTCCGGGATGGAGCTACATCTTGAAGCAACGACAGGCAAGCCATAACTTTGTGCTTCTACGGCAACCAACCCAAAAGATTCCCAGCGGCTTGGCATCAGCAAAACATCTGCATCGGCGTAGTACTTAGCCATGTCTTTTTTAGTGACCCAGCCAGCATAGTGAATGTGTTCGCTCTCATTTAATGTTGGGTTCGAGTGCACTCCTCCCCCGACAACGACTATGCGGCATTTACCTTCGAGCTTTTCAGCAACTTTCTCAACAATATCGAACCCTTTTTGATAGTCCAGGCGACCAACAAAAAGAACATTCAGAATACCGTCGTCATTTTTCTCTGCTGTAACAATGTCTTCAGGGGGTTCTACCCCATTATAAATAACAGTGAGCTTATTTTTATCCATCCCCCATTTTACTGCCTCATTATACTCATAATGACTAACGCAAAGAATCTTATCAGTTTTAATTGACAATATTTTTTCGATTATGGCATATAATTTTTTTTTGGTTTCGCTGGTATCCATCAAAAAAGAAAATGCATGAGGACAGTAAATTACCTTCGGAGAACCAGGAAGAAAAAACAATACACCACGGCATATAAACCCGGCGAACGAACTATGGATGTGCACAATTTCAGGGCGTTCTTTCAAGTATATACTGACAAAACGCTTGGCTAAGCTAGCAAAAGATGACATGTTTCGCCCGGATCGCGTAAACGTATGTAGCTTCGCATTTGACTCTTTAATCTCAGCCACCTGAGTATCAGGCACTAAACAGTGGATATCATACTCCTCGGCATTTACCGTTAACTGCCGAATTATTGTCGCAACCCCACCTTTAATCGTTTCTGCGACATGAAATATTTTCTTCATTGAGCTCTCACCCACCGTTATTTAAGGAGTTCTCTGTAGAGGTTATAAATATTTACTCCTGTTCTTTCTGGGAATAAAAACTCTCTCCGTTCATCGAGGCTAATATTGATCAATTTTCTTTCTCCACGACTTAGAGATTCTAAAATATTGGCAAACTCGGCTGCATCCATTCTCTCAAACAGATAACCACTCTCGCCGTCGATGACTACATCATTTATGCCATTTATATTGGTTGATATAATCGTGTGATTCCTAATTATAGCCTCGATGGCGACCAATGCCCCCTGCTCCCAAAGAGATGGCATAACAACTAGCGGGACATCACTTAACAATGCCCAGGGACTACTTGAATATCCGTGGAAAATGACTTTATCATTTAGATTGGCCGAGTTTACCATTTCCTCAATCATTGGCTTATCCTCGCCATCACCAATCAAATGAAGTTCAAAATCCACCAGTCGCTTATTGATAATGTCCAGGGCCTCTATTAGCGTCGGTAGCCCTTTTTGCTTAGTAAACCGGCCAATAAACCCCATTCGCAGTTTTTCCCCTGCGAGGGGGACTCCAGAGTTAGCATAAATCTCACTTTCGTCTGGTTTACTGGTTCCATTATAAATTAGCCTGACATTTCCCTTTTTCCCATCCTTCGATATTATGCTGAACGATTGTTTGGACAAAGTAATGTATCGATCGGCCATACTCGTAAAGTTTTGAGAAATACTGTCGTAGTTTGCTTTTGGCCCGCCATGCCCGGTGTGAACTATTTTATAGTCCATTCGGAAGATCAGCCTGGTTAAAAATGCAATTCCCAACGAGTAAAGAGCATGTGTGTGGACTATTTCAGGTCGAAATTCCTTGATGGACTTGCGGAATTTTTTTATGTTACTGACAATTTTTTTTTTCTTTCTCGCAAAAGGATTATCGTACATCTTAATGCCAAGATCGATAAAATCCTGCTTGCGGCGCCCTTCCGAACAGTCTGCAGACATTGCGACCTCGACGTCATTTTCAATCAAGTATGCACTTGATTTCAATATTACATCTTCTGTTCCACCCGCATCCAGCATTGGGAACACATTCATTACTCTTTTTGGATTGTTATTTCCCACTCTTGCCTCTTAAATATATTTTATTTCAACCAAAAATAAAATGGATAATCACCAATCCAATCATAATTAACCCAGAAAAAGAACCCGCCTGAATTTCCTGGTGCGCTCATAAATACGCTATTCATAAAGAATTTATAAATAAAGTAAAGAATCAACAGTATCCTAAATATATTTGATACTTTTGAGAACGAAAGAAAAAGAAGATATCCCATCATAAAAATTGACATCACCATGAATAACCTGTCGGATGCCATTGGGATAGGTAACAGAACGAGATAGGCAATACCCCCCCACGTAATAAGACTCTTCCAACCCTTTAGTTCTTTGTTGCTATCAAAAAAGAATCGACTCGCAACTATCATAATGACCAATACAAAGAAGAAGGATAATATTTGAAACCCTTCACTTTGAGTGTTCGTATAGAATATAAGCTTGAAACTTGCATTGCCTAATAAATTACCACCAACTATCGCCCCAACGATAAATTGAAATGTAACAACTAAGAAAGCGATTCCACCTAAGGCAATAATTTTAAACTTAGTACTTGCTTCAGTGAAAACACGAATAATAAAATATATAGGGATAGCAGTTAAGTGAGTGCAAATTGCCAGTACCGTTAAAAACGCTGACTTTATTCTACTTTGGCTGAGATAGCTTATCGCTAGCAACAATATTGGTGTTGATAATCCTTGTCGGATTTGTACCGATAGGCTCAGCAATCCAAATATCCCCAATGACGCGGCTACGCATAGATTTTTTTTATCCGGGCTAATATGCGTTAAGCCGAACTTTTCCAACCAAACGTACCACAGTAAATAAGGTAGGAATACGAATACGGTGGTAAATATATCTTTATCGACCGGATGTTCGGTCGAAATCGCTAATAGTTTAAATAACCCACCGATGACGAACTCCCACCCCCCCGAGAATGTGGAGAAATAGTCGTTACCATAAAATATTCCCTTATAAAATGGATAGTATACATACGTGATATCATCGCCCAGAGCTGTATTATAACCCCGAGAAGCCACATACACCGTTCCGGATAAGACTATAAGCAACCCAATTAATCGTCTTGTGAAAGCGGCTATTTTGGGTGATAGTGAGAGAATAATTAAAGTGAGGTAGTAAGAAAGCAAAGGGGATATCGTAAATACACCCCACAGAACTAGAGCCGTAATAAAAATGAAATGATTATATTTGTAATGATCATGCGTTATTTCACGTCCATATTCTCTCATAGTTATATAACCATATTTACCTATCAAGATTTAACTAGTACATCATAAAACAATACGGTCGGTGCATAGCGCACCAACCGTATTATTATCTTCTTACTTATAACTATAATCGTAACTATTATAACCGTATGTGTAATAACCAGATGTTTTCTTGACTATTGCGTTAATGATAACACCTTTAACTTCAATGCCATTTTGCTCAAGCCTTCTGATCGATACATCAACCTCTTTCGGCGTATTGACCCCAAAACGCGCCACCATCAATACAGTACCCGCATTTTTACCAATGATCGCAGCATCGGTTACCGCCAAGATTGGTGGTGTATCAACCAGGACCAGGTCGTAATTTTCACTCGCCCAATTTAACATTTCATTAAATCGAGAGTGCATTAGCAATTCTGACGGGTTCGGAGGGACCTTACCACGGCTAATAAAATCAAAGTTTGAAATTGGCGTTTGCTTCACGGCGCTCGCAGCGGACAGCTTTCCAGAAAGAATATCAGATAAGCCCTCGGTGCCTGAAACCCCAATCAGTTCATGCGCATAACCTTTACGCATGTCGCTGTCGATAAACAGCACTTTAATTCCGGCCTGCGCAACTACCCCAGCCAGGTTCGCGCTGACGAAAGTTTTACCGATGCCAGGGCTTGCTCCCGTGATCATCAGAATATTATTTTTCGATTCCATCATAGCAAAATGCAGGCTGGTGCGAAGACTGCGGATAGCTTCAATCGCCAGATCTGCGGGGTTGCCAATAACCAGTAAGTTATCTGCGTTGGTGTTGGTAGCCTTAATTTTCTGGCGCTTATTTCTAACCAGCAATTCTCGATCCTTTTTCCGCTGCCATTCGGAAAGAGGAATGCTGGCATAAACGTTAATACCGAGTTCTTCCAGTTGCTCCGGACTTTCAATACGGCGCAGCAAGAACGCTTTGAGAAGAACATAACCACCGGAAACGAACAACCCAAACAGAATGCCAAGAGCCAGAATGACAACTTTACGTGGTTTGATTGGTTTATCTTGCGTCACTGCTGGATCAACGATGCGAACGTAACCTACAGTGCTTGCCTTGGAGATCTGCAGTTCTTGCTGCCTGTTCAACAGCTGCATATAAACCTCTTGACCAGACTGCACGTCACGACTCAAACGCACAATTTCTTGTTGAGTCTTTGGCATGAGGTTTACTTTTTTATTGAGACGAGCTTTTTCCTCTTCTAAAGTTTTTCTTTTTTCCAACAGGGCCCGATAGGCGGGGTGCTCTTTGGTATATAGTTTGGAAATATCCGCTTCTTTAAACGTTAATTCGTTCAATTGACTATCGGCAGATACTAACGAGTCCAAAACAGACTTGGCCTCTAGAGGAAGGTCAACAGAGTCATTTTTCTGTCGGAATTGATTTAATTTATTCTCTGCACTATCCAATTCAACACGCGTTGCCGGCAACTGTGTTTGCAGAAATGCCAGACTTTTCGCATCCTCTTCTGACTTGCGCTCTATATTTTGCTGTAAATAGTTATCTACTATACTGTTGAGAATTTGGCTGATTCTCACCGGATCTTCACCCGATAAATTCAGCTCTAACACACCTGTATTTTTACCTCTGTCAGCCACTGACAGGCTTCTTGAAAGTGCTGTGATCGCCTTAAGCGGTGAGCGATAAGCTACGGTGAAAGTTGTCCCCTGCTCCGCATTCATCGTACCGATAAGAATACTGACGCCGTCCTTATTCGATAAGGTTCCCACCTTACCTTTAAAAAGTACTGTACCATCTTTTATCACGCTGTAAGTTGTTGCACTGTCTACTTTCAATGTGATGGATTGTTTTTCCCACTCTTGCGGTACGCTAAAACGCGTAATGTCAACAATACCTGGTTTGTTGCCAATCAACCGCTCGTAGCCACGCCCGAAAATGGGGAAATAGTTCTGTTCGACGACGGTGGTCAAATTCATGTCATCGACGGTCTTACCTAAAATCATTCGTGATTGCAGCAGTTCAATCTCAGGAGCAGACTCAGGCTGGCTATCAGGCAACATCTTGGTGATATCACCCAATATAGAGTTGGCGCTTTTTTGTTCAACCTGAACCAATGCATCAGCATTGTAAATTGGTGTAGAAAAAATAGCGTAAATGATAGCAAACGTTAAGCATGCCGCTGTAACGCCAATAACCAACCAGCGGTGATCTATCAGTTCACCGATAAAACGCCCTATGTCAATTTCATCAGAGCTCTGTTTCGCTGGAGTATTCACTCGGTTTCTTTCTAGCATTGGGAATCCTGACTTACTATCGGCTTAAGACCTGCGCCCATTTTTGGGCTGAATTATCGAGCAAGCTATAGACATGTTCAAATGCCTCATGGCTTTTTCGGTACGGATCGGGAATTTCATGCTGATTGAGCCAGTGGCCAAACAGCATGGTTTTACCTCTAACTTCCGGTGCCAAGCGGCCCACTGCGTCTATGTGCTCTTTTTCCATCACGAGAATTAAATCGAATTCCCGGCACATAGTTGCGGTTATTTGCCGTGCCTTATGGCCATCAAGTGACAAACCATGAGCACGCGCAGTATCGCTGGCGTGCACATCGGCAGGCTTATCCACCAGAGCCCCCAAACCCGCCGACGCTATCTTTTTGTTCGGCAACGCCTGTTTCAACAGCCGCTCCCCCGTGGGAGAGCGGCAAATATTGCCGATGCAAACTACAAGTATTGAATCAAACATGGTTGCTTACCACGTATGGATATAGCGAACGGTTTCAGTCATGTCATGCACGCCAGTGATCGTCGGAATCAACTGCCCAATCACGCGGTTCCAACGCACCAATGGAGCAGTGGTAACATAAACAATGTCATACGGCTGAAGCTGGAACTCGGTACCCATCACCAATGCCGAAGCGTCTTTGGCGTTCAACTGATAGATATTGGCTATTTTTTTGCCTTCAGTACCGCGCAGTGGGCGGATAACGAAAACACCTGTAGCATCCGAGGTCGTTTGATCCATACCTTGCGCGTTACCCAAGGCTTCGGTCAGGGTCATACCGCTACGATCCATCTTCAGGGTGTTTTGCTGCTTCACTTCACCCATCACGAACACTTTCAGATCGTCATTGCGCGGCACGTAGAGAATATCGCCTGGGTACAGCAGGTGGTTTTGCGTCAGATCGCCTTTTTGCATCAGCGCCTGCAGGGAGATTTTTTGCTCTCGGCCATTATGCGTCAACACGACGTTGCGCCAATCAGCATTCTCCGTCAAGCCGCCCGCGGCATTAATTGCATCCATAATCGTCAGAGGGACGTTGGTAATAGGCTGCTGGCCTGACTTGCTCACTTCGCCGGTGATATAAGCCTTCTGAGAGCGGAAAGCCGCTATGCTGACATCAACCTGCGGACTTTCGATAAACTGAGCCAATCGCCCTGCGATATCCGAACGCACCTGGCCTAACGTTTTCCCTTCTACTTTAACCTTACCAATATAAGGGTAGAAAATAGAACCATCAGAGTTTACCCAGTTACCCGTATCGCTGGCGCTGCGGTACTGTCCTGCAGGCGTGGTCAATTCAGGGTGATCCCACACGGTAACCATCAGCACGTCGCCGACACCGATGCGATACTCGTAATTTTTAAGCTCACGCTCTAAGGGGGCGTTATTTTGCGCTATCACGCTCTTCGGCCGCATTTTTTCAATTAGCCCTGGCGTCATTGGGTAGATATTAACCAATTCATCCAGATTGAAGTCGCTGTCTTCCTGTTTGACAACGTCCTTACTCATAGTGGAAAGATGAGAGCCGGGAACAATTGTGCACCCACTGACCACGCCGATCGACACCAGTAGCGGTATCAGTTTCCATTGTTTTTTTGCCATCGAGTTATCATCACTTTCAAAGTAAATATATCTGCCGAGCTACGTTACCTGACCAGCCTTGGCTACACCGCAGCGTGCGCTACATAATTTTTGCCAAGTCTGGCATCTGTCGAAAGACCTGGCAAAGTAAGGATGCTCATATTGAGCCAGCATTGAGGAATCTAGTTGTACGATTATGGAATAATCGACCACTATAGTCCAATATGATGACTAATCATCGAAACAACGCTTCCAGAGAAAACAGAGTACAGCGCAAACTGCCGTTTTTGCCAATCGCGCACTGCTACAACGACAGCTGTTTAGCCCATTCTCTAAAGGCTTCTCCCTGCGTCGGATGCCGCAGGCCATAGGTCACGAAAGCGCGCAGATAGCCTATTTTCTCGCCGCAGTTGAATGACTCGCCAACCAGCTCCGTGGCTTCGACCGGCTTGTGCTTCAACAATTCAGCAATCGCATCGGTCAGCTGAATACGTCCCCATGCGCCGGGTTCGGTCTTTTCGAGAATAGGCCAGATATCGGCGGATAATACATAGCGGCCGACGGCGGAATAATTGGACTTCAGCTGGAGCTCCCGGCTCGGTTTCTCAATAATGGAGGTCATTCGGGCGCTCTCGCCGGGGTTCAGCGAGTTGGTCTCGCATTCCACCACCGAGTAATCGTAAAGAACGTTTTCATCCGCCGCCTGCACCAGAACCTGGCTCAAGCCAGACTGTTCAAAGCGAGAGATCAGATGCGGTAGATTATCTTTTTTGAGGTCGGCTTTGGCGTCATCCAGCAAGATGTCCGGCAGCAAAACCACAAAAGGCGAATCGCCAATCAAAGGCTTGGCGCACAGTACCGCGTGCCCCAGGCCTTTCGGCTGCCCCTGGCGAATATGCATCAGCGTCACGCCTTTCGGCGTGATGGACTTCACTTCGTCCAGCAATTGGCGCTTAACTCGCGCCTCAAGCATGGCTTCCAGTTCAAATGAGGTGTCGAAATGGTTTTCGATAGCGTTCTTGGATGAATGCGTCACCAGGATGATATCTTTAATGCCGGCGGCTACGCATTCATTCACGATGTACTGAATCAACGGTTTATCTACGATCGGCAACATCTCTTTCGGAATTGCCTTGGTTGCCGGCAACATATGCATACCCAATCCAGCAACAGGGATGACGGCCTTTAACTTAGTCATAAAAATCCTCTTCAAAATCGTGAGCGTATATCCGCCGCAGCCTGATTATTTAGCGTTCAACGTTTGCTTCAGCCACTGAGCGAAACCTTCGCCTTCAGTCTGATGGCGCAAGCCGTATTGAACGAAAGCTTTCATATAGCCCAGTTTGTCGCCACAGTCATGCGATTTGCCGCTCATGTGGAACGCCTCAACGGTTTCTTGCTCCATCAGCATGGCGATGGCATCCGTCAGCTGAATTTCATCGCCGGCGCCCGGTGGCGTTTTTTCCAGCAGAGGCCAAATATCGGCGGAAAGCACATAGCGGCCGACAACGGCCAGATTGGATGGCGCCTCTTCACGCGCGGGCTTTTCCACCACAGCGGTCATCGGGGTGCTTTCCCCTGCCGACAGTGCCTTACCGCCACAGTCCACCACGCCGTACTTAGACACGTCTTTTTCCGGGACCGGTTCCACCATGATCTGGCTATAGCCCGTCTCGTTGAAACGCTGGAGCATTTTGGCAAGGTTCTCCTTACGCAGATCCGCCGTGGAATCATCCAACAGCACATCCGGCAGCAGCACCACAAAGGCATCGTCACCCACCATAGGTTTCGCGCACAGCACCGCGTGCCCCAGCCCTTTAGCCTGGCCCTGGCGCACCTGCATTACGGTGACATCCGGCGGACAAATGCCTTTAACTTCTTCCAGCAGCTGGCGTTTCACGCGCGATTCCAGCACGGCTTCCAGTTCAAACGAGGTGTCGAAATGGTTTTCGATGGCGTTTTTTGAAGAATGGGTTACCAGCACAATATCCTTGATCCCCGCCGCCACACACTCGTTCACAATGTACTGAATCAAGGGCTTATCGACGACCGGCAGCATTTCTTTAGGAATAGCCTTTGTCGCAGGCAACATTCGGGTCCCTAAACCCGCTACTGGAATTACCGCCTTAAGTCTCTTTTGCATATTTTTTATCCACACTCGAATTACAAACAATTAATTTAAGTCAATATAATTCATATAGTTAGCTAGACATGCCGTTTAACCAGACACGCTACCGCCCTTGGCTTCCAGCTACCAATGCACTGTCAACAGCGATCAAATTTCAGCACGCTGACTTTTGCTCATATTTTATATCGGTATAGGAATTCACATCCAAAGCCGAGGTCGTCGGCCGACAAAACCAAAAAGGTTTCGGTTTTTTTATAACCAAACGATGGCTGTTGTTATCGTTTATATATGGCTAAGATTCTTATACTATTGACCTATTGATACAAGCCTTAGATACCAGGGGCAGAGTGTTTTCGGAATAAGACTACTCAAGGGAACGCGTTATTTAAATTGTAACAGACAGAGCAACTTGCAACATAATGATTTTAAACAATTATTATTTAACTGTCCCTTTTTTATCCTGCCAATAAGCTGAAATACGCATGCAAATGCCTAATATAACCACCTAATTTATAAAGGTTATTATTGCCATTCCAAGCATTGTTCTGATAATTGCCCTCAACGACACAACGCCAGCCGGATTAAAGTTGAATTTTCCTCCCTCAGCACTCATCATTCCCCTGCGGCATGAGCCGTCGAACTTACAGGTGAAATTGGGCGTATGGAATGGATCGCAGATCCAACAATTTGGGCCGGCCTGGCCACGCTGGTCGTGCTGGAAATCGTACTGGGTATAGACAACCTTATATTTATCGCCATTCTGGCGGAAAAACTCCCAAAACAACAAAGAGATAAAGCTCGCGTTGTCGGCCTGTTGCTGGCATTGCTGATGCGCCTCGCGCTGCTCGCCTCCATCTCTTGGTTGGCCACGCTCACCAAGCCCATGTTCGTGGTTGCTGAGCATCCTTTCAGCGGCCGGGATCTCATTATGCTGGTCGGGGGGATATTCCTGCTGTTCAAAGCCACCATGGAGCTGAATGAACGGCTGGAAGGCAAGGACGAGGAAGAGCACGGCCCGCGCAAGGGCGCGCGTTTCTGGCCGGTGGTGGCGCAAATCGTGGTGCTGGACGCCGTCTTTTCACTCGACTCGGTGATCACCGCCGTCGGCATGGTCGATCACCTGGCAGTGATGATGATTGCCGTCTGCATCGCCATTGGCCTGATGTTGCTGGCCAGCAAGCCTCTGACCCGCTTCGTGAACGCTCACCCGACTATCGTCATTCTCTGCCTGAGCTTCCTGTTGATGATCGGCTTCAGCCTGGTCGCCGAAGGCTTCGGCTATTACATACCCAAAGGCTATCTCTACGCCGCGATCGGCTTCTCCGTCATGATCGAAGCCCTGAACCAACTGGCGCAATTTAACCGCCGGCGTTTCCTGTCCAAGGTGCGCCCGCTGCGCGAACGCACCGCCGAAGCCGTCTTGCGCATGCTGAGCGGCAAACATGAAGAGGCGGAAGTGGACAGCCATTCGGCCAGCCTGCTGGCCGACAGCGATAGCGAGAACGGCGAAATCTTCAACCGGCAAGAGCGACATATGATTGAGCGCGTGCTGGGCATGGCGCAGCGTACGGTCAGCAGCATCATGACTTCACGCCACGACGTTGAATACCTCGAGCTGAACGACCCGCAGGAAAAGCTGACGCAGTTGCTGGAGAAAAACCAGCATACGCGCATCGTGGTGGTGGAGAACAGCGGCAGTGACGAGCCTCTGGGGGTGATCCACACCATCGATGTGCTGAAGCAGCAGTTGGCTCAGGCGCCGTTGGATCTCCGCGCGCTGGTGCGCCAACCGCTGATCTTCCCCGAGCAGTTGACGTTGCTGGGCGCACTGGAACAATTCCGTCAGGCGCAGACGCACTTCGCTTTTGTCGTGGATGAATTCGGCTCGGTGGAAGGCATAGTGACGCTCACCGACGTAATGGAAACCATCGCCGGCAACCTGCCGGAGGCCGGTGAAGACGTCGACGCGCGGCATGATATCCAGCAAAACGAAGACGGCAGTTGGCTCGCCAACGGCTATATGCCGCTGGAGGACCTGGTGCACTACCTGCCGCTGCCGCTGGAAGAAAAGCGCGAATACCATACCCTGGCGGGGCTGCTGATGGAGCACAGCCAACGCATCCCTCAGGAAGGTGAGCAGCTGCGGATCGGCGACTACCTGTTTGAACCGCTGGAAGTGAGCAGCCACCGCATCCTGAAGGTAAAAATCACCCCGCTGTCACCGCCGGAGCCCGATTACGAAGTCTGACGGGCGCCGGCGGCGGGTGGCTACGGATGCTGTGGAACCAGCAGCTCCGTCGCCACCACCACGACGATCAAGCCCACAATAACCGGTACCGACGTGCGTTTCACCACCTCAAAAGGGGAGATTTTCGCCATGCCGGACACCGCCACCACCACGCCGGAAACCGGCGACAGCGTCCGCCCCAGATTGGATGCCTGCAGCATGGGGATCACCAAATACGCCGGGTTGACCCCCATCTGCGCCGCCAGTTTGGGGATCAGCTCAACAAAAGCGTAGAAAGGGGCGTTGCCTGAACCGGTGGTCATCGCCGCCAGCATGGTAATCACCACCAACACCAGCATCATGATCAGGCCGCCGGTGCCAAACGACTGGGCCAAGCCAATCAGGCCGCTGATAAAGCCGACGGTGCTCAGCCCTTGGGCGAACACCCCGGCGGCCACCAACAGCATCACCACGCTGGCGAAAGCGTCCGCCATGCCGCGATATGCCACTTCCAGCCCACCGAATACCTGCCTGGCGCTGAAGCTGCGCGCAAACTCTATCAGCGCCGCCAGCAGCATGCAGCCCACCAACAGGGTGATGATATGCAGCTCCGGCCCCCATTTGCCGTCGAACACCAGCACCCCGAGGATCGGCGTAAACGGCAGAATGGCGTAATAGCCCGGCGCGTGGGTGGTCATTTCGCTGATGTCCATGGCGTGATGCCGTTCATTGTTCTTTCTGTCGAGATAACGCTGCCAGAAATAGTGCGTGACGCCCATGCAAACGATGGCCGCAATCGAGATCGGCAAGGTCGTTTTAAAAGCGAAATCCACCAGCGGCATCTCCGCCGCCTTGGCGGCCAGCACCACATCCCCTGAGGTCGGCGCCAGAATAATGGCGGCGGGCGAAGCGCAAATGGCCGCCGCCGCGCCGCGGCCGATCCCGACGTTAACCATCAGCGGAAACAGCGTTGCCATCAACAGCACGCCAAGGCCGGTGGCGGAAGACACCGCCAGCGACATCAGGCAAGCGACAAAATAGGCCGCCACCATCAACAGGTAAGGCGAGTTGATCATCTGCAGCGGGCGAGAAGCCAGCTTTACCACCACGTCATTGGCGCCAATGTGCGTCATGTAGGCCGCAAACCCGCACAACGCCATGATCATCATGCCCAGATCGCCGCCGCGGCTCATCAGCAGAATTTTGACGTATTCGATAATATCGGTGGCGCGCCATCCCGTCGATGCGGCGCCGGCAGGCAACAGCGCCTTGCCCATCAGCGCGCTGATGGCCAGCAGCAACAGGCCGCCCACCATCAGGACCCCGGTGGCCGAATAGCCTTTGATGATGTAACGGCCAACGCCGGCCGCCACGGCGGCGCCGATCAGAAGTTCTATCATAGTCCCTCAACTTGTCATTTTTAGCGCACGGGGGCGCACCAGAATCGCGTAATAACGCATACTCTGCACAAACTCGGCGCAAACCGTCATGACATTCATCAAGGTAAATCAAGGAAATCGCTGGCGGGAGAAACCAATGCGATGCGGGCCGCCGGGCCCGCATCCTGGGGAGTTAAAGCTTATCGAGCAGTTTTTTCAGATCCTGACCTTCACGTGAGTCCTTGTTCTTCTCAGCCCACTTGTTCAACGCGTCCCTGGCGCGGTTCTGCAATGTATTACGCAGCACCCGATCGATCTGCAGCTGGTAGTTCAGCTGCTGCCACGGGCCATAGACCCGCAGGGGGATAGGCGTTTTCTGCAGCTGCTCGATCAATTCGCTGCGCCCCTGCCAGCCGCCGGTCACCTGCACGTTGAGCGCCATATCGCACTGCTTGCCCGGCATGTTGACCGTGCCGCCGCCGTTCAGGCTCAGCAACGACGACTCCGCTTTCATGTCGCTGATTTTTACCGTTCCCTGAGCCAAACTGGCTTTCGCCGCCAGCTGTTTAACCTCGGTATAACGCTGGTAATTGTCCTGCCCGCGCACACTGCTGTCGTTCCGCGCCACCGCCTGCTGGATCAGCTGTTGGATGTTCAGCCCGTGCAGCTGCGCATCCTGCATCGCCAATTCAGCGGTCCCCCGCCAGCGATGCTCAAAAGATTGTGAAGTAAGGCGATCGCCGGTCAGATCGCCCTGCATGCTGAATTTGCCGGTCAGCACCTGCGGCATATCGAACGCCTTGAGCACGGTGCCGAGTTCAACCTGTTTAAGCACCGGCTGAACGGCGATGATCGGTTTGTTACCGCGCGCATCCAACGTCCCTGGCAGAGAGAAATCCCCGCCGGCCAGTTGACCGGACAAGGTATCCAGCGTCAGCAACCCATGCTGGTTATTGCCCCGCACCGCCAGCTGAGAAATGTTCATGCCGCGGTAGGTCAGTTGGGCAACCTGCAGATTAAGTTGCGCATTGAAATCGCGCAGCGCGGTAAAGTTCTGTTGCTGATCGTCGACCTGGCTGGCGATAACCGGCGCGGAAGTCATCACCTGCGGCTCAGCCGCACTCGCGCTGGACTGCCAACCGGAAAGCGCATCCAGATTAAGATTCGCCGAAGTCAGATTCATGACATAGCTTGGCACCAGCGCCAGCGTGGCGCTGCCGCTGCCGGCAAACTGGCTGTCGTTGGCGCTGAAGTTCAGCTGGCTGAACGCAATTTGCTGCGGCGCCTGTTGATAGCTTACCTGCGCGCTGCCCTCCCCTTTGATGCCGCCATGCAAAATATCCGCCCCCTCCAGCTGATAGCTGAATTGAGTGACGTTGGCGTCGATCTGGCGCGGGTATTGTTGCAAGTCGATATCGGCCGCCAGGGTGAAGCTCAGATCGCGCTGATCGCGATTCACCCGGCTGGAAAGCTCCATCTGCGCCTGGCGTTTGTCATTTTGCTGCAGGCTGAGGTTGATGTCCCTGACGTTGATCTGCTCGTTATCGGCCCGCTGCCAAATCAGCAGGCTGTCGACGATCCGCAGATTATCGATATCGAATTTCCACGGCGTGTCCACGGATTCGGCGGTGTTGCCGGCCGGGGCGATGGGGGCATCAACCCGAGATTGTTCTTCACTGTCCGGCGTAAGGCGGATAACGGCGTTTTTGAGCATCACCTGTTTGACGAACAGCTGGTGCGACAACAGCGGCAACAGCTTGACGTCGAGGCGCATGTTGTCGGCGATCACCACCGGCGCCTGGGCCCCGGGCGCGGTCAACGTCATACGCCCGGCCAGAATGCTCAGCTGCGGCCAGATATGCCAGCGCAGATCGCCGTCGAGCGTGAGCTGATAACCGCTCTTTTGCTCGACTTTCTTGACCATATAGGCGCGAAAATCATTCGGATTAACCAACAGGACCAGCGCGGACATTCCCGCAACCAGCACAACCAGCAAAATCACCAACGTCGTCAGTAGTCTTCTCATGCCACCCTCTTGTCAGCGCCACACCGACAGTGCTTCCAGCGCCGTTAGTCCTTGTCGATTCGACTGGCCACTGCACCCTGCTGATCGCGGTATTTGGCGTCCTGGCGGCTGTTGTAAGGACGAGCGGCCGGCCCGGATAGCGGTTCGAAACTCAACGCGCCGATCAGCATGCCCGGGCGTAACGCCAGCGGCAACTTACCTGAATTATAGAACTCCAGCACGATGCGCCCCTGCCAGCCGGGATCGATGCGGTGGGCGGTAACGTGGACCATCAGGCCCAAACGCGCCAGGGAAGAGCGGCCATCCAGCCAGCCGACCAAATCGTTGGGCAGCGTGACGGATTCGAGCGTCACCGCCAGCGCCAATTCTCCCGGATGCAGGAAAAAGGCCTCGCCTTCCGGCAAGACGATTTCGTCGCTCATTACGCGATCCAGCGCCGCGCTGACTTCGTCCTTGGGGCCGCTGAGATCGATAAAGGCGGCGGTATGGCCGCGAAACACGCGGAACTGGTTGCCCAAACGGACATCCACTGTGGCCCCGTTGATGCGCTCAATCGGCGGACGCGGTGAAATCACCAGTTTTTCGCTGTCCAGCCAGGCTTCTATATCGCGGTCGCACAGTCTCATCTTTTTTTCTCCATCAAAGCGCGTAACTAAACAAAAATTGCCACACAACGGGCGAAAGGTCTACGCCAGGGTGCAAATAGTTGGCCGCGGGCCGGAAAGCCAGGTTTTCCGGCCGTTAAGCGGCATTATTCAAAGAATTGGCTGATTTTGGCTTTCAGAATATCGATCGCGATGCGGTTCTTGCCGCCGCGCGGCACGATAATGTCGGCATATTGCTTGGAAGGCTCAATAAACTGCAGGAACATCGGGCGCACGGTTTTCTGGTATTGGGCCATCACCGAGTCCATAGAGCGGCCGCGTTCATTCACGTCGCGCTTCATCCGGCGCATCAGGCAAATATCCAGCGGCGTGTCGACGAAGATGGAGAAGTTCATTTCCTGGCGCAGGCGGATATCGGTCAACAGCAGGATCCCTTCCAAAATGATGACCTTCTTCGGTTCCAGATGAACGGTCTCTTTCTTGCGCGTATGTTCGGTATAGCTGTACAACGGCAGCTCTATCGCCTTGCCTGACTTCAGCATTTGCAGATGCTGAAACAGCAGGTTGTGGTCCATGGCGCTCGGGTGGTCGTAGTTGGTTTTGACCCGTTCTTCCATGGTCAGATGCGTTTGGTCTTTGTAATAACTGTCTTCAGGGATCACGCCGATATGTTCATCGCCTACCTGGTCGCGGAGTTCACGATATAACGTACTGGCAATGAGGCTTTTTCCGGAGGCAGATGCGCCAGCTATACCAATAATGACGCACTGATGCGGCTTGTCAGTCATAAAATTAAAGACCTGATTTCGTAGTGTGAAGGGGGGGAACTAAAACGCGACAATTATAGGGAGTCAGCGGGCTTTGCGCCAGCTTTTAGCGTCGGAGCCGGCGGCCTGCGATGCGCGAGTAACCTCCCCCAGCGGGCGCTCGTCGGGTTTTCAGAACTTTTACACTACTTATTTAACAGCGCGCAGGGTAAGATTTTCGATATTCCGTAGCGGCCCGTTGGCGGCCTATACCCTTTGAGTTCATTGTGCAGACGATATTTTCCTTTGTTTTTCCTCAGGTTTTCCCCTAATGAATTGGTATTCCCTGACCTTTTTTGGCGACAGCATGCTGCTGCTGCCTTCCGGCATCATTATTTTCGCCATTTTGATTTTCGCCTACCCTACCTGGAAACAAACCTGGCAATGGATATTGCTGTTCGGCGGCGTCGGCGGCATCGTCTGCGCTTCCAAACTGGCGTTTATGGGTTGGGGCATCGGCATTCGCGAACTTGACTTCACCGGTTTCAGCGGGCATTCGGCGCTCTCCGCCAGCATCTGGCCGGTAATGCTTTGGCTGCTGACCGGGCGCTACTCCGCAAACGTGCGCAAAATCGCCGTGCTGTGCGGCTATGCGCTGGCGTTGCTGATCGGCTATTCGCGGCTGGCCATCCACGTGCACTCCGTCTCTGAAGTGGTCACCGGCCTGGCGCTGGGCTTTATCGTCAGCAGCACCTTCTTGTGGCTGCAGCGCAATGTTCCGCCGCCGCGCCTCTCCTACCGCAAAATCGCAGCCGCCCTGCTGCTGCCCATGGTGTTGATCAATAACGGCACCGCAGCCCCCACTCAGGGCCTGCTGGAATTTATCGCGGTGAGCATTGCGCCGGTAGAAAAACCCTTCACCCGCGAAGACCTGCACCTAGCCGCACCGGTGGCCTACCGCCCCGCCGGCAACGCAGCCCGCTAAAAAAAATCCCGGTCGCCCGGGATTTATCTTTTCACTCAATAAAACTACAGCGCGCGGAACGAGATTTCCGTCGGGATGGCATCGCCCTGCCAGTACATCTGGGCCGCGACCCGGCCGGCGAGCTGGCGGTACATCTCGGCGAATTCGCTGTCCGGCCGGCTGATGACCGTCGGCTCCCCGCGATCCAGATCTTCACGCAGCGAGATATGCAGCGGCATCTGCCCCAACAGGCGGCTGTTGTATTTCTTCACCAGCTTCTCCGCGCCGCCGGTGCCGAAGACCGGCTCGTGGTGACCGCAGTTGCTGCAGATATGCACGCTCATGTTTTCCACGATGCCCAATACCGGCACGTGCACCTTCTCGAACATCACGATGCCCTTGGCGGCGTCCAACAGCGCGATGTCCTGCGGCGTGGTGACCACCAGCGCGCCGGTCACCGGAATGTTTTGCGACAGCGTCAGCTGGATGTCGCCAGTGCCCGGCGGCATGTCCAGCACCAGGTAATCCAGATCCGGCCACAGCGTATCCTGCAGCAGCTGCATCAGCGCCTTGCTGGCCATCGGGCCGCGCCAGACCATGGCGTTATCGTCGGTGACCAGGTAGCCGATGGAGTTGGTGGCCAGGCCGTGCGCCATGATCGGCGCCATGTGCTGGCCGTCCGGCGAGGTCGGGCGCTCGTGTTCGGTGCCCAGCATATTAGGGATCGACGGGCCATAGATGTCGGCGTCCAGAATGCCGACCCTGGCGCCTTCGGCGGCCAACGCCAGCGCCAGATTGACGGCGGTGCTGGATTTGCCCACCCCGCCCTTGCCGGAGCTGACGGCGATGATGTTGCGCACGCCTTTGATGCCGGGCTGATCGTTGGCGCGCTTCAGCGTGGTGATGTCATGCTTCAGCTTCCAGTCGATGGCGCCCGCGCCGGTCACACGCAGCAATTCGGCGCTAACGCTTTCCTGCAACGCCTCAAAGCCGCTCTGCCAGGCGAACGGCAGGGTCAATTCAATGTGCAGTACATTGTCCAACAGCGCGCAGTGATGGATGGCCTTCAGCGCGGTCAGGTTGTTTTTTAACGTCGGGTGTTCAAAGGCGGCCAGTACACCGGTCACCAGGGCACGCAGAACTTCGGGGTTGGTCTGCTCGGGGGATTTTGCGTTCATCCCGGCTCCTTGATTTTGAATGAGTCGCTTCCGGCTAAGCATACCAGAACTGCCCGGCGCCTGGCGCGCATAACCTGCAAGAAACCGCCCTAGCAGCGAGGGGCGCGATCGGTTAACATCGAAGGCCCTTTTATTTACTACAGAAACCAAGTTCTCACTATGGCTCAAGTCGCGAAAAAATTATTGGTGACGTGCGCGCTACCGTACGCAAATGGTTCCATCCATCTCGGCCACATGCTCGAGCACATCCAGGCGGATATCTGGGTTCGTTACCAACGAATGCGCGGCAACGAGGTTCATTTCATCTGTGCGGACGACGCGCACGGCACGCCAATCATGCTGAAAGCGCAGCAGATGGGCATCAAGCCGGAAGAAATGATCGCGGAAATGAGCCGGGAGCACCAACAGGATTTCGCCGGGTTTGGCATCAGCTATGACAACTATCATTCAACCCATAGCGATGAAAACCGTGAGCTGTCGAACCTGATTTACGGTCGCCTGAAAGAAAACGGCTTCATCAAGAACCGCACCATCTCGCAGTTGTACGATCCGGAGAAAGGCATGTTCCTGCCGGATCGCTTCGTGAAGGGCACCTGTCCGAAGTGCAAGTCGCCGGATCAATATGGCGACAACTGCGAAGTGTGCGGCTCAACCTACAGCCCGACCGAACTTATCGATCCGAAATCCGTCGTGTCCGGCGCCACGCCGGTGATGCGCGATTCCGAGCACTTCTTCTTCGATCTGCCTGAATTCAGCGCCATGCTGCAAGCCTGGACCCGCTCCGGCGCGCTGCAAGAGCAGGTGGCGAACAAGATGCAAGAGTGGTTCGAATCTGGCCTGCAGCAGTGGGATATCTCCCGCGATGCGCCTTATTTCGGCTTTGAAATCCCGGATGCGCCGGGCAAATACTTCTATGTTTGGCTGGATGCGCCTATCGGCTACATGGGGTCGTTCAAAAACCTGTGCGACAAGCGCGGCGACCTGGACTTTGACGAATTCTGGCGTAAAGACTCCAGCACCGAGCTGTATCACTTTATCGGCAAAGACATCGTCTATTTCCACAGCCTGTTCTGGCCGGCAATGCTGGAAGGCAGCGGCTTCCGCAAGCCTACCAACCTGTTCGTGCACGGCTACGTGACGGTAAACGGCGCCAAGATGTCCAAATCGCGCGGCACCTTTATCAAGGCCGGCACCTATCTGCAGCATCTGGATGCCGACTGCCTGCGTTATTACTACGCCGCCAAGCTGTCTTCGCGCATCGACGATATCGACCTTAACCTGGAAGACTTCGTACAGCGCGTGAACGCCGACATCGTCAACAAAGTGGTGAACCTGGCTTCGCGCAACGCCGGCTTTATCAGCAAGCGTTTCGGCGGCCAACTGGCCGACAAGCTGGCCGACCCGGCGCTGTACCAAACTTTCGTCGATGCGGCGGAAAGCATTGCCGACGCCTACGCCAGCCGCGAATCCAGCCGCGCCATCCGCGAAATCATGGCGCTGGCCGATCTGGCCAACCGCTATGTGGATGAGCAAGCGCCGTGGGTGGTCGCGAAGGAAGAAGGCCGCGACGCCGACCTGCAGGCTATCTGCTCGATGGGCATCAACCTGTTCCGCGTGCTGATGACCTACCTGAAACCGGTGCTGCCGTCGCTAACCGAACGCGCCGAGGCCTTCCTCAACGCCGAGCTGAGCTGGGACGCCATCCAGCAACCTCTGCTGGGCCATCAGGTCAACGCGTTCAAAGCCTTGTTCAATCGTATTGATCTCGACAAGGTGAATGAAATGGTCAACGCCTCGAAAGAAGACATGGCCGCCGCCAAACCGGTGACCGGCCCGCTGGCCGAGGATCCTATTCAGGACACCATCAGCTTTGACGATTTCGCCAAGGTCGACATGCGCATCGCGCTGATCAAGAGCGCCGACTTTGTCGAAGGTTCCGACAAGCTGCTGAAGCTGCAGCTGGATCTGGGCGGCGAATCGCGCCAGATCTTCTCCGGCATTCGCTCAGCCTATCCGGACCCGAAAGCGCTGGAAGGCCGCTTGACCATCATGGTGGCCAACCTGGCGCCGCGTAAAATGCGCTTCGGCGTCTCCGAAGGCATGGTGATGGCGGCCGGCCCGGGCGGAAAAGAAATCTTCCTGCTCAGCCCCGACAGCGGCGCACTGCCGGGCATGCAGGTGAAATAACCGCCTCGTGCCTTTCTTCAAGGGTCGAGCTTGCTCGGCCCTTTTTATTGCCCGCCGCACCAAAAGTTATAAGCGCCTGCAAAAAGTCATAACCCGGCTGTTCCCTTAGCCCGCCGTATCTGGTTATGATGCTCCGACACAACAAATAGACGTCCAGACAGCAAGACTGCTATATGCTCGCATGCTTGAAGCCGCCACCCGGGATCGTTCTCACCTGTTTTTGGAGCCAATAATAATGAAAAGCCTCAAGACTTCGCTGCTGGCCCTCGGCCTGCTGACCGCTGCGCCACTGTTCGCTGCAGAAAGCGCCGCACCGCTGCCGGCCGCCATTGCCCAACATCAGGGCCAAATACGCATCGCAGCGATCCGCAACCTGGGTTCCGACGACAACACCACCCAGTTTCTGGCCGGCGCCATTCAGGAAGGCCGCAAGCTGGGCTTTAAGGTGGATACCTTCCTCAGCAACGGCGATGACGCCCGCTTCCAGGACTTCGTCAACCAGGCCATCAGCCAGAAATACGACGGCATCATCCTCTCGCAGGGGCGAGCGCCCTATTCCACCGATTTGGTAAAACGCATTGCGGCGGCCGGCATCGCCGTTTCGGCATTTGATACCGACGTCAGCGGCAGCATTCCCGGCGTAACCGTTTCTCAGCAGGACGACGCCTCGCTGGCCAACGAATCCTTCGGCCAGTTGATCAAAGACTTTAACGGCAAAGCCAACATCATCAAACTGTGGGTGGCCGGCTTCCCGCCGATGGAGCGCCGCCAGGCCGCCTATCAGCAATTGCTGAAGCAGAACCCGGGCATCCATGAACTGGAATCCATAGGTGCGGTATCGTCCGACGTGCAGGGCGACACCGCCAACAAGGTGGGCGCAGTGCTGGCGAAATACCCGAAAGGCAAAATCGACGCCATCTGGGGCACCTGGGACGCCTTTGCTCAGGGCGCCTACAAAGCGTTGAAGGAAAACGGCCGTACCGAGATCAAGCTGTACAGCATCGACATTTCCAACCAGGATCTGCAACTGATGCGCGAAGCCAACAGCCCGTGGCGGGTCAGCGTTGCGGTGGATCCGAAGCTTATCGGCGCGGTCAACCTGCGGCTGGTGGCCAACAAGATCGCCGGCGAAGCGACGCCGGCTACCTACCAATTTAAGGCGGCCGCCATTCCGCAGGCGCTGCTCGTTGCGCAGCCGGGGCCGGTCAACGTCGCCGGGCTGGCGAAAATCATCCCCGGTTGGGGCACCAGCAACGACTTCATTCAGCCGTGGTTCGCCACGCTGCAGGCCAAAAACGGCAAATAACCGCGCTTTGCCAGAGGCTGCCGACGCCGCCTCTTTTTTTCAAACAATTAGCGCTTATTCCTCTTCCCTGTTGGCCAAAATAGGCTATGTTATCAACATCGCTTAATTACTGTATGCATAAACAGGCTCAACATGAAGGGATTCCCACCGCTGATCAACGCCTTGCTGGCCAGCTCGCTGGTGCTGACCATCGGCCGCGGCGTTACGCTGCCGTTTATCACCATCTACCTGACCGGGCATTTCCAGCTGCTGCCGAAAAGCGTGGGGATCATACTGGGCGTCAGCCTGGCGATCGGCATTATCGCCAGCCTGTACGGCGGCTATCTGGTGGACAAATTCAGTAAGAATCGGCTGATTCTGCTGTCGATCCTGCTGTTCGCGCTGAGCTTTTTCGCTATTCCCTGGATCCCGCGCCCCGGCGGCGCCATCGTGGTGCTGGCCGTCTTGCACACCTGCTATTCAGTGTTGAGCATTACCATCAAGGCCTGCTTCGCCGACTGGCTGCCGGTGGAACTGCGCATCAAGGCCTTTTCCGTCAACTACACGCTGGTGAACGTCGGCTGGGCCATAGGCTCCTCGCTGGGGGTGATGGTGGCCGGGTTCAGCCCGCTGCTGCCGTTCTACCTTTCGGGCGGCCTGGCGCTGCTGACCGTGGCGACGCTGAGCCTGCGTTTGCGCCGCCAACCGCCGCAACCGCCGGCCGCCGCTGCCGCAACCGGAGCCGCGCTGCCCAATTTCCGCCAGACGCTGGCCATCCTGCGCAACGATCGGCGGCTGATTTACTTCACCCTCGGCAGCACCCTGGGCGCGGTGGTGTTCGGCCAGTTCACCGGCTACCTGTCGCAATACCTCATCACCGTCTCCAGCGCAGAATTCGCCTATAAAATCATCGGGCTGGTGATGATCGTCAACGCCGGCATCGTGATCGCCCTGCAGTACCTGCTCAGCCGCGGCATGCGCCAGGAAAACATGCTGCGCTGGCTGGTGCTGGGCACCCTGTTCTTTATCGTCGGCCTGCTCGGCTTTATGCTGGCCGGCCAGTCGGTCTGGCTGTGGATGGCGGCGATGGCGGTGTTTACCCTGGGGGAAATCATCGTTATCCCGGTGGAATACATGTTCATCGATTTTATCGCCCCGCAGCACCTCAAAGGCAGCTACTACGGCGTGCAAAATCTCAGCGCGTTGGGCGGCGCCGTCAATCCGGTGCTTTGCGGCCTACTGCTCAGCTATGCCGCGCCGCAGCTGATGTTTGTCATGCTGATCGCCGCCACCTTGTTCAGCCTGCTGTTCTTTTTCCTCGGGCACCGGCTGGCGCGGCACCCGGCGGCGGTGGCCGAAGGCGCGGAATAACCGGGCGCGCTACACTTATCGCAAGCTGTCAACCCGCCAAAACGGCATGGCGGGCATAGCGAGAATTCATGGTGCGATCTGTGGCATGGCTCACAGTTTAATTGTATGATGAATACATCAATTAAGCGGGAAAGGGTTATGGCCAACGTGTTTAGGCTTTGCTGGAAATATCTGAGGGCAATCGCCCTTATCTATCTCTGCTTGTTTATCGGCAACGCAGCGGCGCTGCTGCTGCCGATCGCCATTCCCGGCAGCATCATCGGCATGCTGCTGCTGTTCGCCCTGCTTTCCAGCCAAATTCTGCCGGCAAAATGGGTCAAACCCGGCTGCCATCTGCTGATCCGCTATATGGTGCTGCTGTTCGTGCCGATCGGCGTAGGCGTGATGAAATACTACGATCAGATCGTCGAACACCTCGGCCCGCTGGTGTTTTCCTGCCTTATCAGCACGCTGATGGTGCTGGTGGTGGTCGGCTATACCTCACACTATTTCCACCGCGAACGGCGCATTGCCGGCAAACCGGAGGACAAGAAATGATCCATGAAATCTGGTGGTCATTGCCGCTGACGCTGGCGGTTTACTTTGCCGCCCGCCGGCTGGCGCAGTGGCTGAACATGCCGCTGCTCAATCCCCTGCTGGTCTCCATGGCGGTGATTATTCCTTTGCTGCTGCTGACCGGCATTCCTTACGAACGCTATTTTCAGGGCAGCAAAATTCTCAACGACCTGCTGCAGCCGGCGGTGGTGGCGCTGGCCTTCCCGCTGTACGAGCAATTGCACCAGATCCGCGCCCGCTGGAAATCGATCATCGCGGTGTGTTTTATCGGCAGCATGACCGCCATGATCAGCGGTGGCGCCATTGCGCTCTGGATGGGCGCCACGCCGGAGATCGCCGCGTCGATCATGCCTAAATCGGTCACCACGCCCATCGCCATGGCGGTGGCGCAATCGCTCGGCGGCATCCCGGCGATCAGCGCGGTGTGCGTGATCTTCGTCGGCATTCTCGGCGCGGTGTTCGGCCATGCGCTGTTCAAGCTGTTGCGCATTACTACCCGCTCGGCGCGTGGGTTGGCGATGGGCACCGCTTCCCACGCGCTGGGCACGGCGCGTTGCGCCGAGCTGGATTATCAGGAAGGCGCGTTCGGCTCGCTGGCGCTGGTGATCTGCGGCATCATCACCTCGCTGCTGGCCCCCTTCCTGTTCCCGGTGCTGCTGCACCTGTTCGCCTGACGGCGGCAAAACTTGCGACACATCCCGCATTTATTGTTTTCATTGCAGTGTTTTCATCAATAAAGAGAGGTAAATCACACTTTAATCCTTCCGGGCTGCCTAGAATGTTATCCCGTTAACCCGTAGAGAGACTTTCTATGCACCCGCGTTTTCACACCGCCTTCAGCGAACTGTCCGCGACATTGCAATCCGCCCTGCTGCCTTATCTCGATGCGCCTGATTTTCCGGCGATGTTCACGGCTGAGCAGGCGGAAGCGATCCGGCAGCACAGCGGGCTGGATGATGATGCCCTGGCATTTGCCCTGCTGCCTTTGGCGGCGGCCTGCTCGTTAACGCCGATTTCGCATTTTCACGTCGGCGCCATCGCCCGTGGGCAGAGCGGCAACCTGTACTTTGGCGCCAATATGGAATTCAGCGGCGCGCCGATGCAGCAAACGGTGCATGCCGAGCAGTGCGCGGTGACGCACGCCTGGCTGCGCGGTGAAGCGGCGCTGGCCTCCATCACCGTCAACTACACGCCGTGCGGCCACTGCCGGCAGTTTATGAATGAGCTGAACAGCGGCGCCGGCCTGCAGATCCGCCTGCCGGGCCGTGCGCCGGCGACGCTGGCGGATTACCTGCCGGATGCCTTCGGCCCGAAAGATCTGGATATCGCCACGCTGCTGATGGACCAGGTTGACCACGGCTATCAGTTGGCGCTGACCGAGCCGTTGGCGCAGGCCGCATTGGCGGCGGCCAACCAAAGCCACGCGCCGTACAGCAACGCCCACAGCGGCGTGGCGCTGGAAGCCGAAGACGGCACGCTGTATGCCGGCCGCTATGCCGAGAACGCCGCCTTCAACCCAAGCCTGCCGCCGCTGCAGGCCGCGCTGATCCTGCTCAACCTTTCGGGCGGCGACTGTCTGAAGATCCGCCGCGCCGTGCTGGCCGAACCGCAGGGCGCCATTTTCAGCCAGTGGGATGCCACCCGCGCCACCCTGGCAGCCCTGGGCTGCCAGAACGTCAGCCGTATCAGCTTCTGACCGGCCAATGGCGGAACCGCCCGGTTCCGCCATTAACAGCCCGGCTCGCCAAATACAATGCCATTCATCTTCCAAAACACTTTCTTTAGTTAAAAAATCCTTTGATTGTCGATAATTACGCCAACCTGGTTCATCATTTCGCAACAAATGCTGTACATATTCTCCCTATCTTTTAGGATCGGCAGCAATAAAGTTATCTGATACGTAAAGAGTAAAACCGATGGAACTAGAATACGAAAGCAAACGCCCTCTCTACATCCCTTACGCCGGCCCGATTTTGCTGGAATTTCCGCTGCTGAACAAAGGCAGCGCCTTCACCGAGGAAGAACGCAGCCACTTCAACCTGCACGGTCTGCTGCCGGAAGCGGTGGAAACCATCGAAGAACAGGTGGAGCGCGCCTATCGTCAGTACCAGGATTTCAAGAACGACAACGACAAGCACATCTATCTGCGCAACATTCAGGACACCAACGAAACCCTGTTTTATCGCCTGCTGGACTCGCACCTGAGCGAGATGATGCCGATCATCTACACCCCGACGGTGGGGGAAGCCTGCGAACATTTCTCCGACATCTATCGCCGCGCGCGCGGGCTGTTCATCTCCTACCCGAACCGCGACCGCATCGATGACATGCTGCAAAACGCCACCAAGCAAAACGTTAAGGTCATCGTCGTCACCGACGGCGAGCGCATCCTCGGCCTGGGCGACCAGGGCATCGGCGGCATGGGCATTCCCATCGGCAAACTGTCGCTGTACACCGCCTGCGGCGGCATCAGCCCGGCCTACACCCTGCCGGTGGTGCTGGACGTCGGCACCAACAACCCGCAGCGCCTCAACGATCCGCTGTATATGGGCTGGCGCCATCCGCGCATCTCCGGCGACGAATACCACGCCTTTGTCGAAGAGTTCATTCAGGCGGTCAAGCGCCGCTGGCCGAACGTGCTGCTGCAGTTCGAAGACTTCGCGCAGAACAACGCCACCCCGCTGCTGAACCGCTACCGCGACGAAATCTGCTGCTTCAACGATGACATTCAGGGCACCGCCGCGGTCACCCTCGGCAGCCTGATCGCCGCCAGCCGCGCCGCCGGCAGCCAGCTGCGCGACCAGACCGTTACCTTCCTGGGCGCCGGCTCCGCGGGCTGCGGCATCGCCGAGCAGATCATCGCGCAGATGAAATCCGAAGGGCTGAGCGAAGACGAGGCGCGCGCCCGCGTGTTCATGGTCGACCGTTTCGGCCTGTTGACCGACAAGCTGCCTAACCTGCTCGACTTCCAGAGCAAGCTGGTGCAAAAGAGCGAAAGCCTGGCCGCCTGGCAAACCGAAAGCGACGCCATCTCGCTGCTGGAGGTGGTGCGCAACGCCAAGCCGACCATTCTGATCGGCGTATCCGGCCAGCCGGGCCTGTTCACCGAAGAGCTGATCCGTGAAATGCATAAGCACTGCGCGCGCCCGATCGTGATGCCGCTGTCCAACCCGACCTCCCGCGTGGAAGCGCGTCCGGAAGACATCATCAACTGGACCGAAGGCGCCGCCCTGGTCGCCACCGGCAGCCCGTTCGCGCCGGTGACCTATAAAGAGCAGCAGTTCCCGATCGCCCAGTGCAACAACTCCTACATCTTCCCGGGCATCGGTCTTGGGGTGCTGGCTTCCGGCGCCACCCGCGTGACCGACGCCATGCTGATGGCCGCCAGCCGCGCGCTGGCCGACTGTTCGCCGCTGGCCACCGACGGCCACGGCGCGCTGCTGCCGAATATTGACGATATTCAGGGCGTGTCCAAATGCATCGCCATGGAAGTGGGCAAGGCGGCGCAGCTGCAGGGCGTGGCGATGGTCACCTCCGAAGAGACGCTGTCGAAGGCCATCGAGCACAACTTCTGGCGGCCGCAGTACCGCAGCTATAAGCGCACCTCATTCTGATTTGCGCGCACCAAAAAGCAAGGCCCGGCACACCGGGCCTTTTTTATGCGCCAAACCGCCGAAAAATGCGGCATTGCGCGTGCTTCAGGCGGCGGACGGCTTGCTTCAGCCTGTCAGGTAAAGTAGCCTTGATCCATCTTTTCAGCCCCCGAGCGCGTAAGGCAACAACATGTGGAAACGCCTGATAATCAGCCTGTTCATCATCATTGCGGTGTTGATGCTCTCGGCTATTGCGCTCGATCGCTGGATCAGCTGGAAAACCGCCCCTTACGTCTATGACGAACTGCAGGGGCTGCCCCACCGCCAGGTTGGCGTGGTGCTCGGCACCGCCAAGTATTACCGCACCGGCGTGATTAACCAGTACTACCGCTACCGCATCCAGGGAGCGATCAACGCCTACAACAGCGGCAAGGTGAAATACCTGCTGCTGAGCGGCGACAACGCCCAACAAAGCTATAACGAGCCGATGACCATGCGCCGCGATCTGATCGCCGCCGGCGTGGCGCCAAGCGACATCGTGCTGGACTACGCCGGTTTCCGCACCCTGGACTCTATCGTTCGCACCCGCAAAGTGTTCGACACCAACGATTTCATTATCATTACCCAGCGTTTCCACTGCGAGCGCGCGCTGTTTATCGCCCTGCATATGGGCATTCAGGCGCAGTGTTATGCGGTGCCTTCGCCGAAGGACATGATGACGGTGCGCGTGCGCGAAATTTTCGCCCGCCTCGGCGCACTGACCGATCTCTATATTCTCAAGCGCGAGCCGCGCTTCCTCGGCCCGCTGATCCCCATCTCCGCCATGCACACCGTGCCGGAAGACGCCCAGGGCTATCCTGCGGTATCGCCGGAGCAGTTGGTGGAACTGGAGCACAGGCTGGCGGAAGAGAAGCAGAAGGCCAAATCGCCGTAACGCGGCGGCGACAATAAAAACGGCCAGCAATGCTGGCCGTTGTGCTTTTTACGAGGCGGCTTACTTCTTCTTGGCGTACTTCAGCGAGTCCAGCGCCACCGCGAAGATGATGATGCTGCCCTTGATAATGTACTGCCAGTAAGGGTTGATGCCGATATAGGTCAGCCCGTAGTTGATGACGGTGAAGATGATCACCCCGGTCACCACCCCCAGCACCGTACCCACCCCGCCGGCGAAGGACACGCCCCCCACCACGCAGGCGGCGATGGCGTCCAACTCATACATAAAGCCGAGGTTGTTGGTGGCGCTGCCGATGCGCCCCGCCTCCAGCAGGCCGCCGAAGGCGTAGAACACGCCGGACAGCGCATAGATCATGATCAGGTTCAACGGCACGTTGACGCCGGAGACCTTGGCCGCTTCCGGATTGCCGCCGATGGCGAAGATATTTTTGCCGAAGCGGGTCTTGTTCCACAGGATCCACACGAACAGGATGGCTATCACGGCATAGAAGGTAATGTACGACAGCTTGAAGTCGCCGAAGCGCAGGAAACCCTGGGCGAAGGTCGAGAACTTCGGATCAAAGCCCGCTACCGGCGAAGCGCCTACCGAGTCGTAATACAGCGAGTTGATGCCGTAAACGATGATCATGGTGCCCAGCGTGGTAATGAACGGCGTCACGTTGAGGTAGGCGATAATCAGGCCGTTCACCAGGCCGATCACCGCGCCCACGGCGCACACCAGCAGGATCACCAGCGGGATCGACCAGGTTTCCATATGCGGAAACACCTTGTTGACGTTATCCATCGACTGCAGCAGCGTCGCCGCCACCACCGCCGCCAAACCGACCTGGCGCCCGGCGGACAGGTCGGTGCCCTGGGTGACAATCAGCCCGGCCACGCCCAGCGCGATGATGATGCGCACCGAGGACTGAGTCAGGATGTTGCTCAGGTTCATCAGGCTGAGGAAGGTCGGGTCCTGGATAATAATGATCGCCAGCAGCACCAGCAATACCACGTAAATGCCACCTTCCTTGAAGTAGGTGAACAAAGTTTTTTTATTCAGCGCGTTCATAATTCTGATCCTTAAAGGTGCAGGGATGCGAGACGTAAGATTTCATTTTGCGAGGTCTGTTTGGTGTTAACGATGCCCGCAACCTGACCATTACTCATCACCAGTATTCTGTCGGTAATTCCCAAAAGCTCCGGCATTTCGGACGAGACAATAATGATCCCCTTGCCCTTTTTCGCCAGCTCGGTCATCAGCTGATAAATCTCGAACTTGGCGCCCACATCGATGCCGCGCGTCGGCTCGTCCAGCATCAGGATTTCCGGTTGGGTCAGCAGCCAACGGCCGATGATCACCTTCTGCTGGTTGCCGCCGGACAACGAACCGATATGGGTGTGGTGTCCCGGCGTTTTAACCCGCATGGCGTCGATCACCCACTGGGTGTCGCTCTTCATGCGGGCGTTGTCCAGCAGGCCAATCCTGTTTTTGTAATTGCGGATATTGGAGATCAGCGAGTTGAAACCCACGTCCAGGTAGGCGTAGATGCCGGTAGAGCGGCGCTCTTCGGTCACCAGCGCAAAACCGTGGTTGATGGCTTCATTGGCCGAGTGGTTGTTGATCGGCTTGCCGTGCAGCCTGATGGTGCCCGCCACCTTTTCGCGGATGCCGAACAGGGTTTCCAGGATGTCGGTGCGTTTGGCGCCCACCAGCCCGGCGATGCCGAGGATCTCCCCCTGATGCAGATCGAAAGACACATCGCGGATGGAAGGCTGGCGCAGCGAAGTCAGATTTTTCACCTCCAGAATCACCTCTCCCGGCGTATTCTGCCTGTCGGGGAAGCGCTGGCTGAGCGAACGGCCGACCATCATGGCGATGATCTTGTCCATATCCAGCCCTTCCAGCGGCTGGGTGGCGATCCACTGGCCGTCACGCAGCACGGTTATCTCATCGCACAGTTGGAAGATCTCTTCCATCTTGTGGGAAATGTAAACGATGCCGCAACCGCGCTCTTTCAGCTTGCGGATAATGGTGAACAGGTGGTTCACCTCTTTTTCCGTCAGCGAGGAGGTCGGTTCGTCCATAATCACAATCTTGGCGTCGTAGGAAAACGCCTTGGCGATTTCGATCATCTGCATCTGCGATACCGACAGGGTGCCCACTTTGTCGCGCGGGTTGATGTCGATATCCAGCTCGTCGAAGATGGCCTGAGTGTCTTTCAGCATTTTTTCCTGATCGACGAACATGCCCTTGGTCGGGTAACGCCCCAGCCACATGTTGTCCATCACGGTGCGCTGCAGCACCAGGTTCAGTTCCTGGTGCACCATGGAAACGCCGTGCTCCAAGGCCTCTTTCGAGCTCTTGAAGTCCACTTCTTTCCCCTGGAAAACGATGCTGCCGCTGTCTTTTTTATAAATGCCAAACAGGCATTTCAATAACGTCGATTTCCCGGCGCCGTTTTCCCCCATTAATGCATGAATGGAGTGCGGGCGAACGCGCAGGTTCACATTATCCAATGCCTTGACGCCGGGAAAAGACTTGTTGATATCCGTCATTTCCAGCAGAAATTCGCGTGGGCTGTCGGCCATAAATACACCTGGCTTATCGGTCTTTTAATCTTAAATTTCCCCGCCGGCGGTTTCCTGGTGTTGGCGCCGCCGGCGGGGTCATTACGCGTTATCTCAACGGTTACTTCACAAACTGAGACAGGTTGTCTTTATCTACGCCAACGTAAGGAATGCGCACGACCTTGTTTTCAATCTTGTATTGAGTGCCATCGGCGGCCGGTTTGCCGGCTGCCAGGTTTTTCGCCAGCTCGAAGGTGGCTTTAGCCTGGTTGTCGGCGTCGTTCAGCACCGTGCCGGCCATCGCACCGGATTTCACCAGCGCCAGGGCTTCAGGCAGCGCATCCACGCCGAACACCGGAATGCTCGACTTGTTGTGGGCCTTCAGCGCTTCCACCGCGCCCATCGCCATGGCGTCGTTGTTGGCGATCACCACTTCAATCTTGTTGGCGTTCGGGCCAGACAGCCAGGCGTCCATTTTGTCTTTCGCCTGCGCGGTGTCCCACATGGCGGTATCCATCTGCAGCTGCTGGGTCTTGATGCCCTTGTCGTTCAGCGTTTTCACCACGTAGGTGGTGCGCGCTTCGGCATCCGGGTGGCCCGGCTCGCCTTTCAGCAACACGTATTGGATCTGGCCGTCTTTGTTCAGGTCCCAGGCCGGGTTGGCCTGCCAGTGTTTGGCGATCAGCTCGCCCTGGATCACGCCGGACTCTTTGGAATCGGTGCCGACGTAATAGGCCTTGTCATAGCTGTCCAGCGCCTTGCGGGAAGGTTCTTTGTTGTAGAACACGATCGGGATATCGTTTGCGCGCGCCTTATCGATAACCACCGGGGCAGCGGCCGGGTCAACCAGGTTGATCGCCAGCGCTTTTACGCCCTTGGCCAACAGCACGTCGATCTGATCGTTCTGCTTGGACTGGTCGTTTTGGGAGTCATTCATCAACAGGGTGATGTCCGGAGAAGCCTTGGCGTCCTTCTCGATCGCTTTGCGCACCACCGACATAAAGTTGTCGTCGTATTTATAAATCGTGACGCCAATACGGGTATCTGCATGGGCTGCGGCGCCGAACATCATCGCGGCGGCCGTTGCGGCCAGGGTGAAAACCTTCTTATTCATTGTCTGTCTCCGGTTCTGTGTAGGGTCTTACTCGTTATTGAGCCAAGAAGCCGGCGGTGCGCGCACCCCCAGGGCCTGGCAGTTCCAATAAAAACCTGTCGTCCGTGGGTATCTGTTATTCCCGAGAAATGCTGTGTCAGCGCGAGGTAAAAATTGCAGCGGCAAGTGCCTTTGCGCCGGAAAACGCCTAGAGCATAGACGGCGCGATGTTAATAATCTGTGAATTTTCTCACAGATTGAAAACGGTTACACAAGGTTAAATGTTCAGAGAGTGACCGTCGCCTCACTTTGCCAGGGAGCGACGGAATGGCGCCGCACCAGCGTCGGCATGAATAAATGCGAGGTCTGCGGCTCCGCCAGGCCCGCTGCGCCCTGCAACGCCAGCTCGGTGGCCAGAGTGGCCATGGAAACGATCGGGTAGCGCACCGTGGTGAGTTTAGGGCTGGTGTAACGGGCGATCGGGATATCGTCGAAGCCCACCAGCGAGAAATGCTGGGGTACCGTGATACCGTTTTCTTTCAGCACCGCCATGGCGCCGGCCGCCATGGCGTCGTTATAGGCGAACACCGCGCTCAGATGCAGATTGCGCCCCAGCAGCTCGACCATCGCCGCCTCCCCGCCCTGCAGATCCGGAGAGCCGTAAGCGCGCCAGCTGTCGGGCATCGCCAACCCCGCAGCGGCCATCGCCTGCGTGTAGCCCTGCTGGCGCAGCGGTCCGTCCTCAATCGGATGGTTGGAACCCAGATAGCCAATGCGCTGATGCCCCTGCGACAACAGCAGGCGCAGCGCCATTTCGGCGCCGCAGACGTTGTCCAGGCCAACGCAGCGGTGCGCGTAGCCGGCAATGATGCGGTTGATCAACACCATGCCCGGCACCTGATCGAGAAAGCCGATCAGTTCGGCATCGCTTAGGGCTTTTGCATGGACTATCAAGGCATTGCAGCGCTGGCGGATCAGCACTTCGATGGCGTGGCGCTCTTTGTCCGCCTGATGGTAACTGTTGCCGATCAGCAGATATTTGTGGTGTTTTTGCGCCACGGTGTCTACCGCTTTCACCAGCGCGCCAAAGAAGGGATCGGACACGTCCATGACCACCACGCCGAGCGTATCGCTGCTCTGGGTAGCCAACGCCTGGGCGTTGGCGTTGGGCCGGTAACCCAGCGCCGCCACCGCCTGCAGCACCAGCTCGCGCGTGTCTTTACTGGTCAGCGCGCTGTTGTTCAGCACGCGGGAGACGGTCGCCACGGACACGCCGGCGTGTTTCGCCACGTCGCGGATGGTGATCGGGTGAGCAGGAGGCATGCGGGATCCTGAGGTCGGGGTGGTTGCCAGTGGCGCTATCCTACCCCGTTTGTCATCCTCCCCTGCGTGAATTGCGTCACAGGAAAGAAAACGTTTACATACATTTTTTTAACCTGCCTGCGCCAGATCTCAATTCTGTATTTTCGGCTCCGCCTTGCCGGCGGCCATCAGCGTCAACCGGCGCCACAGCCATTCGGCCGGCCCCTGAGAAAAATAGCGCAGCCAAAGATTGGAAAACAACAGGTTAGCCAACCAGACCAGCGGCACGAACGCCAGCAGCTGCAGCCGATCAAACTGCGAGTACAGGCCGAAACGGTAAAACAGCGTGGTGCATATCAGCGTCTGCAGCAGGTAATTGCTCAGCGCCATGCGCCCCACCTGCGCCAGCCAATGGGCAATCCGCAGGCGCGACAACAGAGGCCAGAAACCGTAACACAGCGCCAGATAGCCCATCGCCTGCAGCGGCGCGCCCAGCTCACGCGGCACCTGCAGCAAAAAACCGCTCCAGCGGTAGTCCCAGTGCAGATGCCACTGCAGCGCCACCGCCGGCAGTTGGATCGCCAATGAAAGCGGTATCAGCCAGGCAGCCTGGCGCCGATAGTAACCCGGCGAATAACTGCCGCGCAGCCAGCCGCTGCGCATCAACCCGGCGCCGAACAGCATCAGCCCCGCCAGCTCCCAGCCGTACTGAGCGCCGATGGCCAACAGGCTGGAAGACAACAAATCGGCGCGGCTGCGCCAGGCTTCGAAGCCGCCCTGCAGCTTCCAGAATTTCTCATACTGCAGCTCAGCCACGCCGGGTTGCCAGAAGCTGCCCGGCTCGCCGTGCGAAATGAAGCCCAGCAGCAACAGCACCGCCACACCGATCAGATACAGCACCACGCCGGTTTTCAGCAGCTGGAAGGTTTCCCTGGCTTCGCGGATCATCCGCCAGCACACCAGCCCAATCAGGCCGTAGGCCAACAGGATGTCGCCATCCCACAGGAAAATCGCGTGGCCGAGGCCAAACAGCACCAGCCACGACAGCCGGGCGCGTATCCAGCTCTTGCCGCGCCGCAGCAACATTTGCAGCCCGGCGCCGAACAGCAGCGCAAACATCGCCAGGAACTTGGCCTGGGCGAAAATATCCAGCAGCGCCCAGGTCCAGGCGTCGCGCGCGGCGGGCATCCCCAGGTAAGCCGGGTTCAGGTAGGCGGCCTTTGGCAGGCCAAAGGCGCTGATATTCAGCAATAAAATGCCGAGAATGGCGATACCGCGCACGCAGTCCAGCGTGGCGATACGCGGCAGAGGATGATTGTTCATTTTTTACCGCTGTATTGCGCTCATTAAAAAGGCGCCCGCAGGCGCCTGATACCGTACTCTGAGCCAATCACCCCTGGTGATGGCGCACCGCGCGCAGGAACTCCTGGCGGGTGTTCTGGCTGGACTTGAACAGCCCCCCCAGCGAAGTGGTGGTAGTGGCGCTGGTCGCATCACGGATCCCGCGAGCCTTAACACAATAATGGACTGCATCAATAGATACCGCCACATTGTTGGTGCCCAACAAGGTTTGCAACGCCACCAGGATCTGCTGGGTCAGACGCTCTTGCACCTGCGGGCGCTGCGAGAAGAACTGCACGATACGGTTGATCTTCGACAGGCCAATCACCGAGTCTTTCGGGATATAGGCGACTGTCGCCTTGCCGTCGATGGTCACAAAGTGGTGCTCGCAGGTGCTGGTCAGCGTAATGTCGCGCACCGTCACCATCTCGTCCACTTTCATCTTGTTTTCGATGACGGTGATTTTTGGGAAATTGGCGTAATCCAGGCCGGAAAAAATCTCGTCGACATACATTTTGGCGATGCGATGCGGCGTTTCCGCCAGGCTGTCGTCGGACAGATCGAGATTAAGCAGCTGCATGATTTCCGTCATGTGCTCTTTAATCCGGCGTTTGCGCGTTTCACGATCCAACACTTCCCCGCGCAGTGGTGTTTCCAGACCGCGCTCTTCCAGCGCAGCATGAACCAGCGCAGCTTCTTTACTTAATGATGTCATTTATGTTCTCCAACGGACCTGAACCCGCCGATACGCCCCTTGCGGCGCGCGGCAGACGGATTTCTTGCTCTCCTGACGGCAGAGTTTCCGTCGCTGATAACGGGATCCCGGTCAAGATTTTGTCCCACTGTAGATGAGAGCGCGGCGATTATCCAGTGATTGTGTTTCATCCGCAGGTGAAATCTCCGCATTTAGCACAATCAGGCGGGCTGCGGGTATTCCCCGTTTTTTGTACGGAATTTAATCACTGCAGCGACGGTTTTTGCACGCGTTGCCGCGCAGGCGTATTTACCACCAGCAGGCCGGCCAGGATCAAGGCCGCGACGGCGACATATAACGCCGGCTCCAGGCGATGGGTCAGGGCGGTTGACAGCGCCGACAGCATCGGGCCGACCAGCTGCCCCACCGCATAACCGGTGGTCAATAGCCCCGCCATATAGCGCGCATGATTTGGCGCCAACTCACGCCCGTGCTGAATGGAAAGCTGCACCACGCTGAGGAAACCGCCGCCGGTGAGCAAAGCGCCCAACGCCAGCCCGGCGACGCCCGGCACCACCTCGGCGCTCAACACCCCGATCGCCTGCACCCACAGGGTGAGCGCCAGGCGGCTCTGGGTGGTCAACCGATGGCGGGTCAGAATGCCGATTGCAATGCCCAACACCGCCGCGCCGCCGAACACCGGCCAGACAAATTGGGCGAACAGGCTGCCGGGGAAGCGCGCCGCCGCCATTTGCGACAGGAAAGTGGCCGGCAGAATATAGCCGAAACCGGCCAGGCTGTAGCTCCACACCAGCCGCTTCAGCGCCGGGGTCAGCAGCAGCGGTTCCGGCGCAACGTTCGGCCGGTGCAGCTCGCCGGCCCGCGGCAGGTTGGCGCTGATGGCCGCCACCAGCGCCAGCGCCATGGCACCATACACCAGCCAGGCCTGCGAAGCCGTCAGCGTCAGGGCGTTGATGCCCACCGCCAGCATGCCGCTGATGAAAATGCCCACGCCCGGCCCGGCGAACACCGCCGCGCTGAGCGCCGGCCGGCCATAGTGCGCCAGCCGTTCGTTGGTCCAGGCCGCCACCAGCACCATCGCCCAGCCGCTGGCCCAGCCGATGACAAAGCGCAGCGCGCCGTGCAGCCACTCGCCCTGCACCAAAGCCGACAGCAGCGTCAGCGCCACCGCGCCCCAAATGCCCAGCCATAAGCGGCGTTCGACATGGCGGCTGGCGCGCATCGCATCATAGGCGCCGCACAGGTAGCCAAGGTAATTGATCGCCGCCACCAGCCCTGCGCCGGTCAGGCTGAATTGGTGCTCGGCTATCATCAGCGGCACCTGAGGGGTAAAGGCGAAGCGGCCGATGCCCATCGCAACGATCAGGGCAACAAAACCGCTCAAGGCAATGCGTAAGGCCATAAAGGGTATCCGACAGGTTAAAAGAAAGTTGCGAGTATCATGCCGCAGTATTAAACTCACAAAAACTGAATAATACTCATCAAGTTCATCACGAAAAGAGAATGTAAATGGACCTGACCCAGCTCCGCATGTTCTGCAGCGTCGCCGAGACCGGCTCCGTCGCCCGTGCCGCCGAACAGCTGCACCGCGTCCCCTCGAACCTGACCACCCGTTTGCGTCAGCTCGAACAGGAGCTGGGCGCCGATCTGTTTATCCGTGAAAAACAGCGCCTGCGCCTGTCGCCGATGGGCCACAATTTTCTGTGCTATGCCAACCGCATTCTGGCGCTGAGCGAAGAAGCGATGAGCATTACCCACGCCGGGGAACCGGCGGGCAACTTCGCCATCGGCTCGATGGAAAGCACCGCCGCCACCCGTCTGCCCTCGCTGCTGGCGGCCTACCACCAGCGCTTTTCCAAAGTGTCGCTGTCGCTGAGCACCGGCACCTCCGGCGAGATCACCGAACGGGTGCGCGCCGGCACGCTGGCCGCAGCGCTGGTCGACGGGCCGGTGCAATATGACGAGCTGAACGGCTGCATCGCCTTTCCCGAACACATGGTAGTGATCTCCTGCCTGGATCATGCGCCGATCCACAACGCCAAAGACGCCAAGGGAGAGACGCTGTTCGCCTTCCGCGCCAGCTGTTCTTACCGGCTGCGGCTGGAGTCCTGGTTCAAGCGCGAAGGCGCGCTGCCGGGCCAGGTAATGGAGATCCAGTCCTATCACGCCATGCTGGCCTGCGTCGCCAGCGGCGCCGGGCTGGCGATGATCCCGCATTCGGTGCTCAGCCTGCTGCCGGGCCACGAACGGGTCAAAGTGCACGCCCTGCCGCCGGAGATAGCCGAAACCGCCACCTGGCTGCTGTGGCGCCGCGACGCGTTCGGGCCAAACGTGCGCGCGCTGAAAGAGCTGATTATTGAACAGACGGAAACCGCCGCCGTTGAACACGACGAACAAGATTCACCAGGCGTTATCGATATGTACCCTGAATAATTGCAGCCAGGGCGAGAGTCCCCTGGAGCTGACCCGAGTCAGTGACTGGGGTGAGCGCACGCAGCTAACACAGATGCAGCTTCAAGTATGACGGGTATAGCCTGATTTAAAAATAGACCACTGGAGACTTAATGATGGAAATGATCAAAACCCGCGCCGCCGTCGCCTGGGGCCCGAACCAGCCGCTGAAGATTGAAGAAGTCGAGCTGATGCCGCCGCAAAAAGGCGAAGTGCTGGTGCGCATCGTCGCCACCGGCGTCTGCCACACCGACGCCTATACCCTGTCCGGCAAGGATCCTGAAGGGGTGTTCCCGGCGATCCTCGGTCATGAGGGCGGCGGCGTGGTGGAAGCGGTCGGCGAAGGCGTGACCAGCGTCGCGGTCGGCGATCACGTGATCCCGCTGTACACCCCGGAATGCGGCGAGTGCAAATTCTGCAAATCCGGCAAAACCAACCTGTGCCAGGCGATCCGCGCCACCCAGGGCAAAGGCCTGATGCCGGACGGCACCACCCGCTTCTTCAAGGACGGCCAGCCGATCTTCCATTATATGGGCACCTCCACCTTCTCCGAGTACACCGTAGTGCCGGAAATCTCGCTGGCGAAAATCAACAAGGAAGCGCCGCTGGAAGAAGTCTGCCTGCTGGGCTGCGGCGTCACCACCGGTATGGGCGCAGTGATGAACACCGCCAAGGTGCAGCCGGGCGATACGGTGGCGATCTTCGGCCTGGGCGGCATCGGGCTGTCGGCGATCATCGGCGCGCAGATGGCCGGCGCCGGCCGCATCATCGGTATCGATATCAACACCAGCAAGTTCGATCTGGCGCGCAAGCTGGGCGCTACCGATCTGATCAACCCGAAAGACTATGACAAACCGATTCAGGAGGTGATCGTCGAGCTGACCGATGGCGGCGTCGACTTCTCATTCGAATGTATCGGCAACGTCAACGTAATGCGTTCCGCGCTGGAATGCTGCCACAAGGGCTGGGGCGAGTCGGTGATCATCGGCGTGGCCGGCGCCGGCGAAGAAATTTCCACCCGTCCGTTCCAACTGGTGACCGGCCGCGTATGGCGCGGCTCCGCTTTCGGCGGCGTCAAGGGCCGCTCGCAGCTGCCGGGCATCGTCGAACGCTATCTGGACGGCGAATTCGCGCTGAATGACTTTATCACCCATACCATGGGGCTGGAGCAGATCAACGAAGCCTTCGATTTGATGCATGAAGGCAAATCGATCCGTTCCGTCATTCACTTCGACAAATAAGCCAGGAGGCAGAGATGACCCTGTCATTAGAACTTCTCGAAGAGCACCGCATGTTCGGCGGCTGGCAACAGCGATATCGCCACGCGGCGCAGAGCCTGAATTGCAATATGACTTTCAGCATCTATCTGCCGCCGCCGCGCGATGATAACCCGCCGCCGGTGCTGTACTGGCTGTCGGGGCTGACCTGCAATGACGAAAACTTCACGCTGAAGGCCGGCGCGCAACGCATCGCCGCCGAGCTGGGGCTGGTGCTGGTGATGCCGGACACCAGCCCGCGCGGCGACGAGGTGCCGAACGACGAAGGCTACGATCTCGGCCAGGGCGCCGGGTTCTACCTGAACGCCACCCAGGCGCCGTGGGATCGGCACTTCCGCATGTATGACTACATCAGCGACGAACTGCCGGCGGTGATTGGCCAGCACTTCAGCGTCAGCGATCGTCAGTCGATCTTCGGCCATTCGATGGGCGGCCACGGCGCGCTGGTGATGGCGCTGCGCAACCCGCAGCGCTTCCGTTCGGTGTCGGCGTTCGCGCCGATCGTCAACCCCTGCCAGGTGCCCTGGGGCCGCAAGGCCTTCGCCGCTTACCTGGGCGATGACGAAAGCCAGTGGCTGCAGTACGACAGCTGCCACCTGTTGGCCAACGGCGCGGAGAAAATGCCGGTGTTGGTGGATCAGGGCGACGACGACCAGTTCCTGGCCGATCAGCTGCAGCCGGCCAAGCTGGCCGAACTGGCGCGCCAGCGCGACTGGCCGCTGCAGCTGCGCATCCAGCCGGGCTACGACCACAGCTACTTCACCATCGCCACCTTTATCGAAGATCACCTGCGCTTCCACGCCGAACATCTGTTCCGCTGATAAAAATCCGGGCGGTCTAGCCGCCCGGATCCTTTCACTGCCCTCACCCCTTCAGCTTCGGATCCAGCGCGTCGCGCAGCCCGTCTCCCAGCAGGTTGAACGCCAGCACGGTGAGGAATATCGCCAGGCTGGGGAAAATCGCCACGTGTGGCGCAATCACCATGTCGGCGCGCGCTTCATTGAGCATCGCCCCCCACTCCGGCGTCGGCGGCTGTGCCCCCAGGCCAAGGAACGACAGGCTGGCGGCGGTGATGATCGAGGTGCCGATGCGCAGGGTGAAATAGACCACGATCGACGAAATGGTGCCCGGCAGAATATGCCGCATGATGATGGTCCAGTCCGAAGCGCCGATGCTGCGCGCCGACTCGATATAGGTCAAATGCTTCAGCACCAGCGTATTGCCGCGCACCAGCCGGGCGAAGGCCGGAATGCTGAAGATCGCCACCGCGACGATCACGTTGGCCATGCCGCTGCCCATGATAGCCACCACGCCGATCGCCAGCAGAATGCCGGGAAAGGCGAACAGCACGTCACAGACCCGCATGGTGATCCGATCCCACCATCCCTCGTAATACCCGGCCAGCAGCCCCAACAGCGTGCCGATCATCCCGCCCGCCAGCACCGAAAACACCCCGGCCGCCAGCGAAATGCGCGTGCCCATCAGAATGCGGCTGAAGATATCGCGCCCAAGCGAGTCCACCCCCAGCCAATGCAGCGGCGAAGGGCCTTCGTTCAGCCGGTCATAGTCGAAGTAGTTCTCCGCATCATAGGGGGCCAGATGCGGCGCCAGCAGCGCGGCCGCCACCAGCAGCAGCACGAACAGCCCGGCCACCAGCGCCACCCGCTGGCGACGGAAACGCCGCCAGAATTCATGCCACGGCGTTCTCACCGCGTTGGCGTCCAGGAGCGGCATCGCCTTCAGTGCGGCGTTGCGCCGCCAATGCTTAATCATGCCGCGCCCTCATTGGTAGCGTATCGCCGGGTTAATCGCCGCATACAGCATATCCACCAACAGATTGATCAAAATAAACTCCAGAGAAAACAGCAGCACCTCGGCCTGGATCACCGGGTAATCGCGCATTTCCACCGAGTCGACCAGCAGCCGGCCCAAGCCCGGCCAGTTGAACACCTTCTCCACCACGATCGAACCGCCGAGCAGGAAACCGAACTGCAGCCCCATCATGGTCACCACCGGGATCATCGCGTTGCGCAGCCCGTGCTTCATCACCACCTGGCTTTCGCGCACGCCCTTGGCGCGTGCGGTGCGCATGTAATCCTCCTGCAGCACCTCGACGAACGACGCGCGGGTGAAACGCGCCATCACCGCCGCCACCGCCGCCCCCAGGGTGATGGAAGGCAGGATATAGTGCCGCCAGCCGTCGGCGCCGACCGTCGGCAGCCAGCCGAGGTTGACCGAAAACACCTGCATCAGCAGCATGCCGAGCGCGAAAGCCGGAAATGAAATCCCCGACACCGCCAGCGTCATGCCGAGACGATCCGGCCAGCGATTGCGCCAGACCGCCGAGACCACGCCGATCGCCAGGCCGAACGCCACCGCCCACAGCATGCTGGTGAGGGTAAGCCAGAAGGTCGGCATAAAGCGCGAGGCGATCTCTTCGCTCACCGGGCGTTTGGACACCATCGAGGTGCCGAAGTCCCCCTGCAGCGCATTAACGAAAAAGTGCGCGAACTGCTGCGGCAGCGGCTTGTCCAGCCCCAGATCCTTGCGCACCAGCTGCACCACCGCCTCGTCGGCCTCCGGCCCCGCCGCCAGCCGCGCCGGATCGCCAGGCAGCATATGCACGAACAGAAACACCAGCACCGCCACAATCAGCAGCGTCGGGATCAAACCCAGCAGTCGTTTCAGAAAATAGTTAAGCATCTCGGGTCAATCCCCTCACTCCGCCCGCCCCTGCGCAGGGGCGAGCGGAGATTGGCGCCTTATTTAAGGTCGGCATCGTCAAAGCTGAACGAGGTGTCCGGCATCACGTAGAAGCCGCTCAGCTGCTTGCTGTTGGCCGACAGCAGGCGTTCGGTCGCCAGGAAAATCCACGGCGCATCGGCCCAGATGCGATCCTGCGCATCCTGATACAGCTTCTGTTTCTCGGCGCGATCGGTAGTCGCCAGCGCGCTGGTCAGATCCTTGTCCACCTGCGGATTGCTGTAGAACGCGGTGTTGAACTGCTTCGGCGGCGCGGCCTGGGTGGAGAACAGCGGCGACAGCGCCCAGTCCGCCTCGCCGGTCGACGCCGACCAGCCGGTGTAGAACATGCGCACGCCGGTGTCTTTCACCCCGACGCTTTCCACCTGCGCCGCACGCTGCCCGGCGTCCATCGCGGTCACCGTCACTTTCACCCCCACCTGCGCCAGCTGCTGCTGCGCGAACTGCAGCACTTTCTGCGCGGTGCTGTGGTTATGGGAAGACCACAGGGTGGTGGTGAAACCGTTCGGATACCCCGCCTCTTTCAGCAGTTCGCGCGCCTTGGCCGGATCGTACGGCCAGGCCTTATAGCGGGCGGCGAAGTCGATCGCCGGCGGCACCGGCCCCTCCGCCGGCACCGCGTAGCCGGCGAACGCCACCTTGATCAGCGCGTCCTTGTTGATGGCGTAGTTCAGCGCCTGGCGCACCTTCAGGTTGTCGAACGGCTTCTGGGTGACGTTCAGGCTGATGTAGCGCTGCAGGATAGACGGCGCCGCCACCACGTCAAGCTTGGCGTTGCCTTCCAGCACCTTGGCCTGCTCGTAAGGGATCGGGAAGGCGAAGGTCGCCTCGCCGGTTTGCAGCATCGCCGCACGGGTGTTGTTGTCGACCACCGGCCGCCAGGTGATGCTGTCGAGCTTCGGCAGCCCCTGCTTCCAGTAGCCGTCGAATTTCTTCACCTTAACGAAGTCGGTTTGATTCCAGGTAACGAACTGATACGGCCCGGTGCCGACCGGATGGAAGCCGATATCCTTGCCGTACTGCTTCAGCGCCGCCGGTGAAATGATCGCCGCCGCCGGGTGCGCCAGGTTGTTGACGAACGCCGAGAACGGCGCCTTCAGCACGATCTTCACCGTATTGGCGTCCACCACTTCGGTTTTGTCGATCATCTTGAACAGGTTATAGCGCTTGAGGTGGCTGTCCGGATTGCTGGCGCGATCCAGGTTGATCTTCACCGCCTCGGCGTTGAACGCGGTGCCGTCATGGAATTTGACGCCCGGATGCAGTTTGACGGTATAGGTCAGGCCGTCCTTGCTGACCTCGTAGCTGTCCGCCAGCACGTTCACCAGCTTCATGTCCTTGTCGAAACCGAACAGCCCCTGGTAGAACGACTTGGCGACCGCCTGCGACAGGGTGTCGTTGGCGTCGTAAGGATCGAGCGTGGTGAAATTGGAGGCCACGGCGATAACCGCATCCTTGGCCGCCCAGGCCGGGCTGGTTGCCGCCGCCAGCAGCACGGCGGCCACTAGCGCATTGCGTTGGAATCTGTGCTTCATGTCGCTTGTCTCTCCTGAGGTATTTAAAAGGCACCGGCAATCGGGTGGCGGGCGACAAAGTGCCCAGGACCAACCTGCACTAACGGTGCGGTAACGGGTTCATCGCCCAGCGCGCGGATCGGGCTGGGGATGTCATCCACCAGCAGCGGCCGGCGTTGGTGCGCATGGGCGGGATCGGCAACCGGCACCGCCGCCATCAGCTTGCGCGTATAAGCGTGCTGCGGGTTAGCGAACACCGCCTGGCGCGGACCGATCTCCACAATCTGCCCGAGGTACATCACCGCCACGCGATGGCTGACGCGCTCCACCACCGCCATGTCATGCGAAATAAACAGGAAGGCGATGCCGAACTCGCGCTGCAGGTCGAGCAGCAGATTGACGATCTGCGCCTGAATCGATACGTCGAGCGCCGAGACCGCCTCATCGGCGATCACCACCTTCGGGTTCAGCGCCAGCGCGCGCGCAATGCAGATGCGCTGGCGCTGGCCGCCGGAAAACTCATGCGGATAGCGCCGCGCATGCTCCGGCAGCAGCCCGACGCGTTCCAGCAGCCAGGCCACCCGCCGCTCCGCCTCTTTGCCGCGCGCCACGTTGTGCACCAGCAGCGGTTCCATAATGGAAAAACCGACCGTCAGGCGCGGATCGAGCGAGGCGTAGGGGTCTTGAAAGATGAACTGAATATCACGCCGCAGGTGCTGCAGCGCCGGGCCTTTCAGCCGATCGATCTGGCGGCCGTCAAAGGTGATGCTGCCGCTCTGGCTGTCCACCAGCTTCAGCAGCGAACGCCCGGTGGTGGATTTTCCGCAACCGGATTCTCCCACCAGCCCCAGGGTTTCGCCGGGGTAAAGATCGAAGCTGACGTTTTCCACCGCGTGCACCCGCCGGGTAACGCGATTGAGAATGCCGCTGCGCAGATCGAAGCGCGTCACCAGGTTTTCCACCCGCAGGATCGGCGCGGCACCGGCCGGCACGGTATCCTGCGGCGCGCCTTCGCCGCCGCCCGGCTGCGGGAACCTGGCGGGCAAGGGGTTATCCGCCATCGATCCCAGCTTCGGCACCGCCGCCAACAGCGCCTGGGTGTAGGGCTGCTGCGGTGCGGCGAACAGCGCCCGCACGTTGTTTTGCTCCACCGGCTCACCGCGCCGCATCACCAACACCCGATCGGCGATTTCCGCCACCACCCCCATATCGTGGGTGATGAAGATTACCCCCATCTGCATTTCCTGCTGCAGCACGCGGATCAACTGCAGGATCTGCGCCTGAATGGTGACGTCCAATGCGGTGGTCGGTTCATCGGCAATCAGCAGCGCCGGTTTGCAGGACAGCGCCATGGCGATCATCACCCGCTGGCGCATGCCGCCGGACAGCTGGTGCGGGTAGCGGCCCAGCACCTCTTTGGCCTCCGGAATGCGCACCAGATCGAGCATCCGCAGGGCTTCTCGCCTGGCGCTGCGGTGGTCCATGCCCTGATGCAGCCGCAGCGATTCGGCGATCTGCTCCCCGACCGGGAAGACCGGGTTGAGCGAGGTCATCGGCTCCTGGAAGATCATCGCCATATCGGCGCCGCGTACCCGCCGCAGCTGGCTTGGCGGCGCCTGCGCCAGATCGATAACCTCGCCGTTGCGCCGGCGAAACGGCATCGCGCCGCCGACGATGCGCCCACCGCCCTGCTCGACCAGGCGCATCAGCGCCAGCGAGGTCACGGACTTGCCGGAGCCCGATTCGCCGACGATCGCCAGGGTTTCGCCGCGATCGACCTCAAAGGACAGCTTGCGCACCGCTTCGACGGTGTCGCCCTGCTGGTGAAAATTGACGCTCAGATCGCGCACCGTCAGCACGCGCTGCGGCGGCAACTGCAGCCCGCTGTCGCTCGCGGGCCGGGTTGAAGTTTCGGTCATGCAGCCTCCTGGCGAACGATTAGCGGTATATCCCTACGGACGGCGCATCGCCGACATAACCAAAACCGCGGTACATTCCTTCGCTGTTGAACGGCAGCGCGATATTGCCGTCACGGTCGACGGCAATGACGCCGCCGCTGCCGCCCAACGCCGGGAGTTTTTCCAATACCACCCTGTCGCTGGCCTGCTGCAGGCTGAGACCCGCGTATTCGATCAGCGCGGATATGTCATAAGCCGCCACGCCGCGCATAAACACTTCGCCGGTGCCGGTGCTGGAGACCGCCACCGTGGCGTTATTGGCGTAACAGCCGGCGCCGACGATCGGCGTATCACCCACCCGGCCGGCCTGTTTGTTGGTCATGCCGCCGGTAGAGGTGGCGGCGGCCAGGTTGCCCAGCGCGTCCAACGCCACGGCGCCGACGGTGCCGAACTTGCGATCGGGATCGAGCGGATCGCCGGCCTGCGCCGCGCCGTCGTGATCGAGCAATACCCGCCCCAGCTCCGCCTGCGCGCGGTGCAATTGATCAAAACGCGCCTGGGTAAAGAAGAAATCGGCATCGACCATTTCCAGGCCGTGAGCGGCGGCGAACTTCTCCGCGCCTTCGCCGGCGAACAGCAGATGCTGGCTGTTTTCCAGCACCGCGCGCGCGGCCAGTATCGGGTTGCGTATCCGGCTGACCCCGGCAACGGCGCCGGCGTCGCAGGTGCGGCCGTCCATCACGCAGGCGTCCAGTTCGTGCGTGCCCTGATGAGTGAACACCGATCCCTTGCCGGCGTTGAACAGCGGGCACTCCTCCAGCAGCCGCACCGCTTCGGTCACCGCGTCCAACGCGCTGCCGCCCTGCGCCAGAATAACCTGGCCGGCGGCGACAATGCCGGACAGCGCCTGGATATATTCGCGTTCTTTTTCAGCACTCAGCGCCGCACGGGTAATTGCGCCCGCACCGCCGTGAATGGCAATCACTGGTTTGCTCATTTGCCTGACACCCTGTGTTAACCCCAACGTTGCAGAACGAATGCGCTGCGCGCGGTATATTATTATTCAGTCTTTTTTTGACTATATTTAGCCCGCAAGAGGAAGTAAAGCATAACGTCAGCGCCCTGGTTTTAGCGTAGCGCGCTTAGACCGTTTCGCACATTGAAATAGCTTAATGGAATAAAAACAGCGAGTTATACAAGGGCTTCCGCAACGGAAATAATTACGGCGTTCTTGGTTAACAATACAATGCGGATGTGCGGCAATCGTTCGAAGATATAAGCGATAGCTCTGTGGAAATATGTCCGTTGCGCCCAGCCTGCTGTTTTTTCGCCGGCTGAGCGCAGAAGATAAATATTTAGAATCCGGAGCCCGGCTGCCGCAAGAATTCTTCTTCTTCGGGCGTGGACACCCGGCCCAATATCGCGTTGCGGTGCGGATAGCGGCCAAAACGATCGATGATCGCCTTATGGCGCAATTCGAACTCCAGCTGATCGCCATTATCCAGTTCGGTATACAGCTGCAGCGCCTGCCGGTGGATCAGCGCCGACTCCGAGTGCATAAAGGGCAAATAAAGAAACCCGCGCTGCTCGCGGCTCAGGCGTTCGCACTCACCGCTGCGAATGGCTTCCTGCGCCAGGATCAGCGCCATGCCGTCGCAGGAAAATGAGCGCGGGGTGCCGCGGAACAGATTGCGGCTGAACTGATCGAGCACGATCACTTCCGCCAAACGCCCTTCGACGGTGGCCCGCCAGCCCGCCAGCTCCCCCGCCGCCGCCGCCTGCCAGATATGGCCAAAACGCGTATGCAGCAGGCGGTCGAAATCCTCATCCTTTTTAAACCACATTACCGGTTCTATTTCTTCGAACCAAAAATCCAGTATCCGATCGTGCATGGCTGTCTCCTGTTTTACTTCAGCATAGCATCCTTCATAATAACGCCACTTTGCCGCGTTTACGCGCAACCCGATTACGGAGCCCTCTTTATGGATCATTGCCATACTTCCGATCTTATCTCTCTGGAGCAAGCGCTGGATAAAATGCTCAGCCAGCTTTCCCCCCTGCAGCAGACCGAAACCGTCCCTCTGACCGCCGCCGCCGGCCGCATTACCGCCGCCGCAGTGATTTCCCCGATTGACGTGCCGCCGTTCGCCAACTCGGCGATGGACGGCTACGCGGTGCGCCTCGCCGACCTGCACGCCAACGCGCCGCTGCCGGTGGCGGGCAAGGCCTTCGCCGGTGCGCCGTTCAATGGCGAATGGCCGGCCGGCAGCTGCGTGCGCATCATGACCGGCGCGCCGATCCCGGCCGGTGCCGATGCGGTGATCATGCAGGAGCAGGCCGAAGCCAGCGAGCAGGGCGTGCGCTTTAACGCCGTGGCACAGGCCGGGCAAAATATCCGCCTGGCCGGTGAAGACATCCGCCGGGGCGCCGGCGTGCTGCCGGCCGGCGTTAAGCTGGGCGCCGCGCAGCTGCCGCTGCTGGCTTCGCTCGGCGTCGCCGAGGTGCAGGTGATGCGCAAGCTGAAGGTGGCGGTGTTCTCCACCGGCGACGAGCTGCAGCCGGTCGGCCAGCCGCTGCAGGCCGGCCAAATCTACGACACCAACCGCTTTGCGGTGCGCCTGATGCTGGAACAGCTGGGCTGCGAGGTTTTCGATCTGGGCATTGTCCGCGACAATCAAGCAGCGCTGCGCGCCGCTTTCGAGCAGGCGGACAGCCAGGCCGACGTGGTGATCAGCAGCGGCGGCGTCTCGGTAGGTGAAGCCGACTACACCAAGCAGATGCTGGACGAACTGGGCCAGGTCAGCTTTTGGAAGCTGGCTATCAAACCCGGCAAGCCTTTCGCCTTCGGCAAGCTGAAACATGCCTGGTTCTGCGGCCTGCCGGGCAACCCGGTTTCCGCCGCGCTGACCTTCTATCAGCTGGTGCAGCCGCTGCTGGCCAGGCTGGCCGGCCACAGCGATTGGCGCCTGCCGCCGCGCCTGCGCGCCCGGGCGCTCACCCCGCTGAAGAAGGCGCCGGGCCGCCTCGATTTCCAGCGCGGGGTATTCAGCAGCAACGCCGCAGGCCAACTGGAGGTCAGCACCACCGGCCATCAGGGCTCACACGTGTTCAGCTCCTACAGCCAGGGCAACTGTTTTATCGTGCTGGAGCGCGAGCGCGGTTCTGTCGCCGCCGGTGAAACGGTGGAGATCGAGCCGTTCAACGCCCTGCTGAGGAGCTGAACATGCTGCCGGAATTGACCGATGCCGAAGCGCTGCGCTACAACCGCCAGATAATCCTGCGCGGTTTCGACTTCGACGGCCAGGAGAAGCTGAAGGCGGCGCGGGTGTTGATCGTCGGCCTCGGCGGGCTCGGCTGTGCGGCGGCGCCCTATCTGGCTGCGGCGGGCGTGGGCCATCTGACGCTGGTTGATTTCGACACCGTCTCGCTCTCCAACCTGCAGCGCCAAATCCTGCACCGCGACGAGCGCATCGGCATGAGCAAAGTTGAATCGGCGCGGCGGGAGCTGAGCGCCATCAATCCGCATATCCGCATCGACGCCGTCGACGGCCGGCTGGACGATGAGCAGATGGCGGCGCAGATCGCCGCCTGCGACGCGGTGCTGGACTGTACCGACAACGTGGCGACGCGCGACCTGCTGAACCGCCTGTGCCACGCGCAGCGCAAACCGCTGGTCTCCGGCGCGGCGATCCGCATGGAGGGGCAACTGAGCGTGTTCACTTACCGGCCGGACGAGCCTTGCTACCGCTGCCTGAGCCGGCTGTTCGGCGAAAACGCCCTCACCTGCGTCGAGGCCGGAGTGATGGCGCCGCTGGTAGGCACCATCGGTACCCTGCAGGCGATGGAAACCATCAAGCTATTGGCGAACTATGGCCAAACGCTCACCGGCAAGCTGCTGATGTTCGACGCCATGACCCTGCAGTTCCGCGAGATGAAGCTGCCGAAAAACCCGCAGTGCGAGGTGTGCGGCGGCGGTTAACGGATAAAAAAAGGGCGGGAAAATTCCCGCCCTTCTTATTTATCGCGTGGCTTACACGATGCCCTGGCTGCGCAGGTAGTCTTCGTAGTTGCCGGTAAAGTCGATCACTTTGTTCGGCGTCATTTCCAGCACCCGCGTCGCCAGCGAGCTGACGAACTCACGGTCGTGGGAAACGAAGATCAGCGTGCCTTCGTACATTTCCAGCGCCATGTTCAGCGATTCGATCGATTCCATGTCCAGGTGGTTGGTTGGCTCATCCATAACCAAAATGTTAGGACGCTGCATCATCAGCTTGCCGAACAGCATGCGCCCCTTCTCACCACCGGACAGCACCTTCACGCGCTTCTTGATGTCGTCCTGGCTGAACAGCAAACGGCCCAGCACGCTGCGCACCGCCTGCTCGTCGTCTTTTTCCTGCTTCCACTGGCTCATCCAGTCGAATACCGTCAGGGTTTCATCGAACTCGTATTCGTGATCCTGCGCGTAGTAGCCGATTCTGGCGTTTTCCGACCATTTCACGCTGCCGCTGTCCGGCTGCGCATCACCCACCAGCGTTTTCAGCAGGGTGGATTTACCGATACCGTTCGGGCCCAGCACCGCCACTTTCTCGCCCACTTCAACCATCAGGTTGAACTTGCTGAACAGCGGACCGTTGTCGAAGCCCTTGGACAGCGCTTCCACTTCCAGCGCGTTGCGGAACAGCTTCTTGTCCTGCTCGAAGCGAATGAACGGGTTCTGACGGCTCGACGCCTTCACTTCTTCCAGCTGGATTTTGTCGATCTGGCGGGCGCGCGAAGTGGCCTGCTTGGATTTGGAGGCGTTGGCGCTGAAGCGGCTGACGAACGACTGCAGTTCGTTGATCTGCGCTTTCTTTTTGGCGTTGTCGGCCATCAGACGCTCGCGCGCCTGGGTGGCGGCGGTCATATATTCGTCGTAGTTGCCCGGGTAAACGCGCAGCTCGCCGTAGTCCAGATCCGCCATGTGGGTACACACCATGTTCAGGAAGTGACGGTCGTGCGAAATGATGATCATGGTGCTGTTGCGTTCGTTCAGCACCTGCTCCAGCCAGCGAATGGTATCGATGTCCAGGTTGTTGGTCGGTTCGTCGAGCAGCAGGATTTCCGGATCGGAGAACAGCGCCTGCGCCAGCAACACGCGCAGCTTGAAGCCCGGCGCGATTTCGCTCATCGGGCCATAGTGCTGTTCAACCGGGATGCCCACGCCAAGCAGCAGTTCGCCGGCGCGCGCTTCGGCGGTGTAACCGTCCATCTCGCCGTAGGCCACTTCCAGATCGGCGACCTTATAGCCGTCTTCTTCGCTCATTTCCGCCATGGCGTAAATGCGGTCGCGCTCTTCCTTCACCGCCCACAGTTCGGTGTGGCCCATGATCACGGTGTCGAGCACGCTGTATTGTTCGAAGGCGAACTGATCCTGGCGCAGTTTACCCAGGCGCTCGTTCGGATCGAGGAACACGTTGCCGCCGCTCGGCGCCAGATCGCCGCCGAGGATTTTCATAAAGGTGGACTTGCCACAGCCGTTGGCCCCGATCAGGCCATAGCGGTTACCGCCGCCGAATTTGACGGAGATATTTTCAAACAGCGGCTTACTGCCAAACTGCATAGTGATGTTGTTAGTGCTTAACACAGCGCTCGCTCTTCATATCATAGGGAATGTGATTTGGCGCGCATTATGCCACAACGGGGATAAGAGATCGCGGGAAGTTTTGGCGATATTTTGAGCAAAGGTACGGCGACAGAAGATCATGAGATTAACCCGGCATGCCGCCGGCGCAATGCAAGCCTGCCCGTTGACGGAGGGATACCAGTAAAGCCAACTGCCTTAGCTGAGGCAGTTGGCTTCTGTCGCCCTCCTGCAATATTAGCCCCAAACGTCTCTTTGGAATCTGCTCCAGCCAATACTCAGGATATCTTCCAGAGAGAAGCTATTACCACTTGAAGGTTGCCATGGACCACTTCCCCAAGATGTACCACCCCCGTTAGGGTACATATCAATTGAAGATGTGCCAGGAGACCAACATTTTCCATTAGCATCAATGTACGTCCCCATGTCCCTCCCGCGCTGGTCAATTACATTTGTTGATTCTCTGTGGCCATCAAGATGCATCCCTCCAGAAATTGGAGGTAACTCGTCAAGAATGAGCTCTTTCATGAATATATCCCTTTCATGTTTTTCAATAGAGTAATTCAGTAAATTGACTCACATGCACCCATGATTTAAAATACCAAAATATAAATATTTAAACTTTTCTTTTCTTAAAACGTCTGCTTTCAATATCGAAACATCATCATTCCACTCTTTTGCAAAGATGGATTTTACGTCATTCTTATTTAGCTTACCTAGTTGCTTTAATCCACAAGCCGCATAAAGTTTACTTTCTGGCGTTGCCTTGGGATTATTGGCTATTCTCAAAAAAATATCAGTTGCGCTCTTGCTTTTAAGAATATCTATTACAGCAACTTCCCCTTCGCTAATTCTGCCAACAAAACCATTCATTCCTAAGGAAAAATAACTAACCTGGGATAAGTCACTTTCAATACTTTCATAGTGATTTTCATTTGCGTGGCCATAGGGAAAATATAACGCAGTAAAAAACAAAGTAGAAACTATAAAAATCCTTTTCATAAAGCCCACCTGCTTTAAAGAAGTCATTTACCTTATGAAAAACCTAACCATAAAAATAAAAACATTGCAAATAAAAACTTATAGCCACATTAATTGCATGTTTTTTTTACAATCTAAAAAATTCAAAAAAAACGTTATTTTATATAGGCTTTACAATTATCATGCCGCAACATAAATGACAGCGACCATTTAAAAATGAAAAATCACCGAGTCAAAAAGCACTCCTTACCTCTGTATCCAGTTGTAGTTATTAGTCACGTGAAAAATAAATCACAGGAAACCATTTAGATAACTTATAACAACGTACTTCAATTTACAAAAAACCGTCAAATCATGCCACAACGGGGATAAGAGATCGCGGGAGGTTTTGGCGATATTTTGAGCGCAACCCAGGCATTGAGCGCCGCAGCAACCCCGGTTGCTGCGGCGGGCTGACATCAATGCAGGGGAAGAACTCTCGATATTTCTTCCTCTCCGCCAAGGTAAAATCAACCAAACGCCAACGCTGGGTTTACGACTGCAGCCAGCCGATGTTATTGCCGCTGATGCCGAGAATATCCGGCAGGCTGTTTGGCGAACCGGCGTTATGGGCTACGGAGCGGGACAGCAACCCGATCAGCTTCGCCGCCTCAAAACCGTTGGGCGGGTTATTCCCCATAAAGCTGACCAACGGATCCGCATGCAGGGTATTTTCATAGCTGCAACGCGCATCGATCATGCTGGCGCCGTTATCCTCTGGCGAATACAAAATATTGTTGCTCCATTTTATATAGCCAACGCCGTCTCCCCAGCCGATATCGTTCACCGGCACCGCCGCATGTTTAAAATAGAAGATATTGTTCTGCATATGAACGCCGGGATATTTGGTGAAAATATACGGCTGCGTCTGCCCCCATTGAATCATATGAGCCGGATCTTTCGACAGCGTATCGATGAAGGTGCAGTTACTCACCCTGGAGCTGACGACATTCCTTACCACCGTAAACTTGAGCCAGTTACCCGCATAGCCTCCGCGCGAAACGCCGTCGTTGTAGGACAGGCAATATTCCATCGTATTATTGGCGTTGCCTGCTTTTTGATCGATAAGAACAGATTCCATTTCGGCCAGATTGTTGAATACGTCTTTGCATGTGTCGGTGAACATGCCGAAACCGCCGCCGTTGTTATGCGAGTAGCAGTAGCGTACCCAACAGCCGGAGCACCGGCCGTCAATGTCGAACCCCATTTTGTCACGCAGGTGCAGCATAGAGCCCGCAGACTCGCAATATTCAATGCCGGCGTCATCGCAACCGTACAGCCAAAACGACGCCGTCCAAAGTTGGTTGGGGTAGGTATAACGTTCCGAACGGTAGTAGCAGTTAGCGATCACCGACTTGCCCTGCCCGTTGGCATAGTTTACCTGGCAGCCATCGCCCACCGCATCAATCACAGCGACGTTATCGATCAGAATATCCCGCCCTTTGTACGCCTCCGTTTTACCACCGGTCAGATCGTAGGCGGAACCGCAGTGGATCTGCACGCCCCAGTGCCCGCCGTAGATGTTTACGTCGCGCACCTTCAGGGTATCGTTGCGATACTTGATGCCTGAGCCGCCGATAGCATCGATATACACCGCCTTGGTTTTAATCTGAACCGGATGCATATAACGGATCGTGGATTTTTCGATTATCACGTTCGCTTTATGGTTGACCCCTTCGCTGTTGGCGCGCAGGTAAACTAAATTTTCGGAGACATAGTTAATAAACGGGCAAACGAAATCGATGCCGGAGATCAGCAGGTTTTTTACCAGAGTGCTGTCAAGCACCGGCGCCATGGCGTTCGATGCGATCAACACCGGATTAGGCCCCTCGCCATAGGCGGTGATGGTGGTCTGTTCATTCTGGCCGCTCATCGGGGGTAATTTAATTTTAACCGTCTGGCGCCCACCGCGTTTTATTTTAGCGCTATAAGGGTATTTGAGCGTATTCAATACCTCTGCGCTATTGAAAGGCGACTGCTCGCTGCCGGTGCCGTTTACCTTGGCGTCGAGATCGATAAAATATTCTGTAATCACAGTGAATACCCCGCATTGTTTGGCAGATAAAACAGCATGAAGACATAGTCATATGGCGCATACTGCCCCAGGATGTCAGTCATGGTTTTGTTCTTTGCATCGTTGTTCTGGCCGGCGATCGTCTGGTTATACTTCAGATCCCAAACATATCCGGTATTTACCACCGCCAGGGTTTCGCTGGTGGTTTTATTGGCCGCGAAGTCAACGGCAGAGACAATAGTTTTATTGATATAGGGCAGCGGGAAACGAACGTTGTCCTTTATCGCTTTAACCAAGGCGTACGGGAAGACCACGTCAGAATGGAAGCCGTTATACCGGTCAGAAAGGTTAACGCCGGCGGCCATCTTTTCCGTCGACAGGATGATTTTAATATCCTCATAACCGCAGGCTGGGAAGTTGTTATCCGTCCCCGGCGTGTTGGCGCTGTCAATAGCGGTGCCATCGGGTTCCAGCGTGAAAGACTCGGGCGCAATATGGAGCCAAACGCCGTCGGCGTATTTCTGCGCATTGCCGACTAACGGATACAGGCCATACCCGGCAGCACCGATTTTTTTGCAAGAGAGGTAGGCAAAATACTGCCCGGCGGTGATCGCCGTCACCAGCTCTTCCGCATTGTTAAGGTTGAATTTTAAATGCACCGTGCCCGATGCCGTTCTGCCGGCGCGGACAATATAAGAAACTTTAGGATCCAGCGTATTGGCAACGGTTTCCGACGGAACCCTGACCACCGCAAAGGACTTATTGCTGATGAATTTCTTTTCATCCGCCAGCTCGATGGCCAGTGAATCATCCCCTAAAGCGGAGGAAACTTTTGGCGGCCGGACAATCACGCGCGGCTGCCCGTTGTTTCTCAGGCCAAACTCCATCTCGAATTCATTATTGGTGCCGAAGCCGTTTTTGTACGGTACCTTCATCACCCGCAATTCTGCGCCGGTTTCATCGACGCGGCCGGAGGGGATAACATAGGGATGGTGAATGGTGTCGGTTGCAGGCACGCCTTTATAAACCAACCGGGTCACCATCGCGCCGTTATTGTTGACGACCGCAACGCCGCGATAATTATCGCCGCCAAAGATTAAGGCAGCGCCGGACAACGGAACCTCGGTGGTCGGGTATACGTCGTAATGGCCGCGTTTGCCGGCGACATCATCGATGCTGCTGGTTTTGCCAATATCGCCGTTCCCTTCCTGCTGATAAAAACCGCCGATCTTGGTATAGCCATCGCTCGCGGCTAAAATATCCAAATCCGAAGGATCTGCCATGGTTTGAATCTCATTTTGGTCCTGCATAAATAATCCTCTTGTCGTTGACATAATCCAGGTGACGAACCGTTTTTGCCTTTCCTTCGGCGGTTAAAATCCGTTGTTCGCAGGATAATTAAAGCTGAGCAGCGGGGTTTGCCATAACGTTGAACGTTGTGCCATAGCTATAACGGCAGTGAGTGCATGGGAAAGTGCGCCGGGAGAGCTGTCTGTCTATTTCAAACCAACAATGGGCGCTGTTGGCAAAATTTTCGACCGGATGCCTGGCCAGATAAATTAACTTTATTCTGTAAAACGTACTCACTGCATCCAGCATCGCCTTTAACCACCAGGTTGTGATTCATCTCCTAAAATGCGCAATTAATTTTTGCTTTTATGCGCCTTAACTCACTAATTTTGCCTTCTTCCCTTTTCGTCCCTGCAAACAAAAAAAACACAACGCACTGATAGAATTATAAATTCTCAACAATCCTCCCCCGCTGCACATCAAATAAATGCGTATTGCATATGCTTGTACATACAAGTATATGTAAATAAAGGGTTGCAATTTTGTGATGTTTTTAAAGCAGCATTAATGGCGGCATCAGGCGTGACCGGAAAATAACGAATAACCCACCTTCCACCTATCCCGAGAGATAATGATGAGCACTGTTGAAAACGCGTTATCCGAAAACCAGGCGGTCGAAAAAAAAGCGGTGAATTACAAGGTGATTTTAGGCGCCAGCCTGGGCAACGGGTTGGAGATCTTCGACTTCACCGTCTACAGCTTCTTTGCCGCCATCATCGGTAAACTGTATTTCCCCAGCGACACCGCCTACGGCTCTTTGTTGATGTCGGTGGCGGTATTCGGCGTCGGTTTTATCATGCGCCCGCTGGGCAGCATGGTATTGGGCGCCTACGCCGATAAGGTCGGGCGCAAGGCGGCGATGCTGATGACCATCATTTTGATGGGGGTCGGTACCGCGCTGATCGCCTTCTCCCCCACCCATGCGCAGATCGGCGTCTTCGCGCCAATACTGATCGTGCTCGGGCGGTTAATTCAAGGCTTTGCCGCCGGCGGCGAAGTCGGTTCGGCAACCACGCTGCTGCTGGAATCCGCAGGCGCCAATCAGCGCGGGTTCTTCGTCAGCTGGCAATCGATCAGCCAGGGGATCAGCGCGTTGCTCGGCGCCTCTTTCGGGCTGCTGTTAACCTATTTTCTGTCGGAAGAGGCGCTCTATTCCTGGGGGTGGCGCGTGCCTTTCATCATCGGCCTGCTGATTATTCCCGTCGGTGTTTATATTCGCCGGCATCTGGAAGAAACCTATGGCGGGGAAGCGCCGGGCCAGGCGCGATCGCCGTCAAATCCGGTGTTGGATGTGCTGCGCAATCACTTTAAAGACCTGCTGCTGGGCGTGTTGATTATCATGTCCGGCACGGTGATGGTTTATATTGTGCTGCTCTATATGCCGACCTATATGATGCAGACCTATCATATCGCCGGCCCCACCGCCTATCTGTTCAGCTGCATTGCTTCCGTGGTGCAGATAGTCGCCGCGTATTACGCCGGCCGCTACGTCGATCGGGTGCAGAACTATAAAAGGCCGCTGCTGTTCTCTATCTTCGCGGCCCTGATACTGATTTACCCTACCTTTTGGTTCCTGAGCGCCACGCAGTCCCTGTGGTTGGCTATCGTCTTCCGCATCCTGCTGATAGGCACCTTGGGGATCAATATGCTGGCGAGCACCATGCTGATCGTTTCCGCCCTGCCGCGCCACGTGCGCGCTACCGGCACCTCGATGATTTACGCCTTCGGCGTGACGCTGTTTGGCGGTTCCGCGCAGCTTATCGTCACCTGGCTGCTGGACGTGAGCGGCAACCCGATGGCGCCGGCCTGGTACGTCACCGGCATGCTGACCCTCAGCCTGATCGCCACCTGCCTGTTCAGAGAGCGCCACCAGGACTAAGGCGACGGTTGCTGCAACACGGCCATAAACGCCTGCGCTGCGGCGCTGCGGTAGCCGCCTTTGCGCTGCAGCAGCACCGCCGTGCGTTCCGGCATGCTGCAGGCCAGCGCCACCGCCCGCAGCTGCGGATTTTCCCGCGCAATGGCCGCCGGCAGCAGAGTGGCCAGTTGGCCACGGCGCACGATCTCCACAATAGCGCCCAGCGCATTGGCCTCCACCGCCACCCGCGGCCGAATGCCCTGCCGCGCGCAATAGCGATCGATAAACTGGCGGGTGGCGAAATCCTCACTCAGCAGCGCCAGCGGCAGGCGCCCGAACTCCTGCAGCGTCAACGGCGTCTGCTGCCGCGCCAGCGGATGCGTTACGCCAACCATCAGGTTCAGCGTTTCACTGAACAGCGCCTGCGCCTCGATATCCGCCGATTGCGCCGCATCGAAAGCAATGCCCAGATCCAGCCGATCCTGCGCCAGCATCGCCTCAATCCGATCCTGCGTCATTTCATAAATGCTCAGCGAGATCCCCGGATAACGCCGGTAAAACGCATCCGCCACCGGGCCTGTCAGATACGCGGTGAAGGTCGGGGTCATCGCCAACCTCAGGCTACCGCGTTCCAGCGTCGCCACGTCATGGATCGCCCGCGCGCCGGCATCCAAATCCTGCAGCGCCAGCCGGGCGTAGCGCATCCAGGCCGCGCCGGCGTCGGTCAATTGCACCGTTCTGCCGGAACGGTCGAACAGCGCTGAACCCAGCGTTTCCTCCAGCTGTTTGATCTGCTGTGACAGCGTCGGCTGTGAAACATGCAGCGCCTCGGCGGCGCGGGTGAAGTTGCCCTGTTCGGCAACGGCCAGGAAGTAGCGAATGTGGCGCAGCAGCATAAAACCTCAGCTATTAGCAATGCCTATAGGATTCATTATAAATGCGTCTTGGATCCTATAGCTATAGGCGTTCATCATGCCGTCATCGCTTAACGGCCATCCTAAAGGGGATAAGTATGAAAGAGGTGATAGAGGGATTTCTGAAGTTTCAGCGCGAGGCCTTTGTTGAGCGCAGCGCGCTGTTCCAAAAGCTGGCTACCCGCCAAAACCCGCGCACCCTGTTTATCTCATGTTCCGACAGCCGGCTGGTGCCGGAACTGATCACCCAGCGCGAACCGGGCGACCTGTTCGTGATCCGCAACGCCGGCAACATCGTGCCCTCCTTTGGCCCCGAGCCCGGCGGCGTATCGGCGTCGGTGGAATACGCCGTCGCGGCGCTGGGCGTCGAGGACATTGTGATTTGCGGCCACTCCGACTGCGGCGCCATGACCGCCATCGCCACCTGCCAGTGCCTGGACCATATGCCGACGGTCGCCGGCTGGCTGCGCTACGCCGATTCCGCCAGGGCGGTCAACCAGGCCTATCAACATGCCTCTGACGGCGAACGGGTCAATGCGATGGTGCGCGACAACGTCATTGCCCAACTGACCAATCTTAAAACCCACCCGAGCGTGGCGCTGGCGCTTGATCAGGGCCGGCTGACGCTGCACGGCTGGGTATACGACATCGCCAGCGGCGGCATCGAGGCGCTGGACGGCGCAACCCGCCGCTTCGTGCCGCTGGCCGCTCATCCCGAGGTGACGGCGACCCCCGCCGCCGCCCGTTTTTAATGCTATCAAGGAGCTATCTATGACCCAGTCACTGCACAACGCCTCCCCGCGCGAGGCGCTCACCGACGCCATCATGGCCGCCAAGATCCGCAAAAACCTGACCTTCGAGGCGATCAATCAGGGCACCGGGCTGAGCCTGGCGTTCGTCACCGCCGCCCTGCTGGGCCAGCATCCGCTGCCGGAGCAGGCCGCCCGCGCCGTAGCGGCGAAGCTGGATCTGGACGAAGACGCGGTGCGCCTGCTGCAAACCATTCCGCTACGCGGCAGCATCCCCGGCGGGGTGCCGACCGATCCGACCATTTACCGCTTTTACGAAATGGTGCAGATCTACGGCTCCACGCTGAAAGCGCTGGTGCACGAACAGTTTGGCGACGGCATCATCAGCGCCATCAACTTCAAACTGGACATCAAGAAGGTGGCGGATCCGGACGGCGGCGAACGCGCGGTGATCACCCTGGACGGCAAATATCTGCCGACCAAACCCTTCTGATGAGCATGCCGGCGCCGTTGCGGCGCCGGTTTTCAGGCGCGTTCATCGTGCCCGGCACCGCGGCGCTGTCAATCGCCGGCGTGATAACCGCGGCTGTCCTGCGGCGCCTCCGCCCGTCGATCCAGGCCATAGTCCCGCACCACCTCGGCCACCCGCAGCCGGTACTGCGCCAGCACTTCGCCGCGCCCCTGCGCCTGCGCGGCCCGGTGTTGCTCCAGGTTGCGCCACTGCTGCACCGCCGCCTCGTCACGCCAGAATGACAACGACAACAGGCGTTGCGGATCGGCCAGGCTTTGGAAACGCTCGATCGAAATAAACCCGTCGATCTCCGCCAGCAGCGGTTTCAGCGCCGCCGCCAGTTCAAGGTAGGTGTCACGCTGCCCGTCGGCGGCCTGCAGTTCGAAAATTACGGCAATCATGTGGTGCTCCGGTCATGAAATATGGCCCATGCTAACGCTGGCTGCGCGGTGATACTTCGTCTAATCTCGAAGTATGAATGACATCGATATTGAAGATCGCCTGGCGGCGCTGAGCGCGGCGATCGCCGACCGCACCCGGGCGCGCATGCTGTGCCTGCTGATGGACGGCCGCGCCTATACCGCCACCGAACTCAGCGCCGCAGTGGAGGTTGCCGCCTCCACCGCCAGCGCGCACCTGGCGCGCTTGCAGGAACAGAGGTTGATCGCCTGCGTCAAACAGGGGCGTTATCGCTATTTCCGCCTGGCCGGGCAGCCGGTGGCCACCGCGCTGGAAGGGCTGATGGCGCTGGCCGGCGTCGAGCGCCCAAGGGTTAAAAGCAGTACGCCGACCGCGCTGCAATATGCCCGCACCTGCTACGACCATATGGCCGGCGAGGTGGCGGTGAAACTGCACGACCGCCTGCATGAGCTTGGTTGGCTGGGGGGCGATGAAGACTACCGCTTAAGCCCCGTCGGAGCCGCCGCGCTGGCGCAGCTGGGCGTCGATTGTTCCCCGGCGCCGTCTCGCCGGCGCTTTGCCTGCGGCTGCCTGGACTGGAGCGAACGCAGGGCTCACCTCGGCGGCGCACTTGGCGCAGCGATGCTTAACGCTTTTATCGAGCGCGGCTGGATAAGACGCCGGCTCGATAGTCGCGAGCTGCTGCTCACCGCCGCCGGCAAGAATGCGCTGAAAGCACATTTTGACCTCACTGTTTAACCCCGCAACGCGTTAACTTTGGTGCAATACTCAATAGGCAAACCGTCAACCCGAGGACTCCTTATGCTCGATCAAACCCAATTCCCAATCACCAAACTGTGGCCCGCTCAGCATCCGGAGCGGCTGCAGCTGTACTCTCTGCCGACGCCGAACGGCGTGAAGGTTTCCATCATGCTGGAAGAGATCGGCCTGCCCTATGAGCCACACCTGGTCGATATCGGCAAAAACGAAACCTGGACGCCGGAGTTCCTGTCGCTGAACCCGAACGGCAAAATCCCGGCGATCCTCGATCCCGACGGCCCGGGCGGCAAACCGCTGGCGCTGTTCGAATCCGGCGCCATTCTGCTGTATCTGGCGGAAAAGAGCGGCAAATTCCTGCCGCAGGATCCCGCCCGCCGCTATGAAACCATCCAGTGGGTATTCTTCCAGATGGCGGCGGTCGGCCCGATGTTTGGCCAACTCGGCTTCTTCCACCGGTTCGCCGGGCGCGAATATGAAGACAAACGGCCGCTGGAACGCTACAAGAATGAGTCCAAACGTTTGCTGGGCGTGCTGGAAAGCCGCCTCGAAGGGCGCGACTGGATCATGGGCGAGGAATACACCATCGCCGACATCTCGCTGCTTGGTTGGGTGCGCAATCTGATCGGTTTCTATGAAGCGCGCGAAGTGGTGGAGTTCGACAGTTTCCCGCGCGTTGGCCAATGGCTGGAACGCGGCCTGGCGCGCCCCGCCGTGCAGCGCGGCGTGAATATCCCGGCGCGCGAGGCATGATAATCAATGGGATAGCCGCCGGGCTATCCCTTTTCTCATCGTCATAAAACTGTCATCACCCTGCTCTAGTCTCCTTGCGTAACAATTTGATGTTATTTGTATTACGACAAGGAGTTTCCCCGATGCAACCTGCTGTTTCCCTGATTGCCGGCGCGGTGTTATCCGCTCTGCTGTGCTCCTCCGCCATCGCCGATGACGCCCAGACCGATAGCGCCGGGCTGACCGATCGCGCGGCGCGCGGCAATATCGTCGAACCGGGCGGCGCGCGCCGCCTCTCCGGCGATCAAACCGCCGCATTGAAGGCTTCGCTGTCGGATAAAACGGTGAAGAACGTGATTTTACTGATTGGCGACGGCATGGGCGACTCCGAGATCACCTCGGCGCGCAACTATGCCGAAGGCGCCGGCGGCTATTTCAAAGGCATCGACGCGCTGCCGCTGACCGGCCAATACACCCACTACTCGCTGGACAAGAAAAGCCACAAACCGGATTACGTCACCGATTCCGCCGCTTCCGCCACCGCCTGGTCTACCGGAGTAAAAACCTATAACGGCGCGCTCGGGGTGGATGTGAACGGTAAAGATCACCCTACGCTGCTGGAAATTGCCAAGGCCGCAGGCAAGGCCACCGGCAACGTCTCCACCGCCGAACTGCAGGACGCCACGCCGGCGGCGCAGGTGTCGCACGTGACCTCACGCAAATGCTATGGCCCGCTGGAAACCAGCGAGAAATGTGCCGCCAACGCGCTGGAAAACGGCGGCCGCGGCTCGATCACCGAACAGCTGCTGAAAACCCGCGCCGACGTGACGCTGGGCGGCGGAGCCAAATCCTTCAATCAGCAGGCGAAAAGCGGTGAATGGCAGGGGAAAACGCTGAAAGAACAGGCTACCGCGCAGGGCTACCAGTGGGTCAGCGATGCCGAAGGCCTGCAGGCCGTGACGCTGGCCAACCAGCAGAAACCGCTGCTGGGGCTGTTTGCCGACGGCAATATGCCGGTGCGCTGGCAGGGGCCGAAAGCCTCTTACCACGGCAATATCGATAAGCCGGCGGTCACCTGCGAGAACAACCCGGCGCGCACCGCCGCCACCCCGACGCTGGCGGCCATGACCGAAAAAGCCATCGATCTGCTGAAAACCAACCCGAACGGTTTCTTCCTGCAGGTGGAAGGCGCGTCGATCGATAAACAGGACCATGAAGCCAACCCCTGCGGCCAGTTCGGCGAAACCGTCGATCTGGACGAAGCGGTGCAAAAAGCGCTGGCCTTCGCCCGCGCCGACGGCAACACCCTGGTGATCGTCACCGCCGATCACGCCCACTCCAGCCAGATAATCGCCGCAGACGCCAAGGCGCCGGGCCTGACGCAAACGCTGACCACCAAAGACGGCGCGCCGATGACCATCAGCTACGGCAACTCGGAAGAAGGCTCCCAGGGGCACACCGGCACCCAACTGCGGGTCGCGGCCTACGGCCCGCACGCCGCCAACGTGGTGGGCCTGACCGACCAGACCGATCTGTTCTTCACCATGCGTGACGCGATGGGCATCAAATAACCCCGTAAACCTCACCTCCTCCCCGCCCGGGAGGAGGTTATTTTCTTTTTGTTACCGGCCGACGTTGCAATTTATCCGCAATTATTGTGTGATAGCGAAATAATGCTGAGTTCCCGGCCAATTAAACCTCATTAATACCCCGGTTATATCCCCCAGATAATCAGTACGCGTATTTCTCCCACAATAATTTTTAATATCTCCCGCTTTATTTGATTTTTTTAGTTACAAAAGTAGTTTTTAACATTATTGCAAACAATAATACCCCGTCAGTAACCTGAGCCGAACAATTTGTACCCAGGCAGGCTGTAATAGTTCACTTTTCGTTAAAAACCCTATTAACAAAAAGGCATTATCACGCATCTCGGCTGCCGCCGTGCACTCGGCTCTACTTATTACTTTACCAGGGTAACTCCCGATAAATTCTTTCACCTGCAAATGACTAGAATTTACACACAAGAGATTTGATTAAATGAGAAAATTACTCGTTATGATCTTCTGTCTGAACCTGTTTGGCGTTTCGCAACAGGCTGCGGCGGAAGAGAATAAAACCGTTGACGTGGTCTTGATCGGCGGCGGCATCATGAGCGCGACCCTGGGTACCTACCTGCATGAGCTGGAACCGACCTGGACCATCGACATGTTTGAGCGCATGAATGGCGTAGCGGAAGAGAGTTCCAACGGCTGGAACAACGCCGGCACCGGCCACTCCGCCTTCAGCGAAATGAACTACACCCCGGAAAAAGCCGATGGCAGCATCGACATCAGCAAGGCGGTGGTGGTTAACGAGTCTTTCGAAATCTCCCGTCAGTTCTGGTCTTATCAGGTGAAAAATGACGTCCTGAAAGATCCAAAATCCTTCATCAACAGCGTGCCGCACATGAGCTTTGTTTGGGGTGACGACAACGTCAACTTCCTGCGCAAACGCTATGCGGCGCTGCAGCACAGCACCCTGTTCCGCGGCATGGAATACTCCGAAGACGCCAACCAGATCAAGCAGTGGGCGCCGCTGGTGATGAACGGCCGCGATCCGGCGCAGAAAATCGCCGCCACCCGCATGCCGCTGGGCACCGACGTCAACTTTGGCGTGATCACTCACCAGCTGGTCGGCGCGCTGAGCCAGAGCGACAAGTTCAAGCTGAGCCTGGGCCACGAAGTGCGCGACATCAAGCGCAACGCCGACAACACCTGGAGCGTAACCGTTGCCGATCTGAACCGCGACGGCAAAGAAACCACCGTTAACGCCAAGTTCGTGTTCATCGGCGCGGGCGGCGCTTCCCTGACGCTGCTGCAAAAATCCGGCATTCCGGAAGCGGACGGCTACGGCGGCTTCCCGGTCGGCGGCCAGTTCCTGGTCACCACCAATCCGGAAGTGGCCAACCAGCACCTGGCCAAAGTCTATGGCCTGGCCAGCGTAGGCTCGCCGCCAATGTCGGTGCCACACCTGGATACCCGCATGCTGGACGGCAAGCGCGTGCTGCTGTTCGGACCTTTCGCCACCTTCTCCAGCAAGTTCCTGAAGAACGGCTCGCTGTTCGATCTGTTGCACTCCCTGAGCACCTCGAACCTGATGCCGATGACCCACGTTGGCCTGGATAACTTCGACCTGGTGAAATACCTGGTGGGCCAGCTGATGATGAACGACGACGATCGCTTCGCCGCGCTGCAAGAGTATTTCCCGCAGGCCAAAAAAGAAGACTGGAAGCTGTGGACCGCCGGCCAGCGCGTGCAAATCATCAAGAAAGACGCTGACAAAGGCGGCGTGCTGCAGTTCGGCACCGAAGTCGTCAGCTCTGAAGACGGCAGCATCGCCGCCCTGCTGGGCGCCTCGCCGGGCGCATCAACCGCCGCGCCGATCATGCTGCACCTGATGGAAAAAGTGTTCAAAGATAAAGTGGCGACGCCGGAATGGCAGAGCAAGCTGAAAGAGATCATCCCGTCCTACGGCCACAAGCTGAACGGCGACATTGAAATGACCAACAAGATCCGCGGCTACACCAGCAGCGTGCTAGGTCTGAACTACATCGAAGTGAAGCCGGAAACCAACTGATTTTCCGTTCATTTCCTGCTGAAAAGGCCGCCTGGTGCGGCCTTTTTTTATACCCCTACCCTAACCAGAGCATTTTTAGTGCCCTTTTTTCCCCTGGTTAACACTTGCGCAACCTCATCTCACCGCCTATTATCAAAGCATATTCTTGGATAATTACTCTGAGTCTCTGTGACTGAATGTCGTTTCTGCGGGAGAATTTAAATAATGGATCGCGTCAATATCATTCACGATTTACTGGACTGGATTGAAAATCATCTGGACCAACCGCTGTTGCTGGACAACGTGGCGGCCAAGTCAGGCTACTCCAAGTGGCATTTACAGCGCATGTTCCGCAGCACCACCGGCCATGCGTTGGGCAGCTATATTCGCGAGCGCCGCCTGACGCAAGCCGCGCAGGCGCTGCGCGCCACCCCTCGCCCGATCCTCGATATCGCGCTGCAATACCATTTTGATTCGCAGCCGTCGTTTTCGCGCGCCTTCAAGAAGCAGTTCGGTAAAACGCCGGCGGTGTATCGCCGCACCACCCGTTGGGACGTGGCGGAAATCCGCCCGCAGCCGATAGCGCCGCACCCTCAGCCGTCGTCCGGCTGGCAACGGTGGTATGCGGGCAACCCCGCAGAGGGCGTTTGCACCAGCTGGATGGGCCTGCGTTAAGCGGGCCAGCGGGATAAAAAAAGGGTTCAGCCGCCAAGCTGAACCCTTTTTTATTGCCGCCCCCAGGCTATTTGAAGGTGACGTCAACGTTGGCCGTGGCGTTGAATACCCCCGGCGTCGGGCTGTTGGTCAACCATTTCAAATTGGCGATGAAGGTCTCCTTCACTTCATTCTGCTTGTCCTGCAGCACTCCGCCGAAGTCCACGTTGCTCTGCAGTTTGATAGGCGTCTTGTTGGTATCACGCTGCTGAGTCAGGAAGATCGCCACGCCCGGTTTGGTGGTGGGCAGGATCTGCGTGTTATCCGACGGATCGGCGTTGGTGCTGCTGAAGCTGGCCTGCAGCGATTGCCCCGCGCACTCGCCGCCGGTCAGGCTGGCTTTGATATCAAACGGCACCTGCTTGGCGACGGTGCCGGTTTTGGCGCTGGTGGTGCTCAACGCGCCGAAGTCGACGCTGGCACCGTTGTTGGCCAGCACGGTGATCTGCGGGTTGCACTGAATTACGCGGATCTTGTCCAGGCCTTTGATATAGGCGTTGAAGTTGCTGTCTTTGGTTTTGTTCAGGCCCAGTTCGCCGTCGATCTGGAACAACGACGCACGCGCCAAAGGCGGGAAGTTGCCGGCCGGCGGCTTCACGCCGGTCGCTTTGATATACACCGAATAGCTGGCGGTAACCGCCTGGGGATCGGCCTTCCTTCTGTTGCTCCCCGGTTTGGTACCCGGCCCGAGATCGGGGCCGGTCGGCCGGTTGGAGCTTTGCTTCAGGTTGATCGCGTCATAATCGCGGCCATTGATCGACACGCCGATTTCCAGCGATTTATCCAGCGCGCCAAAAGAATTCTGCGGGTTCCAATAAATGTAGGCGTGTTCCCCCTGCGGGTGGTTATCGGTATCCCAGCAGGTAAAGGTGGAAGTAAAATCCTGCGAGCGCCAGATCAGGTTGCCCTTCACGAAATCGCTGGCGGCCAGCACGATTGGCCGCCCCACGTCGATATCCTGAGTCACGCTGCCGGTCGGGTTTTTGGAGCCCGTCGAGTTGCCGAAGCGGCACTGCATCGCCGCCGCCTGCTGCGCCATCGCCAATGCCGCCAGGCCCAAAACCGACAGAAGCGTATTACGTCCGAATGTGTTCAATTTCATGGTGCACCTTAGAGTTTTTGGCATTGCAGAGTCAGTTCCTGATATCCCATACCGGTTTGTTGGTTACCCACACTGGCCGGGATTGGCAGTACGCACTGCTGGCTGGCGTTCGGGCCCCACTTAATCGTCAATTTTTCACCCGGTTTAACGCCGGAGACATAGGTATCGCCGTTCAGCCCCACGGTGCCGCTGTTGCGGCCGTCTTCGTTGAAGACGCCGGCGCCGATGGCCGGGTAATCGTTGTCGCCCATTCGCGCATGAATCAACAGGCTGACCCCTTTAAAGGTATCGAAGGTGACCTTCACCACCGATTTTTCCGTCGGCACCACCTGCTTGCTGGCGATTGGCACGTCCAGCCCTGGCCCGAAGTCCTCGGTGCGCAACGCAACGTAGTTGTAGCGATACGGGTTGGCCGATGGCACTACCGCGTAACCAAAGCGGTCGATCGTCACGCCCGGCTGGTTCTCCAGCCGCACGCCTTTGGCGTCTTTGGCTTCCACCAGCAAGATGGTGTTCTGCAGCGGCTGCGTCAGCGTCGCGCCGCCGGAGTGAACCAGCAGGCCGCCGGACAGGCCAAGCCCGGCCTGACGATATTTATTGCTGTACGCATAGCTGCCATCGATGTTGCCGATGCTGCTGCTGTAGCCGAGGTTCAGGTTGCTGCTCTGGCCCGAAGACTGCGTATGCCCGGTAGACACCGAGTAGTTCATGCGGCGATCGTCCAGCATGGTGCCGCTGATGCCGGTCGAGTAGCTGTCGCCGCTCTGCTTGCTGTGCGCCGCGCTAAAGTTGGCGGTGGTGGAGTTGTTGTTCTGCCCCCAATCCAGCGGGATCGACACGGTAAGGTTGACGCTGCGATCGGAATAACCGTATTGCCCGCGCGTATCCTGCAGATAGACGCCGTATGAAATGCGCTTGAAGCCGTCGTTATAGCCCAGCTGAATGGTGCGATCGTTGCCGGACACTCCCCAGTAGTTCTGGTGGCTGAGGTTGGCGTACAGGCTGGCGCCCGCCCACAGCTGCTGGCTGAGCGACAGCTCGACGCGCTCACGCTTGTTGCCGTAGCGCTCGGTATAACGGGTGCGTTTCTGGTTGTTGCTCCAGGAAGGCTGGCCGGGTTGCAGATCGTTCGGATCCCAATAATCATTGGCGTAAACGCCGTTGCGCCAGCGGTTGCGTTCTGCGACCGCGTCGCTGAGATCGTAATAGCCGGAGGTGGCATAGCGGTAACCCGCCAACTGGAAGTTGGTGCCCATCTGGTTAAGCGACTTGGAGTACAGAAAACGGAAACTCTGGCCCTGCTTGCGATCGCCGTTCGCCAGTTCGGTGTCTGAAACAGACCCATCCACCGACACCGCGCCCCAGGAGCCGAGACTTTTACCGACCCCCAAGGCGGCCGAGCGATAGTGCTCAGCCATCACCACCCCGCCGAACGGCGTCAGGCCATAGTTCATGCCGCGCGCCAGCGTGCCCTGGATCAGGTTCGGCTGGTAGCCGCCGCTGCCGTTGTGATACTTACCGGCCGTCAGCTGGAAGTTCCAAATGCCTTCGCGCAGCATGTTCGCCACGGAAGAGTAAGCCACGCTGAAGGTCTTATGTGAGCCGTCAGCTTCATTGACGGTGACGATAAGATCACCGTTGTTGGTATGCGGGTAAACGTCATGGATCTCGAAAGGGCCCGGCGCGACGTTGGTGCTGTAAATAACGTAGCCGTTCTGGCGGATCTCCACGCGGGCGTTGGTCGCCGCCACGCCACGGACCACCGGCGCATAACCGCGCAGGCTGTCCGGCAGCATGTCGTCGACGCTGGAGAGTTGCACCCCACGGAATTGGAAGGCGCCGAACACGTTATTGTTGGTGCTGGCCTGGCCGATGATCATACGGCTGCGCCATGGCGCAATATCGGTTTCAGCCCAGGAGGAAACGTTAGTCCAGTTGCTGCTGCTGCCGCTCTGTTTATCCAGCGTAGAGTTATTGCGCAGGCGCCATCTGCCCAGGTTGAGGCCGCTGTTCAGCGCCAGGAAGGCGTATTCGCTGTCATCCGCGTCGTTGCTGCGATAGCTGTTTTTGTTGTAGTTAAAGGTATAGTTGGCGAACAGCGCATTGATGCCCTTGTCATACATGCTGGCCGGAATTGCGCCTACCGCGCTCAGATCCATCATATTTTGCGGCACGGAGATAGCTATCTGCTGCACTGCGGCGTCGTAGCTGACGGTAGCGCCTTCCACCAGCGCCGCCAAATCCACGCAGCTGCCTGCCGGCAAATTTTCCGGCAGCTTAATGCCGTAGTTCTGCAGGTCTTCGAGTTTCAGGCAGGGTTGAGACGCCACCTGCCCTTTTACCTGACGAAAAGTAACATCCTTATGGTCGACCTGGTTCAGGTTGACGTAGATATCAAAAGGGTAAACGCCCGGTTGCAAAGCATCACCCTGGGCAACGGCTTCGGCATTGCTCAGGTTTTCATTGCCGTGAACAAACGACATGTTAAATTCTGCCAGCGCCGCCTCGCTCCAAAGCATCGGCGCGCCGGCGGCAATGATTGCAATCCGGATCAGCTGCGTCAGCCGTGTCGTTGCGCATGCCACTTTTCGTTGATTTGCCATTCCCTGTCTCTCTTATTGTACTGGAACGTCCTTGACTTCCGTTCTACCGCCAAAATCATTGATATAACTAAAAGAAATCTTGTTATTAACGCTAACGCCCGCAGGGATGTTGATCGACAGGCGATCGCCCGGATTCACCATGTTGGCGTCCACATCCACGCTCTTGCCTGCGCTGTTTTTCAAATGCAGCGCCCCAAAGGTAATGTGCAGCGGGCCATCGTTAATCACCTGCAGACGTGAGCCTTCACGCTGCCAGCGCAATTTTTGCACTTGCTCTTCCAGCGTCGTTTTCAACGCCACCGGTCGGTAAAAAAGTTTGATTCGGGTGCGTACCGCAACCTGCAGCACGTTTTCCTGCTTCGGCGCCGGCGGAATTTCCTGCACGTTGATCCACAGCAGCGTTTCCTTATCCTGCGGGAAACCGTTGCCGGAATAGATGAAACGCAAAATGGCGGTTTTAGTGGCGTCCAGCTTCAGAATGGGTGGAACCACCACGATAGGCAGATTCTTCGGCACCTGATTTCTGTCGCCGGTATCCAGCCAGGTTTGCACCATATAGGCTTCGGCGGCGTCGTTATGAATCGGCAGCGAGGCGGATTTATCCGTACCTTTATAGATCACGCGGGTGGCATCTACCTGGATCCCGGCGTGGCTGCTAAAAGTGCCGAGCATCAACAGAGCAACAAAGAACTTTTTCATCGGATTCCTCTACGGGCCATCCTTGGCCATTGGTGTCCTAAAAGATCAATTACTTGTATTCGATGGTGAACGGGCTGGTGGCGTTAGCCAGACCCGCGGTCACGCCGGCGAATGAACGGTAACGAGCCTGCAGGTTGAAGGTCGCTTTACCGTCTGCGGCAACGCTCACTTTCGCGACGTCGTCATTGATGTTGGTGCCATCGCCGATAGCGAAAGGCTTGCCGTTGTTGTCGGTGATTTCGATGCCCACGCCGGTAGCCGCAGCGCCAGTGCCACCTACGTTGCTTACGGACAGCAGGTCTGGGTTGCCGGCAACGGTGTTACCGTCGAAACGCAGGCTGTAATCGCCGGCATCACATTTTTCCAGGGAGATCTGGAAAGCTTTAGAAGCTGATTTGTCACCGACGTTTTGGAAAGTAGAAGTTGGGTAAGTGCCCAGGTAAACTTCTTTATTTTGAGTATCGCTAGTCACCTGGCAGGTAGACTGTTTGATTTCACCGGTGAATTTAACGGTGCCATTTGCAGCCATTGCGTTGGAAGCAGTTACGGACAATACCAGCGCGGCCAAAGGCAATAATACTTTTTTCATTTCCAGCTCCATAGAACAATAAAATAATCGATTCAGTGACGGGCTAATATATATAGCGCCTATATATACGCCGACACTGAGCATACATTCAGCGATAGCACTCCTTGCTGAAAAGGAATGTTGCTTCGATGAATCCACTGCGGGGCGCAATATAATCCAAGATTATTCCTAGTGGTAAATAGTTTAAAACATTCACACCAGCCGTCTTGATAGGAAAAAACTATCGGTCAATACCCATCTATCGATATTGACGATTCAAACCAATGGGCATAATCTGTGCTATAGAAAGCCTAAGAGTTCATCAGTTTGCCATAAGCGGCGAAAAGCAGGATATTGTTCTTTATATTTACATTTTGAAACAACTTGAAGCACGTTGATGCCGCCAACAACGGCGCCGCTTGCCTGTCTGGAAGCGCCGAGTCTGTTGAACACAGTAAAATAAGAAATTTACCAATAAACAACGGAGTGCGTTTCTTTTTTTAACTTAAAATCAACGGGTTACACATAAACCCAAGGATTGGGACATGAGCGGTTCTTTCAGAGAGAAAAATAACGGCATTAATTATGTTTTTCAGCCGATGTTCGCCAAAAACGGGCAATTGCTGGCGGTTGAATGCCTGTCCCGCTTCACGTTTAACAGTGAATACGCGCATTTCTCTCCTGAACAGTTTTTTCGCCATGCCGATAGCGAAACCCGCATTGGGATTTTGTTGGATCAGGTAAATCTGATTGATAAATATAAACACTGGTTTTATGAAAATCAGGTGATCGCCACCCTGAATGTGGATGATTATTCTTTGCAATCATTGGCCAATAGCCGTTTTGCCGAAAGAATTAACGCCATGCGCTGTATTCATTTTGAAATCAGCGAAAATTCAACCCGGCTGGTGAAGGATCGCGTTCATGGCGATCCTTCATTGAATAGTTATTCATTTTGGCTCGATGATTTTGGTTCTGGTTATGCCGGTTTTTCCGCCTTGTATAACAGCCAGTTCCGCTTCGTTAAGCTCGACCGTTTTCTGCTGTGGGACTTTATGAAGAAGTCCGGCGGAGCGGGTTTGATGCGCGCTTTGCTGCGTTTTTTTTACCTTAATCATTACAAGGTAATCATCGAAGGAGTTGAAACTCCCGAACATAAAAAATGGCTAGACGAAATGCCATATTACGCACTGCAGGGAAAGCTGTGGAAGGAATCCAGCATTATGGATTTGAACTCACTTCTCACAGCCAAATACTTTTAACTCAGTATGGTGTTTGCCATTATGTCTAAAAACAATGTTCTGGTGATTAGTGAGTGTAAGTACAGCTACGTCGGCCTTTCAGTGCTGCTGAAAAAACACTACGGCCCTTACGATATCCGGCTCTTTTCCGACTTTATGCATGGCGGCGCCAAAGCGGAAAAAATCATCAAGCACGATATCGCGCTGATCTTCACTTCGCAAAATCTGGAGCAGAGTGTCAACGTGATTGAAAGCCTGGTGTCCCTGCACCAGCAGTACAACACCAAGACGCGCATTCTGGTGTTCTATGATGATGAGCGCGTAGTGAAACTGCTGTCGATACTGGGTATCTCCGTTGAGTTGGTGTCTACCCGTATCCCGCTTTATTCGCTGCAGGAAAAAATACAGAATTTGCTGGAAAGCAAAGAGCCTGGCGGGATCAAAGTGCAAAAAACCCGCGAGCTCAGCCCGGCGGAAAGCGACGTTATTTTTAACCTGCTGCGCGGCGACAGCCTGCTGCACATCGCGGAAAAGCGCGGCACGCACCCCAAAACCATCTTTTCGCAGAAATACAGCGCGATGAAGAAGCTGCGGCTGCGCAGCATGAGCACCATCTTCGTTGCCGGCAAGTAACCCTTCCAGATTGTTGCGCGGCATGCCGCGCGGCAACCTTCCGCCGTCGCCAGGTTAAATTAATGTAACAATAAGCGACATAGCAGCAACAGCTACATAACACTCCTCGTCCATTGATTAAGATCTGCTCAGAAATTTCCCGTGAGTCATGTCGTCTGGATCAAAAAAAACATCAGGAGATGTTATGAAGTCATCCTTATTCAGCCGTTACACCTGTTTTGCGTTGAGCATTCTGCTTACCTTGTTTTTCCTGGCGCTGATGTTAGACCACCCCTGGTTTTGGCTGCCGGCCCTCGCCTTTGGCAGCCTGGTGGCGCTGGGCATTTACGATCTTACCCAGCAACGCCACGCGATTTGCCGCAACTACCCCATCATTGGCCGCCTGCGCTTCTTCTTTGAATTTATCCGCCCGGAGCTGCGGCAGTATTTCCTGGAGCAGGACAATGAGCAGATCCCGTTTTCACGCACCCAACGCACGCTGGTCTACCGCCGCGCCAAAAACGAGATGGGCGACAAACCCTTCGGCACCCTGCTGGACGTATATCAAACCGGCTATGAATGCATCGGCCACTCCATGCGCCCGGTCGAGGTATCCGATCCCACCAGCTTTCGCATCGCCATTGGCGGCCCAGCCTGTACCCAACCCTACTCCGCGTCGATATTCAATATTTCTGCCATGAGCTTCGGCGCGCTGTCCGCCAACGCCATCCGCGCCCTCAACCTCGGGGCGGCGAAGGGCAACTTCTACCACGACACCGGCGAAGGCAGCATCAGCCGCTATCACCGTGAAAACGGCGGCGATCTGGTTTGGGAGCTGGGCAGCGGCTATTTCGGCTGCCGCACCGCCGACGGCCATTTCGATCCCCGGCGCTTTGCCGATCAGGCGCGCAGCCCGCAGGTGAAGATGATCGAGATAAAACTCAGCCAGGGCGCCAAACCCGGCCACGGCGGCATATTGCCGGCGAAGAAGGTGGATGCGGAAATCGCTGCGACCCGCGGCGTGCCGCAGGGGGAAGACTGTATTTCTCCGGCCTCGCACAGCGCTTTCACCACGCCGGTGGAAATGATGCATTTCATTCAGCAGCTGCGTGAGCTTTCCGGCGGCAAACCCATTGGCTTCAAGCTGTGTATCGGCCATCCCTGGGAGTTTGTCGCCATCGTCAAGGCGATGCTGCACACCCACATCTTGCCGGACTTTATCGTGGTGGACGGCAAGGAAGGCGGCACCGGCGCCGCGCCGCTCGAGCTATCCAACTATATGGGCATGCCGCTGCGCGAAGGGCTGTTGTTCGTACACAACACCCTGGTGGGCTGTGGGCTGCGCGACCAGATCAAGATCGGCGCCAGCGGCAAGATCATCAGCGCCTTCGACATCGCCAGCGTGCTGGTGCTGGGCGCCGACTGGGTGAACTCGGCGCGCGGCTTTATGTTCGCCGTCGGCTGCATTCAGTCGCAAAGCTGCCACACCAACCACTGCCCTACCGGCGTGGCGACGCAAGATCCGCTGCGGCAAAAAGCGCTGGTGGTGCCGAACAAGGCCGAGCGCGTTTACCACTTCCACCAGAATACGGTAAAAGCGCTGGCGGAAATGCTGGCGGCGGCCGGCGTCAGCCGCCCGGAACAGCTGACCTCGCACCATATGCTACGCCGCATCACGCCGACCGAAATCAAGGTCTATGCCGATATCTACTATTACCTGGAACCCGGCGCGCTGCTGCAAAAGGAGATTAAAAGCGACTTTTACGCCCGCATGTGGCGCATGGCAACGCCAAACAGTTTCGATCAGGCGATCTCGCTGCCGGCGGCATGAGGGGATAAGGGATAAAAGAGAATTGCCCCCTCGCCTCGGGGAAGAGCATATGGAGAGGGGTTGCTTGCTACGGCGGCCCTCCCCCTCATCGGCGAGAGGGCATGTCGGTTACTGCTTGCGCACCGTCGCATCGCCAGCGACGTAGTAGTCAGCGGCGCTGCGCGGCAGCGGCGCGCGCTGGCGAATGCGATCGGCGATCTTCTCGGCAATCATGATGGTGGTGGCGTTCAGGTTGCCGGTGATGATCAGCGGCATGATGGACGCATCCACCACCCGCAGCCCTTCCATACCGTGCACCCGGCCCTGGCCGTCGACCACCGCCATCTCGTCTTCACCCATTTTGCATGAGCAGGACGGGTGGAAGGCGGTTTCGGCATGCTCGCGCACGAAGGCGTCCAGCTGCTCGTCGGTCTGCACCTCCGGCCCTGGGCTGATCTCGCGGCCGCGGTATTCGTCCAACGCCGGCTGCGCCATGATTTCGCGCGTGATGCGGATAGCGTCGCGGAACTCCTGCCAATCCTGTTCGGTCGCCATGTAGTTAAACAGAATGCTCGGATGCTGGCGCGGATCTTTCGATTTCACCTGCACCCGGCCGCGGCTCGGCGAACGCATCGAACCGACGTGCGCCTGGAAGCCGTGCTCTTTCACCGCATTGCTGCCGTTGTAGTTAATCGCTACCGGCAGGAAGTGGTACTGAATGTTCGGCCAGGCGAACTCCTCGCGGCTGCGGATAAAACCGCCGGCCTCGAACTGGTTGCTGGCGCCGACGCCGGTGCCGTTGAACAGCCATTCCGCGCCGATCTTCGGCTGGTTGAACCATTGCAGCGCCGGGTACAGCGACACCGGCTTTTTACAGGCGTACTGCAGATACATTTCCAGGTGGTCCTGCAGGTTCTCGCCAACGCCCGGCAGATCGTGCACCACGTCGATATCAAGGCTCTTCAGCAGTGACGCCGGGCCAACGCCGGAGCGCTGCAGGATCTGCGGCGAAGCGATGGCGCCGGCGCACAGCAGCACTTCGCGCCGCGCTTTGGCATAGGTCAGCTGGTTGCCGTCGCCCTGCAGGTAGTTGACGCCCACCGCACGCTTGCCGTCGAACACGATGTGATCGGTCAGCGCATGGGTGACAATCTTCAGGTTCGGGCGCGAACGCGCCTGATCCAGATAACCGCGCGCGGTGCTGGCGCGGCGGCCCTTCGGCGTCACCGTGCGGTCCATCGGGCCGAAGCCTTCCTGCTGGTAGCCGTTCAGGTCATCGGTGCGCGGGTAACCCGCCTGCACGCCGGCTTCCACCATGGCGTGGAACAGTTCGTTGTTGCCGGCTTTCGGCGTGGTGACGCTGACCGGGCCATCGCCGCCGTGATAATCGTTCGGGCCAATATCGCGGGTTTCCGCCTTGCGGAAATACGGCAGGCAGTCCAGATAGGTCCAATCTTCCAGACCCGGCGCCTTGGCCCAGTTGTCGAAATCCATCGCGTTGCCGCGGATGTAACACATGCCGTTGATCAGGGATGAACCGCCCAGCCCTTTGCCGCGGCCGCACTCCATGCGGCGGTTGTTCATATGCGGCTCAGGATCGGTTTCATAGGCCCAGTTGTAGCGGCGGCCCTGCAGCGGAAACGCCAGCGCGGCCGGCATCTGGGTACGAAAATCCATCCGGTAGTCCGGGCCGCCGGCTTCCAGCAGCAGCACGCTGACGTCGGCGTCTTCGGTCAATCGGGTGGCTAACACGTTGCCGGCGGAACCGGCACCGATAATGATGTAGTCAAATTCCATTCATTATCTCCTTATTTTATAGGCCTGCACGATGCGAAAACGCGAAGCGCGGATCCGCAACAGGCGGTGTATTTGGCTCTCTGGGGATTGTCGGCCGCAGCCAACCCGGCTGCGGCTCGAAAGACGACGGGAAGATCAGAATACCGAGGCGTATTCGCCCAGCTCGACCTGCACCGATTTGATCTGGGTGTAGTGCTCCAGCGTGGTCAGGCCGTTCTCGCGGCCGACGCCGGACTGCTTGTAGCCGCCCACCGGCATTTCCGCCGCCGATTCGCCCCAGGTGTTGATCCAGCAAATGCCGGCTTCCAGCTGGTGGATCACCCGGTGCGCGCGGGTCAGATCCTTGGTCACCACGCCCGCGGCCAGGCCGAAGGTGGTGTCGTTGGCGCGGCGCACCACTTCCTCTTCGCTCTGGTAGCTGAGGATGCTCATCACCGGCCCGAAGATCTCTTCGCGCACGATTTCCATGTCGTCGCTGCAGTCGCTGAACACCGTTGGCGCCACGTAAGCGCCCTTGGCGAATTCACCGTGGGTGACGCGTTCACCGCCGCACAGCAGGCGCGCGCCGCCGTTCTTGCCGCTCTCGATAAAGCGCAGCACCGATTCCATGTGCGCGAAGCTGACCAGCGGCCCGAAGTTGGTCTGCGGATCGGTCGGATCGCCCAGGCGAATGCGCTTCACGCGCTCGAGGATTTTCGCCTCAAACTGCGCCTGCAGCGCCGCCGGCACGAAGACGCGGGTGCCGTTGGTGCACACCTGGCCAGAGCTGTAGAAGTTGGCCATCATGGCGATATCGGCGGCGCGATCCAGATCGGCGTCGTCGAAGATAATCAGCGGCGATTTGCCGCCCAGCTCCATGGTGACTTCTTTCAGCGTCGAGCCGGAAGCGTTGGCCATCACCTTCTTGCCGGTTTTCACTCCGCCGGTGAAAGACACTTTGGCGATGCCCGGATGGTCAGTCAGGTACTGGCCTACTTCCGCGCCGCTGCCGGTCACCACGTTGAACACGCCGTCCGGCAGGCCGGCTTCGGTGTAGATTTCCGCCAGCTTGAGCGCCGTCAGCGAAGTGACTTCGCTCGGTTTGAAAATCATCGCGTTGCCCGCCGCCAGCGCCGGCGCGGATTTCCACAGTGCGATCTGAATCGGGTAGTTCCAGGCGCCGATACCGGCCACCACGCCTAGCGGCTCGCGGCGGGTATAGACAAAAGAGGTATCGCGCAGCGGGATCTGCTGGCCTTCGATGGCCGGGATCAGGCCAGCGTAGTACTCCAGCACGTCGGCGCCGGTGACGATATCCACCGCGGTGGTTTCCGACATCGCCTTACCGGTATCCAGCGTTTCCAGCGCCGCCAGCTCGTCGTTGCGCTCGCGCAGAATGTCTACCGCACGGCGCAGGATGCGCGAACGCTCCATCGCCGTCATCGCCGCCCAGACCTTCTGCCCGCTGGCCGCGCTGGCAACCGCACGGTTGACGTCTTCAGCGCTGGCGGACTGAACTTCGGCAAGCACTTCGCCATTCGCCGGGTTCACCGCGTTGAAAGTTTTTCCATCGGTACTGTCTACATAAGCGCCATTGATATAGAGCTTCTGCAAGCCAAAACGGGACATAGGATCTCCTTGGGTTGTCCTCAGGGTGGCGTCTGCCCCCGGAGTTGAAACTGAATGTAATCGGTAGTGAGCGCAATCGCCTGCGCCTGGTTAAACGCCGAACCGCGCAGCGCGCTGCGCAGCCACAGGCCGTCGATCAATGCCGCCAGCCCTTTGGCCGCCAACCGCGCCTGCGGATGCGGCAAGACGCGGCGGAACTCGGCGCACAGGTTGGAATACAACCGGCGGCCGTTCACCTGCTGCAGCCGGTTAAGCTGCGGCTGATGCAGGCTGCTGGCCCAAAAGGCCAGCCAGGTTTTCATCGCCGCGCTGTTGATCTGGCTGTCGTCAAAGTTGCCGGCGACGATCGCCTGCAGCCGCGACGCCGGGCTGTTGTCCTGCAGCGCCCGTAAGCGCAGCCGCACCGCCTCGCCCAGATGGCTGATCAAATAGCGCATCGTGGCTTCCAGCAGGCCGTTCTTGTCCTTGAAATAATGGCTGATGATGCCGTTGGAAACGCCCGCCCGCCGCGCTATCTGCGCGATGGTGGCGTCATGCATTCCCACTTCATTTACTGCGGCCAGCGTGGCATCAATCAACTGCTGCCTTCTGATTGGCTGCATCCCTACCTTTGGCATAATTCGACTCTCACAAAACCGACATCGGCCTTATCTCATCGGGTGGATTTCACCGCCGTTCCACCTGTTGAATCAGGTCTTCATAAGCACTATTAAACTTTTTTTTGATTGAACGTTCAATAAAAATTGCATATATTTTATTACCGCTTGGTTACAAATATGTACTTTTCGGTTGTGGAACTGGCTGATTTTTGTGAGGTAAATAACGAATCTGACCAAAATCAGTGGCTGTAAGCGGTTCCCACCACGAAACAAATTTTCGTTTCGTTAACAGGCAAAGCGGCAATATTTGGCAAGCAGAATAGCGATTGCCGCAGCCTTTATTCGCACGTTTTCCGGGCGACGCCAGTGCGTCGTTCAGGATGCGTTGTGGGCACGATTTTACTCAGATCAGAGGATGACGATGACAACACGCGAAACCTCCTCAAAACCGCAGCAGGATCGCCTCAACCCTGTGGTTTTCTTCACCTCGGCGGGGCTGATCCTGGCCTTCTCGCTGATGACCATCTTTTTCACCGACTTCTCCGGGCGCTGGATCACCCGCACCCTGAACTGGGTGTCGACCACCTTCGGTTGGTACTACCTGCTGGCCGCCACCCTGTACATCGTATTCGTGGTGTTTATCGCCGCTTCGCGCTTCGGCGCCATCAAGCTCGGGCCTGAGCAATCCAAACCGGAGTTCAGCCTGATGAGCTGGGCGGCGATGCTGTTCGCCGCCGGCATCGGCATCGACCTGATGTTCTTCTCGGTCGCCGAACCTGTGACCCAGTACATGATGCCGCCGGAAGGCGACGCGCAAACGCTGGAGGCCGCACGCCAGGCGATGGTGTGGACGCTGTTCCACTACGGCCTGACCGGCTGGTCGATGTACGCGCTGATGGGCATCGCCCTCGGCTATTTCAGCTACCGCTATAATCTGCCGCTGACCATCCGCTCGGCGCTGTACCCGATCTTCGGCAAGCGCATCAACGGGCCGATCGGCCACAGCGTGGACATCGCCGCGGTGCTCGGCACCATCTTCGGCATCGCCACCACCCTGGGCATCGGCGTGGTGCAGCTGAATTACGGCCTGAAGGTGCTGTTCCAGTTGCCGGAAAACCTGACGGTGCAAGGCTCGCTGATCCTGCTGTCGGTGATCATGGCCACCATCTCGGTCACCTCCGGCGTCAATAAAGGCATCCGCATCCTGTCCGAGCTGAACGTGCTGCTGGCGCTGGGGCTGATCCTGTTCGTGCTGTTCTTCGGCGACACCGAGTTCCTGCTGAACGCCCTGGTGCTCAACGTCGGCGATTACGTCAACCGCTTTATGGGCATGACGCTCAACAGCTTCGCCTTCGATCGTCCGGTGGAGTGGATGAACAACTGGACCCTGTTCTTCTGGGCCTGGTGGGTGGCGTGGTCGCCGTTTGTCGGCCTGTTCCTGGCGCGCATCTCGCGCGGGCGCACCATACGCCAGTTCGTGGTCGGCACGCTGATCATTCCGTTCGTGTTCACCCTGCTGTGGCTGTCTATCTTCGGCAACAGCGCGCTGTACCAGATCATTCACGGCAACGCCGAATTCGCCCAGGAAGTGATGCAGTTCCCGGAACGCGGCTTCTACAGCCTGCTGGCGCAGTACCCGGGCTTCACCTTCAGCGCCTCGGTGGCCACCATCACCGGCCTGCTGTTCTACGTCACCTCGGCGGACTCCGGCTCGCTGGTATTGGGCAACTTCACCTCGCGCCTGGCCGACATCAATAATGATGCACCGAACTGGCTGCGGATTTTCTGGTCGGTGGCGATCGGCCTGCTGACCATCGGCATGCTGATGACCGACGGCGTGCCCGCGCTGCAGAAAACCACGGTGATCATGGGCCTGCCGTTCAGCTTCGTGATCTTTTTCGTGATGGCCGGGCTGTACAAATCGCTGCGGGTCGAGGACTACCGCAAGGCCAGCGCGCTGAACACCTCGGCGCCGATGCCGGTTTCCAGCCACGACGTGCTGAACTGGAAACAGCGCCTGTCGCGGGTGATGAACTACCCGGGTACGCAATATACGCAGAAGATGCTGGATAAAGTGTGCCGCCCGGCGATGCAGGACGTGGCGCGCGAGCTGGAGCTGCGCGGCGCTAAAGTGGAATTCAGCGAAGTGCCGCCGGCTGAGGATGAACGCCTGAACCACCTGGAACTGCTGGTGCGGTTGGGCGAGGAGCAGAACTTTATCTACCAGATCTGGCCGATGCGTTACTCGGTGCCGGGCTTCACCTACCGCGCCCGTTCCGGCAAATCGCACTACTACCGGCTGGAAACCTTCCTGATGGAAGGCACCCAGGGCAACGACCTGATGGACTACAGCAAAGAGCAGGTGATTGGCGACATTCTCGACCAGTACGAGAAACACCTGAACTTCCTGCATATCCATCGCGAAGCGCCGGGCAACACCCTGACCTTCCCGGATATGTAACCGGCGCAGGCACGGCCGAAAGGCGCAGTTTAAACAACTGCGCCTTTTTTATTACTGCCCCATCGCATCCTTTGTCATTTCATTCTTCTTCATGCCGTCCTTTTTCATCGCGTCTTTGCCCATGCGATCCTTCTTCATGCAATCCTTGCCCATGCAGTCTTTCTTCATGGCGTCCTTTTTCATGCCGTCGTGCGACATCTGGCTCATGCCGTCCTTCTTCATCGCGTCCTTGCCCATGCTATCTGCGGCATTGGCGCCGGCTACGCCCAACATCAACGCGCTGCACATCATCATTGCGAATAACTTTTTCATGGTATTTCCTTCTTTCATATCAAAGACGCCTGGGGCGCCGGGGTGATTCGCGGCCGCCTTCAGCTGCCGCCAAACCAGTTGTAGCCTTGGTCTTCCCAATAGCCGCCGGGGAAGCGGTTGGTGACCTCGATGACCTGAATGTGTTTCGGGTTCTTGTAGCCGAGCTTGGTCGGCATGCGCAGCTTCATCGGATAGCCGTATTTGCGCGGCAGGATCCGGCCATCGTAGGTCAGCGCCATAATGGTCTGCGGATGCAGCGCGGTGGCCATATCGATGCTGGTGTAGTAGTCGTCGGCGCATTTAAAGCCGACGTAGCGGGCGCTCAGATCCGCACCTATCGCCTTGAGAAACGCCGCGAACGGCACCCCGCCCCACTTGCCGATGGCGCTCCAGCCTTCGACGCAGATATGGCGCGTCACCTGTTCTATCTGCGCCATGCGATGCAGCTGCGGCAAGGTCCAGTGGCGTTTATCCAGCACCAGCCCGCTCACTTCCAAGCGGTAGTCGTCGCCGTTGATCTCCGGCGCATCTTCTTCGCCGTAAAAGGCGTTGAACGGAAAGGGTCGGGTGATCATCGATTCCGGGTACACCGGCGCCAGATGGTCAGCGTTGAACAGCCAACCCTGCACCCGATCGTTGAAGCCTGAAATGCGGCTTAGCGCCTGCTCGACGTTGGCGTTGCCGCCGAGATCACAGCCGGTGAGCATCGCGATGCCGCCCAGCGTCAGCCCATTGCGCAGAAAGCGGCGGCGCGACGAAGATGCCAACAGCCGCTGCGCCTCTTTGACGATCGCCTGGCCTTCACTCACCGTGATAGAGGGCTTATCCGTTTTCATTGTCATCTCCTTAACGCCCGCGCAGCATGGCCAGCAAGGTGCGGGGCACCAGCGCTACCATCACCAAATGAATCGCTACAAAGCCCACCAGCGCCGACATGGCGAAAAAGTGGATATAACGCGCCGCCTCGTAGCCGCCGAGCAGCTCGCGCAGCAGCGGAAACTGCACCGACTTCCACAGCACCAGCCCGGAAAGCGCCAGCAGTATGCTGTCGGCCATCACCAACAGATAGGCCGCGCGCTGCACCATGTTGTAATGGCGCGGATCGGCGTGCCGCAGCCGGCCACGCAGCGCCGCCGTCAGATCGGCGAAAAACCCGCTGAGGCTCAGCGGCCAGAAGCGGCGTTTGAAACGGCCGCTGCACAGGTTGATCAGCAGGTAACACAGCCCGTTAACGCCAAACAGCCACATGCCGGCAAAGTGCCACTGCAGCGCGCCACCCAGCCAACCGCCGAGCGTCAGCTCGTTGATAAAGCTGAAATTGAACAGTGGCGATGCGTTATAGATGCGCCAGCCGCTGGTGAGCATAATCAGCATCGCCAGCGCATTCAGCCAGTGGGTCAACCGCAACCACAGCGGATGCACAAGCGATGGTTTTTCCGGTGTGAGAGTCATGCCCATGCCTGTCTCCTGGTGGCCAAGGTTGCGATGAGCGAAGTATTCCCCGAATTTGTTCCCCAAGACCTCACGCAAAGTTAAATAAAATGTGATAACTCCACGCACGGCGGTTGTGTAAACTTTCAGCAAGGATCGGGCAATCAGCGGCGGGAACAGATGGAAAAACCAAAGAGAATTTTAATCGTTGAGGATGACGGCGACATCGCCGAGCTGTTGCAGCTGCACCTGCGCGATGAGGGCTACGACATTTGCCACGCCGCCGACGGCAATCTGGGCATGACGATGCTGGAACAGGGCGGCTGGGACGCGCTGATCCTCGATCTGATGCTGCCGGGCGTCGACGGGCTGGAGATCTGCCGCCGGGCACGCAACATGACGCGCTACACGCCGATCGTCATCATCAGCGCGCGCTCCAGCGAGGTGCACCGCGTGTTGGGGCTGGAGCTGGGCGCCGACGATTACCTGGCCAAACCCTTCTCGATGCTGGAACTGGTGGCGCGGGTCAAAGCGCTGTTCCGCCGCCAGGAAGCGATGAGCCGCAACCTGCGTCTGGACGCCGGCACGCTGAGCTTTGACGGTTTGAGCATAGACCCCATCGCCCGCGAGGTGCAGCTGAACCGGCAACCGATCGTTCTGACGCCGCGCGAGTTCGACCTGCTGTATTTCTTCGCTCGCCATCCTGGCAAGGTGTTCTCCCGCCTCAGCCTGCTGAACCAGGTGTGGGGTTATCAGCACGAAGGGTATGAACACACGGTGAATACTCATATCAACCGGCTGCGCATCAAGATAGAAAGCAACCCGGCGGAACCCCTGCGCATTCTCACGGTGTGGGGTATGGGCTATAAATTCGCGGCGCCGCCGCAAGAGTAAAACATGAAAAATCTTACCTTGGCGCAACGCCTGACGCTGATCTTCGCCCTGCTGCTGCTGCTCTGCTGCGCCTTCTCGGGCTGGCTGCAGGTGCGCAGCAATACCCAGTACAGCCAGGCGACCATTCAACGGCTGTCCGGCAATCTGGCGCAGCACATCGCCGCCAGCAACCCGCTGCTGGGCCAGGACGGTTTGAACCCGCAATCGGTACATACCCTGTTCGATCGGCTGATGGCGGTGAACCCCAGCGTCGAGGTTTATCTGCTCGACAAGCAGGGCAATATCATCGGCAACGCCGCGCCGGCCGGCCGCCTGAAACGGCAAAAGGTCGAGCTGTCGCCGCTGCAGGCGCTGCTCGGCGGAGCGCGGATGCCGGTGTACGGCGACGATCCGCGCAGCACCGGCGGGAAGAAGGTATTCAGCGCCGCGCCGCTGAGGGTCAACGGCCAGATTGAAGGCTATCTGTATGTGGTACTGCTCGGCGAGGATTATACCGCGCTGGCCAGCAACGCTCAGTTCAGCTCGGCGGTTAAGATGGCGCTGTGGTCGATGGGACTGGTGGTGGTGTTCGGCCTGCTGGCCGGCGGCTTCGCCTTCCGCTGGGTGACGCGGCCTATCCGCCAGTTGACCCGGCAAGTAAGCGTGCTGGATAACGGCGGCATCGCCGCAGTGCAGGCCTATGCGGCGCAGCCGGTTCCCGCCGTCGGGCGTGATGAGGTCAGCCAGCTGCAGCTGGCGTTTCGCAGCATGGCGCAGCGCGTTGCCGAACAGTGGCAATCGCTGTCGCAGCAGGACCAGCAGCGGCGCGAGTTTATCGCCAATATTTCTCACGATCTGCGCACGCCGCTCACCTCACTGCACGGCTACCTGGAAACGCTGTCGGTAAAATCGGCCAGCCTGAGCGAAAACGATCGCCGACGCTATCTGGAGACGGCACTGGCGCAAAGCCGCAAGGTAGGCAAACTGGCGCAAGAGCTGTTCGAACTGGCGCGGCTGGAGTACGGCGTGGTGAAACCGCAAAAAGAGCCGTTCTCGCTCAGCGAGCTGGTGCAGGACGTATTCCAGAAGTTCGAGCTGGCGGCCGAAGCGCGGCACCAGCGATTGCGCGCCGACATCGCCCCGGGCATGCCGCTGGTGTTTGCCGATCTGAGCATGATCGAGCGGGTGCTGACCAACCTGCTGGACAACGCCATTCGTCATACGCCGCAGGGCGGTGAGATCGGCGTGCGGCTGTGGCAACAGGAAGACAAGATACTGGTGCAGGTCAACGACAGCGGCCCCGGCATTCCACAGGCACTACGCGCCGACCTGTTCGAGCGGCCGTCTATCGTGAACGGCGCGCGCCGTCACGCCGGCGGGCTGGGGTTGATGATCGTACGGCGCATTTTGCAGCTGCACGGCGGCGATATTCAGCTGGTCGAGCAGGCGCAAAAAGGCGCCTGCTTCCGCTTCGCCATTCCGCCGCGCTAATCGATGCCGTCGGTATCAGCGCCCCGCATTAATCGGCAAGCGGGAATATCAGGCTAAAGGTGATGCGCGCCGAGGGTTCGCCGGCGCTGCAGTCGGCGCGGGCCTCGCCGCCGTGCAGCGTCATGATGGCGCGCACGATCGACAATCCCAGCCCGCTGGCGTGAGTGCCGGTGCTGCGGGCGGCGTCGGCGCGGTAGAACCGATCGAACAGCTTGTCGAGATGCCCGGCGGCCAACGGCGGCCCCTGGTTGATCACCCGCACCGCCGTTGCGCCGGCCTGGCGGCCTACCCACAGCCGTATCAGGCTGTTTTCATCGGCATAGCGCACCGCATTGGCCACCAGGTTGCTCAACGCCCGTTGAAACAGCATGCCATCCGCCCACAGCGCCCCTTCGCCTTCGCAGCTCAGGGTAATGCCGCGCTCTTCCGCCAGCCCTTCAAAATAGTCGGCGACCCGTTGCAGCTCTTGCGCCGCGTCAAGGCGGCGGTAATTCAGTGCCGATTGCGCATTGTCGGCGCGCGCCAGAAACAGAATGTTCTCCACCATGCGCGAAATGCGCTCCAGCTCTTCCATATTGTTCAGCAGCAGCGTCTCATACTCTTCCACGCTGCGCGGCTGGTACAGCGCCACCTGGCAGTGCCCCATCAGCGCCCCCACCGGGGTGCGAATTTCATGCGCCAGATCGGCGGAGAACTGCGTCAGCCGCTGGTAGCCCTCATTCAGGCGTTCGAGCATGGCGTTAAACGAACGCGTCAGCTGCTGCAGCTCCTGCGGCGCCCCCTGCTCGCTCAGGCGGGTAGAGAGCGTGTTCGGCGCTATCGCCGCGGCCTGCGCCGCCATGCGCCACAGCGGTCTCAGGCCGCGACGCATCACACCGTACCCCAGCAGCGCAATCAGCAAGAACGCCACCGCCACCGCCGCGACGATGCGCGTCAAATAGCGCGCCAGCATTTTCTGTTCGTTCACCAACACGTGCGCGGCGGAAATCTGCAATAGCGTACCGTCCTCCAGCCGCACCAGCGCCGAGGCCGCGCGCATCGGCACGCCCAGTGGGGTTTCGCCGCCGCGCATCGCATCAAGCCGCTGAGGCTTGTCGGTTGGCGTCGGCGTTATCGGCGGTAGCGTCAGCCGGGCGGGGTTGACGTTGATGAGCGGCTTTTGCCCCGGATGCTGAAAAATCAGCACGTCCTGTTCGTTGCCCAGCATGTTTTCAAACAGGCCGGTATTGGCGGTAAGCCGCGCCAGAGGAAACCGCTGGCTCAGCAAATGGCGAAAATACGCCACCCGCCCGGTAACCTGCAGATCGCTGCGCAGGATCATTTCCTGCCGCATGGCGCTGAACAGATACCAGCCGGTGCCGCTCACCACCAGCGCCGCCACCAGCGCGAACAGCATGGCGGTGCGCAGCGTCAACGACAGGCTGCGCCAGCGTTGGGCCAGCCCCCTCATGAGCGCGGCTCGCAGACATAGCCGATACCGCGCACGCTGTGGATCAGCTTGATGTCGAACGGCCGGTCGATTTTGGCGCGCAGCCGCTTGATCGCCACGTCCACCACGTTGGTGTCGCTGTCGAAATTCATGTCCCATACCTGCGAGGCGATCAGGGTGCGCGACAGCACTTCACCCTCGCGCCGCACCAGCAGGTGCAGCAGCATAAACTCCTTGTTGGTCAGCGGGATCACCACCTCCTGGCGCACCGCCCGGCGGCGCAGCACGTCGAGCTGCAGATCGGCGATGGCGTAATGGTCGGCCTCGCGCACCGGCCCGCGCCGCAGTAAGGTGCGCAGGCGCAAGACCAGTTCGGTAAAGGAAAAGGGTTTGATCAGGTAATCGTCGGCGCCCAGCTCCAGGCCGTGAATGCGGTCCTGCACGCCGTCGCGCGCGGTCAAAAACAGGATCGGCACGTCGCTTTTCTTGCGCAGCACCTCGATAATCTGCCAACCGTCCAGCCCCGGCAGCATGACGTCCAGCACGATGGCGTCGTAATCATGCTCCAACGCCCGAAACAGCCCGTCGGTGCCGTTGCGCGCCAGATCGACGCCGTACCCCGCTTCGCCCAGCCCTTTCTTCAGGTAATCCCCGGTGCCGGCATCGTCTTCAACCACCAATATCCGCATCTTCTCTGCCTCTTTACGCCTGAAAAAATACTAGCAGTTCCGGCGGACAAATTTGATGACATTAATGTCATCAAACGGACATGGTGCTGTCCCGGTTGTTAAACCATGCTTAACCGGCAAACCCATTTCAGGAGAAGGTTATGATTACCCGTCATCGTATTGCCGGTTTACTGTTGTCAACCCTGATGCTGTGCAGCGGCGCCGCGGCTGCGGCCCAAGCGCCGGGCAAAGCGATCGCGCCGCTGCGCGGCACTATCGATCAGGTATCCGACAGCAGCTTGCAGCTCACCGACCGTAAAGGCGAAAAAATCAGCGTCAAGCTTAACGATCAGACCAAGGTGCTGAGCGTATCCAAGGGCACGCTGGACGACATCAAGCCCGACAGCTTTATCGGCACCGCCGCCGTACCCCAGCCTGACGGCACCCTCAAGGCGCTGGAGGTGCACGTGTTCGCCGCCAGCCTGCGCGGCACCGGCGAAGGGCACTCCGCCTGGGAGTCGGCCGACGGCAAGGTGGACACCATGACCAACGGCACCGTCGGCAAGCTGGTGAAGTCCAATGGCCGCACGCTGACCGTTAACTATGGCAACCAACAGAAAACCGTCATCGTGCCGGAAGACGTGCCGATAGTCACCCTGGATCCGGGCGAGCGCAGCCTGCTGAAACCGGGCGTGCACATCGTGCTGTTCTCCACCGACGACAAAGGCGAACGCGTCGCCACCCGCATCTCCGCCGGCAAAGACGGCACCGTACCGCCGATGTAAGGAGAAGATGATGAACGCCAACGCGCCGCGGCCGGCGCATCGCTGGCCGGTCCGCCTGACCCACTGGGTTAACCTGTTCGCCATGATTTGCATGTTTATGAGCGGCTGGGAAATCTACAACGCTTCGCCGCTGTTCGGCTTCCGCTTTCCGCCGCAGCTGACGCTCGGCGGCTGGCTGGGCGGCGCGATTGGCTGGCATCTGGCGGTGATGTGGCTGCTGGCGCTCAACGGGCTGTGCTATCTGCTGTGGAGCCTGTTCAGCGGCCATTTTCGTCATGACCTGCTGCCGCTCAGCCTCGGCGCGCTGCGGCGGGATATTTGGCAGGCGATGACGTTGCGCCTGCGGCACCGACATGGCCGCTATAACGCCATCCAGAAGCTGATGTATCTCGGCGTGCTGGCGCTGGGGCTGCTGCTGGTGCTCTCCGGGTTGGCTATCTGGAAACCGGTGCAGCTGCAGGGGCTGGTGAGCCTGTTCGGCGGTTTCGATACCGCACGCTACGTGCACTTTTTCGCCATGGCCGGCATCGGCCTGTTTGTGGTGATCCACGTTTTGATGGTGATCGTCGTGCCGCGCACGCTGTGGGCGATGATCGCAGGTGGCAAGCATGAATGACAAGAAACAACGCCCCACGGCGCCGGCGCTGGAGCCGGATCAGAAAAAGCAGCTGGTGAACCTGCAGCGCCGCCTGATGCTGCGCTCTGGGCTGACGCTGGGCGGCATCGCCATGCTGACCGGCTGCAACATGCAGGACGGCGACCAGGTGGATAAAGTGCTGTGGGCGATGTCACGCTGGAACGATCGCGTGCAGGCATGGTTGTTCAGCGGCCAGCGGCTGGCGCAAACCTACCGTTCCGACCAGATTACCGACCCCTTCCCGTTCAACGCCTTTTACCCCGAGTACAACGTACCGGAGATCGATCTCGCCGGTTACCGGCTCGAGGTCTCCGGCAAGGTGGAGAAAAAAGCGCCCTGGACGCTGGAACAGCTGCAGCGGTTGCCGCAGCAAAGCCAGATCACCAGGCTCATCTGCATCGAGGGCTGGAGCGCCATCGGCCAGTGGGGCGGCGTGCCGCTGCGCGCTTTTCTGCAGCACGTCGGCGCCGATCTGCACGCCGGCTACGTCGGCTTTAAATGCGCTGACCGCTACTACTCGAGCATCGATATGGCCACGGCGCTGCACCCGCAAACCATTCTGGCGCTGGATTTCGGCGGCAAGGCGCTGCCGGCGGACTACGGCTACCCGCTGCGGCTGCGGGTGCCCACCAAACTGGGGTTCAAGAACGCCAAACATATCGCCGCCATTTTCGTCAGCGACACCAATCCGGGCGGCTACTGGGAAGACCAGGGCTACAACTGGTTCAGCGGCATTTAATTTTCAGCGAAAGATAGGCCGGCGGCTGATTTTCGCGCTTGGATCGGGAGGCCGCTCGCTATAGGCTGTGGCCAAGAGCCCATCGCCGCGTGACCGGAGCTGAACAATGCCCAAATTTGCCGCCAATTTATCGATGATGTTTAACGAGCTGTCGTTTCTTGAGCGCTTCGACGCCGCCGCCGCACAGGGCTTCAAGGCGGTAGAGTTTCTGTTTCCCTATGAACACCCCGCCGAATTGCTGGCGCAGAAGCTGCGCGCCAACGGCTTGCAGCAGGTGCTGTTCAACACCGCGCCGGGGGATGCCGACGCCGGCGAATGGGGTCTGGCGGCCCTGCCCGGCCGTGAGCAAGATGCGCGCGCAGAGATTGACCGGGCGCTGGCCTACGCCATCGCGCTCGATTGCCCCAGCGTGCACGTCATGGCCGGCGTAGTGCCGCCGGGCGAGGACCGGCAGCGCTACCGCGAGGCCTTTATCGGCAACGTCCGCTACGCCGCCGATACCTTCGCCAAACGCGGCGTCAAGGTGCTGCTCGAAGCCCTCAGCCCGCAGGTGAAGCCCAACTACCTGTTTTCCAGCCAATACCAGGCGGCGGAACTGGTCGCGGCGATCGGGCGCCCCAACGTTTTCATGCAGTTTGATTTCTTCCACGCACAGTTGGTGGACGGCAACATCAGCGGACTCATTCACCAATTGGCTGGCCGCTATGCCCACATTCAGATAGCCTCGGTCCCCGGCCGCCATGAGCCGGACGATGGCGAACTGAACTACCCCTGGCTGTTCGGGCTACTGGACGCCGTCGGCTATCAGGGCTGGATTGGCTGCGAATACCGGCCGCGCGGGAATACCGCCGCCGGGCTTGATTGGCTGAGGCCCTACCTGTAACACCCGAGCGCTTTCCCGTTCACCTGGCGGCGGTGGCTGACGGAGCAACTTCTCTGGCATACTGTGGCGGTGTTTGTCACCGCCTTTTCCCTTATGCTGGAGCAGGATAATGATCCCCATCACCACCGCCCCGACGCTTATCACCGAACGCTTACGGCTGGATGCGCATACGCTTGACGACTTCGATGCCTTGGCCGCCATGTGGGCCGACCCTGAGGTCGTGCGCTATATCGGCGGCACGCCGCGCGACCGCGAAGATTCCTGGGGGCGCCTGATGCGTTACACCGGCCACTGGGCATTGCTGGGTTACGGCTACTGGGCGGTGCGCAATAAAATCAGCGGCGAATACCTTGGCGGTATCGGTTTTTCCAACTTCCAGCGCGACATTGCCCCGGCGCTCGACGCGCCGGAAATGGGCTGGACTCTGGTGACCTCGGCGCAGGGCAAAGGGTACGCCACCGAAGCGCTGCGCGCGGCATTGGCGTGGGGGAAAGATCGCTTACCGGGCGGCAGCACGGTATGCATTATTTCGCCGGACAACCAGCCCTCGCTGGCGTTGGCGCGCAAGGTCGGTTTCAACGAAAGCCACCGCAGCGAATACCATCACAGCCCGATAGTAGTGATGCGCTGCCCGTTATAGCCCGCGGCAGCGGCTAGCCCTGCCGGGCGGCCAACGCCACCTGAACGAAATTGTCGCGCAGCGCGTCGGGCCGCTGCGGATCCCAGGCGATACCCACCTGCCACTCCGTTTCTTCGCCGCTCAGCGGCAGGATGTCGATGCCGGCCGGGGCAATGTGCGTAACGCTGTGCGGCAACAGGGCGACGCCGATGCCGGCGGCGACCAGCGCCAGCAGCGTCTGGATATCCCCGGCCTGCTGTACGATGTTCGGCGCCAGCTGATTGGCGGCGATAAAGCGCAACGTCTGATCGCTCAATCCGCGCCCGCGCTTCGGCGTCAGCTGCAGCAGCGGCAACTGGCTGAACTGCGCCATCAGCGCCTCGGGCCGCAGCTCCAGCGCCGCCGGTGCGGCCAAAACCAGCCGGTCGTTCAGCAAGGCGGCGGCGCGCAGCGGCGTGTTGACCGGCAGACGCACGAATCCCGCCTGCAGTTCCCCCTGCAGCAGCATCTGATATTGCCGTTCCGAAGGCAGATCCTCCAGCCCGACCGCCACCTCGGGGAATTGCCGGCGGAAGGCGGCGACCAGCCTGGGTGCCAGATGAAAACTGGACAAGCCAAACCCCAGCGCCAACCTGCCCGCCTCCCCCTGCACCACCCGCCGCGCACGCTGCTGAAACCGCAGATGCTGCTCCACCAGCGCCCGCGCCTCGGGGTACAGCCGCTGGCCGCTGGCGGTAAGCTGCGCGCCCTGGCGCCCGCGCTCGAACAGCCGGGCACCGAGCTGGCTTTCCAGCGCCTGGATCTGTTTGCTGAGCGCCGGCTGAGTGATGCACAGCAGGCTCGCCGCCTGACGGTAATTGCCCTGTTCGGCCAGCGCCACCAGGGCGCGCAGTTGTCGAATATCCATTCCAGAAGGTTATCAAAAGGGGAGTTTAATTGATTATACAGTAATCAAATGGCCTGCTGTAATCAATGCAGGCTCACTACTGAAGGTAATGTTATGAATGCTTCCCTGCGCGCCGCGACGGTGCAATTTCAGCACCGCGCCAACGACAAGAACTACAACCTGACGACGATGGAGGATTTTATCGCTCAGGCCGCCGCCGAGCGGATCCAGCTGCTGGCTTTTCCGGAAATGTGCATCACCGGCTACTGGCACGTGCGCCACCTTGCCGCCGCAGAAGTGCGGGCGCTGGCGGAACCCATTGCCACCAGCCCCTCCCTGGCGCGTATCCGCCCGCTGGCGGAACGCTATAATATGGCGATCGGCGTGGGTCTGATCGAACTTGGCGATGACGGCCGCTGTTACAACGCCTACGCCGTCTGCCTGCCCGACGGCAAGCTGCACGTGCACCGCAAGCTGCACGCCTTTGAGCACCCGGAGATCGCCAGCGGCGACGGCTTTACGGTATTTGATACGCCATGGGGAGTACGGGTCGGGGTGTTGATTTGCTGGGACAACAATCTGGTGGAGAACGTGCGCGCCACCGCGCTGCTGGGCGCCGAGGTGCTGCTGGCGCCACATCAAACCGGCGGGACCCATTCGCGCAGCCCGCACGGCATGAAGCCCATCCCGCTGGCGCTATGGCAACAACGCGCAGAAAACCCGCAGGCGATAGAAGCGGCGTTTCGTGGCGAACACGGCCGCGGCTGGCTGATGCGCTGGCTGCCTGCTCGTGCGCATGACAATGGCCTGTTCGTGCTGTTCAGCAACGGCGTAGGCCGCGATGACGACGAGGTACGCACCGGCAACGCGATGATCCTCGATCCTTATGGCCGCGTGCTGGCGGAAACCTGCGCGGCGGCGGATCGCATGGTAACCGCCGAACTCGATTTGTCATTGATCCCGCTCAGCACCGGCCGCCGCTGGATCCTTGGGCGCCGCCCGGATCTGTACGCCATCCTTACCGAGCCACAGGGCTACGAACGCGACGCCCGCAGCGCGCGGTTTTCAACGCAGCCGGCGAGTAAACTGGGCAAATAACCCACCGGCCAACCAACGGGCAAAAAAAAATCCGCCCGAAGGCGGATTTTTATCTGGTGCGGAAATAGCGCCGCACGCTCACGCCCTCGGGCGTGGGGAAGGCTTAGAAACGGTAGCCTACGCCAACGCTCCAGATGCCAACGTCAACGCTGCGGATACGGCTCTGCTCGTAACCAACATCCAGAGCAACGTCCTGGATTGGGTTGAACTGCAGGCCTGCACCGTAGGTGAAGCCGTAGTCGCTGTTGCCGCCTTTGATGCCGCCAGCCTGTGCGTTGTCGATGTTTTTGCCGTAGCCAACACCAACTACACCGTAGATGCTAGCCCAGTCGTTGAAACGGTAAGCTGGACCTGCGGTGATGGAGTCATACTGAGACTTTTTGTAGAAACCATCTTGAGCACGGTTCTTTTCCACGTGGGTGAAGGAACCGATCACGCCCAGTGGGTTGTTGTCGAACTCGTAACGATATTTCAGGTTGAAACCGTTGGCTTTGTTAGCAACGCCTTGGAGATCACCCTGCGCATAGCCAGCGGATACGGTGCTCTGACCAGCGAATGCGGTACCTGCGCTAACTGCTAATACGCAAGCTGCTACTGCGGAAAGACATGCAATTTTTTTCATAACCACCTCAAACGCGTTTTATTATTAAGTACATCCATTTGTTCATGCTTTGAAAATATAACAAAAATTGGCGTGAAACTCTGCCTTGAATTGAGTGTCTAATGCTTTATATCGTGTAACAGAAGATTTCAAGCACAGCGTATCTGCTTCTTTTCGCTCTATTTTCGGCCGTATTTTACGTCTTTCTGTGACAAAAATCACCAATTTAATATCCAGACAATTCTTAAATAAATGCGCACTTTTTAACCATTTTCGCTGGCTGCGCGCCAAACCACGGCGGATTTCACCGCTTCGCACGCTTTTCCCAGACAGATTTTCGTCATTTCATTTACACTGCCCACATCCGTATTTCGATCGTTTTCCCAGGGTTTGGGGGCGATGCATAAAAGGCTCATCAGGATGTCTTCATCTGCAACCGGCAAAGCGTCATCCACGCTGTTGCCCATCTGCTTGTTAATCATTGCCATGGTGTCCATCCAGGGGGGCGCATCGCTGGCTAAAAGCCTGTTTCCGCTGGTCGGCGCCGAAGGCATCACCACGCTGCGCCTGGGCATCGGCACGCTGATCCTGTTTATTATTTTTCGACCGTGGCGCATGCGTTTCGCCGCAGGCAGCCGTTTGCCGCTGCTGGTTTACGGCCTGGCGCTGGGCTCGATGAACTACCTGTTTTATCTTTCGCTGCGCACCGTCCCGCTCGGCATCGCGGTGGCACTCGAGTTTACCGGCCCGCTGGCGGTGGCCATGTTCTCATCGCGCAGGCCGATCGACTTCTTATGGGTGGCGCTGGCGATTACCGGCCTGTGGTTCCTGCTGCCGCTGGGGCATGACATGGGCAGCATAGATCCCTTTGGCGCGGCCTGTGCGCTGGGCGCCGGGGCCTTTTGGGCGGTCTATATCATCTTTGGCCAAAGAGCCGGCGGCGATCACGGCCCTGGCACGGTTGCCGTCGGTTCGCTGATCGCCGCCCTGGTGTTTTGCCCAATCGGCGCCTGGCAAACCGGCAGCGCGCTACTGAATATCGATATTTTGCCCGTCGCCCTGGCGGTGGCCGTTCTCTCTACCGCGCTGCCCTACTCGCTTGAAATCATTGCGTTGCCGAAAATCCCCGCCCGCACCTTCGGTACGCTGATGAGCCTGGAGCCGGCGATGGCGGCCCTTTCCGGCATGCTGTTCCTCAACGAACACCTGAGCGGGACCCAGTGGCTGGCGCTGGCGGCGATTATCGCCGCCTCTATGGGTTCCACCTTCACCATCAAGCCCAAACCGCAGCTCGAGAACCTCTCCTGACCTTTTCGCCCGCCTGCGTTATCCGCAACGGAATGCAGGCGGGTTAACTGTTTTTACCGCGATAAACCGGCATAATTCTCCCGTAGCCTGCCTGACGGGCTCTTTGGACTTTCGCTCACATGGAGAATAACGGTGATTCACAACAGCCTCTTCAACCCCCGCTATGGCCGCGGGCTCTCGCCGGCGCTGGCCGAAACCCTCACGACGCTGCGTCAACAGGATCTGGCCGAATTGGCGCCGGGCCGGCATGCCATCGACGGGGACCGCATTTTTATGGATGTCATGACCCTGATGACCGGCGCGGAGGAGGAAAAGCGCGCCGTACTGCATCAGGAATATGCCACCCTCCACCTGCTGATCAGCGGCGAAGAACGTTTCGATTACGGGCTGCCGGGAGAGTGGCGCAGCGAATGCGCTTACGACGAACGCAACGATGTTCAGTTGCTCGGCAATGGCCGCCTGCCGCAATCGTTGCATCTGACACACGGCATGTTCGTCATTGTATCCCAGATGGAACCCTATAAATGCGGCTGCCACTGGCGGCGCCCGCAGCAAATCAAGAAAGCGGTGATCAAAATCCACCACCGGCTGCTGGTGTAAAGCCGGCTTAAAGATCCTGCAGAAAGGCGGCGGCCTGCCGGGGGGAACGCAGGCGGATGAAGCGGATGTTGCCATCGGCCTGGGCCATCTCCGCCAGATACTTTACCCGGTTCTGGCGGTAGGTCCTGAAGGTCCACAGAATGATGGAGTCGCGGCTGAAGAACGAGCGGCGAAAACTTTCCCGGTTGCCGGTGCCTGGCCACAGCTCTGCGCGCGTCGCCGCCCGCCAAAACGCACGACGCACCGCCTGAAACAGCGTACGGCCAAAACTGTAATCGACCCAAACCACCCAATCGATCTCACGCCACTTTATCGCCCGGGTGCGGGTATAGTTGCCGTCAAGCACCCATCCTTCCCCTGCGCCGGCCAACGCTTCGGCCACTCGCTGCAAAAAAGCCTCGTCGGGCGTGCCCTGCCAGCCAGGCCGCCAGTACAGCCTGTCCATCTCGAGATAAGGCACGGCCAACTTTTCCGCCAGCTTGCGGGCCAGCGTGCTTTTACCGCTGCCGCTGGTTCCAACCACATTAATTTTCATCGAATAGAGACCAGGTGAACGCAGACCCAGAAGATTTTAGCCGCCGCGGCGGGTGCTATCAATATGAATCCCCGGCCAATTAACAGTCTGTAAACAAACTGCCATCTTATTATTTACCCACATAAACATTGGGACGAAAATAGGCGCCTGACCGGAAAAAATTATTATGAAATGGAAAATACCGCATAAAAACAAAAATTAAATTTCATTTAAATTCATTTAATTACAAATAAAAATAATTTCACCTGGTTTTTATCCCGGCTTGCCAAGTTAGACAGAACCTATTTATCCGATAGCCATTTTCGCCCTGCAAAAATAACTCTGCCTGCTATAATTACTTCGGTAACAAAATAGGACAACGACTAATCGAGAGGATATCTGATATGAGTACCGCTAAACTGGTGAAAACGAAATCTTCTGACCTGCTTTACACCCGCAACGATCTGGACGAAAAAACCAAACTGGCCGCCATCAAGGCGCTGAACCATCAGGTGGTGCAGTTCATCGATCTTTCGTTGATCACCAAACAGGCGCACTGGAACATGCGCGGCGCCAACTTTATCGCGGTCCATGAAATGCTGGACGGCTTCCGCACCGCCATTATCGATCACCAGGACACCTTCGCTGAACGCGTGGTGCAGCTGGGTGGCGTGGCGCTGGGCACGGTGCAGGTGGTTAACGACAAAACCCCGCTGAAAAGCTACCCAACCAACATCCACAGCGTACAAGAGCACCTGAAAGCGCTGGCAGACCGCTACGGCGCAGTGGCGAACGACATTCGCAAGGCGATTACCGAAGTGGAAGATGAAGACACCGCCGACATGTTTACCGCCGCATCGCGCGATCTGGACAAGTTCCTGTGGTTTATTGAATCCAATATCGAATAACGCCATTTGGCGCATCACCGCCGCCCGCGTTTAAGGGCGATATGACAGGCTGCGGGCTTTCCCCCAGCCTGTTTTCTTTTGCTTCACGGTTGCATTGTCTAAAAAACGTTCCATATTAAGCAGAGAACCAATCTTGCAAGGAGGTCACCATGGCAAGCGGATGGGCGGCCGACGGTGCCGTACAGGATCAAATCGACTCCACCGTCGACGACGCGGTACAGCGCGCGCGCAGCGCACTGGGGCACGGCGAGAGTGAACATTTTTGTCAGGAATGCGGGGAAGAAATCCCGTTGGCGCGGCGCCAGGCGCTGAAAGGCGTGCGTTTTTGCCTGGCCTGCCAGAACGCGCTGGATAAAAAACAATCCGCCGGCAGTTTGTACAACCGCCGCGGCAGCAAAGACAGCCAGCTGCGCTAAGGCTTTTGGCCCAGCGGTATCCCGCCTGGCGAACACTCTTGCACCAGATGCAACATCATTGCGTCAGGAAAGTTAGAGTTAGTTATCAATATTGAAGCAAAAACGTTAACTATCGGTTGTTTCACAGCCATTATTTGGTTAATGATAGCCCGGTGCACCAAGACAAATCCGACGCACCATTTTGGTGCCTCACAGTGGTGCATAAAAATAATAATTCGCCGCCAAGGCACAACATCCGGCTACAACTCTTTGTTTTTATAGTAGTTGAAAACATGGCACGATTTTTTCATGGCACCAACTGCAATATAAAAAATGGGTAATCCGCAACCTGTACAGGAATTCCTCTCATGAAGTCAATTTTTAAAGTCTCCCTGGCCGCACTTTCCCTGGCCTTTGCCGTAAGTTCTCACGCAGCAGACAAACTGGTGGTCGCCACCGACACCGCCTTCGTTCCTTTCGAATTCAAGCAGGGCGATAAATACGTCGGTTTCGACATCGACCTTTGGGCCGCCGTAGCTAAAGAGCTGAAGCTGGATTACACCCTGAAGCCTATGGACTTCAGCGGCATCATCCCGGCTCTGCAGACCAAGAACGTCGATCTGGCGCTGGCCGGGATCACCATTACCGACGAACGCAAAAAAGCCATCGAGTTCTCCGACGGCTACTACAAAAGCGGCCTGCTGGTGATGGTTAACGCCAACGACGACAGCGTGAAAAGCATCGACGATCTGAACGGCAAAGTGGTGGCGGTGAAGAGCGGCACCGGCTCGGTGGATTACGCCAAGCAGCACATCAAAACCAAAGACCTGCGTCAGTTCCCGAACATCGACAACGCCTATATGGAACTGGGCACCAAGCGCGCTGACGCCGTGTTGCACGACACGCCAAACATCCTGTACTTCATCAAAACCGCAGGCGCCGGCAAGTTCAAAACCGTGGGCGACTCGCTGGAAGCCCAGCAGTACGGCATCGCCTTCCCGAAAGGCAGTGACGAACTGCGCGTGAAGGTAAACGGCGCATTGAAAACCCTGCGCGACAACGGCACCTACAACGAAATCTACAAGAAATGGTTCGGTACCGAGCCTAAGTAATTCAGACGTTGCTAAATTATTAACTTAAGCACAGGGGGGTAGCTTAACCCCCTGCGCTTTGTCGTATCTGATTCCCACCTTTGGGATCGCCGGGAGAAATATCATGCAGTTCGACTGGAGCGCCATCTGGCCCGCCATCCCCATTCTGTTGGAAGGCGCCAAAATGACCCTGTGGATTTCGGTCCTCGGTCTGATTGGCGGCCTGATCATCGGCCTTGTCGCCGGTTTTGCCCGCACCTACGGCGGTTGGCTAGCCAACCATATCGCCCTGGTGTTTATCGAAGTGATCCGCGGCACGCCGATCGTCGTGCAGGTGATGTTTATCTACTTCGCCCTGCCGATGGCCTTTACCGACCTGCGCATCGACCCGTTCAGCGCGGCGGTGGTCACCATTATGATCAACTCCGGCGCCTATATCGCCGAGATCACCCGCGGTGCGGTGCTGTCGATCCACAACGGCTTCCGCGAAGCCGGCCTGGCGCTCGGCCTGTCGCGGCGCGAAACCATCCGCTACGTCATTATGCCGCTGGCGCTGCGCCGCATGCTGCCGCCGCTGGGCAACCAGTGGATCATCAGCATCAAAGACACTTCGCTGTTCATCGTGATCGGCGTGGCGGAACTGACCCGTCAGGGCCAGGAAATTATTGCCGGTAACTTCCGCGCGCTGGAGATTTGGAGCGCCGTAGCGGTTATTTACCTGATTATCACTCTGGTGCTGAGCTTCGTTCTGCGTCGTCTGGAAAGAAGGATGAAAATCCTGTGATTGAATTTAAAAACGTCTCCAAGCATTTTGGCCAAACCCAGGTGCTGCACAACATCGATCTGAATATCGCCAAAGGTGAAGTGGTGGTGATTATCGGGCCCTCCGGCTCCGGCAAATCCACCCTGCTGCGCTGCATCAACAAACTGGAAGAGATAACCAGCGGTGATCTGATCGTCGACGGCCTGAAGGCCAACGATCCGAAAGTGGACGATCGCCTGATCCGCCAGGAAGCCGGCATGGTGTTCCAGCAGTTCTACCTGTTCCCGCACCTGACCGCGCTGGAAAACGTCGCCTTCGGCCCGATCCGCGTGCGCGGTGCGAAAAAATCGGACGCGGAAAAGCTGGCGCGCGAGCTGCTGGCCAAGGTTGGCCTGGCCGAGCGTGCGCATCATTACCCTTCCGAGCTGTCCGGCGGCCAGCAACAGCGCGTGGCTATCGCCCGTGCGTTGGCGGTGAAGCCGAAAATGATGCTGTTCGACGAGCCCACCTCGGCGCTCGATCCCGAACTGCGTCATGAAGTGCTGAAGGTAATGCAGGATCTGGCGGAAGAAGGCATGACCATGGTGATAGTCACCCATGAGGTCGGCTTTGCCGAAAAAGTGGCGTCGCGATTGATCTTTATCGACAAGGGGCGCATCGCCGAAGACGGCAATCCGCACGACCTGATCAATCACCCGCCAAGCCCGCGCCTGCAGGAATTCCTGCAGCACGTTTCCTGAACCCTCCCCTCAACGGCGGGCGCCCAGTGCGCCCGCCGTCGCTTTTAGCACGCGTTACCACACCCCGCCGCGTTACACTCCCTACTATACTCATTGTTTTTTATCACCTTTATGTTTAATCCGCCGATCACAGAACGCCAAGAGAGGAAAAATGCCGCCAAACGCATGCTCCCGATTCAGTTCTCATCTGCGAGAACGCCTGTTCCCCTTGCTGCTGTTGCTGATGTTAAGCAGCGCGGCGCCGTTGGCCCTGGCGCAAGGCGCGCCGACCGCTCCCGCCGATCGGGCGGAGCAGCAGAAGGCTTCCTACGCCGCGCTGGCGGATATCCTGCAGGACGATAAGGCGCGCGCCGAACTTATCGCCCATTTAAAACAGGCCGTCGGCGAAACGCCGCCCGCCCAGCCCCAGGCCCCGCCCGCAGAGCAGCCAACCACGCTGAGCGATAGCCTGAGCAACCTGGCGCAGGACGGTATCGGCAGCTTCAACCAAAAGCTGAGTTCGCTGCAAAAGCTGATCGATTCCGGCCCCAAACGCCAATTCCATCCGGCCAGCTTCTTGCGCGCACTGGGCTATTTCCTGTTGACGGTGGCGGTGACCTTCGCCCTGTTCCATCTGATCCGTCGCCTGATAGCGCCGCTGTACAAACGCATGGGCAGTTGGGGGCACAACGCCAGGCTGCAGCACGGCCCCTGGTATAAACGCCCCGCCGCCATTCTCGGCGCCTTCGCCGTCGATCTGCTGGTGCTGCTGCTGGCGCTGGCGGCGGGCAATATGTTCGCCCGCCACGTGCATGCCGACAGCGCCACCATCCAACGTCTGCAAACGCTGTTTCTCAGCGCCTTTGCGGTGATTGAATTCTTCAAGGCGGTGCTGCGGCTGATCTTCGCCCCCAACTTTGACTACCTGCGCCCCTTCCCCTTCAGCGACGCCGGCGCCCATTACTGGAATAAGCGCCTGGCCTGGCTCAGCGGCCTGATCGGCTATGGCCTGATGGTGGTGGTGCCGGTGGTGGCGGTGCAAATCAGCTATCCGGCCGCCGCCGCGGTCAATCTGGTGGTGATGCTGGCGCTGACGCTGTACGCCATCTGGCTGATACTGCATAACCGCAAGCCGATACAGCAGCAAATCAACCTGCTGGCGGAGCGTTCGATGGCGTTTTTCAGCGTGATCCTGCGCGGCCTGGGGCACCTCTGGCATCTGTTGGCGATCGCCTATTTCCTGGTGCTGTTCGTGCTTTCGCAGTTCGACATCGGCAACAGCCTGCGCTTTATGATGAGCGCCACGGTGAAAAGCCTGCTGGTGGTCGGCGTGGGCGCCCTGCTCTCCGGCATGCTCACCCGCTGGATTTTCCGCCGCATCTCGCTGCCGGCCGACGTTAACCTGCGCTACCCGATGCTGGAGCGGCGCATCAATTCCTATATCCCCAACGGTTTGAAAATCTTACGGGTGATGGTGGTGCTGGCGGTGACGCTGTTCCTGTGCGACGCCTGGCATCTGATCAACCTCTACCATTGGGCAAGCAGCGACAGCGGCGAAAAGATCATTGGCGGGCTGGTGCACATTCTGCTGATCCTGCTGATCGCGGTATTCAGCTGGACCCTGCTGGCCAGCATTATCGAACACCGCCTGGCGCTGGAGATGAGCAACGGCATTCGCCCGAGCGCACGCGAGCGCACCTTGTTGACCCTGTTTCGCAACGTGCTGGCCATCGTGATCAGCACCATCACCATCATGATCGTGCTGTCACAGGTGGGGCTCAACATTGCGCCACTGCTGGCGGGCGCCGGCGCGCTCGGCCTGGCCATCAGCTTTGGCGCGCAAACGCTGGTGAAGGATGTGATAACCGGCGTGTTCATCCAGTTTGAAAACGGCATGAACACCGGTGAATACGTCACCGTCAGCGGCATCACCGGCACCGTCGAACGCATGACCATCCGCTCGATCGGCCTGCGCGACGACTACGGCGTTTACCACATCGTTCCCTTTTCTTCGATCACCACGCTGGCTAACTATGCGCGCGAATTCGGCATTTACCGCGCCAACTACAGCGTCAGCCGCGACGAAGACATCGACCGGGTGAATGAGGTGCTGCACCAGGCCGTCGAGGCGCTGAAGCAGGATGAACAGGTGAAGCATTTCCTGGTGGGCGAGCCGGTGTTTAACGGCGTCGTGGCATTGGGCGACCGTTCCTTCACCACCCGGGTTACGGTGCGCACTCAGGCGCTGAAACAGTGGGTGGTGCAATACGCTCTCGACCGGCTGGTGAAGATGCAGTTCGATCAGGCCGGCATCGCCATGCCGCAGCAGGCGATGCAGCTGTCGTATGCGCCAGAGCAACACCAGCCTGAATGACCCCTCAAGGGGCACGGCAAGCCGCGCCCCTTCCGGCCGAATAACCGGCGCCGGAGGGAATTAACGCCAGCGTTCAGCGGCCCAGGCGGCCTGTTGCTCGGCGTCGTGGAAGGTCCAGGCGACGAAGCGGCTGATCTTTTGCCCCTGCGCCATCTCAATGGTGCGCACCTCGGCCGCGCCCGCCAGCTTCAGCGCATGGTAAATCGCCGGCAGCGTGGTGTTCCTGGAAATCAGCGAGGTGAACCACAGGCAGTTTTGCGCCTTGCCGACGCTCTCTTCCACCATCTTGCGCACGAAGGCCTCTTCGCCGCCTTCACACCACAGTTCGTTGTTCTTGCCGCCGAAGTTCTGTACCGGCTTGTCGGCCACCTCGCCTTTACCCAGCTTGTGCAGCTTGCGGCGAGTGCTGGCGCGCGCTTCCTGCTCGGAACCGTGGAACGGCGGGTTACACAAGGTGGCGTCGAACTTCTCGGCCACGCCGATCGTGCCGGTGAAAATAAACTCCGGCTGTTTTTGCAACCGCAGCCGCACGCTGTTGCGCAGCGTCGGGTTCATCTCGACGATCATTTTGGCGGAGCTGAGCGACACCGGGTCGATCTCGGTGCCGGTGAAACGCCAGCCGTATTCGCGCAGGCCAACGATCGGGTAAATGCAGTTGGCGCCAACGCCAACGTCGAGCACAGCCACCCCTTTGCCGCGCGGGATCTCGCCGCCGTTGCAGGAGGCCAGCAAATCCGCCAGGTGGTGCAGATAATCGGCGCGGCCGGGGATCGGCGGGCACAGGTAGTCTGCCGGAATATCCCAATGCTCAATGCCATAGAAGTGTTGCAGCAACGCACGGTTGAGCATTTTCACCGCCGCAGGATCGGCGAAATCGACCGAGACATCGCCCCAGGCGTTTGGCTTCACAAACGGCTCCAACGCCGGGCAACTGGCGATCAGCGCCGGAAAATCATAGCGTGAACGATGACGGTTGCGCGGGTGCAGGCCGCTTTTCTGCTGCGGGAAGGTTTTCTTTTTTTCCACCGTGACGGGCTCTCTTGAAGGTATTTCTGGCGCGTAAGATAACACATCCCCCGGTTAATTGGCGCAGCGGTGGCGGCGCAAACTTGCAGCCGGCGGGAAACCGGTCAAAATAAGGCTTCGTTGATTGACGCAAGGTCGCTTATGAGCAGTGATTCCCGTTACTACTATGAACCCGCCGCAGGCCACGGCCTGCCGCACGATCCGCTGAACGCCATCGTCGGCCCGCGGCCTATTGGCTGGATTTCCTCCCGCAGCGCCGACGGCCGGCGCAACCTGGCCCCTTACAGCTTCTTTAACTGTTTCAACTACCGCCCGCCGATCATCGGCTTCGCCAGCACCGGTTGGAAAGACAGCGTGGCCAACGTGGTGGAAACCGGCGAATTCGTCTGGAATCTGGCGACGCGCCCGTTGGCGGAAGCGATGAACAGCAGTTCGGCCGCTCTGGCGCGCGGTGAGGACGAGTTCGCCTTCGCCGGGCTCACGCCGCTGCCCGGCCGCCGGGTCAAGGCGGAACGCGTGGCGGAAAGTCCGGTGAATTTTGAGTGTCGGCTGACGCAGTGCATTCAGTTGCAAACCGCCGCCGGTGAGCAGGTGGAGACCTGGCTGGTGCTGGGCGAGGTGGTGGCGGTGCATATCGATCCGGCCTTGCTCGACGAACACGGCGTTTACCAAACCGCCGCCGCCGAACCCATTCTGCGCGCCGGCGGTCCCAGCGCCTACTACGGCATTTCCGAGCAGCACCGCTTTGATCTGACCCGGCCGGCGCGCTAAGACGGCCCCCCTTTTCTTCATCGGAAGGAAAGGGGTAATTAGAATCAAAAAAATTGAATTAGATTATCAATACTCTCCGATTTCATCACGCCTGTCATTGCGCAATAATCACTCTATCGAAAGGCAATCACCTTTCTCCCTTACAACTATGACAGGAATGAGCATCATGAAAAACATCAAAACTTTTGCTGCAGTTATCGCTCTGGTCGGCGTTTCTTTCACTTCCTTCGCCGCTGAACACGTCAGCGCACAGGATGCCGCCCAGTTCGAAAAAGCCGGCGTGATCGTCGCCAGCGGCGCTACCGACCTGAGCAGCCTGAAGTCCCAGCTGTCCGCCAAAGCCGATGCGGCCGGCGCCAAGGCCTTCACCATTACCTCCACCAGCGGCAACAACCTGATGCACGCTACCGCGGTAATCTATAAATAATGCGCGCTTGCCGATAACAAAAAGCCCGCCGGTATTTAGCCGGCGGGCTTTTTCATCCTAGTCTCAGGCCAGACGCGCGTTAATCGCCGCAGCGAAGTCGCGGCACATCTGCTCGTCGCCGTCGGCGTTATCCGCCAACACGGTGTCGCCATCCACCACCCGGATATGCGCCGCCAGAGAGAAATCCGCCGGCGGTTGCGGCCGCGCTGCCGCGGCGGCGATGCTGTGCTGCGCTTCTTGCCAGGCCTGCGCCACGGTCTGGTTGCAGGCCTGCGCCAGATAGTCCGGGTTGAAGCCCTCGCCGGTCAGGCTGCGCAGCGTGTCGTCGTGGCTAACGCCGTTGCCCGGCAGCCAGTAGTGGCGCGCCAGATCCGGCCCAATCGCCGGGTTGTCGGTCAGGTAACCGTCGCGCTGCAGGAAGAACTGGCGCGTCTGCTCTACCGCCATCATCGCCAGCAGGTAGCCCTGATAGGAACAGGCGGACTCCAGCGACAGCAAATGCGGAATGGCCAGCGTCGGCCGCGGGCTGCCGCTGATGCCGAGGATCTTCTGTTCGATCTCGCGCGCCAGCGCGGTGATAGCCTCTGGCGTACGCTGCGCGTCTTCCCACTGATACAGCGCCCACTCAAAGTATGGCACCAGCAGAATATGGCGTTCGTTGAAGGCGCGCATCGGCTGGCGCGCCGCAATGCCAGCTTCGATCAGGGCGTCCGGCACCGGTTCGTCGGCGGCGTTTTTCGCATAGCGCTTCAGCCAGTCGGCGTCATCCAGCAGGCTGTCGCAGAACATCGACTGGGTTTCGGCATAGGCCATCGAGGTCGGCGGGAACTCCTGTGAAAAGCAGGGCGCATTCTGGCAGATGTTGGCGAAGTGCGCCGCATGGCCGCCCTCGTGGAACAGGGTATTCAAACCCTGAGCGCCGCTGCCTACCTGCCCCGGCTGCGCCAGGCTGGTGAAGTTGATGCGCGCCGGCACCCACTTGCCCTGCTGAATGAACGGCGGCACCGGGCCATGCATAAAGCCGTTTTCATACTTGCCCTTGCGCACCAGCAGATCGAGGTTCATCTCTGCGCCGCGAAAGCCGATATGCAGCCGCTTGAAGCTGTTGACCCAGCGCTCCAGCGAGCGGGAAAACGGGAAATAAGGGTCCAGCTGGCGGGTAACGTCGCCGGCGCTGGCGAAGCGCAGGTTCCAGGGCTCCAGCGCCTGTCGCCCCTTCTCCGCCGCCAGCTGCTGCAGGCTGCGTGAATTGGCTTCGCGGGTTTCCCGCTCGAAGCGGTCCAGGATGGCGAACAGCTGCTCCGGCGTCATGCGCTCGGTTTTGTTCACCTTGTAATCGAAATAGTTGCGAAAGCCCATCCGGCGCGCAAAGCGGTTGCGCAGGCCGATCAGCTCCGGCAGGCCGTTATGCAGCAGCCACTGCTCCAGATCGCGCAGCGCCTGCTGCGAACTGCGGCGGTACTCTTCGTTCTGGTTGGTGGCCTGGTTGGTCAACAGCTCGCCCAGCGACGCCTCGCCCCGCTGCCCCGCCGCATTCAGGTGCGTGACGGAATAGCCTTTGCGGCGCGCATAGAGACTGGCCTCTGCTTCGATTATCTGATCCAACAGCGCCTGCGCCTCGGGATCTTCAATAACGTTGCAGTCGAAAAAGCGCAGCCAGCCGTTCAGCCCGTGCTGCAACGCATCGCGCTGCGCGTCTTGCGGCAGCGCTTCCAGCCCGGCCAGCAGTTGGCGGATCTCCGCCATCCGCCGCGGCTCAGAGATAAAGCGTTTATAGGCGCTTTCCGCTGCGGAAAAACGTGCCGAAACCTCTTCACCGCCGATCCCCATGTAGTTCTGCCAGAACAAATCTTCCTTGGTGCGGTGAACGCGAAGGTAGTCCTGATTCAATTGATTGAAGTAATCGAGAGCCTGTTGCATAACCATCCTTTCAGCCGATATGCGTGATGTTCCAGTATAGAAGCGATCTAGGCCTGATGCAGGCGCTGCACCCCCTGCTCCAGCGTGTCAACTTCACCGGCGGCCACCAGGCAGCAGGCAATCTGCCGCTGCAGGGCAAGCGGGATAGCCACCTCGCCCGCCAGGCAGCGCTCGGTCCAGCGCGCGGTGGTATCGGCGTCTTTGGCCGCCGGCAGCAACGGGGTTTCATCCTGCGCCGGGCGTTCCAGCAGCACCCGCTCCTCGCCGCCGGCGATCAAGTGGATTTGCGGGCAACGCTGCGGGTTGGCGTAGGCTTCACCTTCGGTGCCGTGCATCAGCAGCCCGCGGGCGCCGATCTGGCGGAAAAATGACGCCACGCGGCCAACGTACTCCGGGTGCGAAACGCTGGCGAGACGCAGCGTATCCTGCTGGCCAAACGGCGTCGCCAGTTTGGCCAGCGTGTGCGCGCTGTTGCGCACCCCCATGCGCCAACGCAGCCCAAGCTGGCGATCCAGCGGCGCCGACAGCGCGGATACCGGCATAAACACCGGCTCGCCGCGATCCAGCCGCTGCTGGGCATGGGCGGCATCTTCCGACCACGGCAGCCCCAGCGCGCGGAACGTTTCGGCGCTGGTGACGCGGGTGCTGTCGTCCAGCACGCCATGCACCACCACCGGCAACCCGACCTTCGCCAGCAGCAGCGCCAGCAGCGGCGTCAGGTTGGCCTGTTTGCGCGCGCCGTTATAGCTCGGCAACACCACCGGCAGCGGCCGCCCCGCGGGCGCCTGCAATTGCAGCACCTGCTGCTGCATCGCCTGGTAGAACCCCAGCATTTCCTCTTCGGCCTCGCCCTTGATGCGCAAGGCGATCAGAATGCCGCCCAGCTCCAGCTCAGGCACTTCGCCGGCCAGCATCGCCCGGTACAGCTCGAAGGCGGTGGGCCTATCCAGATCGCACGCATGGTTTTTGCCGCGGCCTATTTCTTTGATAATTTTGGTGTAATCCATCGCATGCTCCCCTGCGGTCACTGCAGGTAGCATACCCTATCCGCGCCGCCGCTCAACCTCCTCCGCCAGCCGCCGCTGCGCCTCATCCCCGGCGCGCAGCCCCAGGATCACGCCGTCGACGTCTGCGGCGCTGCGATTCTGGCTCATCTTCCATTTGCCTTCACGCCGGGTCACGGCGATCTCGACGCCGACAATGCCCTTAATCTGCGCGGCGATGTACCCGGCCGGCGCATCGTCAATGCGCCAGGGCTCCGGCATTCGCCCCTCCTGCAACGCCGTTATCCCTTCCAGCTGGCGCCGCAGCCAGCGCGGGTCTTCGGTCAGGCTCGGTACGCCGTACAGCTGCACCTGGCTGTAGTTCCAGGTCGGTACAACTTTGCCGGTCTGCCGCTTGCTCTCATACCAGCCCGGCGAAATATAGCCGCCCGGCCCCTGGAAAATCACCAGGCACTCCTGCGCCTGTTGCAGAAGTTTCCAGTGGCCGTTGGCGCGAGAAAGATGCGCCCGCAGCCACAGTTGCCCCTGCGGATCGGCTTCGATCAAAAACGGCAGCGGATCGGCCGTCAGCCCTTGCTCACCATGGCTGATCAGCATGCCCAACGGATGAGCGCGCACCAGTGCCAGCTGCGCGCCGAGATCGTCTTCACGAAATGAGGCGGGTTGATACATAGCGGGTTCCTGCATCGTTATCGAGTGATGCCAATAGCAATAGCACCCGCCTGCGGTTTACTGAAGATCCACTTTAGGCTGCCGTTTGATGATCCACTTTAACAAACCGAAGGCCAACGCCATCGCCAGCAGGTTGTAAACCATCGCCCCGGCGAACACCTGACCATAGCGCTCCGCGCCGCCGCCCGCCAGCAAGGGCACGAAACAGGCGCCGCTGGCGACGATGCCCAGCGCGCCGCCGACCTGCTGCACGGTGGATACCAACCCCGCCGCCATGCCGGCCTGCCGCTCCTGCGCCAACCCAAGCACCAGATTCAGCAACGGCGTCATGCTCAGCGCCTGGCCGAAGCCCAGTACCACCAACCCCGGCAGCAGCCGCAGCGGGTGAGCCAGTGCGGCGCCCCACAGCACCTGCGCCACCAACAGTGCCAGGCCCGCAGCGTAGACCGCCACGCCAACCGCCAGCACGCCGTTGCCCCAGCGCAGCGCCAACCTGGGCGCCAGCATCGACGCCAGCATAAAGGCCACGCTGGCGGGAGCGAACAGGCTGCCGGCCTGAAACGGCGTCAGCCCGACACCGGCCTGCAGCAACAGGGCGAAACAGAGAAAGAAGGAAGACGCGGTGGAATAAATCGCCAGCACCACTACCATGCCATGAGCGAAATGCCCCTGGCGAAACAACGCCGGATCAAGCACCGCATCGCCGGCGCGCTGCGCCAGCCGCCGCTCCCAGCGGATGAACCCCCACAGCGTCAGCAGCGCCAACGCCAACGCCGGCCATACCCACCGGGGCCAACCGCGCGACGGCCCTTCCAGCAGCGGAACCAGCAACAGCAGCAGTCCGCCGGCCGCCAACAATAGGCCGATGCCATCCAGCCGCTGCGCCTGCGGCAGCCTGGACTCCGGAATACGCCGCGCCGCCAGCAGCGCCAGCGCGCCTATCGGCAGGTTGATCAGGAAAATCATCCGCCAGCCGCTGCCCAAAATATTCGCTTCGATAATAAAACCGCCGAGGATCTGGCCGAAAATCGCCGCCAATCCCAGCGTCATGCCCAGCCAGGCGAAGGCTCGCTGCCGCTGGTGCGGGTTATACATCACCCGCATCAGCGCGTAGATTTGCGGAAACAGCAGCGCCGCCGCCGCCCCCTGCAAGAAGCGTGCGACGATCAGCACCGCGAGGGAACCGGCCAGCCCGCACAGCGCCGACGCCAGGGCAAACCCCAGCATGCCGAGGCTGAACATGCGCCGCCGCCCGAAGCGATCCCCCAGGCGCCCACCGGCGATCAGCAACACGCCGAACGCCAGCTCATAGCCAGCGATAATCAGCCCCACACCGGAAAAACCGGCGGCGAACTCTCGCTGAATCACCGGCACCGCCACATTAACCACAAACAGATCGAACACCGTGACAAAACCGCCCAGCAGCAATACCGGCAGGCCGGGCAAACGGCGTTCATCGCAAGATAATGACTGTTCCATAGTGCTCTCCATAAAGTCGATGGCGGCAGTATGGATCATGTTTTAAACTGTTACTATATAGCCAATTATACTATTACTAACAGCAACAGGACGGCCAAAATGCCCCCACGCGCGCTCACCCGTACCCGTCAGGAACTGGCGGATTTTTTACGCCAAAAACGCGAACGCCTGTCGCCACAGGCGGTAGGCCTGCCGAGCGGCAGCCGGCGGCGCACGCCGGGGCTGCGGCGTGAGGAAGTCGCGGCGCTGGCCGGCGTCGGCCTGACCTGGTACACCTGGCTGGAACAGGGGCGGGAAATCAACGCCTCGGTGGAGTTTTTGGAGAACCTGGCGCGGGTGCTGAAGCTGGACGCCACTGGCCGCTATCATCTGTTTCTGCTGGCGCATCAGCGCCCGCCGGTGTCGGTCGGCCATCAGTGGTGCCAGGTGTCGCCGCTGGTGCGCCGCCTGCTGGATGACCTGCCGCTGCGGCCGGCCTACGTCATGAATTTAAGTTGGGATATCATCGCCTGGAACCCGGCGGCGGAGCGGCTGTTCGCCATCGGTGAACGCCCGGCGGAACAGCGCAACATGCTGTGGATGCTGTTCGCCGATCCGCAGCTCAATCAACGGCTGGTGGAATGGCAGGCCCAGGCGCCGCAGGTGTTGGCCAGCTTCCGCCGCGACTATGCCCGCGCGCCGGAAGACGAGGTGATGCTGCGGCGCGTGCAGGCGCTGGAGCAGGTCTCGCCGCAGTTCCGCCAGCTATGGCGACAGCACGACATCCACGGCCGCTGCCAGGGGCAGCGCACCTTCGAGGTGGCGGATGTCGGCCAGGTCACCTTCGAGCATGGGTCTTTTATCGTCGACGAAGAAAATCATCTGCGGCTGGTGATGTACAGCGCGCTGGCGGACAACCCGACCAGCGCGGCGTTTGAAGCGCTTTTGCGGCAATAGGCCTATCTGCGGCCGTCGAAAATCAGCTTGCAGGCCAGCCCGGCGAACACGCCGCTCAGCAGGTAATTCGGCCAGCGAGCGCTGAACCTGCGGCCGGCAAAGCGGCTTTTCATGCGGCTGACCACCAGGATCACTCCGCCGTTGACCAGCAACCCGACCAGATTAAGCACCGTCGCCAGCGTCAGCATCTGCACCACCACGGAGCCGGCGTGCGGATCGATAAACTGCGGGAACAGCGCCAGCACGAACAGCGCCATTTTGGGGTTGAGAATATTGGTGAACAGCCCCTGACGGAAAATGCGCGCCGTCGGCACCGCCTGCAATCCGCCGGAAGCCTGCAGGCTGCTGCCCGATCGCAGCGTTTTCCATGCCAGATACAGCAAATAGGCCGCGCCGAGCATTCTTACCGCGTCGTAAGCCAGCGGTACGGCGACAAACAGCTGCGACAATCCCAGCGCCGCCGCCAGCGCGTGGCAGTAGGTGCCGAGCTGAATGCCCGCCAGCGAGGCGAAACCGGCGCGCCGCCCCTGGCTGATGCTGCGCGAGGCAATCAGCAGCATGTCCGGACCGGGGGTTAGCGTCAGCGCCAGACAGGCACCGGAAAACAGCACGAAGGTAGCGGCATCGATCATAAATCACCTGCAGGCAGCGGAAGCGAAGCATTCATCATAGCGGTAGAAGTGCCTCAACGCCACGGCGCCTCCGGCGTGAAAGCCGCCACCAGCGCATCGATCGTCACCCGCATGCGCAGCGGCATCGCCACGCCTTTCAGCCACACCAGATTAATCGCCAGGCCGGGCCCGCAGCTGCCCGGCAGGATCTCGCGCAGCGCACCGCTCTGCAACGCCTCATGCGCCAGCCAGCGCGGCAGCATGGCAATGCCGTGCCCGCCGATGGCGGCGCCGAGCACCGCTTCCATATTGCCCAACCGCAGCCTGGCCGTGGGCCGCAACGGCTGCTCTCGCCCATCTTCGCCCAACAGCCGCCACGGCTGAGGGCGGCCATCCCGCAGCAGGGCAATCGCCTGATGCTGCGCCAGCTCGGCCGGCGCGGCGGGTTCCCCGCACCGTGCCAGATAGGCGGGCGCGGCGCACAGCAGCTGCCGCTGCTCGCCCAGTTGGCGCGCGGTGATCGCCGCCGCATCGCCCGGCGAACCGATGCGCACCGCCAGATCGATACCCTCTTCCGCCAAATCCGCCGCGCGGTTGGAGAACAGCGCTTCAATCTGCAGCTGTGGGTGGCGTTCCGCCAGCGCCAGCAGCGGGGGCATCACCCATTTCTGGCCAAACAGCACCGGCAGCGACAGCCTCAGCCGCCCTTCCGGCGCCAGCGCCCGGGCCGCCAGACGGTTTTCCGCCACCTCCAGCGCCGCCAGCGCCTTCAGGCAGTCGTCATAAAACAGCAGCCCTTCGTCGGTGAGTGACAGGCTGCGCGTGGTGCGCTGAAACAGCCGCACCTGCAGCCGCTGCTCCAACCGTGCCACCGCTTTGCCGACGGTGGAACGCGACAGCCCAAGCTGCTGAGCCGCACGGCTAAAGCCGCCGGACTGCACCGCCTGCACGAAGGCGCGGATGGCGTGTAACCGCTCGCTGGAGATCATGTTCGCCTCCTGATTGACGACATTATTTCGCCTATTAAACGATGAAACGCCGCCACTGGCTATAGCCCGCCGCGCGTAAACTGAAGGCCAAAAACCAGACGGGGAAAAACCCATGAACGAAGCCGTATTGTCGGCCGAACGGCCGCGCCTGTGGCGATTGCTGATCGGCATCAGCATCGCCAGCTTTTTGGGCTGCATCGATTTCACCATCGTCAATACCGCCATTCCGGCGATCCAACGCGAGCTGGCGGCCGGCCTGAGCAGCGTGCAGTGGGTCATGTCGCTGTTCGTGATGGCGCTGTGCGCCTTTATGGTCAGCGCCGGCCGCCTGGCGGATCTGTACGGCCGCAGGCGGGTGCTGTACAGCGCCATGCTGTTGTTCGCCGCCGCTTCGCTGGGCGCCGGTCTGGCGGGCAGCATCGCGCAGCTTAACCTGTGGCGGTTCGTGCAGGGCGCCGCCTGCGCGGTATTGTACACCGCCACCACGGCCATCGTCGCCGACGCCTGGCCGCCGGCGCAGCGCGGGCGCGCCATCGGCATTCTGCTGGCGGCCAACGGACTGGGGCTGGCGATCGGGCCGGTGGCCGGGGGCATACTGGTTAGCGCACTGGGCTGGCGCTGGGTGTTCTTGCTTAACGTACCGCTGATTGCGCTTAGCTTCGCTTTTTGCCTGGGCACGGTAGGCGAATCCCGGGCGCAGCAGAACGCAAAGCTGGATATTCCCGGTTTATTGCTGCTGGTGTTTGGCGTTGGCAGCCTGCTGCTGGCGATCGGCCAGGGCGGCCACTGGGGCTGGTTGGACCTGAAAACGCTGGCCTCGGCGGCGCTGGCCATCGCGGCGTTGGGCGGGTTGATCCCGGTGGAACGGCGCGCCCGTTCGCCGCTGCTGCCGCTGGCGCTGTTGGCGCAGCCGGCGTTTTTACGCGTTTGTCTGTTAAGTTCGCTGTTGGCGTTTTTCTACTGCGCCGCCTTTTTCCTGATGCCCGTTTATCTGGAGACCACCCGCCACTACGGCGGCCTGCTGCTGGGGCTGCTGCTGCTGCCCACCACGGCGGTGATGGCGCTGATTTCGCCCTGGGTTGGCCGCTGGGTCGATCGCGCCGGCCCGCGCCCAGCGCTGATACTGGGCTTTGCGGCGCTGTCCGCCTCCGCCGCGTTGCAAAGCGCGCTGAATGCCGCCGCACCGCTGCCGTTGATGCTTACGGCGTTCGCGCTGATGGGCCTCGGTTGGGGCTGCATTCTCGGTCCGCTGGTGCTGGCGACGTTAAGCACCGTCAGCGGGAGCGACAGCGGCGGCGCGCTCGGCATTTCCTGGACGCTGCACAACCTGGGCGGCGCCGTCGGCCTGGCGCTGGCCGCGCGGGTCTACCCGGCCTACGGCTACCGGGCGGTGATGCTGCTGTTGCTGGCGCTGTCACTGTTCGGGTGCCTGCTTGCCGCCTGGCGTCGGCGCTAGCCGCCGCTCCCCGAGCAGGTTCATGCCCGCCGCCGCCAGCAGAATGATCGCCGCGCCGGCCAGCTGCAGCGCCACCAGCCGGTGGCCGAACGCCAACCGATCCACCAGCATGGCGGCGATCGGGTAGATGAACGACAGCGAGCCTATCAGGTTGGTCGGCAGCTTTTGTAACGCGCCATACATCAGCACATACATCAGGCCGGTGTGCAGCACGCCCACCGTCACCAGCATGCCCCATTGCCCGGTGCTGGTCGGCGCATGGAAATTAACCAATGGCAGCAGCATCACCGTGCCGACCGTTACCTGAATCAAGGCGATCAGGTGCGGCGGCGTGCCCTTCAAGCGTTTGGCGGCCAGCGCCATCAGCGCATAGAAAAACGCCGCGCCGAGCGACAGCCCGATGCCCACCAGGTAGTTATGCTGGCCGCCCGCCTGCCGCGGCTGCGCCAGCACGACCATCAGCACGCCGGCGAACGCCAGCGCCAACCACAGCAGCTTACGGGCGGTCAGCTTCTCACCGAGGAACAGCGCCCCCAGCCCAACCAGCATAAAGGGCTGGGTGTTGTACACCGCCGTGGCGATGGAGATAGACGCATAAGAATAGGCGGCAAACAGCAGCAGCCAATTGAGCACCAGCGCCACGCCGCCGGCGATCGCCAGCAGCAGCGTAGCCCGCGTCAGCATGCCGGGCCGCAATTGCCCCAGCGCCGCGCAGACCGCCAGCAGCACCAGCGCGCCTATCGCACAGCGCCAGAACACCACGTTGATTACCGGCTGGCCCGACATCAGCACAAACCAGCCGATGCTGCCGGAAATCAGCATCGCCGCAATCATCTCCAGCGAGCCGCGTTTTATCTCTGCGTTCATCTTGCCTTCCTTCCCCTGTGTTTCATGGCTTTATTCTGCGGTTTTCATCGCCTCCTTCCCATAGCTGAAAAAAGGAAAATATGCTTAACTGCCTTTATATTTAAGGCATACTGGGTTAATAACCTAACGGAGGCGTTATGGATGATATCGATCGCCAGATTTTGACCCTTCTGGCTGAGGATGCGCGAGCGTCGTTGAAAACCCTGAGTGCCAAAGCCGGCCTGTCGTCGCCCAGCACTTCCGAGCGGCTGCGGCGGCTGGAGGAGAGCGGCGTGATCCAGGGCTATACCCTGAACGTCAACCTGCAGGCGCTGGGCTACGCCTTTCAGTCGCTGGTGCGCATCAAGCCGCTGCCGGGCATGCTGAAGAAGGTGGAGCAGATGATTCAGGCGCTCCCTGAAGTGATTGAGTGCGACAAGGTCACCGGCGAAGATTGCTTCATCGTGCGGTTGGTGGCGCGTTCGATGGAGCAGCTCGACCAGATCCTCGATCGGCTGGCCGAATACGCGCAGAGCAACACCTCGATAGTGAAAACCACGCCGGTGAAGCGCCGCCTGCCGCCGCTGTAGTTAGCGCCTGCGCCGTTTGGCGAAAGGATTTCTGCGCTTTTTCTCCTTCTTCACCGCCTCGGCGGCGGATTTCAGCGCCGCCAGGTGAGCCTTGTCGGCCTCCGGCACCGCGCGTTGTTCGATGGGGAACACCGGCAACGAGGCCAACAGCCGCGAACCGTAACTCTTGGTCAGCAGGCGGCGATCGTAAATCACGATCTCGCCGTGGCATTCGTTGCTGCGGATCAGACGCCCAACCTGCTGGATCAGGTTGAACGACGCGCTCGGCAGGCTTTGCACCTCAAACGGGTAGCGTTTCAGCGACTTCAGCCATTCGCCCTCGGTCACGATCACCGGGCTGTCGATCGGCGGGAAAGCAATCTTGTGAATGTGCACCTGGGTCAGCAGTTCACCTTTCAGATCCAGCCCCTCGGCGAACGATTGCAGGCCAACCAGCACGCTGGCCACGCCCTTCTCTACCCGTTTGCGGTGTTCTTCCACCAGCCGGTAGCGCGGCTGATCGCCCTGCACCAGCAACATCAGCCGCAGATCGGTGACGTAGCCGAGAAAGGTCTGCATCGCCCGATGGCTGCTGAACAGGATCAGCATCCCCTTGTGTTTGCCGCTGGCCTGCTCGGCGCGGAAGAAACGCGCCATCTCTTCCAGATGCTCAGCTTCATTGGCGATCGCCGGTTCAAAACGCATCTGCGGGATGACAATTTTGCCCTGCTCGACGTGGTTGAACGGCGACGACAGCGTTTCGAAACGATCGCCGGCCTTCTCGCTCAGGCCGCTCATTTCCTGCAGGCGGGCGAAGCTGTTCAGCGAGCGCAGCGTCGCCGAGGTGACCACCACGTGCGGCACCTTGCGCCACAGCAGCTTCTCCAGCTGATCGCTGACCCGAATACCGACGCAGTGCAGGTACAGGTGGGTCACGTTATCGCGCAGATCGCGGGTCACCCATTTGGAGATCGGCGCATTGGATGACTTGTCCAGCGCCGCCAGGCGCCACAGCTTGCTCATCGCCTCCAGATAGCCCAGGGTGCGGCTCATCTGAATGATCGCCCGGTGCAGGCGCATGATGTCGTGCTTGCCGGTCTGCTCGGTGAGATCGTTCAGCACGAACTCCGCCAGCCCGCGCAGCGCGTCGGTGAGTTTGAACAGCCGCGCGCAGCTCTCCACCATCTCCGCCGGCAGCTCGCCCATTTCGAAGCGGTGCTCGGCCACCACGCTGTCGGTCGGCAGAAAGAGGCTGACCTGGCGCTCGAAGATTTGCACCAGCTCGCGCAGCTCTTCGCAGTGGTTCTTCAGCCGCTCGCTGTTGGCCAGCCCCGGCGGGTTCTTCGGCCGGTATTGGGTCATGCACTGCTCGACCTGGCGCACGATCATATCCAGCTGCAGATTGGTCGCCAACGCGGTGATTTCCCCGTCGATCTCCAGCGCATCGCGGGCCACCTCGGGCAGGTGATGCCCTTCGTCCAGCACCAGCAGCAGCTCTTTCGGATTCGGCAACACCGATTCGGTTTCCAACGCCGCCATCACCAGCGCATGGTTGGCCACCACCACATCGGCGCTCTCGATCTCTTTGCGGGCGATATAAAACGGGCATTCGCGGATGTAGTGGCAGTTGCGCCCCAGACAGTTGGCTTTGTCGGTGCTCAGCTTGGCCCACAGCGGATCCCCGATAGACAGCTGATAGTGATCGCGCAGCCCGTCCCATTCGTGGCGGCTGAGCGCTTTGGTCAACTTCTGGCACAGCGCCTGCTCCTCACCGCTGGAGGGGGCCAGTTCGTCGTCGAGAAACAGCGTCAGGTCGCCCTGCTCGCTGACGTCGGTGCTCATCGCCGCCAGGTTGCGCGGGCAAACGTAGCGGCCGCGGCCAAAGGCGCCGGTAAATTTCAGGTCGGGAATGATCTTCTTCAGCAGCGGCAGATCCTTGCTGTAGATCTGATCCTGCAGCGCCACGTTGGCGGTGCTCACCACCAGAGGTTTGCTCTCCGCCCGCCCGACGGCGATGCCCGGGATCAGATACGACAGCGTTTTGCCGACGCCGGTCGGCGCTTCAATCGCCAAATGGCGCGCATAGTCGCCGGCCAGGGTTTTCGCCACTTCGGCGATCATCTGCCGCTGAGGAGCGCGGGAAATAAAATCCGGTATTTGCTGCTGCAGGGCTTTGTACCACTGGCCGATCTGATCTTTAACTGCGGAGGAGAGCGCCATTCAACTCTTTATCTAAACGAAATGATGGCGCTATTGTCCCACAGACCGTCGGCCGCGTCAGCCCGAGTTATGCCTGGCTTTCGATCATTGAGGCGCGCCCGGCGCTGAATGACCATTCATCCCGTTGAGAAGTCACTATCACTACCATCACATCTTCAGGGCGCAGCTGCAGATCCTGCTGCAACAGCAAGGCCAGCCGCTGGTAAAAACGCTGCTTGGTGGCGGTGTCGCGCGGGCGGCCGCAGGTGATGTAAAACAGCACGAAATCGATCGAGCGCGGCCCGCCGAGATAATCCCGATCGTAGATCAACTCACCCGGGCGATACTGATCGATAGCCTGAAACTTGTCGGCCTGTGGAACGCCGAAGGTCTCAACCAGCGCCCGATGCAGAGTATCGGACAGCGTCTGCAGATACTCGGCGGATTTTCCCTGATGCAGGGCAATGCGGCTAAAAGGCATGGGTTCACTCCTGTTCCAATTCGCGCAGGCGCGCCACCGCGGAGGCCGCAGCGGGCCAACCGGCGTAAAACGCCAAATGGGTTATCAGTTCGGCCAACTGCTCGCGGCTGACGCCGTTGCGCTGCGCCAGTTGCAGATGAAACGGCAGTTGTTCCAGACGATTCAGCGCCACCAAGGCGGCGACGGTTATCAGGCTGCGCTCGCGCGGGGCAAGCTGCGGCCGCCGCCAGACATCGTCGAATAATACGCTGTCGCTAAGCTGCGCCAGCTTGGGGGCGATATCGCCGAAGGCCTGTTGGCCGGGTGGTTGGTTTGATGGCATCGCACACTCCTGTCGGTTGATCGGTGGCTTTAGGCTACTCGTCGACAGAATGGGTGAAAATCGGGATTTTCAGCACGGAAGGTTCAGGAAAACAGGATGGTCACCCCTGCCGCGATGCGGAAGGGGTGAAGGTTACTCGAGCGGCGCAACCTGGTCAAAATGCGCCTGAAACAGGGCGTTCAATTCAGGCCGCTGTTCGACCCGCTCAGCGATGGTGAGCAATTTCGGGCAGTGTTGCAAAAACCAGCGCCGGCCCGGCCGCCAGTGACACATCGCCGCCGCGTACAGATCCAGCGCGCTGAAGGTTTTACCGAGGAACCAGGGCCCTGCTCCGCTGGCGGCGGCGGCCAGCTGCAGCAGCAGCCGCTGCCGATAGCGCAAGACCTCGTCCGCCAGCCGCTCCTGCGCCGGTATTTCCGGCACCCAGCGTTGCGGATGATCGGCGTAGGTAAAGGTGGGATAAATTTCCGCATTGATAAACATCAGCCAGCGCAGAAAGCGCGGCAACAGCGCGGAGCCGGATGGCGGCGCCAGCTCGGCGTGCGGCGCACGGTCGTGCAGCAGCAGGATCATCGCCGCGCTTTCCGTCATCACTTCGTCATTAGGCAGAATTAAGGTAGGCACCTGTCCAAGCGGGTTAAGCTCCAGCAGGCGGTCGCGCTCCGGGCCGTCCAGCGCGTAGTCCACCTCCTCGTAGCCCCAGGGCAAGCCGGTCAGCTCCAGCGCAGCGGCGACGATGGTCGAACCGCAGCCGCGGGTACCCAGCAATATATAAGTCTCACGCATGATTCCTCCAGAAGTCAGGAAGGGTATCGCTAACTGTAGACCAGCCGCCGACACTTGCCCGAGAAGAAAATTCACTCTTTACGCGACTTTTTTAATCGTTCGATACGAAATTGAATATTCTGTCATAAATAGATCACATAACTAAGGTAAAAAAAACCCGCTGCAAACGTTTAGGCGGCACAGTAAACAGCAATGCAACTGATGATAAGCGTCTTTCAATCGAATAAAGCAGGGTAAATCATGAAACGTAATCTTCTGGCCGTTATTATTCCGGCACTTTTAATTGCGCAGGCAGCACCAGCAGCAGAAATCTATAACAAAGACGGCAACAAACTTGATTTTTACGGCCGTGTAAAAGCACTGCATTATTTCTCTGACGATGCTGGTAATGACGGCGACAAGACCTACGTGCGTATCGGTTTTAAAGGCGCTACCCAAATTAACGATATGCTGACCGGCTACGGCCAGTGGGAATATCAGATTGCCGCCAACCACGCCGAGTCCGACGGCACCAAAGACACCAAAACCCGTTTGGGCTTCGCCGGCCTGAAATACAAAAACGTCGGCTCATTCGACTACGGCCGCAACTACGGCATTATCTATGACGTCGGCGCCTGGACGGATATGATCCCAGAATTCGGCGACGATGCTTATATCAAGACCGACAACTTTATGAATGGCCGCACCAACGGCGTCGCCACCTACCGCAACAACGACTTCTTCGGCCTGGTTGACGGCCTGAAGTTCGCGGTACAGTACCAGGGCAAAAATGAAAACGACGGCCGCTCCGGCAGCAAAGCCAACGGCGACGGCTGGGGTCTGTCTTCCAGCTACGAAATCATCGACGGCTTGAGCGTCGGCGCCGCCTATGCCTCTTCTAACCGCACCGCCGGCCAGAAAGCGGGCACCTTCGGTAAAGGCGATAAGGCCGATATCTGGGCCGGCGGTCTGAAATATGACAACAACGATGTTTACCTGGCCGCGACCTATTCGCAGAGCCGCAACATCGCGCCTATTTCCGGCATCGCCACCATCAATAACAACGCCACTTCCGTCAGCGGTTTCGCCAATAAAGCCGAAGGGATCGAATTGGTTGCGCAATATCAGTTCGACTTCGGCCTGCGCCCATCGCTGGGTTATGTTCAGCAGAAGGGCAAAGATATTGAAGGCATCGGCGACGTCGACCTGGTTAAATATTTCGATGTGGCGGCGACTTATTACTTCAACAAAAACATGTCCACTTATGTTGAATATAAGATCAACCAACTCGATGACGACAACAAGCTGGGTCTGAAAAACGACGACGTCGTTGTGGTTGCCCTGACCTACCAGTTCTGATGTGATGAATAACCACCACTGCAAACTTTAGCCTCGGCTACTTGATCACCCAGAGTTTATTTCGCCGGGCGGCTGCGTCCGGCTTTTTTCTTTTGTGCTCTTCGGCACCGCCCGCATCGCGCAATCGCATTCGCAAACTTGCCTTACAAAACAAACGGGTCTAGATGTATAGCTTCCTCCCTTTTACTGGAACCCGCCATGCAGAACGACGGACAGTTTGAATACCAGAACGCCCTGCGCTACAGCAGCGACCAACTGGCGCATATCCTCAGCCACTGCTTCGAAAACTATATCGTGCCCTTCGTTATCGACGGCCCCGCCTTCGCCGGCCGTTTTGGCTCAGAAGATCTCAGCCTGAGCGACAGCGTGATCGTTACCCACCGCCGCGAGCCGGTAGCGATAGCGCTGATCGCCCGCCGCGGCCTGCACAGCCGGGTGGCGGCGTTGTCCATCCGGCCGGAAATGCGCGGACAGGGGCTGGGCAAGGCGCTGATGCGCCGGTTGGCAAGCGATGCCTGGGCGCGCGGCGATCGCCGGCTGTCGCTGGAAGTCATTGAAAGCAACAAGGCGGGGCTGGCGCTGTACCATCATGCCGGCATGCGCATCGTCCGCACGCTGACCGGCCACCAGGCGCCGGAACGGCCCGCCGCCGCCACCGTCGCCTTGCAGGAAATCGACCCGCTGACCGTCAGCCATCGCATGACGGCGGAAGGCGCCACCGACCTGCCCTGGCTGGTCGCCCCTGAAACGCTGTACAAGCTGCCGGGCAGGCCGCGCGCCTTCACGCTGGATCGCCACGCCTATGCCGTGGTGATGCCTGGCGCAGAGAAATGCTTCCTGCGCATGATCTACGTGCCGCCGCAGCACCGCGGCAAAGGCCACGCCCGCGCAACGCTGGCGGCCTTGCAGGCGCAGTTTGCCCCGCTGCCGCTGGTGGCCACCGTTTATGTCCCTGAAGTCGCGGCCCCGTTCTTCGACCGGCTCGGCTGGCAACAGGATCCGTTACGCCAGTTTGAGATGGCCATGACGTTAGAAACCCCACAATAATTCCACGGAGAGATGATGATGGCAGGACAAAACAGGCAAAAAGCCCCCTTTGGCGTGGCGGCGGGCATCGCGCTATTGGCCCTCGCCGGCTGCGCGCAGCCGCCAAAAACCGATCCGCTGGCGCAGCAGCGGCTGGCGGACCAGTCGGTGCTGGCGCTGAACTGGTTCCAGCAGTCTGGTGAATATCAGGCGTTGGCGCATCAGGCGTTTAACAGCGCGCAGCGCGCCTTCGATGCGGCCAACGTTACGCCGGGCAGGAAAAAGGCGGTGGTGGTCGATCTGGACGAAACCATGCTGGACAACAGCCCCTACTCCGGCTGGCAGGCGCTGCAGGCTAAGCCCTTCGCCGGTGAAACCTGGGCCAAATGGTCGCAGGCCGAACAGGCCGGCGCGGTGCCGGGTGCGGTGCAATTCGCCCGCTACGTCAACGGCCATCAGGGCACCATGTTCTACGTTTCCAACCGCAAGCAGTCCGAATACGCCGCCACGGTCGCCAATATGCAGAAGCTGGGCTTTACCGGCATGTCGGAAAAAACCGTGCTGCTCAGCAGCGACACCTCCAACAAGCAGGCGCGGTTTGACGCCATCAAACGGGCCGGTTACGACATCGTGGTGTACGCCGGCGATAACCTGAACGACTTCGGCGCGGCGACCTACCACAAGGATAATGCGCAGCGCCGGGCGTTCGTCAGCCAGAACCAGAGCAAGTTCGGCACCGAATATATCCTGCTGCCCAACCCGCTGTACGGTGACTGGGAAAGCGGCATGGCGCGCGATTACAACAAGCTGACGCCGCAGCAGAAGCTGCAAATCCGCCAGCAGGCGATCAAAGCCTGGAACGGGCAATAACGTTGCACCGCAGGAGCCGGACTCCTGCGGTGTTATCATAAGGTTTTCTCAAAGCAGATCGCCTGCGCATTGCCCTGATAACGGCCATAGTTTTCACGCACCCGATAACCCTGCGCCAGATAGAATCCGACAGCTCGCCGATTGACCCGTCGCGTTTCCAGCCATAGCTGCCGGTACCCCAGCAACCGTGCACGTTGCTCCAGAGCGCGCAGCAGATGACCACCGATGCCGTTACCTGCCTCACGGACATACATACGCTTTAATTCCGCGACGCCAACTCTCAGCCGACGCAACGCTCCGCAGGCTATCGCTTCACCGGCAGCATTACGCACCAACAGAAAACATCCGCCGTCAGCGTCGATAGAAGCGGCGTCAAATGAAGCCGCGCCGCTATCGCCGGTAATCTCGGCCAACCGCGCCGACAGTTCCGCCATCAGCGCCTGCGCTTGCGGGGAGACAGCTTCAACAGACTCGATGATCAGCATCACAGCAACTTATACATATAGCTGGTGGCGTCCAATGCGCCGCCGTTGCTGGCCATGGCGTACTGCGGGATGCTGCCCGCCAGCGCAAAACCCAGCCGGCGATACATGCCTTCCGCGGTATCGCCGGTCAGGGTATCCAACACCAGCAGACGGCGCCGATGCCTTAGCGCCAACGCCTGCACTTCCAGCATCAGCCGCCACGCAATGCCCTGGCGGCGGGCCTGCGGATGTACCATCAACTTGGCCACTTCGGCGCGGTGGCGGCCGTTGTCCGGCATGTCCAGCAGCAGTTGCACGGTGCCGACCACCCGCCCGGCCTGGCGCGCCACCAGCATCGCCCGCTCGCCGCGCTCAATGGCCGGCAGCAGCCGACGCCAAAAAGCCTGCGCCTGCTCCAGCGTAAAAGGCATCACAAAGCCGATGCTCGCACCCTGCGCCACGCTGGCGTGCAGCATATCGGCCAGCTCGGCAATCGCGCTTTCCGCCGCGCCGGCGTCAAACTGTCGTATTTCAATCATGGTCATGGCCTGCAGATGACGAGCGTGTAATGGGCCGGCTCCGCGCCGGGAACGTGAAAGCTTGAGGCGCCGAACAGGCGGTAGCGCAGGCAGTCGCCGGGCGACAGCCGGAAAGTGCGCCCCTCCAGCGTCAGCGTCAAATGCCCCGACAGCAGCCACAGGTGGTGTTCCAGCGCCGGAACGGACGGAAGGTCGTAATCTATCCGCGCACCGGCCTCCAGCCGGCCTTCGATAAACTCGGCTTTGTACAGCGCGGCGGGCGGCGATACCGAACGGCGATGAAAACCGCTGGCGCGATCGATCCATACCGGCTGCTGCTCCAGGTGAAGCAGCTCCGGCGGTTCGTCTTCTATCTCGCTCAGCAGGCGCGACATGGTCAACCCATAGGCCGCGCACAACCGGTTCAACAATGAGGCCGTTGGGCTGGTTTCGCCCCTCTCCACCCTTGAGAGCGTCGCCCGGCTGATGCCGGTCTGCTGCGCCAGTTCCTCCAACGAAGCCCCTCGCCGCTGGCGTAAATCGGCCAGCCGCTGCGCCAGCCTGAGGTCGGCGCTGTCCCATTCGTTATCCACCCTAATCGCTCCCCACAAAAAATCCCATATAAGAGAAATAATCTCAAATAAGGGATTCGTCAAGCGAATTTAAAGGCGCTCACTCAGACATTCAGGGCGCCGGCGGATCCCGCAGCCAATCGCCACGCTCGGCGTGGGGCGGTTCAATCGCCGCACAGCGCCAGGCGCTGAACACCGCCAACAGCGGCGCCAGAGCGAACAGCAGGAACAGCCAACGCGCGGCGGAAGCCGCCCCCACCGCGCCGCCCGGCGCGTTCAGCCCGGCCAGGTTGGCGATCATCCCGGCCAACGCGGCGCCAAACGCCGTGGCGAACAGCTGCACCGTGGTGATCGAGGCCCCGGCGATGTCTTTATCCGCCTCCGGCGCCACCTGCAAAATGCGCGTCAGCAGATGCGGCCAGCCAAAGCCGATGCCAAAGCCCACCAGCGTCAGGGCGATGACAATCGGCGCCAGCGCCTGCCAGTGGCCGCCGGAGGGCGTCGGCATCAGGATGCCCAGCGCCAACAGCCCCACCAGCACAAACAGCGGCCCGGTCATGATCGCCCGGCGGATGCCCGCCCCCCGCCAGCCGGAGCTGAGAATTTCCGATAACGTCCAGCCGGCCGCCATGGTCGCGGCGATATAGCCGGAAATCAGCGGCGACTGGCCGTGCAGCAGCTGCAGGAAATAAGGCACGAAAATTTCGCTGGTCATGCCGACCACCAGCAGGGAAACGGTAATATACAGCGAGGCCAACGCCGAACCGCGGCGCAAGGCGCCCTGCGGCAATAAGCGGGCGCGCGACTGCCCTTCGCGCCGAATCAGCCAGGCCATCAACAACAGCGAAAGCGCAATGCCCGCCAGGTTGATCCAGGCGCTGTCCGCCAGGCTGCCGGCGGACACCACCAGCACCGCCGTCGCCAGCAACAGCAGCTGGGCCAGCGGCAACGGCGCGACATCCTGCTGCGCTTTGCCCTTAGGCAGAATGATGAAGGTAAAGCCGCCATACAGCACCATGATCGGCAACAGAATGCCAAACGCCCAGCGCCAGGCGTTCAACTCGGCAAAAATTCCGCCGACCGCCGGCCCCACCAGCGTCGCGATGCCCCACATCGCCGAAATCAGCGCCATCGCGCGCGGCCACAGCTTCTGCTCGAACACCAGGTTAATCATCGCGTAGGACAGCGCAAAAATCAGGCCGCCGCCAAAGCCCTGCACCGTGCGGCCAATCAGCAGCACCGGCATCGAGGGCGCCAGCGCGCACAGCATCGCCCCGGCGATGAAAAACAGCGAAGCCACCAGATAGGCGCTGCGCGCGCCGTAGCCGCTGAGCAAGCGGGCCGACAGCGCCGAACCCAAAATCGACGCCACGACAAACAGCGTGGTATTCCAGGCGTAGAGATCGAGGCCGCCGATATCCTGCACCACCGAGGGCAGAATGGTGGTGGCGACCAGGATATTGATTGCATGCAGCGCCACGCCGAGTGAGAGCGCGATCGCACTGGCGGCGTTTTTGCCGGAAAAAAGATCGCCCCAGCGGCTATCATCGTTGGTTATCACGGTTGTCGTCCTGTTTTCAGAGGAATGGCATTGAGTTGGTCATGGTATTGCGTTAAATTTAACAAGAGTTATCTTGGAATAAGTTAGGGTGAGGCGGAGAAATATGTCAAGAATAAACTTGGAAAATAGCCAAGGCGGCGCACAATCGGTCAGTGACCGTTTGCTGACGCTGTTGAAAACCCGCGGCCCACAGCAAGCCTCAGAGGCAGGTAAAGTCCTTGGCACCACCGGCGAAGCGGCGCGTCAGCAGTTCGTCAAGCTGGCTAAAGAAGGTTTGGTGGAAGCCATCGCCGAGACGCGCGGCGTCGGCCGCCCGGTGCAGCTCTGGCACCTCACCGCTACCGGCAACGCCCGCTTTCCGGACACCCATGCCGAATTGACGGTGCAGCTGCTGCGCACCGTGCGCGACAAGCTGGGTGAGCAGGCGATTGATGTGCTGATCGACACCCGCGAGCAAGAGACCCGCATCAATTACAAACAAGCGATGGTCGGCGCAGGCGATCTGCAGGAGCGCGTCGCGCGCCTGGCCGCCATCCGCAGCCGGGAAGGCTATATGGCCGAGTGGCGCCAACAGGAAGACGGCTCCTACCTGCTGGTGGAAAACCACTGCCCAATCTGCGCCGCCGCCTCCGTTTGCCAAGGGTTTTGCCGCGCGGAGCTGAGCATTTTTACCGAGGTGCTGCAGGCGCAGGTGGAACGTTCAGAGCATATTTTGGCCGGCGCGCGCCGCTGCGCCTATCGCATCTCTCTGCTGTAAACCGGTTCCGCCGCACGTTTTGGCCTTGTACAGATTATTCTGGTTGTACTGTTTTAGCCTTCCTCGCTATGGTTGAGTCATCGGCACTTGGCAAGGGGAAGACTATGGCCTGCGAAAGCATCGACAAAGCCTCGGCCTTCTTCCCGGCGCGGGTCAACAACCCGTCCCCGCTGCCCTGCCGTTGGCATGGGCAGCCGCCTTATCGGCAACAGCGCCCAACTGATTGAGCAATCGGAGCCTGCCCTTGCAATGGGTTGAATAGAGGGGTGCGGCAAAATGAACAAAAACCATGGCGGCTTTTGGCTGGCGACGCTGGGGCTCGGCATCTGCTGGCTGCTGGCGCTGCTGGCCGGTGACCGCCTCAATGGCATCCTGCTGGCCGGAGCGGTGCTGGCGTTGATTTTCACTTCGGCCCCCCGGCGCAAAGGAGCCATGCTGACCGCCATTGGCGGCATTGGCATGGACGGCCTGTGGAGCTACAGCGGCGTGCTGCATTACAGCGAACATGTCGGGCTGCCGTTATGGACGTTCGCGCTGTGGCTCGGTTTCGGCTGCTGGTGGTATTGGCTGCTGGATAGGGTCAGGGCCGCCCCCTGGCCGCTGGCGGTGCTCGGCGCCGTGGTTGGCCCCTTCGCCTATGCCCTCTGCTGGAAGATGGGCGCCCTGCGGCCGGGCATACCGCCGGAAATCATGCTGCTGCTGCTCTCCGTCGGCTGGGCCATCTATCTGCCGGCGGTAAGCTGGCTGCAGTTGAGGAAAGACGCAGCCTCCTGACGCCGGAAAAAAAGTGCGCAAAGACATTGCTTATCCGCGGCCCGATCGGGTTTACTGAGTCCTCTAATAATAACCTTCCCTACAGAATAATAATCCATGCTGAGCCAAAACAGTCGTAAGGTCCTGCCGTTAATCGGGGCGCTGTTTACGTTATATATCGTCTGGGGTTCCACCTACTTTGCTATCCGTCTGGGCGTCGAAAGCTGGCCGCCGCTGATGATGGCCGGCATCCGCTTTCTGATCGCCGGTATCCTGCTGTTCTGCTTCCTGGCGCTGCGCGGCCATGCGTTGCCGACGCCAAAACAGTGGCTGGCCGCCGGCGCCATCGGCATTCTGCTGTTGGCGGTGGGCAACGGCCTGGTGACGGTGGCGGAACACCAGAACGTGCCCTCCGGCATCGCCGCGGTGATGGTGGCCACGGTGCCGCTGTTCACCCTGTGTTTCAGCCTGTTGTGGGGCATGCGCAACACCAGGCTGGAATGGGCGGGCATCGCGCTTGGCCTGGTGGGCATCGTGTTGCTGAATACCGGCAACAATCTGGTCGGCAACCCAACCGGCGCGTTATTGATCCTGCTGGCGTCGGCCAGCTGGGCCTTCGGTTCCATGCTGGGTTCGCGCATCTCGTTGCCCGCCGGGCCGATGGCCGGGGCGGCGGAAATGCTGGTCGCCGGCGTGGTGCTGTTGGTCGCCAGCCAGCTCAGTGGCGAGCACCTCACGCAGATGCCAAGCGCCGGCGGTTTCCTGGCCCTGGGCTACCTGATCGTATTCGGCTCCATGCTGGCGATCAGCGCCTACATGTTCCTGTTGAAAAACGTACGCCCGGCGGTGGCCACCAGCTATGCCTATGTCAATCCGGTGGTGGCGGTGCTGCTCGGCATCGGTTTTGCCGGCGAATCCTTGGCGCTGCGCGAATGGATAGCGCTGGTGATTATCGTTTCGGCGGTGGTGCTGGTGACGCTGGGGAAATACCTGTTTGCCCGCCCGGCGCGCGTGCAATCGGTGGAGTGCGAGAAACAGTGACCAAAATGGCGGTCCGCGGGCCGCCGTTAAAAACGATTCTTGTTTCGCCCGGCGAAGGGTCTATAATTCCCGCTGTTCCGAGCAACCTGTGAAGTCATTCCTATGCTGAAAAAAGCGTTCGTCATCGTTATCGCCCTGTGCGCCTTCGGTTCCCTGGGCGGCGTATTTCTCGCCGGGCTGAATATCTACACCCGCTCCACCACGCCGCTGGAAGAAAACGCCGCTGCCAGCGACGCTTCCGCCTCCCAGGCGCCGGCTGAGCCCCTTCAGACCAAGTGATCGTCCATCCAGCTTTGGCAGCGCTGTTGTAAAAAGCGCTGCAGCAGCCTGACGCGTTCCGATATCTGCGAACGGTGCGGGCACACCAGGCTGATGGGCACCGCATCGCTGCGCCAATCAGCCAATAGCTGCACCAACCGCCCGGCGTGAATGTCCGCCACTACATCGATCGCCGATTTGCGAACCACGCCGTGCCCGGCTAACGCCCAGCGGCGCGCCACCTCGCCGTCATCGGTAAAATAGCTGCCGTTCAACGGCATCTCAATGAGCTCCTCCCCACGCCACAAACGCCATTCGGCATGGCGCCGCCCGCTGGGCTGATAAACCAAGATGCTGTGCCGGGCAAGATCGGCCGGCGTTTGCGGCATGCCGTGCCGCCGCAGATAGTCTGGGCTGGCGCAGATCAGCCGCCGATGCTGCGGCAGGATCGGCAGCGCCACCAGGGCAGAATCCGCCAGCGGGCCGAAACGCAGCGCGACGTCCACCGGCTCGCGGAACAGATCGGCTTGCCGATCGTTGATCAGCAATTGCAGCTGAATATGCGGATGTTGCCGCCGGAATTCGTCCAGCCAGCCCAGCAGCAAATTGCGGCCGAAGTCCGATGGCGCGGATATCTGCAGCACCCCGGATAACCCTTGGTGCTTTTCGCGGATCGCCTGTTCACCCTCCGCCAAAGCCCCCAGCGCCAGACGCGCACTGTCGAGATAACGCGCCCCTTCCTCAGTCAACCGCAGACTGCGGGTAGAACGCACCAGCAAACGCACGCCCAGCTGCTGTTCCAGCCTTTTCACCGCAATGCTGGCCGCCGCCGGCGTCATGTCCAGCGCCCGCGCGGCGGCGGAAAAGCTGCCGCCATCCACCGTGCGGACAAATACATCCAGATCGACAAGTGAAGTCATCGCTAATCTCCTGCGCTACCCGGCCTATTATTAAAATTAATTTACAAGTGTTTGCCATTCAACGGGGTTTTTTCCTCATTTTCAATCAGGAAAGATAGATAGCGTTGAAAGTCACAATCACAGAGGCCTTATGATGAATATTCCCGACTCCTCCCTGCTGGGACAAAAACTGGTAATTCTGGGTGGCAGCAGCGGTATCGGCGCGGCAGTGGCCTATGCGGCAACGGCGCGCGGCGCCGACGTGGTGCTGGCCTCGCGCCGCGCCGCCGGTTTGCAACGCCAGGCAGCAGAATGCGGCCTGCGCATCATGCAGGCGGATATAACGGATGAGCGCTCGCTGCACGCATTGTTCGCCGCCGTGGGCGCCTTCGATCATCTGGCGATCACCGCCGGCCCGCAAGTCTCGGGCAAACTGCTGGCGGACACCGCTATTGCTCAGGCGCAAGCGGACTTTAACGTCAAATTCTGGGGAACGTTGCGCGCGGTACAGGCGGCCCTGCCGACGCTGGCGCCGCAGGGTTCCATCACCCTGACCTCTGGCCAGCTGTCGCGTAAATATCTCAGCGGCCAGTTGATTAAAACCGGCATCAACGCCGCGTTGGAAGCGGTGGGCAAGCAGTTGGCGAAAGAGCTGGCGCCCCGGAGAGTGAACGTGGTCAGCCCCGGCATTACCGCAACGGAAGCCTACGACGCCATGAGCGCCGCACAGCGGCAAGCGTTGTTCGAACGCGTGGGCGAGAGCCTGCCGGTCGGCCGGGTCGGCCAGGCGGCCGACATCGCGGCGGGTTATCTGCTGGCGATGGAAAACAGCTTCGTCACCGGCAGCGTTATCGATATCGACGGCGGCGGCTTGCTATAAAAACTTACAACGCCGTCACCCCCTGCGCGGCGGCCTGCTGCTCCAGCGTGTCGATCACCTGGTAGGCCGAACGCGGTACCAGGCTGAAATCGCCGATCAGCAGGCTGTCGCTGACCCTTTCGTCCAGCATCGCCCTGGCGCCGGCGCGCAGTATTTCCAGCTGTTCCGGCGGCGTGGCTGCCGAGGTGATCAGCGGCAAGCCCGGCACCGCCGCAGTGCGGCCGATAATCTTCAAACCGTCCAGCGCCCGCGGCTGCGCGCGGCGCAGCAGTTCCATGCTGATGCTGTCGATGGCGGCGATGTCCGCCTGCCCGCTCTGGATCAGCTTCAGCGACTGGTAGTGCGCGCCGGAAGCGATGGCGCCGCCAAAAAACTTTCCGTCCTGAGCCAGCGGCGCAACCAGCGCGCGCAGGCTGTTGTAACCGGACTGCGAGTCGGTGCTGTTGTAAGCCGCCACCCGGCCGCGAAAGTCGACCAGCCGCTCGCCGGGATCTTCGGCGCGCACCACCAGCCAGCTGCGGTAGTTCGGCCCGTCGCAACCTTCGACGCGGTAATGATAAGTGCCGACCAGCTGCACCTGCGGCAGCGCGCTGACCAGCGGATAACCGCAGGTCTGGCTGAGCAGCAGATCGTCGCGCCGCCAGTGTTGCGCCAAATTATCCGGCCAACTGAGCTGCTCGGGCAGCGCTTCCAACCCCAGCTGCAGCAGTTTGCCGCGCAGCACCCGCCAGAAGGACTCGGCCTGCTGATGGCCGACGCCATACATCGGTAAAGATACCTGCCTCATATGCCCTTACCCCGCTGAAGAGATTGCCAACGTCTGCTGACGCCAGGCGGTGAGATAACGCACCCAACGCTCGAACAGCATGTCGGTAATGATAGCAAGCAGGGCCACCACCGCCGCCCCCTGGATCACATAGGCGGTATTAAACCCGCTCAGGCCGATAATGATCGGTGAACCGAGGGTTTTAGTACCGACCGTGGAAGCGATGGCGGCAGTGCCGATGTTGATGATCACCGAAGTGCGAATGCCGGCAACGATCACCGGCGCCGCCAGCGGCAGCTCGACGCGCCACAGCGTTTGCCAGGCGCTCATGCCCACCCCGCGAGCGATCTCTTTGGTGGCGGCGGGCACCGATTCAATACCCGCCAGCGTGCCCTGCAGGATCGGCAGCAGGCCGTACAGCACCAGCGCGATGATCGCCGGCTGTTCGCTGAAGCCCATCACCGGCACCGCCACCGCCAGCACCGCCACCGGCGGGAAGGTCTGTCCCACCGCCACCACGGTCTCCACCAGCGAACGGAACTCCCGCCCGGCGCCGCGGGTGACGCCAACGCCCGCCGCCACGCCGATCGCCACGGCGACCAGGCTGGAAATCGCCACCAGCAGCAGATGAGCGCCGACCAACGAAATAAAGCTGTCCTGCTGATACACCGGGCGTTCCAGATCGGGGAACCAGGCGGCAAACAGGCCGTGCAGATGATTCATGCCGAACACCAACGCCAGCAGCAGCGCCACCGTCCAGGGCAGCGGATCCTTTAACCAGCGCAGCCGGCGCGCAGTTTGCCCGCTCATGACAGCGCCTTGTCGGCGATCAGGTCGGCAAAGTGCAGCACCCCCAGCGCTTCGCCCTGTTCGCTCACCACCGGCAGGCGATCGCTGCCGCGCGCCACGAACACCGACAGCGCTTCGCGCAGGCTCATGGCGGCGGTGATGGGATCGCCCTCGGCCACGCCGGGCCGCACCCGTTCGGCGACCCTGCCCAGCGCCAACAGCTTGATGCCGCGATCGCTGCGGCCAAAGAAATCACGCACGAAATCATTGGCCGGTGCGGTCAACAGTTCCAACGGCGTGCCCTGCTGTACTACACGCCCCTGATCGAGCAGCACGATGCGGTCCGCCAGCCCCAGCGCCTCGTCGATATCATGCGTGACCAGTACGATGGTGCGGCCCGAGAGCTGGTGAATGCGCGCGATTTCCGCCTGCAGCGCCGCCCGCGTCACCGGATCGAGCGCGCCGAAGGGTTCGTCCATCAACAGCACCTCGGGATCGGCGGCCAGCGCACGCGCCACGCCCACCCGCTGCTGCTGCCCGCCGGACAGCTGATGCGGATAACGGTGGCGGAACAGTTCCGGCTCCAGGTGCAGCAGCTCCAGCAGTTCGCTCACCCGATCGCGAATGCGCGCGCGCGGCCATTTCAACAGCTGCGGCACGGTGGCGATGTTCTCCTCCACCGTCCAGTGCGGAAACAGGCCGATCGACTGGATGGCGTAACCCATGCGACGCCGCAAATCCTGCGGTTTGAATTTCTGGATCTCTTCACCGGCAAAGTAAATTTTGCCGGCGTCATGTTCGATCAGTCGGTTGATCATTTTCAAGGTGGTGGACTTGCCGGAACCCGAGGTACCGATCAGCACGGTGAATTCGCCCTCGGCGATGTGCAGCCTGAGGGAGTCTACCGCCGGCTTGCCCTGAAAAATCTTGCTGACGTGGTCAAAGTGAATCATCGGCGTGACACTTCCAGAATAGAAACAATGAATTTAAACAGCGAATCGACGATTACCGCCATCAGGATCACCGGGATCACCCCCAGCAGCACCAGATCCAACGCGCTGCTGAGCAGCCCCTGGAACACGATGGCGCCAAAGCCGCCGGCGCCAATCAGCGCCGCCACCACCGCCATGCCGACGGTCTGCACCGCCAGGATGCGCACGCCGGTCAGAAACAGCGGCAGCGCCAGCGGCAGCTGTACCCGCAGGAAAATCTGTCCGCGCGTCAGACCCATGCCGGTCGCCGATTCAATCACGCTGGCCGGCACGCTTTGTAGCCCGGCCACCACGCTGCGCACCAGCGGCAGCAAGGCGTACAGCACCAGCGCGACGATCGCCGGCGCCATGCCGATGCCGCTGACGCCGTGTTCCGCCAGCCAGGGCACCGCCGTCGCCAACCCCGCCAGCGGCGCAATCAGCAGGCCGAACAGCGCAATCGACGGGACGGTCTGAATGATGTTGAGCGTGGAGAAAATCGGGGCTTGCCAGCGTTCGGAGCGGAAGCACAGCACCCCGAGCGGCACGCCGATCAGCAGCGCCGGCACCAGCGTGGCCAGCAGAATGGTCAGGTGTTGCAGCAGGGCGGCGTCGAACACCTCCTGCCGGTTGTGATACTCCTTCAGCAGCGACAGCGTATCGAGTTGATGGCTAAGCAGCAGCGCCACCACCGGCACCACCACCAGCGCGTTGCCCAAGATGCGCCACAGGTGCGAAGCGGTAATGCGCGCCATGGCGTCGGCGGCGATCAAGAGGCTCAGCGCCATCATCAGCCAGCAACCGCTGCCCCAGGAAGTGCGCGCCAGCGGCGAGCCTTCCTGCGCCAGCCGCCCGGCGGCGTGGCCGCTCAGCCAGAAGGTCAACGCCAATAGCGCGCAGGCGGCCAGCGCCGTCAGCAGCGCACGGCGGCGCAGCGGCGCCAACAGGCTGAGGACCGCCAGCGCCGCCATCGGCAACAGCAGCCACAGCGCCGGGCCATGCAGCAGGGAAATCAGGGAGATGCTTTTGCCCGACAGCAGGCGGTTGGGGGCATAGCTCAGAAACGGCAGGCCAAACGCGGCCAGCAGCAACAGGATAAACAGTGTCAGCAATACGCGGTTATTTACAGCAATCAAAGAAACTCTCCGGCTCCATAACAAATGGGCCCTGTTCTCCCGCTCTTCCGGCGGAAGAGCGGGAGCCTCAGCGCTATCCCTTAACAAACCCTTTCTCTTTCAGGTAAGCGGCCGCCACCTGCTTGGCGTCCTGGCCCTCCACCGCAATCTGCGCGTTGAGCTTTTGCAGCGTCGGGCCGTCGAGTGAGGCGAACACCGGCTTCAGCAGTTCGGCAATGTTGGCGTGCTGCTTGAGCGCCGCTTCGCGAATAATCGGCGCCGGGGCGTAAATCGGCTGCACCCCTTTGGGATCTTCCAGCGTCCGCAGGCCCAGCGCCGCCACCGGGCCGTCGGTGCCGTAGGCCATCGCCGCATTCACGCCGGAGGTTTGCTCCGCCGCCGCTTTAATGGTCACCGCGGTATCGCCGCCCGCCAGCGACAGCAGCTGGTCCTGATTCAGTTTGAAGCCGTAGGCGCTCTGGAACGCCGGCAGCGCATCCGGGCGTTCGATGAACTCCGCCGACGCCGCCAGCTTGAATTTGCCGCCGCCGTTGATCCACTTGCCGAGATCGGCCAGCGTTTGCAGATGATTGGCGTCCGCCACGTCCTGGCGAATGGCGATGGTCCAGGTGTTGTTGGCCGGAGCGGCATCCAACCAGACGATTTTATTTTTGTCGTAATCGAGCTTTTTCACCTTCTCGAAGCCGGCCTGGGCGTTTTTCCATGCCGGATCTTTCTCATCGGAGAAGAAGAACGCGCCGTTGCCGGTATATTCCGGATACAGGTCAATCTCGCCGGAAGCGATCGCCCCGCGCAGCACCTTGGTGGTGCCGAGCTGCAGTTTGTTGGTGGTTTTGATGCCGTTGGACTCCAGCACCTGCACGATAATGTTGCCAAGCAGCGAACCTTCGGTGTCGATCTTGGAGCCGACGCGCACCGAATCGGCCGCCTGCGCGGCGCCGCCGATGCTGAACATGGCCAGCGCCAGCGCCAATAAACGTCCGCGTAATGGGGTGATTGCCATACTTTTCCTCTTGTTGTTGGTTTCCGGCTATTTGGCCAGATCGGTTGGAAAATCCTGAGAAGCGCGCTTCCATCGCGCAATAAATGTCTCCGCCGCCCAGGCCTCACGTTCGCCCTGCGGCCGTTCGGCCGGCTCGAGGGTGCTGAACGGATGCACTTCGACGGCGATCGGGGTAAAGGCGTAGGCGTTCACCCACTCGCCATACCCCTGCGCCACGAACCCCTGGCTGCGCTGCCGGTAGGCGTCGCGCTCCGCCAGGTAGACCTCCCGCAAGCCGTACCAGGGCAAACCGGGCAAGTCGTGATGTACTAAATGATAGTTCAAATTGAGAAACAGCAGCCGCCAGGGCCAGGCCGCCTCATTAATAATAGAACGTGCCTGCGGAGCTTCCACGGCGCGATGCTCAAAAAACGATCTTATCTTGGTCAGCGCCAGCGCCGGGTAGCTGATAACCCACAGATAAAATCCTGCGCCGATGCCCTGCGCCTGCAGCCAATGAAGCACCAGCGTCAGCAGCGCCAGATGCGTCAGCCACATGGCCAGAGCCCGCAGATCGCCGCCGAGGATCGCTTTCAGCGCGTTGGCCAGCGTCGCGGCGATATCCAGCGCCGGGCCGAACGCCACCCTGCCGGCCAGCGTATTGCGCACCCTGGCCAGTAACGGGAACAGCCGGGGAAAACGCCGCCACTGCGCCTGGCTGAAGTAATAGCTTTCGGGGTCTTCATGCGGATCGGTCAAATGTTCGTTGCGATGGTGCTGAATATGCGAATCGCGGTACAGCCCGTAGGGGTACCACACCGCCAGCGGCAGCAGGCCAAACAGCTGATTGACGCGCGGCCAGCGCGTCGGGTGGCCGTGGATCAGCTCATGCTGCAGCGACATGTACCAGGTGGTCAGCAGGATCAGCAGCGGCGCACCCAGCCAGGGGCCAAGCGTTTGCCAATGCTGCGTAACGCCGAACCAGCCGCCGTACACCGCCGCCATAATGCCCCAGGTAGGCAGCTCCATCCGCCAATACCAGCGCCGATAAAGCTGCTGGATCCGGCTGCGCTGCTCGGGGTGTAAATAGTGGCTGTGGCTTTTGGCTGAAGGCATCTCGCGGCTCGCGTTATGGAATTTTCCACAGTATCTGCGAGCCGCATGGGCGCTCAAAATAACGAAAGCGGCAAAGCAAAGTTAAAAATCAGCTATTTGCATTGCGCCTGCAATGAAATTTTTTCACATTCGGCGCGCCCTTCGTCTGCTTCAGCCCGGGCGAGCCATACTTACCCCGCTGCGGGCGGCTTTTACCTGAACATGATTATTTTTCAACAACTTCCGGTTGTATGCTTATAACCAGAAAGAATTGGTTAGCGCTGATGATGCGCCGTTATGCTCGGATTTTTGCCTACTAAGAAAAACTATCATGTCCAGTTATATAGCGGCGCCCAGCGCCCTTTCTGCAGGGAAAAGCGATTTTTCGGCCGCCGAGGCGGTCAGCATTCGCAGCGCCGCCGACGTTTCGGCGCTGGTCAACGGCGGTGCCGCCAAACGCAATAATGCGCGGGTGGTGGTGGCCATCGCGCTGGGCGGAGTGTTCCTCGACGCCTACGATCTGGGCGCGCTGGCGTTCGGCATCAAGGACGTGGCGCGCGAATTCAATCTCACCCCCACCGGCACCGGCCTGGTGGCGTCGGCCATCACCTTCGGGGCGATTATCGGCGCCTTTATCGGCGGTTATCTGACCGACAAAATCGGCCGCTACCGGGTATTTATGGCCGATATGTTCTTTTTCGTAGTCGCCGCGCTGGCCTGCGCCTTTGCGCCAAATGAGTGGGTGCTGGGCGGCGCGCGTTTTGTGATGGGCCTCGGGGTCGGCATCGATCTGCCGGTGGCGATGGCGTTTCTGGCGGAGTTTTCCAAGCTGTCTGGGCGCGGCAACAAGGCGGCGCGTATCGCCATGTGGTGCCCCACCTGGTATGCGGCGATCAGCGTCTCCTATCTGCTGGTGTTGCTGCTGTATGCGGTGCTGCCGGAGAGCCATACCGACTGGCTGTGGCGTCTGATCCTCGGTTTCGGCGCGGTGCCGGCGCTGGCGATCATCGCCATCCGCAGCCGCTATATGAGCGAATCGCCGGTGTGGGCCGCCAATCAGGGCGATCTCGAGGGCGCCGCGGCCATTTTGCGCCGCTCCTATAACGTTAACGCCGTGGTGGCGGCGGATGCCGAGCGCGGCGTACCGGCGCAGGCCCGGCGCGCTTCCTGGCGCAACTACGGCACGTTGCTGCAAGGGGTCTATCTGCGCCGCACTATTTTGGCCACCCTTATCGCCATCGCCTCGTCGTTCGCCTATAACGCCGTGGCCTTCGGGCTGCCGGTGATCTTGTCCAGTTTCCTGGCGCAGTCGATGCTCAGCACCATTTTGGTTTCTCTGGCGCTTAACCTGTTGTTCGCCTTTGTCGGCGGTCTGATTGCGGTGCGGCTGGTGCCGAGAGTCGGCGCCTGGAAAATGACGGTGTTGGGTTATGCGTTTCAACTGGCGGCGTTGCTGGGGCTGGCGCTGATTGGCCGGCCGGCGGACGGCGCGCAAGCCGCCGTTTCCATCGGCATGCTGGCGCTGTTCCTGCTGGGGCAGGGATTCGGCCCAGGTTCGCACAGCATGACTTTCGCTTCGCTGAGCTACCCGACGTCGCTGCGCGGCGTCGGCGTCGGTTTCAACCAGACGCTGATGCGTTCAAGCTCTACCCTGTCGCTATTCCTGTTTCCGGTGCTGTCCGCCGCGCTGGGCACCGGCGTGTTTTGGGTGATCGCCCTGGCGCCGCTGGCCGGCCTGGCGGCGCTGCTGGCCATCCGCTGGGAGCCTTGCGGTTACGATGTGGATGCCGAGGATTTCCAACCGGCCGCATAATAAAACGGGCCTCGTCACCGAGGCCCGTTCAATCGTTTCAGGGAACAAAATCCAGCACCACCGCATTAAACAGCAGGTATTCGGTCGGGTTCGCCATCTTCGGCATTTTGGCTTTTTTCACCGCCTCGCCGGCCGCCGCGCACAGTTGCGGGTCCCCCTTCAGCACCCTGATATCCTTCAAAGCGCCGTCCGGCTGCAGATGAATGCTGATTGAACAGCTTTTGGACTTCAGCTCCGCCGGCAAACGCAATTCGCGCGTTACCGCGAGGCGCACTTTCTCCGGGTAATTTTGCCCGGCAGCCGCCTGAACGGCCGCACGCGGCGCAACGGGCTGCGGCTTGGTTGCCGCGCCGCATCCCGCCAACAACAGCGGCGCCAGCGCCGCCAAAAGTCGAATAGTCATTTCCATGTCCTTATGTCCTTGTAGGCGGTCCGTCCGCTCCGCAGGCACGGCCTCAGCCCACGGGGTAAACATCTCCGTCGTCTGCATAGCGCTGCAACCGCTCGCGCCACCATTTTGCCGCCAATCCGCCGGCGCTTTCCCGCCAGCCAAAGTAGGCGACGTCTCCGCTGCGTTCCGTTTCGACGCGTTTAGCCACCAGACTGCCGCTTGCCAGGTGGGGTTTCGCCAAATAGCGCGGCAGATACCCGCATCCCAACCCGGCCAACTGCGCCTGCAGCTTGGCCTCAAAGCCGAATACCGTCAGCGTATCTTGCTCTTCCAGAATATTGAGGTTTTGCGGCGCATTCACCCGGGAGGTATCGCGCACCACCACCGCCCGGTGCCGGCGGATCTCCTCCTTCGGCACGGGCTCCGCCGCCGCCGCCAGCGGGTGCTGAGGCGCGACGACGAACACGTAATCCAACTGCCCCAGCCTGCTAAAAGCATAGCCTACGCGCGACGGCGGTTCACAAATGGCGCCGATGATAATATCCGCGCAGCCGTACACCAGCGATTCCCATGAGCCCGCCAGCACTTCATGACTGAACCGCAGGCGGGTGTGGTGATGCTGCTGATGAAACTCCTCAATCAACGGCAGCAGGCGCGTAAAGGGAAAAGAGGCGTCGATGCCCAGCGTGATCTCGCTTTCCCAACCGTTCTCCACGTAGCGCGCCTGCTGCTCCAGATCCTGCGCCGCCCGCAGCAACACCCGGCCTTTGTCCAGCATCAGCTTGCCGGTGTCAGTGAATTTCGCCCGATGGCCGGAACGATCGAGCAGCCGAATGTCGAGATCGTTCTCCAGCTTTTGCACCATATAGCTCAGCGCCGACGGCGTTTTAAACAACGCGGCGGCGGCGGCGGCAAAGGAGCCATGCCGGTCCAACGCGTCCAAAATCAGCAGCGCTTCGAGGTTTAATCTCATGCTTCCTCCCGTGTATAAAAAAACTCAACAAGTCGGCAAAAATTCTGCGGTATCTTTGAAATCGCCCTCTGCCTACCATGCGTTTTATCGGCGTCACACTCATCAGATGTTAAACCGAAACACCACTGGGAAGGTAAATTATGTCTAAGTTTCAATTGCTTGATAAAGACAATTCCGCACTGATTTTTATTGACCATCAGCCGCAAATGTCTTTTGGCGTGGCTAATATTGATCGTCAGCAGCTGAAAAACAACGTCGTCGGTTTGGCGAAAGCCGGCAAGATTTTTAACGTCCCCACCCTTTTCACCTCGGTCGAAACCGAAAGCTTCAGCGGCTATATCTGGCCGGAATTGCTGGCGGTCCACCCTGAAATCACCCCGATTGAACGTACCTCGATGAACTCCTGGGAAGATGCCGCCTTCGTTAAGGCCGTTGAGGCCACCGGCCGTAAAAAGCTGGTGATTTCCGCGCTGTGGACCGAAGTGTGCCTGACCTTTCCGGCGCTGATGGCGCTGGAGGCCGGCTATGAGGTTTACGTGGTTACCGACACCTCCGGCGGTACCTCGGCCGACGCGCACGAACGCGCGATCGATCGCATGGTGCAGGCCGGCGCCGTTCCGGTGACCTGGCAGCAGGTGTTGCTGGAATACCAACGCGACTGGGCGCGCAAGGACACCTACGACGCGGTGATGGCGCTGGTGCGCGAACACAGCGGCGCTTACGGCATGGGCGTCGACTACGCTTACACCATGGTGCACCACGCCCAGGCGCGCACCGTCAAGTGATCCCTGCCCCGGCCTCGCGCCGGGGTTATTTCAGGAGCCGGCTCTATGGCCCACCCGCAGCACGTTACCCTGGTCATCACCCACCGCCTGGCGCCGGGCCGGGAACCGGCCTACGAGGCCTGGCTGAATCGCATCATGCCGGAGGCCGCCGCCTTCGCCGGCCACCTCGGCGTTAACGTGATCCGCCCTTCCGGCGAAGAACAGGCCTATACGGTACTGGTGCGTTTCGACAGCCTCGATAACCTGTATCTGTGGATCAACTCGCCGCTGCGTAAAAAGTACATCGAGGAAGTGACGCCGCTGCTGCTGGAGAATGACCGCATCGAAATCCGCCCCGGCGCGGAGTTTTGGTTTACCCCGCCCAGCCCCAGCGTGCGCCAGCCCGCCAAATGGAAGCAGTTTGTCATCACCCTGCTGGTGATCTTCCCGTCCACCAACCTGGTGCCCTGGTTCTGGGGGCTGCTGCCGCCGCAGCTGAACGGCACGCTGCGCGGCCATTTTCTCAATGACGCCACCGTGGTCGCGCTGGTGGTGTTCCTCTGGATGCCAATAGTGACTCGCGTTTTTCATCAATGGCTTACCCGCCGCTAGGCGGCCTGCCGGGAGAATGTTATGAGCAACAACGCTTCATTGATCATCACCAAAGGTAAATTTCACACCGTCGATCGCCAAAACCCCCTCGCGCAGGCGGTGGCCATCAAAGACGGCAAGTTTCTGGCCGTCGGCAGCGAGAGCGAAGTCATGCAGCACGCCGGGCCGGAAACGCAAATTATCGATCTGCACGGCCATACCGCCGTTCCGGGCCTTAACGATTCGCACCTGCACCTGATCCGCGGCGGCCTGAATTACAATCTGGAGCTGCGCTGGGAGGGCGTGCCGTCGCTGGCCGACGCGCTGCGCATGCTGAAGGAACAGGCATTGCGCACGCCCAGCCCGCAGTGGGTGCGGGTGGTGGGCGGCTGGACCGAATTCCAGTTCGCCGAACGCCGTATGCCGACGCTGGAAGAGATCAACCAGGCGGCGCCGGACACGCCGGTGTTTATCCTGCATCTGTACGATCGCGCGCTGCTCAACCGCGCGGCGTTGAAGGTGGTTGGCTACACCAAGGACACGCCGAACCCGCCGGGCGGCGAGATCCAGCGCGACGCCAACGGCAACCCGACCGGGATGCTGATCGCCAAGCCTAACGCCATGATCCTGTACGCCACGCTGGCGAAAGGGCCAAAGCTGCCGTTGGAACAGCAGGTCAACTCCACGCGCCAGTTCATGCGCGAGCTGAACCGCCTCGGCCTGACCAGCGCCATCGACGCCGGCGGCGGCTTCCAGAACTACCCCGAAGATTATCAGGTGATCGCCGAACTGCATGAGAAACGGCAACTGACCATTCGCATCGCCTATAACCTGTTCACCCAGCGGCCGAAGCAAGAGCTGGAAGATTTCCAGCTGTGGACCGACATGCTCAAACCCAGCCAGGGCACCGATTTCTATCGCCACAACGGCGCCGGCGAGATGCTGGTGTTCTCCGCCGCCGACTTCGAAGACTTCCTGCAGCCGCGCCCGGATCTGCCGGCGGGCACCGAAGACGAGCTGGAACGGGTGGTGCGTCATCTGGTCGAACACCGCTGGCCGTTCCGCCTGCACGCCACCTACGATGAATCCATCAGCCGCATGCTCGACGTATTCGAGAAAGTAAACCGCGATATCCCGTTCAACGGCCTGCACTGGATCTTCGACCATGCGGAGACCATTTCCGACCGCAACATCGAGCGCGTCAAAGCCCTCGGCGGCGGCATTGCGGTACAGCACCGCATGGCGTTTCAGGGGGAATATTTTGCCGAGCGCTACGGCCTGGAAGCCACCAAACAGACGCCGCCGGTGGCGAAAATGCTGGCGGCCGATCTGCCGGTCGGGCTGGGCACCGACGCCACGCGCGTCGCCAGCTACAACCCCTGGACCGCGCTGTACTGGCTGGTTTCCGGTCGCACCGTCGGCGGCATGGCGATGTACGACGAAAGCGCCCGGCTGGACCGCGAGACCGCGCTGATGCTGTGGACTCAGGGCAGCGCCTGGTTTTCCACCGAGCAAGGCAAAAAGGGCCAGATCAAGGTTGGCCAGTTGGCCGATCTGGCGGTGCTGTCGCAGGACTACTTCAGCGTGCCGGAAGAGCAAATCAAGGGGATTGAATCGGTGATGACGCTGGTGGACGGCAAGGTGGTTTACGCCGCCGGCAGCTTCTCGCCGCTGGCGCCGCCGGCGATACCGGTGTTGCCGGACTGGTCGCCGGTCACCCAGGTGCCGGGGCATTACCGCACCGCACCGCCGTCGGCGGCGCCTCGGGTGGGGGTGCTGAGCCAGGCCCATCAGTGCTGCGGCCCCTGCGGCGTGCATGCGCATCAGCACGACGTCGCTCGCCGCTCGAACATCCCGGTCTCGGACGAGAACGCCTTCTGGGGCGCCTTCGGCTGCTCGTGCTTTGCGTTTTAAGTTAATACGTTATTAGGCTATCAGGTTAATAACTTAATAAATGAGTAAATTAACGGCGCTTTCCTATCCCGCGGGAGAGCGCCATGCCGCAGAGCTAGTCGCGGTTGATCTCCAGCCAGCGGCGCTGCTCTGCGGAAGCCGCGATCGCGTCCAGCACGCAAGACACCTTCCAGCCCTCTTCGAAATCCGGCCACATCCGGTCGCCGGCGGCGATGCCGTTGACCAGATCGCGGATCTCCACCGTCTTCTGATCGTTAAAGCCGATACCGTGCCCGGCGCTGATGCAAAACGCGGCGTAGTCCGGGTGCTTCGGCCCCACCAGCAGCGTTTTGAACCCCTGCCGCTCCGCCGGCTCATCATGCCGGTACAGCTTCAGCTCGGCCATGCGCTCCTGGGTATAGCTGAGCGTGCCTTTGGTGCCGGTGACCACGTAGGTCAGCCCCATCTTGCGCCCACAGGCGATGCGCGAGGTTTCGAGAGTGCCCATCGCCCCGCCGGCGAAGCGCACCAGCGCGCTGGCCTGATCTTCGTTCTCTACCGGGTGCATCCGCGTTGGGTCTTTGGCATCCGGGCGCTGTTTGATGACGGTCTGCATATCGCCGGACACCGCCACGATATCCCCCACCAGGTAATGCGCCATATTGACGATGTGCGCCGCCAGATCGCCCAACGCCCCCAACCCGGCGCTGGCCTTGCGGCAGTGCCAGTCGATAGGCGTGCGCGGATCGGCCAGATAGTCTTCGTTGTGGGTGCCGTAAAAGTGCACCACCTCGCCAATCTCGCCGTTGGCGATAATTTCGCGTGCCAGCTGGCTGGTAGGGTTTTTCATATAGTTGAAGCCCACCAGCGTCTTGACCCCTTTGGCGCGGGCGGCTTGCACCATTTCCGCCGCGTCGGCGGCGTCCAGCGCCAGCGGTTTTTCGGAATAGACGTGTTTGCCGTGGCGGATCGCCTCCAGCGCCATCTCTTTATGCAGGAAGTTCGGGGCGCAAATATCCACCACATCAATGGCCGGGTCGGCCACCAGCTGCCGCCAGTCGCCGGTCGAACGCGCAAAGCCGAATTCGGCCGCACGCTGCGCCGCCAGCTCCGGCGTCACCTCCGCCAGCATCTCCAACACCAGTTCCCCCTTCAGCGGAAACACCGTGGCGGCCTGCGCATAAGCGATGGCGTGACAACGCCCGATATAGCCGGTGCCGATTAACCCAACCCGTACCTGTTTCATCACCTTCTCCCGTTGCCGATTATCCTGAACGCGGCGGCGCTTCGTTAAATGAAACGCACCGTCTGATATGGCTTTATATGGAATATAAATTTCAATAACAAGAAGAATGAAAAATAAAACTGATATTCGTGATGGCGTTCATGAAACTGTGCAGAGCAGGCTGCAACAAAAAACCGGCCGCATGCGCATGCGGCCGGTCAAGATAAAATGAACGTTTTATTTCGAATCAGGGTAAACCATTGGCGCCGTGCAACCTAAAACCGGGCCGCTGCTGCAAACGCTGCAGATAGCCGCCCAACGCCGGGTAATCCGGGCGGGTAAACGGCGTCATCAGCCAGCGGTTCAGCGACAGCCCCAGCACCACGTCGGCCAGGGTAAAAGCCTCGCCGGCGACATAGGGGCCGCCGCCCGCCAGCTGGTGTTCCAGCAGCCCCATCAGCCGGTTCCACTCCCGCTCCGCCGCCGCCAGGCGAGCGGCATCCTGATACGCCGCATCCTGACGCACCCGCGACATAAACACGTAACGCCAGGCATTGTTCAGATCGGTAGCCTGCCAGTCCATCCACATCTCTACCGCCGCGCGCGCACCGGGCGCCTGCGGCAACAGGTCATGGCGCCCTTCCCGCCCGGCCAGATAACGGCAGATGGTGTTGGACTCCCACAGCACCCGTTCGCCGTCGATCAGCACCGGCACCAGCCCGTTGGGATTCAGCGCCAGAAACTCCGGCTGCTGCGTGGAGCGGAAACCGCTGCCCCAGTCTTCCCGCTGCAGCGGCAGCCCCAACTCATGGCCGGTCCACAACACCTTGCGCACGTTTATTGACGAGGCCTTGCCCAATAGCTTCAGCATGCGTTCTCCTTACTCCTTCCAGAAGGGTTTACAGCCTTCGCGCACCGCTTGCGCGCGCGTCAGGCCAATATCCGTCAGCCGGGCCTCGTCCAGCTGCAACAGCGCCTTGCGCGTGCAGTGGCGCAGCAGGTACAGCCGCCAGCGGGACAACAGCCGCCGCCGCGCCGCCGGCGCTTTAACAAGGGACAAAACGCTCATCATGCTCTCCTCAGGTTTGGCTGTAAAAACCATGATGCGGCGCGAGGGAAAAACAATACAGATTCACGCAGACGATATTTTTTCCATACAAAAGCTGTCTCCGCCTATCTGAATGGTCTAATTTATCTGCATCTGTACCGATTTTTTCCCATTCACTCTGACTTTGGGCATCTGTATGACTCGTTACGCCAGACTGGCCGCCATTCTCGGCCAACGCATCGAACAGGGGCTTTACCCGGCCGGGGAGCGGCTGCCTTCGGTGCGCACCCTGAGCCAGGAGCACGGCGTCAGCATCAGCACGGTGCAGCAGGCCTATCGGCTGCTGGAAGAAAGCCACCTGGTGGAGGCGCGCCCCAAGTCAGGCTACTTCGTGCGTTCGCGGCGGCCGCAGGCCGCGCTGCCCGCCGTCACCGCGCCGGTGCAGCGCCCGGTGGACATTTCGCAGTGGGAACAGGTGCTGGAGCTGATCCGCAATAAGCCGCGCGCAGACCTGATACAGCTCGGGCGCGGCATGCCGGATATCCACGAGCCAACGCTGAAACCGCTGCTGAAAGCGCTGGGCAATATCGGCCGCCACGGCGATCTGCGCAGCCTGCTGTATGACAGCATTCAGGGCGTCACGGAGCTGCGTGAACAGATAGCCCGCCTGCTGCTGGACTCCGGCTGCCGGATAGGCGCCGGCCAGCTGGTGGTCACCACCGGCTGCCACGAAGCCTTGTCCGCCGGGCTGCGGGCGGTTTGCCAGCCGGGGGATATCGTCGCGGTGGATTCCCCCTGCTTTCACGGCACCATGCAGACGCTGAAAGGGCTGGGCATGAAGGCGCTGGAAATCCCCACCGATCCGCTGACCGGCGTCAGCCTGGAGGCGCTGGAAATGGCGCTGGAACAGTGGCCAATCAAAGCCATTTTGTTGACGCCCAACTGCAATAACCCGCTGGGTTACATCATGCCGGACGCGCATAAAAAACGCCTGCTGATGCTGGCGCAGCGCCATGACGCGGCGATTATCGAAGACGACGTGTACGGCGATATCGCCTACCGCTACCCGCGCCCACGCACCATCAAGGCGTTTGACGACGACGGCCGCGTGCTGCTGTGCAGTTCGTTTTCCAAAACGCTGGCGCCCGGCCTGCGCGTGGGCTGGATAGCTCCCGGCCGCTATCTCGAGCGCGTGCTGCACATGAAATATATCGGCACCGGCTCAACCGCAACCCAGCCGCAGCTGGCGATCGCCGAGTTTATCCGCCACGGCCATTACCTGCAGCACCTGCGGCGCATGCGCGCCCGTTACCAGCAAAATCGCGATCGGATGACCGATTGGATCATGAAATATTTCCCGGCCGGCACCCGCGTCAGCCAGCCACGCGGCGGCTTTATGCTGTGGATTGAACTGCATGAAGAGTTCGATACCCTGCGGCTGAATCGCTATCTCGAGCAACAAGGCGTGCAGATCGCCGTCGGCAGCATCTTTTCCGCCTCCGGCAAATACCGCAACTGCCTGCGCATCAACTACGCGGCCAAATTGACCGCAGAGATAGAACGGGCGGTACAGCGGGTCGGCGACACAGTGCAGCAACTGATGGCTGCCGACACATTGGCGCGATCGGATTAACTGTTGGCGCGATCGGATTATCGGTGCGCCGCCTAACCTTCTAGAGTAAAGCCTCATCCAACGAGCAGGTAAGGAAGGTTGTCATGTCACAGTCTCAGGTATGGTTAATTACCGGCAGTTCACGCGGCCTCGGCCAGCAATTGGCGCAGGCGGTGCTGGCCGCCGGGCATCGCCTGGTCGCCACCGCGCGCCAGCCGCAGCAATTGCAAGCGCTGGCGGATCGCTACGGCGACCGGGTCGTCACGGTCGCACTGGACGTCACCGACGCGGCGGCGGCGCAACGCGCGGTGCAAACCGCGGTTGAACGCTTCGGCCGGCTCGACGTATTGGTCAACAACGCCGGCTACGGCAACATTGCCCCGGTGGAGGAAGCCGATGAGGCCGACTTCCGCGCGCAGATCGACACCAATTTTTACGGCGTGTTCAACGTCACCCGCGCCGCCTTGCCGCTGCTGCGCCGGCAGGGCGGCGGCCACATCATTCAGATCTCCACCATCGGCGCCCGCCTTGGCGTGCCGGGCCTCAGCGCCTATCATACCGCCAAGTGGGCCGTCGAAGGCTTCTCCGAATCGCTGGCGAAAGAGATAGCGCCATTCGGCGTGAAGCTGACCATGGTGGAGCCCGGCGGTTTTCGCACCGACTGGGCCGGCTCATCGATGACCATCGCGCCAATCGGCGCCGCCTATCAGCCGACGCTGGGCCCGATGCTCGACTATTTGCAGCAGCATAACGGCCACCAGCCCGGCGACCCGGCCAAGGCCGCACAGGCGATCCTGCAGCTGGCCGCACTGGAAAAACCCCCGTTGCGCCTGCTGCTGGGCAGCGATGCGGTACACCTGGCCGGGCAGGTCCTGGCCGAACGCGCAGCGGAAGACGCCGCGTTTCGGGCGCTCAGCCTGAGCACCGATCGCGACGACAGCCAACCGGATCATGCCGCTATGGCGGCATTGGTTACCGGCAAATCATAAGGAGCAACAATGAGCAGCGACCAGATTTCCCTGTCCAGTGCCCTGTCGGCGCGCCTGACGTTGCTGGGCGTGGATATCGAACGGGTTGGCCAACTGGCCGGCCTGCCTGCCGGGCTGTTCAGCGAGCGGCGCGAGAAGATCAAGCTGTCTACCCGGCAGTTTTTCGATATCTGGCGCGCCCTGGCCCGGTTAGCCGATGACGCCGCCTTTGGCCTGCGTCTGGGCGGCGACATCTCGCCGGAGCATTACGACATCGCCTCGGTCGCCGCACTGCATTCCGCCACCCTCGGCGAGGCGCTGCAGAAGGTCGCCCGCTACAAACGGCTGCTGTGCCCGGAAGAGCTGATGCTGGTGGAAGACGGCGACAGCGTGCGGCTGCATACCCGCTGGACCATGGCCGAAGGCCATGCGCCGGAGTTGCTGATCGACGCCATGTTCGCCTCCATCATTACCCTGTGCAGCCGCGGCGCAGGCCGGGCGATACGGCCGCGGGCGATCGAACTGACCCGGCGAGCGGATCCCGCCTCGCCGCTGCCGCGCCACTTCGGCTGCCCGGTGCATTTCAATGCGCCGCTGGACGTGCTGGTATTCGACCGCGCGCTGATGCAGCAGCCGTTCATCACCTACAATCAGGACATGCTGGCGGTGCTGCTGCCGGGGCTGGAGGCCGAGCTGGCCAAATCGCTGCAAAGCAAGGATTTGCCGGACCAGGTGATGGCGATCCTCGGCCGCACCATGCGCGGCCAGCGCCCGAGCGTTAACAGCGTGGCGGCCGAGCTCTACATCAGCCCGCGCACCCTGCAGCGCCGTCTGCAACAGCACGGCTACAGCTATCAGCAGTTGCTGGACAAGACTCGCCATCGCACCGCCTGCCAGCTGCTGGCGGATACCGATCTGGAACCGGGCGAAATCGCCTTTGTGCTGGGGTTTGAAGAAATGAACTCGTTCAGCCGCGCCTTTATGCAATGGGAATCACAGACGCCGAACCGCTGGCGCACTCAGCGCTCGATGGGCAAACAGGAGAACAGAATATGAAAGTGATATTATTCGGCGCCAGCGGCATGGTCGGCCAGGGCGTGCTGCGCGAATGCCTGCTCGATCCGCAGGTCAGCGAGGTGCTGAGCATTGGCCGCAGTACGCTGACGCAGAGCCACCCCAAACTCCGCCAGCTAACGCTGCCGGATCTTGGCGCGCTGTCGGCGCTGGAGCCGCAGCTTGGCGGCTATGACGCCTGCTTTTTCTGCCTGGGGATCTCTTCTGTCGGCATGAGCGAAGCCGATTATCGTGCGGTCACCTTTGATCTGACGCTGGCCGCCGCCCGGCCGCTGGCGCGGCTGAACCCGACAATGACCTTCATCTACGTTTCCGGCGTCGGCACCGACAGCAGCGAACGCGGGCGCAGCATGTGGGCCAGAGTCAAGGGCGCGACCGAAAATGCCCTGCTGGCGCTGCCGTTCCACGCGGTGATGTTCCGCCCCGGGGCGATTTTGCCGCTGCACGGCATTCGCTCCAAAACCCGCGCCTACGATCTGCTGTATCGGCTGTTCAAACCGCTGTGGCTCGGGGCGCTGCGGCTATTCCCCAATCAGGTCACCACCACCGAGCGCGTCGGGCTGGCGATGCTGGCGGTGGCGCGCCGCGCGACGGACCTGCGGATCGTCGAACCGGCGCAAATCAACCGGCTGGCGCATGAGGAGCGCCGTTAATCCCGCTGGATCAGGTATTCGGCCAGCCGCCGCCGCAGATGCTCAATGCCCTGCGGATGATGAATAAACGCCGTTATTGGCATCATTCGCCAATCCTGCCCTTCATCGCCAAAGCGAATGGCGGCGATCTGGCCCGGCGTAATCTCGCCGACCATAAACCAGGTCGGCGGATAGCCGGGAAAAAGGCCGTCATAGCGCCTCTGCCAGCCGACCTGCTGCGCGCCGATGGACAGGCCGAACTCCTCCCGCGTTTCGCGCTGCACGCACTGCAACGGCGTTTCGCCGTTCTCGCGCCCACCGCCGGGCAGATCCCAAAGCCCAGGCCAGGGAATGTCGGGCCTGTCGTCGCGTTGATAAACCAGCAATAGGTCGTCGCACAGCAGCGCGATTTTCGCCCCGCCGAAGCTTGCGTTATCCATGCTACCTCAAGATTGTCCGCCACCCATGTCATTCATCATACCCCATCGCCTCGCCCCCTGGTGTATAGTGAAAATCCGTTTTCACCACAGGCGATCATGACGATGAACTCTCCTTTTCTGGTTACTCCCCAATGGCTTGCACAACATATCAACGATGAAGATCTGGCGGTGGTCGACGTCAGGATGTCCCCGGTCGGCCTGACGCCGAAAAAAGACATGCTCGCGGAATTCGAACGCGGCCATATTCCGGGCGCGGTGTACTTCGACATCGATGACGTGGCGGACAAAAATACCGCGCTGCCGCATATGCTGCCGACGGCGGAGGCCTTCGGCGCGGCGGCCGGCCAGCTGGGCCTCAGCGAAAAACAACGCATCGTGTTTTATGACGAGGGCAATCAGTTTTCGGCGCCGCGCGGCTGGTGGACCTTCCGCAACTTCGGCGCGCAGCAGGTTTACGTGCTGGACGAAGGCCTGAACGGTTGGACAGCGTTAGGCCAGGCGCTGGAAACCGGCCCGGCGCTGCCCGAGCCGCAAACCTTCAACGCCCGTTTCAACGCCGATGCGGTAGTGAATATGCGCCAGGTGGAGCAGGCGCTGAACGGCGAAGTGCAGATTCTGGACGCCCGCGCCGCGCCGCGCTTCTATGCCGCGGCACCGGAACCGCGCCCGGGCCTGCACCGCGGCCATATTCCCGGCAGCATCAACATTCCCTACGGCGAGCTGCTGGAAAACGGGCGTTTCAAATCGCTGGCCGCGCTGCGGCAAACCTTCAGCGACAAAGGGGTAGACATCAAGCGCCCAATCATCACCAGCTGCGGCTCCGGCGTCACGGCGGCGGTGCTGGCGTTCGGGCTGCTGTCGCTTGAGGCGCCGCAGGTCAAACTCTATGACGGCGCCTGGAGCGAGTGGGGCCGGCTGAGCGGCAAACAACCGATCGAACAGGATTAACTCTCAATCCGTTCAATCACGATCTGCGCCAGGCGCTGGATGGCGGCGGAGGGGCTATCTTCCGCCCGATGCAACACCACGCCGAGCCGGCCCAACGCCGGCATCACGCCGGGAGCCAGCGCGACAAGCCCCGGCGGCAAACCGGCATCGGTGCGCACCGTTACCCCCAATCCGGCGCTGATCGCCGCCCAGACGCCATTCAGGCTGCGGCTGGTAAAGGCGATGCGCCAGGGAATGCCCGCGCGATCCAACGCCTGGATCGCCGCGCTGCGCATCAGGCAAGGGGCGTCGAACATCACCAGCGGCAAGGGATCACCGCCGTTTTGCCAGGCCGTCAGATCGGCATTCGCCGAGGCGATCCAGTGCAGCTGCCGCTCCCCCAGCGCCTGATGGAACGGCGTGCTGAGGCCGCCGTTCCAGGCCAGCGACAGGTCCAACTGCCCTTTCAATACCCATTCAATCAGTTCGGCATTGCGGGCGATGCGCGCCTCAATGCGCACCTTCGGGTTGGCGCGGGCAAAGCTGCCCAGCACCTGCGGCAGAAAGGTTTCACCAAAATCCTCCTGCAGGCCCAGCCGCACCGTCCCCTGCAAATCCAGCCCGCGCACTGCGGCGGCGGCCTCGTCGTTCAACTCCAGCAGGCGCCGGGCGTAGCCGAGCAGGGTTTCGCCGGCCTCGGTCATCACCATACCGCGCCCGACTTTGCGCAGGATGGGCGCCCCTGCCTGTTGTTCCAGCTTTTTCAGGTGCGCGCTCACCGCCGAGGTTGAACGCCCCAGCCGCTCTGCGGCCTTGGCGAAGCTGCCCAGCTCGATGCCGGTGACGTAACTGCGCAAATCCTCGAGATCAAAGGTAATTCGCCCCATGCTGACCATCCTGATTTTCTGAACGCTGAGTCAAAATAATGCCGATTTTACTGATAAAGATGGCGTGTCACTCTCTGCAGGTCAATCCCCCTGTGGAGAATCATCATGCTCAGCATGCAATACAGCTTCACCCTGCCCGCCGATTACGATATGGCGATAGTCCGCCGGCGCATCGCCGATTTCGGCCATCTGCTGGACGCTTGCCCACAGCTGATAGTCAAAGCCTATTTGTACGCGCAGCGTGGCGAACGCAGCGCCGAGAACCGCTACGCCCCTTTCTATCTTTGGAACAGCGGCGCCGGCATGAGCGACTTTCTGGCCGGCGAGGGGTTCAAGGGCTTAAGCCAGGCCTTTGGCTGGCCGCGCGTCGAGCACGGGCTGCCCTGGCTGACCTATTTCGATCGGCCGCATCTGTCCGCGGCTGCCTGGGCTACGCAGCAAACGCAGGCAATCACGCCTTACAGCGACCTGCTCAGGCTGCGCCGACAGTTGCGGGCGGCGCCCGGCGCTCTGGCCAGCATCGTGGCGTGCAATCCCGCCGATTGGCGCTTGACGCGCCTGGATATGTGGCGGGAGCCGCCGGGGGAACAGATGAACAACGCGCAGGTTTTCCGTATCGGCCATCTTGCCACCCCCCTTTGACCACACTGCGCCACGGGTTGACAGCCCAATCTGATATTGATAATCATTATCAATATCAGATTTCAAATGACGGTCCGCCGCATGGGGATCGTCCGTCGAGGCCCGCCATCATGTCACCATCGCTCATCACTCCCTACGCCACCGCTTGCTGCATCGTCGGCGGCGGCCCCGCCGGGCTGATGCTCGGCTATCTGCTGGCGCGCGCCGGCATTAACGTGACGGTGCTGGAAAAACACGCCGACTTCCTGCGTGATTTTCGCGGCGACACCATTCACCCCTCAACGCTGGAAATCATGCACCAGCTGGGCCTGCTGGATGAACTGCTGGCCTTGCCGCATCAGCGCGCGGGATCTCTGCACGCCGAAGTTGCCGGGCGCGACATCAAGCTGGCGGATTTCACCCGCCTACCGACGCGCTGCAAATTTATCGCCTTTATGCCGCAGTGGGAGTTTCTTAACTTCCTGGCGGAAAAAGCCGCCGCTTTCCCGAATTTCACGCTGATCAAATCGGCGCAGGCGCACCAGTTGTTGTACGACCGCGGCCAGGCGTGCGGGGTGCTGGCGGACACGCCGGAAGGGCCGATACGGGTGCGCAGCCAGCTGGTGGTCGGCACCGACGGGCGCAATTCGGTGGTGCGGGAGCGGGCGGCGCTCAGCAGCCGGTCGTTCGGCTCGCCGCGCGACGTGCTGTGGATAAAACTCGGCAAACTGCCCGGCGATCCGGCCTGGTCGATGGGCCACACCGGGCCGAAGCAGAACTTCATCATGATCGATCGCGGCGAGTACTGGCAGTGCGGCTATTCCATAGACAAAGGCAGCTTCGAGTCGATACGCCGGGATGGACTGGAGAAGTTTCTGCTGCATATCGCCGAAGTGGCGCCGTTTCAGGACGACCGCCTGCAGGAGATCGCCGACTGGGATCGGATAAAGCTGTTGAGCATCAGAATCGATCGGTTGGATCGCTGGGCCAAGCCGGGGGTGCTGTGCATCGGCGACGCCGCGCACGCCATGTCGCCGATCGGCGGCGTCGGCGTCAATCTGGCGATCCAGGATGCGGTGGCCGCCGCCAACGCCATTATTCCCCCGCTGCGCGCTCAGCGTTTGCAGCTGAAACACCTGCTGCGCGTGCAGCGCCGGCGCGAATTTCCCACCAGGGCCACCCAGTTTCTGCAAATTAAAATGAGCCAGCGCCGGCCGAAAAAGCGCCGCACCGGCGGCGGCTCCGGCCTGATGACCCGCGTCGGCAACAGCCGCTGGCTGCCGCACCTGTTCGGCCGCATTATCGGCCTGGGCTTTCGGCGCGAAACGCCGCAGCATCTGTCCAACGAGACCTGCACACCGGAATAACATTGGTGATTTTTTCATCGCACCGTATAATGGTTAAATCGAACGATTTAATTAACTGGAGCGATTAAATGTACGCACTCACCGCGAACGAGGCCAAAACCCAATTCGGCGATTTACTGCTCAAGGCACAGCGTGAACCGGTGCAAATCAATCGCAACGGCAAACCGGTCGCGGTCGTCATGTCGGTAGAAGACTACCAGGCGCTGGAAGATCTCAAATTACGCGCACTGCAGCAAAAAATCGCGCAGGCCACCGCCGAGGAAGACGCGGGTAAGGCGGTAGACGGCGATGCCTTCTTCAACCATCTGCTCACCGATGAAACCGACTGATATGCCCACGTTTCACCTCATCCCGCAGGCCCAACAAGATCTGCTGGCTATTCGTCATTTCACCGTCGAGCACTGGGGCAAAGCACAATCTCGTCGCTATCTTGAGCAGTTGAGAGATGTCATGCATCATCTGGCGGATATGCCGGAAGCGGGTAAAGCCCACTTTCACGATTTGGGCGAAGAGATACGCAGTTTTCCTTACGCCAGCCATAGGATCTACTACCGCAGCCGCCCAGCCGGCATTACCGTTCTGGCCGTTTTGCATCAGGTGATGGTGCCCCACCGGCATCTGGAACAACGGCTGTAATTTTTCTTACTCAAAGGGGTCCAGATGTTCACTGTCCGCCAGGCCACCCTCGCCGACGCCGCTCTGGTGAGCGACATCGGCATCCGCACCTATCAGGCGCACTTTGGCGAACTTTGGCACTATCCGGAGGAGTTGGACGCCTTTCTGGCGCAAAACTTTTCCATGCCGGTGGTGACCCAAACGCTGCAGGATCCCGCCGTCTGCTGGCTGCTATGTCATAAAGCGGAGCAGCTGATCGGCTATGCGCGGCTCAACCTCGACAGCCTGCTGGCGCCCACGCAAACCCGCGGCGCAGAGCTGCAGAAAATCTATTTTCTGCCGGGCTATGCCGGCAACGGCTATGGCCAGCGCCTGTTCGAACAGGTACAGCAGCGGGCCATCGACCGCCGGCAAAAGACGCTGTGGCTGGAGGTGCTGCAACGCAACACCGGCGCGCAACGCTTTTACCAGCGTCAGGGGTTGAGCATCTGTGGCGAGACCTGTTATACCAGTGCGCAAGGCTCCATCGGCATCTGGTATATGAGCAAAACGCTGTAATGCGTTCGCACGCCCGGGCCAACGCAGGTCGGCGGGAATCGCGTTGCAGCATCAAAACCAGCAGGGCCAGCGCGCTGGGCAGCGTATACAGCATGGCCCCCAGCTGCACCGCCATCAGGCTTTCGATAACCTTAGCCACCACCCACTCGGCAGAAATATCGATGCAATCGGCCCCGGTCTATGGCTATTGCCCGTCGCCAATCACCTGATTTATTTTCGACAGCAGGGGCGGGAGGTGAATATCATCAGAGTGCTGCATCATTCCCGAGATCCGCCCAGCCAATCCTTTTTCAGCTGCCCCAACGTCAAATCGCCACCAGCCCGCGCACCCCGTCTTGCTCCATGGCGCTGCCGGCGCCGCGCTGCACGATGCTGCCGCGCGACATCACCAGGTAGCTGTCCGCCAGTTCGGCGGCGAAATCATAGAATTGTTCCACCAGCAGGATCGCCATATCGCCGCGCGCCGCCAGCTGTTTAATCACCGCGCCGATCTCCTTGATCACCGAAGGCTGGATCCCTTCGGTCGGCTCGTCGAGGATCAGCAGCTGCGGCCGGCAGGCCAGCGCCCGACCGATCGCCAGCTGCTGCTGCTGGCCGCCGGAGAGATCGCCGCCGCGCCGCTCCTTCATCTGCCGCAACACCGGGAACAGTTCATAAATCTGCTCCGGCACGCCGCGCGCCTCGGCGCCGGAAAAGCGCGCCAGGCCCATCAGCAGGTTCTCTTCCACCGTCAGGCGCGGAAAAATCTCCCGCCCCTGCGGCACATAGGCGATGCCGGCCTGCACCCGCTGGTGCGGTTTTTTGCCGTTGATCGCCTGCCCCTGCCAGCTGATGCCGCCGCTGCGCGCCGGGATCAGGCCCATCAGGCATTTCAGCAGCGTGGTCTTGCCCACGCCGTTGCGCCCCAGCAGGCAGGTCACCTCACCGATCCTCGCTTCGAACGACAGGCCGCGCAGGATGTGGCTGCCGCCGTAATATTGATTTAATTCACTCACCTGCAGCATAACGGTTGCTCCTCAGCGCCCCAGATACACGTCTATCACCCGCTCATCGGCCTGCACCTGCGCCAATGAACCCTCCGCCAGCACCTGCCCCTGATGCAGCACCGTCACGCGATCGGCAATGGTTTCCACAAAGCCCATGTCATGTTCCACCACCATCAGCGAATGCTTGCCCGCCAACGCGCGGAACAGTTCGGCGGTGTATTCGGTTTCGGCGTCGGTCATGCCGGCCGCCGGTTCGTCGAGCAGCAGCAGATGCGGCTCCTGCACCAGCAGCATGCCGATTTCCAGAAACTGCTTTTGCCCGTGCGACAGCAACCCGGCGGGCCGGTGGCGCTCGCGGCCCAGCCGCAGGGTTTGCAACATCTCGTCGATGCGATCGCGCTGCTCGCCGCTCAGCCTGGCCCGCAGGCAGGCCCAGACCGATTTCTGCGTTTTCTGGGCAATTTCCAGATTCTCGAACACCGTCAGCGCCTCAAATACCGTCGGCTTCTGGAACTTGCGGCCGATGCCGGCGCGGGCGATCTGCATCGGCTCCAGGCGGGTCAGATCGACGCTCTGATCGTAAAACACGCTGCCGCTGTCCGGCCGGGTTTTGCCGGTGATCACGTCCATCAGCGTGGTCTTGCCCGCGCCGTTGGGGCCAATCACGCAACGCAGTTCCCCGACGCCGATCCGCAGCGACAGGTCGGTCAGGGCGCGGAAGCCGTCGAAGCTGACGTTGATGTTATCCAGCGCCAGCACCGGATCGGTTTGCCGACGGTGTTTGTCCGCCGGCAGCGGCTGGGTAAACAACTCGTCGGTAATCTGTTGGCCATTCATGGCGTTTTCCTCCTGCGCAGCAAGCCGATCACCCCTTTCGGCAGCAACAGCGTGACCAGGATAAACATCAGGCCGAGGAAGAACTGCCAGTATTCGGGAATGGCCATGGTGAACCAGCTCTTGGCGCCGTTGACGATGCCGGCGCCGAGCAGCGGCCCCACCAGGGTGCCACGCCCGCCGAGCGCCACCCAAATGGCGGCCTCGATCGAATTGGTCGGCGACATTTCGCCGGGGTTGATGATGCCCACCTGCGGCACATACAGCGCCCCGGCCAGGCCGCACAGCACCGCCGACAGCGTCCAGACAAACAGCTTGAAGCCCTTCGGGTCATAGCCGCAAAACGTCAGGCGGTTTTCCGCGTCGCGCACCGCAGTCAACACCCGGCCGAATTTACTGCGCGCCAGCGCAAAACCGAGAGCCAGGCTGGCGGCCAGCAGCAGCACCGTCGCCAGGAACAGCGCTACCCGGGTGCCGGTGGCGGTGATCGGAAAACCGAGCAGCGTGGTAAAACCGGTGAAACCGTTATTGCCGCCGAAGCCGGTCTCATTGCGGAAAAACAGCAGCATGCCGGCGTAGGTCAGCGCCTGGGTCATGATGGAAAAGTACACCCCTTTGATTTTGGAGCGGAAGGCGAAGTAACCGAAGACCAGGGCCAGCAGGCCCGGCACCAGCACGATCAGGCACAGCGCCCAGGCGAAGTGCTGGGTGCCGCTCCAGAACCACGGCAGTTCATTCCAGGAGAGAAACGCCATAAACGCCGGCAGCCCGTCCCCCGCCGCCTGGCGCATCAGATACATGCCCATGGCGTAGCCGCCGAGCGCGAAAAACAGCCCGTGGCCGAGCGACAGCAGCCCGGCGTAACCCCACACCAGATCGAGCGCCACCGCAACGATGGCGTAGCACAGGATCTTGCCCACCAGCGTCAGGGTGTAGGTGGAGATCGCCAGTGGGTGATCCGCCGGCAGCAGCGCCAGAAACGGCATGATCAACAGCGCCAGCAGTACCAGCCCGCCAATGGCGAGCGTCAGCCGCGGCGCCTTTTGTACGCCGGTTACGGTCAAAGGTTGGCTCATCAGTCGATTACCCTGCCCTTAAGGGCGAACAGCCCCTGAGGTCGTTTTTGAATGAACAGAACGATCAGCGCCAGGATCAGGATCTTGCCCAGTACGGCGCCGATCTGCGGTTCGAGGATCTTGTTGAGGATGCCGAGGCCGAAGGCCGCCGCCACCGTTCCCGCCAGCTGGCCGACGCCGCCGAGCACCACCACCAGGAAAGAGTCGATGATGTACCCCTGCCCCAGCTCCGGCCCGACGTTGCCCAATTGCGACAGCGCCACTCCGCCCAGCCCGGCGATGCCGGAACCCAGCCCGAACGCCAGCATGTCCACCCGGCCGGTGGGTACGCCGCAGCAGGCGGCCATGGCGCGGTTCTGCGTTACCGCCCGCACGTTCATACCGAGCCGGGTTTTGTTCAGCAGCAGCCAGGTCAGCGCCAATACCAGCGCCACGAACAGGATCACCGCAATGCGGTTCCACGGCAGCACCAGATTCGGCAGCAACTGCACGCCGCCCGACAGCCATGCCGGGTTGGCGACCTCGACGTTTTGCGCGCCGAACAGTACCCGCACCAGCTGGATCAGCACCAGGCTGATGCCCCAGGTGGCCAGCAGGGTTTCCAGCGGCCGGCCGTACAAATGGCGGATCACCGCGCGCTCCAGCGCCATGCCGATGCAGGCGGTGATGGCGAACGCCACCGGCAGCGCCGCCAGCGGGTACAGCGCCAGCCACTGTGGGGCAAACTGCTGGAACAGCCCCTGCACCAGATAGGCCGAGTAGGCGCCAAGCATCAGCATTTCGCCGTGCGCCATATTGATAACCCCCAGCAGGCCATAGGTGATAGCCAGCCCGAGCGCCGCCAGCAGCAGGATCGAACCGAGCGACAGGCCGGTAAACGCCTGGCCGAGCAGATCGCCAATCATCAGCCGGTGCTGCACGCGGCTCAGGCTGTTCTGCGCCTCGGCACGCACCGCGGCGTCCGGTTCGTGGGCGGCGTCGGCCAGCGCCTGCAGCCGCGTCTGGGTTTCCGGATCGCCCGAATCCCCCAGCAGCCGCACCGCGTTAAGCCGCACCTGCGGGCTGGTGTCCGCCAGCTGCAGATTCGCCAGCGCGATGCTCAACGCCGCATGCACCCCGGCATCTTTCTCCTGCGCCAGCCGCTCGGCCAATAGCGGCTGCTGATCGCTTTGCGCCTCGCGCTGCAGCGCGGTGGCGGCCTGCAGCCGTACCTGCGGATCCTCGCTGACCAGCCGCTGTGCCGACAGCGCATTGGCAATCAGGATGCGCAGGCGGTTGTTCAACCACAGCTTCTTCGGCGTGCCGACCGGCGCCGCACCGCCCTCCAGCGGCAGATAACCGCCGCCCTGTTGGACAAAGGCGCGTTTGGCTTCGTCGATCGCCACGTTTTCCTGCTTCAGCGCCTGCAACAACGGCAGCCGCGCAGCATCCGGCGCGGCCGCCCAGGCCTGCAACAGCTTGGCCTGCTGCGTACGGTTGGCCGCCGCGAAGTCATCGGCCGGCCCGGCCTGCGCTAGCGGCGGCAGGCAGCACAGCAGCCAAAGCCACCGGCGGAAATGAAAGAAAAATGGGAATTGCATCGGCAGCCTCTTCTGTCGTGGGCCGGGCAAGCCCGGCCCATTGCGTTAGCACGGGATGGCGGCTTTTACTTGCCGCCTTTTACCGGGTGGTCCGGCTTTTTGTCGTTGCCGGCAATGTACGGGCTCCACGGCTGGGCGCGTACCGGCGCATCGGTCTGCCACACCACGTTGAACTGACCGTTGCCTTCGATTTCACCGATCATCACCGGCTTATGCAGATGGTGGTTGGTCTGGTCCATGGTCAGGGTAAAACCCGACGGCGCGGCGAAGGTTTGCCCGGCCATCGCTGCGCGCACCTTGTCGACGTCGGTGGTGCCGGCCTTCTCAACCGCCTGCGCCCACATATGGATGCCGACGTAGGTGGCCTCCATCGGATCGTTGGTCACCGCCGTGGCGTAATTCGGCAGGTTGTGCGCCTTGGCGTAGGCTTTCCATGCGCTGACGAACTGCTTGTTGGTCGGGTTGTCCACCGATTCGAAGTAGTTCCAGGCCGCCAGGTTGCCCACCAGCGGTTTGGTATCGATGCCGCGCAGCTCCTCCTCGCCCACCGAGAAGGCGATCACCGGCACGTCGGTGGCCTTGATGCCCTGATTGGCCAGCTCTTTGTAGAACGGTACGTTGGAGTCGCCGTTGATGGTGGAGATCACCGCGGTTTTGCCGCCGGCGGAAAATTTCTTGATATTCGCCACTATGGTTTGGTAATCGCCGTAGCCAAACGGGGTGTAAACTTCTTCGATGTCTTTGTCCTGTATGCCCTTGCTGTGCAGGAAGGCGCGCAGGATCTTGTTGGTGGTGCGCGGGTAGACATAGTCGGTGCCCAGCAGGAAGAAACGCTTGGCCGAGCCGCCGTCTTCGCTCAGCAGGTATTCCACCGCCGGGATCGCCTGCTGGTTCGGCGCCGCGCCGGTGTAGAACACGTTCGGCGACATCTCTTCGCCTTCATACTGCACCGGATAAAACAGCAGCCCGTTCAACTCCTCGAACACCGGCAGCACCGATTTGCGCGACACCGAAGTCCAGCAGCCGAACACCGCCGCCACCTTGTCCTGGCTCAGCAGCTGGCGCGCCTTTTCGGCAAACAGCGGCCAGTTGGAGGCAGGATCCACCACCACCGGTTCCAATTTTTTCCCCAATACCCCGCCTTTGGCGTTGATCTCGTCGATGGTCATCAGCGCCACGTCCTTCAACGGCGTTTCAGAGATGGCCATGGTGCCCGACAGCGAACTCAGAATGCCGACCTTGATGGTGTCGGCGGCCTGCACGCTCCAGGCCATACCCATGCCGAGCATGCTGGCGGACAACGCAAAAGCTTTTATGAAGTGGCGACGTTGCATAATTCAAACTCCTGATGTGTGTGAAAAAAGGGATGCCGAAAACTCACTCCGCGCGGTCAGATTGCCGCGATCGCGCCTGGTGCAGCATATGCAGGGTTATTTTTCGTACTTCGGCCTTGCTGACGGCGATGTGTTGAGTGAGCAGCGTTTGCGCCTCTGCGGTTTGGCGTTGCAGGATCGCCCGCAGGATGGCGGCGTGTTCGTTATAGGTGGCGTCGACCCGTGCGCCCTGGGTGAAATCCAGCCGGCGAATGATGCGGATCTTCTCGGTCAGATCGCGGTGGATGCGCGCCATTTCGCCGTTGCCCGCCGCCGCCACCAGCGCCATATGGAAGCGTTCGTCGTGCACTGAAACCGCCTTGCCGTCCTCCAGGCGCGGATCATCAGTCCAAAATTTGCCCAATGCCGTCAACGCCGGCGGCGTCTCGGTGCGGGCGCACAGTCTGCCCACCGCTTCGCGCTCCAGGACGATGCGCAGGTCGTACAGCTCTTCGAAGTAGGCGAAATCGAACGGCCGCACCTGCCAGCCGCTGCGGAAATACACCTCGACATAGCCTTCGCGCTCCAGCCGGAACAGCGCCTGACGCACCGGCGTGCGGCTGACCTGCATGCGCATCGCTATCTCGTTCTCGCTGAAGCGATCGCCCGGCAGCAGTTGAAAATCGAAAATATCATCCTTGAGCTGCAGATAAATGCGCTCCGCCAGCCCTTCCGGCCGCGCTTTGCCGCGATTGTTGGTGATTTGCATGGCTACCCTCTCCCCGACGTTATCAACCGGCGTGCTCCAGCCACAGCAACGCATCCCCCGGCCCTACCGGCCGCCCCTGGTGACAGCTGATGCGCTTGACTACCCCGGCGCGCGGCGCGATGACCGCCAGCTCCATCTTCATCGCTTCGACCACGATCAACGGCTGCCCGGCGGCCACGCTTTGCCCCGGCTCCACCAGGATCTTCCATACGTTGCCGTTCAGATCGGCGCTGACCAGATAGCCGTCAATCTCTTCCTGGTCGTCCTCCGGCGGCGGCAGTTGCGCTTCGGCTTCGTCCTCATCGGCCCGCCAGCGCGCCACTTCGTGGCTGAAAGCCCGCTGCTGCCGCTGCTGGAAATCGGCGATGTCGGCGGCGTTATCCGCCAGAAAACGGCCGTATGCGGCGAAGTCGAACTCGCTGTCCTCGATGCGCACCTGCGCGCGCCCTTCGCGGAAGGCTTCCCGCTGCACCTCCAGCTCCTGTTCGCTGACCGGGTAGAAACGCACCTGGTCGAAGAAGCGCAGCAGCCAGGGTTCACCGGCGCTGAACTGCGGGTTCTTGAGGAATTTGTTCCAGATCGGCAGCGTGCGCCCCACCAGCTGATAGCCGCCCGGCGAATCCATGCCGTAGATGCACATGTACATGCCGCCGATGCCGACCGTGCCCTCGGCGGTATGGGTCCGCGCCGGGTTGTATTTGGAGCTCAGCAGCCGATGGCGCGGATCGATCGGCACCGCGCAGGGCGCGCCGAGATAAACATCCCCCAGCCCGAGGATCAGGTAGCTGGCGTCGAAGATGATGTCGCGCACCTGTTCGCGGCGGCTCAGCCCGTTGATGCGCCGGATGAAATCGACGTTGTTCGGCAGCCAGGGCGCGGATGAGCGCACCGTCTGCTGATAGCGTTCTACCGCGCCCAGCGTGGCGCCGTCTTCGAACGCCATCGGCAGCCAGAGGGTGCGCGTCGGCACCTTCAGTTGGCTGACGTCGCCCAGCGCCTGCTCGCGCGCCAGCAGGCGCTGCAGCAGATCGGCCTGGCCGATCACCCGGCTGTCGTAACGGATCTGCAGCGAACGCACGCCCGGCGCCAGCTCCGCCACGCCGGGGATCGCCTCCTGGCGCAGCGACTGCATCAGCAGATGGATGCGCAGGCGCAGCGCCAGATCGAGCAGGTTGTCGCCGTACTCCATCAGGATGTAAGCGTCCCCCGCCTGGCGGTAGACCACCGCCGGGCGCCCTTCCGCCGCCGGCAACGCCGCCAGCACCGCGGCGGAAACGGTCGTCGTCGGCGCCAGTTCCGGCGCAGGCAGGGTGATGGCCTTCACCGCCGCCAGCGCTTCAATGCTGCCGAGCTGCGCCTGCTCCAGCGACTGCGCCTGTTTGAAACCGATCGGATGGAAACGAATGCGATCGCCCGGTTTAACCTGGCCGACCTTCCACAGCTCGGCCTTGGCGATGGTCACCGGGCAGACGAAGCCGCCGAGGCTCGGCCCGTCGCGGGTCAGGATCACCGGGAAATCGCCGGTAAAGTTGATTGAACCTATGGCGTATTCGCAGTCGTGCACGTTGGAGGGGTGCAGCCCGGCTTCGCCGCCGTCCTGCCGCGCCCAGTCGGGCTTCGGCCCCGCCAGCCGCACGCCGAGGCGGTTGGAGTTGTAGTGCACCTGCCATTCTTCAGCGAAAAACCGCTCGATCGACGCCGGGGTGAAGAAATCCGGCGCGCCGTGCGGCCCGTACAACACGCCGATATTCCACAGGCTGTCGTAGTGCGGGATCAGGCTGGCGTCCATCGCCTGCGGCGCGGCGATCGGCGCCGGGGTGGTGCTGGCCGCCAGCGCCGGCTGGCCGATCGCCAGCATGTCCGCCACCCGCAGCGTGCGGCCGGCGTGGCCGCCGAACTGGCCGAGGGCGAACGTGGAGCGGCTGCCGAGATAAACCGGCACGTCGAACCCGTTGCGCACCGCCAGATAGGTGCGGCAGCCGCGCGTGGCGCGCCCCAGCGTCAGCACCTGGCCGGCCCGAACGGCGATCGGCTGCCAGTAGGCCGCCGGTTCGCCATCCACATCCGCCGGGCAATCGGCGCCGGTCAGGGCGATGACGGCGTCGCAGTGGAAGCGCAGAGTCGGCCCCTGCAGGGTAAATTCCAACCCGGCGGCGTCCGGGTGATTGCCGACGATGCGGTTGGCCAGCCGGAAGGCGAAGTCGTCCATCGGCCCCGACGGCGGCACGCCGATATCCCAGTAGCCGAGGCGGCCGGGGTAGTCCTGCACGCTGCTGTAGGTGCCGGGCTGCAGCACTTCGAGGCAGTGCGGCTGGAAGCTGAAGCCGTCCAGCATGCGGGTCCAGACTTCACCGGCGGTAAATTGCGGCATGGCGATCGCCTGCCGCAGGTAATCGAGGTTGGTGGCGATGCCGTGCAAACGGGTAGCGTCCAGCGCCGTGCGCAGCTTCTCCAGCGCCTGCTGACGGTCGTCTCCGCGCACGATCAGCTTGGCGATCATCGGGTCGTAAAATGCCGACACTTCGCTGCCGGTCGCCACCCAACCGTCGACGCGCACCCCGGCGGGGAAATGCACCTCGGTCAGCACGCCGGGGCTGGGCTGGAAGTTTTTCAGCGGATCTTCGGCGTAGAGGCGCACTTCGATCGCCGCTCCCTGCGGCGCGCGCTGCAGCGCCGCCCAGTCCAGCGCCTCCCCCGCCGCCACCTGCAGCATGCATTCAATCAGATCCAGACCGGTGACCATTTCGGTTACCGGGTGCTCCACCTGCAAACGGGTGTTGACCTCGAGGAAGTAGAACTCGTCGCGCGCGCCGTCATAGATGAACTCCACGGTGCCGGCGCTGCGATAGTTGACCAACTCGCCCAGCGTGACCGCCGCCCGATGCAGCGCCTGGCGGGTCGCCGCCGGCAGGTTCGGCGCCGGGGTTTCTTCCACCACCTTCTGGTTGCGGCGCTGCAGCGAACAGTCGCGCTCGCCCAGCGCCACCACCCGGCCCTGGCCGTCGCCGAAGATCTGCACCTCAACGTGACGCGCCCGATCGACAAAGCGCTCGATAAAGACCCCCGCATCGCGGAAGAACTGTTCACCGAGCCGTTTCACGCTGTCGTAGGCGTCACGCAGCGCCGCCTCGTCGTCGCAGCGCGTCAGGCCGATGCCGCCGCCGCCGCCGGTGCTTTTCAGCATCACCGGATAGCCGATACGCGCAGCGGCGCCGACCGCCTGCTCCACGCTGTCCAGCAGGCCGGTGCCCGGCGTCATCGGCACCTGCGCCACCGCCGCCAGCTCGCGCGCCCGGTGCTTCAGGCCAAACTCGCGGATCTGCGCCGCCGTCGGGCCGATAAAGGCGATGCCCGCCACGGCGCAGGCGTCGGCGAATTCGGCGCTCTCGGACAAAAATCCGTAACCGGGATAGATCGCCTGGGCGCCGGTGGCTGCCGCGGCGGCCAGGATTTTGTCGATGCGCAGATAGCTGTCGGCGGCTTTTTCACCGCCGACAGCTACCGCCCGATCGGCCTCGGCCACGTGCGGCGCATTGCGGTCGGCGTCGGAGTAAACCGCCACGCTGGTCACCCCGAGACGCTTCAGAGTACGGATGGCGCGGCAGGCAATTTCGCCGCGGTTGGCGATCAATACGGTAGTAAACATGTTCATGCCCCCTTAACGCCGGCGAGATAGTCGCGCCAGCCGCCAAACTCAGTGATATCCGTGGCGCCTGCCAGCGCCCAGGGTTCACAGATAAAACCTTTCACCCGACGGCCGTCCGCCAGCAGCAGCGTACCGATGCCCAGCGGCGCCGGAATTTCGGCCACGAACTCGCCGAAGCGCGCCAGCGGGATATCCCACAGTTCGACGCTAATGGCGGCGCCCTGCGCGTCGCGCACCAGACCCGGCTTCGCCGGCTGGGTATCGGCCAGCGCGTACAGCCGATAGCACGGCGCGGTAAAGGTCTGCTCGACCCGCACCGCAGCGCGCTGCGTCAGCTGAAAATTGAGCGGCATGCCGCTAAGGTGAGCGCCCACTACCGCCACCCGTACATGCTGCGTCGACGGCGTTACCGCCTGCTCGGGCGGCAGCGCTCGCCCGGTGGCGCCGAGCGGCAGGTTTTGCCGGCGCTGCCAGCGCAGGCCGAACGCCGCCAGCGCCCGGTCATGCCAGGCCGGCGCAATCAGGGTGATGCCGGCGGGCAGGCCGTCTTCGCGCAGCGGCGCCGGCAGCGCCAGCGCGCTCAGATCCGCCAGGTTGGTGAAGTTGGTGTAGGTGCCGAACTGCGAGTTGAACAACACCGGCTCCAGGGCCATCTCCGCCAGGGTGCGGATGGTCGGCGACGTCGGCACCACCAGCGCGTCGAACGGCGCCAGCCGCTGTGCGATTTGCCGCGCCAGTTCGGCACGCAGGTATTCCGCCTTATAGGCATCGCAGGCGCTGTACGCCAGCCCGTTGCTGACGATGCCGCGCACCACCGGATCGATGGCCTGGGGATGGTTTTGCAACATCGCCTCTACCGCGACGGTGCGTTCCGCCACCCAAGGGCCGTGATAGAGCTGCTCCGCCAATTGGCGAAACGGCGTGAAGTCGATGGGTTCCAACGTGGCGCCGTCGCTCTGCAGCTGCGCCAGCGCCCGGTGAAATGCCCGCTCGGCCTGCTCGTCGCCGAAAAACTCCAGCCGATCGGGCACGGCGAAGCGCGGCGCGGCGGGAATATCCGCCGGTGCGCCGTTCGGGTTGGCGCGGGAGTAAGGATCGGCGGCGTCAAAACCGCCTGCCAGTTCGGCCACTCGCGCCGCATCGGCCACCGTCAGCGCAAACACCGACACCGCGTCGTTCAGCCGGCAGGCCGGCACTACGCCGCGGTTGGACAACCAGCCCTTGGTCGGCTTCAGGCCAACGATATTATTGAAACCGGCCGGCACGCGCCCGGAGCCGGCGGTGTCGGTACCCAGAGAAAACGGCATCAGGCCGCGCGCCACCACCGAAGCGGAACCGGAGCTGGAACCGCCGCTGACGTAGCGTTCGTCAAAGCTGTTAACCACTGCACCGTGCGGTGAGCGAGTGCCTACCAACCCTGTAGCGAACTGGTCGAGGTTGGTTTTGCCCATCACCACCGCGCCGGCGGCGCACAGGTTGGCCACCACGGCGGCATCCGCCTGCGCCCGATAGGTGAATGCCGGGCAGGCGGCGCTGGTTGGCCAGCCGCCGACGTCGATATTGTCTTTCACCGCAAAGGGCACGCCGAACAGCGGCAACCGGCTGAGATCGCCGGCGACCGCTTCCAGCCGCTGCGCCAGCTGCAGATACTGGCTTTCCCGCTGTTCCGGGGTAGCCAAATACAGCCAGGCGCGGTCATTCAGGCTCAGGCCGGCGGCCAGCGCCTCCAGCGCGGATCGCACGCAGGCAAGCCGTTCGCCCGCCTGGCGAGTTTGATAATGGTGTTGCCATTCACCGAGGGTAAAACCGCAGAGATCAACAGGCTGAGTCATGGGTTGAATTCCATCTGGTACACAAGATGGGATTCAACAGAGCAACCGACGTGCCAGTTTTTAATCTCATGATTTCAATAAATTATAATTAAAACTTATGACTCGAGAGTAAAAAAACTGCACCAGCGCCGCGCAGCGGCCGGGCAAAAAGAGTGCAAAAAAAAGCGCCGTCTCGCGACGGCGCCTGATGACAGGAGGTGGGTTTTACGCGCCGCGAATGCGCTGCGCCAGCCCCTTGAGGAAATAGCGCAGCATCTGATCGCCACACGGACGGTAATTTTTGGTGCCTTCTTTGCGGAACAGCGCGCTCAGCTCCGGCTTGGAGATGCGGAAATCCACCGCGGTGAAAATCTGATGCATATCGGTGTCTTTCAGCTCGAACGCCACGCGCAGCTTTTTCAACACCAGGTTGTTGGTGATGGGCAGCTCAATCTCCGGCGTCGGGAACTTGTCGTCCTTGCCGCGCTTGAAAAACACCAGGCCGTTCAGGAAATGCGCCATCACGTCGTCCGGGCACTTTTCAAACCCCGGCTCGCCTTCTTTGATGACGTAAGCGCCCATCGCCGAGACGTCGACGTCGAAATTATCCAGTTTGATAATCTCGACCATTTTCGCGTCGTTAATACTCAGCATGTAGCGCACGCTGCGCAGCACATCGTTGTTAATCATGGAGTTAAATTGCCTTTAGCTTGTAAACCGAGGGAGATGCGCGCAGTGTAAAATGAAAAATGCACCCTATACCCGCCGTACTTGGAATATGTGCGGCAGTATAGGGATCGGCAAGGGGTTTCTCAATCGATTTGGCTTTTTTGCTGATACAGCGGGATGTCTTCGCCGATAATGTACTTATTGCGCAACATCGACGACAGCTTGTCCATAATCATCACCACCACCACCAGGATCAGGGTGATGAACATCACTACGTCCCAGTTCCACAGCCGCATGTTTTCCGCGTACACCAGGCCGATGCCGCCGGCGCCGACAAAGCCCAGCACCGCGGCGGAGCGGGTGTTTGACTCGATCTGGTACAGGCTGAGCGCCAGGAAGGTGGGGAACGACTGGGTGAAAATGCCGTAACGGTGCTTCTGCAGGCCGTTGGCACCCACCGCCGTCAGGCCGCGGCTGGGGGACTTGTCCACCGCCTCGTGCCCCTCAGCGTACAGCTTGCCCAGCAGCCCGACGTCCTGCATTACGATCGCCAGCACCCCGGCCAGCGGCCCCATGCCGACGGCGCGTACGAAGATAAGCCCCCAGATCGCCATGTCGATGCCGCGGAAAATGTCCAGCAGCCGGCGCACCACCACCGATATCGGCCGCAGCAGCGGCGTCGACATCACGTTGCGCGCGGCGAAGAACGACAGCGGCAGCGCGATCAGCGACGCGGTCAGGGTACCGGCGAAGACGATGGCAATGGTGATGCCAATCTGCTGGAAGTAATACATGAACGGCCAGTTGGCGAAATCATGCCAGACGAACATCCGCACGAAGTAACGCCCCAGCTGCTGGCAGCCGTTGATGAACTGCGGCCAGGCAATGCCGAAGAACTGAAAGAAAAACAGGTAATACAGCGCGATCGCCGCAACCACCATGCCCAGCGTGCGCAGGTAGCGCCGCTGCTGGGAGAAGATCTCCGGATGCTGTTGCTTCAACTGGTGCAGCGTTTGCGCCGTCACCGCAGGCCCTGACATCATTTTTTCCCCTCCACAACCCGCTTGCGCAATTCACCCGAGGCGTAATCCAGCAGCGAAACCACCAGAATGATCAGCAGCAGCGTCATGCTGACCTGATCGTAACGGTCGAGTTTGATATTGGTCATCAGCTCCTGGCCGATGCCGCCCGCCCCCACCAGCCCCAAAATGGTCGATTGGCGAAAGTTGATCTCCAGCCGCATGAAGCTGTAGGACAAAAACACCGGCTTCACCTGCGGCCACAGGCCGAAACGCATGCGCTGCAGCGGCGTGGCGCCGCAGGCCGCCAACCCGCGCACCGGTTTGTTGGAGGCGGTCTCAATCGATTCATAAAACAGTTTGGTCAGGCTGCCGATGGTGTGCAGCGCCAGCGCCAGAAACCCCGGAATGGCGCCGATGCCGAACGCCATCACGAACATCACCGCCCACGCCAGCTCCGGCATGGTGCGCAAAAACGCCACCAGCGTGCGAATGCCCCAGCGCAACGACGCCGGGCTGTGGGTATTGTTGGCCGCCAAAAACGCCAGCCCCCCCGCCACCATCACCGACAGAATGGTCGCCGCCAGCGCCAGCTGCAGCGTTTCCCAAATCAGCGGCAGTTGGATATTCAGGCGATAACCCCAGTAGGCGAGCGAACCTTCGGTATGGCCGTCGGCGAACAGCAGGCTCCAATGCAGCGTCGGGACGGTTTCCGCCAGGTAGTCGAAGAAGTGAGGAATGGACACCCAGACGGTGTGCAGATTGAACTCGGCGAGGTTGCCGGCGCACAGATAGAGCGCCACCAGCCCGAGCGACCACAGCAGCGCTTCACGCTTTTGCTTGCCGCGGATCCGTTGGTAATACTGTGCAAAATCGGTATTCAAAATAGTCTTCCACCGTTATGGAACAAGGGATTCAGCATGCTGAACCCCTTAGAGGACCCAAGGTCGAGGCTTAACGGTCGCCTTTGGTCAGTTCACGCTTCATATCGATGATGGTCTGGTATTCCGCCAGGGTGGTGTCGCCGATGTGCTGTTTGCCGCCCATCGCCTTGATAAAGCACTGGTGGTCTTCTTTATCCAGCTTTTTGATGGCGGTAACGACCTTGGCCTTGAAGTCGGCCGGCAGCGAATTGCTCACCAGGATCGGCCCATTCGGGATCAGCGGCGACTGCCAGATGATGCGGATCTGTTTCATCAGGTCCGGGTGATCCATGCGGATCATGCGGGTGAACGCGCCGCTGGTGTAGCCGGTGTTGTAGTCGCCAATCATCGAAGCCCAGGTCACCGCGCCTTCAAACTGGCCGTTCAGCACGCCGAGAATGTCCTGCTCGTGGCCGCCGGAGAAGGTCACGCTGGAGAAAGTGTTGTCGTATTTATTGTCGACCGTGCCGCCGAACAGCTTCTTGAACGCCTGGTTCGGGATCAGGAAGCCCGAGGTAGAGTCCGGATCGGCGAAGCCGATGGCCTTGCCTTTCAGATCTTCCAGCTTCTGGTACGGGCTGCCGGCTTTGACCACCACCACCGAGTGATAGCCGCGCGACTGATCGACGTCGTCGACCGCGATGCCGACGATATCCACCGCTTTCGGATCTTTGATGTAAACCGAAGCAAAGGAGGATGGCGACATGCTCAGCACCAGATCAATCTTGCCGCCCAGCAGGCCCTGGATCACGCCCGAGTAGTCTGAAGAGTTGCGCAGCTTGGTGTCGACGCTCAGCTCCTTGTCCAGGAACTGCTTCACGCACTGGTTATCGCCGATTTGCTGCGTGGCGTTCTGGCCACCGAGGATCCCCAGGTTCAGCTCTTTCGGCGCATCCGCTGCGGCAGCATTAAACATCATCATCCCGCCGGCCATCAGGGTGGTCAGACTCAATACTTTTTTCATTACGTGTGCCTTGTGTGTAAAGGTAAAAGTGAAGATAAAAGGTCTCAATGGATCTGATTGGCTTCCTCGCCATACAGCTGGTGCAGGATCCGTTCGTTCAGTTGCGAAGGATGCCCGTCAAACACGATTTTCCCCTGGGCGATGCCGATCACCCGGGTGCAGTATTCCCGCACCAGCTCAACCGAGTGCAGGTTGACCATCACCGCGATGTCGTTTTCGCTGACTTTCTGCAGCGCATCCATGATGCGGCGGGTATTTTTGGGATCGAGCGACGCCACCGGTTCGTCGGCCAGCAGGATTTTCGGGTTCTGCATCAGCGCGCGGCAGATGGCCACCCGCTGCATCTGGCCGCCGGACAGGTTCTCGGCGCGCTGCAGCGCATGCGGCAGCATATTGAGCCACTGCAGCAGCTCGATGGCGCGTGCGCGGTCAGCGTCGTCAAACAGTTTGAAGAAGGATTTCAGGGTGGAGGTGTGGCTCAGGCGGCCCAACAGCACGTTGGTCATTACGTCCAGCCGCGGCACCAGGCAGAAGTCCTGGAAGATCATGCCGCAACGGGCGCGCCACTGGCGCATTTGCCGGGCGCCGAGTTGGGCGATGTCCTGCGCCGCGCCATCGTCTTCAAAGTGCAGCATCTCGCCGCAGCTGGAAGGGATGGTGCCGTTCAGGGTGTGCAACAGGGTGGATTTACCGGCGCCGGAACGCCCGATCACCGCCACGAACTCGCCGGCGTACAGATCGAAGTTAATGTCGTCCAGCACCCGCTGCTGAGCTTTATAGGCTTTTCCCAAGCCTTTCACCGACAACACTTTACGCGAGGGTACCGGTTGCTGCCCTGGAAAGTCGTTCTGTGCAAGTTTTAACAGTGCCTGAGCCATATGATTTCTCTGGTTTCAGTGGCTAATCATTATGGGCACCTATTAACGAATAAGTTTATGACATTGGGATGATGCTTTTATGGCCGGGGCGTGACGCGTACCGCCCCGGCGTTCGCCTTATTCCAGGATAAAGAAGTCCAGCCCCAGCGCAGCCTTGACCTGCGCCAGCGTCCGTTGGCTGACCCGATGCGCGCGGCGGGTGCCGTCTTGCAGGATGCGCGTCAGCTCGCCCTTGTCGGCGATGAAGTCCGCCCGGCGGGTGCGGATCGGCTCAAGCAGGCTTTGCAGGCAGTCCTCCAGCAGGCGTTTGATCTTCACGTCACCCAGCCCGCCGCGGCGATAGTGCGCCTTCAGCTCCGCCACCAGCGCCGTTTGGCGATGCTGATGCTGCAGCTCGACGCGCTGGCGCAGCGAGCCGACGTAGTGACCTAAATGAAGGGGACCGGCGGCGCGCCGGTCGGTTAAGAAAGCGTTACATTCCGGCGCTGGCGTTCTCGGCCCGGCGCGCTAGGGTGAAGGGATTCAACCTGAAAAAGGAACGCGTTATGAAGATCGGATTTGCCGGATTGGGAGGGATGGGCAGCGCCATGGCGGCCAACCTGCTGCAGGCGGGCTTTGCCTTGACGGTGTGGAACCGTTCGCCGCAGGCGGCGCAGCCGCTGGTCGCCGCCGGCGCACGGCAGGTGCAGCGGCCCGAAGAGCTGGCCGAGGCGGAGGTGCTGATCACCATGCTGGCCAACGACGCCGCCACCCAACAGGTGGTCGTAGACAGCGGCCTGCTGCAGCGGCTCAAGCCGGGGACTATCCACATCAATATGGCGACGGTCTCCGTCGAGCTGGCCAAACGGCTGGCGGCCCAACACCAGGAACGCGGCGTCGGCTACCTCGCCGCGCCGGTGCTCGGGCGGGTCGAGGTGGCCGCCGCCGGCAAGCTGAATATTCTGGCGGCGGGCGATAGCCAGCTGCTGGCGCAGGTGCAGCCGCTGTTCGACGCGCTCGGCCAGAAAACCTGGCATTTCGGCGAGCAGCCCGCGCAGGCCAACATCGTCAAGATCGCCACCAACTTCACGCTGGCCAGCGCCATCGAAGCCATGGCGGAAGGCAGCGCGCTGGTGCGCAACTACGGCGTTTCCAGCACCGACTATCTGCAGATGCTGACCAGCACCGCCTTCGCCTCGCCGGCCTATCAGGGTTACGGCGCGCTGATCGCCGCAGAAAAATACTCGCCGGCCGGTTTTAAACTGGCGCTGGGTTTGAAGGATGTCGGGCTGGCGCTGGAAGCCGGCGCCAACAGCCATACGCCAATGCCGTTCGCCAGCGTGCTGAAAGACAACTTCCTCGACGCGCTGGCGCAGGGCGATGCGGATTTGGATTGGGCGGCGCTGGCCAGGGTGGCGGCGCGCAGGGCCGGGCTGGAGTAATCGCCTGCGGGCCCGGCTGACGGGCCCGTGGGGTTCAGAAACGGATGTCCGCCGCCGGCAGCGCATTAATCGGCACCCCGAAGCTCTCGATATTCGACAGCGTGGCGTTATGGTGCTCGCGGATCTGTTGGCCGCTGGCGTGCGGCTTGTCGTGGCTGGTGTGAGCATCGGCCGCCAGCGTCACCGGATACCCGAGACCGGCGGCGCGGCGGGTGGTGGTATCGACGCAAAACTCGCTGGAATAACCGCAGATAACCAACCGAGAGACGCCATTGGCGACCAGCAGCGGCCCAAGCCGGGTGCGCAGGAACGAATCCGGCGTGGTTTTATCCACCCGATGATCGCCCTCCTCCACCTGCAAATCGGCGTGCAGCCGCCAGGCCTCGCTGCCGTGAGGCAGCTCCTGGTGCGCGCTCTGATGCTGAATGAATATCACCGGCGCCCCGGCCCTTCGGGCGGCGGCGCTCAGTTGATTAATGCGGCCGATCACCGCCCCGGCGTCCGCCGGCGGCGGGCTAAACAGCCCTTGCTGCACATCGATAATCAACAGCGCTGACGTCATGTTCGATCCCCTGATTAAAAAGACGTGTTCAGCATACCGGCTGGCGCGGGCGGAAGATATGATCGACCCCCTGCTCGCGCAGCTTGCCGGCCAGATCCTGACCGCCGTTCGGCGTGGCGAGCGCCAGCTGGCGTTCGGCCTCAAACACCGGGCTGGCCCAGAAGATGTTCACCGGATCGCCATACTGTTTCGGCAGAGTCAGGCGATCGTTGTACGGGTAGAACGACGACGACAAGATATAACCGACATAACCCAGCGGCGCAACTTCAGACTCCAGCGTATGCCCTTCGCCGAACCAGGTCAGTTTGGCCCAGGGCACGTGCGCAAAGCCGGCCAGGGCGCTGGCCATCTGCACCGCGTTTTCTTCGGTCATGTATTGGCTGTCGATGGCGATGCCCATCTCCATGCGGCGATAGCGCGAGGCGTCGTCGTTGAACAGGATCTCCACCCAGGGCATCGGCCGGATGCTGACGCCCATGGTGAGGAAGTAGTAGATGCCGTCGCGCTCGTGCTGGGTGATGGCCATCGGCGGCCACTTGCCCTGGTCGATGGCGTAGTATTTCACCGAAGGGCCAAAATGCGGCTCGTAGCGCGCCTGGTAGTCGCTCTGCATTTTCGGCCAGGGGTTGCCCTCCTCCCGCTGCCAGCTGCGCCAGAACTGGCGGGTATTTTCCGCCAACGCGTACTGGGTGTTGGTGGAAGCGGAGCCGAGCGGGTAAGCCAGCGGGCTTTCCTTGATGCAGCTGGCGGAATAGCACACCGAATGGTCGATATACAGGCTCCAGCCGGGGATCACCGCCAACAGCTGGCCGTAGTACCACAGCGCGGCGCCGTCGTCGCTTTCGGTCCACACTACCGTCAATCCTTCGGGATTGAGCGGCGCTTCCCCTTCCAGGTTGCGGCAAAACTCGGCCGCCAGCATCGGCGGCTGGCCCTGCTCCAGCGCGGCGCGATCTTCCTGCAGCGGCGCGGCGGCCAGGTTGCGCAGCCAACAGGCGCGCACCTGGAAACGTTCGCCGGCTTCTTCAGTTGGGTAGATATAGAAATAAGCTGCCCGATGATCTTGCTGAACCACCGCGACCAGCGTCTGGTTCTCATTACTGACTTCAGCAAGTACGTATGACTCGTTCATATCACCTCAATAGGGTCAGGGCGCGAACAGAATAATGCTGCACGCAAAAATGGAATTTGGCTTTCCCCAAGTGTAAAACGCATTGCTGAACGGATCACCCGTAAAAGTCTCAAAAGCTGGCGTAAGCGGAGAGAAATGCGGGGTTATTGCCACTCGCTATCGCTCAGGATGACGCGTTAATACGCCGTACCGCGCGCTGATAAGAGCCATTGCGCATCGAGGCGCCCAGCACTTTTCCCATGCCGGCGGCGCCGATGCGCACCCATCGCCGCCGCAGCGCGCCGGAATGGAAACCGAACTGCCGCTGCGCCCAGGGCGGCAAGAGATCGACGCCCGCCTGCATCACCAGGGCGCCCAGGGGCCGCGCCAGGGCGCTCGGCGCCGGCGCATTGCGCAGAATGCGCGCCACCTCCAGCGTGCGTTCGTCGCACACCAGCTGCGGCCGCATCTGCTGCAGGTAATCGGCCACCTCGCCCCGGGTGATAGGAATGTTGCGAGCGCCCAGCGCGGCGGCTACGCGCGCCGCCTCAAGGTAATACTGGTCTTGTTGCTCAGCGGAAAGATGCGGATTGCGGTAGCGCAAATGGCTGGCCAGAAAGCTGCTGCTTTCCGCCACGTGTACCCAGGTAAGCAGGTCGGGATCGCTGGCGGCATAGGGGGTGCCGTCACTGCCGGTGCCGTTGACCCGCAGATGAATGGCCTGGACCTTGGCTATCAGCCGCTCGGCCTCTGCGGTTGGCCCAAAGGTGGTGACGGAAACGAATTGGCTGGTGCGGCGCAGGCGGCCGAGCATGTCTTCACGAAAGTTGGAGTGATCCCACACCCCGGCCAAGGCCAACGGATGCAGCATCTGCAGCAATAAGGCGCTGACGCCGCCGCACAGCATGGAGGTAAAATCGCTGTGCACTTGCCAGATGACCGATTGGGGGCCAAACAACCCCGGATCGCCCGGCGGATTTTCAAAATCAACGCCCCCAAGCGCCAAGCCTGTCAGGCTGAGCACCTGTTTTTCAATCGCTGCGCGTACCGCTTCCATCCTGACTGGCCCCCCGTTATCGCCCGGCGGCCAGTGTAACACGCGGGCTTTAGTCGCGATCGTTCAACAGCACAATCTTGCCGGCGAAGCTGCGATCCTCCAGCCGCCGGTGCGCGTCCGCCCCGGCGCTGAGCGGGAAGGTTTCGGTATGCGGCAGGGAAAACTCGCCGTCGCGCCAGCCGGCGAACAGCCGCTCCGCGCGTTCACGCCGCGCCGGGCCGCTGTTGAGGTAGGTCCAGAGATCGCCGCCCACGACGCCTTTGGAATCCATCATCAAATCGTAAGCGGAGATGGCCGGCGCTTCGCCGCCCGCCATGCCGAAGGTGACCACCCGCCCGCCAGGGCGCAGTGCGTCGATGCTTTGCTGCAGGGTAATGCCCACCGAGTCAAAGCCGTATTCCACCCCGCCATCGGTCAGCGCCGCAACCTCCGCCACCCAATCCTGCGAGTAAGTGAAGGCCGCCGCCGCGCCGTTCTTCAGGGCAATTTGCTGCTTGTGCGCCGAAGACACCACCGCATAGACCTGCGCGCCGCGCGCCACCAGCATGCGGGTGAGGATCTGCCCAACGCCGCCGGCCGCCGCGTGCACCAACGCGCGATCGCCCGCGCGCACCTGCACGCTGTCGTTGATCAGGTACTGCGCCGTCAGCCCCTGCAGCAGGATCGACGCGGCTTCGACGTCGCTCAGCGCATCCGGCAGCCGCAGCGCGTGCTCGACCGGCACATTGATGCGGGTGGCATGGCAGAACGGCACGTCGGCAAAGCCGACTCGTTCGCCCACCCGCCAGCCGCTGACGCCTTCGCCCACGGCGATGATGGTGCCCACCCCTTCGTACCCGCCGATATGCGGCGGCTGGCCGTGCAGCACATAGTTGCCTTTACGGCGGTAGATATCGGCGAAGTTCAGCCCGGCGGCGCCCATGCGCACCTGTACCGCGCCGGCCGGCACGGCGGGCGTCGGCAGTTCGAGATAGCTGAGCACCTCGGGGCCGCCAAAATGTTCAAAGGCTAATGCATGCATTTTTCCGCTCCAAAAGTTTCGTCAATAACGCACTGACGGTTAGATGCGCCCAGTATCCCAGAGCGCTATAATCCGGCAAAGTGGCCCACAGGGCGTTCAGAAAACACCACAGGTTTATAATGGATCGATTAACCAGCATGGCGGTATTTGTACAGGTGGTGGAAAAAGGCAGCTTCGTCGCCGCCGCCGAACAGATGGCTATCTCGCCCACCATGGTCGGCAAACATATTCGTTACCTGGAGCAGCGGCTGAATGCGCCACTGCTGAACCGCACCACCCGCCGCCAGGGATTGACCGAAGCCGGGCGGGTGTTTTACGAACGCTGCCGCCGGCTGCTGGCGGACGCCGACGCCGCCGAAGCCAGCGCGCGGGCGCTGCGGGATTCGCCCGGCGGCCTGCTGCGCATCAGTGCGCCCGTCACCTTCGGCAACCGGGTGCTGACGCCGATCCTCACCGATTTCCTGCACCGGCACCCGGAGGTAGAAGCCGAAGTGGTGCTGTCGGATCGCAAAGTGGATTTGATCGAAGAGCGCTACGAGGCGGCCTTTCGCATCGGGCCGGTGGCGGATGACGGCCTGGTGGCCCGCGCGCTGCCGGACTACCGCATGACGCTGGCCGCCGCGCCGGCCTACCTGGCGCAGCAGGGCGCCCCCTCCCGGCCCGAGCAGCTCGGCGCGCACAGCTGCTTCGGCTTCAGCCAGTGGGACGGTAACCATTTTTGGCGGCTGCGCGGGCCGCAGGGAGAAATCAGCGTGCCGGTGAGGCCGCGGCTGCGCATGGACTCCGGCGAAGGCGTGCGCCGGGCGGCGCTGGCCGGTTTCGGCATTGTGCTGCATGCGGAAATGCTGTTGGAAGAAGACATCGCCGCCGGGCGGCTGGTGCGGGTGCTGCCGGGCTATTCGCCGCTGCCGCGGCCGATGCATCTGGTGTATCTGCCGGAACGGCGCCAATCGGCCAAGCTGGAGGCCTTTATCGCGCTGATCGTTGCCAGACTCTGGGGACGGGCATAAATTTATCGAATATGCATAAGTAAATGACGGGTATTTCAATGATTATCATCAGAGCGCGCGCGGCGGAAGACAACGCGCAACTGGCGGAGATCTGGCTGCGTTCGGTGCGCGCCACCCACCACTTTTTGAACGAAGACGACATCGCCCGGCTGTTTCCGCTGGTGCTTAACCACTACCTGCCCGCGGTCAGCGTGTGGGTGGCGGAAGACCGGCCAGGCCATCCGTGCGGCTTTATCGGCCTGGACGGCAACAAGGTGGAGATGTTGTTTATCGACGCCGATCAACGCGGCAAAGGCGCGGGCAAAGCGCTGCTGGCGCACGCCGAGACGCTGCATAGCGAGCTGCTGCTGGATGTGAACGAGCAAAATCCGCAGGCCAACGGCTTTTATCGCCACTACGGCTTCGAGATCGTCGGCCGTTCGGCTCTGGACGGCCAGGGCAACCCCTTCCCGCTGCTGCATATGAAGTTGGAAAAGCGCTAAATCATACCGCCCACCGGCCAGGCAATGGCCGGTTTCCCGCCGCATTTCCGCGCATCGCTAATATAGCCAATAAGAATAAGTAATAGAATTTACATTCTTCCTGTATCTAAGAACCCCGGGTAGGATTGCCCTGTCTTTCCCAGTAACAGAGGTTCCGCCCGCCTCTCACTTCAAGAAGCCGAACCCAGTCCGGCGTTACGCGCTCCGGGCGGAATGCTGTGATGTATCAATAAGGATCCGCTTCGCTATGATCGTTCTTTCGAACGTTTGCAAAACTTTTGACAGTACACAGGGCCGCGTCGTCGCGGTGGATGACGTCAGCCTGGCGGTCGAGGCCGGGCAGATTTACGGCATTATCGGCTACAGCGGCGCAGGCAAAAGCACCCTGATCCGCCTGCTCAACGGGCTGGAAAGCCCCACCAGCGGCAGCATCGAGGTCGACGGTTTTGACATCGCCCACGCCGAAAACGAGCAACTGCGCCAGGCGCGGCTGAAAATCAGCATGGTGTTTCAGCATTTCAACCTGCTGTGGTCGCGCACCGTCAGCCAGAATATCGCCTTTTCCATGCAAATCGCCGGCGTGCCCAAGGCACGGATCAAACCGCGCGTGGCCGAACTGATTGCGCTGGTCGGCCTGCAGGGGCGCGAAGACGCCTACCCGTCGCAGCTCAGCGGCGGCCAGAAACAGCGCGTCGGCATCGCCCGTGCGCTGGCGAACAATCCGGGCGTGCTGCTGTGCGACGAGGCCACCTCGGCGCTCGATCCGCAAACCACCGACGCCATTCTCGATCTGCTGTTGGACATCAACCACCAGCTCAACCTGACCATCGTGCTGATCACCCACGAAATGCACGTGGTGCGTAAAATTTGCCACCGGGTGGCGGTGATGGAGAACGGGCGCATCGTTGAAGAAGGCCCGGTGCTCGAGGTATTCGCCAGGCCACAGCAGCCGATCACCCGGCAATTCGTCAGGCAGGTTTCCCAGTATCAGGACACCGAAGAGAGCTTCAACCCACGGCTGACCGCCCACCTGAACGGGGCGGTCTTCAAGCTGACGTTCGTCGGCGTGCAGGCCCATCAGGCGGTGATTTCCGAGGTGATCCAACGTTATCACCTGACCATCAATATTCTGCACGGCAAAATCAGCCATACCCTCAACGGCGCCTTCGGCGAGCTGTACATCCATGCCGAAGGCAGCGAACGGCAGCTCGGCGACATGCTGAACCTGCTGCAAGAAAGAGACATCGCCGTCGAGGTTATCAAACATGATTGAGTCACTGTTCCCCCACCTGCGCCTGGAGCAACTGTGGGACGCCACCCTTGAGACGCTGTACATGACCGGCGTCGCCGGCCTGGCCACGCTGGTGCTCGGCATCCTGCTCGGCGTGTTGCTGTTCTTAACCTCCAAAGGCCAGCTGCTGCACAACCGCGCAGTCTATTCGCTGGTTTCCGTGGTGGTGAACGTATTCCGCTCCATTCCGTTCATCATCCTGATCGTGTTGCTGATCCCGTTCACCAAGACGCTGATCGGCACCATTTTGGGGGCCGACGCCGCCCTGCCGGCGCTGATCGTCGGCGCCGCGCCTTTCTATGCGCGGCTGGTGGAGATCGGCCTGCGTGAGGTGGATAAAGGGGTGATTGAGGCGGCGCGCTCGATGGGCGCCAAGACCCACACCATCATATTCCGCGTACTGCTGCCGGAGTCTTCCCCGGCGCTGGTTTCCGGCATCACCGTAACCCTGATCGCGCTGGTGAGCTACACCGCGATGGCCGGGGTGATCGGCGCCGGCGGCCTGGGCAACCTGGCTTATTTGGAAGGTTTCCAACGCAACCACAGTGACGTGACGCTGGTGGCGACGCTGACGATACTCGCGATCGTTTTCGTCATCCAGTTCATTGGCGACACCCTAACAACAACGCTCGATAAACGTTAAAACAACCAAGGAATAATGATGATGAAAAAGCACATTCTGACGCTGGCTTTCGCCTCTCTCACCGCCCTCGCCGCATTCGGCGCCGCAGCGGAAACCAAACTGGTGGTCGGCGCGTCCAACGTGCCGCACGCCGAAATTCTCGAGCAGGCCAAGCCGATCCTGGCCAAGGAAGGCATCGACCTGCAGATCAAGCGCTTCCAGGATTACATCCTGCCGAACACCGCGCTGGCCAGCCATGACATCGACGCCAACTACTTCCAGCATGTGCCCTATTTGAACTCGGTGCTGAAAGATCACGCCGACGACAAGAGCTATGACTTTGTCAGCGCCGGCGCCATCCACATTGAGCCCATCGGCATTTACTCGAAGAAGTACAAAAGCCTGAAACAGCTGCCGGACAACGGCAAGATCATCATGCGCGACGCGGTGGCGGAAGAAGGCCGCATTCTGTCGATTTTTGAGAAGGAAGGCGTGATCAAATTGAAGCCGGGGGTGAGCAAGGTGGATGCGCGCATCTCCGACGTGGTGGAAAACCCGAAACACCTGAAGTTCCAGGCTAACGTCGAAGGCGCTCTGCTGCCGCAGATGTACAACAACAACGAAGGCGACGCGGTGGTGATCAACGCCAACTACGCCATCGACGCCGGGCTGAACCCCACCAAAGACCCGATTGCGGTCGAGAGCGGCGAGAATAACCCCTACGCCAACATCATCACCGTGCACAAGGCGGACGTGAACAAGCCCGAGATCGTCGCACTGGTGAAGGTGCTGCATTCCAAGCCGATCCAGGACTTCATTCGCGAGAAATACCAGGGTGCGGTGATCCCGGTTAACCAGTAACCCCTGCCTCACGGCCCGGCGCAAGCCGGGCCCATCCGCTACTTACACCTTATTGCCAATCTGGCTGAGGCGCGGCCACACCAGCATCAGCGCATCCAGCAGCCGCAGCAAATCCTCTCGCCCCGCCCCTTCGCGCGCCTGCACCGACATCCCCTCTATGGTGCAGATAATGTATTTGGCCAGCAGCGCGGTATCGGTTTTCGCCAACAGTTCACCCTGCTGCACCTTGCGGTCAAAACACGCCTTCAGGCTGGCCTCCTGCGCATGATGTTTGCGGCGCAGCATTTGGGCGACCTCATCCGAGGAAGACGACAGCGCCGCGGAGGCGCAGACCATAAAGCAACCGGACGGAGTGTCCGGATCGGTAAATACCTCTGCGGAAGAGCGCACGTAGGCTTCGACGATTTCCGCCACCGGCAGCTCCCGCTCCAACAGCTGATTGGTGCAGGTGGTGTATTTCTGCAGATAACGCTCTACCGCCGCGCGGAACAACCCCTCCTTGTTGCCGAACTCGGCGTACAGAGTGGGCGCCTTGGCGCCGGTAACCTCGACCAGATCGGCCAACGAGGTTGACTCATAGCCGTGCCGCCAGAACAGATCGAGTGCGCTTTCCAACGCACGGTCGCGATCAAACTGTTTCGGTCTGCCGCGGCTTTTTTTACTGCAGACCTCTTCATTGATGCTCATAGACCCTCTCTTATCCCGCCCCGCAGCAGGGCTGACAAATTAAATTAACGATCATTATAAAAAAATATTGCGCCGCCGTCGAGAAGCGATTAGCATTTAGTTATCGATCGTTAAGAAATATCGACGACAGAAACTCAAATCGCCATAAATCGGATTAGAATAGGACATAACATCATGAAAAACTTAAAAATCACTCTAGCAGCCATCGCCATTGCCAGCGCATCCTTCGGCAGTTTCGCCGCCGATCTGGTTAACAGCCAGCCTGCAGGTCAGCAAAAAGTCGGCGTGATCAGCGTCAGCGGCGCCACCGACCTTACCTCTTTGGAAGCCAGCCTGGCGGAGAAAGCCGATCAAGCGGGGGCCAAATCTTTCCGCATCATCGGTGCCGGGGGTTCCAACCAGCTGCATGGCACAGCCGTAATCTATCAATAACAATGCGTTAAACGAACTTTGCCGCATCATAACAGGGCGTATTCGCCCTTCCGGCAAAGCGCGTAGAAAAAATTAATTAACGAACGTTAAAAAAATAGTTGCAATTCGCCAAAACGGCGCCTAACATTAAATTATCGATCGTTAATTAAATTAACGACCAAACAAGACAAACATCGTACAGAACATAAGATAGGAAATAAGACCATGAAAAACCTGAAAATGACTATCGCCGCCATCGCACTGGCTTCCGTTTCCTTCGGCAGTTTCGCGGCTGAACTGGTTAACAGCCAACCGGCCGATCTGCAAAAAACCGGCGTGATTACCGTCAGCGGCGCATCCGATCTGAGCAGCCTGGAAAACCATCTGGCGGCTAAAGCGGACGCGGCCGGCGCCAAATCCTTCCAGATTATCGCCACTACCGGTGACAACAAGCTGCACGGCACCGCGATCATCTACAATTAATTGCCAAAGCGGCAATGTGCAAAGAGGCGGCGTTAGCCGCCTTTTGTTTTATTCCCCCGCCTAAAATCTGTTTGACGGCAGGTATAAGCAGAGCCGAAAGCGCTATACCCCCCGTTACGCGTTGCCTTTGCCACCAAACGCTTAACGGCGCGGCACCGCTCAGCTCTCCTCGCGCTGCAGGTTCTTCAGCATGCAAACATTACAGCCATGATGCCCGGTATTGCCGCGCTTTTCCGTCAACAGCGTAAAACCGAGCGCAGAGTACAGGCCGATGGCTTCTTTCAGCTGTTCGGTGGTTTCCAGATAACAGTAGCGATAACCCGCCGCCCGCGCCGCCTTCAGCGCCTGAACCACCATATATCGCGCCATGCCCAATCCGCGCACGCCGGGCGTGAAGAACAGCTTTTGCAGCTCGCAGTAGCCGGGATCGCCACCGGCCAGCGGCGCTATGCCAACGCCGCCCACCACGCGCCCGGCCTGTTCCAGCACCCAATATTTGCCGCCGTTGTCGCGATACAGGCCGGTCAGCCGGTCGAGATCCGGATCGTGCAGGCTGACCCCCTCCATGTTGTCCATGCCGTATTCGCGAAACACGCCGCGGATAATCCCGGCCATCGCTGCGTCGTCCCGCGTGGCGATTGGGCGCACCTGCAGGCCGGTCTCGCGCTGTCTGCGAGCGCTGCGCAATGCCCCGGTCATTTTCTTCAGCGCCGCGGTGGTGCTCGCCAATTCGTCGTCATCCAGCTGCGCCAGCGCCGCCTGCATGAAATCGTCGGCATCGGCGTCAATGCTCGCCAGCGTCTTGCGCCCCGCCTTGCTCAGCTGATGCAGGTTATGCCGCTTGTCGTTCGGGTAGTCCACCGTTTCGATCACGCCGGCCGACACCAGGCTGCGCAACGCCCGGCTGGCGCTGGCCTTGTCGATGCACAGGCGGCCGGCCAGTTCGGTAACCCCCAACGGCTGTTGATTGGTTTCGATCATCATATGGATCTGCAGCGGCGAAAAACGCGAGCCGTTGCTCTGTTTGTTCAACATGCCGAACTCTCTGACTAAACTGCGCGATAATGCCCTGAAATCCCTGATGTTCACTGCGTTATTCTCCGTTATGTCGAGGAATTTGTTGATAGTGTTACCTAATTTCGTCATCACAATAACGCATAATCAGCGCCGGCTGAAGATTCCACCGCCTCAATAGATATGTCTAAATATTTCATAAACAGAAATTAAATAATTATTTTTTTATATTTAAACATATTAAATCCTTATAATAAGGTAATATAAGGAATATAATTATGTATAATTTAGCCAAAAAAGATATGAAAGATGAGTTAATTAACGCTATCACCATAAATTTAAATATAAAAAATGCAAAGTTGATATCGACAACAATGTTGTTATTCGGTCAACGACGGTTACATATTCTTCCCCGCTGCGCTCATCGCTCCCGCCCCCTTTCCCCTTTTGCCAAAAGTAGCCCATGCTTTAAACGAACGCGGAAAAAACTCACCTCTTTTTGGCTAACCGGGATGCTGGCTCATGACCCAAAAAACCACGCTGCTGCAATTTTTCCATTGGTACTACCCCGATGGCGGGAAGCTTTGGCAAGAGGCCGCTGAACGCGCGCCGCACCTTGCCGGGCTGGGCATTACCGATCTGTGGTTGCCCCCCGCCTATAAGGGCGCATCCGGCGGTTATTCCGTCGGCTACGACACCTACGATCTGTTCGATTTGGGCGAGTTCGACCAGAAAGGCAGCCGCGCCACCAAGTACGGCGATAAAGACGCGCTGGCCCGCGCCGCCGCTGCGCTGCGCGATAACGGCATGCGGGTGATTTACGACGTGGTGTTCAACCACAAGATTGGTGCCGACGAAAAAGAGCAGGTTCATGTGTATAAGGTGGACGCCAACAACCGCAATGATATCGACGATCGGGGCTTCGACGCGCTGGCCTACACCCGCTTCACTTTCCCTGGCCGCCAGGGCGCCCACTCCAAATTCATCTGGGACTATAAATGCTTCAGCGGCGTCGACTACGTTGAACAGCCGGATGACAAAGGGGTGTTCAAAATCGCCAATGACTACGGCGACGAGGGCTGGAACGATCAGGTCGACGACGAGAAGGGCAACTTCGATTATCTGATGGGCGCCGACGTCGAATTCCGCAACGCCGCCGTGGTAGAGGAATTGAAGTACTGGGCGCGCTGGCTGATGGAAACCCTGCCGTGCGACGGCTTCCGCCTGGACGCCGCCAAACATATCCCGGCCTGGTTTTTCAAGGAATGGGCGGATCACGTGCGCGACAGCGCGCAGCGCGATTTGTTTATCGTCGCCGAATACTGGTCGCACGATGTGGCGTCGCTGCAACAATACCTCGAGCTGGTGGAGGGCAAAGTGATGCTGTTCGACGTGGCGCTGCACCTGAAGTTTCACCTGGCGTCGAAGCAGGGCGACGGCTTCGACATGGCGCAGATATTCACCGATACCCTGACCGCCGCCGATCCGGCGCACGCGGTCACCCTGGTGGCCAACCACGACACTCAGCCGCTGCAGTCGCTGGAGGCGCCGGTGGAGCCCTGGTTCAAACCGCTGGCCTACGCGCTGATCCTGCTGCGCGAGCAGGGCGTGCCCTGCGTGTTTTACCCCGATCTGTACGGCGCCGGCTATACCGATAAAGGCAGCGACGGCGGCGAATACCGGATTGACATGCCGGCTATTCCAGAGCTGGAAAAGCTGATCCAGGCGCGCCAGCGCTTCGCCAACGGCGTACAGACCGACTACTTCGACGACCGGCACTGCGTGGCCTTTCGCCGCAGCGGCACCGCCGAAGCGCCGGGCTGCGTGGCGGTGCTGACCAACGGTGCGGAAAGCGCTAAAGCGGTGCCGCTCGGCGCCGAGCTGGCGCACAGCGTCTGGCGCGATTTCCTCGGCAATCGTCAGGATGAGGTCACCGCCGATGAGCAAGGCAACGCCCGCTTCCCGGTGAACGGCGGCAGCGTCAGCCTGTGGGTATTGGCGGAAAATCTGTAGCGGTTTCGCCGTCACGGCGGACAGACGTGACGGCGGCAAAACTAATTTTTGCCTTTCTGGTCTAAATTACGCTAACAACAGCGCAAACCATTCACAGCGGAGCCTAAATAGGGTACAAGGCTGCATGAAAATTCCAAAACGACTCCAGCCATTGGTAGATGATGGTTTAATCGACGACGTCATCCGCCGTTTAAAAAGTGGCAAAGAAGCCGACGTATTTATCGTGCGCTGCGGTGAAGAGATCCGCTGCGCCAAAGTGTATAAAGAAGCAGACAAACGTAACTTCAAGCAGGCCGTGCATTACCAGGAAGGCCGCAAGGTGCGCAACAGCCGCGACGCGCGCGCCATGAGCAAAGGCTCCAAATTCGGCCGCCAGCAGCAGGAAGAAGCCTGGCAAAACACCGAGGTGGACGCGCTCTACCTGCTGGCCAGGGCCGGCGTGCGGGTGCCGCAGCCGGATATCTGCCTGGACGGCGTGCTGCTGATGGAGCTTATCACCGACGAAGAAGGGCTGGTGGCGCCGCGCCTGAGCGATGTCACCCTGACGCCGGAACAGGCGCGGGCCGATCACGCGCTGATGATGAACTACGCGGTGCGCATGCTGTGCGCCGGGCTGGTGCACGGCGACCTGTCGGAGTTCAACGTGCTGATGGATAAAGACGGGCCGGTGATCATCGATCTGCCGCAGGTGGTGGACGCCGCCGCCAACAACCACGCCAAAAGCATGTTCGAACGCGATATCAACAATATGTCGCAGTATTACGGCCAATATGCGCCGGAGCTGCTCGCCAGCAAGTATGCGAAGGAAATCTGGGCGCTGTACCAGGAAGGCAACCTGACGCCGGAAAGCGCGCTCAGCGGCACCTTCGTTGAAAGCACCAAGCGCGCCGACGTGGGCTCGGTGCTGGAAGAGATCCAGGCCGCCAGCGAAGAGCACCAGCGCCAGCTGATGGCGCGCAACGAAGAAGATTAACCCGGCCCGGTCGGTCGACCGGGCTATTTCCCCCTGAACATCCCCCAGCGACCGAACCGGTTAAAAATCATCATGCGCATTTTCCTCCACGGCCGGTTTTAGGCTATAACACTCTGACCCAACGGCATTGAGAAGGAAACCGCGTGACGGAAATTACCCCGCAGTTCTGGCGCGACCCACAGCTGCCGTTTGTCGAAGCGCGCGCCATCGGCGATGGCCGCCGGGTATGCTACGCCCTGCACAGCCACGAGTTCTTTTCGATTGGCGCCATTACCGGCGGCACCAGCACCTATCTCAACGGTGAGCGGCGCCTGCAGGTCAGCAGCGGCGATGTGGTGATAATCAACCCGCAGCAGGCGCACGCCTGCAATCCGATTGCCGACCAACGTTGGTCGTACATCATGTTTTATATCGATCTCGCCTGGCTGGGCGCGCTGCAGCAAGAGCTGGCCGGCGGCGGCGGCGATCGATTTATCCCGTTCACTCAGGCGCTCAGCCGCGATGCGGCGCTGTTCGTTGGGCTGAATCAGCTGTATGCGTTATTGATCGATCCGCAGCGCGCCCGGCTGGAAAAACACATTGCTCTGGTGGAATATTTCAGCGCGCTGCAGCGGAAATTGGGCGGCGCCGGCCCGGGCGATACCCGTGACCATCCCCGGCTGGAGGCCGCGGCGGCCTATATCAGCGCGCATTGCACCCAGCCGTTGATGCTGGAGGACATCTGCCGCGCCGCCGCCCTGTCCCCTTCCTATCTGATCCGCGCCTTCAGGCAGCGTTACGGCATGACGCCGCACGCCTACCTGGTCAACCGCCGCATTCAATATGGCCACCGGCTGCTCAGGCGCGGTTATCCCATCGCCGTCGCCGCCAGCGAAAGCGGTTTTGCCGATCAGGCGCACTTTCAGCGCACCTTCAAACTGCTGTTGGCCGCGACGCCCGGTCAGTATCAAAAGCCCTCCGCCAGCAGGTAACAGGCGCTGGCCGCCAACAGCAGCGCCATCAGGCGGTTGAAACGCCGCAGATTGCGCGCGTGCTGCAACATGCCGCGCAGCGCCGCGCCGGCCCAGGCCCAGCAGGCCACCGAGGCGTAGCAAATCACGAAATAGAGGGCGGCGAACTGCCACAGCAGCCGGATATCGCCATCGCCGACGAAGGCGCCGAGGCTGGCCACCGACGCCAGCCAGGCTTTGGGATTGAGCCACTGCATCAGCGCGCCGTGCCAGCCGGAAGGCACCCGGGCCTTGCCGTCGCCGCCCAGGCGGCCCTCGTCAAACGCCAGCCGATAAGCCATAAACAGCAGAAAAGCCACCCCGCTCCATTGGATGATGCGGGTCAGCGCCGGCCATTGCGACAGCAGTTGATGCAACCCCAATCCCAGCAGGACCAGCAGCAGGGTGAAGCCCAGCGTGGCGCCAAAGACATGGCGTTGCGTGGCGCTGAAACCGAACTGCGCGCCGGCGCTCAATGCGACGATGTTCACCGGCCCGGGAGTAATGGAGGCCGCCAGCGCAAACGCGGCCATGGAGAGATAGATATTCATTACGGCACCATGAGAAAAGATCCACAGGTGCCAGATTGCGGATTGGCGCCGACAAAGTATTGAACGAAATTGCCCTGTCAGTGCGTAACTGCGGGTGTCGCCTATTCCGGCATCAGGCCGATAAAGGTGGTTTTCTTGCGCGGCCCGGTCATCAACGCCTCCAGCTTTTCCACACACTGCAGGTAGTGCGCGGTCTTTTTATGCGCCGCCACCGCCTGTTCGTCGCGGTATGCCTCGTAGATATAAAAGCGCGTCGGCACATGTTCATCCTGCAGCACATCGAAGCGCAGGTTGCCCGGCTCTTCGATCGCCCCCAGATGGTTGGCGCGGAATACCTGGATAAACTCGTCGATCTTGTCCTGCTTAACGTTAATTTCTACCAAAGTGACGTGCATGACACTGCTCCTTGTTTGATCTGCGCACCCTAAACCATAGGTTTATTCCCGCCGTTTGACTCCCCGCAGCGGCAATTTTGCCGGCCAGCTCACAGATCGCGCCGGCATCGGCCGCCCCGCTCCCCCCATCCCGATGCGCTGACATCTATAGTTAAGATCCGAACCCCTGAGAGTGTGAGAGATGGATAACTATTTGATGGCGCTGGACGCCGGCACGGGCAGCATTCGCGCGGTAATCTTCGATCTGGCGGGCAACCAGATAGCTCACGGCCAGGCTGAATGGCAGCATCTGGCGGTGCCGGGCGTGCCCGGCTCGATGGAGTTTGATCTGAATCACAATTGGCAGTTGGCCTGCCAGTGCATTCGCCAGGCCATGCAGCGCGCCAAACTGACGCCGCAGGCGATCCGCGCCGTAGCCTGCTGCTCGATGCGCGAAGGCATCGTGCTGTACGATCGCAACGGGGTGCCGATCTGGGCCTGCGCCAACGTCGACGCACGCGCCAGCCATGAGGTCAGCGAACTGAAGGAGCTGCACAACGATAACTTCGAGCGCGAGGTGTACCAATACTCCGGCCAGACGCTGGCGCTGAGCGCCATGCCGCGCCTGCTGTGGCTGGCGCACCATCGGCCGGACATCTATCGCCAAGCGGCGACGCTGACCATGATCAGCGACTGGCTGGCGAACATGCTGAGCGGCGAGCTGGCGGTGGATCCTTCCAACGCCGGCACCACCGGCATGCTGGACCTGGCCAGCCGCGACTGGCGGCCGGCGCTGCTCGACATGGCCGGTCTGCGCGCCGATATTCTCTCGCCGGTGAAGGAAACCGGCAGCGTGCTGGGGCATGTCACCGAGCAGGCGGCGCAAGAGAGCGGGCTGCTGCGCGGCACCCCGGTGGTAATGGGCGGCGGCGACGTACAGCTCGGCAGCTTGGGGCTGGGCATCGTACGCGCCGGGCAGACGGCGGTGCTGGGCGGCACCTTCTGGCAGCAGATAGTCAACCTGCCGGAACCGGCCACCGATCCGGAAATGAACATCCGCATCAACCCCCACGTGATCCCGGGCATGGCACAGGCGGAATCCATCAGCTTCTTCACCGGCCTGACCATGCGCTGGTTCCGCGACGCCTTCTGCGCCGAGGAAAAACTGCTGGCTGAGCGGTTAGGCGTGGACGCCTACAGCCTGCTGGAAGACATGGCGGCCAGAGTGCCGCCGGGCGCCTATGGGGTGATGCCGATATTCTCCGACGCCATGCATTTCAAAACCTGGTACCACGCCGCACCGTCGTTTATCAACATGTCGATCGACCCGGAGCGCTGCAATAAGCAGACCCTGTTCCGCGCGCTGGAAGAAAACGCCGCCATCGTCTCCGCCTGCAACCTGGAGCAAATTGCCCGCTTCTCCGGCGTGCAGGCGCAATCGCTGGTGTTCGCCGGCGGCGGCGCCAAGGGCAAACTGTGGAGCCAAATCCTTAGCGACGTCACCGGCCTGCGGGTACGGGTGCCGGTGGTGAAAGAAGCCACGGCGCTGGGTTGCGCGATCGCCGCCGGGGTCGGCGCCGGGCTGTACCCGTCGCTGGCCGAAACCGGCGAGCGGCTGGTGCGCTGGGAGCGCGAATTCCAGCCTGACATGGCCAACCATGCGCTATACCAACAGCAGAAAGAGACCTGGCAACAGGTCTACGCCGACCAGCTGACCCTGGTGGATCACGGCCTGACCACTTCGCTGTGGAAGGCGCCGGGCCTGTAGCTTCCCGGTATGACGCATAAGCTTATGCCAATTAATTCTTTTCTCCCGACTACGCGGCGGCGCCGCGTAGTCGCTTGCCGCAGGTGATTATTCCTGCTCAGAAACAGTGTAACCACCGCAAACGGATTTATCCGCCGTCCTGGCCTGCGTAAATTGTGATCTCTGTCACTCCGTGCCCAGCGCGCGGGTTTCGCACTTTTCCAAAACGGGCGGCACTATGCTGAATAATAAAGATAAACCTGCATCATCACCCTGGCTGGCGATCTTCTCGCTGACCGTCGCCTGCTTTGTCATGGTCACTACCGAGTTTCTGCCGATCGGCCTGCTGACCAACATCGCGCCTTCGTTGGGCGTCAGCACCGGCACCGCCGGGCTGATGGTCACCATGCCCGGCATCGTCGCGGCGGTGGCGGCGCCGGTGTTGAGCCTGGCTTCGGGCCGGCTGGACCGCCGCCTGTTGATGCTGGGGCTGTCGCTGCTGCTGATGGTCTCCAACCTGGTCTCGGCGCTGGCGGTCAACTTCCCGATGATGCTGCTGGGCCGGGTATTGCTGGGCGTCTGCGTCGGCGGTTTTTGGTCGTTCGCCGCCAACTACGGCCGCCATCTGGTGCCGGAAGCCAGCCAGGGCCGCGCCACCGCGCTGATCCTCAGCGGCATTTCGGTCGGGGCGGTATGCGGGGTGCCGGCCGGGGCGCTGATTGGCGATCTGTTCGGCTGGCGCGCCGCCTTCTTCGGCAGCGCAGTCCTGGCCGTCGGCGTGCTGCTGGCGCAGCTGCGGTTGCTGACCTCGGTGCCGCCAAGCCGCCCGGTAACGCCGCGCGATCTGCTGCTGCCGCTGCGCCTGCCGATGGCGCGCATCGGCCTCATCGCCATCGTCTTGTTGTTTATCGGCCACTTCGCCGCCTATACCTACCTGCGGCCGCTGCTGCAGCAGGTGTTCGTGCTCAGCCCTTCGGCCATTACGCTGCAGCTGCTGGCCTACGGCGCCATCGGCCTGCTCGGCACCTTCCTCGGCGAACGGCTGGCCGAACGCAGCCTGCGCGCGACCTTTATCCTGATCGCCGTCATGCTGGCGGGCATTTTGATCGTCTCGCCGTTCCTCAGCGGCATCGCCGGCGCGACGCTGATGGTGGTGGTCTGGGGGCTGGCCTTCGGCGCAGTGCCGGTCTGCGCCACCAACTGGATGTTCGCCGCGGTGCCGCAGGCGCCGGAGGCCGGTCAGGCCCTGCTGGTGTGCGTGATCCAGATTGCCCTCGCCTCCGGCGCGCTGCTGGGCGGCGAAGTGGTCGACTGGCAGGGCGTCAGCAGCGCCATGCTGTTCGGCGGCGCGCTGACCCTCTCCGCCGCGCTGGTGTTCGGCCTGAGCTTGCGCTCCGGCATGATTGGCGCTAAACAGTCTTAATCATTATTTATCAGCAGAAACAGATCCCGGCCCCGGCTGGGATTTGGCGCCGGGAGCCTATGGACCATCATTTACTCGCCATCAGAGTGTTCAACCGCGTCGTGGAAACCGGCGGCTTCACCCGCGCCGCCGATTCGCTGCGCATGCCGAAGGCCACCGTCACCAAGCTGATCCAGAACCTGGAGGATCACCTGCAGACCAAGCTGTTCCAGCGCACCACCCGCAGCGTGTCGGTCACCGCCGAGGGCGAATGCTACTACCAGCGCACGGTGAAGTGGCTGGCGGAGCTGGAGCAGATGGAAGGCTGCCTGACCGAATCGCAAAACGCGCCGCAGGGGGTGCTGCGCATCGATGTCGGCGGTTCGACCGCCCGGCAGTTGCTGCTGCCGGCTCTGCCGGGCTTTATCGAGCGCTACCCGCAGATCCAGATCGATCTGGGCGTTGGCGACCGCATTATCGATCTGATCAATGACAGCGCCGACTGCGTGATGCGCAGCGGCCCGCTGGCCGACTCCAGCCTGATCGCCCGCCGGCTGTTCGAACTGGACTGGGTGACCTGCGCCACCCCGGCCTACTTCAAACGCTACGGCACGCCGCAGCATCCGTGCGATTTGGAACAGGGTTATCCGCTGGCGCACTACCGCCATGCGCTTAACGATCGCATCCAACCGCTGCATTTTGTCGACCGCGGCAAGGAGATAGACATCCAGCACCGCTACCCGGTCAGCGTCAACGAAGGCAATGCGCTGCTGGCGGCGGGCCTCGCCGGGCTGGGCCTTATCCAGACCTTCCGCTTTATGGCGCAGCCGCATCTCGACAACGGCGAACTGGTCAACGTATTGCACGACTGGCAGCCGCCGCCGGAGCAGATGTACGTGGTGTATCCCTCCAACCGCCACCTGAGCGGCAAGCTGCGGGCGTTTATCGACTGGGCGGTAGAGACCTTCAAACAATGAGCCGGCGAGGGTGATGCGCCGCACGCCGCAACCCGCTGGGCTGTGATATTATCCGTGGCAATACTCTGACTACCCTGCGGACAACCACCATGGCCTATATCCCCAAAAATTACGCAAAGCTGGAAACCGGCTACCGCGAAAAAGCGCTGAAAATTTTCCCCTGGGTCTGCGGGCGCTGCTCGCGCGAGTTCGTCTATTCCAACCTGCGCGAACTGACGGTGCACCACATCGACCATGACCACAGCAACAACCCGGAGGACGGCAGCAACTGGGAAATGCTGTGCCTTTACTGCCACGATCATGAGCATTCCAAGTACACCGAAGCCGACCAGTACGGCTCAACGGTGGTGGCGGGCGAAGATGCGCAGAAGGACGTCGGCGTTGCCACCCACAACCCGTTCGCCAATTTAAAAGCGATGATGAAGAAGTAATCTCGGCCTGTCTCATCCATTTCAATAGCTTAATAACCAATCAAGTTATTAAGCTATTAATTTAAAACCCCCGCAAAAACCGCCACTTCCCAGAGAATTCCTACTTACCCGCTTACTAAGTTGCCAGCAAAATAAGCTGCGCAGTTAATAACAAACTGGCTTGGCAAGCTACCGCCGTTGGTGCATATTGTGCACGAGTTGTTCTTGTTAACCTGTTTAATTATCAACCTAATAAGCACATTAACTTAATAAGTTACCCGCTTATCAACTTGAGAGATGGCAGCATGATTGTTTTGATTGGCTCGCAGAAAGGCGGCGTCGGGAAGTCGACAAAAGCGGTGAATATCGCCGGGTATCTGATCCTCAAACAGGGCAAAACGGCGATTATCGTCGACGCCGACGACCAGAAATCAATCATGACCTGGTACAACGATCGCCAGAACGTCGATGGCCTGCCGCACATCCCGGTGGTCGCCGCTTCTGGAAAAATCAAGGAAACCCTGCTGGAGCTGGACCGCCACTACGACTATGTGATTGTCGATACCGCCGGCCGCGACAGCGCCGAGTTGCGCTCGGGCCTGCTGGCCGCCGATCTGTTCCTCTCCCCGCTTCGCCCTTCGCAGATGGATCTCGATACCATCGGCTACCTGTCGGAAATGTTCTCCACCGCGCAGGAATACAACGAAAAGGTGAAAGGCTATATTGTGCTGAACATGTGCCCGACCAATATCTTCATCAACGAAGCCAACGAAGCGGCCCAGGTGCTGAGCGAATACCCGGAGTTCACGCTGGTCAGCAACCGCCTGTGCGACCGCAAAATTTATCGCGACGCCTGGGGTGAGGCCATCACGGTGCACGAAGCGCATAACGAAAAAGCGCAGGCGGAAATCGAAAGCCTGGTGAAAGAGGTGATCTTGTGAAAAAACGCACGCCAAGCCACCGCATGTCGGAAGACGAGTTCATCAACAGCGCCACCTCGCATACCCTGGTGCCCCCAACCCCGGCGCCCGAAGCCAAGCCGGCCGGCCGCAAACGCACCTATAAGGCCATCTCGGTGAGCCTGACCGACAACCACGTCGAGGCCATCGACGAAGTGATAGTACAGGCGGCGCGCAACGGCATCGTGCGCATCACCCGTTCCGACATCATCAAGCTGGCCATCGACGGGCTGGCGGACAAAAGCGAAGAACAGCTGTTGCAGCTGCTGAAAAAGCTGTAACTTGCCCGGCGCCTGCCGCGGCAGGCCCCGTCATTCAGTTACCGGCAAGCGCGCACTGGTAGTCCTGGATCTCGCCGGCGGACCCCAGATTCAGATCGGTCAGTTTCACGCGGTTGGCCAACAGCACCCTCTCCCCCTTTGCGGTTATCGCCAACGCCAGCCCGTAATTGGCGATGCTGTCATTCTGCTCAGCAACGTATTCCTGCAGCAGGCGGAAAGGATCTTCTTTAATCAAATCGCTACCGGCTAATTTTCGGGCCAAATATTGGTGGCCAACCAGTTTTTCAGCCAGCGGTTGCCAGCGTTGGCCAATGTTATCCTCCTGCTCCGCCAGGCTGTTATAAACATCCTGCCGCAGGCAGGCGATATGAATATGCAATTGATTTTGAGAACGGCCATATTTCGAATTTATCGCCAGCGATAAAAAAGGATCTTTTAGCGGCTTGCCTGTTTCGCTGGATATATGATCGCGGTTGGTCCAGGCTTGATGAAAATAGGGGGGCGCGCTTTCGCTTTGCAATGCCGGGCTCTCGATGCCGCTGACTTTCTCGGTCGGCATCACCAAATCGTGATACGGGCCTTTGGCGTCCTTAAACAGCACATAACCCTCGGTTAAATCAACCTTTATGCAGGGTTTGGGATCCTGATTCTGCTGCTGGTTGGGCACGCACTGCTGGCTGACTATCTGCCATAACGCATTAGGGTTGCCGCGCCCGAAGAAGAACCACAGCGCTACCGCCAAAAGCAAGATAACAAGCAAAATAATTAATAGCCTGAAAAGCCTTTTCATCGCCACTCCCTGGTTAATTACCGTTGGTTAATAGCGCGACAGCATAAATCAACCAGTAGGAAACGGCCAGAATATTCTTCATTTAACATTATTTTAATAATAAAAAATAAGATATCGGTCAGGTAATTTAATGTAAATTAATACCGTTCATTGAATACCGGCATGATATAAGCGGGGGGCAGATTCTGCACAAAAAAGGAACCTTGTATGCACACTATGGATAAACACCTCACCTACCTGGACGTCGGTTCAGGTTTCCCATTATTACTTGGCCACAGCTATTTATTCGATCGACATATGTGGACGCCCCAGTTGGTGGCGCTGGCGAAACACTATCGCGTGATCGTCCCCGATCTCTGGGGGCACGGCGATTCTCCGGCGCTGCCCGCCTCACACTCCAGCCTGTCCGACATCGCCAACGATCATCTCAATTTGATGGATCGGCTCGGCATCAAAGAGTTCGGCGTTATAGGTTTGTCCGTCGGCGGCATGTGGGGGGCGGAGCTGGCGGCGATGGCGCCGGAACGGGTTAAGCTGCTGGCGCTGATGGACAGCTACCTGGGCGACGAAACCGAAGAAGCGCGTCAGCGTTATTTCGGCATGTTGGCCGCCGTCGAACAGGCCGGGGTTATCGCCTCGCCGATCCTCGAGTACGTCGCCGCGCAGTTTTACTCCGATAACGCCCCTGACTCGCTGATGCAGCCGCTGATCGCGCATTTGGAAACTATCCCCGCGCAGACGCTGCGCGACAGCGTAGTGCCACTGGGCAAAATGATCTTCGGTCGTCCAGACAAGCTGGCGCTGCTGGAGAAAATTACCGCCGCCGCCATCGTCATCACCGGCGAGCAAGACAAGCCGCGCCCGCCGGCGGAAGGCGAGCGCATGGCGCAGATCCTCGGTTGCAGCCATGTGCTGATCCCCCATGCCGGGCATATCAGCAATAAGGAAAACCCGCAGGCCGTCACCGAAACCCTGCTGGCGTTCCTGGCCGAAAGCCTTCCCCCGCGCTAATCCCCTTCCGGGCCTGCCGGCCCGGAGCTTGCCGCCTGCCTACGCCGTTATGCTTCGCTGCGTCAGCCCTTCCCCCCGTAGCCATCGGTAAAGCTCTGCATCCCGATGAAAGTTCATCTTCTTCATCACCGCCCGCTTGTGCGTGCTCACCGTTTTCAAACTGACATTCAGACGTCGGGCAATCGCGGTCGGCGTCATCTCCCAGCTCAGGTAACGCATGACGGCTTTTTCTTGCTGCGTCAGCTTTAACGGCTCGCACCAGCTGCAACAAGAGTTTCGCCTTACCAGGCCATTTCTGGCCCGCATAACGCCATCGACCGTTTCTATCAGCGCCTGCCGGCTTTCATTACGATAGATTTTCCCCGCCTCTCTCAGGCAAGCAAATGAAGGCGCGGTGTGCTTATCCCGGTCATCGCGGATAGACACATACAGCCCGCGGGGAAAATTCGGCGGATGGCAAAAACACGCCATGTCCCCTTTAGCCACGGCCTTAAAGATCAGGTCGGCGTCCATGCCCTGCGTGAAACTCACCTGAACGCCGCGTTGCCGGAAGTATTCATCCAAAACCTGGCAACAGCCGTCGGCAAAAAAGCGATCCTTGTCGAGGAACGCTATCCCTATCATGTTTATCATGCGAACTTTCCCTCCCCCCCGAGATGATATCTGGCCGAGCCGCCGGCAAACGCCATGGCAACCGGCAGGCTAAAATGCAGGCTGCTAACGGGCGCCGAATGCGGATTACGCATGACGATGTTCAATTCATCCGCCAACAGGGCAATACAGCAACTGATGCCGGCTATTATCAGCATCAATGCGCAGCACAATGGGTACCGGCGCGCAAATAGCACCACCACCGCCAATATCAGCCCCAAAGCGAACAGGCCGCCCAACATCGTCGGCAACTGGAAAATAATGTAACTATCCCCGGATAGAGCAACGTATTTCATCGATTCATTAACCTGTGAAAAATAATACCGCGACAAATCCCTGTAGATACCAAACCGACATGCTCACCCGGTTAATCGCTTAAAAACGACCGGCGGAAAAACAATCAATTCCTTTGTTAAGCAGCACGAAAATAAGCACAGATAAGAAAACTAAGACTAAAATCATCGCCATCATTAGCCCTACTGATTGAGCAGCCTCCAGGAAAATCCTTTTATAGCGAATAAAAAACCAGCTTTTTATGCGCATAACTCATCCCCGCATTGCGTTGGTGAAATTTAACTCATTACCACCCGATGAGGTATCCAGAAGCACGTCAATCCCCCGGTATTTACCCCTGCCGCCGGCGCGGCCGTTTATTACTTAAGGTGCGAATTACAGGTGCTCATCGCCTTTAAATCGCTGAACTGCATATTCCCCTCGGCAAGCTTCAGTGCGGGAGGAACAACGACGCTCAGCAGCAATAACACTCCGGCAATAAGGAAAACAGCATGCATTTTCACCTCCAATAAGCTAGCGATGCGGCAATATTCGCGCCTGAACCGGGCCGCCACGGCCGAAAAGCCAGGCGGCGTATAACCCACATGATAGATAAAGGCGTCATTTAAAAAAATTTGTATTTAAAATAAGCAAAAACACAGTTTTTTATGCTACAAATAATAAAAAAACAGGTTAATTAATCTAAAATTAATTTATTAGGATAAAGGGAATATGCATTAAAACTAAAAATAAGGTACGGAAATTAATTTCACCCGGTGAAAATAAAAAATCACCCTTGACGATTAAAAAAGAATGTATAGATTCATAGCCCAGAAAGGGGACAACACTGTATTTAAAAGGGTCGAAATGTAATCATGCCGTATATCATTAATCAGTCTATTGTATTTTCTCCCACCGAAAAAATGCTCTACATACTGAATGAAAAGGATTTATCGTTAACATTGTCCAATCCGGCCACGCGTTTATTGCTGGAATTGGTAAAGAATAATAAAGAAACGATAACCCGCCAGCATTTGGTTAAGCATGTATGGGAGGATTACGGTTTTAATGGTTCAAATAATAACCTGAACGGCTGCATTAGTGAGATTAGAAAAGCGATAGAGGCGCTGGAGCCCGGTTCGCATATCATTACTACCCTACCCAAAGTAGGATTTATTCTTGACGCAAATATTGAAACCTTTCTCCCCTCACCCGATGCTGACAATATCGCCGTCCCTCAGTGCGATGCCCTTATAAACATACTGGATAAACGCCCCGTTCAGCGTAATAAAAGGACCATGCTTACCGGGCTGATAGTGATGATTTATCTTGGCGGCATCGTTTTTACCTGGACAGTGCTGCAGAGTCAGCGGCACGGCTTCGGCGACGTTGATGCTCAATACCTCTATCAGCAGAATCAGTGCGAGGTTTTCACGCTGGGGTCGCACTATCTGTATTCGAAGACTGAGCTGATTGAATACGCCAGAAAGGATCTCAGCCGCGAGGGCATCGACTGCGATAGCGCGCGAACGAATGTTTTTTACGCCAGGACGGAAAAGCGCAATATGCCCTTCCAGGCGACCTTTATCGCCGCCTGCGCCCAATCGCCGCAGGGTGACTACGGTTACTGCCAAACAATAAATACCTATGGTGCGGCGACATGAGGCTAATCACTCTCATCACTGCCGGCGTCATTTTGGCGCTGATATTCGCCGTGCTGATACTGCCAAAAACCCAGCACCCTAAAACGCTGTTGCGCTGCGATGCCGATATCACTACCAAAATCATCGCCAAAGCCGATGAGGCCGACGCCGCGGTTTTACAGACCAAAGTGAATTTTTTCCTCTACCACACCGGCAAAGGCTTTGTCCGCCTGAACGGCTATGTGAGAAGCGACGGCAAATTCTATATCCTCAACCGCGAGCTTTGGTATAACTACGCCGATGCGGATAGCGATGCCAATACCGATGCCGATACCCACAATGACGACGTCCTTACCCTGCGGTTTACCGCCGATCTCAAGCACGCCGGCGACGCCGTCCCCTCGGGAGTCTGGAAGAATTTTTTGCAGTCGGAAGACGATAAGATTTCCTATCACATCACCATCAAAAAGGCAGCCGAGAATATTTATCTCATCAGTACCTTACCCGGGCCGGTTTTCGTTTGCCGAAGCTACTGAGGCTGGATAGGTGGTTAAAAATCCCTGCCGCTGCAGAATGTCCTGCCCCTGCCTGGCCAAAATAAAGTCGGCCAGCCGCTGCGCCCGGGCATCCAGCAGGCACAGGCCGTAATCGGCCATCACCGCCAGGGGCGGCTCAAACTGCCGTACCGCCAATCCGGGGTAAGCGGCCAGCGCCGGCGCATAGCTGGCGTAACCGAGAAAGATATCCGCCCGCCCGCTGCCGATCAGATACTCCGCCGCCAGCCGGCCCGGCGGAATGGGCGCCGAATCCGCTGCGCCCACCAACGCCAGCGCCCGGCTGCGCAGCGCAGCGCCCTGCCCGCGTTGCCCGCACTCGATGCGCTCGAACAGCTGCAGCGCATAATCGCCGGAGGGATCGGCGCCCGGCGTCGAGGTGGCGAGCCGCCAGCGCGGATCGCATAACGCCGCAAGCAGCGGCGGTTCGGTCAACGCCGGAATATTGCGCACCGTAGCGCACAGCCGGTTGCGGGCAAAAAGCCGCGTTTCTCCCGCCATGCCCAGATCCGCCAACCGCTGCGGGTGCGCCAGATTGGCCGAGGCGAACAGCTGCGGCCGCTCGCCGTCTTCGATACGCTGGCGCAGCAGCCCGGCCGGGCCAAACACCGCCTCCACCGCCTCGCCGGTTTGGGCCTGAAACGCCGCCAGCAGCGGGGTAAATGCCAGCCGCAGGCTGCCGGCGGCGTACACCAGAATGCTATTCACCTTCGCGCTCCCGTTGGCTGCGATACAGCGGCACCAGCGCGGCGAATTGGCGGCCGTCCACCTGCAGCGGCACCCGCTCGATCGCCAGGCCGAACAGCGGAGACAGGCATTCCGCCGTCAGCACCTCCGCGCAGGGCCCCAGCTGATACCCGCCGCCGCCGCCCAGCAGCAGGGCGTTATCGGCCACCGCATGGGCATGATTGGGCTGATGGGTGGTGAACGCCACCGCCAGCTGCTGCCGGTGCGCCAGTTGGTCGATCAGGCTCAGCAGCCGGTCCTGATAATGCAGATCCAGCGCCGCGGTGGGTTCGTCCAGGATCAGGATTTCGCAGCGCATCGCCAAAGCGCGGGCGATTAGCACCAGCTGCCGCTGGCCGCCGGACAGGCTGCCAAATTCGCGATCGGCCAGGCTCAGCAGATCCAGCGACTGCAACGCCTCTTTGGCCAACCGATGATCCTGCGCCGACGGCGAACGAAACAGCCCGACGTGGCGCGCCCGGCCCATCAGTACGATATCCAGCACCCGGTAGGCGAACGGCGGGGTAAAGTGCTGCGGCACGAAGCCGATATCGCCCGTGCGCGCCACCGCGCCCCGCTGCAGCGGCAAACTGCCCAACAGCAGCTGCAGCAAGGTGCTCTTGCCGCGCCCGTTGGGGCCCAATATCGCCAACACCTCGCCGCGCCGCAGTTGCAGACTGAGCTGGTGAAACAGCGGCTGGCCGCCGGGCCAGGCAAAACCCAGCCCCTCGGCCGTCAATAAGGCTTCAGCCATGCCACCCCCTCAGCTGCGCGCGCCGCAATAGCAGCGCGAACAGCGGCGCGCCAATCAGCGCGGTCAGAATGCCCAGCGGGATTTCACTGCTGCTCAACGTACGCGCCAGATCGTCGATCAGCAGCATATACAGTGCGCCCAGGCACATCGAGGCCGGCAGCAGGCGGCGGTGATCCGGCCCCACCAGCAGCCGGGCGATATGCGGGATCACCAACCCCACCCAACCCACGCTGCCGCTCACCGCCACCTGCGCCGCAACGATGGCGGCGCACAGGCTGAGGATCAGCCAGCGGGTGCGTTCGACGTTAATCCCCAGCGCCGCGGCGTCCTCATCCCCCAGCGACAGCAGGTTGATGCGCCAGCGCAGCGCCAGCAGCAGGCCGCCCGCCAACAGCAGCGGCAGAAACAGCGTCAGCAGCTTTTGCTTATCGGCGGTGGCGAAACTGCCCAGCAGCCAGAATACGATGCTCGGCAGCTTTTCTTCGGTGTCGGCCAGGTATTGCAGCAGGCTGACGCAGGCGGCGAAAAAGCCGCTGAGGATCACCCCGGCCAGCACCAGCGACAAGATATTGCGCCGGGCGATGGCGCTGGTAATGGCGAAAATCAGCAGCAGCGCCGCCATGCCGAACACGAAAGCCGACAGCAATAGCGCCACTATCGGCAGGCTGAGCAGAATAGCCAGGGTGCCGCCGAAAGCGGCACCGGAAGAAACGCCGATGATGTGCGGATCGACCAGAGGATTGCGAAACACCCCCTGCAATGCCGCGCCGCACAACGCCAGCGCCGCACCGGCCCCCATCGCCAGCAGCACCCGCGGCAGCCTTACGCCGAGGATCACCTGCCGCTGCACGGCATCGATGCCGCCGTGCTGGCCGGTGAAGGGTTCCAGCAGGATCGCCAGGCTGTGCGTCATCGGCACCTGGTAGCGGCCGAAACCCAATGACAGCAGCGCGCAGCACAGCGTCAGCAGCGCCAGCCAACCCAGCCTCATAGCCCGCTCTGGCGATAGTATTGCCGATAATACGCGTCAACCCGCTGTTGCAAATTGACGTCGCCGAAGCGTTGCGGGTAAAGCTTTTTCGCCATCCACAGTTCGCCCAACGCCATCGCTTCCGGCATCGGGTAGCCCCAGGCCTTGGCGTATTCCGGCATCAGGTAAACCCGTTTGTGTTTAACCGCATCTATCGCCTGCCACTGCGGGGAACGAAGGATCTGCTGCACGACGTCCGGGTAACGTTCCTGCACGAAAATCACCGCCGGGTTCCACTTCAGCACGTCCTCGATCGACACCTGTTTAAAGCCTTTGATGTCCTTTGCCGCTACGTTCAACGCACCGGCATGCTGCATCATCAGCCCGGTATATTTGCCTGAACCGTAGGTGGTGAGATCCGGGTTGGCCATGTACACCCGCACCCGTTGGTCTTCCGGCAGGCCGCGCAGCCGATCGGCCACCAGCGCGCGCTGGCGGAACACGTCCTCGATCATCGCTTCGGCCTGCGGCTGCCGCCCCATCACCGTGCCGATCAACCGAATGCCGTCCTGCAGCCCCAGGCTGTAGGCCCGATCTTCATCGGCCAGCACCGGGTTCATTTTACCGGCCTGATCGGCCGCCTCGCGGCGCAGCGAAATCGCCACCACCGGGATGCCCGCCCGTTCGATCTGCGCGATCATCTCCGGCGGCGCATAGTTGGCGACGAACACCACCTGCGGATGCAAAGCGAGCAGGCTTTCAATATTCACCGAGGTCAGATCCCCCGGCATCGGCATGGCGGCCAGGCCCGGCGCCAGGCGCAGGTAGTTCGGCCCCAGCTGTTTTTTCCAGCTGCTGAGCACCCCCACCACCTGATTCATGGCGTCCAGCTGTACCAACAAGTTCAGCGTCTGATGCTGCAGCACCACGGCGCGGGTGACGCTATCGGGCAGCGTCACCTGGCGGTTAAGCTGATCGGTAACCTGGCGATCCGCCAGGGCGGACGTAGAAAAAACAAGCAAAACAAGCAGCAATCGTTTGAACATGAGCATGACCGGTTGGCTATCGTTATATAATTTATGATATAGCGATGAGGCGAGTGAAACAATCAACCGGATCAAACATGACGCGATAAACCCGGCGGCTCAGCGCGCTGGCGATTGATGGAGCGCGCCATGCGGGAGCCCTTCTCGTTGCTGGGTGAAGGCGATCAGCGCCGCCCGCTAAATAGCAAGAAATAATATAATTCGCTAATCTATTTAATCTTAATATTTCACGACCTAATTCCTCGACACCGAATTAATCAATCGTGGCGCTTAACGTTGCCAGAATAACGTTATTGGCATAGTTTTATCAGTGAAGCGGCTTCACTTATCAGGATGCCAATATGCTTAAACCATTAAGACAGCCTCAATGCAATGACAAAAACATTCTTGATATCACAATGAATTTATACGCCTACCCGGCAATTATTATCGCTCACCGGCTGGGCATATTTGAATTTATTTCCGGCCATCGCGCCACTCTGCAAGGCATTTGCACGGCTGCCCATATCGAACAGCGCCCGGCGGAAGCCGTGATGGCCACCTTGCTGGCGCTGAAACTGGTAACGCACGAAGACGGGGTGTTCAATCTTGCGGCGGAGGCGGAAGAATATCTGCTGCGCGACAACCCGAATTACTTCGGCTATTTCTGGGATCTGATGTATGAAAACAGCGAAAACTTCTCATTAAAGCAGTTGGAACTGGCGATTAAGAAAAACACCGCCCAGGCCTATGACGAACAGGGCCTGTTCGACACCCACGCGGTGGATGCCGACAGGGCGCGCAAGTTCACCCACGCCATGCACAGCCTGAGCATTGGCTCCGCCAGCATCTGGCCAACCCGGCTCTCTTTGACGCAGCATCATCAGGCGCTTGATATCGGCGGCGCGTCGGGCGCACATGCCATCAGCATGGTGTCGCACTGGCCCAATCTGGCTTGCACCATCTTCGATCTGCCGGAGGTATGCCCGTTGTCCGCAGATTATGCGCGGCAATACGGCGTTAGCGATCGTATAAATACCCACTGCGGCAATATGTGGCAAGATCCCTACCCCGTTGCCGATCTGCACCTGTATTCCAATATTTTTCATGACTGGACGTTGGATAAAAACCATTTCCTGGCGGAAAAAAGCTATGCGGCTCTGCCCGCCGGCGGAAGGATTATTATTCACGAGGTTCTGTATGACAATACCAAGTCCGGCCCGCTCGCCGCGGCGGCCTATAGCCTGATGATGTTAGGATGGACGCAGGGCCGGCAATATTCAGGCAATGAAATTGGCGATATTTTAATTCAGGCCGGATTCAACCAGGTGGAAGTTATTCCTTCACTCGGGTATTACAGCATTGTGACCGCGCAAAAAATATAATCGGCTTATTAACCGCCCCCTTGCCGGGGGCGGTGCGTCAATATTATTTCAGCGTAAAGCTTTGCGCCTGCACATCGTCGGAATCCAGGCCGACAAACAGGTTAAACTTGCCCGGTTCCGCGCCCCACTTCAGGCTGGCGTTATAGAACTTGAGGGAGTCCTCGGTGATCGGCAGCTCCACCTGCTGCGACTGGCCAGCCTTCAGCATCACTTTTTTGAAGTTGCGCAGCTCTTTCACCGGGCGGCTGACCGAGGCGGTCACGTCCTGCAGATACAGCTGCACCACGGCGGCGCCGTCGTATTTGCCGGTATTCTTCAGCGTCACGCTGGCGGTGATTTTACCGTTGCGCTCCAGGGTCGGGCTGGAAAGCTTCAGGCCCGACAGGCTGAACCTGGTGTAGCTCAGGCCGTAGCCAAACGGATACAGCGGGCCGTTCGGCGAGTCAAAGTAACGCGAGGTGTACTTGCCCGGGTTCTCCTTGCCGAACGGGCGTCCGGTATTCAGATGGTTGTAGTACAGCGGGATCTGGCCGACCGAACGCGGGAAGGTCATCGGCAGCTTGCCCGACGGGTTGTAGTCGCCGAACAGCACGTCGGCCACCGCGTTGCCGCCCTCGGTGCCGCTGTACCAGGTTTCCAGCATCGCATCCGCCTGCTGGCTTTCCCAGCTCAGCGCCAGCGGCCGGCCGTTCATCAGCACCAACACCAATGGCTTGCCGGTGGCCTTCAGCGCGGCGATCAGATCGCGCTGGCTCTGCGGAATGGTGATATCCGCGCGGCTCGAAGCTTCGTGCGCCATCCCCTGCGACTCGCCCACCACCGCCACCACCACGTCGGCCTGGTTGGCCGCCTGCACCGCTTCGTCGATCATCTGCTGCGGCGGCCGGGCGTCGAACACCACCGCCGGCTCATACTCGTTCAGGAAATCGATGATGCTTTTGTCCTGCGTGAGGTTGGCGCCCTTGGCGTAGAGGATTTTCGCCTTGTCGCCCACCGCCTGTTCCAGCCCCGCGCGGATCGTCACCGATTGATTGCTCACCCCGGCGGCCGACCAACTGCCCATCACGTCGCGCTGGCTGTCGGCCATCGGCCCGACCAGGGCAATAGTCGCCTGCTTGCTCAGCGGCAGCGTTTGTTTGTCGTTCTTCAGCAGCACCAGCGTCTTGCGCGCCACCACTCGCGCTTCGGCGCGGTGCAGGCGGCTTTCGGCGTTGGTGTCCTGCGGATCGGACCCCACCGGCCCCAGATGATTGTACGGATCCTTGAACAGCCCCATATCGTATTTGGTGTTCAGCACGTCGCGGCAGGCGCGGTCGATATCGCTTTCCGACACCAGCCCGTCCTTCACCAACCCCGGCAGGTATTTGTCGTAATACTCATCGCTCATGCTCATATCGACGCCGGAGGTGATCGCCAGCCGCACCGCGTCGCGCGCATCTTCCGCCACGCCGTGTTTGATAAGCTCCTTAATCGCGCCGTGGTCGCTGATGGTAATGCCCTTGAAGCCCCACTGGTCGCGCAGCAGGTCTTTCAGCAGCCAGGGGTTGGCGGTGGCCGGTATGCCGTTGATCGCATTGAGCGACACCATCACCCCGCCGCTGCCGGCGTCTACCGCCGCCTTATACGGCGGCAGATAATCCTGGTACATGCGCAGCGGGCTCATGTCGACGGTGTTGTAGTCGCGGCCGCCTTCAACCGCGCCGTACAGCGCGAAGTGTTTGACGCTGGCCATCACCGAACCCGGTTTGGACGGATCGCCGTTCTGGTAGGCCTCGACCATCACTTTGGCGATTTTCGACACCAGCCAGGTGTCTTCGCCGAAACCTTCGGAAACCCGGCCCCAGCGCGGGTCGCGGGTAATGTCGACCATGGGCGAGAAGGTCATGTTGAGGCCGTCGTCGCTGGCCTCCTGCGCCGACACCCGGCCGCTGAGGGCGATGGCTTCGAGATCGAAGCTGGCCGCCAGGCCGAGGCTGATCGGGAATACGGTGCGCTGGCCGTGCACCACGTCGTAGGCGAAGAACAGCGGGATCTTCAGGCGGCTGAGCTGCATCGCCTGATCCTGCATCGCCCGAATGTCCGGCCGGGTCACGGTATTGAAAATGGCGCCGATCTGCCCCTTGCTGATGCCGTCGCGGATCGCCTCTTTCGGATTATCCGGCCCGACGCTGATCAGCCTGAGCTGGCCGATTTTCTCTTCCAGCGTCATCTGTTTCATCAGGTTGGAGACAAAGGCGTCGCGTTGCTGGGCATGGATGCCCTGCGCTATCGGCGTTTCCTGCGCAAAAGCCGGGCTGATGGCCAGACCGGACAACATACTCACCACACAAAGCCATTTCATATTGTTTTATCTCAGGCATGTTCCCGCCGCAGAAGGCCGCGGGAGGGTTAATCAATGTGAGGAAACAGTTTGCCACACTCTGTTTCATCGCAAAGGGAATTCGCATCGTTAATATTTACAAAGCGTTACAGCCGGCGGAAAGGGTTTTCCGCTGCCGGGCGCGGCTGTTGGCGGCCTCCTCGCCGAGGAAACTCACCAGCGCGGCTAATGTCGGCGGCAACGCCGCCCGTTCAGGATAGACCAAATAATAGGCCGCGCCGCTGACCACGCTGAGCGGGAACGGCGTGACGATGCGCTGCGCCTGGATATCTTCCTCCAGCAGGCACAGATCGCCAATGGCGATGCCAAACCCCTGCAGCGCGGCGCTCATCGCCAGATCGAGCGTGTCGAAGTGCTGCGCCTTGCCGGAGGGCAGCGCGTCGCGCCCCGCCGCCTTCAGCCACAGCAGCCAGTCGCGCCGATCGCGCGTCGGGTGCAGCAGGGTTTTATCCGCCAAGTCGGCGAGCGCGGCCGGGCGCGCCAGACTGGGCAGATAGGACGGGGTGCAGACCGGGGTGAGAATTTCATCGAACAGGTGGTGCGCCGTCAGCTTTTTGCCCTGCGGCCGGCCGAACACCACCGCGGCGTCAAAGTGCTCCGCGCCGAAGTCCAGCCCGTGGGATACCGAGGCGGTCAGCTCGATGTGCATTTCCGGCCGCTCGTTCTGCAGCCGGATGATGCGCGGCAGCACCCAACGCATGGCGCAGGTCGGGCATTTGATGCGCAACGTGCCCGGCGGCGCGGCGGCGCGCTCCAGCGCCTCGTCCAACTGCCCCAACGCCTGCTGCACCGGCGCCAACAGCATCGCGCCCTGCGGCGTCAGCGTCAGGCCGCGCGCCCGGCGGATAAACAGCGGGTAGCCCAATCGCTGCTCCAGCCCAAGGATCTGGCGGCTGACCGCGCCCTGCGTCAGGTGCAGCGCCTGGGCGGCATGGGTAAAGTTGAGGCGTTGCGCCACGGCCACAAAGGTTTTCAATACGTCGAGCGACGGCAGCGATATCGGCATTGCGGGCCTCAATTAGGTATGATTTGCATGCATGGCTAGTATGACAAACTTTCCCTTGTCCGCCCACCCGGCCTGATGCTTAATCGTTCGATACGCCCCTTCCTTTTCTGGAGCCCTTCATGCACAGCGCCTGCACACATCGCTCGAAACTGCCGGACGTCGGCACCACCATTTTCACCGTGATCGGCCAGCTCAGCGCCGAACATCAGGCCCTGAACCTATCGCAGGGCGCCCCCAACTTCGCCTGTGAACCGCAGCTGGTCGAAGCGGTGGCGCAAGCCATGCGCGCAGGTCATAACCAATATGCGCCGATGAGCGGCGTGGCGGCGTTACGCGCTGCGCTGGCGGCTAAAGTCGAAACATTGTATGGCGCACGCTATGACGCAGACGAAGAAATCACGGTGATCGCCAGCGCCAGCGAAGGATTGTACTCAGCGATCGGCGCGCTGGTGCACCCGGGCGACGAGGTGATCTACTTCGAACCGGCGTTCGACAGCTACGCGCCGATCGTTCGTCTGCAGGGCGCGACGCCGGTGGCTATCAAGCTGTCGCTGCAGGATCTGCACATTGACTGGGACGAGGTCGCCGCCGCCATCAACGGCAAAACGCGGATGATCATCGTCAACAGCCCGCACAACCCGACCGGCAGCGTGTTCAGCGAACATGACATCGAGCGCCTGACCGCGCTGACCCGCAATACCGACATCGTGATCCTGTCCGATGAAGTTTACGAGCACGTGGTGTTCGACGGCGGTATCCACCACAGCATGGCGCGCCACCCGCAGCTGGCGGAACGCAGCGTGATCGTCTCTTCCTTCGGCAAAACCTACCACGTCACCGGCTGGCGCGTCGGCTACTGCATGGCGCCGGCGGCGCTGATGGACGAGATCCGCAAGGTGCACCAGTTTATGGTGTTCTCCGCCGATACGCCGATGCAATACGCCTTCGCCGCGGCGCTGGGCAACCCGCAGAGCTATCTGGGGCTGGCGGCGTTTTACCAGCAAAAACGCGATCTGTTGGCCAGCGCGCTGCAAGATTCGCGCTTTGAATTACTGCCCAGCCGTGGCAGTTTCTTTATGTTGGCCCGCTTTAGCGGCTTCAGCAGCGAAAGCGACAACGATTTCGCCGTGCGCTTAATCCGCGAGGCGAAGGTCGCGAGCATCCCGCTGTCGGCCTTTTACAGCGACGGCACCGACACCGGCATCATCCGGCTGAGTTTTTCAAAAGATAACGAGACCCTGCTGGAAGGCGCGCGCCGCCTGAGCCAGGTGTAATTTTTTTCGACCATGGGAAAGGGGCACTGATTATGAAAGCACTGAAAACGCTGATCGCCGCAGGATGCCTGCTGGCCGCCGGCTCCACGCTGGCGGCGGAGAATACCCTGCGCTTCGGCCTGGAGGCGCTGTACCCGCCGTTCGAATCCAAATCCGCCAGCGGCAAGCTGGAAGGCTTCGATATCGATCTGGGCAACGCGGTATGCGCCGCCGCCCAGCTGAAGTGCAGCTGGGTGGAAACCTCGTTCGACAGCCTGATCCCGGCGCTGCAGGCGCGCAAGTTCGACGCCATCAACTCGGCGATGAACGTGACCGACCAGCGTCGCCAGGCGATCGCCTTTACCGATTCAATTTACCAGGTGCCAAACCGCCTGATCGCCAAAGCCGACAGCAAGCTGCTGCCGGACGCCAAATCGCTGGCGGGCAAGCACGTCGGCGTGCTGCAGGGCTCGATTCAGGAAATCTACGCCAAGGCACATTGGGCGCCCGAGGGCGTGGACGTGGTCTCCTACCAGGACCAAAATCAGGTTTACCTCGATCTGGCCGCCGGCCGCCTCGACGCCACCCTGGTGATGGCGCCGTCGGGCCAAAGCGGTTTCCTGTCGCAGCCGGACGGCAAGGGCTTCGCCTTTGTCGGCGATGCGGTCAGCGACGACAAAATCCTCGGTGAAGGCATCGCCTTCGGCCTGCGCAAAGGCGACGAAGCGTTGAAGAACAAGCTGAATGAGGCGATCGCCAAGGTGAAACAGCAGGGCAAGGTCGCCGAACTGGCGAAGAAGTACTTTGGGGATATCGACGTTAGCGTGAAATAACCTGCAGGGGCGGCTTAACCGCCCCTGATGCCGTTAGCGGTCGAACACCGAGCTGTTCAGCGCGCGATCCTGCTGATGGCGCTCCAGCGCCAGCTCGATCAAACGCGTAATCAATTCGCCGTAGCCGATGCCGCTGGCGGCCCACAGCTTGGGATACATGCTGATGTTGGTGAAACCCGGCAGCGTATTGATCTCGTTGATCACCACGTTGTTGTCCGGCGTCAGGAACACGTCCACCCGCGCCAGGCCGAAACACTCCAGCGCCTTGAAGGCTTTCAGCGCCACATCGCGAATTTTATCGCTCACCGCCGGCTCGATGGCCGCCGGCACCACCACCTGAGCGCCCTGCTCATTGATGTATTTGGTGTCGTAAGAATAAAAAGCGTCGCTCAACACAATCTCGCCGCACAGGCTGGCCTGCGGTTCGTCGTTGCCCAGCACCGCGCACTCGATCTCGCGGCCGACAATCGCCGATTCCACCAGCACCTTATGATCGAAGCTGAACGCCAGCGCCACCGCCGCGTCGAAGCCGGCGCGATCCTGCACCTTGCTGACGCCCACCGAAGAGCCCTGGTTAGCCGGTTTGATAAACAGCGGCAGGCCCAAACGCTCGCTCAGCTGCTCGAAGCTGAACTTGCCGCGGCTAGCGCGCGTCAGGGTAACGAACGGCGCCACCGCCAGCCCGGCGTCGCGCAGCAGGCGTTTGGTCACGTCCTTGTCCATGCTCACCGCCGAGCCAAGCACCCCGGCGCCGACGAACGGCATATTGGCCATGCGCAGCAGCCCCTGCAGCGAACCGTCTTCCCCCAGCGTGCCGTGCACGATCGGGAAGATCACGTCGAGCTGGCTCAGCGCCCCGGCGTTGCCCGCTTCGATCAGCTGCTGCTTTTCCTGGCCCGGGATCAGCGCCACGTTCTTATTCGAGCGGTTCAGCGCGATCAGCGCCGGGTTTTCCGCATTCAGCAGATAGTTGGAGGCGTCGTTGACGTGCCATTGCCCCTGTTTGTCGATGCCCAGCAGCGTGACCTCAAACTTCTCTTTGTCGATTGCATCCACAATGTTCTTGGCCGACTGCAGCGACACCTCATGCTCAGCCGATTTACCGCCAAAGATCACCCCAACACGTAGTTTAGTCACGCCTAAAATCCTTCTGAAAAATCATGGCAAAAAAACATTGTCATCAAAATAATTGCAGTGGCATCCAACGCAGATGCCGCTTCAAGTATGACGAGGATAATCACAATAAACGCAATGCCCGGCGGCGGCAATCGTTGTCACCAGGAATCTTCTTACGGTGAAAAGCGCTGATGAGGTCTTGCCCAACCCCAGGCAAAAACCGGCCTGCGCCGGTTTCCGTGGTCAGTTCAGTCCTAGCGTCCACTGGGCTATTTTGAAGTAGATGACCAAACCGGTGCCGTCTATCAGCGTGGTGATAAACGGGGCGGACACCACGGCGGGATCGACGCCGAAACGCTTTAACACCATGGGGATGATGGAGGAAACGGTCGCCGCCCACAGCGTAATGCATACCAGGGTCAAACTGACGATAAGCGTGATTTCGTAACCTATCCCCATCATCCATCCGCGAAACGCGCCGGCGCAAGCCAGCGTGAGCGCAATCATGATGGAGGTGGTCATTTCTTTACGCAGCACCTTGCCGATATCCCTCAGGCGCACCTCCCCCAGCGCCATGGCCCGAACGATGGTGGAGGTAATCTGCGTGCCGCTGTTGCCCCCGGTGCCCGTCAATAAAGGGATAAAGAAGGCCAGGGCGATCGCCGCCTCCAGCGCCTCTTCAAAGTGCTGGATAACGGTGCTGGTGTAAGCTTCAGCCACGAACAGCAACAGCAGCCATACGCTGCGCTTTTTCCACAGCTGGAAAGACGATATTTCGAGATAAGGCTTGTCCAGCGGCAAACTGGCCCCCTGCAATTGGGCGTCCTCGGTATTTTCCGCTTCAATAATGCGCGCTATTTCACGTTCGGTGAGACACCCCACCAAGCGGCCATTGTCTACCACGGCGACAATATCCAAATGGCTTGCCGCCAATAGCTCGGCGATATGCTCACGATCGTCGGTAGGCTTAACATGAAAGAAGGTGGTTTCCATCATGTCTTTTATGCGTTCGTCGTCGTGTTCCTCCTGTAATAAACGTTTAACGGAAAGCACACCTACCAACTGCAGCCCGTCCTCGATAAATATCTGCGCCGGCAGATCGCCATTGGAAAGCTGATTTATAAATATGGTCCGGGCCTCGCTGACATAAAGGTCGTGATGCAGAAAAAAGAACTTCTTGTTCATATAACGGGCGATAGCGTCGTCTTCAAAGCGCGCTTTTTCATAATGGATTTGCAGTGCGGCATATGACATTGAAAATACTCCCTATAGAAAGATAAAACCTCATAGGGGCGACAAGACAGGAAAGCATAAGCGGATCCCCACGTCTTGGGTTTAGCACTATACAACGTATCCCCGGGGGGAAGTTATCTTAGCAATGCCTTGATTCGGCTAGCGCTTGTTTTACCCTTGGCGGCCTCTCTCGATGCCGCCAGGGCGATAACTTGTGTTCATATAGGAGCCTCGCCATAACGAGATCGTAAAGCGAGGGAATTATGCCGGTTTTTCCTTACCCTATATGGCCAACGGGTCTGTTGTTGACAGGCGGTTTATATAAGGCTCAAGTAATTAACATCATTAATTCATTATTTTCACAGGTGAATTTAAATTAACCCACAAATCGGCACCGCTATTAACGACCTCCTGATTTACAAAAAAATAATCACTATTACAAAAACTGACATGTCGCCGGGTATTTTATTCACACCCGATTTTCCGTAAATTAATTCCTCTTAATCGGCAGCTACAACGTAAAAATAAAACATCATCACCGGATCAACCGCTGGTATAGGCCATGTAATAAAAAACGGATGAAAATATGAAAACGCTACGACGCAGCATAATGGCGATGTTAATTTTGATCGCTCTCATTCTCGCCAGGTTCTATTTGTTTAACTGAAAAACCGCCCCTTTCATCACTGCCGGTACGCCGGCAGTGCCTCCCCCGCGCGCCGCGGCAATCGGCGCCTTACGCCACATAATGTCAAACCGTCGCCATCCAAAACGTATACATTTCGTATATTGTTCGCTACAGGAGCCGCCGATGGGCATCGTAAAAATTTCAGACGCGCTGCATGACGATCTGCGCCTGGCCAGCCTGACCATGACGCGCTCGATCAACGCGCAGGCCGAGTACTGGATCAAGATCGGCATGCTGGCCGAGTTCCACCCGGAGCTGACCTACCCGCAGCTGGTGAAAAAGATGATGAAAGATAACGCGCTGACGCTGAAGGAGATTGTCGGGTGAAAGAGATTGTGATCAAAACGCCGGAAGAGATTGCCAAAATGCGTCACTCTGGCGCCCTGCTGGCCAGAGTGTTTGCTATGCTCGATGAGGTGATTGTCGAAGGCATTTCCACCATGGAAATTAACGATCGCGCCGAGGCGTTTATCGTCAACGAATTGAAATCGCGGCCGGCCAGCAAGGGGCAATATGATTTCCCCTATGTGCTGAATACCTCGATAGACGAAGTGGTGTGCCACGGCATTCCCTCCGTCAGCAAGATCCTGCGTGCCGGCATGATAGTCAACGTCGACATCACGTTGGAAAACGGCGGCTACATCGCCGACTCCAGCAAAATGTACTGCATCGGCCAGGTTACGCCGCTGGCCAAACGCCTGGTGAACAACGTGTACGAATCGCTGTGGCAGGGCATCCGCGCGGTGAAGCCGGGCGCTACCCTGGGGGATATCGGCCACGCCATTCAGCAGCACGCCGAGCAGGCCGGCTACAGCATCGTGCGTGAGTACTGCGGCCACGGCATCGGCCGCGATATGCACGAAGAGCCGGCGGTGCTGCACTTCGGCCAACCGGGCACCGGCATGGCGTTGCAGGAGGGTATGGTGTTCACCATCGAGCCGATGATTAACCAGGGCGACCACCGCATCAAGCAGAAGAAAGACGGCTGGACGGTAGTGACACGCGACAAAAAGCTGTCTGCCCAGTGGGAACACACCCTGGCGGTTACCGCCGACGGCGTGGAAATTCTGACCCTGCGCGACGAAGAGCGCCGTGCCGGCTACGCTGAAAGATATTAAATTATTAAGCCAATAAATTAACAGGCTAATAAGCTAACAACTTACTAAAACCTACGGGTTACGAAGGGAGATCGGCATGACGCAGTCCTCCAGCGAGGCGTTTCTCAATCAGCTTAAAGACATCGTCGGCGGCCCGCAGTTGCTGACCGGCGAACGCAGCACCGAACGGTACCGCAAGGGCTTCCGCTCCGGCGAAGGCAAGGCGCTGGCGGTAGTCTTCCCGACCCGCCTGCTGCAGCTTTGGCGCATTCTGGAGGCCTGCGTGGCCGCCGACAAGATTGTCATCATGCAGGCGGCCAACACCGGTTTGACCGAAGGCTCAACGCCCAGCGGCAACGACTACGACCGCGATATCGTTATCGTCAGCACCCTGCGCCTCGACCACGTTCAGGTGCTGGACAACGGCAAACAGGTGATCGGCTTCCCCGGCAGCACGCTGAACCAGCTGGAAAAGCTGTTGAAACCCTACGGCCGCGAACCGCATTCGGTGATCGGTTCCTCCTGCATCGGCGCCTCGGTGATTGGCGGCGTGTGCAACAATTCCGGCGGTTCGCTGGTTAAGCGCGGCCCGGCCTACACCGAGATGGCGCTGTACGCGCAGCTGGGCGAAGACGGCCAACTGCGGCTGGTGAACCATCTGGGGATTAAGCTCGGCGATACGCCGGAAGAGATCCTCACCCGGCTGGAGAAAGGCGACTATCGGCCGGAGGACGTCGAGCACGGCGAACTGCGCGCCTCCGACAACGAATACGCCACCCGGGTGCGCGACGTCGATGCCGACACCCCTTCCCGCTTCAACGCCGATAAGCGCCGCCTGTTTGAGGCCTCCGGCTGCGCCGGCAAGCTGGCGGTGTTTGCCGTGCGGCTCGACACCTTCGAAAAAGAAGGCAAAGAGCAGGTGTTCTATATCGGCACCAACGACACCGCCGTGTTGACCGAGCTGCGCCGCCATATGCTGAGCCAATTCGAGAACCTGCCGGTGGCCGGCGAATACATGCACCGCGATATTTTCGACATCGCCGAGGTGTACGGCAAAGACACCTTTATGATGATCGACAAGCTCGGCACCGATCAAATGCCGCGCTTCTTCACTCTCAAGGGGCGCATGGACGCCAGCCTGAACAAGCTGCCGCTGCTGCCGCACAACCTGACCGACCGGCTGATGCAGGGGCTGAGCCATTTTGCCCCCAGCCATCTGCCGAAACGCATGAAGGAATACCGCGAGCGCTTCGAACACCACCTGCTGCTGAAAATGGCCGGGCCGGGGGTGGAAGAAGCGCAGCAGTACCTGAGCCGCTACTTTGCCCAGGCCGACGGCGCGTTCTTCGCCTGCACCGCCGAAGAGGGCAAGAAAGCCTTCCTGCACCGCTTTGCCGCCGCCGGCGCCGCCGTGCGCTACCATGCGGTGCACGCCGACAAGGTGGAAGATATTCTGGCGCTGGACATCGCTCTGCGCCGCAACGACACCGAGTGGTTTGAAACCCTGCCGCCGGAGATCGACAGCCAGTTGGTGCACAAGCTGTATTACGGCCACTTTATGTGCCACGTTTTCCATCAGGACTACGTGGTGAAAAAAGGCGTCGACAGCCACGCGCTGAAAGAGAAAATGCTCGAAATCCTCGACCGGCGCGGCGCCGAATACCCGGCGGAACATAACGTCGGTCATCTGTATGCGGCCAAGCCGGACCTGCAGGCGTTCTACCGCGCCGCCGATCCGACCAACAGCTTTAACCCCGGCATCGGCAAAACCAGCAAACGCAAAGGCTGGGCCGATAACGGACGGTAACCTTTCCAGGGGCGCGTTGATTTTACGTTGCGCGCCCCGGCAAAGCTGATTATATTTAATCCGTTACCCTTTCCCGCACTCAGGAAAATTCATGATTCAGTTTGCGCACACTACAGACCCGACAACCGCGACCCTGCCAGCTGCGGTTGCGTCGTGCGCATCCTCCGCCCCACCCGCCGTTTCTTCTGTCGTCACCGCGGTTGCCGCTTACCCGCCACGCATAGTGGTTGTGCGCTAAGCCAAACCGACTTTTTACCTCCGGCTTTCTCTAAATTTTTGCGCTCAGGCGTAGACCGCCGTGCGTGCCGGAGCCTGTAATTTTCACGACAGGTGAAATGAAATGCGATTACCTTCTCAATGGGCCAATGCCGGCCTGGCTACGCTGTTCGTCCTGCTATGGAGCAGCGGCGCGATCTTCTCCCGCTGGGGTCTGGAGCACGCCTCCGCCTTCGCTTTCCTGTTCTTCCGCTGCGCCATCGCGCTGGCGCTGCTGCTGGCCATCGGCCTGTGGCAGCGGCAATGCCTGCCCGCCCCCGGCACCCGCCGGCGCGTTGCGCTGATTGGCCTGCTGATGATCGGCAGCTACCAGATTTGCTATCTGCTGGCGCTGGAACGGGGTATTACCCCCGGGGTGCTGGCCACGCTGCTCGGCGTGCAGCCGATCCTCACCCAGTTCGTCACCGAACGGCGCTGCGCCGGGCTGCGCGGCCTCGGCCTGCTGATGGCACTGGCCGGTCTGACGCTGGTGGTGTATCAAAGCCTGATGGTGGCCCACTTCTCGCTCATCGGCATGCTGTGCGCCTTTATCGCGCTGGGCTGCATGACCGCCGGCACCCTGTTGCAAAAAGGCATGACCCAGCCACCGCTGGCGGTGTTGCCGCTACAGTACGCCGTCGGGCTGTTGATGTGTACGCTGGTGCTGCCGTTCGAACCGTTGCGGGTGGAATGGCGGCTGGAGTTCGCGTTGCCGCTGGTGTGGATGGCGGTGGTGATATCCGTGCTGGCGACCTTTCTGCTGTACCGCCTGATCCAGCGCGGCAATCTGGTGCAGGTCACCAGCCTGTTTTACCTGATCCCGGCGGTGACCGCCCTGTTGGATTATCTGCTGCTCGGCCACGCGCTGGCGGCGATGAGCCTGTTGGGCATGGCGAGTATCGTGCTCGGCGTGATGCTGGTGTTCCGCAGGCCTTAAAACGCAAAAGCCCCCCGCGCCGGCGGCGCGGGGGCAAAGACTGACTCAACTTAGAATAACCAGGAACCATACCCCCACAGCAGCACCGTCACCCCGAGCAGGAATTCAAGCAGCAGGATGCCGATGGCGAAGGTTGAGCTGGAGAAGATAAACCCTTCCTTGCTGTCGATATTCAGGAAGTGCGGAATGCCCAGATTCAGCAGATAGCCCGAGTAGCACAGGCCGATAATGCCGACGAACAGACACAGCCACACCACCGGGTAGAGCGCCACGATGCCGCTGAGGAACATCGGGGTGGCAACGTAGCCGGCGAACACCATGCAACGGTGCAGGCTGGGGCGCGATTCATAACGGCGCGCCATCCAGTGGATCACTTGCCCCATGATCGCCACGCCTGCCAGCATCAGCAGGTAGAACGCCACGGCGGTATACAATGCGGTAAACATATCGAGCCGGATCGCGTGCCCTTCACCGGAGAGCCAACCCAGCTGCGTGGTGCCGATAAAGGCGCAGACCACCGGGATCGCCGCCAGCAACAGCACGTGGTGGGTATAGAGGTGCGAGACGCTTTCGTTCTCGCTTTTAATGTGTTCGAACTCGGCGCTTGGATGCGCCAGAAGCCCCCAAACGTGATTGACCATGAGACACCTCCTCCATCGCCTTAAGTCGCAATCGGCGAACGAATTTAACACCCCTGACGGATAGCTCCCGTACGAGGATTGCGGTCACGGGGCTCTCTCCCCTGTATTGATTATAGTCTTTTGCTGAAAAAGCGTGCGGAAAGCGCGGAGGCGGCGGCGGTTTGTTTTATAATCCCTCCATTGTGTAATGGCTGAGAGGAATGCCATGTCATCTGCAATAACGCTCCGCCAGGCGGGGATTGTCGACATTGAGGCCGGCCGCAACGTTACCCTGGTCGAACCCTGCAACCTGTACGGCTGCCGCCTCGGCGACGAGGTGTTCGTCGGCCCGTTCGTCGAGATCCAGCGCAACGTCAGCATCGGCGCCCGCAGCAAAATTCAGTCGCACAGCTTTATCTGTGAATACGTGACCCTCGGCGAGGATTGTTTTATCGGCCACAACGTCACCTTCGCCAACGATCTGTTTAAAGACGGCGCCCCCAATGCCGATCCGGCGAGCTGGGGCCGGACGCGCATCGGCGATCGGGTGGCTATCGGCTCCGGCGCCACCGTGCTGGCGGTGAGCATCTGCAGCGGTGCGGTGATCGGCGCCGGCGCGGTGGTGACCCGCGACATCACCCGCCCGGGAATTTACGCCGGCAACCCCGCCCGCCTGATCAGGGAGCTGGCTCGATGATCCCGGCCATTCAGATCGCCGCCGTCGGCCAACTGCCCGCCGGCTACCTGGAAAGCTGCGACTTCAGCTTTCAAATCTCCTGCTACGCCCAGCCGTTGTTCGACACCCCGGTCGACAGCTGGCCAACCAGGCCGGTGGCGCCGTTTCGCAAAAGCTATCCGCCGGCGCCCTTCGTCAACGAAGAAAGCGAGACGTTTCTTGCTCGCCATCGCGGTGAGGCCGTCGGCCATGTCACGCTGAGCAAAAACTGGAATGGCTATACGCTGATTGAAGAGATCGTCGTGGCCGCTCACGTGCGCCGCCTGGGTATCGCCCGCGCCCTGCTGGCGTGCGCCAAAGGTTGGGCGCACAGCCAGGAGACCTCAGGTATGATGCTGGAGACGCAGAACAACAACCTGGCGGCCTGCCGTTGCTACCAGGACAGCGGCTTCATTCTCGGCGGCATCGACCATCTGCTGTATCGCGCGCAGCCGGAAATCGCCGATCATGAGATTGCGTTGTTCTGGTATTTGCCGTTCAACAGCGAAATCGGTTACTGATTTATCGATCGCCATTTACACCATATTTACTTTTTAAGCGCCCATCAAAGGATGCGAACTGTTATCATTTCGATGATAACCAAGCGAAACCATTGGAGGGTTGAATGTACAAGGTTGTTTTACTGATGCTAGTTATAGCCATGGGCGGATGCGCCGCCCGCTCCCCCGCAGTGAACCCAACGGCCCAGCCGACGGGCGCTACGCGCCCCGAGCCGGATACGCAGGCCCGGATGGATGACACTACCTTGCGGCAGCTCAATGACATCCTCGCCCAGCCCATTACCGGGCAAGGCGGCGGCCGCAGCGCCGATCTGATCTCCCGGCAATTCCTCGGCACCCCCTACGTCGCCAACCGGCTGATCGGTTCGCAGGAAACGCCGGAGCATCTGGTGATCGACTTCCGCGGCCTGGATTGCTTTACCTTTATCGACTACGTCGAGGCGTTGCGCACCGCCCATACTCGGGGCGAATTCGTGCGCAACCTGATTAACATCCGCTACGTCAACGGCGAGGTCAGCTTCCCGCAGCGCAAGCATTTCTTCACCGACTGGGCCCAGCGGCCGCAAGCCGTCGCCAAAGACATCACCGCGCAGCTCAGCCCGCGCGCAGTCACGCTGGAAAAAAACCTCAATCTGAAAGCGGACGGCAGCAGCTATCTGCCGGGGCTGAAGAACGTCCGCCGCAGCATTACCTACATCCCCAGCGATAACGTCGACGACAAGGTACTGTCCCAGCTGCGCACCGGCGATTACATCGGCATTTACACCAACCTGGCCGGGCTTGACGTTACCCATACCGGCATCTTCGTGATGACCGACCGCGGCCCGATGCTGCGTAACGCATCGTCACGCAAAGAAAACATGCAGGTGGTGGATTCGCCCTTTATGGATTACGTGCTGGCGACGCCGGGCATTCTGGTATTGCGCCCGCTATAACGGTTATTAGCTATAGCCGTTTGTGCTTAGCAAGCGTTTGACTTCACTACAGCTTCAGGATTATCTGTCAGGACAAAACCAACTGATTTTATTGTTCTTTTCAGGGAGTCTTCGATGACCAAGAGTTGGCGTTACACCCCTCTGCTGGCGGCGTTTGCCGCCGTGCTGGCGCTGCAGGGCTGCGATCAAAAAACGAGTCAGAATCACATCAAGGTCGGGGTGATAAACGGCGCCGAACAAGACGTGGCGGAGGTCGCCAGGCAGGTGGCGAAAGAGAAATACGGCCTGGACGTGGAACTGGTGGGCTTCAGCGGCTCGCTGCTGCCAAACGAGGCCACCGACAAAGGCGATCTGGACGCCAACGTGTTCCAGCATCGGCCGTTCCTCGAGCAGCAAAACAGGGAGCACGGCTACAAGCTGGTGGCGGTCGGCAACACCTTCGTATTCCCGATGGCCGGCTACTCGAAGAAGATCGCATCGCTGAAAGAGCTGCAGGACGGCGCGGTGATCGCCATTCCCCTCGATCCGACCAACCTCGGCCGCGCGCTGCTGCTGCTGGAAAAAACCGGCCTGATTACGCTGAAGCCGGGCAAGGGGCTGCTGCCCACCGCGCTGGACATCAGCGCCAACCCGCATAACTACAAAATCATGGAGATCGAAGGCGCGCAGCTGCCGCACCTGCTGGACGATCCGAAAGTCACCGTCGCTATCATCAGCACCACCTACATCAACCAAACCGGGCTGACGCCGACCAAAGACGGCATCTTTATCGAAGACAAAGATTCGCCGTACACCAATATCATCGTCACGCGCGAAGACAACAAGGATGCGCAGAACGTGCAGAACTTCGTCAAGGCCTATGAGTCGGATGAAGTGAACAAGGCCGCAGAGAAAATCTTCAACGGCGGTGCGGTAAAAGGCTGGTAGCCCCTGCAGGATCACCCGTGGCGGGCGCCGCTGGCCGGGCCCGCCGCTTTCCCATCATTTTTGCTTTCGCGCTCTTGACCCTCACGCAACGTCAGGCTTTAGTATTCCTGCACGCACCGGGGAGGAGTGACCCATGTTATTGAAAATAGGCGAACTGGCGCGCCGTTCCGGCATCACCGTCAGAACGCTGCATCACTACGACAGCATAGGCCTGCTGGTCCCTTCTGCGCGTTCCGACGCCGGTTATCGTTTGTACGACCGGGCTGACATCACCCGCCTGCACCATATCCAGGCGCTGCGGCGCCTGGGCATGAAGCTGGCGGAAGTTGGGGCGATTTTGGAACGTTCCGGCCTGGCGCTGCCGGCGGTGATTGAACAACAGATTGCCATGTTCGATCGGCAGCTGGCGCAAATCGCCGCGCTGCGCGGCAGGCTGCAGCATATGCACGCCCAGCTCACCGCCGGGAACGAGCCGGAACTGAACGACTGGCTGACTACGTTGGAGTTAATGACCATGTACGACAAATATTTCACCGCCGATGAGCTGGCGCAACTGCCCTTCTATCAGGCCGACGCGGCCCGCAATCAGGAATGGGCCGCGTTGGTGAACGACGTGGGCCAATTGATGGCGAGCGGCGTCGAACCCCAGGCGCAACCAGCGCAGGCCCTGGCGCGCCGTTGGATGCAGATGCTGGAGCGCGATACCGCCGGCAATCCGGCCTTCCTCACCCGGCTTAACGCCATGCATGCCGAAGAACCCGCGATACGCGAACAGACCGGCATCACGCCGGCCATGACCGACTACGTGACCCGCGCCTTTGCCGAAACCAAGCTGGCGATTTATCAAAAGTACCTGTCGGAAGAAGAGTATGCCCACGTGCGCCGCCACTACTTCACCCGGCTGCAGGAATGGCCGGCGCTGATCGCCCGCTTCCATCAGGCGCTGCAGGACGGCGTGCCGCCCGACTCGCCGCAGGCGAGGCAACTGGCGGCCAACTGGCTGGAGCTGTTCCAGTCTTATGCTGGCCCCAGTCCGGCAACCCAAATGAAAATCCGCCAGGCGATGGACCGGGAACCGACGCTGACCGAAGGCACCTGGCTGACCCCGGCGCTGCTGGACTATTTGCGCCAGGCGGTCGGCCACCTGATGCGCGGCTGACGCTATTTACCCGGCGGCATCCACCAGCCGGACGATGCCCGCCACGTCGGCAAAGCACTCCAGCAAAAACGCCGTAACGGCGACAATGCCCGGTGCATGGCGAATATCGTCGTGCACCGTCAGCCAGATTTCTCGCCGTAATGTCCGCTGCGGCACCAACCGTTGCAGGCCGCCGCCCTGAGCCAAAAAATGCGGTAACAGCGCCACGCCGGCACCGGCGACCGCGGCGGCGGCCTGGATCATCAGATCGTTACTGCGCAACACCATTGGCCGGGGGCCGGCCTGTTCCAGCAGCCAGCGCTGCTGTGCCGGAGCGGCAAGCTCATCGTGGTAACCGATAAAACCGAGCGCCGAGTCCGGCGTCACCCGCAAATAGTCGGCGCTGGCGTACAAGCCAAACTCCGTGGTGCCGATTTTCCTCGCCACCAGATCGCTTTCGCTGGCGCGGCTGAGCCGAATAGCGATATCGGCCTCGCCGCGCAGCAGAGACAGGTTAGCGGTATTCGCCAGCAGAATTAACCGCAGTTCGGGATGACGCCGCCGCAGTTCACCGAGACGCGGCGCGATCAATGTCAACCCCATCACCGGCGGCACACTGAGCGTAACCTCACCCGAAACGCCGTGCCGCCCGGCAAGCGCGGCCCTGCTGACGGCAAACGCATTGAGCATCATATCGTCCCCCTGAGCGGCGATACGCTGCCCGTCAGCGGTCAGCAGGTAACTGCGCGGGCGGCGATCCACCAGCTTTAGCTGCAGCGCCGCCTCCAGGCTGGCAATGCGCCGCGCGACGGTGGCGTGATCGACCTGCAGGCTGCGCGCCGCGCCGGACAGCGATTTCTCGCGGGCGAATACCATGAAGTAGTGCAGATCTTCCCAATTGAACATGGGTATTTTCTCACATCTCAGGTGAATTTATGGGGAATTCTACCGCAAAGACATCGGGCGCAAACTGTTTTCTGACCGCATTATCACCGAAGGAAAAAGACATGCATAAATCTCTGCCGCTGGCCTATGTGGGCGTCATCATCGCCAACTTTTTTTGGGGCACCAACTTTAATGTCGGTGCCTACATCATCGCCCACCAGGCGCCGCTCAGCGCGCTGATCGAACGCTTTAGCCTTACGACGCTGGCGCTTATGCTGCTGTTTGGCCTGCGCGGGCAATTGCGTCTAAGCATATTGAAAACCCACTGGCGAGCTTATCTCATCCTGGGCCTGTTAGGCTTTACGCTGTTCAACACCAGTATTTTCCTGGGCCTGCAGTTCACTACGCCGGTCAACGGCGCCCTGATCCTCGCCACGACTCCGCTGTGGACGTTGGTATTCAGCGTCATTTGGGAGCATGAAAAGCTCAGCCCGCCGCGCATCGCCGGTTTGCTGGCCGGTTTTATCGGCGTGGCGCTGGTTATCACCAAAGGAAACATCCAGACGCTGCTGCGGCTGGACATTAGCCCCGGCGACGGCATTATTCTTTTCGGCACTCTGGCCTTAGCGCTGAATATGGTCGGTACCCGCCGCCTGGTGCACGACGCTACCGCCATCGAAACCACCAGCTATTCCATGCTGTTCGGCACGCTGGCGTTGCTGCCGCTGGGCATGCTGTTCGAGGATCCCTGGCAAAATATGTCCACCGCTACGCTCAGCGTGCATGCGGCGATAGTGTACCTGGCGCTGGGTGGCTCATTGCTGGCTTATCTGCTGTGGTTCAATGGCCTGGAAAAACTCGGTTCGGTGCGCACGGCAATATTCTTTAACCTGGCCCCGGTATTTACCATGCTGATCGACGCCCTTAGCGGCAGCGTCCCGAATATCTGGCAATTAGCCGGCGCAGCCTGGGTCATCGTTGGCGTAATGCTTGTATCTGGCGTGCTGACACACTTTCCCTGGCCGCGCCCGGCGTCCCGGCAGCCATAGGTTTTTCTTATCTTCACATAAGAAAGCCCGATTTACCTTCGCCTCGGGCGGGGAGCATAATGCGGTTATCCACTGATTTGCCAAGGTAAACAGAACCGCCATGACGTTCTCCGCCCCGGTATTGCTCCTCGCTGACGCCACGCCCGACGATATGGCTGCGGTGCAGCAAATTTACGCCCACCACGTGTTGCACGGCGCGGCCTCATTCGAAGAAACCCCGCCGACGCTGGCGGAAATGCAGCAGCGGCTCGGCAAGGTGCGGGAAGCCGGGCTACCCTGGCTGGTGGCCAGGAGCGAAGGCCGCATCCTCGGCTACTGCTACGCCACCCCTTACCGACCGCGCCCCGCTTACCGCTATACGGTAGAGGATTCGGTGTATGTCGCCGCCGGCCAACAGGGCAACGGCATCGGCCAAGCGTTGCTGGCGGCGCTGATCGCCCGTTGTGAACAGGGGCCCTGGCGGCAGATGCTGGCGATCGTCGGTGACGCCGCCGCCAATCGGGGCTCGCTGGCGCTGCATCAAAAGCTGGGGTTTCACAGCGTGGGCACGCTGAAGGCGGTGGGATTCAAACTGGGGGAATGGCGCGATACCCATATCATGCAGCGCACGCTGGGGGACGGCGGCGACAGCCGGCCGTAACGTCAGAGAGAGGGGGCGCAAAACGCCCCCTCGACTATCAGGCGGTGAAGCGTGCGCGGATAGCGCCCAGCGCCGATACCACCGCCAACACCACGCCGCCGGCAATCAGGCCGAACACCACGTTCAGCAACGCCGGGATCGCGCCCTGCAGAATATGCCCGAAGTTAGGTACGACGGTGGCGTAAGACGCCCAGTCTTCGAACAGATGGTGCACCGGCGGCAGGCCATGGGTGAGGATGCCGCCACCGACCATAAACATGGCGACGGTGCCGACGATCGACAGCGTTTTCATCAGATAAGGCGCGGCGCTGACGATGCCGCCGCCGATGGAGCGCGCCAATGCGCTGCTTTTGCGGCTCAGGTACAGCCCCAGATCGTCGAGCTTGACGATACCCGCCACGATGCCGTAAACGCCAATCGTCATCACGATGGCGATGCCGCACAGCACGATCACCTGTTGGCTGAAGCTGGCGCCGGCGACGGTGCCCAGCGTGATGGCGATAATCTCGGCGGACAGCACAAAGTCGGTGCGTATCGCCCCCTTGACCTTGCGCTTTTCATAGGCAGTTGCGTCCTCATTGACGTCCAGCGCCTCTTGTTTCTCCTCCCCCGCCTCTTTACCCCGGCTCAGGCTATGGAAGACTTTTTCAAATCCCTCGTAGCACAGGTAGGCGCCGCCCACCATCAGCAACGGCGTAATCGCCCAGGGCGCGAAGGCGCTGATCAACAACGCCAGCGGCACCAGGATCGCCTTATTGATAAACGATCCCTTGGCGACGCTCCACACCACCGGCAGTTCGCGGTCGGCCTTAACCCCGGTGACCTGCTGCGCGTTGAGCGCCAGATCGTCCCCCAGCACGCCGGCGGTTTTTTTCGCCGCCATTTTGGTCATCAGCGAGACGTCGTCCAGCAGTGAGGCGATATCATCAATTAACGTCAGTAAGCTACTTCCGGCCAAAGCGGTTCATCCTTTTTAAAATCGTGAGTTATTGCTGGTTTAGCATAGCGGTAAACGCCCGCCGATGTGTATCGGATAAAATCCGTTTTCTACACGGCGGCTCAGCCGAGATCCCCCGCCGGCACGTTCAGTTGCCAGGACAGGCCAAAGCGATCGTTAAGCCAGCCGAAACGCGCGCTGAAGCCGTAATCATCCAGCGGCATCAACACCTTTCCCCCCTCCGCCAGCCGCGCAAACACCCGCTCCAACTCGGCTTCGTTGGCCAGATTGACGAACAGGGATACCGCCGGGGTGAAGCCGAAGTCGTGACTGATCGGGCTGTCGATAAACACCAGGTTCTGCCGGTCAAAATCGATGGCGGCATGCTTGATAAGCCGCTTGCCGTCCGGTGTCGCGTCATAATGCTGGACCTGCTGCACCCGGAAGCGCTCAAACAGCTCGCTGTAGAGATCGATCGCCTGCCCGGCGGCGCCCTGGAACATCACAAAAGTGGAAACCTGGCTCATGAGATCCTCTGCCGTAAACGATAGGGTATTAATGGAGAATAGCGGATAAGCGCAGCAACGCACCGGCGATATCTGCGTGCGGGACGTGACGGCAGCGTGAGAGAGGTTTGTCATCAAGCGGCCTGCGGCAAGCGCGGCAGGCCGTAAAACGGATTACTCGGTTTCGTTCTTCGCCAGGCGGGCGTCTTTCTGCCGGCGATAGTCGCGGGCGGCGGCCGGGATCGGCGTCACCTTACCGGTTTCAATCCAGCTGCGCAGGCGGTTGGCGTCGGCAAAATGGGTGTACTTGCCGAACGCATCCAGCACCACCAGCGATACCGAACGGCTGCCGATCATGGTGCGCATCGCCAGGCAGTGGCCCGCTTCGTTGGTAAAGCCGGTCTTGGTCAGCTGAATGTTCCATTTCGGGTTGTACACCAAATGGTTGGTGTTGCGGAACGGCAGCTGATAGTTGGGATCCCTGAAGCTGGCCGTACGCTCGGTGGTGGTGCTGAGCTGGCCAATCAGCGGGTACTGTTTGGTGGCGATCAACAGCTTGGTCAGATCGCGCGCGGTCGAGACGTTATGAATCGACAGCCCGGTCGGCTCCACATAATGGGTGTTGGTCATGCCGAGCGCTTTGGCCTTGGCGTTCATCGCGTTGATAAAGGCGTTATAGCCGCCCGGATAATGGTGAGCCAGGCTGGCGGCGGCGCGGTTTTCCGACGACATCAGCGCCAACAGCAGCATGTCCTTGCGGCTGATTTCGCTGTTCAGGCGCACCCGCGAGTACACCCCTTTCATTTCCGGCGTCTGATGGATATCCACCGACAGCATTTCATCCAGCGGCAGATGGGCGTCCAGCGTTACCATCGCGGTCATCAGCTTGGTGATCGAGGCGATCGGCACCACTTCGTCGGGGTTGCGCGCGTACATCACCTTATGGGTTTGCATATCCACCACCATGGCGCTGCCGGACGCCAGCTCAGGCTGGGCGGCGTGCGTGGCCGCGGCGTTGTCGCTGGCCAGCGCGCGCGGCGCGAAGCCTGCTCCTGCCTGCAAAGCGAGCAGGGTTAGTACCAAAACACGTATTTTCACATGCATTACTCTGAAATGGGGGCTTGAACTTAGCGGATTATATGTGAGGGTTCGGCGGTTGGCACTGGGATTGTGCGGCGGATTTGTGACAAATTCTGTCGGACCAAAAACGGCGAAAACCGCAGGCGCTCTGGGATGGGCGCCCGCGATTGAAAAGTTACAGCGCCGGCTGCCAGGCCGACTGCGGCAACAGATACAAACCGGGCGCCTGCTGCGCCCCGGCGCCGACGATGTGGCCGATGCCGGCCGCCATCACCGCCAGCGTCACGTCGAAGGCATTCAGGCTGTCGCCGTAGCCGGCGGTGAGGTTGAACATCGAGCCGTTGGCCAGTAAGTAGAGCTGTTTGTCCGCAAGTTGGTAAGCGTTAACAAACGGCATTGGTTCGCTGTGCGGCAGCGCCTGCAGGAAGCCGACGTCAATCTCTTCCGCCACGTGGCCGACGTTGAGGATAAACGCACCGTCCCTGACCTGCTGCAAATGCCGGGCCGACAGTACGTTCTTCGCCCCGGTGGCGGTGGCGATCACGTCCGCCTGGCCAACTGCCGTCGCCAGGTCGACCACCGCCCAGCCGTCATAACGCGCCTGCAGCGCCCGCGCCGGATCGATCTCCGCCACTATCACCTGGCCGCCGTAGGCTTTGGCCGACGCCGCCACCCCCTGCCCAACCAGCCCGTAGCCAATCACCAGCACGCATTTTTCGTGCAGCGTCAAATGGGTGGTCTGGAAGAAGGTGTGCCAGGCGGTCAGGCCAACCATATGGCGGTTGTGCAAGCCTTCCTTCACCGGCAGATCGTCCCAGTTGAAGATCGGATAGCGCGGCGCCATGCCGTTCAGGCGGCTGATGCCGGACCCGGTGGCCTCCAGCCCGGCGACGATCTGCGGCCCTTCCGCCGTCTGATGCAGGCGCGTGGTCAGATCCGCCCCCATCTCGCACAGGTGGGTCGGCTGCCAGGCCAGGGCGCGATCAAAAGAGTCCGACCAGTCGGCGGCGCTCATGTCGCGCCAGGCATGGGCCTGCGCGCCCCGCCGCTCCAGCCAGGCGACCACGTCATCCTGCACCGTGGTCGGGTTGCAGGTGGTCAGATAGACCGCTGCCCCCTGGTCCAATAGCCCGGCCACCAGCGGCGCCATCTTCAGATCCAGGTGCATATTGCACGCCAGACGCACCCCCTTGAGATCCGGCAGAGCGGCCACCGCCGCACGGGTGCGCGGCATATGGCGCATCGCCCAATCCAACTCGCTTGCAAAATCCTGATACATCCGTTGCTCCTCTGGTGCGCCACGCCGCCGGGGCGTGGCAAAATAATTCATCCCGCGCGGCTCAGCCGTTTGATCGCCTGCGGCGACAGGCCAAATACCCGCACAAACGCCCGCCGCATGCGTTCCGGATCGCTGAACCCCACCGCCCGGCCGATGGCCTCCAGCGTTTCGCTGCTCTCTTCGATCCGCACCCTGGCCGCCTCCACCCGCAGCTGTTCGATCACCTTGGCCGGCGTCTGGCCGGTTTCCGCGCGGAACAACCGGCCAAACTGACGCTCGCTCAGGCAGGCGGCCGCGGCCAGATCGGCCACCGCCAGCGGCCGCTGCAAATGCTCGCGGGCAAAAGAGAGCGCGGTGCGGATGCGATCCGACGACGGATTCAGCGCCAGCAGCAACGAATACTGCGACTGGCCGCCGGGGCGCCGGTGATACACCACCAGTTGGCGCGCCACACCGGCGGCAATCTTCTCGCCAAGATCGTCCTCAATCATCGCCAGGGCCAGGTCTATACCGGCGCTGATGCCGGCCGAGGTCCAGATATCCCCGTCCCGAATGAAAATCCGGTTGCTGTCGACCCGAATGCGCGGATAGCGCTGCTGCAGCTGCGCCGCATGATACCAATGCGTAGTGGCGCGTTTGCCGTCCAGCAGCCCGCAGGCCGCCAGAATAAACGCGCCGGTGCACACGCTGGCGATGCGCCGGGTCTGCCGGCGCTGGGTCAGCAAGAAATCCACCAGCACCGGCGACTGCGCCGCCGCCACGTTGCCGCGCCCGCCGGCCACCACCAGCGTATCGAAACGGGCGTTATGGCAAGGCTGAGTGGCGATCTCCACCCCGGCGGAACTGGTCACCGCCCCGCCCTGCGGCGAGATCGCCAGGCAGCGGTAAGCCGGCGTGTCGGTGAACTGATTGACGTTGTCGAACGCCGCCAGCGGCCCGGCAAAGTCCAACAGGTTGAAACCGGGAAAAACCACGAAACCGATCGTTTTCATGATGGCGCTTTTTGAGGGTTATCCGTCATATCAGCCAAAAATAGAGCAGTTATTATTGCCCAGGTCAAATAACAAAACTGAGGCGAATATCATGTCTGAACCGTTAGTCGTTGTTTTTCCGATCTACCAGGGCGTCACCCAGCTCGATTTCACCGGCCCGCTGCAGTTTCTGCGCCGCATGCCGGGCGCGGAAATCATCGTAGCCTCGATCGGCGGCGCGGACATCGCCTCGGAGGGGCTGCACTTCACGCAGTTGCAAAGGTTGGAGGAGGTCAACCGCTGCGACGTACTCTGCGTGCCGGGCGGCAGCGGCTGCGCCCAGGCGCTGGAGGATGCGGACTTTATGCGCCAGATCCGGCGGCTGGGCCAGCAGGCCCGCTATCTGACGTCGGTCTGCACCGGCTCGCTGATCCTCGCCGCCGCCGACCTGCTGCAGGGCAAACGCGCCGCCTGCCACTGGTCGATGCGCGACAGCCTGGCGCTGTTCGGCGCCATCCCAAGCAGCGCGCGGGTCGAGCGCGACGGCAATGTGATCAGCGGCGGCGGCGTCACCGCCGGCATCGATTTCGCGCTGGCGTTAATCGCCGAGCTGCACGGCGAGGAAACCGCCCAAATGATCCAGCTGTACCTGGAATACGCCCCGGCGCCGCCGTTTGCCGGCGGCACGCCGGAGCTGACGCCGCCGCACATTCTGGCGAAGGTGCAGACGCAAATGGCGGACAGCCTGCGGCTGCGGCGTGAACAGGTGGCGCAGATAGCCGCCCAGCCGTAGCGAACGGGCGTATACTTACCCTTATGCGTCAGCCACATAAGGAGTAAAGAATGACCGATTTGGCCCACTACATTACGGAATATGGCTACTGGGCGCTGTTTATCGGCTGCCTGGCGGAGGGGGAAACCATCACCCTGCTCGGCGGCATCGCTGCACATGACGGGCTGCTGCACTGGCCGTGGGTGATTGCGGTAGTGGCCTTTGGCGGCACGCTGGGCGATCAGCTGCTGTATTTCGTCGGCCGCCGCTACGAAGGCCGGGTGATGTCCCGGCTAAAAGGCCAGGAAAAACGCATTGCGCGCGCCAGACGATTGATCGCACGCCACCCGACGCTGTTCGTGATTGGCGTGCGCTTTATGTATGGCTTCCGCATTATCGGCCCGGTGCTGATCGGCGCCAGCAGGCTGCCGCCTGCGCGCTTCGTGCCGCTGAACATTTTAGGCGCGGTGCTGTGGGCGACAATTTTCGTGATGCTCGGCTACTTTGGCGGCCAGGCGATCGAAAGCTTCGTCAGCGGTTTCGACAAAAAGCTCTCCAGCCTGCTGTTTGTCGCGCTGGCTATCGCCGCCATCCTGTTGCTGCGTTTCTGGTGGCGGCGACGCCATGCCGATTAAGCTCAGCGGTTCAGCATCAGCTTCAGGCCAAGCAGCGCCAGCACGCCGCCGCCCAGCCGATCAAACCAGGCTTTGAACCGCAGATAGACCCGGCGCGGGCGCGGTGAAGACAGCACATAGGCCACGAAGGCGTACCACAGCACGTCGACCGTCAGGGCGATCAGCGGCAGCAACAGATACATCGGTGGAGAGATTTTATGGCTGAGCAGCGCGGCGAATACGCTGCCGAAGACAATGGCGGTGTTCGGGTTGCCTAACTGGGTCAGCAGGCCGGCAGTAAAGGCGTTGCGAAACCCCAGTTGCCGGCTGCCGGCCGCCCCGATGTTCAACGGGCGGCTGGCGCCGCGCAGCATGTTAAACGCCAGATAGATTAGGTAAGCCCCGCCCAGCAGCTTGAGCGTGCCGTACAGCCAGGGCACGGCCAGCAGCAGTGACTGCAAGCCTAACAAGGCCAGCAGCGCAAAAATGAAGCAACCGACGCCCATCCCCAATGCGACCGCCATGCCGTCAAACCGTGAAGAAGCCACTGCGGTACGCGCCACCAAAATAAAACTCTGCCCCGGGCTCATTGCCCCCAGCGCAATCGCGCCGGTAATGCTCAATATCGACAGCGCCGTTTCGCTCAACATGCCTTTTCTCCCGTTATTATCCCCTGCTCAAACTAGCGCAGGGTTGAAAACAAAAGCAATGGCGTTTCTTTAAGATCCCTGCGGCGCATCGCGCATCAGGGCCACCAGCTCGCGGGCGGCCCTGTCCTGCGGCCGGTTTTTCAGCCAGATCAGGTGCATCGGCAGGCGCAGCTCATTCTTGGTGTTTTTGAACTTCAGCCGCACCAGCCGGCCCTGCGCCAACAGCGGGGCGGTCAGAGACAGCGGGAAATTGCCCCAACCCAGCCCCGCCTCAACCATGCTCAGCGCCATCGGCAGGCTGTCGGTACGCCAGTAAGACTCCGCCACCCGGGGGCGCAGATCGACGACCGGCAGATCGCGGCTGGCCACCATGATCTGCCGCACGTTGACCAAATCCTCAAGAAACAGCTCATCCGCCGCGCCCCGGATTGCCGGATGCTGCGGCGACAGCGTCGCTACCAGCGACTCCGCGCCGACAAAATGAAACTGCTCCGCGCTGTTGATATTCAGGCCGCCGAACGCCAGAGCGACGCTCACCCTTTGCTGATGCAGCATGTGCAGCACGTCATCCTGTGGCGCGGCCAGCACCTCGATATCCAGCAGCGGGTAGCGTTGCGACAGCGTTTGCACCGCCGCCAGCAATGCGGCGCTGTTGATGTCCGAAGCCACGCCGATCGACAGCCGGCTCTCCAGCCCCTGCGAGAGCTCGATGGCGTGCACCTGCAGCTGTTTGAGCTGTTCGGCGATCAGCCGCGCGTGCGGCGCCAACGCCAGCGCCAATGCGGTCGGCGTCGGCTCGCGGTGCGTGCGGTCAAACAGTTGAAAACCGAGCTCCGCCTCCATGTTGGCGATCCCCATGCTGACCGCCGAAGGCACGCGCCGCAGCGCCCGGGCGGCGGCGGAAAACGACCCGCGATCCAGCACCGCCAGGAACAGCTCGATATTGTCGCTGGAAAAGTTCATTGCCTCATCTGTCAGCTTAACTGACAGCTCCTGACTTTTTCTATCAATAGGATTGACGCTATCTTAGCCGCCGAGGCCCAAGAGGCAACAAAAAATGAGTCAGGAGAACACAATGCAAGGCGTTAAACGCAAACTGGTGTATGTCACCGCCTATGAAATTATCGGTATGACGATCTCGGCGCTCGGGCTGGCGTTGCTTTCCGGCCATGCGCCGAGCAGCACCGGGCCGCTGGCGGTGGTGATCACCAGCATCGCGGTGAGCTGGAACTTTATTTACAACTATTTGTTCGAAGGGTGGGAAAGCCGCCAGGCTTCGCGCACCCGCACGCTCAAACGCCGCGTTCTGCATGCGGTGGGCTTCCAGCTGACGCTGGTGGTGTTCCTGATCCCGCTGATCGCCTGGTGGATGGGCATCACGCTGTGGCAGGCGCTGCTGCTGGACATGGCGCTGATTATCATCATCCCCTGCTACACCTTCCTGTTCAACTGGGCGTTCGACAAGCTGTTTGGTCTGCCGGCATCCGCCCTGCCGGCCGGTGAATCGGCCTAAGCTCCCGTGTAAAGAGGCCCGCTGCGAATACGCGATGCGCAGCGGGTTAAACATTATTCCCGCCCTTATTTTCCGCCGCGAAATATAAGAACAACCCCCTGTAATTTGCACGGTAATTATTATTTTGTGATTTTAATCACTTTTTATTCCTCGATATTTCCGTCTTGATAAATTAATCCATCTTATTGAATAATATCTTCTTTTATATAAAGATTAAAAAATAAACACAATTGTTCACGATTTATGCGCAGGTTTTTTTGCCACATTTACGGAGAAAAGGTAGCATGCTTCGCCGTTATTTAATGACGGCTGTATACACAATAAACAGCAGAATGATGCCACGACCTCATTCTCATCGCGATTGCCGCTGGCAATCGTTTGCTCTCGTTAAGAGCAGGGTTAACCACAGACAGGTAAACAGGACGGATGATGCACTCACATAAAAAGTCTGCGCATGACAAACACGCAGCCAGAAGACGTTGGTTAGACTCCCATGACTCCGGTTATCACAAGAGCATGGGCAACCGGCAGATACAAATGATCGCCATCGGCGGTTCGATCGGCACCGGCCTGTTCCTCGGCACCGGCGGCCGGCTGGAATTGGCTGGGCCGGCGTTGGCGCTGGTCTATCTGGTGTGCGGGATTTTCTCGTTCTTTATTCTGCGCGCGCTGGGCGAGCTGGTGCTGCACCGCCCCTCCAGCGGCAGCTTCGTGTCTTACGCCCGTGAGTTCCTCGGTGAAAAAGCCTCTTACGTCGCCGGTTGGATGTACTTCCTCAACTGGGCGATGACCGGCATCGTCGATATCACCGCCGTGGCGCTGTACATGCACTATTGGGGCACCTTCGCCGACGTGCCGCAGTGGCTGTTCGCGCTGTGCGCCCTCGGGGTGGTCGCCACCATGAACATGATCGGCGTGAAGTGGTTCGCCGAAATGGAGTTCTGGTTCGCGCTGATCAAGGTGGTCGCCATCGCGCTGTTCCTGGTGGTGGGCGTGGTGTTCCTCGGCACCGGCACTCCGGTGGCGGGCCATACCACCGGCCTGCACCTGATTACCGAAAACGGCGGCATGTTCCCGCACGGCCTGCTGCCCGCGCTGGTGCTGGTGCAAGGGGTGATTTTCGCCTTCGCCGGCATTGAGCTGATCGGCACCGCCGCCGGCGAGTGCAAGGATCCGGCCAAAATGATGCCGAAGGCCATCAACAGCGTCATCTGGCGCATCGGCCTGTTCTACGTCGGTTCGGTGGTGCTGCTGGTGCTGTTGCTGCCGTGGAATGCCTACCAGGCGGGCCAGAGCCCGTTCGTTACCTTCTTCAGCAAGCTGGGCGTGCCTTACATCGGCACCATCATGAACATCGTGGTGTTGACCGCCGCGCTGTCTAGCCTCAACTCCGGCCTGTACTCCACCGGCCGCATCCTGCGTTCGCTGGCGATGGGCGGCTCGGCGCCGAAGTTCATGGCCAAAATGAGCAGCCAGCAGGTGCCCTACGCCGGCATCCTGGTCACCTGCGGCATCTACGTGATCGGCGTGGTGCTGAACTACCTGGTGCCTTCGCGGGTGTTCGAGATCGTGCTGAACATCGCCTCGCTGGGCATCATCGCCTCATGGGCGTTTATCATCGTCTGCCAGATGCGCCTGCGCAAAGCGGTGCGCGAAGGCCGCGCCCAGCCGGTTTCCTTCAAAATGCCCGGCGCGCCCTTCACTTCCTGGCTGACGCTGGCGTTCCTGCTGGCGGTGGTGGTCATGATGGCGTTCGACTACCCGAACGGCACCTGGACCATCGCCACCATCCCGGTGCTGGCAGTGCTGCTGACGCTGGGCTGGTTCGGCCTGCGCAAGCGCGCGCAGGAGGTGAAGCTGGAACAGCAGGCGCACGAAGAGCAATCGACGCGCTAATCCGTCGAACCGCCCCAACCGGGGCGGTTTTTTTATCCGCTACAGCCGGCCGTAGAAGGTCATTCTGGCGCTTTCCGACAGCATCACGTCCGGCTGGGCGTTGTAAGCCAGCACCACCAGCATGCGGGTAGTTTTGCCCTCGGTGGGCGTCACCCGGTGCATGGCGTTGCGCCCGCGGAACAGCACCAGATCCCCCTCTTCTATCGCCAACCGCTTCACCGCCCGCTGGCCGTCCAGCACCTGCGTCACCCCGGCGTAGTTCATCTCCCCGCCGTCGGCGTCGCGCAGGTTCTCCACGTATTCGAAACGCCCGCCGGCTTCGGGTTTCTGTATCAGCAGCGTGATGGCGAACGACGAATTGTCGAAATGCCACCCCAGCTCTTGCCCTTGGTGCGCGTAATGCAGGTTGATCGAAGACAGCCGATCGGCATAGGGGTAAAGCTGCCGCTCCCCCAGCACCGCACAGAGAAAATCGCGAAACGCCTGGGCGTTGTACAGGGTACGCAGCGGCGATTGCGCCGGAATGTCCTCATCGGTGATGCAGCCCTTGGAGGACACCACCAGCCGGTTGCGCGCATGCTCGGCGGGCAGGCTGTCGTCGTGCGGCCGCAGATAGACGTTGTGGCTGTTGGCGGCGTAAAACGCCGCCGGGCTGTGCTCCGCGCCTTCCAGCCGCACGGTGGCCAGCGCGGCGCGGCTGAGAAAACCCGGCAGCACCAGCGCGCCTGCGGCATCCAGCGTCTGGCGGCAGCGGGCCTGAAAGGCGGCCTCGCCGATCGGGTTAGCGGATAAATCAACAATATGAGCGAGTTGCTGCATGACATTCCCCTGAGTGCGCATTGGCCGGATAGGCTCACTGTAGCGAATGTCGCATTGCCGCCATAACAAAAATACGTTATGGATAAGCTAACCAATTCTTAGCGATAAGCCCGTTATGAACGCACCTTCACGCGCACGCCTGCCAAAGCTGAGCGCCATTCTGGCGTTTGAAACCGCCGCCCGCACCGGCAGCCTGGCCAGCGCGGCCGACAGCCTGGCGCTCACCGCCGCCGCCGTCAGCCAGCAGATCCGCCAGCTGGAGCAGCATCTGGGCATCACCTTGTTCACCCGCGCCAAAAGCGGCGTAACGCTGACCGAGCAAGGCGCCGACTACCTGGCCTACGTGCAGCAGGCCTTCGAGACGCTGCGGGTGGCGCAGCAGCACGTTGACCGCCAGCGCGGCAAGCACACCCTGACGGTATTTGCGCTGCCGGCGCTGGCGTCGAAATGGCTGAATCCGGCGCTAGGCGACTGGCTGGCGCGCTACCCCGAGCTGGATATCCGCCTGCACGCCACCCATGCCGCAGTGGATTTCGCCAGTTCTGCGGCGGACTTTGCGCTGTGTTTTGGCGATCGGGATTACCCGTTGCTGGAAAAGGTTCAGCTGTTCCAGGACCGGGTGCTGCCGGTGTGCAGCCCGGCGCTGCGCAACGGCGCCGACTGGGCCCAACTGCCGTTGATCCACGTCGACTGGGGTAAAGAAAGCCAGTTTCTGCCGGGCTGGCACGAATGGTTCACCGCCGCCGGGCTGCAGCCGCCATTGCGGCGCGGCCTGACCTATAACCTGACCTCGCTGGCGATCGACGCCGCCGTTCAGGGCCACGGCGTGCTGCTCGGCCAGCAGCGGCTGATCGCAGAAGAACTGGCCAGCGGCGCGCTGGTCAGGCTGGCCGAACCGGCGCTGCCGCTCAGCAAACCCTACTTCGCGGTTTACCCGCCGCGCACCCTGAGCAAGCCTGGCGCGACGGCGTTTCTGGCCTGGCTGCAGGGGCTGGCCTGCGCCGGCTAACGCCTTACCTCGCCGCCAGCCCGCTGGCGCTGGGCACAACGCCAACCGCTTAATCCCCTTTCGTTCCCCTGTTAATTTACCTCCGCAGCCCCGGTGCGCCGCCTTAGGTCTGCCTGTGCGCCAAGGCAATAACGGCCTGGCGCAGCTTCGCCTCTCTCAAAAATAAGGGTCACATCATGATGACATTAAATGATTACGCCGCTCTGCGTGCCTATACCGGCAGCGAGGCGGCGGTGATGATCGAAAATCGCTATCATCACGGCGTATTCCTTCGTGACGATACAGACGCCACCAGCCTGGATAACGGCGCCACCCTGCTGCGCGATGCACAGAACCGCCGCTGGAAACGCATTATCAATAACGGCGAATACAGCATTGACTGGTGGCACCAGCCGGGCGACGAGCTGGATTATTCACTGACCATCAGCCGCGCCAGCGATTTTTTGCAGGTTAAAGGGGAAGAGTGGTGGCAAGCGCAGATCCCGACCACGCCGGCAGGCATCACGCTGGTCGGCCCCGGCGGCGTGCGTAAGTGCCTGACCAGCGCCAGGTTGAAACTGTGGAAAAACGCCGTTGATTTTAAAGGCACCATTCTGGATTTCAGCGGCGCTACCGACGTCGAATGCGTGCGGGTGGTGTATAGCCTGGGCGCACCGGCCATCTATAACCTGCGCATCGTCGGCGCCCCCGATGCGGCGGCCAACCTGCGCGGCCTGTGCGTCTACAGCGACGCCGCCAATATGCATGGCATGCCGGCCAGCCAACTGCTGGTGCAAAACGTCTGGCTGACCAACCTGTACAAAGGCATCGTGTTTGGCGACAACGCCTACATCCAGAGCTGGCACAGCATTATGGTGCGCGGCTGCTGGTGGCCGATTTGGTCCGAGAGCACCGCCAACGCCGGCGAGAAAATCGTGTTCTACAAATGCCTGTTCGGTGACAGCAGAAACTATTATCAGGGGGTGCACAGCCTGGCCTTCCGCGACTGCTCTTTCGACTACAGCGGCTTTGCCAGCGAAGCTGAACAACAGGCCAATAGCGACTACGGCTTATTCGATCTCAAAAGTGGAACTCTGGACTTCAAAAACTGCCACTTCGAATGGGGCAATGCCAATTGCCGCAATTACCGGCCGGTCTTTACCAGCGACAACGGCGGTACGGTGAAAATCAAAGACAGCCAGTGGCACAGCGTGCTGACCAATAACACCGATCCCGGCAGCAACGTGCCTTATCAGTACGTTGAATATTTCTATTTCGACAAGTCCAGCGATCTGCGCGGCAAATGTTATATCGACGGTTTCGACCTGGTGAATGCGGACATTAAAAAAGGCTGGTCAAACAACCACATTGAAATGAAAAACATCGTCGCGCCGGGCTATGTCAACATGTGGCGCTTTTTATACCTGGGCGATGGCGTTAACCATCTGCCGGAGCCGGGCTGGAAAGAAAGCAGCGCGTTGATCTTGAATAACCTTTACGCCACCGGCGGCACCCGCATTTCGCAAACCGAAACCTCTGAACTGGCGGTAACGCTGAAAAATGGCGTCATTACCGCCACCACCCAAACGGCGACGGCAGACAAGAAAATCGAGATCTATTTCCCTATCGGGAAAAACGATTTGGTGCTGTGGCGGGCCACGCTGGAAAACCTGCAGGGCCTGAACGGCATGGACGTCGCCATCGGCACTTATCAGGGTAAATATCTGCTGAACGGCAATGCGGGCACAACCACGGTGTTGGAAAAAACCTGCCAGTGGGGCCGCACCGGTACGCTAACGCCGGCTTCATCGGCAACGATGACGTCGGATCGCATTACCGCGCTGAACTCTACGGAGTATCTGCCGTTGCCGGAGGGTTATGTCAACTATGCCCGTATCGTCATCACGCTGAAAAACTTCATCGGCAGCGCCGCCAATCCAGCCGCGGTGGACATCACCAGGCTGCTATGCCAAAAGATCGCCATCGTTGATCGCAACCCGCGCAAGTCCTGGTAAACGGATCGGCCCCCATCAGGGGGCCATTTCCCGTCAACGCGCGGTATAGCCGCCGTCGATGCTGTAGAACGCGCCGGTGGTGAAGCTGCTGTCGCCCGACAGCAAAAAAACCACCGTTTTCGCCACTTCTTCCCGCGTTGCCATTCGCCCCATCGGGTGCGATGCGGCCATTTCCGCGCGCGCTCGCGCCGGCAGTTCGCCCATCGCCGGCGTGTCCACATAGCCCGGCCCGACGGCGTTGATCCGCACGCCTTGCGCGGCGAACTCCAGCGCCGCCGAGCGCGTCAGGCCGAGAATGCCGTGTTTGGCGGCGGTATAAGGCGCAATACCGGCGATGCCCACCACGCCGTTGGCGGAAGAGAGGTTCACCACCGCCCCGCCGCCGCTGGCGACAATCGCCGGCAAGGCGTATTTCATGCCGAAAAAAGTCCCGCTGAGGCAGGTTTCAATCACCTCATGCCAGTCTTCGTTGGCGTACTGGCTGATGGGCACCTCATGTGGCCCGGTGATGCCGGCGTTATTGACCAGGCAATGGAGCCCGCCGCAGCGCTGCCGCGCATCCTCAATGCCGCGGCGCACCGAGTGTGGGTCGCGCACGTCCATCACCAGCGGGATCGCCCGCCGTTCGCCGGGATCGATTTTCGCCGCGGCCGCCGCCAGAGGTTCCTGGTGGCGGCCGGTCATGATCACCGTTGCCCCGCGGCTGAACAGTTCCGCGGCAACCGCCTCGCCGATGCCGGTGGATGCGCCGGTCACCAGCGCCACCCGATGCGTGAAATCCTGCATATCGCCTCCTCATGTTTAAGCCTGCGTCAAGGCTAGAACGGGCGGGTGTCAGTTTTTGGCAGCAGCACATTTTGCCCTCACAAAGCGAAAAAAGCCCGCTACCTTATGCCTACTTTTCCTCATGCGAGAGACTCTGTGGACAGACAACGCTACCTGCAGCATATTGGCTTCACAGGCACCGCCAGGCCCGACCTTGCGACCCTGCAACGGCTGCATCACCGCCATATGCTGAGCGTGCCTTTTGAGAATCTGAGCATTATTTATCGGCAGGGCATCAACCTTGAGGAAGGCGCGTTGTTCAGCAAAATTGTCGATCGCAACCGCGGCGGCTTTTGCTATGAGCTGAATAAAATTTTCGCCCTGCTGCTGCAGGACATCGGCTTTAACGTCCAGTATATCTCCGGCGAGATCCGCGCCCGCGACGGCCATTTTTACCCGCCCTACGACCATCTGGCGCTGCTGGTGGAACTGGAGAGGCAATCCTGGCTGGTGGACGTCGGCTTCGGCGACTCCTTCCTGACACCATTGAAAATCACCACCGCCGAGCCGCAATCTCAGGCCAGCGGCACCTTCCATCTGGAACGCGAAGGCGATTATTACCTGCTGGAGCGCCGCAACGGCGATCGGCGCTCGCACGCCAAAACCCTGTACCGCTTTACCGTACAGCCCCGGGCGCTGAGCGAGTTCGACGGCATGTGCCGCTACCACAGCAGCTCGCCGGAATCGCATTTTACCCAGCGGCTGGTGTGCTCGCGGCCAACGGAAAACGGCCGTGTGACGCTCAGCGACAACAAGCTGATCCTGACCGAAGATCATCAGCGCCACGAAACGACGCTGCATTCTGAGCAGGAACGCCGCGAAGCGCTGTGGCGGCACTTCGCCATCGATCTGGATCGTTGAAAGGTTATTTTCGCTACGGGGAAATATTTCCCCGTATTTTATAGCTACCGCTTAAGGGTTAAAATAACCGTAAAACCCCCTTTGAATAAATCGATTTATATAAATTTACAATAACCCCCAAGTCATTGTTTAACGGTGAAATAAACATATTCAACGCTGCCGTTAATTAACCAGACCGACCGTTAAAGATGCTATTTTTATTTTAATAGGGTAAGATGGTTTCCGCAGTCAAAATTATTTAACGGCGAACTCAAGGAGAAATTCATGAGCAACAATGCAAACGCACAAGCGCAGCTGGATAATTTACGTAACGTGGCCTCTCAGCTGAAAGAAATGCGCCACTACGCGCAGTCCAACACCGAGACGCTGTCCGCGCATTGGCTGGCCTTCGATCAGGGTGAATGCAAGAATAAGCAATTTGCGCAGGCGATTAACGATCTTCTGAATAAACAGGGTGCCTGCCTGGAAGGGCTGGAAAAAACCATTCAGGATATCGAGATGGAATTAAATCGTCTCGACAATGCCGCCTGACAATACCCATTTATATCAACCCGCCTTGTACGGGTTTATTATTTTACGCCTGCCGGAAAATAACCCGCGCAATATCGCCCGAGCTGGTCAGCGCACGTATTTCGCTGAACAGCTCGCTGGCTTCGTCATATTCTTTACGCAAATAACCCAGCCACTGTTTGATACGCGCCACGTGATACAAGCCGGTGTCGCCCTGCTTTTCCAGATGGACGTATTTTTGCAGCAGCTGCACCACCTGCGGCCAGGGCATGCGCGGTTCGTTGTATTTCACCACCCGGCTCAGGTTCGGCACGTTGAGCGCGCCGCGTCCCAGCATCACTGCGTCGCAGCCGGTGGTTTGCAGGCAATCCTGCGCGCTCTGGTAGTCCCAAATCTCGCCGTTGGCGATCACCGGAATCGACAGCCGCCGGCGGATCTCGCCGATCGCCGCCCAGTTGATGCGCTCCGCCTTGTAACCGTCCTCTTTAGTGCGGCCGTGCACCGCCAGCTCGGTAGCGCCGGCCTGCTGCACCGCGTCGGCGATTTCAAAACTGCGGCTGGTGGAATCCCAGCCCAGCCGCACCTTCACCGTCACCGGCAGGTGCTCCGGCACTGCGGCGCGCATCGCTTTGGCACCCTGATAGATAAGTTCCGGGTCTTTCAGCAGCGTCGCCCCGCCGCCGCTGCCGTTGACCAGCTTGGACGGGCAGCCGCAGTTGAGATCGACACCGTAAGAGCCCAGCTCTACCGCGCGGGCGGCGTTCTCCGCCAGCCACTGCGCATGTTGGCCAAGCAGCTGCACCCGCACCAGCGTGCCGGACGGCGTGCGGCTGGCGTGATGCAGCTCCGGGCACAGACGATAAAACGACTTGGCGGGCAACAGCTGATCGACCACGCGCAGGAATTCAGTGATGCACAGGTCGTAGTCGTTCACTTCGGTGAGCAACTCGCGCACCAAAGAATCGAGAACGCCCTCCATCGGAGCCAACAATACGCGCATGACCACCCCAGCTAAAAAAGACCCGCAATGATACGGGCGAATACCCGTATCAGACAAGCGTTCGGGGGGAATAAAACGCCGCTTAGCCCAGGCGGCGGATCGGTTCGCCGGCAAGGAACGCCGCAATGTCCTCCACCGCCTCGCGGAAGTAGGTGCGGTAGTTGTCGTCTGCCACGTAGCCCAGATGCGGCGTCGCCAGCACGTTCGGCAGGCGGCGGAAAATGTCGTCGGCGGGCAGCGGCTCGGCCGCGAACACGTCCAGCCCGGCGCCGGCGATTTTACCCTGCTGCAGCACCGCCGCTAACGCCGCCTGATCGACAATCGCCGCGCGCGAGGTGTTGATCAGGTAGGCGGAAGCTTTCATCGCCGCCAGCTCATCGCGCCCCACCAGGCCGCGGCTGCGCTCGCTCAGCACCAGATGGATGGAAACGAAGTCGCTCTGCTCGAACAGCGCCCGTTTCGATGGCGCCAGTTCGGCGCCTGCCTGGCGGGCCTTTTCCGCCGTCAGGTTCTGGCTCCAGGCCAGCACCCGCATGCCGAACGCCTGCGCCACCGCGGCCATCTGGCTGCCGATTTTACCCAACCCCAGCAGCCCCAAAGTTTTACCCTGCAGGGTAACGCCCAATCCCAGCTGCCAGGGGCCGTTGCTGCGCAGCCCGGCGCTTTCCGGCACGATATGCTTCGCCAGCCCGAGCAGCAGCGCCCAGGTCAGCTCCATCGGCGCCGCAGAGCCGCTGGCGGTGCCGCAGACCACCACGCCGCGCTCGGCGGCGGCGGCCAGATCGATGGCGGCATTGCGCATGCCGGAGGTAATCAACAGCTTCAATTTGGGTAAACGCGCCAGCAGCGTAGCGGTGATCGGCGTGCGTTCGCGCATGACAACCAGAATGTCGCAGTCCTGCAAATGCACCGCCAGCTCCGCTTCATCGCTAAAATGCCGGCTGATGGCGAACGCCTCAACCCGATCGGCAATGGCCGGCCAGTCCGCCATCGTTAGCGCGACCTGCTGATAATCATCAAGAATGGCACACTTCAGTTTCATCCCCGTCTCCTGAAATATAGGGTTAGCCACCGTCCAGCCTAGTACGAAAACGCACTTTCGCCAGGCAAAAAAAAAGCCGCCAGTGCTGGCGGCTTACTCTTTTGACGATTGGGCTTATTCGGTCGGTTTGCGGCTGCGCGGGCGGCGCGAAGGCGCGCCCGAACGGCGTTGGCCTTCGCCCTGCGGACGGGCGCTGCCGTTGCCGCGGTTTTCACGCTGGCCGCCGTTGCCGCCGCCGTTACCGCTGCGTTGACCGCCGCCGTTACCGCGCGGCGCACCGCGCCCGCCACCCTGACGGCCGTTGATGATCGGCTCAGCCTTGATGCTTGGATCCGGCTCATAGCCCGGCAGGGCAATGCGCGGGATTTCACGCTTCAGCAGACGCTCGATATCGCGCAGCAGTTTGTGTTCATCCACGCATACCAGCGAGATAGCCTCGCCGGTGCGTTCCGCACGGCCGGTACGGCCGATGCGGTGCACGTAGTCTTCCGGCACGTTAGGCAACTCGTAGTTCACTACGTGCGGCAGCTGGTCGATGTCCAGACCGCGCGCCGCGATGTCGGTCGCCACCAGCACGCGAATTTTGCCGTCTTTAAAATCGGCCAGCGCACGGGTGCGGGCGCCCTGGCTTTTATTGCCGTGGATCGCCGCCGCGGTGATGCCGTCTTTGTTCAGTTGCTCGGCCAAATGGTTGGCGCCGTGCTTGGTGCGGTTGAACACCAGCACCTGCTTCCAGTCGCCTTCGCCGATCATCTGCGACAGCAGTTCCCGCTTACGCTTCTTGTCGACGAAGTGCACGCTTTGTTCGATCTGCTCGGACGCGGTGTTGCGGCGCGCCACTTCAACCGATGCCGGGTTGTGCAGCAGCTTGTTGGCCAGCGCTTTGATCTCATCAGAGAAGGTGGCGGAGAACAGCAGGTTCTGACGCTTGGCGGGCAGCTTGGCCAGCACGCGACGGATATCATGGATAAAGCCCATATCCAGCATGCGGTCCGCTTCGTCCAGCACCAGAATTTCAATTTTGGACAGGTCAACCGCGTTCTGGTGTTCCAGATCCAGCAGGCGGCCCGGCGTTGCCACCAGAATGTCGACGCCGCCGCGCAGCTTCATCATCTGCGGGTTGATGCTCACGCCGCCAAATACCACCAGCGAACGCAGGCGCAGGTGTTTGCTGTAGGCGTCGACGTTTTCGCCGATCTGCGCCGCCAGCTCGCGGGTTGGCGTCAGGATCAGCGCGCGCACCGGGCGGCGGCCTTTGACCGGATGGTCATGCTTGCTCAGCAGCTGCAACAGCGGCAGGGTAAAGCCAGCGGTTTTACCGGTACCGGTCTGGGCGCTGGCCATCAGGTCACGACCTTCCAACACGACAGGAATAGCCTGACGCTGAATTGGCGTAGGTTCGCGATAGCCCTGTTCTTCAACAGCGCGCAGAATTTCAGCACTTAAGCCGAGGGTTTCAAATGACATAAAGAGAATAACTCCAGATCCCCCCTAACCTAACAGTGTTCGGTGCAGTTTCCTGGGAGGATTATCAGACGGGACATTAAGCATGACCACGAGGGATTGGCACAAACTGCAGTGCACCAAGCGGGCGATTGTAGCAGATGTCGAACAAGAAAAAGCAATTTTACGCGCCGAGAGCACAATATGCTGCAAATTCAGCCTAGTCTGAAGAGCGCAGTTTAACTCCAAAGAGTTAATGGTTGCATTTTGCGCAATCTGGCATAAAGTTAATCATACGATTGATTAACTTTTTACGAGCGGGGTCTATGCCTTCCTCAGTGAGCAACCAAACCGCCAGCCGGGCACGCGGCGAACTGGCCCGCCAGCAGCTGATCGCCGCCGCCGTCGAGATGTTCGGCGAGTACGGGCTGCAGGGCGCCACCACCCGCGATATCGCCCAGCGCGCCGGGCAGAATATCGCCGCCATCACCTACTACTTCAATTCCAAAGAGGGGCTGTACCTGGCCGTCGCCCAGTGGATCGCCGACTTTATCCAGCAGGCGTTTCGCCCGCTGGCCGAAGAAATTGACCGCTTCTGGCAGCTGCCTGCCGAACGGCGCGCGCCGGAGCAGTATCTGCATTTTCTGCAACGCGGGCTGCTGGCGTTCAGCGAATTGATGACTCAGCCGCACACGCTGAACCTCAGCAAAATCATGTCGCGCGAACAGCTCTCGCCCACCGAAGCCTACCCGCTGATCCATCAGCAGGTGGTGGCGCCGCTGCACGAAAAGCTGTGCCGCCTGCTGGCGGCCTACACCGGCATCGCCCCCGGTTCGACCAAAGTCGTGCTGCATACCCATGCGCTGATCGGCGAGGTGCTGTCGTTCCGCGTGGCGCGGGAAACCATCCGCCGCCAGGCCGGCTGGCAGCAAATCGGCGAGCATGAGGCCGAACAGATTGGCGAAGTGCTGAGTGAGCACATCGAGATTTTGGTTAACGGGCTGCGCCGGCGTTACGGCGCATAATGCAGGCAGGGAGTGTTATGAACAAAAAACGCAGTGCCTTGATCGTTGCGGCAATAGTGCTTGTCGCCGCCGCCGTTTACGGCTTTTGGTATTACCAGCAGCAGCAGGAGCGGCCGCTGACGCTGTACGGCAACGTCGATATCCGCACGGTGAACCTCGGCTTCCGCGTTGACGGGCGGCTGGCGTCGCTGACGGTGGATGAAGGCGACGCCATCCGGCCGGGCCAGCTGCTCGGCAAGCTGGATGACGCCCCTTACCGCAATGCCTTGCAGCAGGCGCAGGCCAACGTCGGCAACGCCCGCGCCAAACTGGCGCTGCTGCAGGCCGGTTACCGCGCCGAAGAAATCGCCCAGGTGCGTTCGGAGATGGCGCAGCGCCAGTCGGCCTTCAGCTATGCCGACAGTTTCCTGAAGCGCCAGCAGGGGCTATGGGCGAAAAACGCCACCTCGGCCGACGCGCTGGAAGACGCCCGCACCGCGCGCAATCAGGCGCAGGCCAACCTGCAGGCGGCCAAGGACAAGCTGGCACAATACCTCAGCGGCAATCGCCCGCAGGAAATCGAACAGGCCAAGGCCAGTCTGGCGCAGAGCGAAGCGACGCTGGCCCAGGCGCAGCTGAATCTGCAGGACACCCGCCTGCTCTCCCCTTCAGCCGGCACCCTGCTGACCCGTGCGGTAGAACCCGGCACCATGCTCAGCGCCGGCGGTACGGTGTTTACCCTGTCGCTGACCCAGCCGGTGTGGGTGCGCGCCTATGTCAACGAGATCAACCTCGGTAAGGCGGCGCCGGGCACCGAGCTGGAGATCTATACCGACGGCCGGCCGAACAAGCCGTACCACGGCAAAATTGGCTTTGTGTCGCCCACCGCCGAATTCACGCCGAAAAGCGTGGAAACGCCGGACCTGCGCACCGATCTGGTGTATCGCCTGCGGGTGATCGTCACCGACGCCGACGACGCGCTGCGCCAGGGCATGCCGGTGACCATTCACTTCGCCAAACCCTGAGGACGCTCATGGAACAGGCGCACACTATCGAACTGGAGGCGCTGGAAAAACGCTTCCCGTCGTTGGAAAAACCGGCGGTCGCCAGCCTGACCACCACTTTGCGCAGCGGCGCGGTCACCGGCTTGGTCGGCCCGGACGGCGCCGGCAAAACCACCCTGCTGCGCATGCTGGCCGGGCTACTGAAGCCCAGCAGCGGCACGCTGCGCGTCGCCGGGCTGGATCCGATCGCGCAGGATCGCCGGCTGCACGCCATTCTCGGCTATATGCCGCAAAAGTTCGGCCTGTATGAAGATCTGACGGTGATGGAGAACCTGACGCTGTATGCCGATCTGCGCGGCGTGGTCGGCGTTCAGCGCACCCAGACCTTCGACCGGCTGCTGACGTTCACCGACCTCACCCGCTTTACCGGGCGGCTGGCGGGCAAGCTGTCCGGCGGCATGAAGCAAAAGCTCGGGCTGGCCTGTACCCTGGTGGGCGAGCCACAGGTGCTGCTGCTGGATGAGCCGGGGGTCGGGGTGGATCCTATCTCGCGCCGCGAGCTGTGGCGCATGGTGCACGAGCTGGCTAACGACGGCATGCTGATCCTATGGAGCACCTCGTATCTTGACGAAGCCGAACAGTGCCGTGAAGTGCTGCTGCTCAACGAAGGCGAGCTGCTGTTCAGCGGCGCGCCGCAGGATCTGACCCAACGCATGGCCGGCCGCACGGTATTGATCGACGCCCCGGCCGGCAGCCACCGATCCCTGCTGCAGCGGGCGATCTGCCTGCCGGCGGTGACCGACGGGGTGATCCAGGGCAAATACCTGCGGTTGATCCTGAAACAGGGCGAGGATCATCGGCAGCTGCTGCAGGCATTGGATCTGCCGAACGCCGAACTGAGCGAGGCGGATCCGCGCTTTGAAGATGCGTTTATCGATCTGCTCGGCGGCGGCCCCCACAGCAAATCGGCGCTGGCGGAGATCATGCCGACCGTCGAGGGCCAAAGCGGCGAAACGGTGATCGAAGCCCAGGGCCTGACCAAGAAGTTCGGCGACTTCGCCGCCACCGATCGCGTGGATTTCAAGGTGCAGCGCGGGGAAATTTTCGGCCTGCTCGGCCCGAACGGCGCCGGCAAATCCACCACCTTCAAGATGATGTGCGGGCTGCTGGTGCCCTCGGATGGCAAGGCGCTGGTGCTGGGCATGGATTTGAAGACCAGCTCCGGCAAAGCGCGCCAGCACCTGGGCTATATGGCGCAGAAGTTCTCGCTGTACGGCAACCTGACGGTAGCGCAGAACCTGAAGTTTTTCTCCGGCGTCTACGGCCTGAACGGCAAGGCGCAGCGTGACAAAATCGGCGAGATGTCCCGCGCCTTTAACTTCGGGCCTATCCTCAACCAAACGCCGGATTCGCTGCCGCTGGGCTTCAAGCAGCGGCTGGCGCTGGCCTGCGCGCTGATGCATGAGCCGGATATCCTGTTTCTCGACGAGCCGACCTCCGGCGTCGATCCGCTCACCCGCCGCGAATTTTGGCTGCACATCAACGGTATGGTCGACAAAGGCGTCACGGTGATGGTCACCACCCACTTTATGGACGAGGCGGAATATTGCGACCGCATCGGGCTGGTGTACCGCGGCAAGATCATCGCCGCCGGCACGCCGGACGATCTCAAACAGCAGGTGGCCCGCGACGATAACCCCAACCCCACCATGGAGCAGGCGTTTATCGAACTGGTGCAGGGCTACGACGAGGAGGAACGACGGTGAGCGATAACCAGAAGACCCCGATTGACGACGGCGGCTTTTCCTGGCGCCGGCTGCGTGCGCTGTGCCTGAAAGAAACCCGGCAAATCCTGCGCGATCCCAGCAGCGGGCTGATCGCCTTCGTCATCCCGCTGATGCTGCTGTTCATCTTCGGCTACGGCATCAACCTGGACTCCAGCAAGCTGCGGCTGGGCATCCTGATGGAGCAGCAGAGCGAAGACGCGCGCGATCTGGCCAATGCCTTCGCCGGTTCGCCCTATATCGAACCGACCATCAGCGACAACCGTCAGCGGTTGATCCAGCAGATGCAGGCCGGCGCTATTCGCGGGCTGGTGGTGATCCCCAACGATTTCGACCAGCAGCTGGCGCGGCCGCACGCCGGCGCGCCGATTCAAATCATCACCGACGGCAGCGAGCCGAACACCGCCAACTTCGTGCAGGGCTATACCCAGGGGGTATGGCAAATCTGGCAGCAGCAGCGCGCCGCCGACGCCGGGCGCGAAGACCCGCCGTTGATCGACGTGCAAATGCGCTACTGGTTCAACCCGGCGGCCATCAGCCGGCACTACATCATTCCCGGCGCCATCACCATCATCATGACGGTGATCGGCGCCATCCTCACCTCGCTGGTGATCGCCCGCGAGTGGGAGCGCGGCACCATGGAGGCGCTGCTCTCCACCCAGGTGACGCGCAGCGAGCTGCTGTTGTCCAAGCTGGTGCCCTACTACTTCCTCGGCATGATCGCCATGGCGCTGTGCATGGCGGTGTCGGTCTGGGTGCTCGGCGTGCCCTACCGCGGTTCGCTGCCGATCCTGTTCGTCATCAGCAGCCTGTTCCTCGCCAGCACCCTCGGCATGGGGCTGCTGATCTCCACCATCACCCGCAACCAGTTCAACGCGGCGATGGTGGCGCTGAACGCCGCCTTTCTGCCGTCGATCATGCTGTCCGGCTTTATTTTCCAGATCGACAGCATGCCGGCCATCGTGCGCGCCGTGACCTACATCATTCCGGCGCGCTACTTCGTCAGCACGCTGCAGACGCTGTTTCTGGCGGGCAACGTCGGCACGGTGCTGCTGATTAACCTGCTGTTCCTGATCGCCTCGGCGGTGGTGTTCATCGGCCTGACGGCCTGGAAAACCCAGCGGCGGCTGGATTAAGGGGAAAGAAAAATGTTTCACCGCTTGTGGACGTTAATCGTCAAGGAAATGCAGTCGCTGCTGCGCGATCCGCAAACCCGCGCCATTCTGATTATGCCGGTGATCCTGCAGGTGCTGCTGTTTCCGTTCGCCGCCACGCTGGAAGTGACCAACGCCACCATAGCGGTCTACAGCGAAGACGGCGGGCAGGCTTCGGTGGAGTTGACCCAACGCTTCGCCAAGGCCAAGGCGTTTTCTCATGTGCTGCTGCTGCGCAGCCCGCAGGAGATCAAGACCACCATCGACAACCAAAAGGCTCTGTTGCTGATCCGTTTCCCGGCGCAGTTCTCGCGCGATATCGCCAGCGGCAACACCGCGCCGCTGCAGCTGCTGCTCGACGGGCGCAATTCCAACAGCGCGCAGATCGCCGCCAACTACGTGCAGCAGATTGTGCAGGACTATCAAAACGAGCTGATCGGCGGCCGCGCCAAACCGAACAACAGCGAGCTGGTGGTGCGCAACTGGTATAACCCGAATCTGGACTACAAGTGGTTCGTAGTGCCTTCGCTGATCGCCATGATCACCACCATCGGCGTGCTGATCGTCACCTCGCTGTCGGTAGCGCGCGAACGTGAACAGGGCACGCTGGAACAGCTGCTGGTCTCGCCGCTGACCACCTGGCAGATATTTATCGGCAAAGCGGTGCCGGCGCTGATCGTCGCCACCTTCCAGGCCTCTATCGTGCTGCTGATCGGCATCTTTTTGTATCAGATCCCGTTCGCCGGCTCGCTGCTGCTGTTCTACGCCACCATGCTGATCTACGGGCTGTCGTTGGTGGGCTTCGGCCTGCTGATATCTTCGCTGTGCGCCACTCAGCAGCAGGCGTTTATCGGCGTGTTCGTGTTTATGATGCCGGCCATTCTGCTCTCGGGCTACGTCTCACCGGTGGAGAACATGCCGGTGTGGCTGCAGAACCTGACCTGGGTTAATCCGATCCGCCACTTCACCGACATCACCAAACAGATTTACCTGAAGGACGCCAGCTTCGGCATCATCTGGCACAGCCTGTGGCCGCTGTTGGTGATTACCGCCACCACCGGCAGCGCCGCCTACGCCATGTTCCGCCGCAAAATCGCATAAAAAAAGACTCTGCGATAAGAATCGCAGAGTCTTTTCATTCGCAGTAAATCCTATGGATTTCAAGCTGCGGCTAGGCGACCAGCTCGTGTATCCCCAGGAGCTTACTTAGGTAAGTGACTGGGGTATGCGAGCGCAGTCAACAACGCCGCGGCTTGAAAGACGACGGATTTAGCGGCGGTTGCCGAAAATGCGCAGCAACATCAGGAACAGGTTGATGAAATCAAGATACAGCGTCAGCGCGCCGACGATGGCGTATTTGCGGAAGCTGTCTTTATCGTCGGCGTTCAGCTGCTCGCCCATCGCTTTCAGCTTCTGGGTGTCGTAAGCGGTCAGGCCAACGAACACCACCACCCCGATATAGGTAATCGCCCACATCAGCGCGGTGCTTTTCAGCCAGATATTCACCAGCGAAGCCAGCACGATACCGATCAGCGCCATAAACAGCATGCTGCCGAAGCCGCTCAGGTCGCGCTTGGTGGTATAGCCGTACAGGCTCATAGCGCCGAACATGCCGGCGGTGACCACGAAGGTGCTGGCGATTGAGCTGTAGGTATAGGCGATGAAGATGCTCGACAGCGTCAGCCCGGTCAGCGCCGAATACAGCATGAACAGCGAGGTGGCCACCGCGCCGCTCAGGCGGTTGACCATGCCGGAAATCACGAACACCAGCGCCAGCTGCGCGATGATCAGGCCAAAGAAGGTGATCTGGCTGGAGAAGATGAAGTTGAGGATCGCGGGCGTATTGGCCGCGTACCAGGAAACGAACGCCGTCAGCAGCAAACCGCAGGTCATCCAGCCATAAACCTGCGCCATATAAGCCTGAATGCCGCTGTTGGCACGTTCGACGATAGAACCATTAGAGCGTGGATATCGGTCCATGACGGTTACCTTTTACATGTGGAACAAGATGTTAAAGCCCCATCTGCCGGGACTCAGCCTGTAATAAGCGTACCACAGAAACGGCTGCGCGGAAGCGGCAAAGGTATTGATTTGTTTCCGCTGTTGAGCGGTTATTTAGCCGTTTTGTTCCAACGCTGCGCCGCCTGACGATCGCTGTCGCGCGCGTCGACCCAGCGGTCGCCCTGGCCGGTGGCCTCGCGCTTCCAGAACGGCGCGCGGGTTTTCAGATAATCCATGATGAACTCGTTGGCGGCGAACGCCATGCAGCGGTGCGCGCTGGTCACCCCCACGAACACGATCTCATCGCCGGGGAACAGCGCGCCGACCCGATGGATCACCGTTACGCGCTGCAGCGGCCAACGGCCGCGGGCTTGCGCCACGATCTCCGCCAGCGCTTTCTCGGTCATGCCCGGGTAGTGCTCAAGCGTCAGCGCGCTGACGTCATCGCCCAGGTTATGGTTGCGTACCTTGCCGGTGAAGGTCACTACCGCGCCATCTTCGTCGCACTGAGCGAGCCACCGGTATTCATCACCGACGCTGAACGGCGCTTCACCGACGCGGATACGGGTATTTTCCATTATTAACCTCCGGTTACCGGTGGAAAGAACGCCACCTCATCGCCGGCGCGCAGCGGATGTTCGTTGACCACCAACGACTGGTTGACCGCCGTCAGCAGCTTGCCGGACTCCAGCGCCAACGCCCAGCGATCGCCGCGCGCGCACAGCGCCTGGCGCAGCGCCTCCACCGTCGGGTAATCGGCCGGCATCGCCAGGCAGCCGGTCCCCACCAGTTCGCGCACCTGCGCAAAGAAAAGAATATTGATCATGCGTTCACCTTAAAATCGCCAGATTTGCCGCCGCTTTTCGCCAGCAGCCGCACCGGGCCGATCACCATGTCTTTCTGCACCGCCTTGCACATGTCGTAGATGGTCAGCGCCGCCACCGAAGCCGCGGTCAGGGCTTCCATCTCGACGCCGGTTTTGCCGGTCAGGCGGCAGCAGGTTTCGATACGCACCCGATTATGGTGCGGCTGGGCCTCCAGCTGCACTTCAACCTTGCTCAACATCAGCGGGTGGCACAGCGGGATCAGCTCCCAGGTGCGTTTGGCCGCCTGAATGCCGGCGATGCGCGCCGTAGCGAACACGTCGCCCTTGTGATGGCTGCCGTCGATAATCATCGCCAGCGTGGCGGGCAGCATCTCGACGAAGGCTTCGGCGCGCGCTTCACGCACCGTTTCGGCCTTGGCGGAAACGTCAACCATATGGGCTTCGCCCGCGGCATTAATGTGGGTCAGCTGTGTCATGGCTTATTGCTTCTTCAAATGTGGCTGGAAGTTGCACGGGCGATGACGCGCGTCCAACTGCTCTTCGATAATGCGTTCCCAGGCGGTGCGGCAGGCCCGGGTGGAGCCCGGCATGGCGAAGATCACCGTCTGGTTGGCGAGGCCGGCCAGCGCGCGGGACTGAAGGGTGGCGGTGCCTATCTCTTCGTAAGACACCATGCGGAACAGCTCGCCGAAGCCTGCGACTTCACGATCGAACAGCGGCAGCAGGGCTTCCGGCGTGTTGTCGCGTGCGGTAAAACCGGTGCCGCCGGTGATCAGCACCGCCTGCACGCGATCGTCGGCGATCCAGGCTGATACCCGCGCACGGATCTGATAGAGGTTGTCTTTGACGATGGCGCGATCCACCACCAGATGCCCGGCCTCCTGCGCTGCTTCCTGCAGGTATTGCCCCGAGGTGTCTTCCGCTTCGCCGCGGCTGTCCGAGACGGTCAAAATGGCGATGTTGGCCGAAATAAATTCACTGCTCGCCTGGCTCATTGTTCACTATGCTCCTGTTATGGGATATCCAACAGATTTCATGCTGCAGCCCACGGCGCTGCGGCTTGAAACAGGCCGGTATCAGCCGCCGATAAACGACAGGTTCTGCGTAATTCCGCTGTTGCCCTGATGCAGAAAGTGGGTCTGCTTTTTGCTGAGCAGGCCGCTCTGGATGCGCGCCTTCAGTTCATCCAGCTGGCCGTCATCCGCCAGCAGGTCGCGCAGCGTGATGCCCTGCTCGCCGAACAGGCACAGGTGCAGGTTGCCGATGGCGGACACCCGCAGCCGGTTGCAGCTGGCGCAGAAATCTTTTTCATACGGCATGATTAGCCCGACTTCACCCTGGTAATCCGGGTGGCTGAACACCTGCGCCGGGCCGTCGCTGCGGCCGCGCTGCTGGCGTTGCCAGCCCTGCTGCTCCAGCTGCAGGCGGATCACCTCGCCGGACACATGGTGCTTGCGGAACAGGCTGCCGCCTTCGCCGGTCTCCATCAGTTCGATAAAGCGCAGTTGGATCGGGCGGTCCTTGATCCAGTGCAGAAAGGCGCCGAGCTGCTGATGGTTGACGTCGCGCATCAGCACCGCGTTGACCTTGACCTTGCTGAACCCGGCGCTGAAGGCGGCGTCGATGCCCGCCATGACCTGGTGAAACTTGTCCTGGCCGGTAATGGCGTGAAACTGACGGGCATCAAGGCTGTCGACGCTGACGTTGATGGCCGTCAGGCCGGCTTCGCGCCAGCCGGCGACGTCGCGCGCCATCCGGTAGCCGTTGGTGGTCACCGCCAGCGTGCGGATGGCCGGGTTTTCACGCACCGCGGCGATAATTTCGGTAAAGTCGCGGCGCAGCGAAGGCTCGCCGCCGGTCAAACGCACCTTTTCGGTGCCGAGTTCGGCAAACGCGCGGCTGACGCGCCGGATTTCGTCCAGCGACAGGAAGGATTTGGGGCTGCCGGTGGGTTTGTAACCGTCGGGCAAGCAGTATGTGCAACGGAAATTGCACACGTCGGTGATCGACAAGCGCAAGTAATAGAACTTACGCTCATAAGCATCAATGAGTTGCGGCACCATAACACCTTTCCAAAGTCGGGAGGCGCGAGCGTTTCCACTCTGCGCCCTGGTGGCTGACTTCGCCACGGCCCAAGCGCCATATCGTTCTGCGAGAACGACGTAGGCCCAGGGGCTAGGAGTTTTGGTTTCAATCCCCGCTGCCGGAGTAGCCGGAACGAAACCGTGGTTTTCAGCAGAATTCTAGCGCTAAACACCGGCGATAGCCAACGCGGAATTTCGCTATATAATTGTGTATACAGCGTTTTTACGCGCCGCGCATGCTGCTAAACCATAATAAACGCCGGCTGCGCAGACGCATTGACCAGAATCACGCAAATGACGCTCTTTTTACCCTAAATAATTGGCGTTGCCTGCCGACGGCAAGAGCGGGAATGCGCAGGCGCTTACTCAACTCCGTGGCTGGGGTGACAAATCTGCCGGGAGCAGGTTTGAACGCTGCGTGCAGCGGCCATGAAGGGGCGTGGCCCATGGGCGGGCCACGTCACTGAATGCCGCCAACACGGAGGCAACCTCAAGTATGACGGGTATATCGCGTTTTTACGCCGGATCCGCTACTTTATGCGGGCAGTTCAGCCCCTTTGTAAGGAAATTTATGCGTAATCGTACCCTGGCCGATCTCGATAGAGTGGTGGCATTAGGCGGCGGCCATGGCCTTGGCCGCGTAATGTCAGCCCTGTCGTCTTTAGGATCCCGCTTAACCGGCATCGTCACCACCACCGACAACGGCGGTTCCACTGGCCGCATACGCCGTTCGGAAGGCGGCATTGCCTGGGGCGATACCCGCAACTGCCTCAATCAGCTGATCACCGAGCCGAGCGTCGCCTCGGCGATGTTCGAATACCGCTTCAGCGGCAACGGCGAGCTCTCTGGCCACAACCTCGGCAACCTGATGCTGAAAGCGCTGGATCATCTCAGCGTGCGGCCGCTGGAGGCGATCAATCTGGTGCGCAGCCTGCTGAAAGTGGACGCCGCCCTGATCCCAATGTCCGAGCAGCCGGTAGACCTGATGGCGCACGATCACGAAGGCAACCATATCTACGGCGAGGTCAACGTCGATCAGCTGACCGATATGCCGCAGGAGCTGATGCTGTCGCCGCCCGTCAGCGCCACGCGTGAGGCGCTGGACGCCATCGCCCAGGCGGACGTGATCCTGATCGGGCCGGGCAGCTTCCTGACCAGCCTGATGCCGCTGTTATTGCTGGATGACCTCACCCAGGCCCTGCGCCGCAGCAGCGCCAATATGATTTATATCGGTAACCTCGGCCGCGAGCTGAGCGTGGCCGCCGCGGCGTTGTCGTTGAAAGACAAGCTGGTGCTGATGGAAGAGAAAATCGGCCGCCAGATGATCGATGCGGTGATCGTCGGCCCGGGCGTAGACGCCAGTGAAGTGCAGGATCGGGTGGTGATTCAACAGCCGCTGGAAGCCAGCGATATCCGGTACCGCCACGATCGCCAGCTGCTGCGCCAGGCGCTGGATCAGGCGCTGGTGGAGCTCGCCGCCCGCGCCTGACACATCCGCATTATCTCAATCGCGCCCGCGCAGCCAGGGGTTATCGCTGGCGGCGCGGCTGAGCATATCGATATACAGATCTTCCACCTGCTTGCGCGCCCAGGGCGTGCGGCGCAAAAACTTCAGGCTGGACTTGATGCTCGGATCGCTGCTGAAACAGTTGATGCGAATGCGTTCGGCCAGCCCGGACCAGCCGTACTGCTCCACCAGCTTGTTCAACAGTTGTTCCAGCGTAACGCCGTGCAGCGGGTCTTTGGACTGGTGTTCGGTCATGATCAATGCTCATCCTGGTCAAAATAGGCCGCACACCATAATCAGCTTTGCCGGGTGCGACAAGAGATTTATAGGGCTAACCTTCCTGAAACGACATCCGCTGCCCCTGCGCCCTAAGAAATGGCGATAAACTGCTCGCGCAGCTGATGGATCTCGTCGCGCAGCGCCGCAGCCTGCTCGAACTCCAGGTTCTGCGCGTGGGTATACATCTGCCCTTCCAGCTCGCGGATTTTCTGATCCAGCGCCTTCGGCGTAAGGCTTTGATACTGTTCGGCGCTGCCGGCGGCCTTGCTGCTCTTGCCTTTGTTTTTGCTGCGGTTGCCCGGCTGGCCCAGCTGCAGGATATCGCCGATTTTCTTGTTCAACCCCTGCGGCACTATGCCATTTTCTTCGTTGTAGGCCTGCTGTTTGGCGCGGCGGCGTTCGGTTTCACCGATGGCTTTGGCCATCGAATCGGTGATGCGATCGCCGTACAGGATCGCCTTGCCGTTGAGGTTACGCGCCGCGCGGCCGATGGTCTGGATCAGCGAGCGTTCGGAACGCAGGAAGCCTTCTTTGTCCGCGTCCAAAATCGCCACCAGCGACACCTCAGGCATGTCGAGCCCTTCACGCAACAGGTTGATGCCCACCAGCACGTCAAACTCGCCCAGGCGCAGATCGCGAATGATTTCGACCCGTTCCACGGTATCGATGTCCGAGTGCAGGTAACGCACGCGCTCGCCGTGCTCCTCCAGATACTCGGTCAGGTCTTCCGCCATGCGTTTGGTCAGGGTGGTCACCAGCACGCGCTCGTTGACGGCCACCCGCTTGCGGATCTCGGACAGCAGATCGTCCACCTGCGTGGTGACCGGGCGCACTTCCACCAGCGGATCCAGCAGCCCGGTGGGGCGCACCACCTGATCGATCAGATCGCCGCCGGATTTCTCCAGCTCGTATTTGCCCGGCGTGGCGGAGACGTAGATGCTCTGCGGCGCCAGCGCTTCGAACTCTTCAAAGCGCAGCGGGCGGTTATCCAGCGCCGAAGGCAGGCGGAAACCGTACTCCACCAGGGTTTCTTTGCGCGAACGGTCGCCTTTGAACATGCCGCCGATTTGCGGAATGGTGACGTGGGATTCGTCGACCACCAGCAGGCCGTCCGCCGGCAGGTAATCAAACAGCGTCGGCGGCGGCTCGCCCTCGCCGCGGCCGGACAGGTAGCGTGAATAGTTTTCAATGCCCGAGCAGTAGCCCAGCTCGTTCATCATCTCCAGATCAAACTGGGTGCGCTGGGTCAGGCGCTGCTCTTCCAGCAGCTTGTTGTTGGCCAGCAGCACTTTGCGGCGGTCGGCCAGATCGACCTTGATCTCTTCCATCGCCTGTATGATCCGCTCGCGCGGCGTCACGTAGTGCGACTTGGGGTAAATGGTAAAACGCGGCACCACCTGTTCGATCTGCCCGGTAAGCGGATCGAACAGCGACAGCCGCTCCACCTCTTCGTCGAACAGCTCGACGCGCAGCGCCAGCTCGTCCGATTCGGCCGGGAAGATGTCGATCACCTCGCCGCGCACGCGGAAGGTGGCGCGCTGGAACGCCTGATCGTTGCGGCTGTACTGCAGCTCCGCCAGGCGGCGCAAAATGGAACGCTGGTCGATGATCATGCCCTTGGTCAGGTGCAGCATCATCTTCAGGTACAGATCCGGATCGCCCAGGCCGTAGATCGCCGAGACCGACGCCACCACCACCACGTCGCGGCGTTCAAGCAGCGCCTTGGTGGCCGAAAGCCGCATCTGCTCGATATGTTCGTTCACCGAGGCGTCTTTTTCGATGAAGGTGTCGGAGCTGGGCACGTAGGCTTCCGGCTGGTAGTAGTCGTAGTAAGACACAAAATACTCCACCGCATTCTCGGGGAAGAACTCTTTCATCTCACCGTACAGCTGCGCCGCCAGGGTCTTGTTCGGCGCCAGCACCATCGTGGGCCGGTTGAGATCGGCTATCACGTTGGCGATGGTGAACGTCTTGCCCGAACCGGTCACCCCCAGCAGCGTCTGGTGCGCCAGGCCGTCTTCCAGCCCCTCTTCCAGTTTGCGGATGGCTTCCGGCTGATCGCCGGCCGGTTTGAAATCTGAATGCAGTTTGAAAATTTTGCTCATTGGCTCGGCTACCCTGTGGAGATGCGCGCGCTCAGGCGGCCACCCGGCTGATGTGCAGCGAATGGCCCCTAATTATGGAAAGCGGTGGCGATTTGCGCCAGTGCTTATGATACTGGATATAAAACCAGCTTCAAGCTGATTCGTCGCCTTTAGCGCATGCCGCAGGGCGGAGATGCACCTTAAGCGTGACAGAGCCATGACATTTTTATTGTCAATAACAGATTTATCCCCAGAACACGCCACAAATTAACTTATTGATAGCACTGCGGCGAAAAATCATACATAGAAACCAGCTCAATGCACTGGTGGCTTGATTTTAAATAAAACATTGATATTTAATGAATTTAATAAAAAGACGAGAATGCGGACAAAGCGCACAGAACCCGCGTCCGCTCTCGCTTTACGCCGCTTTTCTAAATCTAATGCACAAGGTTATCCACAGGAATAGTGGATAACTCTCACCGCCCCGCCCCTGACGGGAGTTGCAGAAAGAACGCTTTTCGCCTTTTCCTGGCGCCTAAACGGCTTTTTTAGTTATTTTTTCATAAAAATATCGCTTTGTTTATGCCGATTAATGCTAAAAATCCCCATTGCCAAAATGGCATTCGACACATTCCCGGCCACCTGCTCGTCATCTCGCCGCAAACGGCGAAAGGGTTTGCACCATAACCCCGCTCATCGGCACCGGAAGAGTGCAAAAAGTGTCCGCGTTAACTTTCCCCAGAATTTCGCTCTCCGCCGCCAGGCTCGCGCCCGCCTGAAAATCGGTTAACACCGCCATAACAAACGCCGCTTTTCGCCGTTGGAAAAAGTTGGCCTGGGAGTTGCAATACTGCCATATGGCGCAAGAGCGTGAATAAATCGCCGGTAACTGCCATTTTGACCTGTATATTCTGCTGCTGACCGGTTTGCCGGCCGCCTCCCATTCGGGCCATCAGAGCGGCATTTTATTCGGGACTTTAAGACACTCGGGAAATAAACCGCTAACGCGGCGCAGTAACGGGAAGTGGATTAACACAGGGATGCTGAGGCTCGATCGTCGGCCTGTCGGGCGCCTATCCACGAGTGAATACGGGTCTTTGAGGAGAATGCCGGATGTTAAGTTTGAGGTCAGTAAACCAATTTTACGGGCAAAACCACACCCTGTGGGATATCAACCTGGAGCTGCCGCGCGGCCAGTGCACCGTGCTGATCGGCCGCAACGGCGTAGGCAAGACCACGCTGGTCAACTGCATCATGGGCCACCTGCCGGTGGTCAGCGGCAGCATGACCTGGCAGCTGGCCAATGAGCCGCCGCAAAACCTGTTGCAGCAGCCGGTGGAAACCCGCTCGGCGCTGGGCATCAGCTATGTGCCGCAGGGGCGGCAGATATTTTCGCAGCTGAGCGTGGAAGAAAATCTGCAGGTGGCGTTAATGGCCGGCCGCGATAAAACGCGCCGCATCCCGCCGCTGATTTACAGCCTGTTCCCCAGCCTGCGCGAGATGCGCGGCCGCCGCGCCGGCGATTTGTGCGACGGAGAGCAGCAGCGGCTGGCGATCGGCCGCGCGCTGGTGCTGGAGCCGGAGCTGTTGATCCTCGACGAGCCGACGGCGGGGGTGCAGCCCTCCATCGCCGCAGACATCGGCAGCGCGATCCGCAAGCTCAACCGCGAGTTGGGCATGACTATCCTGCTCGTGGAGCACAAGCTGCCGTTCGTGCGGCGAGTGGCGGATCGCTTTTGCCTGATGGACAACGGGCGCGACGTGGCGCACGGCCCGCTGGAACAGCTGGACGAGGAATTGATAGATGCCTATCTGGCGATATAAGGAAGGCGCATGGGGGGAGGCCCGGCTCCCCCCATGCGGTTACAGCAGGCTGAGATCCAGATACCGCCCCAGCGGCTGGCGTTCCGCCTCCGGCAAATGCGGGATCTCGCCCAGCAGCGGCGCCGGCAGCAGGCGGCGCAGCGTAGCCAGATATTCCGCATGCCGTTTGCCCGGCGCGGTGACGTCGTTGGCGATCCAGCCCGCCAGCGGCAGGCCCGCCTGCTGAATCGCCAGCGCGGTCAGCAACGCATGGTTGATGCAGCCCAGCTTGACGCCCACCACCAGGATCACCGGCAGCTGTTCCTGCTGCACCCAGTCGGCGAAGCTGTACTGCTCCGACAGCGGCGTGAACCACCCGCCGGCGCCCTCAACCAACAGCCAGTCCGCCCGCTGTTCCAACCGGCGTAAACCGGCGGAAAGCCGCGCCGGTTCGATGGGGATGCCCCGATCGGCGCTGACGATGTGCGGCGAGGTCGGTTCGGCAAAAACGTAAGGATTCACTTCGTTGTAGCGCAGCGCCACCCCGCTGTTGGCCTGCAGCGCCAGCGCGTCGCCGTTGCGCAATCCCTCGGCGGTCATCTCGCTGCCGGAGGCTACCGGTTTGTAGCCGGCGCTGCGGTAACCGGCCAGGTTGGCCGCCTGCAGCAGCGCGCTGCTGGCCACGGTTTTCCCCACTTCAGTGTCGGTGCCGGTCACGAACCAACGTTTAATCACGATAAATCACTCCATAAACCAGATGATAGCTGAGCGGAAACTGCCCCTGCCGGCGCGGATAGGCCGCCTGCAGCGCGGCCAGCCGCCGGCGCGACATCAGCCCGCCTTCGCGCCCCTGATGCAGATGGGTGGCGCCGATCCCCTTCAGCGAGCGCATTAACGTCATCACGTCCGGGTAGCTCAGCGTTCGCCACTCCGCCTCGAGGCGGTGCCGGTAACCGGCGCAGGCGGCGCTAACGGCCGCCGGCGGCAGAAAATCATTCACGTGGCGCTCGCCGTCCACCTGTTGCCAGGCATCGCCCAGCTCATGCAGCGAATCCTGCGCCAGCGTGGAGAACAAAATCACGCCGCCCGGGCGCGTTACCCGATACAGCTCCGCCAGCGCAGCGGGCAGGGAACTGCACCACTGCACCACCAGGCTGCTGAAACAGATGTCCATCGCCGCCGCAGGCAGCGGCACCTGCTCGATATCCCCCAGCAGGTAATGGTCCGCCGCCTGCTGCTGACGAGCGAACGCCAACATGCCCGGCGCCAGATCGAGCGCGGTAACCTGCTTGCCCAACTCGCGCCAGCGGCGGCTGAAATAGCCGGTGCCGCAGCCGGCGTCCAGCAGTTGCTCGCCCGGGTGTTCCCGGCCGAGCCCCAGCAAGCGCTCACCAACATCACGCTGCAGCACCGCCGCCGCGTCGTAGCCGTTCGCCGCCCGGCTGAAGGCCGAGGCCACCGCCTGTTTGTTCACCGGTTCAAAAACTGACGTCATGCAGAGCCTCCAGCAGGCGATCGATATCCTGCGGCTGATGCGCCGCCGTCAGGGTAATGCGCAGACGGGCGCCGCCCGGCGGCACCGTTGGCGGGCGAATAGCGCTTACCCACAGCCCCCGTTCGCGCAAGCGCTGCGCAAGATCGAGCGTGCGCAGGTTATCCCCCACCAGCAGCGGCTGAATGGCGGTGTCGGACGCCGTCAGCGCCAGCGACAGCTGCGCCGCCCCTTGGCGAAAGCGGCGAATATTGTCCTGCAGCCGGGCACGCAGTTCATCGCCCTGCTGAATGCGCAGCAGCGCCGCCTGCAATGCGCAGGCCTGCGCCGGCGGCATCGCGGTGCTGTAAATCAAATGGCGGGCGAACTGCAGCAGGTATTCGGCGGTCGGTTCGTCGCACAGTACCGCCGCGCCGCTGACGCCAAACGCCTTACCGAAGGTCGCCACCAGCAGCTCGGGCCGCACGCCCTGCTGCCAGCAGCTGCCGCGCCCCTGCTCGCCGCGCACGCCAATGCCGTGCGCATCGTCAACCATCAGCCAGGCCCCCGCCGCGCGGGTCAGGCGATGCAGCTCCGCCAGCGGCGCGCTGTCGCCGTCCATGCTGAACACCCCTTCGGTCACCGCCAGCCGCTGCCCCGCACAAGGCTTGGCCAACAGGCTCGCCAGCGCCTGCGGCTGATTGTGGCGAAAACGCCGCAGCTGGGCCGGCGACTGAGCGGCCGCCTCCAACAATGAGGCGTGGCTGAGACGATCGGCCAAAATGCGATCGTCCGCCTGCATCAGGGCCGCCAGCAGCGCCTGATTGGCGGCGTAGCCGGAAATGAACAGCAGCGCGCGCGGGTAACCGAGCCACGCCGCCAGCCGTTGCTCCAGCGCCTGATGCGCCGCACTAAAGCCGGTAACGTGGCCGGATCCGCCACTGCCGACGCCATACCGCTGCGCGCCCTGCTGCCAGGCGGCGATCACCTGCGCATCCTGGCTCAACCCCAGATAGTCGTTGCCGGAAAAATTCAGATAGCGCTCGTCGCCCAACTGAATGTGGCGGCCGTTGCCGCCTTCGTTCACCTGCCGACGACGGTAAGCCGCGCTCTGCCGCCGCTCTTCCAGCGCCTGTTCAATGCGCAGTTGCCAGCTCATCACAGCGCCGCGTTGTAAAACTCGGCGGTATCGGCGCGCAGCAGCTGCTCAGCCAGCACCTGCTGCTGCTGATTGTCGCCGTGCTCGGTTTCGCTCTGCTGCGGGTTCAGCCCCAGCTTGCGGAACAGCTGCAGATCCTTGTCCTCTTCCGGGTTCGGCGTGGTCAGCAATTTGCAGCCGTAGAAGATAGAGTTGGCGCCGGCCATAAAGCACATCGCCTGGGTCTGCTCGTTCATCTGTTCGCGGCCGGCGGAGAGGCGCACGTAAGAGGCCGGCATCATGATGCGCGCCACCGCGATGGTGCGGATAAAATCGAACGGGTCGACGTCTTCGTTATCCGCCAGCGGAGTGCCTTTGACCTTCACCAGCATGTTGATCGGCACGCTCTCCGGCGGCTTAGGCAGGTTGGCCAACTGAACCAGCAGCCCGGCGCGGTCGCGCACCGTTTCGCCCAACCCGACGATGCCGCCGGAACAGACTTTAATGCCGGCGCCGCGCACCTTGTCCAGCGTATCCAGGCGCTCCTGGTAGCTGCGGGTGGTGATGATGTTGCCGTAGAATTCCGGCGAGGTGTCGAGGTTGTGGTTGTAATAATCCAGCCCGGCCTCCGCCAGCCGCTCGGCCTGGGTGCCGTCAAGCGTGCCCAGCGTCATGCAGGTTTCCATGCCCATCGCCTTCACCCCCTGCACCATCTGCTGCAGATAAGGCATGTCGCGCTCGTGCGGGTTCTTCCACGCCGCCCCCATGCAGAAGCGGGTCGAACCGGCCGCCTTGGCCTTGCGGGCAGAGTCCAGCACCTGTTCCACCTGCATCAGGCGCTCCGACTCCAGGCCGGTTTTATAACGCGAACTTTGCGGGCAGTATTTGCAGTCTTCCGGGCAGGCGCCGGTCTTGATCGACAGCAGCGTGCTGACCTGCACCTGGCGCGGATCGAAGTGCCGGCGGTGTACGGTTTGCGCTTCGAACAGCAGCTCAAGCAGGGGTTTATCAAACAGGGTCTGGGCAAGACCCACTGTCCAGTGAATGCGATCGGCCATCATGGCGTCTCCAAAACGAAAAAGTGTCGCCAGTTTAAATATTGTGGATATACTGTCAACCATTCTGATATCGAATTGGTTTACAAGTATGTCTATCACCCCCGATGACCTGGCGTTCGACCAGCGCCATATCTGGCACCCTTACACCTCCATGAGCCGCCCGCTGCCCTGCTACCCGATCGAATCGGCCGCCGGGGTTGAGCTGCAGTTGGCCGACGGCCGGCTGCTGGTGGACGGTATGTCCTCCTGGTGGGCGGCGATCCACGGCTACAACCACCCGCAGCTTAACCAGGCTGCCACGCGGCAGCTGGAAAAAATGTCGCACGTGATGTTCGGCGGCATAACTCACCCCGCCGCCATCGCGCTGTGCCGCAGGCTGGTGGCGATGACGCCGGAGGCGCTGCAGTGCGTGTTCCTGGCGGATTCCGGCTCGGTGGCGGTGGAAGTGTCATTGAAGATGGCGCTGCAGTACTGGCAGGCGCGCGGTGAACGGCGGCAGCGCATTCTGACCCTGCGCCACGGCTATCACGGCGACACCTTCGGCGCCATGTCGGTGTGCGATCCGGACAACTCGATGCACAGCCTGTATCAGGGCTACCTGGCGCCGCACCTGTTCGCTACCGCGCCGCAGTGCCGCTTCGACGACGAATGGGACGAAAATGACATCGCGCCGTTCGCCGCGTTGCTGGAGCAGCACGCCGGCGAAGTGGCGGCGGTGATCCTCGAACCTGTGGTGCAAGGCGCCGGCGGCATGCGCATTTATCACCCGACTTACCTCAAGCGGGTGCGCGAACTGTGCGACCGTTATCAGGTCTTGTTGATCGCCGATGAGATTGCCACCGGCTTCGGCCGCACCGGCAAGCTGTTCGCCTGCGAACACGCCGGGGTGGTGCCGGACATTCTCTGCCTGGGCAAGGCGCTGACCGGCGGCTACATGACGCTGTCCGCCACCCTGACCACCCGCCACGTGGCGGACACCATCAGCAACGGCGCAGCCGGCTGCTTTATGCACGGGCCGACCTTTATGGGCAACCCGTTGGCCTGCGCGGTGGCCGAGGCCAGCCTGGCGCTGCTGGCGGAAAACCGCTGGCAGTCGCAGGTGAGCGCCATCGAGAGCCAGCTGAAACAGCAGCTGTTGCCATTGGCGGCGCTGCCCAAGGTGGCGGACGTGCGGGTGCTCGGGGCGATTGGCGTGGTGGAAATGCGCGAGCCGGTGGACGTGGCGCAGCTGCAGCGCGGGTTCGTTGAGCGCGGCGTGTGGATCCGGCCGTTCGGCAAGCTGATTTATCTGATGCCGCCCTACATTATTACCCCGGAGCAGCTCGGCCGCCTGACCGCCGCAGTGGCCGCTGCGGTGCAGTGATCCTTACCAGTGCTGGTCCAGATAGCGGGCCAGCAACACCAGGCAGAGTATCCACAGCACAATGATCATCACCGCCGCCATGCGGCCGGTGGGATTATCGATGCGCTTTTGCGCCTTTTCGCGCAGTTCGGCCATGAGCGGTTTGGGGATCAGACGCACCGCCAGCATAATGCCCAGCGGCACGATGATCACGTCGTCCAGATAGCCCAACACCGGGATGAAATCCGGGATCAGATCGATCGGCGACACCGCATAGCCGGCCACCAGCAGCGCGATCAATTTGGCGTACCAGGGCGTGCGCCGGTCGCGGGCGGCCAGCCACAGCGCATAGATATCGCGTTTGATGCCCTTGGCCCAGCGGCGCAGCCAGCCGAACCACGGCGTGCGTTTTTTCAATGAAATCATGGTTACTTCATATAAGAACGTAAGACTGTCATCAGTTGTTCGATGTCCTGCTCGCGCTGTTGCGGGGTAGCGTCCTGCGCCGCGAGATGCTCACGCACGTGCCCTTCCAGCACCTGCGCCATCAAACCGTTTACCGCGCCCCGTACCGCCGCGATCTGCTGCAGAATACCAGAACATTCGCCGCCGTTCTCCAGCGCGCGCTCCAGTGCCTCGGCCTGGCCTTTAATGCGGCGTACGCGTGCCAGCAATTTCTTCTGGTCTTTAATGGTATGACTCATCACGGCCTTCTCATTGTTATTTACTATACTGGGGTATAGTATAATTCGGCATTATTCACTTCGCTGAGGATCCTGACCATGACGACGCACGCTGCCCCCATGCGCCGCGAACACAGCCACGTATTCGACGATGGTAACCCATTGGCCGAAAGGAATACCAGATGGGCGGTCATGCTCACCGCCGGCATGATGGCGATCGAAATCGCCGGCGGCTGGCTGTTCAATTCAATGGCGCTGCTGGCCGATGGCTGGCACATGAGTTCGCATGCGTTGGCGCTCGGACTGTCGGTGATGGCCTACGGGGCCGCGCGGCGCCTGGCGAAAGATCGCCGTTTTAGCCTCGGCACCTGGAAAATCGAAGTGCTGGCAGGTTACACCAGCGCGGTGTTGCTGGTGCTGGTGGCCGCGCTGATGCTATTCCAGTCAGCGGAGCGGCTGCTGAACCCCAGCCCCATCCACTATAACCAGGCTATCGTCATCGGGCTCGCCGGGCTGGGCGTCAATCTGCTGTGCGCCTGGCTGCTGCGCGGCGGCCACCATCATGGGCACCATCATGGCCATGACGTTCATCACCATGATCTGAACCTGCGCTCCGCCTACGTCCACGTCATCGCCGATGCCGCCACTTCGGTATTGGCGATCGTCGCGCTGTTCAGCGGCAAACTCTGGGGGGCCAGCTGGCTGGATCCGCTGATGGGTATCGTCGGTGCGGTGATGGTCGCCACCTGGGCCTACAGCCTGATGCGTGACAGCGGCAAGATCCTACTGGATGCCGAAATGGACGCGCCGGTGGCCGATGAAATCCGCCGGGCGTTGGCAGAGTCGGGCCATGCGCTGAACCTCACGGATCTGCATCTGGGACGTATTGGAAAAGGCAAATATCACTGCGTGATCGCGCTAAGCAGCGCCGACCGCACCCTCACCGCCGACCGGGTACGCCAGCTGCTGGCCGTTCATCATGAACTGGTGCACGTCACGGTCGAGATCAACCGCCCGCCGCTGGCGCAGGGGGTTGTATTGTTCCGCCGAAACGATCTAGCTTAGGGGTTCAATTTTTACCGACAACTGGGAGTCACTATGGCTTTTCGTTTGTACAGCAACGACCTGCAGGACGGCGCAAAAATGCCGGAACGCCAGGTGTTTAACGGCATGGGATATCATGGCGACAACCTGTCGCCGCACCTGGCCTGGGATGGCGTGCCGGAAGGCACCAAAAGCTTCGTGATCGCCGTGTACGATCCCGATGCCCCGACCGGCTCCGGCTGGTGGCACTGGGTGGTGGCCAATATACCGGCCCAGGTGCGCGAACTGCCGCAGGGCGCAGGCTCCGGCAAAGCGCCGCTGCCGGCCGGGGCGCTGCAAACCCGCACCGATTTCGGTTCCGCAGGCTACGGCGGCGCGGCGCCGCCGCAGGGCGAAAGCCACCGCTACCAGTTCACCGTGCATGCGCTGGACGTGGAAAGCATCGAGGTAGACGAAGGCGCCAGCGGCGCGCTGGTGGGCTTTAACGTGCATTTCCACAGCCTCGGCAGCGCCACGCTGACGGTGATGTTCAACTGATTGATCTCCGCCCATAAAAAAGCGCGGCTCAACCGAACCGCGCTTTTCCACTCTGCCCGCCGAATTACTTCGCCAGCACGCTTACCCACATCGGGCCCTTGCCCACCGGATAACGCGCCAGCGTGGTCAGCTTGCCGCTGCTTTGGTCAATTTCGTGCACCGCAATGTGATCGGACTTCTGGCCGGACGAAATCACAAAGCGGCCGCTGTGGTCGATATTGAAGCCGCGCGGCTGGGTTTCGGTCGGGTGGTAACCCACCAGCGTCAGGGTGCCGCCGTCTTGCGAAACGCTGAAGATGGTCAGAATGCTGGCGGTGCGATCGCTGGTGTACAGGAAGCGGCCGTCAGGCGTGATGTGGATATCCGCCGCCCAGCGGGTGCCGTCGAAGTCTGCCGGCATGATGTCCAGCGTTTGCGCCAGGCGGTACTTTTTGCCGTTTTCCGAGATGGCCAGCACGTCTACCGTGCCGTCCAGCTCGTTCACGCAGTAAGCGTATTGGTCATTGTGATGGAACGCCATGTGGCGCGGGCCGGCGCCGGCGGCGGTGTCCACCGCTTCCTGAGCGTGCGGCGTCAGTCGGCCGTCCAGGCTCAGATCGAACAGGCGGATGCGATCCTCTTTCAGGCAAGGCACCAGCAGCAGCTGATTGGTCGGGTCGATATTGGCCGAGTGAGGCGCGGTCAGGCCGTCGATCTGCTGCGTCGGCGCCACCACCACGCCGTCATGGCCGATTGGGCTGATGCTGGCGCAGTTGCCGCTGTAAGAAGCGGAGAACAGGTAGCGCCCCTGCAAATCGGTAGAGATATGGGTCGGGCTGCCCGGCAGCGGCGCCATGCCGGCCTGCTGCAGCGTGCCGTCCGCTTCGATGCGGTAGCTGACCACGCCGAACGCCGGGCGCACGCCGACGTACAGATGGGTTTTATCCGGATGAATAGTCATCGGCTGCACCTGGCCCGGCACTTCAACGGTCTGCAACAGCGCCAACGCACCGGCGTCGTCCAACTGCCATACGTGGATCTGCTGGCTCTCCGGGCTGGCGACATAAACGATTTGCTTCATGTATTCTCCTGGCATAGGGTAAAAGAGAAACCGGTTTCAGGTTTTTCGGTTTCCCCTAGCTTACCTCACATCCATAACATGACAACCCCGTGTTTCACCTGAAATCTGCGCAGTTTTATCCACCGCACATCCGGTGTACCATCAGGTTAGTTTTCTTGCTAACAATAATGAGATCCCTATGAACTACCGCGTCATCGCCCTCGATCTCGACGGCACCCTGCTGGACAACCAAAAACGCATCTTGCCGCAGTCGCTGGAAGCACTGGCGCAAGCGCGCGCCGCCGGCATCAAGGTGGTGGTGGTCACCGGTCGCCACCATGTCGCCATTCACCCGTTCTACCAGGCGTTGCAGATAGATACCCCGGCCATCTGCTGCAACGGCACCTATCTGTATGACTTCCGCCAGCAAAAAGTGCTGGCCGCCGATCCGCTGCCGAAAGAACAGGCCAAACTGGTGCTGCAGATGCTGAAGCAAAGCGGCATCCACGGCCTGATGTACGTTGACGACGCCATGCTGTATCAGGAACCGAGCGGCCACGTCACCCGCTCGCTGGCCTGGGCCGAGACGCTGCCGGAGGCGCAACGCCCTACGCTGCTGCAGGTCAACAGCCTGGCGCAGGCGGCCGATGAGGCGCAATCCATCTGGAAATTCGCCACCTCGCACGCCGATCTGCCCGCCCTGCGCAGCTTTGCCGAAACGGTGGAAAAAGAGCTGGGGCTGGCCTGCGAATGGTCGTGGCACGATCAGGTGGATATCGCCAAAGGCGGCAACAGCAAAGGCAAGCGCCTGCGGCAGTGGGTGGAATCCCAGGGCCTGAGCATGGATCAGGTGGTGGCGTTCGGGGATAACTACAACGATCTCAGCATGCTGGAAGCCGCAGGCCTGGGGGTGGCGATGGGCAACGCCGACGACGCCATCAAAGCGCGCGCCGATCTGATCATCGCCGATCACCTGCAGCCGGGTATCGCCGAAGTGATCCGTACCCGGGTGTTGGGGCAGTAATAATTCGGCCCCCGATACCGGGGGCCGATTTTCAGCGCGCTTCGCGGCTGATGGAGACGCTTTTCACCTGCGCGTACAGCCACTGGCCGGGGCGGATCGCCAGTTCGTCGCGCGCCCAGGGGGTAATGCGCGCCCACAGCACGTGCTCGCCTACCGCCAGCTTCACTTCCACCTGGCCGTCTACCTCCAGGCATTCGCTGACCCTGGCCGGCAATACGTTGCGAATGCTGCTGTTCACCGGCGGCTGCAACACCAATGACACATCGGCGGCGTTGATGCGGATGCGCAGCTGGGTGCCCAGCTCGGCCTCGATGCCGCTCACCCACAGGCGCCGATCGCCAAGCGCCAGTGCGGTCATGGCGTAGCGCCGGTGATGTTCGATTACGCTGACGCGCAGCACGCTGCTCTGATCCTCACGCTGCAGCCACGGGCGCAATGCGCTGCTGGCCCATACCTCCTCCAGCCCGCCGAAGGCCCGCACCTGCCCGTTGTCCAGCACCATCACCTGCTCAGCCAAGCGCAGGATCTCGTCCATGCTGTGGCTGACGTAAAGAATGGGGATATTGACGTCCTGCGCCAGCCGCTCCAGATAGGGCAACAGCTCGCGCTTGCGCGGCAGATCCAGCGAGGCCAGGGGTTCGTCCATCAGCAACAGTTCCGGTGCGGTCAACAGCGCGCGGCCGATAGCCACCCGCTGCTTTTCGCCGCCGGACAGCGTCAGCGGCAGCCGATTCAGCAGCGGCCCGATGCCCAACAGTTCGACGATGTCGTTGAACTGCACGCGCATGCCGGCCGCCATGCCGTACTGCAGGTTGCCGCGCACCCGATAATGCGGGAACAGGCGCGCATCCTGAAACACGTAGCCGATGCGGCGTTTTTCCGGCGGTAAGCAGACGCCGGTAGCGGTATCCGCCAGCGTGCGGCCGTTGAGCGCAATCCGCCCCTGCTGCAGCCGGGTCAAGCCGCCGATCGCGTTGATGAGCGACGTTTTGCCCGCCCCCGACAGCCCGAAGATGGCGGTGATGCCCTGCGCCGGCAGATCGGCGCACACCTGCAGATTGAGGCCGCCCAACCGCTGCGAGAAATCCAGCTCCAGCATTTACCCCCCCATCCGTTTGCGGCCCCAGCGGGCCAGCCATTCGGAAACCATCAATGAGGCCAGCGACAGCACGATGGCGATCGCGCACAGGCGCGCAGCGGCGGCCTCCGCGCCCGGGGTTTCAATCAGGGTGTACATCGCCAGCGGAATGGTGCGGGTCTCGCCGGGAATGTTGGAAACGAAGGTAATGGTGGCGCCAAACTCGCCCAGCGAGCGGGCGAAGGCCAGCACCACGCCGACGATCACCCCGGGCAACGACAGCGGCAGCGTAATGGTGAAAAACACCCGCCACGGGTTAGCGCCCAGCGTGCGTGCCGCCTGTTCCAGCCGGGTGTCCACCGCCTCCAGCGCCAACCGGATGGCGCGCACCATCAGCGGAAACGCCACCACCGCAGAGGCCAGCGCCGCGCCGCGCCAGCTGAAACTGAAGCTGAAACCGAACCAGTCATACAGCCACTCGCCTATCACGCCGCGCCGCCCCAGAGCGATCAGCAACAAATAGCCGACCACCACCGGCGGCAACACCAGCGGCAGGTGAATAACGCCGTCCAGCAGCGCTTTGCCGGGGAAGCGGCAGCGCACCAGGATCCAGGCCATCAGAATGCCAAACGGCAGGCTGCAGATCACCGCCAGGCCGGAAACTTTCAGGCTCAGCTCTACCGCCTGCCACTCGTACTCACTCAGAATCATTTACGCGGGGTGAATCCATAATGTTCGAAAATAGCGGCCGCTTCCGGGCTCTGCAGATAAGTATAGAAAGCGCCGACCGCCGGGGTCTGGTGATCTTTCACAATCGCCATCGGATATTCAACCGGTTTATGGCTGTCTTCCGGGAAGATGCCCACCACTTTCACCTTGTCGCTGGCGACGGCGTCGGAGCCATAGACAATGCCCAGCGGCGCTTCACCGCGCTCCACCAGCGCCATGGCGCTGCGCACGTTGTTGGCGCGGGCCAGCTTGGGCTCCAGCGCGCTCCAGGCGCCGAGGTTCTGCAGCGCTTCCTTGGCGTAAATGCCGGCCGGCACGTGATCCGGGTCGCCCACCGCCAGGCGGCCGTCATTCAGCAGTTTGGCCCAGTCGGTCTGCTTGCCGAGGGCCACTTTGTCCAGTTTGGCGTCCTTCGCCGCAATCAGCACCAGCTCATTGCCCAGCAAGGTGTAACGGGTGTCTTTCACCATTTGCTGTTTGTCGATGGCGTAATCCATCCATTGCTGATCGGCGGAGATAAACAGATCGGCCGGCGCGCCCTGCTCAATCTGGCGCGCCAGCGTCGAGGATGACGCGAAGGAAGAGACGATCTGCACGTCTTTGCCCTTTTGGTATTGGGTGGCGATGTCCTGCAGCGCGTTGGTCAAAGACGCCGCAGCGAACACGGTGACTTTTTCCGCCGCCGATGCCTGCATCACCATGCCGGATGCCAACAGAATACCGCCAACCCATTTGGTCCATTGCTGTTTCATAATTTTCATTGTCTCCGCAAGTTAACGTGCATTATCACTCTTCGTTATATAAAAAATAATATAACGTGACGCGGAAGCTTGTCATGCGGTTTATCGGCAAGGCGGGAGAGAACTTGAGAAACACCCGCCGAGCGGCGCCGGCGGGCGTTGGGATGGGAAACGCTTAGTGCTGTTGAGGGCGGTTTTCTTTCGAACGGCCCACTTTGGAGAAGACGTTGAACACCTCTGCCAAACCGTAGATCAAGCCGAGAATGATCGCCATAACCACCGGCACCATGACCACGGCAAACAGCATACTTTTCAATAATTCCAGCATGATAGCCTCGCTTAACTGCTCATTGAGCGACAATGCGCGCCGCTGCGTAAAGGGTATTCTACCCCAAAAACCTGCAAAACCGGGGTTATTTTAAACAGCGTGCAAAATTTGTAACCGGCCAAACGTGCCATTTGCCCGCGCCGCCTTTACCGAGAGGGATAATAGATCAACGGCGCCGCGTAGCCGGGGGCGGTAGCCAGGCGCGCCTCAACGCCGTAAACCTGGCGGATGATCTCCGGCGTCAGCACCTCGTGCGGCGTGCCGCAGGCGTGCAGCCGGCCCTGTTTGAGCAGGATCAGCCGATCGCAATAGCCGGCCGCCAGGTTCAGATCGTGCAGCGAAACCACCACGCTGCGCCTCAGCCGCCGCAGCAGCGCCATAAACTGTTGCTGATGGCCGATATCCAGGTGGTTGGCGGGTTCATCCAGCAGTAACCACGGGGTTTGCTGCGCCAGCGAACGCGCCAGATGCACCCGCTGTTGCTCCCCGCCGGACAGCCGATGCCATTCCCGTTCGGCCAGGTGCGCAATGCCAACCTGCACCATCGCCTGCGCGGCAATGCGGTGATCCTCCGCGCCGAACCCCGTCCAGCGGTTGGCGTACGCCAACCGTCCCAACAGCACCACCTCTTTGACCGGAATGGCGAACGCCCCGGGCCCGGACTGCTCGAGAAACGCCATGCGCTTGGCGCGTTCGCGCCCCGCCAGGGTGGCGATATCGCAGTGTGCCAAATACACCCGTCCCCTGCCGGCGGGCAACAGCCCCGCCAGCAGTTTGAGCAGCGTGGATTTGCCGCTGCCGTTAACGCCGAGCACGCCGGTGATTTCCCCGGGGCGGGCGCAGAAACTGAGGCCATCCAACACGCTGCCCGCCGGGGTGGACCACCCCAGCCGCTCGGCGCGCAGCCCGCCCGCATCGCTGTCACTCATCATGCATTGACCTTTCTATAGAGCAGCGCCAGAAATACCGGCACGCCGAGCAACGCCGTCAATACGCCGACCGGCAGCTCGCGCGGCGCGAACAGGGTTCTGGCCAACGTATCGGCGGCGACGGCGAACAGCGCGCCGCACAGGGCGCTGGCCGGCAACAGCAGCCGATGACGCGGCCCCACCAACAGCCGGGCGACATGAGGCACCGTCAGGCCGATAAATCCGACCGCACCGCTGAAAGCGACGATCGCCGCCGTCAGCGCCGTGGTGGCCACGTACAGCAGCAGCTTCAGCGGCGCCACCGCCACGCCCAGCGAAGCGGCGGTCAGCTCGCCAAGCGCCAGGGCGTCGAGCTCCCCGGCCCGCAGCCAACACAGCCAGAGCGCCGCCGCCAACGCCAACGCGCACAGCTGCACCTGCGGCCAACGGGCGTCGCTGAATGATCCCAGCAACCAGAACATTACGCCACGGGTCGCGTTGGCGTCCGCCTGCCACAGGGTTATCAGAGAAGTCAGCGCCGAAAGCAGCTGAGTCACGGCGACCCCGGCAAGAATAAACAGCGTCGATTCCGCGCGCAGCGAACGCCCGGCCAGTAACATCACCAGCGCAAAGGCCCCGATGGCGCCGAGAAAGGCCCCGCCGGAAATCGACAGCAGGCCGCCGCCCAGGCCCAACACTAACACCAGCACCGCGCCCACGCCGGCGCCAGAGGAGATCCCCAACACCCAAGGATCGGCCAGCGGATTGCGCGTCAGCGATTGCAAAATGGTGCCCGCCAGCGCCAATCCGGCCCCCGCCACGGCGGCCAGCAACGCCCTCGGCATTCTCAGCGACCACATGATCCGCTGATAGACCCCGGCGTCGTGCGGCTCTGGGCCAATCAGCATGCGCCAGGCGTCGTGCAGCGAAATCGGTGCCGGCCCGCACAGAGACGCCCCCAGCAGCGCCAGCGGCAGCGCGAGAGCCAGCAACAGCAGGCGTCCCCCCGCTCGCCCCGGCAACAAATGCCCGGCCATGTTATTTCCAGCCTGCGATCACATAGTCATCCAGCAACTGCCACACCGGCCCGGCCTCGGTAAAGCCCGCCTGCGTCAGGCCGGCAATCTGGAAATCCAGCGGCGTCGCCGGCGGCACCGGGCGCCCGGCAAACAGGCTTTCGCGCTGCGCCTGGTGCTGTGCCAGCTCCGGCAGCTGCAGCGCCGTGGCGAACCAGCGATCCCAGTCGTCGACGCCGTTCCGCCATGCCTGCTCCTGGGTCTGTTCATCGTGCCGCTCTGCCAGCGCTTTCAGCCGCGGATGGCGGCGATCGTAACGCTGATGGTCGGCGTTCAGGAATACGCCGCCGTCTGCCAGCAGCGCGGCAACCCGACGATACAACCCCAGCTGTTGTTCCGGCATCAGCCAGTGCAGCGCCGTGCTGGATACGGCCGCCTGGGGCGTCGGGCCGGACAGCGCGGAAAAACAGTCGGGATCGGCGAGATCGGCCTGAATAATGCGGATCCGGTCGCCGTATTCCGCCAGGGCGCCGCGCGCTACCGCCAGCAGCACAGGATCGAGATCCAGCGCGGTAACCCGTGCCTGCGGGAAACGCCGGAGAATGCGCAGGCTCAGCGAACCCGGCCCGCAGGCCAGATCGATAACGTGGAACTCCTGGCCGGCGGACAGCGCCAGCACCTCGAGCTGGGCGTTAAAGCGTGCTTCCCGCTCGGCGATATAGGCGCTCTGTTGCCGATCCCAGGATGCCAACAGCGCAGAAAATGAAATGGAAGACATATTAAGGTTCCTTGTTAGGGGGTTGCGGTCCTGAGGCCTGCCGCTGCAGGCCCTGTATTAAACGGCCCAATGCCGCAAGGGTACGGGCGGAGGGATCCATGTCGTAACCGGGCACGATGACGTAGCGCCGCTGGCGCACCGCGCGCAGGGTGGCGGTCAATGGATGACGTTCTAAAAAGCGAATTTTATCTGCGGCGCTGTCGCCGAGGCCGCCGCGCGGCAGGTCGCCCAGCACGATCACGTCGGGATCGCGGGCGGCGATGATTTCCCAGGAGACGTTAGGCCACAGTTCGGGCAGGTCGCCAAACAGATTTTCACCGCCCACCGTGCGCGCCAGCAGCGCCGGCGCGCCGCAGCACCCCGCCACGTAAGGCGTTTGCGTACCGGCATACCACCACAGCATCCTCTGAGGCGGCAGCGCGGCAGCCTGGCGTTCCAGCGCCCGCAGCTGCGAGCGTTGTTGCCGGATCAGCCTTGCCGCACGATCGGCGACGCCGAAAATACGCGCGATATCCCGCAGCTCGGCGAAAATACCCTCAAAGGTCAGCGCGGTGCGGAGCGCGCTTTGCTGGCCGCCGCAGGCGCCGGGTGAGAGGTAACTGCCGATCCCCCACTCCGTCAAACGGTCGCGCCCCGGGGTTTCCGGGCTGTTAAACCAGTAATAACTGGCCGAATAGACGAAATCCGGCCTGAGCAGCAACAAGGATTCCGCGGTCGGCGGCGCATAGGCCGAGGGCAGGCGCGAGATGCCGCCTGAAACGCCGGGTGAAGGCGCAGGATCGCGCGCATATTCATAGCCGACCACGCCGATAAGGCGGTCGGCCAGCCCCAGCGCCAGCATGTTCTCCAGCGCCGGGTTGGCATACGCCAGCACCCGCAGCGGGGGGTGGGGATAACCGTAGCGCTGGCCGCAGTTGTTCAACTGCGGCGCCGCCTGCGCCTGAGGGCCGAATACCAACCCCAACATGATGCACAACAGGCCGATCGTTATGCGCATAGCGGTATCAGAACCTCACCGAAACGAAGGATTCATAGGTGCGCGGCGGCGCAATCAGCAGTTGATCCGGGTAGGTGCGCTGATAGGCATACAGCTGGTTGGTGGCGTTTCTGATGCGGAAACCGACGTCGACGCTCGCGGTGAGCTGATAATCCGCCGCCAGATCCAGCGTGGTGTAGGCCGGCATTTTGCGTTGGTTGGCGTCGTCGTTATAGCTGCTGCCGACGTAGCGCAGCGACGAAGTAAGCCCCAGTTGCTGCGTCGGCTTATAGCGTGCGGTCAGGTTGGCGGTCCATTCAGGGATGTAAGCCGGGCGATTGCCGTTATAGCTGCGCAGCGGGCTGCCGCCGCGATACTCATCGTAACGGGCGTGGGTATAGGCCGCATTGCCGGCCAGTTCCCAGCGTTCGCTCGGGCGCAGCACCAGATTTAACTCCACGCCGCGCGAAGTTTGCCGCCCCACCGCGTTTAACGTATCCGGCTGCTGCGCGTTGGGCACGAACAGGTTGTCCTTGCGCAGCTGGTACAGCGCCAACGCGGCCTCCCCTTGATCACCCCAGAATTGCCCTTTGACGCCGGCCTCCCATTGGCGCGCCCGGGTCAGCGGCAGGCCGGTTTGCGCCGGGCTTAAAAAGAACAGATCGTTGCCGGGCTCTTGCCCGGTGGTGTAGTTGGCGTAGAGGCGAAGATGCTCGCTTAGCGCATAACTCGGCCCCAGGCTCCAGGAACTGAACGCATAAGTGTGGGTTTGGCTTTGCTCCTGCGGCCCCTGGAAATGCCAGTCCATATCCATATGGCTGTAGCGCATTTGCCCCAGCAGCGTTAAGCGGTCGCTCAGGCTGAAGCTGTCTTCCAAAAACGCGGCGTATTGGTTTTGCGTCACGTGGCGCACCGGGGAACGCCGCAGCTGAGTGCCCTGGGAAAATGGCTCTCTGAGCGGCGCATTGAGCGTAACCTCTTCAGAGCCGGGAAAGCCGTTGGAGTAGTACTGGAAACGCCGCCTGCTCAGGTCTGTCCCGACAATCAAGCGGTTATCGAACCCGCCAAGCGAGCGATCGAATGCCAGTGAGCTGCGGTTGCCTATCAGAAAGTCATCGTGCGCCAGCGCGCCGAACGAATCGCGATTGACATAGCCGGGCCGGCTCGCCGCTTGGGTGCGAAAACGCTCGACGTTGCGCCACTCGCGAAACCCGCTGTAAGAGTAGAACTGGTTATGCAACGCGATTTCCGGCGTGACGAACCAATCGAGGCCGGCCTGGAACGCGGTGGCGTTGCTCTGGATCCGGCTGTCGGTCAGGTTATTGTAGTTAATGTCACGCAGCCCGCGGGCGATGCGGCCATCCACCAGCGGCGTACCGTAATAAGGATTGGTCGTGCGGTTAAGCATGCGATCCAGGCTCAGCGTCAGCAGCGCCTCGTCCGTCAGCCTGAACAGCAGAGAACCGGACACCCGCTTCTGCCGATCGTGCTCATACTGCACGTTGCTGCCGCCATCGCTGCCGCTGACGTCGAGCCGGTAAGCCGCCACATCATCCAGCAGCGCGCCGCCGGCGCCGAGGTGCAGCCGCTGGCTGTTATAGCTGGCCAGGCCATAATCCAATTCTATCGGCTGGCGGGCAAAGCCCGGGCGGCGCGACACCAGGTTTACGCTGCCGCCGGCGGCGCTCAGGCCGTGGAGCGCAGACCCCGGCCCGCGCAGAACCTCTACCCGTTCGTAATGCGCGGGATCCCCCAACTGCAGGGTGCTGCCGGGCATTTCAACGCCGTTGTACAGCCAAGACACCGGCCGGAAGCCGCGCAGGGAAAAGTTGTTGGTCAGCGTAGGCGAAGCCACGCCCGACATGCCGGTGGCACGTTCAGCCACCGTGGCCAGCGTTCTGTCGCCCCGCTGCCGAATGGCCTGGCCAGTGATGACGTCAACGCTGCGCGGCGTTTCCTTGCCGTTCAAGCCCAAACGAGAGGCGGACGCGGTCACGGCGTCCAGCGAGCTGTAAATGCTTCGGCCGCGGGTCTGCGCCTCGACGGTCAGGTTCTCTTCGCAACGCGGCGAAGTGTCACCTGGGCCGCAGTCGGGCGCGGCGGCCTGCGCGGCGCCCAACAGGCTTAAAAACAAAGAGGCGGAAAAACAATGTGACTTTCTGGGCGTGACGAAACGCCGGCGTGCAGCACTCATAACGAGCATCCCTGTTGTTAAATAAAAACCCGGCGAGGCCGGCGCAAGACATTATTATTTTTTGTTATGTTATAATATAACAAATATTGAATGCCAGTCTTTATTGCCCAAGAAGCCGTCAGCGCCAGATTTGGCGCTTTATCGCCAGATCGGCGACAATAAGATTTTTGCAGCCGACAGGACGCGTTATGCAGGCCGAAATTCTTCTTACCTTGAAACTCCAGCAAAAGCTGTTCGCCGATCCGCGCCGCATCGCGCTGCTGAAACAGGTTCAGCACACCGGCTCTATCAGCCAGGGCGCCAAGCTGGCCGGCATCAGCTATAAAAGCGCCTGGGATGCCATCAACGAGATGAATCAGTTGGCGGAGCAAAGCGTGGTGGATCGCGCCACCGGCGGCAAGGGCGGCGGCGGCGCGCAGGTCACCCACTACGGCCAGCGGCTGATCCAGCTGTACGATCTGCTGGGCCAGGTGCAACAAAAAGCCTTCGACGTGCTGCAACAGGACGACCTGCCGCTCGACAGCCTGCTGGCGGCCATTTCGCGCTTTTCGCTACAGACCAGCGCACGCAATCAATTTTTCGGCACCGTGGTCGAGCGCGATCACCAGCAGGTGCAGCAGCATCTGGAAATCTTGCTGAACGACGGCCAAACCCGCATCACCGCCGCCATCACCCAGCAAAGCGCCGACCGCTTGCAGCTTACCCCCGGTAAAGAAGTGCTGGCGCTGATCAAGGCTCCCTGGGTGAAACTGAGTGTCGATCCGCAGCCGGCCGATACGGCGCACAACGCGCTGGCGGGCCGGGTGGCCAGCATCCAGCCGGGCGCCGAGCACAGTGAGGTGCTGGTGACGCTGGCGGGCGGCGAAACGCTGTGCGCCACCCTGAGCACCGCGGAGCTGCAGCCGCTGAAACTGCGCCCCGGCAGCGCCGTACAGGCCCTGTTCAACGCCGATCGGGTGATAATCGCCACGTTGTGCTAAGCGCAACGTGATGTTGCATTTTTGTTGATTGACATCCCCACGCAATGCGCCTATTTCTAAGGCAAATAATTGCATAAAAAGGAACAGGTGATGTCGTCGTTGCACATTTCGCAAGGTTCATTCCGCTTAAGCGATACCCGTACCCTGACGCTGGACAAACTCGATATTCAGTCCGGCGACAGCTGGGCGTTTGTCGGCGCCAACGGCAGCGGCAAGTCCGCCCTGGCGCGGGCGCTGGCCGGTGAGCTGATCCTGCTCAGCGGTGAACGCCGCAGCGATTTCCGCCACCCGGTGCGCATCTCTTTCGAACAGTTGCAAAAGCTGGTCAGCGACGAATGGCAACGCAACAACACCGACTTGCTCAGCCCGGGGGAAGAAGACACCGGGCGCACCGCGGCGGAAATCATCCAGGAAGACGTAAAGGATACCGTGCGCTGCGAGCGGTTGGCCGCCCAGTTCGGCATTACCTCCCTGCTGTCGCGCCGCTTCAAATACCTGTCCACCGGCGAAACGCGTAAAACCCTGCTCTGCCGGGCGCTGATGCCGCAGCCGGACCTGTTGATCCTCGACGAACCCTTCGACGGGCTGGACGTGCACTCCCGCAGCCAGTTGGCCACGCTGCTGAGCGAGCTTTCCGCCCACGGCTACACGCTGGTGTTGGTGCTGAACCGTTTTGACGAGATACCGGACTTTATCCAGCAGGTGGGAGTGCTGGCCGACTGCACCCTGACCAGCCAGGGGCCGCGACGGCAGGTGATGGCGCAAGCCCTGGTGGCGCAGCTGGCGCACAGCGAGAATCTGAACGGCCTGGCGCTGCCGGAAACCGAAGATCCGGCGCAGCAGACCCGATTGCCGGCGGATCGCCCGCTGATCGTGCTGCGCGACGGCGTGGTCAGCTACAACGATCGGCCGATCCTCAACCATCTCGACTGGCAGGTGAACCCCGGTGAGCACTGGCAGATAGTCGGCCCGAACGGCGCCGGCAAGTCTACCTTGCTCAGCCTGATCACCGGCGATCATCCGCAGGGCTACAGCAACGATCTGACGCTGTTCGGCCGACGCCGCGGCAGCGGAGAAACCATCTGGGAGATCAAACGCCATATCGGTTACGTCAGCAGCAGCCTGCACCTGGATTACCGCGTCAGCGCCAGCGTGCGCAACGTGATCCTCTCCGGCTTTTTTGACTCCATCGGCATCTACCAGGCGGTATCGGATCGTCAGCAGCAGCTGACCAGCCAATGGCTGGCGCTGCTGGGGCTTGGCGGTACACAGGGCGATACCCCTTTCCACAGCCTTTCCTGGGGCCAGCAGCGGCTGGCGCTGATCGCCCGTGCGCTGGTCAAACACCCGGCGCTGCTGATCCTCGACGAGCCGCTGCAGGGGTTGGATCCGCTCAATCGCCAGCTGGTGCGCCGCTTTATCGACGTGCTGATCGGCCAGGGCGCTACCCAGCTGCTGTTCGTTTCACACCATGCCGAAGACGCGCCGCAGTGCATCACCCATCGGCTGAGCTTCGTGCCCGACGGCGAAGGCTACCGCTATCAGCACCAGCCGCTGGCCTGATCGGCTGGCGGCCCACCGCCGCCCATCCGGGGACATATCCGGCAACACTTCCGCGCAGCACATCACATTTGGCCTTTTATCATAAAGAGATAGCTGGCTATATTTTGGAGACCCTATGTCCGCCGCGCTGATTATTATCGATCTGATTGAAGATCTGATTGGCCCCAAAGGGCGCGCAAATCACTGCCGTGAACAGGTGATGGCGAATAACCTGATCGGCAACGTCAACGCCGCTGCGGCCTATGCGCGGGTGCGGAAAATTCCGGTGATTTGGGTGCGGGTGGGTTTCGCCGACGATTATCACGACATTCCCCCGCACTCTCCGCTGTTCAACCATCTGAAACAGACGGGCGCGCTGCGTTTAAGCAGCCCGGGCTGCCGATGGGTGCCTGAACTGCAGCGGGAAGCGGAGGATCTGCAGTTCGAAAAAACGGCGGTTTCGGCCTTCAGCGGTAACAATTTGTTAGACTGGCTGCGGCGGCACCGCTGCCACCATTTGCTGCTGGGCGGCGTCAGCACGCCGTTGGCGATTGAAAGCACCGCGCGGCAGGCGCACGACGCCGGCTTCCAGGTGACGGTGCTGCAAGACCTGTGCGCCGCGCCGACCCAGGAAATCCACCAGCAAAGTCTGGATACGCTGCAAAACCTGGCGGAAATCAGCCGCTCGCTGGCCTGGATGCGGAGCTGACGGCATCATTTGGCCACTGCCCCGACCTTTGGCGTCATCTCTCTGTGCTACTATCCCTTTTAGCGCTCAACTTCGCCATGTTCGCACGCCGTAAAGGCATTGAGCGCCGTGTATATATTAAAGGGACATATTATGTGGGGCGTACTTGCTGCTTCGTTATTCTTCTTGCCGTTTAACCGGCGAATGGCCTGGTTAGTATTGGCCGCATCGGCGGCTATGGGGCTCTATCATGGAGTGCTGACGCCGCTTGCTCTTGGATGTTTGCTGGTTATTGTCGCGCTGGCGTGGCTGCGGCATCATTTTCACGCCACGCGCCCTCTGGCGGTAGGCATTGAGGTTTTGGTGGTCGCCGGCTGCGTGGCGCTATTCCTGCATCTGGTGCCGGGTATCCATAACCAGTTGGCGGTAAGCGGCGAAAAAGCCGGCCCGCTCAGCGCCCCTTTCACTATGTACTACAACTTTGACAAGGCGCTGGTGCCCTTCCTGTTGTTCGCCTGCCTGCCAACGTTGTTTGCAACCAAAACCGGCCGCAACATTGGCAAATCAGGTTGGATAGCGCTGATCATCAGCGTGCCGGCGCTATTGCTGCTGGGCGTTGCGCTGGGCGGGTTGAAAATAGAGCTGCATAACCCACCCTGGTTGCTGCCGTATATCATGGCCAACCTGTTCTTCGTTTGCATGGCCGAGGAGGCGCTGTTTCGCGGCTACCTGCAGCAGCGGCTCAGCCAATGGCTGGGGCACTGGCCGGCGCTGGTTATCGCCGCCGTTATCTTTGGCGCGGCGCACCTGGCGGGCGGTATGCTGATGGTGATTTTCGCCACGCTGGCCGGGGTGATTTACGGCCTGGCCTGGATGTGGAGCGGCCGCCTGTGGGTGCCGATTATGTTCCATTTCGGGCTTAACCTGACGCACCTGCTGTTCTTCACCTATCCGCTTTATCAGCATCCATAAGCATCGGCGCCGGCGGACATTTTTCTGCCGGCGCCACCTATGGATGAAACCGCTATCATTACCATCGCCTCCGGCCTGACCTCCCCCGTAAACTCACTTTCTGCCCCCGCCGTGACGCTGATTGCCTCTTGTGTGTAAACGATTCCATTATTCGCGTTGGATCACCTTTTCCGTTCTGCAAGCATGCTATCTTTTTGCCCATCATTAACTATTAGCCCTGTTACAGGCCCAGCAGACGGCAAGTGAAAGCGGTTACAAAAATCACGCCGACGCTGAGAGAAGGAACCGCTATGTCGGAATTTAATCCCATAGATCACCCCCACCGCCGCTACAATCCGTTGACCGGACAATGGGTACTGGTATCGCCGCATCGCGCCAAGCGCCCCTGGCAGGGGCAGCAAGAGAGCCTGCCCAATGACAGCCTGCCGGCCCATGATCCGCACTGCTTCCTGTGCCCGGGCAATATCCGGGTCACCGGCGACAAAAACCCGGATTATCGTGATACCTACGTATTCGTTAACGACTTCGCCGCATTGATGAGCGATACCCCGCAGGCGCCGGAAAGCCACGATCCGCTGATGCGTTGCCAAAGCGCGCGCGGCACCAGCCGGGTGATCTGTTTCTCCCCCGATCACAGCAAGACTCTGCCCGAGCTGCCGCTGGCGGCACTGGAACAGGTCGTCGCCGCCTGGCAGGCCCAGACCGCCGAGCTGGGGCAGCACTATCCCTGGGTGCAGCTGTTCGAGAACAAAGGGGCGGCGATGGGCTGCTCCAATCCGCACCCGCACGGCCAGGTCTGGGCCAACAGCTTCTTGCCGAACGAAGCGGAACGCGAAGATCGTTTGCAGCTTGAGTATTTCCAGCGGCATCAATCCCCGCTGCTGTTGGACTATGCGCGGCGAGAGCTGGCCGCCGGTGAACGCAGGGTAGTGGAAACCGAACACTGGCTGGCGGTGGTGCCTTACTGGGCCGCCTGGCCATTTGAAACGCTGCTGCTGCCTAAAGCCGCCGTGCAGCGCATTACCGATCTCAGCGCTGCGCAAAGCGGCGATCTGGCGTTGGCGCTAAAGCAGCTGACCAGCCGCTACGACAACCTGTTCCAGTGCTCTTTCCCCTACTCGATGGGCTGGCACGGCGCACCGTTCAACGGCGCCGACAACCGCCACTGGCAGCTGCACGCCCACTTCTACCCGCCGCTGCTGCGTTCCGCCACCGTGCGCAAGTTTATGGTGGGTTACGAGCTGCTGGCGGAAACCCAGCGCGATCTGACCGCCGAACAGGCCGCGGAGCGCCTGCGCGCCGTCAGCGACATTCATTACCGTGAAGCCGGAGCCCAAGCATGAGCCTGAAACAACATACCCACGAGGTTTTTACCGCCCACTTCGGCTACGCGCCCGCGCTGACCATTCAGGCGCCGGGCCGGGTGAATTTGATCGGTGAACATACCGATTATAACGACGGTTTCGTGCTGCCCTGCGCCATCGATTACCAGACCGTCATCGCCTGCGCCAAACGCGACGATCGCCAGATCCGCGCGATCGCCGTCGATTACGACCATCAGCAGGATCTGTTCGCGTTAGACGATCCGATCGTCAACCACCCGACCCAACGCTGGTCCGATTACGTGCGCGGCGTGGTGAAACACCTGCAGATCCGTAACCCGGATTTTGGCGGCGCCGATTTGGTGATTGCCGGCAACGTGCCCCAGGGTGCGGGCCTCAGCTCTTCCGCTTCGCTGGAGGTGGCCGTGGGCCAGGCGCTGCAGGCGCTGTACGCGTTGCCGTTGGACGGCGTGGCGCTGGCGCTGAACGGGCAGGAGGCGGAGAACCAGTTCGTCGGCTGTAACTGCGGCATTATGGATCAGCTGATCTCCGCGCTCGGCCAACGGGATCATGCCCTGCTGATCGACTGCCGCTCGCTGTCCACGCGGGCGGTATCGGTGCCGGACAATCTGGCGGTGGTGATCATCAACTCGAACGTCAAGCGCGGCCTGGTAGACAGCGAATACAACACCCGGCGCAAACAGTGTGAAGAAGCGGCGCGTTTCTTTGGCGTTAAAGCGCTGCGCGACGTCAGCCTGGATCTGTTTTCCTCAATCCAGCACCAGTTGGATCCGATCGTCGCCCGCCGGGCGCGCCATGTGATCACCGAAAACGATCGCACCCTGGCCGCGGCCGATGCGCTGGCGGCCGGCGACATGGCGCTGATGGGCCGGCTGATGGCGGGATCTCACGCTTCGATGCGCGATGACTTTGAAATCACCGTGCCGCCGATCGACCGGCTGGTGGAGATAGTCAAAGCTACCGTCGGCGATCGCGGCGGCGCACGCATGACCGGCGGCGGCTTTGGCGGCTGCGTCGTCGCCCTGATGCCGCAGGAGCTGGTTGAGCCGGTGCGCGCGGCGGTGGCGCAGCAATACCCGCTGCAAACCGGCGGGCTGCGGGAAACATTTTACGTCTGCAAGGCGTCTGAAGGGGCCGGCTCATGCTGACGGGCAGCGCCGAACGGGCGCCGGACGGGCAACCCTATCAGCTGACCCGGCTGCAAAACGACGCGGGCATGACGGTGACGCTGATGGACTGGGGCGCCACCTGGCTGTCCGCCGAGCTGCCGTTGAGATCCGGTGAAATACGCGAGCTGCTGCTGGGCTGCCGCACCCCGGCGGATTATCAGCGCCAGAGCGCCTACCTGGGCGCTACCGTCGGACGTTACGCCAACCGCATCGCCCACGCCAGCTTGCCGCTTGACGGCAAAGCGCATCCGCTGGTCGCCAATCAGGGAAAACACCAGCTGCACGGCGGCCCCGCAGGCTTTCACGCGCGGCGTTGGCGGCGGGTGCAACAGGATGCGCGGCAGGTGTGCTACGCGCTGCATTCAGAAGATGGCGATCAGGGCTTTCCCGGCAATCTGGACGTGCAGGTCTGCTACCGCCTCACCGCCGACAATCGGCTGGAGATCGCCTATCAGGCGCAGACCGATCGCGCCTGCCCCGTGAACCTGACCAACCACGCCTATTTCAACCTGGACGGCGCCGGCAGCGACGCACGCCGCCAGCGGCTGCAGCTGTTTGCCGATCGTTACCTGCCGGTCGACGGCGAAGGCATACCCAGCGCCGATCTCACGCCGGTGGAGGGCAGCGGCATGGATTTTCGCCAGCCTAAAACGCTGCTGCAGGATTTTCTGCGCGACCGCTGCCAGCAGCAGGTCAAGGGTTACGATCACGCCTATCTGCTGCACCGCACCTGCGGCGCGCTGGACAGCCCGGCGGCGCACCTGTGGTCCGCCGATAACCGCGTGCGGATGAGCGTCTTCACCAGCGCGCCGGCGCTGCAGCTGTACAGCGGCAACCATCTGGCCGGCACCCCGGCGCGCGACGGCGGCAGCTACGCCAACTATGCCGGCGTGGCGCTGGAGAGCGAGTTTTTGCCGGACAGCCCGCATCATCCCGAATGGCCGCAGCCAAGCTGTTGGCTGCAACCGGGGCAGACTTATCACAGCGCCACCCATTATCAGTTTTATCCGATCTGACCCGCTGCGCCCCTTGCCGTGCGGCCGGGGGCGATTTGTTATAAATGCTTACCTTTTTACTCCGCCGCCCCGCCCGCGCCCGCCTTTCCTTATTCCAAAGCGCGCACTAGAATCAGGCTACCGTGATAAGCACCGCGCCTTGTGCAACGTCACAATTTTAGGCCAATGCCGGCCAACCAATAGCTGAAGGAACACCTATGCGTCTGATCACTGCACTTCCATTACTGGCGGGCTTAATGCTGAGCACTAACCTGATGGCTGCCGACACCGCAGCGAAAACGCCTTCTCCGGCGCAGGCGGCACAGCAAAAACGCATGACCGATTGCAACCAACAGGCTTCAAGCAAAACGCTGAAGGGCGCGGATCGCTCAACCTTTATGAGCACCTGCCTGAAATCCGAAGGCTCTGCCGCCGCGGGTAAAACCCTGACGCCGCAGCAGCAAAAAATGAAAACCTGTAACGCCGACGCCAAGGCAAAAAGCCTGAAGGGCGACGAGCGCAAAACCTTTATGAGCAGCTGCCTGAAAAAATCCGCCTGATTTTTCCGACGCCACGGCGCGGCGAAGTGAGCCTTCGACGCGCCGTTTCTCCCTCTGTCCTCCCCGCCTGATCGATTCAGCTTTTTCCTCGGAACAGCACTTACTTTGCGGCAAGAAATTGGCTATGGTTAGACACTATCGATTGCCGAGCCCCGGGCCGCGGCAATATAATGATTTTCGTTATCATTGAAATGTCAGATTATTAAGGAGTTAAGCTATGGCTGTAACTAAGCTGGTTCTGGTGCGTCACGGCGAAAGCCAGTGGAACAACGAAAACCGCTTTACCGGTTGGTATGATGTTGATCTGTCCGATAAAGGCCGCACTGAAGCGAAAGCAGCTGGCAAGCTGTTGAAAGACGAAGGTTTCTCTTTCGACTTCGCTTACACCTCCGTACTGAAGCGCGCGATCCACACCCTGTGGAACATCCTCGACGAGCTGGATCAAGCCTGGCTGCCTACCGAAAAATCCTGGAAGCTGAACGAACGTCATTACGGCGCGCTGCAGGGCCTGAACAAGGCGGAAACCGCTGAGAAATACGGTGACGAGCAGGTTAAACAATGGCGCCGCGGCTTCGCCGTAACGCCGCCAGAGCTGACCAAAGAAGACGAACGCTACCCGGGCCACGACCCGCGCTACTCTGCGCTGACCGAGAAAGAGCTGCCGCTGACCGAAAGCCTGGCGCTGACCATCGATCGCGTTATCCCTTACTGGGACGAAGAGATCCTGCCACGCATCAAGAGCGGCGAGCGCGTTATCGTTGCAGCGCACGGCAACTCCCTGCGCGCGCTGGTGAAATACCTGGATAACCTGAGCGAAGATGAGATCCTCGAGCTGAACATTCCAACCGGCGTGCCGTTGGTGTATGAGTTCGACGAGAACTTCAAGCCAATCAAACGTTACTATCTGGGTAACGCCGACGAGATCGCCGCCAAAGCGGCCGCCGTGGCGAACCAGGGTAAAGCGAAGTAATTTTCGCCCGTTGATATAAAAAAAGCCCCCGCTGCAAACCGGGGGCTTTTTATTTTCCGCCGCTACGGCGAACCTTGCTCCGCCATCGCCGCGCGCACCGCGTCCAGCCGCTCCTGCATTGCCGGGTGCGTGCTGAGCCAGGCAGGCAACGCCAGTGAGCCTTCGGCGTTCCGCTCAGGCGCCTGCGACAATGCGCGGTAGAGCTGCGCCATCGCCGCCAGAGAGCGCCCTTGCCGACGCATTTCCGCCATCGCCCAGGCGTCTGCGTCCCTTTCCATGCTGCGTGAAAACTGCATTTCGTGCACAAATGACGCCGACTGCAACAGCGTGTCGCCAATGCCGCTGACGTCACCGGTCATCCACATCATCGTCAGCGCCACCAGCGACGAACGCACCAGCATGCGCATCGGGTGGCGGTAGGCATGATGCCCCATTTCGTGCAGCATCACCGCCGCCAGGCCGTCATCATCAGCCGCCAGCGCCACCAGGCTGTCGCTCAACACCAGGGTGCCGTCCGGCAGCATAAAGGCGTTTGGCGCGCCCGGCGCCGCCATCAGCTGCAGCGTCAGCGGCGTGCGCTCCCGGCGCATGTCGGCCGGCATCACCCGCTCAAACAGCTGCCGCACCGCCCGTTGCCGTTCAGCCGGCAGCGCCGACGGTTTGAAGCCGCTCTGCCGCAGCAGCCGCCGCGTATGTTCGCCCAGTTTCTGCTCCGCCGCGCTGGGAATGCGCACGGCGATTTCGCTGCTCGCCCAGGGCAACAGCACATACACATAGGCCGGGATCGCCAACAGCGTCATCAACAGCGCCAGAGCCACGCCGCGCTTATGGCGCTCCAGACGGTGCACCCAACCCGGCGAACGACGCCGGTAAAACCACTGGCGGAAAGCGGCGTCATCACCCGGCACAAAGCGGCCGCCGTCGCTGAAGGTCAGCGTCAGCGGAATGCTGCCCAATGAGGCTGAAACGCTAATTTGCGCCAAAGGAACATAATGCTGGCCACTCTGCCGCTGCAGCGTGACGCCTTCGCCGGACTCATTCAGCAGCAGGCGAGCCGTTTCACGCGCGGCTCGCCCGGCAGGCTGGTAAAACCCTTCCAGAATCATCGGCTGCCTAGAAACCGCCGCTCAGATCCAGCGCCTGCACCGCCTCTTCAGCCACGGCGTTGTTCGCCGTTTCCTGATGCGCAGTAACGCTCAACAACGCGAGATCCCCTTCCACCGCGGTAGAATCCGCCAGATAGCGGGCGTGGCGCACTTCCGCCACCGGCGCGGCGAAGCCCAAAGAGAAGACGGTGATCAGGCTATTGCTGATCAACAGCCAGAGGTATGGCAGAGTTTTCATCGAGGAATGCAGTTTATTCTCCCCGTTCAACGTCGTTTGGCCGTACACATAATTACGCTGGGCTACCGTATGATAGCTGGCGGCCACCAGCGAGCCGATCAGCAGCACCAGCATCATCAACAGCAGGCTGCCGATATTGTCCAGCAACAGCATATCCGCAAACTCGTCCGTCATTGCGCCCATCAACGCCGCCTGATAAACGGAGAGCAGGAACGAACCGGCCAGCGCCAGGGCGCCAATCAGGAACGGCAGGAAAATCAGCAGGCTAATCAGCGCGAACTTGATAAAAGCCGCCTTCTTCAGCGGTGCGGTAAAAGGCGTGCTGCCAAAGCGCATATTATTGACATAGAGATCGCACTGCAAGGCGCTGATGATGCCATTAACCGCCGCCAGCGCCGGCACCGCCATAATCGCCGTCAACAACAGCACGAAGCCGACGGCGCTGATGCTGCCCAGCCCGCTGCCGATGCCGATCAGCAGCACCATCGCCACATACAGCCCGATGATCAGCAACAGTGGGCAAAACAGCAAGGCCCAGTAGGCACGCCCCGTTCGGCAAACATAGTTAAAACGCACGCCGCGATAGCTCGACATAATGGCGTTATAGCGCCAGCTGCGGATAATGACCCACGGAAGCAACGCCAGCAGAGCCAACAACGCGACTAATCCCAGCATTGGCGCCATGGCCAATAAAATATAAAAAACAATTATTCCGCCAATCACCAACAGCCGCCCTTTGAGGATCTGCAACGGCTGCGCATGGTAATCAAAGCGGTCGCCGTCCAATTCCGTATTGCCATAGAAATAACGACGGCGACGCACCGTCGCCCAGGCGGAGTAAATACCCAAGGTTATAATTGTTAATAATGCGTTGACTAACCAAATAGCGAAGTACTCGCCACTTTTCCCATGAAATTTAATGCGATGCAGCCCCAGCGGCTGCGAGGTATTGTCTGTCATGACCCTTCATCCTGAAAGTATAGGTAATACCACCTTTCCCCTTTCGTTTAATAGCGGGAGGATTAAGTGGAATATAAAAAGCGTCCTATATAATCATAATGTCCAGACGGCGACAAATACTCTTTCCCGCCGCAGTAAAAAGAGAAAGCGCCTGATACCCGTAAATATATATGGGTTAATAAGGTGTCAAATTGGGAAATAGAATAATGGCAAAGCCAGGGAGTATCAGCAACGGGAGAGGTAGATGGGGCCTCTATACTGCAGGCCCCACAGGCGGGTTATCAGCCGCGACGCGCTTTCACCGCCGCCGCCAGCTGGCGCAGCACGGTTTCGGTGTCTTGCCAGCCGATGCAGGCATCGGTCACGCTTTTGCCGTAAACCAGCGGTTCGCCGCTTTCCAGATTCTGATTGCCTTCCACCAGGTGGCTTTCAATCATCACGCCGATAATCGCTTTTTCGCCGCCGGCGATCTGGCCGCAAACGTCGGCGTTCACGTCCAGCTGCTTCTTGAACTGCTTGCTGCTGTTGGCGTGGCTGAAGTCGATCATCACCTGCGCCGGCAGGCCTGCTTTGGCCAGGCCCTCTTTAACGTCTTTCACGTGCGCCGCGCTGTAGTTCGGCTCTTTGCCGCCGCGCAGGATAATGTGGCAGTCGCCGTTGCCGCTGGTATTGACGATCGCCGAGTGGCCCCACTTGGTGACCGACAGGAAGCAGTGCGGCGCGCTGGCGGCGTTGATGGCGTCAATCGCCACCTTGATGGTGCCGTCGGTGCCGTTTTTGAAGCCAACCGGGCAAGACAGGCCGGAGGCCAGCTCGCGGTGCACCTGGGATTCGGTGGTGCGCGCGCCGATGGCGCCCCAGCTCATCAGATCCGCCAGATACTGCGGCGTGATCATGTCGAGGAATTCGCCGGCGGCCGGCAGGCCGCTGTCGTTGATTTCCACCAACAGCTTGCGCGCCAGGCGCAGACCGTCGTTGATGTGGAAGCTGTTGTCCATCTGCGGATCGTTGATCAGCCCTTTCCAGCCCACGGTAGTGCGCGGTTTTTCAAAGTAAACGCGCATCACCACTTCCAGCTCGCCGTTCAGCTCTTGGCGCAGGGCCAGCAGGCGCTCTGCATATTCCTTGGCCGCTTTGGTGTCGTGGATGGAACAAGGGCCGATCACCACCAGCAGGCGATCGTCGCTGCCGCGGAGGATGTTATGAATAGCGCTGCGGGCCTGGGACACCGTCTCTGCTGCGCGCTCAGTGGCCGGAAACTTCTCTAACAGGGCCACCGGTGGCAAGAGTTCCTTGATTTCGTTGATGCGTAAGTCGTCGTTTTGGTAATTCATCGCTTTTCCATTCGGTATCGAGGGGTAATTCGCAGTGCGTAAGTGCAGTGATCCAATCAATCTAGCCTGTGAGGATGACGCTGTAAATCACCTTTGCCGCCCGCCGGACCAACGGCCAAATTAACAGTAGATTGTGCTGTTTCATCGGGGGAGCGCAGAGGCTCCTTTTTCGCTATGCTAGCGTTCAGGACAAAGTTACACGAGCCAAACATGCCTTCCCTACTCTTGGTTGATGACCACCCGGTGGTTCATGTCGCACTGGAAGCGGCGCTAATGAAATCATCCCGCACCTACCGCCTGCAGGCGGTGCAGGACGACGCCCAGGCGCTGACACAGCTGGAGGCCGCCGCCTTCAGCCTGGTGATCCTGGATATCGGCCTGCCGCAAACCGACGGGCTGCAGCTGCTTAAAAAGATCCGCCGCCGCTACCCGCAGCAACCGATTCTGATCTACACCGCGCAGGAAGAAGACATCTACGCCCGCATGGCCTACGCCGCCGGCGCCAATGGCTTCGTGCATAAAGGCAGCGCGCTGGAACGGCTGGTGCAGGCGATCGAACAGGTGCTGGATGGCGGGCTGAGCTTTCCCGCCGCCGCCATGGCGGAAGACAGACGGCCGACGGACGGCACCCCGCTGACGCCGAAAGAGCTCGAAGTGTTGGGGCTGCTGAGCAAAGGGTTATCCAACCTGCAAATTGCCGAGATGCTGCACATCAGCAACAAAACCGTCAGCACCCACAAGAAAAACATTTTGCGCAAGACCGGCGCCCACAATCTGCTGGAACTGGTGGCGGTGTTCCGGGAACTGGCGCCGTGATGCGCGGCGTCCTGTTGCTGATCCTCCTGCTTTGCGGCCTGGCGCAGGCGGCGCAGCCGGTACGCTATCGGTTGGTCAGCAACCTGGCCGCGCCGGCGGACATGCTGATCGCCGGTGAAAAAAACCCCTGGCGCGATCGCACGCTGCGCGTCGGCATCATCAGTGAAAATACCAGCCCCTATAACATCATTGTGGATGATGATTTGTACGGCCTGAACGCCGACTACCTGGGCTATGTTCAGCAGGTTACCGGCATTCACTTCGCAATCTATGGCTTCGCCGATCTGGCGCAGCTTGAACAGGCGCTGCACAGCGGCGCTGTCGATTTGGTATACGGCATTCCGCAAAACGAAGCGCTGCACGATCTGAAAATCTCGCAACCCTACTACGTCAGCAATCTGCGCGTACTGCGCGACCGCAGCAACGATCGCCCGGTGATGATCAACTCCGCCGATGCGCGGGTGGCGATCAGCACCCTGACCGATATGCAGGCCGGCGACGCGCTGCGGCAGGTGGCTGCTCAGGTGCGGCGCTACGACAACAACCTGCAGGCGGTCTATTCGTTGCTGAACGGCAGCAGCGATTACTTTATCGCCGACGAGGCCAGCGCCAGCTTTATTATCGATCAGCTGCAGCTCGGCCAGCTTTATCAGATTGAAAGCGCCGAAAACCTCGGCAACCTGTCGTTTGTGTTCGCCGCCGATGACCCCCGGCTGATCGAAACGCTGAACGCCGCCATTACCGATGCGCCGATGGAACTGATGAACGCGCTGCAAAGCCGTTGGAGCAAGAAGATCCCCAGCTACCTCGATACCGGCAATGCTGACCTGACGCGCATGGAAAAAAGCTGGGTGGCGGCGCACCGCACGGTGTATTACGCCGCCATCGAGAACAATTTCCCCTTCGCCTACCGCGGTTCCGACGGCCAGCCGCGCGGCTACGCCATCGATATCCTCAACATCATCGCCCAAAACACCGGCCTGCGTTTCGCCCCGCGTTGGGCGCGCAATGCCGAACAGGCGGACGAGCTGGTGCAATCCGGCCAGGCCAGCTTCCGCAGCGCTTTGCCGCTGGCGCGCGGCTTCAAGGCCCACTACAGCGCCAGCATGCCGATCCACCGCTCGCTGTGGGGAGTTTACGTTGGCCAATACGCCAACGGCGTCTCCAGCTGGGGCGATTTGGCCGGCAAACGCATTGGCGTGCTGCAAGGCGATTTGGCACAGGGACTGGTGCCGGAAAATGAAGAACCGGTGCGCTTTGCCGACAGCAAAGCGATGTACGACGCCCTGGCCAACGGCCAGCTGGATGCGCTGGTGGATAACGTCATCTCCGCCAATTTCCTGGCGTTGTCGCGCTATTCCGGCGCGATAAAGCTGGCGTTCGCCGCCAACAACGTCGCCTACCCGGTCGCCTTTGGTGTACGCCAGGACCAACCCTTGCTGCTGGCGATCCTCGACAAAAACCTGATGCAGATCCCGGCGGAAACGCTGCAATCGCTGCGCGATGAATGGATTGTCGACCGCAGCAACCTGATTGACGCCGTTAACGACAACCGCATGCCGCCGCAAACCACCTGGCTGCTCGCGCTGCTGGCCGCCGCCGCTCTGCTGCTGCTGATATTGACGCTGCGGCGCTTTATCTTGCAGCGCCGGGAGAAACGCGAGCGGCAGGAGCTGGAACAGGCGCGCCGCCGGGCCGAAGCGGAAAACCGCATGAAAAGCCAGTTTCTGGCCACCGTCAGCCACGAACTGCGCACGCCGATGCACGCCATTCTGGGCCTGCTGGAGCTGGAGCTGAAGCGCCGCCCCGCGCCGGAAGGGCTGCCGGTGATTTACAGCTCCGCCTCCTCGTTGCTCAACCTGCTCAATGACCTGCAGGACCATGCCCGGCTTGAAACCGGCGCACTGGCGCTGGTGCCAAAACCCGTGGCGCTGCAACCCTGGATAGCGCACATCGACGCCCTGTACCGGCCGCTGATCGGCGAACGGCCGGTGACGCTGAGCGTCACCGCGGATCCGGCGCTGCCGGATACGGTGATTATTGATGGTGAGCGTTTACTTCAGGTCGCTAACAACCTGATAAGCAACGCGATAAAGTTCACTCCACGCGGCAGTATTCAGGTTAATCTCGGCTGGCGCGCGCAGGACGAAGGGCGCGGCGAGCTGCTGTTAACCGTCAGCGATAGCGGCTGCGGCATCGCCGCCGACGAAATCGGCAAGCTGTTCCAACCCTTTTACCGCGCGCGCGGCGCGCAGCGCATCTCGGTGCAGGGCACCGGCCTTGGCCTCTCGATTTGCAAAGACATTGTCGAGCAGATGGGCGGCCGCATAGCGCTGCAATCGCAGCCCGGCGCCGGCACCCGGGTGGCGGTGGCGATACCGGTAGCGCGGAGCGACGCCGCCCCCGCAGCCCAGCCGCAAAACGAGCTTTCCAGCCCGCTTTCTCCGGCGCTGCGGGTGGCATTGATCGACGATCACCCCACCAACCTGCTGCTGATGCAGCGCCAACTGCGCCACTTCGGTCTGCAGCCGACGCCGTTCGAACGGGGCTATGCGCTGCTGCAGGCCCACCGTCGGCAGCCCTTTGATTTGCTGTTTATCGACTACAACATGCCGCGCCCGGACGGCCTGACCTTGGCGCGCCTGATCCGCCGCGACGAGCAGCGCCGCCGATGGCCGCCTTGCCGAATCATTCTTTGTTCGGCGGACGTACAGGAGTTTACCCGCATCCCGCCGGGCCTGGTGGCAGCCGATCACTTCCTGACCAAGCCCATTTCGCTGGGCGCCATTGGCCAGCTGCTGTCACAGCAACCTCAGGCACCAGAACGAAAGTCAGTCCTTACTGACTTGCAACGCATCCTGAGCGATATGGCCGGCGGTGACCGCCAAATGACGCAAAAACTGGCCGCTACGCTGGCCGAAACGCTGCGCCAGGATCGGCAGCGGCTCGAAGATGCCGTTGCCACAGCAGACTGGCCGCTGCTGGAACAGGCCGCCCACCGCATCAAAGGCAGCCTGCTGATGCTGCAGTTGCCCGCAGCGGCGCAGCTGTGCCAGCAAACGGTGGAAAGCGCACGCCAGGGTGAGTTGGCGCCGGCCGCCTATAATAAACTGACGGCGTCAGTGGCGCAGATATTGCCGGAGCTGGAGGCTCTGCTCAGCGCCGACGGCCCCTCTTTCGTTACGCATAAGGATGAATAATGTCGGACTCTCCACACGTACACCTACCTAAAGACAGTAATAGTAAGCGCCTGCTGACCGCTTTTTTAGTCACCGCGGTATTTATGGTGGCCGAGGTGGTTGGCGGCCTGCTTTCCGGCTCGCTGGCGCTGCTGGCTGATGCCGGCCATATGCTGACCGACGCCGCCGCGCTGTTGGTAGCGCTGATGGCGGTGCACTTCTCGCAGCGCAAACCCAATGCGCGCCACACCTTCGGTTACCTGCGCCTCACCACGCTGGCGGCGTTTCTCAATGCCGCCGCGCTGCTGGCGATCGTGGTATTCATTCTGTGGGAGGCGATACGCCGTTTCTTCGAACCGCAGCCGGTGATGGGCGCCCCGATGCTGGTTATCGCCGTGGCGGGCCTGCTGGCGAACCTGTTCGCCTTCTGGCTGCTGCATCGCGGCAGTGAAGAGAAGAATATCAACGTGCGCGCCGCCGCTCTGCACGTGCTGGGCGATTTGCTCGGCTCGGTAGGCGCCATCGTCGCCGCCATCGTTATCCTCAGCACCGGCTGGACGCCGATTGACCCGATTCTGTCGGTGCTGGTGTCCTGCCTGGTGTTGCGCAGCGCCTGGCGGCTGCTGAAAGAGAGCTTCCACGAGCTGCTGGAAGGCACGCCGCAGGAGGTGGATATCGCCAAACTGCAAAAAGACCTGTGCCTGAACATCCCGGAAGTGCGCAACATCCACCACGTTCACGTTTGGCAAGTCGGCGAACAGAAACTGATGACGCTGCATGCGCAGGTGATACCGCCGCATGACCACGACGCATTGCTGATGCGCATTCAGGCCTATCTGCTGGAGCACTACCGCATCGGCCACGTCACCATCCAGATGGAGTACCAACACTGCGATACGCCGGACTGCGGCATCAACCGAGCGCCCGAGCCGAGTGAACACTCACATTCAGGGACGCATTCACACCTGGGACACCACCACTAGACAGCATGAGGGCGCCGCATTGGCGCCCTCAGCGTAAGTTATGGCGCGGAAGACAAGGGGCGGGAGTGATTCCGGCCGGCACCCTTGATCCATAGCCAGGAACCGTTGAGGGCAATCAATGTCAGGATCACGTATTCCAGCGCCATCGCATAGACGCCCTGATAGGCGAAAATCGCCACGCTGATCACATCGATCACCACCCATAACAGCCAGTTTTCGACATATTTGCGCGTCATCAGGATCATCGCCACGATAGACAACACCATCATCGCCGAATCCCAGAACGGGAAGGCGTCCGGCTGCAGCTCAGGCATCTGCGCGTTCACCCCCAGCAGCTGCATCACCGCCACCGCAATCTGCGTCAGCCAGGCGAACACGCGGTCGATATTAAATGTCATCAGCGCAATGCCGATCGCGCAGGCGGCAGCCCAGCCCAATGCCTTCGGCAACGGCAACCAGCGGATCTGCAGCTCGGCCTGCCGGTCCGCCGTCTGGCGGCTCCAGGCATACCAGCCGTAGATATTGGCGCCGAAGAAGAACAGCTGCAGCAACAGGCTGGCGTACAGTTGGATCTGGAAGAAAATGACCGCGAACAGCGTGACGTTAATCAGGCCGAACAGGTAGTTGATGATTTTTTCCTTACTGGCGTACCAGATGCACAGCAGGCCAAACAGCGTGCCTATGGCCTCGATCCACGACAGATCGTAACCGCCCGCGCCGAGCGGGATATGCACCAGGATATTGCCGGTACTGAAGAAGCTCATGTGACCCTCCTTTTAACGGTTAAGCGTTTCCTTTGACCTGCATCTTAAGCTGAGCGGCGAAATTAAGCATGCGGTTCAGCGGCACCAGCGCCTTGGCGCGCAGCGCGGCGTCTACCTGTATCTCATGCTGTGCGCCGCCCCGCTCCAGGCCTTCGGCAATCGCTTTCAGGCCGTTCATCGCCATCCACGGGCAGTGCGCGCAGCTGCGGCAGGTGGCCCCTTCACCGGCGGTCGGTGCCTCGAACAGCTCTTTGTCCGGGCAGGCCTGCTGCATCTTGTAGAAGATACCGCGATCGGTAGCGACAATCAGCTGCCGATTCGGCAAGCGTTGCGCCGCCTGGATCAGCTGGCTGGTCGACCCGACCGCATCGGCCAGATCGACCACCGCCTGCGGCGACTCCGGATGCACCAGTATCGCCGCGTTCGGGTACAGGGCCTTCATGCGCATCAGCGCCTGGGTTTTAAACTCGTCATGGACGATACAGGCTCCCTGCCAGCACAATACGTCGGCCCCGGTCTGCTTCTGCACATAGCTGCCGAGATGGCGGTCCGGCGCCCAAATGATCTTCTCACCCAGGCTGTCGAGATGTTCGATCAGCTCAACCGCAATGCTGGAGGTCACTACCCAGTCGGCGCGCGCTTTGACCGCCGCCGAGGTATTAGCGTAGACCACCACGGTGCGATCGGGGTGGCTGTCGCAGAAAGCGTGAAATTCCTCTTCCGGGCAGCCGAGGTCCAGCGAGCACTCGGCGTGCAGCGTCGGCATCAGCACCTGTTTCTCCGGGCTGAGGATCTTGGCGGTTTCGCCCATAAAACGCACCCCGGCGACCAACAGGGTCGAGGCCGGGTGAGCGCTGCCGAAACGCGCCATCTCCAGCGAGTCCGCCACGCAGCCGCCGGTTTCTTCCGCCAGCGCCTGAATTTCCGGATCGGTATAATAGTGGGCGACCATCACCGCGTTGCGCTGCCTGAGCAGGGTTTTAATCTTTTCGCGATAAAACGCCTTTTCCGCGACGTCCAGCGGAACCGGTTTGGGCGGGAACGGATATACCGCCGCATTGACATCAAACATTTCACTCATCGCTGCAATCTCGTGCTAGGCTGGGCGCTTTCCGGCTGTACTTCCCCGCTGCAATACCCAATCGTTTTATATACTAAACAAAATACCTAAAATCGTGCGAAAAGTCCGCTGATATTTTTATATTTGCGCGATTAATGTTTAATACATTAAAAATAGTGAAGATATTGAAAGGAAATCGGAAGGGATAAAAGGAAGTGAGCTCAAACCTGCAGGATTGATTCGCGATGCTCGAACCTGAACGCAGGTTACTCGTCTCTTTCAGAGACTCGCCCTTCGGGCCAGCGCAAGCGCTGTTCAAAAGCGTATACGCTTTTGTCTCACCCACACGACTCGTGCGATATGTGATTTTTTAGTTTCGAGGGAAGTACAAATGTATCTGAAAGAATGGTGGGTCGTGCAGGATTGATTCGGCCTTTGGCCTCACCCTTCGGGCAACGCTGCGCGTTGTCGTATCGCTTCGCGATGCTCGAACCTGAACGCAGGCTACTCGTCTCTTCCAGAGACTCGCCCTTCGGGCCAGCGCAAGCGCTGTTCAAAAGCGTATACGCTTTTGTCTCACCCACACGACTCGTGCGATATGTGATTTTTTAGTTTCGAGGGAAGTACAAATGTATCTGAAAGAATGGTGGGTCGTGCAGGATTCGAACCTGCGACCAATTGATTAAAAGTCAACTGCTCTACCAACTGAGCTAACGACCCACTGATGTGGTGTACTGCTGAACCGCGTAAGCAGGAGAGTAACTCGCTGCAATGCACTCTGTTAGAGTGGTGGGTCGTGCAGGATGACTCGGCCTTTGGCCTCGCCCTTCGGGCCATCACCAGGGTGATGTTGTCTCGCTTCGCGAGACTAGAACCTTTTCGGTTCTCATCCTTTACGATTTCACACCTATTCACTCTGTTAGAGTGGTGGGTCGTGCAGGATTCGAACCTGCGACCAATTGATTAAAAGTCAACTGCTCTACCAACTGAGCTAACGACCCACTGACGTGGTTTACTGCTGAACTGCGAATACGGTACCAGAGACCGCATTGCGGAAAAAAGGATGGGTGGTGCAGGACAATTCGACTGGAACTCGACTCGGACCTTTACTTTGCCACATCATACCAATCTGAAACTTGTCACTCTGTTAGAGTGGTGGGTCGTGCAGGATGACTCGGCCTTTGGCCTCGCCCTTCGGGCCATCACCGGGGTGATGTTGTCTCGCTTCGCGAGACTCGAACCTTTTCGGTTCTCATCCTTTACGATTTCGCACCTATTCACTCTGTTAGAGTGGTGGGTCGTGCAGGATTCGAACCTGCGACCAATTGATTAAAAGTCAACTGCTCTACCAACTGAGCTAACGACCCACAGCAGTGGTGGGTGATGACGGGCTCGAACCGCCGACCCCCTCCGTGTAAAGGAGATGCTCTACCAACTGAGCTAATCACCCACTGTCGTGGTTACTGCTACTACTTCATTTCTCGTTTCAGGATTGGTGGGTCGTGCAGGATTCGAACCTGCGACCAATTGATTAAAAGTCAACTGCTCTACCAACTGAGCTAACGACCCAATTTCCCTGCCGCTTTAACATCTTGCAAGATGTCTTGGCAACGGCGGCATATATTACTAATTTATCTTGGCAGCGCAACCTAAATTTTTGATTGATAGGTTCAACTGCTTGTTCTTCACGCGAATGAGCCCAGAAACCGGTCAGATCGACTAACTTCTGGGCTCATTTTTTTGCTTGTTAACCGGCTACGCGGCTTTTCGCCTGTTTGGCCGCCGCACTGGTTGGGTACTGTTTAATCACCTGCTGGAATACGGCTTTGGCTTTATCGGCCTGCCCTTTCTCCTGCATGATGATGCCCACCTTGTACATCGCGTCCGGCGCCTTGGGTGATTTGGCGTAATTCTTCACCACCACCGCAAAATAGTAGGCCGCATCGTCTTTTTTACCCTTGTTGTAGAACAACTGCCCCAGCCAGTAGTTGGCGTTAGGCTGGTAAGTGGACGCTGGGTACTGTTTTACGAAGGACTGAAAAGCGCTAATCGCCTGGTCATACTGTTTTTTTTCCAGCGCCAGGGAAACAGCGGCGTTGTAGTCGCTGTTTTCATCGCCCTTGGCGGCAGGTGCAGAAGCGGCCGCAGGCGCGCTGTCGCCTCCGTCAGAGGACGCAGCGGCTGCTGCGCCGCCTGCGGCGCCCGCTGCGGCTGCAGAGCCCTGAGAACCGCCCTGGCTGAGGCTATCCATCTGTTGATAGATTTGCTTCTGGCGTTCAACCACCTGATTCAACTGATATTGGCTTTCCTGGATCTGCCCGCGGAGAGAGTCGATATCGCGCTGGTTATCAGAGAGTTGCTGCTGGAGTTGGTTTAAAAGCTGGCCCTGAGCATTGGTGATGCGCTCAAGTGAGGTGACGCGGTCTTCGACCGAGCCGGAGCCGACATTACTGATTGGCGCTTGGGCAGTAGCGGCCCATGGGACCGCTACGCCAACCAGTAACGACAGACTCAACAAGTGACGTCTGAAGTTACTGTTCATGCGATTCTCTTAGTAAACCAGAACGGCACGACGGTTTTTAGCATAAGCCGCTTCGTCGTGGCCCAGTACTGCTGGTTTTTCTTTACCGTAAGAAACGATAGAGATTTGGTCAGCGGAAACGCCTTTGCCCTGCAGGTACATTTTAACTGCGTTAGCACGACGCTCGCCCAGAGCGATGTTGTATTCCGGCGTGCCGCGTTCGTCCGCGTGGCCTTCAACAGTCACTTTGTAAGACGGGTTGTTACGCAGGAATGCAGCGTGTGCGTCCAGCATCTGAGCGAACTCGGAGCTCACGTCATACTTGTCCAGGCCGAAGTAAACAATGTTGTTCTTCTGCAGTTCTTGCATCTGCAGACGAGCTTGTTCTTCAGAAGACAGGTTGCTGCTGCCGTTTTCTGTACCTGTACCAGTGCCAGCGCCAGCGCCCATACCAGATTGGTCGTTGTTTGCGCTTTTGTTAGAACTACAAGCTGCTACAGCCAGAACTGGCAGTGCCAGCAGAAGCCCTTTCAGCACTTTGTTCAGTTGCATTTCTTTGATCCTTTTATAGTTTGCCATACATATTTACACATGCATCACAGATACGGCGACCAGGCAGGGAATTTGACCTGTCCATCAGTTGCCGGAAGACGCGCTTTAAAACGCCCATCGGTCGACACCAGTTGCAGCACGGAGCCCATACCTTGCGTGGAGCTATAGATCACCATGGTGCCGTTTGGCGCAATACTAGGCGTTTCGTCGAGGAAGGTGCCGGTTAATACTTGAACGGCTCCCGATCCAAGATCTTGTTTGGCGATATGCTGAGCACCGTTGTTGGAACTCACCATCACCAGGAATTTACCGTCGGAACTGACCTCAGAGTCTTGATTCTGAGAACCTTCCCATGTCAGACGCTGCGAAGCACCGCCGCTGGCGCTGATTTTGTAAATCTGCGGACGCCCGCCCTGGTCGGAGGTATAAGCCAGGCTCTGGCCGTCCGGGAACCAGGTCGGTTCGGTGTTGTTGCTGCGGCCGTCGGTCAGCTGCGTGATCTGGCCGGAGCCAAGGTTCATCACGTACAGGTTCAGGCTGCCGCTCTTGGACAGTGCGAACGCCAGGCGGCTGCCGTCCGGAGAGAACGCCGGTGCACCGTTGTGGCGCGGGAACGAGGCGATCTGACGGATGGCGCCGTTAGCCAGGGTCTGCACCACCAGCGCGGAACGGCCGCTTTCGAAGGTCACGTACGCCAGCTTGCTGCCGTCCGGCGACCAGGCCGGTGACATCAGCGGTTCAGGCGAACGGTGCACCACAAACTGGTTGTAGCCGTCGTAATCCGCTACGCGCAGCTCGTACGGGAATTTCCCGCCGTTGGTCTGCACCACGTAAGCGATGCGGGTGCGGAAGGCGCCCTTGATGCCGGTCAGCTTCTCAAACACTTCGTCGCTGGCGGTATGGGCAGAATAACGCAACCACTGCTTGGTCACCTTATACTGATTTTGCGCCAAAACGGTGCCTGGGGAACCGGAGGTATCCACCAGCTGATAAGAGATCAGGTAGCTGCCGTCTGCGCCAGGTTGCACCTGGCCGACAACCACGGCGTCGATGCCCAGCGCAGTCCAGGCCGCCGGCGTCACTTCAGACGCGGTAGTCGGTTGCTGCGGCATGCGTGCCACGTCAATCGGGTTGAATTTGCCGCTGTTGCGCAGGTCTGCGCCGACAATCTTGCCGATATCTTCCGGAGGCGTGCCTGGACCCGCCCATTTAAACGGCACCACGCCAATCGGGCGAGCGGAGTCGACCCCTTGGGTGATTTCAATGCGAACTTCCGCGTGAAGAACGGACGCCCACAGTATTAAAAAACCTAGCGCTACTCGAAATGCCTGCTTCATCTCATCTCCCTTATCCAGGCGGGATGCCTGCGATAAATTAGCAGAATTTTAACAAACCAACTCAAACAAAACTACATAATCCCTGTTGGTTACCTTAGTACATCCCTGCAGTATACTCAGCTAAAACAACCATTATTGTGGTCTGAACGTAAGAGGAGCATTCTTAAACACCTCATACACCGCCTGGCTTGGCGGTTTCGGGATCCTCGCCTGTTTCGCTGCGGCTATCGCCGCTTGGCACAGCGCCGGATCACCCCCTTCCGCTTTAACATCAATCAACAGACCATCTGGCGCCAGTTTGATTCGCAGGTCGCACTTACGTCCCTTATACAGGTCTGCGTCGTAGAACTTGCTTTGGATTGCAGAAGTAATCTGGCCGAGATACCCATTAATTTCTGCACCGCTGGCGCCGGCGGTTTTGGCATTGCCCTGCCCGGCCGGTTTACCGTCGCCCTTCGCTTTGGCGCCGCCGCCCTTCGGCGCGTTCTTGCCGTCCGCCAGGCCGCCAAACAGATCCTCGACGTCGGCAGACTGTTTCGCGGCTTCAGCAGCGGCCTTCTTCTTGTCCGCTGCGGCTTTCTTGGCCGCTGCCGCTTTCTCGGCGGCGGCCGCTTTTTTCTCGGCTTCGGCAGCAGCCTTCTTCTCGGCTTCTGCGGCGGCTTTCTTCTCGGCCTCTGCGGCGGCTTTCTTCTCGGCCTCAGCGGCCGCTTTCTTCTCGGCGGCCTCTGCGGCCTTTTGCTCTGCTGCGGCGGCCGCGGCTTTCTTCGCCTCTTCCGCCTGCTTCTTGGCGGCGGCGGCGGCAGCGGCTTCTTTCTTGGCCTCGGCTTCGGCTTTCTTCTGCGCGTCGGCCTGCGCCTTGGCGACTTTATCCGCCTCGGCCTTGGCTTTCGCCGCCGCCGCTTCCGCTACCTTTTGCTGTTCTTTGGCTTTCGCTGCGGCGGCTTGCGCCGCTTTTTGCTGTTCTGCGGCCTGCTGCTGCTGTTCCGCCGCCTGTTTCTGCTGCGCAGCCTGCGCCTTGGCGTCCTGCGCCGCTTTTTCCTGCGCCGCCAAACGCTCTTTCTCCAGCTCTTTCAGGCGCTGTTGCTCCGCCGCCTGCTTCTGCTGAAGTTCTTCGGCCTGCTGCTCCGCTTTTTTCTGGCGCTGCTTTTCGGCACGCTGCGCGTCGTTGCTCTGCTGCTGCTGGCGGTTGTACTGTTCCACCACCGCGCCCGGATCGACCATCACCGCACCGACAACCGAACCGTCACCGCCGCCGCCGGCGCTGTCCATGTTGACGTTTTCCTGCAGCGATCCCCAAATCAGCAGGGCAATCAATATGAAGTGCAGAACGACCGAAACAATAACGGCGCGATTCAGCTTATCGTTTTGCTCAGTTGCCTTTACCAAAATAGATTCCCAAAAACTGGTGTTGCTTATACGGGGTTCCTGGACCAAAGCCCAGGAACCGGGTTGCCATTCGCCTTAGGGTCAAATTGGCTGGGTCATCAGCCCCACGGAAGCCACGCCCGCCTGATGGAGAATATTCAATGCCTTGATAATCTCATCATAAGGAACTTCCTTCGCCCCGCCGATCAAAAAGACCGTTTTCGGGTTGGCCGCCAAACGCGACTTGGCTTCGGCTGCTACCTGCTCGGGCGGCAGCAGTTCCATGCGGTTGTGATCCACCACCAGGGTGTATTGACCTACGCCGGAAACCTCGAGGATCACCGGCGGATTGTCATCGCTGGACACCGTTTTGGAATCGGTGGCGTCCGGCAGGTCAACCTCCACGCTCTGGGTGATGATTGGCGCGGTTGCCATAAAAATCAGCAGCAGCACCAGCAACACGTCGAGCAGCGGAACGATGTTAATTTCGGACTTCAGCTCGCGCCGATTGCGTCCACGTACTCTCGCCATGCTACCTCCTACTTATTTGCTGTCGCTGGAGAAGGCCTGACGATGCAGAATAGCGGTGAACTCTTCCATAAAGTTGTCGTAATTCTGCTCAAGCTTGTTGACGCGCTGGTTGAGGCGGTTATAGGCCATAACGGCCGGGATGGCGGCGAACAGGCCGATCGCGGTGGCGATCAGCGCTTCGGCGATACCCGGCGCCACCATCTGCAGCGTGGCCTGCTTCACCGCACCCAGTGCGATAAAGGCGTGCATGATCCCCCACACGGTGCCGAACAGGCCGATATACGGGCTGATCGAACCGACGGTGCCGAGGAACGGAATATGGTTTTCCAGCGTTTCCAGTTCGCGGTTCATCGAAATGCGCATCGCGCGCGACGCCCCTTCAATCACCGACTCCGGCGCATGATTATTGGCGCGGTGCAGGCGGGCGAACTCTTTGAAACCCGAGTGGAAAATTTGCTCGGAACCGGTCAGGCTATCGCGACGCGCCTGGCTCTCCTGATACAAGCGGGACAGCTCGATACCGGACCAGAATTTGTCTTCAAAGGCTTCGGCGTCGCGCGTGGCCGCATTGAGGATGCGGGTGCGCTGGATGATGATCGCCCAAGAGGCTACCGAGAAGCATATCAAAATCAACATGATAAGCTTAACCAGCAGGCTCGCCTTCAAGAATAAATCTAGGATGTTCATGTCAGTCACTGCTTAAACTCCGCGACAATAGACTTAGGAAGCGCTCTCGGCTTCATATGGTGTGGATCAATACATGCAATCAATACATCGGCCTGGCTCAGTAGAGCCCCGTCACAATTGACAATGCGTTGAGCAAACGTGAGAGAAGCCCCGCGGATCACGGTGATTTCACTCTGCACTTCCAGCTGTTCGTCGAGACGAGCCGGAGCCAGATAATCCACCGTCATGCGCCGGACGACAAAAGCGACATGTTCACTGAGCAGCTGCTGTTGATGAAAGTTATGCTGACGCAGCATCTCGGTGCGCGCTCTTTCAAAAAAGGCGACGTAGCGGGCGTGATAGACCACACCACTGGCATCGGTATCCTCGTAGTAAACGCGAACCGGCCATCGAAACAACGTATTACTCACTCTACTTCCCAGCAATGCAATTTAACGCTGCTACTATACGCAAGACGGATCGGGTTGGGAATGGGTTACAAGATGGGAATGAAAATAATTATGGGCCATGAAGGCCCATAACACAGGGATATAGCGGAGATTATAAAGAAACGTAAAGTAATCCTGCGCCCAGGATCACAATTGCAGGAAGTGGCGCGAAAAAAGCGCGCCAGATGCTGCGCTGCGGCCGAAAGCCGAAGCCGTGGATCACGCCGGCGCACACCGCCCAAATAAGCAGCAGCCCTTCCCAAATCTCCAGCGAGCTGGTTTTGGCGGCGAAACGCGTCGGATCCCAAAAGATGCACCCCGCCAAAATCAACGCCAGCGCCAATGAAAGGGCCCGGATGGGGCCCTTGTCAGTGATGGCGTACAGCCTGTCGGTCAGTGACGCGCTCATCACTTGCCGTCTTGCTGCGCTTTGGTCGCTTCGCTTTGCTCAAGCGCCAGCGCCGTAATGATGCCGAAGGCGCAGGCAAGAAGCGTTCCGAGAATCCAGGCAAAATACCACATGGTTTAGCTCCTTATCCTTAGTACAGCGAATGCTTGTTGTTTTCGATGTAGTTCTTGTCGAGGCGGCCGAACATTTTATAGTACGACCAGCTGGTGTACGCCAAAACGATAGGCACGAAGATCGCCGCGACCACGGTCATCACTTTCAGCGTCAACAGGCTCGACGTCGCATCCCACATGGTCAGGCTGACGTTAGGCACGGTGCTGGACGGCATCACGAACGGGAACATGGTGACCCCGGCAGTGAGGATCACGCAGGCGATGGTCAGCGACGAGGTAACGAACGCCAGCGCCCCTTTCTCCAGACGCGAGAACAGGATGGTGAACAGCGGCAACACCACGCCCAGCGCAGGCAGCGCCCACAGCAGCGGATACTTGTTGAAGTTGATCAGCCAGGCGCCGGCCTGATGAGCCACTTCCTTACGCAGCGGGTTGGATTCCGCCATGGTATCCAGCGCGGAGGTCACCACGAAACCGTCGATGCCCTTCACCAGCCACACGCCCGCCAACAGGAAGCACACCGCCATCACCAGGGTGGCAATCTGAGCCGCCGCGCGGGAACGCAGGTGGATCTCGCCGGTGGTGCGCATTTGCAGGTAGGTCGCGCCCTGGGTCACCAGCATGGTCAGGCTGACCACGCCCGCCAACAGGCCAAACGGGTTCAGCAGTTGGAAGAAGTTGCCGGTGTAGAACAGCCGCATGTACTCGTCCATATGGAACGGCACGCCCTGCAGCAGGTTGCCGAACGCCACGCCGAACACCACCGCGGGCACGAAGGAGCCGATGAAAATGCCCCAGTCCCACATGTTGCGCCAGCGGCTGCTCTCCAGCTTGGAACGGTAGTCAAAACCGACCGGGCGGAAGAACAGCGCGGACAGCACCAGGATCATGGCGACGTAGAAGCCGGAGAAGGCCGCTGCGTAGACCATTGGCCAGGCGGCGAACAGCGCGCCGCCGGCGGTGATCAGCCACACCTGGTTACCGTCCCAGTGCGGGGCGATGGAGTTGATCATCACCCGGCGCTCGGTATCGGTTTTACCGATGATGCGCACCAGGATGCCGACGCCCATGTCGAAACCGTCGGTAACGGCGAAACCGATCAGCAGTACGCCAACCAGGACCCACCAAATAAATCGCAGTACTTCATAGTCAAACATACGTGGACTCCTGTTTAGCGCGCTTCCTGCACGGAGGCAGTCGGTTGTTCAAAGTGGTAGCGGCCAGTTTTCAGGCTGCTTGGGCCCAGACGCGCAAACTTGAACATCAGGTACATTTCAGCCACCAGGAACAGGGTGTACAAGCCGCAGATCAGCCCCATTGAGAACAGAATGTCGCCCGCCGTCAGCGAAGAGTTGGCGACCGCGGTCGGCAGCACCTCGCCAATCGCCCAGGGTTGACGGCCGTATTCAGCCACAAACCAGCCGGACTCGATGGCGATCCAGGGCAGCGGCAGGCCGTACAGCGCCGCGCGGTGCAGCCATTTTTTCTGGCCGATGCGGCCGCGGATCACGTTCCAGAACGACAGGCCGATGATCAACAGCATGATCACGCCGCAGGCCACCATGATGCGGAAGGCGAAGTACAGCGGCGCCACGCGCGGAATGGAGTCTTTGGTGGCCAGCTGGATCTGCGCTTCCGTCGCGTCGGTGACGTTCGGGGTATAGCGCTTCAGCAGCATGCCGTAGCCCAGGTCCTGCTTGGTGCGGTTGAACTCGGCGCGCACGGCGGGATCGGTATTGCCGCTGCGCAGCTCTTCCAACAGCTGGTAGGCTTTCATGCCGTTGCGGATGCGCACTTCATGCTGCGCCATCAGATCTTTCAGGCCGGTGACCTGGGTATCCGTGGAGCGGGTGGCGATCAGGCCGAGCGCATAAGGGATTTGAATCGAGTAGGAGTTCTCCATTTTATCCTGGTTCGGAATGCCGAACAGGGTAAAGGAGGCCGGAGCCGGCTGGGTGTCCCACTCTGCTTCGATGGCGGCCAGTTTGGTTTTCTGCACGTCGCCCATTTCGTAACCGGATTCATCACCCAGCACGATAACGGACAGAATGGCAGCCATACCGAAGCTGGCGGCAATGGCGAAGGAGCGCTTGGCGAAGGCGATATCGCGGCCCTTCAGCAGGTAGTAAGAGCTGATGCCCAACACGAACATCGCGCCACAGGTGTAGCCGGAAGCCACGGTGTGAACGAACTTCACCTGCGCAACCGGGTTAAGCACCAGTTCGGAGAAGCTGACCATCTCCATGCGCATGGTTTCGAAGTTGAAGTCGGAAGCGATCGGGTTTTGCATCCAGCCGTTGGCGACCAGGATCCACAGCGCGGAAAGGTTGGAGCCGAGGGCCACAAACCAGGTTACCGCCATGTGCTGCACCTTGCTCAGACGATCCCAGCCGAAGAAGAACAGGCCGACCAGCGTCGATTCAAGGAAGAACGCCATCAGACCCTCGATGGCCAGCGGGGCCCCGAAGATATCACCGACGTAGTGGGAGAAATATGACCAGTTGGTCCCGAACTGGAACTCCATGGTCAAACCGGTGGCCACACCCAGGGCGAAGTTAATTGCAAATAACTTGCCCCAGAATTTGGTCATGTCTTTATAGATTTGTTTGCCTGACAGTACATATACCGTTTCCATAATTGCCAGCAAAAACGCCATGCCCAGCGTTAATGGGACAAATAAGAAATGGTACATCGCCGTTAAAGCAAACTGTAAGCGCGACAGTTCGACAATATCAAACATCTTGACTCCTTGCTCCTCGCAGGAAGACTCCGACATGCGGCTAACGGCACGCTTTTTCAAAGCCGCCGGTAACGCCCCGCAGTGAATGCCCTTAAAAACAACAAATTTGATCCAGCTTCTCCGCTTTCAACCGCGCGCTCGCTGCAGGGCCGGACAGGCCAGGCCTCAAGCACACCAATGAAAACCGACAACGGGTAACAAATGCAACAAGATCAACCATCCATAATCACAGCATGGATGATACTCGCCCAATCCCACACAATAAATAGGTTTTTACGTGATGCAGGTTAGACTTTTGGTTACAGGTCAAATCTTAGCCTGAAGAGGTACTCTGGCCTAATTTGATCTGAAACAATTTAAGCCTATCCGCATATTATTTCCATATTCATCAGCACATTTCGCCTATTTTTCTTGAGGTCATGTTGCGCGATGGTTTAATTGTTTTTTAATGATATTTTTGTGTTAAATAAATGTAATTCAAAAGGGCCGCCATTGTATTATTACGCGCTTATTATGAGACATAATTAACGTTTTATTTCCAATGACCGCTGACAGTGATTGCAGTCACAAAACAAAAAATCTCTTTCAAATATTAGCCTATTTCTCGCTATTGGATCGTAAAGGTTGCCTTTTTGTAGCAAAATAGCCGTTTATGTTAAAATTCCATTTATGACAACAACTTATGAAAAAAATCATTCTTGCCTCCGTACTGGGACTCTCGGGGAACCTCATGGCCGCTGAAACGGTTAACATCACCCTGCTGGGCACTTCCGATCTGCATGGCACCTTCGTGCCCTGGGATTACGCCAGCGACACCGAAAACCTGGCGGGCAGCCTGAGCCAAATAGCCACTCAGGTGAAAAAGCTGCGCGCCGAGCAACCCAACCTGATCCTGGTGGACGCCGGCGACACTATTCAGGGCAACTTCGTCGAAACCTTCAAGCACGAGGCCGTCAGCCCGATGATGCTGGGCTTCAACGCGCTCAAATACGACGTTTGGGTGATGGGCAACCACGAGTTCGATTTCGGTTTGCCGGCGCTGGCTACGCCGCTCAGGCAGTTTGAGGGCGCCGCGCTGGCGGGCAACATCTTCCGGGACGACGGCAAGCCGTATTTGCCGGCCTATAAAATCATCGAACGTCAGGGGGTGAAGATTGGCATTATCGGTATGGATACGCCGATGACCGCCGAATTCGCCAAGGGCACCGACCGCATTAAAGGGTTGAATTTCACCGATCCGGTACAGGCGGTGAAACAGGTCATCAGCCAACTCGACAACCAGGTCGACGCCATCGTGCTGGTGGCGCACATGGGCATCGACAACGAAAACCAGCGCCCTGGCACCGGCGTGGCCGACATCGCCAACGCCAACCCACAGCTGGCGGCGATCGTCGCCGGGCACATGCACGTTAAAATCGACAAGGCGGTGGTCAACGGCGTCATTATCACCGAGCCGGATAAATATGGCCGCGCGCTGTCGCGCATCGATCTGCAGTTTGAGCGGCGCGACGGCAAATTCACCTTGGTCAACAAGGACAGCTACACCTACCCTATCAAGGGCCTGGCGCCGGACAGCGGCATGCTGGCGCTCTATCAGCCGTATCACGACATCCTGCGCGCCAACGCCAACCGGGTGGTGGCCAGGCTGAGCGGCGGCGATCTGGTGCCCGCCGACGAGTTCAAAGGCATCCCGCAGGTACACGTGCAGGACACCGGCATCAGCGCGCTGTTCCAGCAGGCCAGCCGCCACTACGCGCCGCTGGCGCAGGTGATCGCCCTGCAGATCGACAACGATCGCGCCAGGCTCGACGTGGGCGACATCAAGGCCAAGGACATCGCCTTCAATTACCAATACGCCGGCGGCGAGATCACCGTTTATCAGCTCAACGGCAAGGCGCTGAAGCAGTATATGGAATGGTCGGCCGGCTATTTTAACCAGCTGCAACCGGGCGACGTCACCTACAGCTTCAATCCGGCGCGCCGTTCGTCCAAATACTCCACCAATGACTTCTTCGACGGCGTCACTTATACCATTGACCTGCGCCAGCCGGCCGGTTCGCGCATCCGCGATCTGCGCCTGGCGGACGGCACGCCGGTCACCGACGATATGCCGATTCGCCTGGGCATGAACAGCTACCGTATGGGCCACCTGACGCAAAAAGGCGGCGCGCTGGAGGGGCAATCCTTCCCGGTGCTGTCCGACAGCAAGGCGCAGTATGGCGAAGAGGAAGGCACCATCCGCAACCTGACCCTGCGCTACCTGAGCGAAGTGAAAAAGGGCCAATATCAGGGGCAGCCGCAGCAACGTTGGAAATTAGTCGGCATGGAGGGTTATGAGCCACAGCGGGCGATCGTCAAACGCCTGCTCAATGAAGGCGTGATTCAGGTGCCGACCACCGATGACGGCCGCTACACCAACGTCGCTTCGATCAACGTCAAAGATGCGCTGTTCAAGGACGCCGACGGCTACCGCGCCGCCCTCACCTCGCTGGAACGGCAGCAACGGGCCGCCGGCGATGCGGTTCAGCAACGCCGCCTGCAGGATCGGATCGCGCTGATCAAGGCGCTCAACAACTTTTGATCCTTCACGCATAAAAAAGGCCACCCTACTGGGTGGCCAAACATGTCGAGATATTGTTATTTCGTACTAAGATCTTAGCGGTTCAGCACCGCTTTCACTGCGTCACCGATGTCAGCCAGGCTGCGCACGGTTTTCACCCCTGCCGCTTCCAACGCCGCAAACTTCTCGTCTGCAGTGCCTTTGCCGCCGGCGATGATGGCGCCTGCGTGGCCCATGCGCTTGCCTTTCGGCGCGGTAACGCCGGCGATGTAGCCGACGACCGGCTTGGTGACGTGTTCTTTGATGTAGGCTGCCGCTTCTTCTTCAGCGCTGCCGCCGATCTCACCGATCATCACGATCGCTTCGGTCTGCGGATCCTGCTGGAACATCTTCAGGATATCGATGAAGTTGGAGCCTGGGATCGGGTCGCCGCCGATACCCACACAGGTAGACTGGCCCAGACCGGCATCGGTAGTTTGTTTTACCGCTTCATAGGTCAGGGTGCCGGAGCGGGAAACGATGCCCACTTTGCCTGGCAGGTGGATATGGCCAGGCATGATGCCGATTTTGCATTCGCCCGGGGTGATAACGCCTGGGCAGTTCGGGCCGATCATGCGCACGCCGGCTTCATCCAGCTTCACTTTCACGGTCAGCATGTCCAGCGTCGGGATGCCTTCGGTGATGGTGATGATCAGTTTGATGCCTGCATCGATAGCTTCCAGGATGGAGTCTTTGCAGAACGGCGCCGGAACGTAGATCACGGAAGCGGTAGCGCCCGTGGCTTCAACCGCTTCACGCACGGTGTTGAACACCGGCAGGCCCAGATGCTGAGTGCCGCCTTTGCCCGGGGTTACGCCGCCGACCATTTTGGTGCCGTAAGCGATAGCCTGTTCGGAGTGGAAAGTACCCTGGCTGCCGGTGAAGCCCTGGCAAATTACTTTGGTGTTCTTATCGATTAAAATGGACATTATTTACCCTCCACTGCCGCAACAACTTGCTGAGCCGCATCAGTCAGGCTGGTCGCAGCAATGATATTCAGACCGCTGTCCGCCAGTTTCTTGGCGCCCAGTTCGGCATTGTTCCCTTCCAGACGCACCACCACCGGGACGTTAACGCCCACTTCGGCTACTGCGCCGATGATGCCGTCTGCGATCAGGTCGCAGCGCACGATACCACCGAAAATGTTAACCAGAACCGCTTTCACCTTGTCGTCGGACAGGATGATTTTGAAGGCTTCGGTCACGCGCTCTTTGGTCGCGCCGCCGCCGACGTCCAGGAAGTTGGCCGGTTCGCCGCCGTGCAGCTTAACGATGTCCATGGTGCCCATCGCCAGGCCGGCGCCGTTAACCATGCAGCCGATGTTGCCGTCGAGCGCAACGTAGTTCAGCTCCCACTGGGCCGCACGGGATTCACGCTCATCTTCCTGAGAAGGGTCACGCATTTCACGCAGTTCCGGCTGGCGGAACAAGGCGTTGCCGTCGGCGCCCAGTTTGCCGTCCAGGCACACCAGGTCCCCCTGCTTGGTGATCACCAGCGGGTTGATCTCAACCATCGCCAGGTCGCGTTCCAGGAACAGGGTAGCCAGGCCCATGAAGATCTTGGCGAACTGGCTGACCTGCTTGCCGGTCAGGCCCAGTTTGAACGCCAGCTCACGGCCCTGGTAAGGCTGTGGGCCGGCCAGCGGATCGATGGTCATTTTGTGGATCAGTTCCGGGGTTTCTTCCGCAACTTTCTCGATCTCGACGCCGCCTTCGGTAGACGCCATGAACACTACGCGACGGCTGGCGCGATCGACAACCGCGCCCAGGTACAGTTCTTTATCGATATCGGTCGCCGCTTCCACCAGGATCTGGTGAACCGGCTGGCCCAGCGCGTCGGTCTGGTAGGTCACCAGACGTTTGCCCAACCAGGCTTCAGCGAAAGCACGGATATCTTCCTTGCTGTTCACCACCTTAACGCCACCCGCTTTGCCGCGGCCGCCAGCATGAACCTGACATTTAACCACCCACGGGCCGGAGCCGATTTTGGATGCGGCTTCTTCTGCTTCACGCGGAGTGGTACAGGCGTAGCCGGTTGGTGCCGGCATGCCATACCGAGCAAACAGCTGTTTGGCCTGATATTCGTGTAAATTCATGATGTTCTATCCATTCAGTTCTGAAGGTTTTTAGCCGGGTCACTGTTGTGCGGTAAAACCGCATGACTTTCCGGCCACATAGCACAGAGTGTGGGCGCAGCGTGAAACGCCGCGCCCAGCAGGGTTACTAAACGTCCAGCAGCAGACGAGCCGGATCTTCCAGCATCTCTTTGACCGTCACCAGGTAACCGACGGACTCTTTGCCGTCGATCAGGCGGTGGTCATAGGACAGCGCCAGGTACATCATCGGCTGGATCACCACCTGGCCATTCACCGCCATCGGACGATCTTTGATGGCGTGCATGCCCAGGATAGCGCTCTGCGGCGGGTTGATGATCGGGGTAGACATCAGCGAGCCGAATACGCCGCCGTTGGTAATGGTGAAGTTACCGCCGGTCAGCTCTTCCACGGTCAATTTGCCGTCGCGGCCTTTAACGGCCAGCTCTTTGATTTTCTTCTCGATGTCCGCCATGCTCATGGCGTCCACATCGCGCAGAACCGGGGTCACCAGGCCGCGTGGGGTGGATACCGCAATGCTGATATCGAAGTAGTTGTGGTACACCACGTCGGTGCCGTCGATAGACGCGTTCACTTCCGGGAAGCGTTTCAGCGCTTCAACCACCGCCTTGATGTAGAAGGACATGAAGCCCAGACGCACGCCGTGGCGCTTCTCGAAGGCTTCGCCGTACTGCTTGCGCAGGTCCATGATCGGCTGCATGTTGATTTCGTTGAAGGTAGTCAGCATCGCGGTGCTGTTCTTCGCTTCCAACAAGCGCTCGGCCACGCGTTTGCGCAGGCGGGTCATCGGCACGCGTTTTTCGCTGCGGCCGGCCAGAGCCGGCTGCGGCGCGGCTTCGGCAGCGGCCGGTTTGTCAGCGGCTTTACCGCCTTTCGCCAGGTGCGCATCCACGTCTTCGCGGGTGATACGGCCACCCACGCCGGTGCCTTTGATGGCGCCGGCGTCGAGATCGTGTTCGGCGATCAGGCGGCGAATCGCCGGGCTGAGTGCGTCATTGCTTTCTTCTTCCAGGCTGGCGGTGGCGCGCTGAGCCGGAGTGGCTTCTTTCTCTTGGCTTTTCTCAGCGGTCGGCTTGCCGGAGCTGTCGCCCGGGCGAATGCGGCCGAGAAGCTGGCGAGACAGCACGGTCGCCCCCTCTTCTTCCACGATCGCATCGAGAATGCCCGCTTCACTGGCCGGCACTTCCAGCACCACTTTGTCAGTTTCGATCTCAACCAGGACTTCGTCACGCTGAACGCTGTCGCCCGGTTTCTTGTGCCAGGTGGCTACGGTCGCATCGGCAACCGATTCAGGAAGGTCAGGAACCAGAATATCTACGCTACTCATTTAGCTTTCCCTTAAGTTTTTTAGCCTTCACCTTGCCGGCCGCAGCCGGCAAGGGAACGGATATTAATCAATATTCAGCGCGTCATTGACCAGAGCTTGCTGCTGCTTCTGGTGTACGGACATATAACCCACCGCCGGAGAGGCGGAGGCCGGACGTCCTGCGTAACGTAAAGAAGCCCCAAACGGCACCACTTCACGGAAGTTGTGTTGGCTGCAGTACCAGGCGCCCTGGTTCAGCGGCTCTTCCTGACACCAGACGAAATCATGCACGTGCGCGTATTGCTCCAGCACTGCCTGAACGGCCTGATGCGGGAACGGATACAGCTGCTCGATGCGGATGATGGCCACGTCTTTCTGGTCATTCTTGCGGCGCTGTTCCAGCAGGTCGTAGTACACCTTGCCGGAACACATCACCACGCGTTTGACCGCTTTCGGATCCAGCGCGTCGATCTCGCCGATAGCCGGCAGGAAGGTGCCGCTTGCCAGCTCTTCCAGGGAAGAGATCGCCAGCGGATGACGCAGCAGAGACTTAGGCGACATTACCACCAGCGGACGGCGCATACCGCGCAGCGCCTGGCGACGCAGCATATGGTAAACCTGCGCCGGCGTGGACGGGATGCACACCTGCATGTTCTGCTCGGCGCACAACTGCAGATAACGCTCCAGACGCGCGGAGGAGTGCTCCGGGCCCTGGCCTTCGTAACCGTGCGGCAACAGCATCACCAGGCCGCACATACGGCCCCATTTCTGCTCGCCGGAGCTGATGAACTGGTCGATCACCACCTGCGCGCCGTTGGCGAAGTCGCCGAACTGCGCTTCCCAGATGGTCAGGGTGCGCGGCTCTGCGGTGGCGTAACCGTATTCGAACGCCAGCACCGCTTCTTCAGACAGCACCGAGTCCCAGACCTTGAATTCGCCCTGGCCGCTGTGAACATTGGCCAGCGGAACATAGACCGAACCGTTTTTCTGGTTGTGCACCACCGCGTGGCGGTGGAAGAAGGTGCCGCGGCCGGCGTCTTCACCGGAGAGACGGATCGGAATGCCTTCGTCAACCAGGGTGGCGTAGGCCAGCGTTTCGGCGGCGCCCCAGTCGAACGGCTTGGCGCCGGCGGCCATCTCGGCGCGGTCACCGTAGATTTTCGCCACGCGCGACTGCATCTCGATAGCTTCCGGCACGCTGCTGATGCGGCGAGCCAGTTCCTGCAGACGCTTCATCTCGACCTTGCTTGGGTACTCTTCGTCCCACTCGTGGTTGAGGTACGGCGACCAGGTAAAGGAGTGCAGGTTCATCGGACGCCACTCTTCAACCACGCAGTCGCCGCGGTCGAGCGCGTCACGGTACAGGTTGACCATTTCCGTGGCATCTTCCAGGCTGGCGACTTTCTGTTCGGTCAGCACGTCAGCGTAGATTTTGCGTGGCGTCGGGTGTTTCTTGATCTTCTGGTACATCACCGGCTGGGTGGCGCTTGGCTCATCGGCCTCGTTATGCCCATGGCGACGGTAGCAGACCAGGTCGATCATCACGTCACGTTTGAAGGTGTTACGGAAATCCAACGCCAGACGGGTGACAAAGGCCACCGCTTCCGGATCGTCCGCATTGACGTGGAAGATAGGCGACTGCACCATCTTGGCGATGTCGGTACAGTATTCGGTAGAGCGCGCATCCAGCGGGTTGGAGGTGGTGAAACCAACCTGGTTGTTGATGACGATGCGCACCGTGCCGCCCACTTCGTAACCGCGGGCCTGCGACATGTTCAGAGTTTCCTGCACCACGCCCTGGCCGGTAATGGCGGCGTCACCGTGGATGGTGATTGGCAGCACCATGTTGCTGCGCGCTTCGTCCAGACGATCGCGGCGGGCGCGTACCGAGCCCATCACCACCGGGCTGACGATTTCCAGGTGCGACGGGTTGAACGCCAGCGCCAGGTGAACCATGCCGCCTTCGGTTTCCACGTCGGAGGAGAAGCCCTGGTGATATTTCACGTCACCGGTGCCGAGGTGTTCTTTATGCTTGCCGGCGAACTCGTCGAACAGGTCGGCCGGTTTTTTACCCAGCACGTTGATCAACACGTTCAGACGGCCGCGGTGGGCCATGCCCAGCACCACTTCACGGGTGCCGTTCTTGCCGGCGTGGCGCACCATCTCTTTCAGCATTGGCACCAGCGCATCGCCGCCTTCCAGCGAGAAGCGCTTCGCGCCCGGGAACTTGGCGCCCAGGTAGCGTTCCAGACCTTCCGCAGCGGTCAGCTCGTTCAGGAAACGGCGTTTCTCATCGCTGGTGAAGCTGGCGCGCCCCGCCACCGACTCGATGCGCTGTTGGATCCAGCGTTTCTCTTCGGTGTTGGTGATGTGCATGTATTCCGCACCGATCGAACCGCAGTAGGTTTGCTTCAGCGCGGCATACAGATCGCCCAGCTTCATGGTTTCTTTGCCGATGGCGAAAGAACCCACGTTGAAGGTCTCCTGGAAGTCGGCTTCGGTCAGATTGTGGTAAGCGGGCTCAAGGTCAGGAACTTGCTCACGCTGCCACAGACCGAGCGGATCGAGGTTGGCATGCTGATGCCCGCGGAAGCGGAAGGCGTTGATCAGCTGCAGTACCTTGACCTGTTTCGCGTCGGTGTCTGGGTCGTTGATGGTGGTGTTGTAACGCGCGGAGTCTTTCGCCAGGCGGCGGAAATATTCGCGTGTTTGAGAGTGAAGCTGATCGGGTTTTACACCCGCGGTTGGTAGCTGTTGAAAAATGGAACGCCAGCTATCTTCAACGGAGCCCGGATCGGTTAAGAAGTCTTCATAGAGCTGCTCTATGTAAGACTGGTTCGCGCCCGCCAGATAGGAGGAATCCAGCCAGGCCTTCATTGCGCCGTTCTGCATCATGATCCCTTAAGCTTTGAAGCTTTAGTTTTCGCCGTGGTTAACATAATTACCGTGATGGATACGGTTTGCCGTAAAAACGGTTCACTCGACGTACTTGATACCCGTCGCCTTTCAAGCCGCAGCGTGGTTGCCTGCGATCGAAAGTCATAGGGTATGCCACTATGGCCCGGTACGTTCTGCTATGGACCTCGCGGTCCCTTACAAGGAACCTCTAAAAACCGGCGGAAGAACCAGGCTGCATGGCGCCGCAGCCGCGGGTCAGTTTTTAGAGGTTCCCTCCCGTGGGATGTGCGCCGGAATACCGCCCGGCGCAGCATCTCATTCCGTTTATGCGCCGCGTTGCAGCAGCATGGACTTGATATGCCCGATAGCACGCGTCGGGTTCAAGCCTTTAGGACATACACTGACACAATTCATAATGCTATGGCAGCGGAAAACACTGAAAGCGTCGTCCAGATCATCTAAACGTTCTTCGGTTTCCGTGTCGCGGCTGTCGATCAGGAAGCGGTACGCCGCCAACAGGCCGGCCGGGCCAACGAACTTGTCAGGGTTCCACCAGAACGATGGGCAGGAGGTCGAGCAACAGGCGCATAGAATGCACTCGTACAGACCATCCAGCTTGGCGCGTTCATCCGGCGACTGCAGGTGTTCGCGCGCCGGAGGATTCTTGCCGTCGTTCAGCAGGTAAGGCTTAATCTTTTCATATTGGGTGTAGAACTGGCCCATATCAACCACCAGGTCACGCACCACCGGCAAGCCCGGCAAAGGACGGATCACAATCTTTTTGCCGGCTTTGCGCAGCGCAGAGATCGGCGTGATGCAGGCCAGGCCGTTTTTGCCGTTCATGTTGAGGCCGTCGGAGCCACAGACGCCTTCACGGCATGAGCGGCGGAACGACAGGGTCGGATCTTTCTCTTTCAGCTGGATTAACGCGTCCAGCAACATCATATCGCGACCTTCTTCCGCTTCCAGGGTGTAATCCTGCATGTGCGGCGCATCGTCAACATCCGGATTGTAGCGATAAATTGAAAATTCGAGTTTCATCAATCGATCTCCGCAATTAGTAAGAACGCACTTTCGGCGGGAATGCCGGGCGCAGTTTCGGTTGCATGTTCACTTCACGACGCGTCATGCTTTCCGATTGCGGCAGATACAGCGAATGGCACAGCCAGTTGGCGTCATCTCGCTCCGGGAAGTCGAAGCGGCTGTGCGCGCCACGGCTCTCGGTACGGAAGTTGGCCGACACGGCGGTGGAAAACGCGGTTTCCATCAGGTTATCCAACTCCAGGCATTCGATGCGCTGGGTGTTGAACTCGCTGGAGGTATCGTCCAGGCGTGCGTTCTTCAGACGTTCACGGATCACTTTCAGCTCTTCCAGCCCTTTCGCCATCGCATCGCCTTCGCGGAATACCGAGAAGTTGTTCTGCATGCAGGCCTGGAGCGCTTTGCGGATTTCAACCGGATCTTCACCCGAACGGGTGTTGTTCCAGCGGTTCAGGCGTTCCAGCGAGGCTTCTACGTCGGATTCGCTGGCGTCACGGCTTTCGCCCTGCTCTTCCAGAGATTCCTGCAGGTGCATGCCGGCCGAGCGGCCGAAGACCACCAGGTCGAGCAGCGAGTTGCCGCCCAGACGGTTGGCGCCGTGCACCGACACGCAGGCGATTTCGCCCACGGCGAACAGCCCCGGGATCACCACGTCTTCGCCCTTCTCGTTCACGGTCAACGCCTGGCCGGTCACCTTGGTCGGAATGCCGCCCATCATGTAGTGGCAGGTCGGGATCACCGGGATAGGCTCTTTCACCGGGTCGACGTGAGCGAAGGTGCGCGACAGCTCCAGAATGCCCGGCAGGCGGGATTCCAGCACGTCTTTGCCCAGGTGGTCCAGCTTCAGCTTGGCGTGCGGGCCCCAAGGGCCGTCGCAGCCGCGGCCTTCGCGGATTTCAATCATGATGGAACGGGCAACCACGTCGCGGCCCGCCAGATCTTTGGCGTTCGGCGCATAACGCTCCATAAAGCGCTCGCCGTGCTTGTTCAGCAGGTAGCCGCCTTCGCCGCGGCAACCTTCGGTCACCAATACCCCGGCGCCGGCGATGCCGGTCGGGTGGAACTGCCACATTTCCATATCCTGCACCGGCACGCCGGCGCGCAGCGCCATGCCGACACCGTCGCCGGTGTTGATGTGGGCGTTGGTGGTGGACTGGTAAATGCGGCCTGCGCCGCCGGTCGCCAGCACGGTGGCCTTGGCTTTGAAGTAAACCACTTCACCGGTTTCGATGCAGATGGCGGTGGTGCCGACCACGGCGCCGTCCTGGTTCTTCACCAGATCCAGCGCATACCACTCGGAGAAGATGGTGGTGTGGTTCTTCAGGTTCTGTTGATACAGGGTGTGCAGCAACGCGTGACCGGTACGGTCGGCCGCCGCAGCGGTGCGTGCCGCCTGCTCGCCGCCGAAGTTCAGCGACTGGCCGCCGAACGGGCGCTGATAGATGCGGCCATCGTCCAGGCGGGAGAACGGCAGCCCCATATGTTCCAGCTCCAGAATCGCTTCCGGGCCGGTTTTACACATGTATTCGATGGCGTCCTGGTCACCGATATAGTCGGAGCCTTTCACCGTGTCATACATGTGCCATTCCCAGTTGTCTTCATGGGTGTTACCCAGCGCGACGGTGATACCGCCCTGCGCAGACACGGTATGGGAACGGGTCGGGAATACTTTGGACAGCAGGGCGCAGCTAGAGCCCGCTTGGGAAATTTGCAGCGCCGCGCGCATACCTGCGCCGCCAGCACCGATAACAACTGCATCAAACTCTCTGACCGGCAGTTTCATTTAAGCACCCCACACTACGATTGTTCCGTACAGTAAATAGACCAGCAACACGACAACGATCGCCAGTTGCAACACCAGGCGAACCGCCAGCGGTTTGACGTAGTCCGTCAACACCTGCCACAGGCCGATCCAGGCGTGAGCCAAAATCGACAGCAAGGTCAGCAGGGTGAATACTTTCGTAATGGAGGTGGCGAAAAAGCCGCGCCAGATTTCATAGGTCAGATCCGGAGCCGTGACGAAAAAGCCCAGAATATACAGAACATACAGGGTGATGATGATAGCGGAAGCACGCAGCAGCAGCCAATCGTGCACGCCGTTGCGCCCTAATGCAGAAACATTGTTTACCATACGAGGACTCCAGCCAGAACTGACAGCACGACGGTCAGACCGATCGCCACCTGGGCGGAACGGGTACCGGCGGCCAAACTCTCTTCGATATAGCCAAAATCCATTAACAAGTGACGAACGCCACCGCAAATGTGATAGGCCAGCGCCGTGAGGATGCCCCAGAATATGAATTTGACAATGAAGCTATTCATGATGGCGGCAGCCTGCAGGAAACCCTCTTGGGAAGAGAGTGACAGGCCCAGCAGCCAGAGGAGGATGCCCACGGCAACGAAGGTAATTACGCCAGAGACTCGGTGTAAGATAGACGCTATCGCAGTTACGGGAAACCGGATCGTTTGCAGATCCAAGTTGACAGGTCGTTGTTTTTTCACGTTTTTGCCCACACAGCTCTTATTATTTTCCTTCCTCCGGGCCTGGGTGGGGATCAGACAGCGTTAAGAGCCAAAACCCTTACACGTCACGCGCTCAAACATCAACATCCTCTGTGCTCAAACGGCGCGCATTTATAACGCTGGGTGCTCCTACTTCAGGGTAATCCGGAGACCTGGCGGCAGTATAGGAGGATCACATTCTGATTACAATTCCCATACAATCCCTTTGGTAACATTTCCCCCGAACAGTGATTTAGATCACGAATTTCACAATTAGTGCAAAATTAATTATCTGATTTGACAAGAGATCAACATTTCCATTACATATAGGGGCACAAAGGGTCCTATGACGCGCTATAGGTCAACAGATACACTTCCCCCCATGTTCCAGTTGTGCAACAGTGTATTTGGCGAACCTATCCCAATAGCCGTTGCCGCCCGCCCGTCTTTGCCGCAACAAAAGCAAATAAGGCTTATAAAACAGTTAATTGGGATGGGTTCACATAACCCTCGAACAGCTCATAGGTAAGATTAACAGAATATAACGAATGACAATGAATCGTTAACAACTGGTCACCCGTCTCGTTCGCCTGGTCAGCACTCTGTACCCTACCCGCGCACAATTGCGCAGTCGCTCACAGAGTTAGCGTCCGCTCCATTTTTTTGCGGACAACCTGCGGAGATTTAAGGTATTTCAGTTGTTAGAGGTTTTTAAAATAAGGCGCTAAGGAGACAGTAAATGACTGATAAGAAAGCGACGCTAACCATTAATGATGGCGAAGCTCCGATCGAACTGGGCGTATTAACCCCGACACTGGGCCCCGATGTCCTCGATGTCCGCGCCCTGGGCTCCAAAGGTTATTTCACATTTGATCCCGGCTTTACCTCTACCGCTTCCTGCGAATCCAAAATCACCTTCATCGACGGCGACAAGGGCGTACTGCTGCACCGCGGCTTCCCGATCGAGCAGTTGGCGAAAGAATCTTCCTATCTGGAAGTGTGCTACATCCTGCTGTACGGCGAGACCCCGACCGCCGAAGAGTTCGAAACCTTCAAAACCACCGTTACGCGCCACACCATGATCCACGACCAGATCACCCATCTGTTCCGTGGCTTCCGCCGCGATTCGCACCCGATGGCGGTGCTGTGCGGCGTGACCGGCGCGCTGGCGGCGTTCTATCACGACGCGCTGGACGTCAACAACGAGCGTCACCGCGAGATCACCGCATTCCGCCTGCTGTCCAAAATGCCGACCGTGGCGGCGATGTGTTACAAATATTCCCTGGGCCAGCCGTTCGTTTACCCACGCAACGATCTGTCCTACGCCGGCAACTTCCTGCACATGATGTTCGCCACCCCGTGCGAAGAGTACGTGGTGAACCCGGTGCTGGAACGCGCCATGGATCGCATCCTGATCCTGCACGCTGACCACGAGCAGAACGCCTCCACCTCTACCGTGCGTACCGCAGGCTCCTCCGGCGCCAACCCGTTCGCCTGCATCGCGGCCGGTATCGCTTCCCTGTGGGGACCGGCGCACGGCGGCGCCAACGAAGCGGCGCTGAAAATGCTGGAAGAGATCAAGACCGTCGATCACATCCCGGAATTCATCAAACGCGCCAAAGACAAGAACGATTCGTTCCGTCTGATGGGCTTCGGCCACCGCGTGTACAAGAACTACGATCCGCGTGCCACCGTGATGCGCGAAACCTGCCACGAAGTGCTGAAAGAGCTGAACAAGAAGGACGACAACCTGCTGCAGGTGGCGATGGAGCTGGAACACATCGCGCTGAACGACCCGTACTTCATCGAGAAGAAACTGTACCCGAACGTCGACTTCTACTCAGGCATCATCCTGAAGGCGATGGGCATTCCTTCTTCCATGTTCACCGTGATCTTCGCTATCGCCCGCACCATCGGCTGGATCGCGCACTGGAACGAAATGCACGACGAAGGCATCAAGATTGCCCGTCCGCGTCAGCTGTACACCGGCTATGCCGAGCGTGACTTCAAGTCCCAGCTGAAAAACAAATAACGCCGCTTTACCCTACATAAAGCCGCACAGCGCCGCCCGATTGGGCGGCGTTTTTTTTGGGTTACTTCTGGCAACCGGGGCACCAGTAAAACGGCCGCGAAGAGAGCTCACAGCGCACAATCATCGCGCCGCAGCGCTCACAGGGTTCGCCGCTGCGGTGAAACACCTTGAAGCTGAACAGCGCGCCGTGATGGCGGTTTTCATTCACCTGGCCGCGGGTTTGATAGGATAAACGCGGAACCGCCAGCAGCGCCTCCGCCAAGCGCTGCAACGCCGCCGGTGCCAGATCCTGCGGCTTATGCTGCGGCACCAACGCCGCCTGCCAGAGAATTTCCGCCCGCAGATAGTTGCCTAACCCGGCGAGAAACGCCTGATCGAGCAGCATGCCGCCCAACTGCCGTTTGCAGAAACGCGGCGACAGCAAACGCTGCGCCACCGCCTCCGCGGTTAAAGACATATCCAGCACGTCGGGGCCAATGCGTTTTAAAAACGGGTGCTGTTCAATTTCTTCCCGCGGCCCCAGGGTAATGTCCGAGGCGCTGTAGAGCAAAATTGCGCTGTCGGCGGTTTCCAGCCGTACCCGCAGGTCACGCTTGGTATCCGGCCTCTCTCCGGCCTTTACCACCTTCCAGACGCCATACAGTTGGTTATGGCTGTACATCGTCAACCCGTTGGAAAAATGGGTCAGCAGCGCCTTGCCGCGCGGCTCAATCGCCAGGATGCGTTCGCCGATCAGATGCTGACGATAGTGCTTTAACTGGGGAAAGGCGAAATCGACCTCGGTCAGCGGCCGGCCGATCACCGCCGCCGCCAGCTTATCCGCCGCCCGGCGGATCTCTGGGCCTTCCGGCATAGACAACTCCTTGCATCAGACCCGGCGCAGCAGCCTGCGCCGGGGAATAACCGGTTAGTGCGTCGCGCCGCCAACCACTTTCAAATCGTGCTCCACCTGCAGCGCAATGGATATCGCCAGCTCAAGGGCGAACAGCACCGTCGGTGCAGCCATGCTCGGCGCGCCGGGGTGCGCCGCCGCCTGCTCCGGCAGATAAGGGATATGAATGAACCCGCCCTTGATTTCCTGCTGGTCGCGCAGGCGGTGCAACAGGCCATACATCACGTGATTACACACGTAGGTGCCGGCGGTTTGTGAAACGGAAGCCGGAATGCCGGCCTCGCGCATCGAGCTGACCATCGCTTTGATCGGCAGGGTGCTGAAATAGGCCGCCGGGCCGTCGGCGACGATCGGCTCGTCAATCGGCTGCCGGCCCTGGTTATCGGGAATTCGCGCATCGTCGACGTTGATCGCCACCCGCTCCAGCGTGATGTCGGTTCGCCCGCCGGCCTGGCCAATCGCCAGCACCATCACCGGCTGCACCTCGTCGAGCGCCGTATTCAGCGCCTCCAGCGCCGCGCCAAATACGCACGGCAGCTGGCGCGCCACCACCCGCGTGCCGACCAGCTCCATATCGTTCAGCTGCTTCACCACTTCCCAGGAGGGATTGACGCGTTCGCCGCCAAAGGGCTCAAAGCCCGTAATCAATACCTTTTGCATCAGCTCTCCTACAGGAACATCAGGAAATACAACAGGAATACGTTCACCAACAGCAGCAGCACGCCAGTCGGCACCTGCGCCTTGATCACCGCATTCTTGTCCGGCAGCTCCAGCAACGCCGCCGGCACAATATTAAAGTTAGCAGCCATTGGCGTCATCAGCGTGCCGCAATAGCCGGAGAACATGCCGATCGCCGCCATCACCGCCGGGTTGCCGCCGTGCTGCAGCACCAGGATCGGGATGCCGATACCGGCGGTGACGATAGGAAAAGCGGCAAAGGCGTTGCCCATCACCATGGTCAGCAGCGCCATGCCGATGGCGTAAACCGCCACGGCGATAAAGCGGTTGTCGACCGCCAGGTATTCCTGAGTCAGATGGGAAATCGCCGTGCCGACGCCGGCGGCGGTGAACAGCAGCCCCAGCGTGGCGAGGATCTGCGGCAGAATAAACGCCCAGCCGATCGAATCCAGCAGGCGGCGCGTTTCCTGGATGGGCTGCGAAAGGGTTTCACGCGTCATTCGCACCGCAATAATACCGCCAAGCACCACCCCCAGGGCCATCGAGAACAGGGTAATCAAGGTGGCGTGGTTGCCGCTGCCGAACACCGCATTCTGCAGCGCCGGGATATTGTTGAACAGCAGCACGCCGACCACCGTCACTACCGGGATCGCCAGCGCCGGCACGAACAGCCGGTTGCCCAGGCGTTTGGCGCTGGCCTCGCGCTCCTGCGGCGTACGCTGATGATAGCTGCCCAGCCGCACGCCGCCGAAACCGGCGATCAGGGCCATGACCACCACCACCACGCCGACGATGATATGCAACATGCGTTTCTCGTTGCTGCCCTCGCCCAAGACGTCGCCCAGCAGGCTATAGGTCCAGTCGCCAACCAGGAATACCAGGCCGTACAGCGCCCAGAACAGGCCGGTGGTGATGCGGCGCGGGTTGGCGCGATCGCGAAACGACATCGCCGCCACAATGAGCAGCACCACGCCGGCCAGCCAGTAGAGATATTGTTGTTGGAAATTCATCGCGCATCCCCCTTCGCCTGCAGCGCCGCCTGGTTCAGCTGCGCCAGTTCGGCGCTGAGCTGTTTATCCATGCGGTAAAGCCGGAAGGCGTGGATCAGGAAGGCGAAGATAGCGGTTGGGATACCCCACAGCGCGATGTGCAGCGGCTCGGTCTGAATGCCGCCCGACTCCAGCATAAAATTGTGCATGAAGATAATCGCGCCGAAGGCCACGAAAATATCCTCACCGAAGAACAGCCCGACGTTGTCGGTGGCGGCCGACATGGCGCGCAGGCGATGCCGGGTGCGCTCCGGCAGCTCGCCGTAACGGTTTTCGGTCGCCCCTTCCGCCATCGGCGCCAGCAACGGCCGCACCATCTGCGGGTGGCCGCCCAGGCTGGTCAGCCCCATGGCGGCGGTAATCTCACGCACGAACAGGTAGACGATCAGCAAACGCCCGGCGGTGGCGCTTTTGATCTTGGCGATCCACGCCTGCGCGCGCTCTTTCAGCCCGTGGCGCTCCAGCAGGCCGATCACCGCCAGCGGCAGCAACAGGATCAGCGGCAGGTTGCGGGTATTGAGAAAGCCCTCGCCGAGCTTTTCCAGGATCACATCCAGCGGCATCAGCGCCGCCAGCCCGGTAATGATGCCGGCGGCAATCACCACCAACACCGGATTGAAGCGTAAGACGAACCCCAGCACGATGGCGGCGATGCCGATCAGTGGCCAGAGATTAACGGCCTGTTCCATAGTATGCCCTCGATAATTTCTAATAGTTTTATTGTGATGTTGTGTGTTGCGTTACTCGGCGCCGACGCGGATCCCCTGCTGAACGAAGCTGTCCCGCAGCTTGCGCGCATACTCCAGCGCATGTTGCCCATCGCCGTGCAGGCAGACGGTTTCCGCCTGCACCGCCGCCCAGGTGCCATCCAGCGTGCGCACCCGATGGTGGCGCACCATTTCCAACGTTTGCGCCAGCGCCTGTTCGTCGTCTTCGATCAGCGCGCCCGGCAGGCCGCGCGGCACCAGCGTGCCGTCCGCCTGATAGCCGCGATCGGCGAACACCTCCTGCCGCGTCGCCAGCCCCTGCCGCTGTGCGGCGCGGATCAGTTCGCTGCCGGCCAACCCCACCAGCCGCAACGCCGGATCGACCGCTTTCACCGCTTTAGCGATCGCCTCCGCCAGCGCCGGTTCGACCGCCGCCTGGTTGTACAGCATGCCGTGCGGTTTCACGTGCACCATAGCGCCGCCCTCAGCGCGGGCGATCGCCGCCAGCGCGCCCAGCTGATACACCACCTGGGCATAGACCGTTTCCGGCGGCAGCTGCATGCGGGTGCGGCCAAAGTTTTCCCGATCGGGGAAGCTCGGGTGCGCGCCGATCGCCACGCCGTACTGCAACGCCCAACGCACCGACTGGCGCATGGTTTGCGCGTCGCCGGCGTGGAATCCGCAGGCGATATTGGCGGAACTGACCAGTTGCAGCAGCGCTTCGTCGTTGGCGCAGCCTTCGCCGAGATCGGCGTTTAAATCAACGATCATCTAACCCCCTGGCAATCTGTTGAATAAAGAGATCCTGCTCGGCCTTGGCGCGCCGCGCCTCAGCCAGCGAACAGCGGACGAAGTGAATCGGCTCACCCAGGCGAATTTGCGCCAAATGGTAGAGATCGGCTTCGATCACGCAGGCAATGCGCGGATAACCGCCGGTGGTTTGCGCGTCGGCCATCAGCACGATCGGCTGGCCGTTATGCGGTACCTGCACCACCCCCGGCAGCAGGCCGTGCGACAGCATTTCACGTTCGGTGGTGCGCGCCAGCGGGCTGCCGCCATGCAGCCGGTATCCCATGCGGTTGCTTTGCGGGCTGAGCTGCCAGGCGGCGCGCCAGAAGGTTTCCTGCGCCTCCGCGCTGAACTCGGCATATTCCGGCCCCGGCAACGCGCGGATGCGGTTATTGAACAACAGCTGTTTCACCCCGCAGCTGTGGCGCGGCAGCGCCCCTTCCTTGCCCAATGGCAGGCGGTCGCCGTCTTTCAGGTTGCGCCCTTCCCACCCGCCGAAGGCGGCTTTCATATCGGTACTGCGCGATCCCAGCATTTCCGGCACGTCGATGCCGCCGGAGATCGCCAGATAGCTGCGCATGCCGCGTCTGGGCATGCTTAACGTCAGCTGTTGGCCGGCCCTGACCGGATAACGCCAGCCAGTCCACAGCGGCTTGCCGTCCAGTTTGGCATCGCAGCCGGCACCGGTCAGGGCTACCCAGCCGCTGCGGGTGAATTCGGCGCCGAACTGGCCGAGGGTCACTTCCAGCCCGGCGGCGCCCGGCGCATTGCCCACCAGCAGGTTGGCTATCTTCAGCGCCGGCGCATCCAGCGCGCCGCCCGTGCTGACGCCCAAACGCCGAAAGCCGTCACGGCCCAGATCCTGCACCGTGGTATAGATGCCTGCGCGCAGAATATTCAGCATACGCCCTCCTTCTGCGGCACAAAGCGCACGCGATCGCCCGGGCGCAGCAGCGTCGGCGGCATTTCATGCGGATTGAACAGCGCCAGCGGCGTGCGGCCGATCAGTTGCCAGCCGCCGGGCGTGACCAGCGGGTAGATGCCGGTCTGGCCGCCGCCGATGCCGACGGAGCCCGCCGCCACCGCCAGGCGCGGTTCTGCGCGGCGCGGCGTGGCCAGTTTTTCCGGCATGCCGCCCATATAAGAGAAGCCCGGCTGGAAGCCGAGAAAATAGACCACGTAGTCCGCCGACGCGTGGCATTCAACCACCTGCCGCGGCGTCAGGCCGGTATGACGCGCCACCTCATCCAGATCGGGGCCCTGTTCCCCGCCGTAGATAACCGGAATGTCCACCTGGCGCGATTCCGGCACCAGGCTTTCCTTGCTGTCCCAGCCTTGCTGCAGCAGGCCCAGCATCGCTTCGGCATCGGCCTGCGGCGTATGCAGCAGCAGCGTCAGGTTGTTCATGCCCGGCACCACCTCCAGCACGTCGGGATGATGATTCAGTTTTTCCGCCAACGCCCAAATGCGCTGCTGGCTCGGCAGCATCACCGGCGGCGACAGCTCAAGCACTACCGCTCTTTCACCTAACAGGTAACATCGTGCCCGTTGTCGTTGCACCCTGATTCTCCTTATTATTATCGCGATGAAAAACACACCAGTTATGCGTGACGCAGCTCCGGCTGTCAATAGAACGCAACCATTGAAAAAATAAGGAATTAAGGCGCTAAAAGGATCCAGCCGGCGCGCAGGCCGAGCCGGATCCTGAAGAGAAAAATCAGGCGGGGTTCGGGATATCGATAAAGGTCACGTCAAAACCGTGCTGCTGCGCCAGCCATTCGCCCAGCGCCTTCACGCCGCCGCGTTCGGTGGCATGGTGACCGGCGGCGAAGAAGTGCACGCCCATCTCGCGCGCGCTGTGGATGGTCTGCTCCGACACTTCGCCGCTGATAAAAGCGTCAACGCCGAAACGCGCGGCGCTGTCGATAAAGCCCTGGCCGCCACCGGTGCACCAGGCCACACGGCGAATATGCGCCGGCGCGTTGTCGCCGCAGTGCAGCACGCTGCGCCCCAGGCGCTGCTCGATGCGCCGCTGCAATTCCTCGCCGCTCAGCGGCTGCTCGAATTCACCGTGCGGCACCAGCGGTTCCACCTCGCCAATCACCCGAATGCCGAGCGCCTGCGCCAGCTGCGCATTGTTGCCCAGCACCGGATGCGCATCCAGCGGCAGATGATAGCCGTACAGGTTGATGTCGTTGGTCAGCAGCGTTTTCAGCCGGTTGCGCTTCATGCCGCGCACCGCCGGCGCCTCGTTTTTCCAGAAGTAGCCGTGATGCACGATGATGGCATCGGCCTGTTGCTCCACCGCCGCGTCCAGCAGCGCCTGGCAGGCGGTGACGCCGGTGACGATGCGCTGCACGTGCGGGCGCCCTTCCACCTGCAGCCCGTTGGGTGCATAGTCCTGAAACGCCGAAGTATTCAGCTCGCTGTTGATCAAATTTTCCAGATCGAGGTTACGCATAGTCTTCTCTCTTCATATTCAAAATGTCTGTCGGTCGCCCTGCGCCATCAGGATAAATTTAACGCCCAGATCGTTGCCTTGCTCCAGCTGCCGTTTGATGGCGGCGCGCACGTCTTCGCCCTGCTTCAGGCTGGGCTTGATGTGGCTGATCACCACCGGGAAATCTTTCAGCGATCCTTCGCCGCCGCTGTATTGCGTCAGGTTTTTCAGCTCTTTCAGCAGCCAGGCCGGGGTCAGGTGGCCGTACAGGTGTTTATCCTCTATCCCATTGGGGTAAGAGGTTTCAACGATCATGCCCTTGAGCTTTTTCTGCTCGATCAGCGGGCCCAGCGCACGCCAGGCGGCGTCGAGATCGCGCGACTGCTCCACCGCGTCCGGCCCGGTATCGCCGAAATAGGCGAAGGAGCCGCTGCTGTCGGACAACAGCAGCATCGAAGAAGGATAGCGATCGTGGCTAAGCGGATACATCACGCCGCTCAGCCCGGTGAGGCCAAGGGTAAAGCGCTGCAGCGGCCGCACCGTCTGCAGCCGATAAGTGCCCAGCCGCGAGCCGTTGCCGGCGTCGGTAAAGTTCGGCCAGGCCTTCCAGTTAAAGTAATGATTGCGCAGGGTCAGCACGGTGTCCGCCTGAGCGTAAACGGTTTTTTTGGCGTCCTGCGGCGAGCCGAGGATCAGCCCCGCCACGTGGTCCAAATGCCCATGGCTGATGAAGTAGCCGCCGATCAGCTGCCGGAACACGTAGCCCTGCGGCGTGTAAGGCGCGGCCAACTCGGGGGTGACCTGCGGGAAGCTGCCTTTTTGCAGCCCTTTGGCGATGCCCGGCAACACCGAACCGGCGTCCAGCGCCACGTACTGCGGCTGAGTGTCGCCGCGGATCAGGTAGGACGTCAGGTTGCCGTCGCTGACGCCGCCTTCCACACCCAGCGCCACCACCTCAAAGCCGGCCATCGCCAGCGCGGAGTAGCCGCTCAGACACAGGGCCAACACCTTTTTCATCATTGCGTCGCTCCTTGCAGTTGCCTCAAGATCCCCCTCTTTTCGCCGCTTCGAAAGCCGCCAGCGTCTCCAGACGGGCCTGCCGATGATCGACCACCGGCAGCGGATAGTTCAACGCCCGCCGCTGTTTCTCCGCCCAGCGGTGGGGGTGATGGATGTCATTGTCCGGCACGTCCGCCAGTTCAGGCAACCATTTACGGATAAAAGTGCCTTGCGGATCAAAACGTTCGCCCTGAGTGGTCGGGTTGAAGATGCGGAAATAGGGCGCGGCGTCGGTGCCGGTGGAGGCCGCCCACTGCCAGCCGCCGTTATTGGCCGCCAGATCGCCGTCGAGCAGTTGCGACATAAAGTAACGTTCGCCGGCGCGCCAGTCGATCAGCAGATCCTTCACTAAAAAACTGGCGCTTATCATACGCAACCTGTTGTGCATCCAGCCGGTTTCGTTCAACTGGCGCATAGCGGCGTCGACGATGGGATAACCCGTTTCCCCACGCTGCCAGGCCTGAAGCAGCGACGGATCGTTACGCCAGCGTACCTTATCCGTCCAGGCAATAAAGGGGCGGTGCTTGCATAATGCGGGATAGGCCACCAGCAAATGTCGATAGAACTCGCGCCAGATAAGCTCGTTGAGCCAACCGAAGGCGCCGCTTTCTGGCGCTTCCAGCACCGACGGATGCTCGGCGCGCAGCCGGTTGAAACACTGGCGCGGCGACAGCACGCCAATCGCCAGATAGGGGGACAGGCCGCTGGTGCCGGCAATCGCCGGCAGGTCGCGCTGCCGAAGATAATCCTGTACCCGCTCGCGGCTAAACGCCCGCAGCCGCTGCAGCGCGGCCTCTTCGCCTGCGGGATAGTCATCCCCGATGTCCGCCGCGGGATAATCGAACGCCGCCGGCGCCTCAGGCACAGGCAACGCGCCTCCGGCACGGATTTTCGGCGCCGGCAGGCAGCTTACGTCGAACTCGGCCAGGCGCTGAATAAAGGCGTTGCGAAACGGCGTATAAACCTTATACATCTCGCCGCCGCCGGTTTGCACGCTGCCCGGCGGCAACAGCAGGCTGTCGTCGAAGCTCTGGCACATCACCCGGCCGCTCAACCGCTGCTCCAACTGCGCATCGCGCCGCCGTTCATTCAGTTCGTACTGGCGATTGTAAAACAGCGCATCCACCTGCTCCCGCCGGCAATATTCCGCCAGCCAGTCGATCGACGCGGCGAAGTCCGCACAGGAATGGCAATGCAGCGCAACGCCCTTTTGCGCCAGCGCCTGCTGCACCGCCCGCAGGCTGGCGTGGAGCAACGCCACCTGACGCGGCGCCATTTCGTGCCGCCGCCACTGCTGGGGGGTGGCGATAAATACCGCCAGCACCCGGGCGGCGGGATCGCTGCAGGCGGCATGCAGCGCCCGGTTGTCGGTGATACGCAAATCGTTACGCAACCAGACCAAATGCGTGGTCATAAAACTCCTCGTGATCAATGGCCGTAACGCAGCCGCAAAGCCTCAGGATAGGGTTCGAAATAGCGCTGCTCCGCCAGATAGCCGTCCGGGTATTCGGCCATGTAGTGTTTCAGCAGCGCGATAGGCGCCAGCAGCGGCTGCATGCCCTGCCGATAGCGATCGATCAGCTGCGCCAGCTCCTGGCGCTGGGCGGCGCTGAGCTGGCGGCGGAAATACCCCTGAACGTGCATCAATACGTTGGTGTGATTGCGGCGCGTGGCCTTATGCGTCAGCAGCTGCATCAGGCGGCTGCGGTATTCGACAGCAAAGGCTTCCAGCGATTCCCATTTATCGATGTTGGCGACAAAGCGCCCCAGCTCGCGGTACTCCGGCTGTGAATGCGCCAGCAGCGAAAGCTTGTAGCGGCTGTGGAAGGCAATCAGCCCGCCGCGCGTCAACCCCTTGCGCCACAGCATGTTCAGTTCGTACAGCGCATACACCCGTTCGACAAAGTTTTCCCGCAGCGCCGCATCGTTCAGCCGCCCATCCTCCTCCACCGGCAGCCAGGGCATCTGGCGCCGCAGTTCGGCGGTAAACAGCCCGACGCCGCTTTTGCGCGAGTCTTTGCCGTTCTCGCTGTAGACCCGCACCCGCTCCATGCCGCAGCTGGGGGATTTGGCGCAAACGATGTAGCCGCACAGCTGCTGCAATTGCGCCACTCGCCGTTCGGCAAATTGCTGCATCTTATCGGTCACATCGACATTGAGATCGTTGCTGTAGCGCATCGCCGTCCGCTGCGGCTGTTTCACCAACCGCAGCGCCGGGCGCGGCACCGGCAGGCCAATCGCCATTTCCGGGCAGATGGCCTCAAAGCGCACATAGGGCGCCAGCTGTTCCACCGCAAAGGCCAATCGTTTATGCCCGCCGTCAAAACGCACCGGCTCGCCGAGCAGGCAGGCGCTGACGCCGATCGGGATTTTATCGTTCATGGGGCTCTCCCGCTGTAGTGAAAGAGGATAAAAGTGTAGAAGAAAGACTTACGAAATACGACCTTAACACCCGTAGCGCGCGGCGCACAGGCATAAAAAAACCCCCGCCGCGGGGCGAGGGTTCTTCAGGGGACGGCGTTGGCGATCAGTAGAAATCGCAGGGCACCAGTTCCGCCTGCTGCAGCCAGACCGGCTTGTCGCTGGTTTTTGACCAGACGCGGTGCAAATAGCTGTAAAAACGCGCCCGGTCGCTGCGGAACAGCATTACCGGCAACGCCAGAATGCCTGCCAGGATCACTGCGCTGCGGCGCAGGAGAATCCGATGCAATGAATAAGCGTGGTATGTAGACATGCGAACCTCCTTAAAAACGCCCGGCCGTTGATGTGTCAGGGGAAACGGCGCTGGCGTATCGATAAACAATCAGAAATTTGGTAACTGGACAAAATTTTACCGCAATCGCTGAAAGTTTACTACTCATCCGACCACTAAATTGCTCAAAAAAGCGCATTTTTTTTCGCCAACGCGTAATTTTGTTACAACCAGGTTAATTATTAACTAAACATTGGTTACATTGTGGTTATTTACGCACTTTTTACCGTTAGCCGGCCCGGATAGCGCATCGGTGAAAAAATTCACCGGGCTGAAACGCGCCACCAAAGGGTTATCCTGGGGAAAAAACGCCATTTTCTGCTGTAATTTCAGCCATTTTTATACTTTTTTTACACCCGCCCGCGCTATTTTTTCATCTTCTTTCTACCGCCCTCCCTACACTGCCACTATCAAAAACAACACCTCTGGAGGTGTCCCGTGAGTTTCAGCGTTATTGGTGGTGCGCTGTTGGTTCTGCTGCTGTTGGGCTATCTGATTTATGCCCTGTTCAATGCGGAGGACTTCTGATGGCGGCTTCAGCCTTTTTACTGATTGCCAGTTTCCTGCTGGTGCTTCTGCTGCTGGCGCGGCCGCTGGGCGGCTTTATGGCGCGCCTGATCGAAGGCGAACCGCTGCCGGCGCTGCGGCGCCTGGAAGCCGGCGTGTGGCGCTGCTGCGGCAATGACACCGCCGAGATGAACTGGTGGCAATATGCGCTGGCGATCCTGTGGTTCAACCTGCTCGGGCTGGCGCTGCTGTTTGCGCTGCTGATGGCGCAGGGCTCGCTGCCGCTCAACCCGCAAGGCTTCCCGGGGCTGTCCTGGGATCTGGCGTTCAACACCGCGGTCAGCTTCGTCACCAACACCAACTGGCAGGCCTACAGCGGCGAAAGCGCCCTCAGCTACCTCAGCCAAATGGCCGGGCTGGCGGTGCAAAACTTCCTGTCCGCCGCCACCGGCATCGCCGTGGCCTTTGCGCTGATGCGCGCGTTCACCCGCCGCTCCAGCGCCACCATCGGCAACGCCTGGATCGATATCTTCCGCGTGACGCTGTACGTGCTGTTGCCGATCTCCTTGCCGATCGCGCTGTTCTTCGTCAGCCAGGGTACGCTGCAAAACTTCCTGCCTTATCTGCACGTCACCACGCTGGAAGGCGCGCAGCAAACCTTGCCGATGGGGCCGGTGGCCTCACAGGAAGCGATCAAGATGCTCGGCACCAACGGCGGCGGCTTCTTTGGCGCCAACTCGGCGCACCCGTTTGAGAACCCGACGGTGCTGACCAACTTTGTGCAGATGCTGGCGATCTTCCTGATCCCATGCGCGCTGTGCTTCTCCTTTGGCCAGCTCGCCGGTGAAAACCGCCAGGGCCATGCGCTGATCTGGGCGATGGCGCTGATCTTCGTGGTGGCGGTGATCGTGGTGATGTACGCCGAACTGGCGGGCAACCCGCATCTGAGCGCGCTGGGCGCCGACAGCAACATCAATATGGAAGGCAAGGAGTCGCGCTTTGGCATCCTCGCTACCAGCCTGTTCTCGGTGGTCACTACCGCCGCCTCCTGCGGGGCGGTCAACGCGATGCACGACTCCTTCACCGCGCTGGGCGGCATGGTGCCGATGTGGCTGATGCAGATCGGCGAGGTGGTGTTCGGCGGCGTGGGTTCCGGCCTGTACGGCATGCTGCTGTTCGTGCTGCTGACGGTGTTTATCGCCGGCCTGATGATCGGCCGCACCCCGGAATACCTGGGTAAAAAGATCGACGTCTACGACATGAAGATGACCGCGCTGGCCATTCTGGTCACGCCGGCGCTGGTGCTGCTGGGCAGTGCGCTGGCCATCGCCACCGACGCGGGCCGCGCCGGCATCCTCAACCCGGGCGCGCACGGCTTCAGCGAAGTGCTGTATGCCCTGTCCTCCGCCGCCAACAACAACGGCAGCGCCTTCGCCGGTTTGAGCGTCAATACGCCGTTCTACAACCTGCTGCTGGCCTTCGCCATGTTCGTCGGCCGCTTCGGGGTGATCCTGCCGGTGCTGGCGATCGCCGGTTCGCTGAGCGCCAAAAAACGCCAGCCGGCGGGCAACGGCACCCTGCCGACCTACGGGCCGCTGTTTATCGGGCTGCTGATCGGCACCGTGCTGTTGGTGGGCGCTTTAACCTTCGTACCGGCGCTGGCGCTGGGACCGGTGGCCGAGCACCTGCAGCTCTGGCTGGCAAACTAACAGACGTCATAGAGAGAGAATAAAGAAATGACTCGCAAACAACGCGCGCTGTTTGAACCGGCACTGGTCCGTACCGCGCTGATCGATGCGGTGAAGAAGCTGGATCCCCGCGTCCAGTGGCGTAACCCGGTAATGTTCGTGGTGTACATCGGCAGCATCCTGACCACCGCCATCTGGCTGGCGATCCTGGCCGGCAAGAGCGACGGCAGCGCCGCCTTCACCGGTAGCATCAGCCTGTGGCTGTGGTTCACCGTGCTGTTCGCCAACTTTGCCGAAGCGCTGGCCGAAGGGCGCAGCAAGGCCCAGGCCGAGAGCCTGAAAGGCACCAAGAAAACCAGCTGGGCGAAAAAACTGGCCACGCCGCGCCGCGACGGCGCCACCGAGAAAGTGTCCGCCGAGAGCCTGCGCAAAGGCGATATCGTGCTGGTGGAAGCCGGCGATACCATCCCCTGCGACGGGGAGGTGCTGGAAGGCGGCGCCTCGGTGGACGAAAGCGCCATCACCGGCGAATCCGCGCCGGTCATTCGCGAATCCGGCGGCGATTTCTCCTCGGTGACCGGTGGTACCCGCGTGCTGTCCGACTGGCTGGTGGTGCAGTGCAGCGTCAACCCCGGCGAGACTTTCCTCGACCGGATGATCGCCATGGTGGAAGGCGCCAAGCGCCGTAAAACCCCGAACGAAGTGGCGCTGACCATTCTGCTGGTGGCGCTGACCATCGTGTTCGTGCTGGCCACCGCCACGCTGCTGCCGTTCTCGCAGTACAGCGTCGAGGCGGCCAACGGCGGCACTGTGGTTACCGTTACCGTACTGGTGGCGCTGCTGGTGTGCCTGATCCCCACCACCATCGGCGGCCTGCTGTCGGCCATCGGCGTGGCCGGGATGAGCCGGATGCTCGGCGCCAACGTCATCGCCACCAGCGGCCGCGCGGTGGAAGCCGCCGGCGACGTCGACGTGCTGCTGCTGGACAAGACCGGCACCATTACCCTGGGCAACCGGCAGGCATCGGAATTTCTGCCGGCGCCGGGGGTGAAAGAGCAGGAGCTGGCGGACGCCGCGCAGCTGTCTTCTCTGGCGGACGAAACGCCGGAAGGCCGCAGCATCGTGGTGCTGGCCAAGCAGCGTTTCAACCTGCGCGAACGCGATCTGCAGGCGCTGAACGCGACCTTCGTGCCCTTCTCCGCCCAAACCCGCATGAGCGGCGTCAACGTGCAGGAACGCATGATCCGCAAAGGGGCGGTGGACGCCATTCGCCGCCACGTGGAATCCAACCAGGGCCACTTCCCGCGGGCGGTGGATGACCTGGTGGAGAGCGTGGCGCGCACCGGCGGTACGCCGCTGGTGGTGGCCGAAGGCCCACGGGTGCTGGGCGTGGTGGCGCTGAAGGATATCGTCAAGGGCGGCATCAAGGAGCGTTTCGCCGAGCTGCGCAAAATGGGCATCAAAACGGTGATGATCACCGGCGACAACCCGCTGACCGCCGCGGCGATCGCCGCCGAGGCCGGGGTGGACGACTTCCTGTCGGAAGCCACGCCGGAAGCCAAGCTGGCGTTGATCCGCCAATACCAGGCGGAAGGCCGGCTGGTGGCGATGACCGGCGACGGCACCAACGATGCCCCGGCGCTGGCGCAGGCCGACGTGGCGGTAGCGATGAACTCGGGCACCCAGGCCGCCAAAGAGGCCGGCAACATGGTCGATCTGGATTCCAACCCGACCAAGCTGATCGAAGTGGTGCACATCGGCAAACAGATGCTGATGACCCGCGGCTCGCTGACCACCTTCAGCATCGCCAACGACGTGGCCAAATACTTCGCCATTATTCCGGCGGCGTTTGCGGCGACCTATCCGCAGCTGAACGCGCTGAACGTGATGCACCTGCACTCCCCCGCCTCCGCCATCATGTCGGCGGTGATCTTCAACGCCCTGGTGATCGTGTTCCTGATCCCGCTGGCGCTGAAAGGGGTGAGCTATAAGCCGATGAGCGCCGCGGCATTGCTGCGCCGCAACCTGTGGATGTATGGCGTCGGCGGCCTGCTGGTGCCCTTTGTCGGCATCAAACTGATCGACCTGATCCTGGTCGCGCTGCATATCGCCGGTTAATCATTGAAAGGAAATGAACATGTCATATTTACGACCTTCGCTGGTGATGCTTATCCTGCTGACGCTGATCACCGGCATCGCCTATCCGCTGCTGACCACCGGCCTGTCGCAGTTGCTGTTCTCCGGCGCGGCCAACGGCTCGCTATTGTACCAGGGCGACAAGGCTGTCGGTTCGGCGCTGATCGGCCAGAACTTCAGCAAACCGCAATATTTCTGGGGCCGCCCGTCCGCCACCGGGGATAGCGCCTACAATGCCCAGGCTTCGGCCGGCAGCAACCTGGCCGCCACCAACCCGGTGCTGGACAAGGCCATCGCCGAACGCGCGGCGCAGCTGCGCCAGGCTAACCCGGCGATGAGCGGCCCGATCCCGGTCGATCTGCTGACCGCCTCCGGCAGCGGGCTGGATCCGCACATCTCGATCGCCGCCGCCAACTATCAGCTGGCGCGGGTAGCCGCGGCGCGTCATTTGCCGCAGGCGCAGATAGCCAAGCTGATCGATGAAAACACCGATCGCGCCACGCCCAACTTTATGGGTGAATCGGTGGTGAACGTGCTGAAGCTGAACATGGCGCTGGACGCGTTGCAGTAATACGTCGCGCTCACAAGGGTTATACTAGGGTTCGGCGTGCCGAACCCCTTTTGCTTTGTTACGCAAGGAATTGTAATGGTCGAAGAAGAACAACAGCGCCCCGATCCCGACAGCCTGCTGGCGGTGGCCAATGAAAAACCGCGCGGCCGGCTGAAGGTGTTCTTCGGCGCCTGCGCCGGGGTGGGGAAAACCTACGCCATGCTGCAGGAGGCCCAGCGGCTGCGCGGCCAGGGGCTGGACGTGCTGATCGGCGTGGTGGAAACCCACGGCCGCAGCGAAACCGCCGCGCTGCTCGACGGCCTGGCCACTCTGCCGCAGAAGCGTATTCAGTATCGCGGGCGGCTGGTGCATGAATTCGACCTGGATGCCGCGCTGGCGCGCCACCCGGCGCTGATCCTGATGGACGAGCTGGCGCACAGCAACGCCCAGGGTTCGCGCCACCCCAAACGCTGGCAGGACGTGGAGGAGCTGCTGGACGCCGGCATCGACGTGCTGACCACCGTCAACGTGCAGCACCTGGAAAGCCTGAACGACGTGGTCGGCGGCGTGACCGGGGTGCGAGTGCGCGAGACGGTGCCCGATCACGTGTTCGACGAAGCCACCGAGGTGGTGCTGGTCGATCTGCCGCCGGACGATCTGCGCCAGCGGCTGAACGAAGGCAAGGTATATATTCCCGGCCAGGCCGAGCGCGCCATCGAGCACTTTTTCCGCAAGGGCAACCTGATTGCCCTGCGTGAACTGGCGCTGCGCCGCACCGCCGATCGGGTCGACGATCAGATGCGCGCCTTCCGCGACAGCCAGGGGCGCGAAAAGGTCTGGCACACCCGCGACAGCATTCTGCTGTGCGTCGGCCATAACAGCGGCAACGAAAAGCTGGTGCGCATCGCCGCCCGGCTGGCGGCGCGATTGGGCTGCCACTGGCACGCGGTCTACGTGGAAACCCCCAAGCTGCACCGGCTGCCGGAAAATCAGCGCCGGGCCATTTTGCGCGCGCTGCGGCTGGCGCAGGAGCTGGGCGCCGAGACCGCCACCCTGTCGGATCCGTCAGAAGAGCGCGCGGTGCTGCGTTACGCCCGCGAGCACAACCTCGGCAAAATCATTATCGGCCGCCGCAGCGAACAGCGCTGGCGGCTGCGCGGCAGCTTTGCCGACCGCCTCGGCCGGCTGGGGCCGGATCTCGATCTGGTGATCGTGGCGCTGGAAAATGACGCCTTCCCGCCGCCGGGCAAGGAACACGACGGCCGCGCCTTCAATGAGAAATGGCGCATCCAGCTGCGCGGCTGCGCGGTGGCGGTGGCGCTGTGCGCGCTGATCACCCTGCTGTCGCAGTGGCTGCTGCCCGGTTTTGACCAGGCCAACCTGGTGATGGTTTACCTGCTGGGGGTAGCGATCGTCGCCCTGTTCTTCGGCCGCTGGCCGTCGGTGCTGGCGGCGGTGATCAACGTCGCCAGCTTCGATCTGTTCTTCGTGCAGCCCGAATGGTCATTCGCCGTCAGCGACATGCAGTATCTGCTGACCTTCGGCGTGATGCTGATTGTCGGCATCACCATAGGTAATCTCACCGCCGGAGTGCGTTACCAGGCCCGGGTGGCGCGCTACCGCGAACAGCGCGCTCGCCACCTGTACGAAATGTCGCGCGGGCTGAGCCAGGCTTTGAGCCAGGCCGACATCGCCAAAACCAGCCGCCACTTTCTCTCCAGCAGCTTCCAGGCCAAAACCGTGCTGCTGCTGCCGCAGGAAGACGGCAGGCTGCAGCAAATGGTGGGCGAAGAAGGCGGGCTGCTGTCGGTGGATGAAGCCATTGCGCGCTGGAGCTTCGACAAAGGCCTGCCGGCCGGCGCCGGCACCGACACCCTGCCCGGCGTTCCCTACCAGCTGCTGCCGCTCAATACCCCGACGCAGACCTTCGGCCTGCTGGCGATCGAGCCCAATAACCTGCGCCAGCTGATGGTGCCGGAACAGCAGCGGCTGCTGCAAACCTTCACCGTGCTGATCGCCAGCGCGCTGGAACGCCTGCACCTGGCGCGCAGCGCCGTGGAGGCCAAACTGGACGCCGAACGCGAGCAACTGCGCAACTCGCTGCTGGCGGCGCTGTCGCACGATCTGCGCACCCCGCTGACGGTGCTGTTCGGCCAGGCGGAAATCCTGACCCTGGATCTGGCGGCGGAAGGCTCCAACCACGCCACCCAGGCCAGCCAGATCCGCCAACAGGTGCTGAGCACCACCCGGCTGGTGAACAACCTGCTGGATATGGCGCGCATCCAGTCCGGCGGCTTTAGCCTGCGCAAGGAGTGGCAGTCGCTGGAGGAGATCGTCGGCGCTTCGCTGCACATGCTGGAACCGATCCTCAGCCAACATCAGATTCTGGTCGAACTGCCGCCGGAGCAGATATTGGTCAGCTGCGACGCCAGCCTGTTGGAGCGGGTTTTCACCAACCTGTTGGAAAACGCCAATAAATACGCCGGCGCGGATGCTACTATCGGCATTCGCGCCCGCACGCTGCCGGACTGGCTGGAAGTGGAAGTATGGGATAACGGCCCGGGCATCCCCGCCGGGCAGAAGCAGCTGATTTTCGATAAATTCTCGCGCGGCAATAAAGAGTCGGCGATCCCCGGCGTCGGTTTGGGGTTAGCCATTTGCCGTGCCATTATTGAAGTACACGACGGCCGCATTTGGGCGGAAAACGGCGCCAACGGCGGCGCCAGCTTCCGCTTCGTGCTGCCGCTGGAAAAACCGCCCGAGATCGAGGGTGAAGCCTTCGATCTGTAATCAATGCCAGGGGAAACGTGAGCACAACGCCAACCAACATTCTGATTGTTGAAGATGAAAAAGAGATCCGCCGCTTCGTCCGCACCGCGCTGGAAAGCGAGGGCCTGCGGGTGTTTGAGAGCGAAACGCTGCAGCGTGGGCTGATTGAAGCCGGCACGCGCAAGCCGGATCTCATCATCCTCGATTTGGGGTTGCCGGACGGCGACGGGCTAAGCTATATCCGCGATTTGCGGCAGTGGAGCGCCATTCCGGTGATCGTGCTGTCGGCGCGCAATGCCGAAGAGGACAAAATCGCCGCGCTGGACGCCGGGGCGGACGACTACCTCAGCAAGCCGTTCGGCATCGGGGAACTGCTGGCGCGGGTTCGGGTGGCGCTGCGCCGTCACTCCTCCAGCCAACAGGAAAGCCCACTGGTCAGCTTTTCGGCAATCACCGTCGATCTGGTTAACCGCCGGGTGCTGCGCAACGACGAAGATTTGCACCTGACGCCGATCGAATTTCGTCTGCTGGCGGAACTGCTGGCCAACTCCGGCAAAGTGATCACTCAGCGCCAACTGCTGAGCCACGTCTGGGGGCCGAACTATGTGGAACACAGCCATTACCTGCGCATTTATATGGGCCATCTGCGGCAAAAGCTGGAGGTCGACCCGGCGCGGCCCAGGCATCTGCTGACCGAAACCGGCGTCGGCTACCGCTTTATGCCTTAAAGATGTTTACTCAGTCGGCCCTTTTTTCAAGCCGACCATAAACGCCTTGAACGCCTCGCGCAGCGGGGCGAACACCGGGTGTTTGCGGTTTTCGATCATCACTTCAGAGAACAACTTCAGCCCCACGGCGAAGGCTGCGCTTTGTTGCCGGCCGAAGTTCAGATCCTCCCGCGCCTGAATGCGCTCGACGATGTCGAAAATATCGTCGTGGTTTTCCACTTCAAAACTCAGCGGCGCTTTCTCGACCGGGTTGCCCTGGCGATCGCTCAGGGCTTCTACGGTGATTTTAAAACGGTGGCCTGGCATCACTCGTTCTCCTGTTCTGCGGGTTTAACGTTCATTTCGCTTTCAATCGCCGCGACGGCGGCCAGTAAGGCCGCATTGATGCGCTCCACCTGCTGCGGGGTGAGATCGGCACGCATCACGTTGCCGCGCAACAGGCTGCGCAAACGATGCATGGCGTCGAAGATCCCTTCGGCCAGGTTGCCCTGCGGGTGCCGCTCGCGCCCGGCGCCGGCCAGCCGGGCCAGGATCACCTCAACCACCTGCTGGTGCTTTTGCAGCTCGCTCTGGCCAGCGGCGGTAATTTGGTAGCTTTTGCGGCCGTTGCCGGTGGTGAGCGGCTCGAGGAAATCCTGCTCTTCCAGCAGCGTCAGCGTCGGGTAAATCACCCCGGGGCTTGGCACGTACAGCCCGGAAGACGCCTCGTCGATCGCCTTGATCAGCTCATAGCCGTGGCTGGGCTTGCGCGCCACCAATGCCAGCAGCACCAGGCGCAGATCGCCGTGCTCGAACATGCGGTGACGCCCACCGCGCCCGCCCCGGCCGCGCTCTTCGCCGTCGCCGCCAAAGTGATGGCGCCCGCCGCGATGGCGGCGATCGCGCCCTGCTTCGCATTCATGATGATGGTGATGACGGTGTAAACCTAATCGATGGAACATGGTATGGAACCTCATAGTGGACAGTGAATTGACGAGGTTATTTAGATATATCTAAACAACTTCGATATATCTAATCTAGACCGATATATCTAAATCCACAAGCGGCTTTTGCAAAATAGATATATCTAAATTGCAGACATAAAAAAAGCGCTGTAAAAACAGCGCTTTTTATCTTGCGAAGGGAAAAATTATTTCGCGGAAGCCAAGACTTCGCTAACGATCTCTACCGCTTCGTGCTCGATCTTCTCGCGGTGCTCTGCCCCCAGGAAGCTCTCACAGTAGATTTTGTAAGCCTCTTCGGTGCCTGAAGGACGGGCCGCGAACCAGCCGTTGTCGGTCATCACTTTCAGGCCGCCGATCGACGCGCCATTGCCCGGCGCAGTGGTCAGACGGGCAGTGATGGGATCGCCGCCCAGCGTACTGGCCTTGACCATTTCCGGCGAAAGCTTGGACAGCGCGGCTTTCTGCGCATGAGTAGCCGGCGCCTGAATGCGGTTGTAGCTCGGCGCGCCAAAGCGCTTGGCCAGATCGTCATAATGATGCTGCGGGTTCTCGCCGGTCACCGCAGTGATTTCCGCCGCCAGCAGGCACATGATGATGCCGTCTTTGTCGGTCGACCACGGCGTACCGTTGAAGCGCAGGAAGGACGCCCCGGCGCTCTCTTCGCCGCCAAAGCCAAAGCTGCCGTCGAACAGGCCGTCAACAAACCATTTGAAACCGACCGGCACTTCCACCAGCTTGCGGCCCAGGGAGGACACCACGCGGTCGATCATCGCGCTGGAAACCAGCGTTTTGCCTACCGCGACGTCTGCGCCCCACTGCGGGCGGTGCTGGAACAGGTAGTTGATGGCCACCGCCAGATAATGGTTCGGGTTCATCAGGCCTTTCGGCGTCACGATGCCGTGGCGGTCGTAATCCGGATCGTTGGCGAACGCCAGATCGAATTTATCGCGCAGCGCCAGCAGGCCGGCCATCGCCGACTCGGACGAGCAGTCCATGCGGATAATGCCGTCGTGGTCCAGGTGCATAAAGCGGAAGGTCTGATCGATGGAGTCGTTCACCAGCGTCAGATCCAGCTGGTAATGCTCGGCCACGCGCTGCCAATAGGCAATGCCGGAGCCGCCGAGCGGATCCACGCCCAGCTTCAGGCCGGCGCGCTGAATGGCCGGCATGTCGACCACGTCAACCAGCCCTTCAACGTAGGGCTGCACCAGATCTTTGGCATGCAGGTGGCCGCTGTTCCAGGCTTTGTCCAGCGACTGGCGCTGAACGCCCTTCAGCTGCTGAGCCAGCAGCTCGTTGGCGCGCTTTTCGATCACGGAAGTCAGGTTGGTGTCGGCCGGGCCGCCGTTCGGCGGGTTGTACTTGATGCCGCCGTCTTCCGGTGGGTTATGGGAAGGCGTGATGACGATGCCGTCAGCCTGTGCGCCACCCTGGCGGTTGTGGCACAGGATGGCGTGCGATACCGCAGGGGTCGGCGTGAAACCGTTGTTTTCCTGCACGATCACGTCGACGCCGTTGGCGGTCAGCACTTCCAGCACCGAAATAAAGGCCGGCTCTGACAGCGCATGAGTATCCTTGCCCACGTAACATGGACCGGTCGTCCCCTGCTGGCGGCGAACTTCGGCGATCGCCTGAGCGATAGCGAGGATGTGCGCTTCGTTAAAGCTGTGACGCAGCGCGCTGCCGCGATGGCCGGAAGTCCCGAACTTCACCGCGTGCGCGGCGTTGCCTGCATCAGGCTGCAGCACATAGTACTGCGACGTCAGCTGGGCTACGTTGATCAAATCACTTTGCTGGGCTGGCTGCCCGGCACGTGGACTATTCGCCATCGACATATCTCCCTCATCCCTGTCGGTGACCGGGCAATATGTCGCGCACGGCCATCATGACGGGCTGTTCGCTAAATTAAACGGTGCCGCAAACTTTCTCAGTCAGTTCCGCGGGGAACTGCATCGCCTGCATGATGTGTTCGATCATGCTGCGCTTGCGGCCGGTATTGGTATTGGTGATCACCCAGTAAGGGGTGCCTGGAACGTGTTTCGGCTTGGTATGCGTACCGTTGGCCAGCAGGGTTTGCTGATCGCCGGCAAAGTAGGTGCGGGTACGGCCATGCAGCGCATCGGTGGCGGCGGCAAAGCCGGCGGCATCGAGGGTATACAGCGTGGAAAGCACCAGCATAAAACGGTTAACCGCTTTGTTCTGCTCAGCGTACTCATCCGACAGCAGCAGCTCGCGCACGGCGCGCACGCGGTCGCGCGGGCGCTGTACAGCCGCCTTTTCCGGCTCGGCGGACTGAGCGCCGGCCGCAGGCACGGCGCGCACCGGCTGGCCTGCGGTAAATTTCAACATGCGGCGTAAAATATCGGACGCGCTCTCACCGATGTGTTGCGTGTGGCTGGCAATATAGCGGTAAAGCTCTTCGTCGACTTCAATAGTTTTCATCTTTATCCAGTACTGTTTTTTCTACTTAGAACCTGAAGCCAGATTCTGCATTCAAGCCATGGGATTATAAGGTTAAAAGCGCAGGGGCGAACACCACTAAGTGCCGCCAAACGGAAAATGCAGACTAATACCTATACCCGTCACACTTCAAGCTGCATCTTTGTTGGCTGCGGCGTCCGCCCGTTAAAAATCCGCGTTATTCATCGTGCGATTCAATCATGATACCCTAATCTGAAACTCTCTCAGCATGAACTTCGCCATGAAATTACATTATCAACTGCTGGCCGCCGAGTCAGACGCCCTGCCGGTGCTGCTGATCCACGGCCTGTTCGGCAATCTGGACAACCTCGGCGTGCTGGCGCGCGATCTGAACCAGCGCCACAGCGTCATCAAGGTCGACCTGCGCAACCACGGGCTGTCGCCGCGTTCCGCAGAGATGACCTATCCGGCCATGGCGCAGGATCTGCTGACGCTGCTCGACGATCTGCAGTTGGCGAAAGTCATCGTCATCGGCCACTCGATGGGCGGCAAAGCGGCGATGGCACTGACCGCCATTGCGCCCGATCGCGTCGACAAACTGATCGTCATCGACGTGGCGCCGGTGGATTACCGCACGCGTCGTCACGATGAAATCTTCGCCGCCCTGAAGGCCGTCAGCGCCGCCGGCATCACCCAGCGCCAGCAGGCCGCCCAGCTGATGCGCGACTATCTGCAGGAAGAAGGGGTGATCCAGTTCCTGCTGAAATCCTTCCACAACGGCGAGTGGCGTTTCAATCTGCCGGTGTTGATTGCGCAGTACGAGAACGTGACCGGCTGGCAAGAAGTGCCGGCCTGGCCGCACCCGACGCTGTTCATTCGCGGCGGTTTGTCGCCTTATGTGCAAGACAGCTACCGCGCGGACATCGCCCGCCAGTTCCCGCAGGCACGCGCTCACGTGGTGGCGGGCACCGGCCACTGGGTACATGCCGAAAAACCGGAAGCGGTGCTGCGCGCCATTCACCGTTTTCTCGACGAAGCCTGAAAAACCGCCCTTGCTGGCGAAAAAACGCGCTAGAGATAACGGCTTAGCGCGTTTACGCCTCAGTTAAGCATTGTCGTTGCTCTATCTGCTGGGGTAATATGGCGCGCTATAATTTTGCCGCCACGTCCAGCGTGTTCGCTAACGCCAGTCTGGGGGTGAATTTGGGTTAGGGTTTATTGGCCCGAAGTGTGTTAACCGAACCGTCCGGAAGCGTGTAAGCGCTTTTTGATGCAAACTCCCTTGCAGTACCGCTACCTATGGCAAAAGAACAAACGGATCGCACGACGCTGGATCTGTTCGCAGATGAACGCCGGCCGGGGCGCCCGAAAACCAACCCGCTATCTCGCGATGAACAGCTTAGAATCAATAAGCGCAATCAGCTACGGCGCGATAAAGTGCGTGGTTTGCGGCGCGTAGAGCTGAAAATCAACGCGGATGCGGTGGACGCCCTGAACAAACTGGCGGAACAGCGCAACATCAGCCGCAGCGAGCTCATCGAGCAAATGCTGCTGGCGCAACTGGCGGAAGAACAGCCAGAACATTGATCTCTTCGGCCGCACGTGCGGCGCGGCGTTATGGATGACGCCGGATCAGCACCGCTTTACTCTCCTCCGGCATCGCATAAATGCGATAAAACCCCGGAGTAAATTTCTGGCATGATACGTGTTTACCGGTAAGAGACAGCGCCCTGATGGCGCCCGCCAGCTCTTGCCATGGCATCATTTTAATCGGTGTTAGCGGGGTCAGCACTAACATCGTGTAATGCAATTAATTGAATTTAAAGGTTATACGCGATATGGCTACTGTAGGCATTTTCTTTGGCAGCGACACTGGCAATACCGAAAACATTGCCAAAATGATCCAGAAAATTCTTCAGAAACAGTTTGGCGACGATGTGTCTGAAATTCACGACATCGCCAAAAGCAGCAAAGAAGATCTGGAAGCTTTCGATATCCTGCTGCTGGGTATCCCAACCTGGTACTACGGCGAAGCGCAGTGCGACTGGGATGACTTTTTCCCGACGCTGGAAGAAGTGGACTTCAACGGCAAACTGGTGGCGCTGTTCGGCTGCGGCGATCAGGAAGACTACGCGGAATACTTCTGTGACGCGATGGGCACCATTCGCGACATCATCGAACCGCACGGCGCGGCCATCGTCGGCCACTGGCCGACCAAAGGCTACCACTTCGAAGCCTCCAAGGGCCTGGCGGACGACAACAACTTCATCGGTCTGGCGATCGACGAGGACCGTCAGCCTGAGCTGACCAACGAACGTGTCGAAGCCTGGGTCAAGCAGATAGTCGAAGAGCTGAGCCTGGCCGAAATCCTTGGCTAAACGGCCATTGCCGTCCAAAGGTTGAACAATAGCCCTGCAAAGTGCATAGTGTTGCCAGCAGGGCCGTCATCGGCAGTATGGATTGCTGCAATAGAAGTTACAGATTGGTAACTTCCCACATCGTCACGGTAGACTGAGATATCGGTTTATCCCACCCATCAAAGCGTTGCATGCACAACATGCAATAGTGCAATTATATCTTTGTTAACAACCGGCGGTTTCCATTTAGGGCAACCGGTTCTATAATGAGACGCAATTAACTCTTTGTGCCGACCGATGCCACAGGCGAGAACGCCTCAACTTGATTAGCATAGTAACAGGACTGAATCCGCATGACTGACAACAACACCGCATTGAAGAAGGCCGGCTTAAAAGTCACGCTTCCGCGACTCAAAATCCTGGAAGTACTGCAAAATCCGGAATGCCATCACGTCAGTGCGGAAGATTTGTACAAAAAACTGATAGATATGGGCGAAGAAATCGGACTGGCGACGGTTTACCGCGTGCTGAACCAGTTTGATGATGCGGGCATTGTGACTCGTCACAATTTCGAAGGCGGTAAATCCGTGTTCGAACTGACCCAGCAACACCACCACGATCACCTGATTTGCCTGGACTGCGGCAAAGTGATCGAATTCAGCGATGAATCCATCGAAGCGCGCCAGCGTGATATCGCCAAGCAACACGGCATCAAGCTCACCAACCACAGCCTGTACCTGTACGGCCACTGTGAAATCGGCGACTGCCGCGAAGACGATACGCTGCACGACAAGAAGTAACCCGTTATCGGGATTAAAGAACCGCCTCAGGGCGGTTTTTTTACGCCTGTCGCCGGCGGGCAAAAAAAATCCCCGGGCCAGCCGGGGAAAGATCACGTCATGAAATGGAACAATTGCAGCGGCACAGCTCCACGTACTTCCCTCACTTCAACATCGGCCCGCTGCCGACACGCAGCGGGCCGCACTACCTGACTTAAACTTTCTCGGCGCGGCCGTAACGCTTGCCGTCCGGGCTTACCGCTCGAACCTGCACTTCGCCGCTCACCGCCGGCCTGGCTTTGGCGTCGTAACGCTGCCATTGCTTGCCGCCGTCGGTGGAGTACTCGATGCCCAGCCCCGGCAGAGAGATATTCGCCTCCAGCTTACCGCCCATCACCCGGGCGCCCGGCACCGGCAGGCGATAGCTGACGCCGCCCTTGTCCAGCTTGGCCAACTCTCGTTGCCCCAACAGGTTGGCGAATCGCAGCCAGTCTTGAGCCAGGGCTTTACCATCGACAAAGTGAGTTTCCCCACCCTTGTACTCGCGGCCGGTTTTATAATCCCGTTCCCAGGCAGCGCGGTGCCAGGCACGTTCCGCCACCGACAGAGCGCGCGGGAAGATCATGTACTCCATCTCAGGGTCGGTGCGCTGGGTTTCGCTCCACAGCTGGGCGGAAATGCCATAGGCGCCCGGCCAGGGTTTGTCGCTCCTGGCGGCGAAGTGATTGCCGTCACGGTCTACCGAGGTTTCAGCGTTCTGCGGCAGGTTATCCGGCGCGAAGCTGAACATCTTCTGTTCGTCGCTGAAGCGGGTGCCCCAGTAGTAGCCGCGCTCATCCGGATTCACTTCGTACGGGAAGTCCATATAGACGTAATCCGGGTTGGAAACGATCACCTCATAGCCCTTGTTAGCCCAGTCGTTGGCGCTGTCGAAACCGCCCCAGTACAGGGTGTCCCAGAAGTTCACGCCCACGCGCGAGGTCGCGAACGCCTTGGCGTTCTTCGCATCTTTCAGGCCGTCCTGCCAGGCCTGCATTCTGTCGATGCCGTGCGCCTTCACCAGTTGGCTAACCTCCTGCCCGAAATAGCTCGGCAGGTGTTCCATATCGGCCACCTTGCCCTCTTTAATCATCGCCTGGCATACCTGGGATTTCGCCCAAGGCTTGTCTTCTTTGCTCTGGTCAATAACGCCTTTGCCGGCTTCGCGCTTGGTCAAATCGGTGTAACCGGCCCCCAGACGAATGTTTTTCGCTTCGTCACCGCCAAAGTGCCAGGTGCGAAGCGGCTGCCCGGCCTCCTGGTGCATTTGGGCGATTTCACCGATCACCTTGTCGACAAAGCGTTTGGATGAATCGAGACACGGGTTCAGGTAGCTTTGGCGGTTAAAGTACTGCACCGAGGTGGTATTGGAGGTATCGGTCGGATCCACCAGGCGGAACTCGTTGGCCTCACGCTCTTTCCCGGCGGCGTGCAGCTTTTTGTAGCGCGCTTCCATGGAAACCACCGCCGCGCGCGCGTGCGCCGGCATGTCGATTTCCGGGATCACTTCAATCTGGCGCGCCTGCGCGTATTTGATGATGTCGATATAGTCCTGGCGGGAGAAGAAGCCGCCGTACACTTCCGGCCCCTGGCCATATTGCGGCAGCAGGCAGGTGGTTTCGCTCAGATCGTGGCAGCGCTGGCCCCCCACTGCGGTCAGTTCCGGCAGGCCCGGAATTTCGATGCGCCAGCCTTCGTCGTCGCTCAGGTGGAAATGGAATTTATTCAGCTTGTAGGCCGCCATCTGGTCAAGCAGGCGCAGCACCGCGTCTTTATGGTGGAAGTTGCGCGCCACGTCGAGGAAGAGCCCGCGATACTGGAAGCGCGGCGCGTCTTTGGCGTCCAACGTGGCGATTTTGCCGCTGCCATCGGCCGGCACCAGCGACAAAATCGACTGCAGCCCGTTGAATACGCCGGCCTGATCGAAGCCGGTCACTTGCGCTTCCCGGCCGCCAATCTTCAGCTCATAGGCGCCCGGCACCGCCAGAGGCCCGCTGAACTTGCCCGGCTGAATGGCGGTTTTAATCGGGTAGCCCTGAGCGTTGGCCGCCATGCCCAGCAACGCGAAGCGCTGGCTGACGGCCTCGGCCGCCGGTTTAACCAGCGCGCTCAGATCCAACGCCACGCCCTTGCTCAGATCGGCATCCTGCGGATGCACCTTCACGTCCAGCGGGGTCGGCACAATCTGGCCGCGCAGCGCTGCGGCAGGCAAGGTTTTCAGCTCGGCGTTTTTGACGAAGCGCGAAGCCGGCGTCATCAGGACGTTGTTGTCATCCTTGGTGCGTTTCCACTGGTCGCCGGTGAAGGGCGCCACGAACTGGTTCAGGTCTTCGGTATCGGTATTCAGCAGAATTTTCGGTTTAGCGTCGCCGGCGGTGGCGTACCAGCGCGGCACGAAATCGGTTTTAAACAGCTGCCAGTATTCGGCGACGATCGGGATCTCCACCGCCTTGCCGGCCGGGAAACCGCTGAATTTGTCGGTCGGCTCCAGTTTGTACAGGTCGCCGGTCAGGTGGGTTATCTTGAATTGTGCGTTATCCACCTTGAGGGTCTGGCGGGCGCTATGGAAGTAAATCGCCCAGTCGTGGCCGTTGATCGCCTGGCCCTCGTTGCTCAGGGTGATCAGCACCCGGTTGCAGGCCGCCCAGTCGGCGCCCAATGCGGCGCAGTCTACGCCGCTGTCGGCGGCGCGGTTGTCGACCATTTTCACATTCAGTTTCAGCTGGCTCAGCTGATCCACCAGCTGCTGGTTAGCCATGGCGTTCCCCATGCCGCCAAATAATCCCAGGGTCGCCGTCAGCGCGGCAAGCGCGCTCAATTTGAAGCCGTTCATGTTCTCATCCTTAATTATTGTTATCGCGAATCTCTTGCCAAATTTTGCCGCACTGGGCGTCGTAGGCCTGGCCGTTACCGCTGTGAACCGCCTGAATGCAGTTCTGGTAATCCATCACCCGCACCGTTTCGCGCTCGGCGAACGGCTGGTGCTGCTTCTCTTGCTTCAGCACGTTCAACACCGCCTTGCACGGCTGCAGCCGCTCCGGGGAACCTTCCGCGGTATTGATGCAGGCGCTGTAAGCCTGTTTCAACCTGCTGTCTTCCTGCGGTGCGGCCGGCTGCGCGCAGGCGCTCAGCGCCGCCACGGCGGCCAACGTCAGCATGATTTTTTTCATCGTTATATTCCCGTTAAGTTTCCCCGACGCAGGCGCCGGGGAACGCATCAGAAGATGGTGAATGGCGCGATGACCATGAATTTGACGTCTTTCTCATCCTGGAAGATGTTGCCGTAACCGCCGCTCCAGCTCGGGATGTTGGTGTGGTTGTCGTATTGGGTGTAGTGCAGTTTGATCAGCGTGCCCTTGGCGCGGCCTTCCTGAATGGTGTACATCGCGTCCAGGCTCCAGGCGCTCTCTTTCAGACGCTGGCTCTGATCGTAAACCGGGTTGGTGCTGGGCTTGGCGTCCCAGGCGTAGACGTAAGAGCCGCCGACCGCCATGCCCGGCAGGTTCCAGTTGCTGAGATCGTACATCACCCCGGCGTACAGCGCTTTTTCGCCGTTGGCGTTGAAATCGGAGCGGTTATCCCACCACACGTCGAGGCGGCCGTTGGACGACGCGTAGGTCGGCGTCATGCGCTGCAGGAAGAAGCCCTGGTTGCCTTCCGCCTTGACCATGGTGCCTTCCAGACGCCAGTTGAACTGGCCGGTGGTGTAGCCGAAGGTCAGCGCCTGCAGCCAGGCCAGACCGTCATAGATGCTGTTCGGATCGTTCTTGTCGCTGATGCGGTCTTCAGCGCCGTAGAACTGGTAACTGGTGGTCAGCGGGTTGCCCAGCAGGCTGAATTTATAAGATGCCTTGGTGAAGTACTGATTCACATAACCCTGGGCCTGGCCGAAGGCGGCCTCCAACACCAGATCGTTTTTGAAGTCGTACCTGGCGCCCAGCGAGTGCAGATAGGACACGCCGGTTTTTTTATCGTTCTGGCGGAAGTCGTCCATTTCGATATGCCACGGCGCTTTGTACTTGTTGGTCCACATATAGGAGAAGCTCAGATCGCCGGCGTCGCCGTAGTCAAACTTGGCCCCGGCCTCCGCGCCCTGATAGGTGCCCGGCATAAAGCTCCAGTGTGGCGCCAACAGCGTTTGCCCGCTTGGCTGAATGTAACCGGCACGCGCCCAGATCGGGCCGTATTTGAATTTACCGGCGGCCTTATACAGGCTGATCCCGCCTTTATCGCCGGAATAGTCTTCATCGTAGGTACGGTTTTTCGAGGAGAACGCGATTTCGTTCGGGTGGCCGCTGGCGCTGGACTCCGCCAGCTCGATGGCGGTGAAGGTCCCGACGTCCAATCCGAACATGTCCCAGGCATAGCCCGAGGCGAAGTCCAGGCTCAGGTTGGCGGTGGAGTGCGACAGGTTGGTGGTGTATTTATTGTAATCGTCGCTGGTCGGGTTGAGATCTTTACGGTCACGCTCACGTTGCCAGTAGTAAATGCCGCCGGTCAGCGTGGAATCATCGATAAACCCTGCGGCTTGCGCCTCAGGGGCCATGGCAAACCCTGTTCCCAACAGCGCGCCCGCGACTGCGAGCGCCAGCGTTTTACGCTGAGCACCGTGCGTACCCATATGAAATTCCTCTTTGACTTAACTTTAAAAGTTGCAGCCGCCCGTGTTCACCACTGCCCTGCACGACTGCCAATAAAAAACCCAACCGGGTAAAAAAAATTGCCGCAGACCGAAACCCCACAGCACTTATTGCTACAGCTAGACTATTTTTCGCGACGCGAATTATCAAATGAAAAATGACAGAGAGTTGTCAAAGTATGACAAAGAGCACATATCAATGAGATTTTGTTAAGGCGGTATGCAAAGAGCGTGTCGAATAAAAAATTCAATAAAATCAGAATAAATATTGATATCAGGTCAACCAAAGACGATTAATGGTTTCAGCCCGCCAAAATACGTCAGCCAAAAGAAAAAACCTGAGAGCGCTCTACAAATGACATTAATTCGCATCACGAATATATAAATCATAGTTATGAAAATAACGGAATTTATCAAGAAATTGATGAGCCGAAGCGCAAAGGAAAACTCGAGACAAGACAATGCCACCAACCGGAGAAATTTTGCTGGCAACAACAAGCGTTCTTCTTCGTGCAGCCGCCACCGGCGGCTAACCTGGCATATTGCCCAATAGCCTGACTTCCGGCAAGCCAACCAAAGAACGCATTTGGGTGATAGCGATCATATTCAGTTGCGACAAGCGCTCTTTCGCTGATAGCCCTTGATGAATAAGTACCGCGTTGATGCTCTCCAGGTTAGACAGAACGACTAACTGTTCGAGCGTAGCAAGGTCTCGCATGTTGCCAGATTGATCTGGATTTGTTTGTCGCCACTGAGCAGCCGTCATGCCAAACAGCGCAACATTGAGCAAATCGGCTTCGCTGGCGTAGACCGTCGCGGTCTGAACCCCGGTCAATTGCGGCGGGATTAATCGTTCCTTGATAGCATCGGTGTGAATGCGATAATTCACTTTCGCGAGCGTGCGCTGAAAGCTCCACTCCAACGAACTTGCGCGCGCTTCCTCGTCCTTAAAACGTTGAAACTCCTTGATCAGATACAGTTTAAATTCAGGACTAAGCCATGATCCAAATTCGAAGCCGATATCGCGGTGGGCATAGGTGCCTCCGTAGCGCCCGGCTTTGGCATACAAGCCAATCGCTCCCGTTGAATCCCCCCACTTCTTGGCTGAAAGGTAAAAACTGTTGCGACCCGCTTCGTTTTTAATTCCCTCGAATTCGAGGGAATTAAAATTTGCGTTGTTGATCTGTTCCCAGACGCCCAAAAACAGTACTGTGTCCTTATTCTTCAACCATTGCTCTATCAGCGCACCGCCACCCTCAAAGGTCTTCACCATATCGGTCAATGAGATATAGTCCTGTTCGCGGTGAGTTATGATACCGACGATCGCTCCCTGCACGGTGATGTTGCGGTTTTTCATTCGTTACCTCCCTGAAAGCTAATTTAAAAAAACATACAGAAGACCAACTATCCCAACAAACAGGCTGAATAGGGAAATTAATCGTTCTCTCTTTGCTTTTCGTTGATTAGATAAATATATTTCGCTGAGTGATTTAGATAGCCTGATAATATCATCCTGACAACCATCGGCCATTTTGTAGATTTTCTGCAACTGCAGTTTAACGTCATCAGGTAGGTCTGAAAAAGGATCATTACATTGATGCCAATTAATCAAACATCTAATTCTATCAAGATTCTCCTTGCTACAATTGCTGTCATTAAGATAGTCGCTCAAAATGAAACCGAGCGTTTCTGTAACTTTTTCCTTCCTTACAAACCAGCGTGTAGCAAGGAGATAAGTGTCTTCGTTCTTAAGCTTACCAGAGTTGATCGCTTGTTTGAGTGTTGTTTCATATTTCCGTCTCTTAAAGGTCAAATCAATGTCATTCAGCATATAAATAACAAATCCCAACACTGCGACTATGATTAATCCCAGCACCAAAGATTTATATAATTCTGGATTATGAAAATATTCCACCCCCTACCTCCAATAAATTACTCAGGTTCATTCCCCAGTATCATTTTCCGATATAAACAGCCTAGATTTCAACTGGAGCTTACCTCTATATTGGGTATCAAATCCAATATTCCCCTCACGAATATCTAATTATTCAACCAATAAAAAAGCGCAGCCTAAGCTGCGCTTTTTATGCATTACCGCGGCGATGCTCAGGCTTCCGTTTTCGCCCAGGTGTCGCGCAGGCCGACGGTGCGGTTAAACACCAGATGTTCGGCCGAGGAGTAACGGCTGTCGGCGCAGAAGTAGCCTTCGCGCTCGAACTGATAGGCTTTCTCCGGCTGTGCGGCCGCCAGGCTCGGCTCAACGAAGCCGTGCTTGATCACCAGCGATTCCGGGTTGATGGTGGCGAGGAAGTCCTCCGCCGTCGCCGGATTCGGCACGCTGAACAGGCGATCGTACAGGCGGATTTCAGCCGGCAGCGCGTGCGCGGCGGAAACCCAGTGGATCACGCCCTTCACCTTGCGCCCGTCGGCCGGATCTTTGCTCAGCGTCTCGGCATCGTAACTGCAGAAGATGGTGGTGATCTCGCCTTCAGCGTCTTTCTCAACCCGCTCGGCCTTGATCACGTAGGCGTTGCGCAGGCGCACTTCTTTGCCCAGCACCAGGCGCTTGTACTGCTTGTTGGCTTCCTCGCGGAAGTCAGCGCGGTCGATATAAATCTCGCGGCTGAACGGCACTTCGCGGCTGCCCATTTCCGGCTTGTTCGGGTGGTTTGGCATGGTGACCATTTCCACACCTTCGCCCATGTTTTCGATGACGATTTTCACCGGATCCAGCACCGCCATGGCGCGCGGCGCATTCTCGTTCAGATCGTCACGGATGCAAGATTCCAGCGCCACCATTTCGACGTTGTTGTCCTGTTTGGTCACGCCGATACGCTGGCAAAACTCACGGATAGAGGCAGCGGTGTAACCGCGGCGGCGCAGGCCGGATACGGTCGGCATACGCGGATCATCCCAGCCTTCAACCACCTTTTCGGTCACCAGCAGGTTCAGCTTGCGCTTCGACATGATGGCGTATTCAAGGTTGAGGCGCGAAAACTCGTACTGGCGCGGGTGGCATGGAATGGTGATGTTATCCAGCACCCAGTCATACAGGCGGCGGTTATCCTGGAATTCCAGCGTACACAGCGAGTGGGTGATCCCTTCCAATGCATCGGAAATGCAGTGGGTGAAATCGTACATCGGGTAGATGCACCACTTGTTGCCGGTCTGGTGGTGTTCGGCGAACTTGATGCGGTACAGCACCGGATCGCGCATGACGATAAACGGCGAAGCCATGTCGATCTTGGCGCGCAGGCAGGCGGTGCCTTCGGCGAATTCGCCGTTGCGCATTTTTTCGAACAGCGCCAGGTTTTCTTCCACGCTACGGTTGCGGTACGGGCTGTCTTTGCCCGGCGAGGTCAGGCTGCCGCGGTATTCGCGGATCTGCTCAGGCGACAGCTCGTCGACGTAGGCCAGGCCCTTGGCGATCAGCTCAACCGCATACTGGTGCAGCTGGTCGAAATAATCTGAGGAATAACGGACGTTGCCGCTCCACTCAAAACCCAGCCACTCCACGTCGTGCTTGATCGAATCCACGAACTCGATGTCTTCTTTCACCGGGTTGGTATCGTCAAAACGCAGGTTGCACTGGCCCTGATAATCTTTGGCGATGCCAAAGTTCAGGCAAATGGATTTGGCATGGCCGATATGCAGGTAACCGTTAGGCTCCGGCGGGAAACGGGTATGGACCGACGTGTGTTTCCCCGACGCCAGATCTTCATCGACGATCTGACGGATAAAATTGGTTGGGCGGGCTTCAGCCTCACTCATTTCACTATTCCTCAATGCAAAGCGCTACACATAACCGCCTATGTTCCAACAAGCCACGCCCGGAAACAACCGTTTGTTTCACGAAAAAATGCAGGACGCCGCACCCGCTTCGTGCAGTGCACCATTGCAGGGCAAGCGCAGATAAAAAAAAAGCGGGAAGAGACAGCTCTCTTCCCGCCGAAATCAGGGTGAACGCCGTCATGACGCGTGAACACCCCGGGTACTACTCAGGTAAAACCCGTTACTTCTGGATCTCGAACAGCTTGGTCTGGCCGGCGACCACAGAGCCGCTCGCCAGCGCCGCCAGGCCGGCATAGTCGTCAGAGTTGCTGACCACCACCGGGCTTATCATCGAGCGTGCATTGGCGTTCAGGTACTCCAGGTCCAGCTCCAGGATCGGCTGGCCGGCTTTCACTTCCGCACCTTCTTCCACCAGGCGTTTAAAGCCCTGCCCGTTCAGCGCCACGGTATCGATCCCCATGTGCACCACGATCTCGGCGCCCTTGTCGGTTTCCAGACAGAAGGCGTGATTGGTGTTGAAGATCTTCACCAGGGTGCCGTCGGCCGGCGCTACCACGGTTTTGTCGGTCGGACGGATCGCCAGACCGTCGCCTACCGCTTTGCTGGCGAAGGCTTCGTCAGGCACCTGATCGAGCGCCACCACTTCACCGGTCACCGGAGCCACCAGCGTTTCAAAGGCCACTTTAGGCGCGTTGGGCACCGCCTGCGGCTTGGCCTCTGCGGCCGGCGCGGCGGCTGGAGCCGCAGCGGCCGCTACCGGGCCTGCGGCAACCACGTTGCGCATGGCGCTGGCGATCAGTTCGGCTCGGGTGCCGACAATCACCTGCACGCTCTGCTTGTTCAGGCGGATCACGCCGGATGCGCCCAGGCGTTTCGCCAGTGCGTCATTCACCAGCGCGGAGTCCTTCACGTTCAGGCGCAGGCGGGTGATGCAGGCGTCGATGCCGGTCAGGTTATCGGAACCGCCGATGGCGCCCACGTAGCGGCGAGCCAGGGTGGCGGTTTCGCTTTCGTCTTTGCCGGCGCCGGCGTCAACGTTGACGTCATAGCCGTCGGTTTCGTCACCGGCCACCGCCAGTTCGCGGCCCGGGGTCATCAGGTTGAACTTGTTGATGGTGAAGCGGAACACCAGGTAGTAGATAACGAAGAACACCAGGCCCTGCGGGATCAGCATGTACCAGTGGGTCGCCAGCGGGTTGCGCGACGACAGCACCATATCCACCAGGCCGGCGCTGAAGCCGAAGCCGGCGATCCAGTGCATGCTGGCGGCGATGAATACCGAAACCCCGGTCAGCACGGCGTGGATCACGTACAGCACCGGCGCTACGAACATGAAGGAGAATTCCAGCGGTTCGGTGATGCCGGTGAAGAAGGCGGCAAAGGCGGCAGCCAACATGATGCCCGCCACTTTGGCCTTGTTTTCTGGACGCGCGCAGTGGTAGATGGCCAGCGCCGCACCCGGCAGACCGAACATCATGATCGGGAAGAAGCCCGCCTGATAACGGCCGGTGATGCCCACCACCGCCTTGCCGGCTTCGATAGACTGCTGGCCGCCGAGGAAATTAGGGATATCGTTAATGCCGGCCACGTCGAACCAGAACACCGAGTTCAGCGCATGGTGCAGGCCGACCGGGATCAGCAGGCGGTTGAAGAAGGCGTAAATACCCGCGCCGACCGAGCCCATTTTCTGAATGTATTCACCGAAGCCCACCAGACCGTTGAAGATCAGCGGCCAGATGTACATCAGAATAAAGGCCACCAGGATCATCAGGAAGGAGATCAGGATCGGCACCAGGCGGCGGCCGCTGAAGAACGACAGCGCCTTCGGCAGCTCAACGCTGCTGAAGCGGTTGTAGATCTCGGCGGAGATGATGCCCACCAGAATACCGACGAACTGGTTTTGGATTTTGCCGAACGCGGCCGGGACCTGGTCCAGAGGGATTTTTTGAATCATCGACACGGCGGCCGGCGAACAAAGGGTGGTCAACACCAGGAAACCGACGAAGCCGGTCAGCGCGGCGGCGCCGTCCTTGTCTTTGGACATGCCGTAGGCCACGCCGATGGCGAACAGCACCGACATATTGTCGATGATGGCGGAGCCGGATTTAATGAAGAAAGCGGCGAGCGCGTTGTCGCCGCCCCAACCAACAGGGTCAATCCAATACCCGATACCCATCAAGATGGCGGCGGCGGGCAGCGTGGCGACCGGCACCATCAGCGCCCGTCCCACTTTTTGCAAATAACTAAGAATGTTCACCTTTTCCCCCTATGTTGTCCGCGGACGGACCCTATTAGTAGTTTATTTGACGCTCTCACTACCTTTTAGAAATAACGCATGGCTCGTATCACTCATGCGGAGTGTAAAAAAATTATTTTGTATCGCAAATTAAAACCTCCTTTTTTGTGATTTATATCACCAAAAAGTAGTCTTAACCTGCCAGATTGCTAGCCATCACACAAAACTTATTTTATCATTCAAAAAATCAACTGGACGGAAGATTCACGCGAGAATCATAAAGCTGGTTTAGGCTTGGGGCTCTCCATCAGGCCCGTACAGTATAGCTTTAGTTTACTTACCCAAAGAGGTGTTAGATGAGACTTATCCCACTGAAAGATACCGCTCAAGTCGGCAAATGGGCTGCGCGCCATATCGTTCAACGCATCAACGCATTCAAGCCAACTGCAGAACGCCCGTTTGTTCTTGGCCTGCCAACCGGCGGCACGCCGCTGGAAGCCTACAAACATCTGATTGCGATGCACAAAGCAGGTGAAGTAAGCTTTAAGCATGTTGTGACTTTCAACATGGATGAATACGTTGGCCTGCCGCAGGAACACCCGGAAAGCTATCATACCTTCATGTACCGCAATTTCTTTGATCACGTTGATATCCCACGTGAAAATATCAACCTGCTGAATGGCAACGCCGCCGACGTCGACGCCGAATGCCGCCAGTATGAAGAGAAGATCAGGTCTTACGGTAAAATTAACCTGTTTATGGGCGGCGTCGGCATCGACGGCCACATCGCGTTCAACGAGCCGGCTTCTTCACTGGCTTCACGTACCCGCATCAAAACGCTGACCGAAGACACGCGCATCGCCAACTCGCGCTTCTTTGGCGGCGACGTCAGCCTGGTGCCGAAATATGCATTGACCGTCGGCGTGGGCACGCTGCTGGACGCGGAAGAAGTGATGATTCTGGTGACCGGCCACGCCAAGGCGCAGGCGCTGGAAGCCGCAGTGGAAGGCAACATCAACCACATGTGGACCATCAGTTGCCTGCAGCTGCACGCCAAGGCGGTGGTGGTATGCGACGAGCCGTCCACCATGGAACTGAAAGTCAAAACCGTTAAATACTTCCGCGAATTAGAAGCGGAAAGCGTTAAGAGTCTTTAATCTTTGCAGGGGGCTATGATGTTCGCTTTAACCCAAGGCCGGATTTTTACCGGCCACGACGTACTTGATGACCACGCGGTGATTATCGCTGATGGGCTGATTGAAAGAGTCTGCCCGGTGGCCGAACTGCCCGCCGGCATCGAAACGCGCGATCTGGGTGGCGCTATCCTGGCCCCCGGGCTGATCGACGTGCAGCTTAACGGCTGCGGCGGCGTACAGTTTAACGATTCGCTGGAAGCCATTTCGGAAGAAACGCTGGAGATCATGCAGCGCGCCAACGAAAAGTCCGGCTGCACCAGCTATCTGCCGACGCTGATCACCAGCAGCGACGAATTTATGAAGCACAGCATCGAGGTGATGCGCGCTTATCTGAAAAAACACCGTAACCAGGCGCTCGGCCTGCACCTGGAAGGGCCGTACCTCAGCCCGGTGAAGAAAGGCACCCATAATCCGGCGTTTATCCGCAAGCCGACCCAGGAAATGATCGACTACCTGTGCGCCAACGCCGACGTGATAACCAAGGTGACGCTGGCGCCGGAAATGGTGGAGCCCCACTTTATCAAGCAGCTGACCGACGCCGGCATCATCGTCTCCGCCGGCCACTCGAACGCCACCTACGATCAGGCCCGCACCGGCTTCGCCGCCGGCATCAGCTTCGCCACCCACCTGTACAACGCCATGCCGTACATCACGGGCCGCGAACCGGGGCTGATGGGCGCGATCTTCGACACGCCGGAGGTCTATACCGGCATCATCGCCGACGGCCATCACGTGGCCTGGGCGAGTATCCGTAACGCCAAACGCCTGAAAGGTGATAAATTGGTGCTGGTCACCGACGCGACCGCCCCGGCGGGTGCAGATATTGACCAATTTATTTTCGCCGGCAAAACAATATACTATCGTGACGGGCTGTGCGTGGATGAGAACGGCACCCTGAGCGGCTCTGCGCTGACCATGATCGAGGCGGTGCAGAACAGCGTGGAACACATCGGCATCGCTCTGGACGAAGCGCTGCGCATGGCGACGCTGTATCCGGCGCGCGCGATCGGCGTTGACCACCTGCTGGGCACCATCGAAGCCGGCAAAGTGGCTAACCTGACCGCCTTTACCCGTGATTTTAACATCACCAAAACGCTCGTTAACGGTAACGAGGTTTAACTTAATGAACAGCGAGTAAAATTATTGATGAGCACCGGCGGACAGGCACAGATAGGGAATGTTGACTTAGTCAAACAACTCAACGGCGCGGCAGTTTACCGCCTGATCGACCAGCAGGGCCCGATCTCGCGCATTCAGATTGCCGAACTCAGCCAGCTAGCCCCCGCCAGCGTCACTAAAATTACTCGCCAGCTGTTGGAGCGCGGGCTGATCAAGGAAGTCGATCAGCAAGCCTCCACCGGCGGCCGCCGCGCCATCTCCATCGTCTCCGAAACCCGCCATTTTCATACCGTGGCCGTGCGCCTTGGGCGCCATGACGCCACCATTACCCTGTACGACATGAGCGGCAAGTCGCTCGGTGAAGAACACTATCCGCTGCCGGAACGCACCCAGGAAACGCTGGAAAACGCGCTGTTCGCCGCCATCGCGCAATTTATCGAGAGCAACCAGCGCAAGCTGCGCGAGCTGATCGCCATTGCAGTGATCCTGCCCGGCCTGGTGGACCCCGCGCTGGGGGTGGTGCGCTACATGCCGCACATCAGCGTCAGCAACTGGGCGCTGGTGGATAACCTGCAGCAGCGCTTTAACGTCACCAGCTTCGTCGGCCACGACATCCGCAGCCTGGCGCTGGCGGAGCACTATTTTGGCGCCACCCGCGACTGCGAAGACTCGATTCTGGTTCGCCTGCACCGCGGCACCGGCGCCGGCATCATCGTCAACGGCCAGATTTTCCTCGGCAACAACGGCAACGTCGGCGAAATCGGCCACATTCAGATCGATCCCTTGGGCGAACGCTGCCACTGCGGCAACTTCGGCTGCCTGGAAACCGTGGCCGCCAATGCGGCTATCGAACACCGGGTGCGTCAGCTGTTGACGCAGGGCTACCCGAGCAAGCTGACGCTGGACGACTGCAGCATCGCCGCCATCTGCAAGGCCGCCAACCGCGGCGACCTGCTGGCCAGCGAAGTGATCGAACATGTCGGCCGCTACCTGGGCAAGGCGGTGGCCATCGCCATTAACCTGTTCAACCCGCAGAAGGTGGTGATCGCCGGCGAAATCACCGAGGCGGAAAAAGTGCTGCTGCCGGCGATCCAAAGCTGCATCAACACCCAGGTGCTGAAGGACTTCCGCAAAAATCTGCCGGTGGTCACCTCCGAACTCAATCATCGCTCGGCGATCGGCGCTTTCGCCCTGGCCAAGCGGGCGATGCTCAACGGCGTGCTATTGCAGCGCTTGCTGGAAAGCTGATCCGCCGCTTCTGGCAGGTGTGCTATCGTCGCTTTTTGCCTGCCGCAATCATGAGAAACAGCAACAATGACAATCAAAAACGTTATATGTGATATCGACGGCGTGCTGCTGCATGACAATACGCCGGTTCCCGGCGCCGATCTGTTTCTGGCGCGCATTCAGGAACAGGGCATGCCGCTGGTGGTGCTGACCAACTATCCGTCGCAGACCGCGCAGGATCTGGCGAACCGCTTCGCCGCCGCCGGGCTGGAAGTGCCGGAAAGCGCGTTCTATACCTCCGCAATGGCCACCGCCGATTTCCTGCGCCGCCAGGAAGGAAAAAAAGCCTATGTGGTGGGGGAAGGCGCTCTGATCCACGAACTGTACAAAGCCGGTTTCACCATCACCGACATCAACCCGGACTTCGTGATCGTCGGCGAAACCCGTTCCTACAACTGGGACATGATGCACAAGGCCGCCTATTTCGTGAATAACGGCGCGCGCTTTATCGCCACCAACCCGGATAGCCATGGCCACGGCTTTACGCCGGCCTGCGGCGCGCTGTGCGCCCCGATCGAGAAGATCACCGGCCGCAAGCCGTTTTACGTCGGCAAGCCCAGCCCGTGGATCATCCGCGCCGCGCTGAACAAAATGCAGGCGCATTCGGAGGAAACGGTGATCGTCGGCGACAACCTGCGCACCGATATCCTGGCGGGCTTCCAGGCCGGTCTGGAAACCGTGCTGGTGCTGTCTGGGGTCTCCACGCTGAACGATGTTGAAACCATGCCGTTCCGCCCGAGTTATATTTTCCCGTCGGTTGCCGATATCAATATCTTTTAATGGCTGCGGCGGCTCCGGCCGCCCTGCTCACTCCCCAGCCAATTTGAATTTAATTTATTCTTGGCCGCCAAAGGTTTCACTCTCCCCTCGTTAAAAATCCGCACTATGTATTTACGCCCGGCAATAACCGTTATTGCCGGCGTGTGGAAATACTCTTACCCAAAAATAACGAGGCCGCTATGAGCACTAATAATATTATCAATACGCAAGCCGCAGACGACGCAGCCGCGATGCCGGACATCTCCAACAAAAAAATCCTGATGGGTTTCTGGCATAACTGGCTGGCCGGCGCCAGCGATGGTTACAAGCAAGGTAAATTCACCAATATGGATCTGACCGATATCCCGCCTGAATATAACGTGGTGGCGGTCGCCTTTATGAAAGGCCAGGGCATCCCGACCTTCAAGCCCTACAACCTGACCGACGCCGAGTTCCGCCGCCAGGTGGGCGTGTTGAACAGCCAGGGGCGCGCGGTGCTGATTTCTCTCGGCGGCGCGGATGCGCATATCGAATTGAAAACCGGCGACGAAGAGCCGCTGGCCAACGAAATTATCCGCCTGGCGGAAACTTACGGTTTCGACGGCCTGGATATCGATCTGGAACAGGCGGCCATCGGCGCGGCCAACAATAAAACCGTGCTGCCGGCGGCGCTGAAAAAGGTGAAAGCACACTACGCCGCGCAGGGTAAAAACTTTATTGTCAGCATGGCGCCGGAATTCCCTTATTTGCGCGCCAACGGCACCTACCTGGATTATATTACCGCGCTCGAAGGCTATTATGACTTTATCGCGCCGCAATATTACAACCAGGGCGGCGACGGCATCTGGGTTGACGAGCTCAACGCCTGGATCACCCAGGATAACGACGCCATGAAAGAGGACTTCCTCTATTACCTGACGGAAAGCCTGGTCACCGGCACCCGCGGCTACGCCAAAATCCCGGCGGCGAAATTCGTTATCGGCCTGCCGAGCAACAACGACGCGGCGGCAAGCGGCTACGTGGTCAACAAGCAGGCGGTCTACAACGCCTTTGCGCGGCTCGACGCCAAAAATCTGTCGATCAAGGGGCTGATGACCTGGTCGGTAAACTGGGACAACGGCAAAAGCAGCGCCGGCGTGGCCTACAACTGGGAGTTCAAAACGCGCTACGCTGCACTGATCCAGGGCGGAGTCACCCCGCCGCTACCGGGAAAGCCTGAGGCGCCGACGGCGCTGAACGCCACCGCACTCACTTCAACGTCGCTGACGCTGAACTGGAGCGCCGCCGCCAGCGCCAAACCGATAAGCCACTACAGCGTTTATCGCAACGGCAACGCCATCGGCCAGACCAGCGCCCTTGCGCTGCAGGACAGCGGCCTGACGCCGGCTACCCAGTACAGTTACTTTGTCACCGCCACCGACAGCCAGGGCAATACCTCGCTGCCGAGCAGCGCGCTGGCGGTGAAAACCGCCGACGGCGGCACGCCGCCCGATCCGGGCGTGGACGAGTGGCAAAACAACCACGGCTATAAAGCCGGCGACCAGGTGACCTATAAAGGCAAGAAATACGTCTGCCTGCAGGCGCACACCTCGAACGCAGGATGGACGCCGGACCAGGCCTTCACCCTGTGGCAGCTGATCGCCTGATAGTCGACAACGAGTCGCCGGTAAAATTGGCCGGCGACTCATTCATACAGGGAAAAATTGAACATTCGATAATTTTTAAAGCCAATAACTGAATATCCGCTAAAAATCGCAGTACCTCAAACAACTATTTTTCAGCGCAGCGTTAAAACGCTTGCATCCCCCGCCGCTTTTGACGCATTTTCATAAACACAGCGCGGCAAAGCCCCGTCGTTACTGACGACCCGCTGCCGCCGCCCATAAAAGCAAAACAACATCACAGTCTAAAAAAGTCGTTAGGAGAGTTGTATGTGTTCTATTTTCGGTGTGCTCGATCTGAAGTCCGATCCCGTTGAACTGCGTAAGAAAGCGCTGGAGCTGTCACGCCTGATGCGCCACCGCGGCCCGGACTGGTCCGGCGTCTACGCCAGCGATAAAGCCATTCTGGCGCACGAGCGTCTGTCGATCGTCGACGTCAACAACGGCGCTCAACCGCTGTACAACGCTGCGCACACCCACGTTCTGGCGGTTAACGGCGAAATCTACAACCACCAGGCGCTGCGCCAACAGCTGAGCGAACGCTACGAGTTCCAGACCGGCTCCGACTGTGAAGTGATCCTGGCGCTGTACCAGGAGAAAGGCCCGGCGTTCCTCGACGATCTGCAAGGCATGTTCGCCTTCGCCCTGTACGACACCGAAAAAGACGCCTACCTGATCGGCCGCGATCACCTGGGCATCATCCCGCTGTATATGGGCCACGACGAGTACGGCAACCTGTATGTCGCCTCTGAAATGAAAGCGCTGGTGCCGGTGTGCCGCACCATCAAGGAATTCCCGGCCGGCAGCTACCTGTGGAGCCAGGACGGCGAGATCCGCGAATATTACCAGCGCGACTGGTTCGACTACGACAACGTCAAAGACAACCTGACCGACGCCAACGCCCTGCGCACCGCGCTGGAAGACTCGGTGAAAAGCCACCTGATGTCCGACGTGCCTTACGGCGTGTTGTTGTCCGGCGGGCTGGACTCTTCGGTGATTTCGGCGATCACCAAGAAATACGCCGCGCGCCGCGTTGAAGATCAGGAGCGCAGCGAAGCCTGGTGGCCCCAGCTGCACTCCTTCGCCGTCGGTCTGGAAGGCTCTCCGGATCTGCGCGCCGCGCAGGAAGTGGCCAACCACCTGGGCACCGTGCATCATGAGATCCACTTCACCGTGCAGGAAGGCCTGGACGCCATCCGCGACGTGATTTATCACATCGAAACCTACGACGTCACCACCATCCGCGCCTCCACGCCGATGTACCTGATGTCGCGTAAAATCAAAGCGATGGGCATCAAGATGGTGCTGTCCGGCGAAGGCGCAGACGAAGTGTTCGGCGGTTACCTGTACTTCCACAAGGCGCCGGACGCCCGCGAATTCCACGATGAGACGGTACGCAAACTGTTGGCGCTGCACATGTTTGACTGCGCGCGCGCCAACAAGGCGATGTCCGCCTGGGGCGTGGAGGCTCGCGTGCCCTTCCTGGACAAGAAATTCCTCGACGTGGCGATGCGCATCAACCCGAAAGACAAGATGTGCGGCAATGGCAAAATGGAAAAACATATCCTTCGTGAATGTTTTGAGTCCTATCTGCCGGCCAGCGTGGCCTGGCGCCAGAAAGAGCAGTTCTCCGACGGCGTAGGTTACAGCTGGATTGACACGCTGAAAGAGGTCGCTGCGCAGCAGATCAGCGATCAACAGCTCGAAACCGCACGTTTCCGCTTCCCGTACAACACGCCGACCTCCAAAGAAGGCTACCTGTACCGCGAAATTTTCGAAGAGCTGTTCCCGCTGCCGAGCGCGGCCGAATGCGTGCCCGGCGGCCCGTCGGTGGCCTGCTCTTCGGCCAAGGCCATCGAGTGGGATGAATCGTTCAAAAAGATGGACGATCCCTCTGGTCGCGCAGTCGGCGTACACCAGGCCGCCTACAAATAATCCCACGGCGATTCGTCACCCGGGCGGGCCTTTCGGCCCGCCTTTTTGTTGATGTTTTCTACCGGCAATTGCTTGAATTGATGCTTTTATCGCCATAATGTTCACAACCCAGACAAACGGCGCTTCTGCCCACTTTTTCGGGAAAAAACTTGTTGACGCAAATCGGTCATATACGCATAATGCGCCCCGCAACGCCGATGAAGGCAAAGCAAAAAAAGATGGCTACGTAGCTCAGCTGGTTAGAGCACATCACTCATAATGATGGGGTCACAGGTTCGAATCCCGTCGTAGCCACCATATTTTGCGGGAGTGGCGAAATTGGTAGACGCACCAGATTTAGGTTCTGGCGCCGCAAGGTGTGCGAGTTCAAGTCTCGCCTCCCGCACCATTTCTCTTCATCGTCGATGCCTGTGTTGATGGGGTATCGCCAAGCGGTAAGGCACCGGTTTTTGATACCGGCATTCCCTGGTTCGAATCCAGGTACCCCAGCCATATTCCTTCGGGAAGGGGTTTCAACATAAGATGTGTTAGCAGGTGGGGTATCGCCAAGCGGTAAGGCACCGGTTTTTGATACCGGCATTCCCTGGTTCGAATCCAGGTACCCCAGCCATAACAAACTGCTTGCAGATCAAATAAGTAGATAGTAACATCGGCTACGTAGCTCAGCTGGTTAGAGCACATCACTCATAATGATGGGGTCACAGGTTCAAATCCCGTCGTAGCCACCAACTATTGGGGTGTCGCCAAGCGGTAAGGCTCTGGTTTCTGATACCAGCATACCCAGGTTCGAATCCTGGCACCCCAGCCATATTTAGAAAAGCCCGCTTCGGCGGGCTTTTTGCTATGCGCTATTCGGCAAGGTTATCGGGTTCAGCCAGGCTGAACCCGTTTTCGTTATAGGCCCAGCGCGTATTTCAACGCATGCTCCTTGAGCTTACCGGCCCGCTGCGCCGCCATCAGCGCCAGGTTGCGCGCCACGCTCAACGGCGCCAGATTATTGCTGAAGGCGGTGTAGAACAGATCCATGCCGCTCTGCATCAGCAAATTATCGGTGCGGCGGCGGCGCTGATAGCGCATCAGTACCGCTTCGCTGCTCCAGTCTTCCCCCTGCTCCCGCGCCTCGCTCAACAGGTTCAGCAAGGCGTCCACGTCGCGATAGCCCAGGTTGACGCCCTGCCCGGCCAGCGGGTTGATGGTATGCGCCGCATCGCCCACCAACGCCAACCCCGGCAACACGTAGCGCTGCGCATGGCGGCGCGCCAGCGGGAAGGATCCGGCGGCGTGCACCTTGACCCTACCCAAACGCGCCGGAAACGCCGCAGCGATTTCACGCTCCAACTGCGCCGGCGGCATCGCCTGCAGCTGGCGAATGCGCTGCGGGCTGTCGTACCACACCAGCGAGGCCCACCGATCGTACAGCGGCAGGAATGCGCGCGGCCCCGACGGGAAAAACCGCTGCCAGGTAACGTCCTGCTGCGGCTCGCCGGTTTCCACGGTAATCAGCATGCACGACTGACGGTACTGCCAGCCGTTGGTGCCGATGCCCGCCAGGTTGCGCACCTGCGACTGCGCGCCGTCGGCACCAACAACCAGGCGCGCTTCAAGCGTCTCTGCGCCGTCGAGCGTCAGCTGCCAATGTTCGCCCACCCGCTGCAGCGATTGCAGCCTGGCGGGGCAGCAGAGCGCCAGATTGGGGCTCTGCTCCAGCCGCTGCCACAGCGCCAACTGCAGAATGCGGTTCTCCACCATAAATCCCAATTCCGGCAGGCCGAGCGACGCCGCGTCGAACGCCACGCGCGAAGACTCCCACTCCCAGGTTTCCAGCCGACGGTACGGCGCGCAGCGCATCGCCAGCACCGCCTGCCAGGCCCCCAGCTGTTTCAATAGCCCGACCGAGGTACAGCCGATGGCGGAGATGCGCAGATCCGGCGGGCTTTGCGCCTCGAACGCCTGCGGCGCCTGGTGCTCCAGCAGCGCCACCGACCAGCCCGCCTGCGCCAGCCCCAGCGCCGCCGCCGCGCCGACCATGCCGCCGCCCACCACCACTGCGTCATACCGTTTTTGAGATGTCTTCATATTGGCTATGTTTTCTTTGTTAATTGTCGCCATTCCACCCGGCATGGCGTTTTCAGCAGTGTACCGGATTTTTAATTCGGCTTCAGGTCGCATGCCGTTTTCCCCGCGCTGGTCACAACGGCGCCAAATGATTACAATACGCGTCCTGCATGTCGCGTAACGCAACTTTCGCTCCGCACTGAGTAATGGCAAGTCAATGACGAAAAAACTACATATCAAAACCTGGGGCTGCCAGATGAATGAATACGATTCATCAAAAATGGCCGACCTGTTGAACAGCACGCACGGCTTCGAGTGGACCGAAAACGCCGAGGAAGCGGACGTGCTGCTGCTGAACACCTGCTCGATTCGTGAAAAGGCGCAGGAAAAAGTTTTCGCCATGCTGGGGCGTTGGAGATTGCTGAAAGAGAAAAACCCGGCGCTGATCATCGGCGTGGGCGGCTGCGTCGCCTCTCAGGAAGGTGACCTGATCCGCACCCGCGCGCCCTGCGTCGACATGGTGTTCGGCCCGCAGACCCTGCACCGCCTGCCGGAGATGATCAACCACGTGCAGGGCACCCGCAGCCCAGTGGTCGACATCGGCTTCCCGGAAATCGAGAAATTCGACCGTCTGCCGGAGCCGCGCGCCGAAGGCCCGACCGCCTTCGTTTCCATCATGGAAGGCTGCAACAAATACTGCACCTTCTGCGTGGTGCCTTACACCCGCGGCGAAGAGGTGAGCCGCCCGAGCGACGACGTGCTGTTCGAAATCGCCCAATTGGCGGCGCAGGGCGTGCGCGAGGTGAACCTGCTCGGCCAGAACGTCAACGCCTACCGCGGCGCCACCTACGATGGCGACATTTGCTCGTTCGCCGAACTGCTGCGCCTGGTGGCGGCCATCGACGGCATCGACCGCATCCGCTTCACCACCAGCCACCCGATCGAATTCAGCGACGACATCATCGCGGTGTATGAAGATACGCCGGAGCTGGTCAGCTTCCTACATTTGCCGGTGCAGAGCGGCTCCGACCGCATCCTGACCATGATGAAGCGCGCGCACACCGCGCTGGAATACAAGGCTATCATTCGCAAGCTGCGCAAGGCGCGGCCGAACATTCAGCTCAGCTCTGACTTCATCATCGGCTTCCCGGGCGAAACCCAGGCCGACTTCGAGCAGACCATGAACCTGATCGCCGAAGTCAACTTCGACGCCAGCTTCAGCTTTATCTATTCGTCGCGGCCGGGCACGCCGGCGGCCGATATGGTGGATGACGTCAGCGAAGAAGAGAAAAAACAGCGGCTGTATATCCTGCAGGACCGCATCAATCAGCAGGTGCAGCAGTTCAGCCGCCGCATGCTGGGCACCGTGCAGCGCATTCTGGTGGAGGGCACCTCGCGCAAGAGCGTGATGGAATTGGCCGGCCGCACCGAATGCAACCGCATGGTGAACTTCGAAGGCACGCCGGACATGATCGGCCAGTTCGTCGATGTGGAAATTACCGAAGTGCTGACCAACTCGCTGCGCGGCGCAGTGGTCCGCACCGAACAGCAGATGGATCTGCGCGTACATGAATCCCCGCAGTCGGTGATCGCCCGTACCCGCAAAGAGAACGCGCTGGGCGTCGGCATTTACCAGCCCTCCCTTCCTACTTGAAGCTGCATCTGTGCTGGCCGCGCACGTTCACCCCAGTCACCTAGTTTACTAAGTTCCTGGGGACTCATGTTCTTGCCGCCTTGATGCAACGCCAATTATTTTGGGATGACATCCAGCACAAAAACCTTTTTCTCCACCGGGCGCCCGCGCTCGGTGATTTTCTTTTTTGTTTTTTCATTATAGAGGCGACATAACATGCAAATGCCACACTGCCCGAAGTGCAATTCCGAATACACCTATCAGGACAACGCGATGTTCGTCTGCCCTGAATGCGCCCACGAATGGAGCGACAGCGCGCCGGCGGAAGAGGCAGACGCGCTGATTGTCAAAGACGCCAACGGCAACCTGCTGGCGGACGGCGACGCGGTGACCGTAGTCAAAGACCTGAAGGTCAAGGGCAGCTCTTCGATGCTGAAAATCGGCACCAAGGTGAAGAACATCCGTCTGGTGGAAGGCGATCACAACATCGATTGCAAAATCGACGGTTTCGGCCCGATGAAGCTGAAGTCCGAGTTTGTGAAGAAGAACTGATCCCCCGCTTTCCCTGCGATGACGCGGCCCGGCCGGCCGCGTTTTTTCCTTCTCCGGCCTTGAATTACGCCCTCGGCGCACAGATAGATCATGGGTAAACTTGCGCCAGTGCGGCGCACCATGAATAATTCAGGATAGAGAACTCAGGTTTGCCCTGACCCGATAACAGCATCCCCGGGGATTTCGGGCTGCAGCTTTATTATCTGCATGCTTGAACTACGGCGGGGATTAATGTGACACCAACCAGGCCCGATGTGACCTAGAGGAATAGTTTGAACGTCGCAACACAAGAAATTTTGTTAGAGCCCGCAGACAATAAGCGCTTGCTCAGCCTGTGCGGCCCGTTTGATGACAACATCAAACAGCTCGAGCGCCGGTTGGGTATCGAAATCAACCGCCGCGACAACCGTTTCAAGCTGGTCGGCAAGAACCCGTGCGTGGTCGCCGCCGCCGATATTCTGCGCCATCTGTACGTGGATACCGCGCCGATCCGCGGCGTGATCCCGGATATCGATCCGGAGCAAATCCACCTGGCAATCAAAGAAAGCCGGGTATTGGAACAGGTCGCCGAAAGCGTGCCGGACTACGGCAAAGCGGTGACCATCAAAACCAAGCGCGGCATGGTGAAACCGCGCACGCCGAACCAGGCGCAGTACATCGCCAATATTCTCGACCATGACATTACCTTCGGCATCGGCCCGGCCGGTACCGGCAAAACCTATCTGGCGGTCGCCGCTGCGGTAGATGCGCTGGAGCGCCAGGAAATCCGCCGCATTCTGCTGACCCGCCCCGCGGTGGAAGCCGGCGAGAAGCTCGGTTTCCTGCCCGGCGATCTGAGCCAGAAGGTTGACCCTTATCTGCGCCCGCTGTACGACGCCCTGTTCGAAATGCTGGGCTTCGAGCGCGTAGAGAAGCTGATTGAACGCAACGTGATCGAGGTTGCGCCGCTGGCCTACATGCGCGGCCGCACGCTGAACGACGCCTTTATCATTCTGGACGAAAGCCAGAACACCACCATCGAACAGATGAAGATGTTCCTGACGCGCATCGGCTTCAATTCGAAGGCGGTGATCACCGGCGACGTGACCCAAATCGACCTGCCGCGCAACCAAAAATCCGGCCTGCGCCACGCGGTGGAAGTGCTGTCGGACGTGGAAGAGCTGAGCTTCAACTTCTTCCACAGCGAAGACGTGGTGCGCCACCCGGTGGTGGCCCGCGTGGTTATCGCCTATGAAGCCTGGGAAGCCGCCGAGCAGAAACGCAAAGACGCGATTGCCGAACAACGTAAACGCGAGGCGAACCTCGCCTCCGAGCAGGAGACGCCATGAGCCAGGTGATTTTGGATTTGCAGATTGCCTGTGAAGACAGCAACGGCCTGCCGGAAGAAGCCACCTTCCAGCGCTGGCTGGAAGGCGTGCTGCCGCAGTTCCAGGAAGAGGCCGAAGTGACGGTGCGCCTGGTGGACGAAGCGGAAAGCAACGAACTGAATTTGACCTACCGCGGGAAGGACAAACCGACCAACGTATTGTCCTTCCCGTTCGAAGCCCCGCCGGGCATCGAGCTGCCGCTGCTCGGCGATCTGATCATCTGCCGCCAGGTGGTTGAACAGGAAGCCGCCGAACAGGGCAAGACGCTGGAGGCCCACTGGGCGCATATGGTTGTCCATGGCAGTCTTCATCTGTTAGGGTATGACCACATCGAAGACGATGAAGCCGAAGAAATGGAGTCTTTGGAAACCGAAATCATGCACGGACTGGGTTACCCCGATCCGTACCTGGCGGAAAAAGACCCCGTCTGACGTCGGCCGTTTACCTCACAGCCCCCTTGCGGGGCTGTCGCTGACGCCCCTTAACTCTGACATGAGTGACATTAACTAAAACGCCATGAGCGACGACCATTCACCAAGCAATGACAGCCCCAGTCCCAAAAAGGGGTTCTTTACTCTTATCCTTAACCAGCTGTTCCACGGCGAACCCAAAAACCGTGGCGATCTGGTAGAGCTGATCCGTGATTCCGAGCAAAACGACCTGATCGATCCCGATACCCGCGACATGCTGGAAGGCGTGATGGATATCGCCGAGCAGCGCGTGCGCGACATCATGATCCCGCGCTCCCAGATGGTGACGCTCAAGCGCAACCAGACGCTGGAAGAGTGCCTGGACGTGATTATCGAATCCGCCCACTCGCGCTTCCCGGTGATCAGCGAAGACAAAGATCACATCGAAGGCATCCTGATGGCCAAGGACCTGCTGCCGTTCATGCGCGCAGACTCCGAGCCGTTCAGCATCGACAAGGTGCTGCGCACCGCGGTGGTGGTGCCGGAAAGCAAGCGGGTCGACCGGATGCTGAAAGAGTTCCGCTCCCAGCGTTATCACATGGCGATTGTCATTGACGAATTCGGCGGCGTATCCGGCCTGGTCACTATCGAAGACATTCTGGAGCTGATCGTCGGCGAAATAGAAGACGAGTACGACGACGAAGAAGATCTGGATATCCGCCAGCTCAGCCGCCACATGTACACCGTGCGCGCACTGGCGCCGATCGAAGACTTCAACGAAACCTTCGGCACCCACTTCAGCGACGACGAGGTCGACACCATCGGCGGGCTGGTGATGCAGGCCTTCGGCCACCTGCCTGCGCGCGGGGAAACCATTGAAATCGAAGGTTACCTATTTAAAGTTGCGATGGCCGACAGTCGACGTATTATCCAGGTTCATGTAAAAATTCCGGACGATTCTCCGCCACCGAAACTGGAAGACTAAATCCAACATGGCTAAAGCCCCACTACTTGAACGCCAGCGGGTTCGCGCCCTGCTGGCGCTGTTGTCTGGCGCCAGCGGAACGCTGGCGTTTTCCCCTTACGATGTGTGGCCTGCGGCCATTGTCTCCCTGTTTGGCCTGCTGGCCGTAACGCTCAATCGCACCGCCAAACAATCCGCCCTGCTCGGCTTCTGCTGGGGGCTTGGGCTGTTCGGCTCCGGCGTCAACTGGGTATACGTCAGCATCGCCGATTTCGGCGGCATGCCGTTCGCCGTCAATATCTTCCTGGTGGCGCTGCTCGCCGCCTATCTGTCGCTGTATACCGGGCTGTTCGCCGGGCTGCTGACGCGCATCTGGCCGGCCACCAGCTGGTGGCGGCTGGCGATCGCCGCGCCGGCGCTGTGGCAGGTGACCGAATTCCTGCGCGGCTGGGTGCTGACCGGTTTCCCGTGGCTGCAGTTCGGCTACAGCCAGATTAACGGCCCGCTGAAGGGCGTGGCGCCGCTGCTGGGCGTCGACGCCATCACCTTCATGCTGATGGCGATCGCCGGCCTGCTGGTGTACGCCATCAATCAGCGCCGCGTTGCGCCGGCGGTGATTGCCGCCGCGCTGCTGTTGCTGCCGTGGCCGCTGCGCCAGCTGCACTGGTTCACTCCGCAGCCAGAGAAGGCGGTGAATGTCGCCATGGTGCAAGGCAACATCGCCCAGTCGATGAAGTGGGATCCGAGCATTCTACTCAGCACGCTGCAGACCTATCTGGACGAAACCCGCCCCTATATGGGCAAAGCGCCGATCATCATCTGGCCGGAGTCCGCCATTCCGGACTTTGAACCTCGTCAGAACGGCTTCCTGACCATGATGGATGACCTGATGCGCGCCAAGAACAGCAGCCTGATCACCGGCATTGTCGACGCGCGCGCCACGCCGCAGGGCGTGCAGGAATACAATAGCGCCATCGTGCTGGGTGAACCGACGCCTTACAGCTACCCGGCCAAAGACCGCTACAACAAACACCATCTGGTGCCGTTCGGCGAGTTCGTGCCGCTGGGAACCCTGCTGCGCCCGCTGGCGCCGTTCTTCAACCTGCCGATGTCCGGTTTCAGCCGCGGCGATTACGTGCAGCCGCAGCTGAGCGTGCGGGGATACAACCTGACGGCCGCCATCTGCTATGAGATAGTGCTGGGCCAGCAGGTGCGCGACAACTTCCGGCCGGACACCAATTTCCTGCTGACCATCTCCAACGACGCCTGGTTCGGCCACTCCATCGGCCCATGGCAGCACTTCCAGATGGCCCGCATGCGTGCGCTGGAACTGGGCCGCCCGCTGTTGCGCAGCACCAACAACGGCGTCACCGCCGCGGTGGACGCCAACGGTGAGGTGATCGCCGAGATCCCGCAGTTCACCCGCCGCGTGCTGGAAGTGAACATCACGCCGACCACCGGCGTAACGCCTTACGCTCGCTTTGGCGCCGCACCGCTGTGGGTCATCACCCTGCTGCTCGGCGGCTGGGCATTGACGCTGGGCCTGCGCCGCAAATAGCCCCCGGAGGCGCAGCCGCCGGCTGCGCCTCTGCATTTCCCCTCCTTCGCTGAAAACATTGCCAAATCAATGCTTCTGGCATGCTCCTTGCTTTAGTTATTCCGTTATTAAACCGCCGATTTACTTTTACTGACGCCTTGCCGTACTTGTGCGCAATTCGGGAGCGTCAGGCGCACCAAGCGGGTGCAGCGCCGTTTTATTGCATTAATTTGGTGCGCGCGGCGTCTCAAAAAAAGAAACATTTTAGTTTCAATGTATTCACAATCGGCTATTTTCTAACGGTCATATGTACTCAGACTATGTTTATAACTTGAGCAATAAATAGTCGCTTTAAACCTGACGCTCTTTAGTCAGAGCCACCACAACAGCAAAGGAGTTGGACCATGCAAATGCGTAAATTGGCGTTATCGTTACTGCTGATCGGTATGGCAAGTAGCGTAGCCCATGCGGAAGAACTGACCGGTACGCTGAAAAAAATCAAAGACAACGGCGTGATCGTTGTCGGCCACCGCGAATCGTCAGTGCCTTTTTCCTACTACGACAACCAGCAAAAAGTGGTGGGCTACTCCCAGGATTACTCTAACCAAATCGTTGAAGCAGTTAAGAAAAAGCTGAACCTGCCGGGCCTGCAGGTAAAAATGCTGCCGATTACCTCGCAGAACCGTATCCCGCTGCTGCAGAATGGCACCTATGACTTCGAGTGCGGCTCCACCACCAACAACCTCGAACGCCAGAAACAGGCCGCCTTCTCCGATACCATCTTCGTGGTCGGTACCCGCCTGCTGGTGAAAAAAGGCTCGGACATCAAAGATTTCAAAGATCTGGCCGGCAAACCTGTGGTCGTAACCTCCGGCACCACCTCTGAAGTGCTGCTGAACAAACTGAATGACAGCGGCAAGATGAACATGCGCATCATCAGCGCCAAAGACCACGGCGACTCCTTCCGCACCCTGGAAAGCGGCCGCGCGGTGGCCTTTATGATGGATGACGCCCTGTTGGCGGGCGAACGCGCGAAGGCGAAGAAGCCGGATCAGTGGGAAATCCTCGGCACGCCGCAGTCTAAAGAGGCTTACGGCTGCATGCTGCGCAAAGACGATCCTGAGTTCAAGAAGCTGGTCGACGACACCATCGCTCAGGCCCAAACCTCCGGCGAAGCGGCCAAGTGGTTTGATAAATGGTTCAAACAGCCTATCCCACCGAAAAACCTTAACATGAACTTCGAACTGTCCGACGACATGAAGCAGCTGTTCAAAGAGCCTAACGATAAGGCGCTGAACTAAATAGAAAGAGAGCTGGGGCGGCCGCCAGGCCAAACCAGCCCTGTTGATGGCTGGGACAGACAGGAATGAGGGGGGCCGTTCCCCTCCCTCATTTTCCCCAGAGAGCGCATCACCGACAGCCGCAAACAAAAGCCAGCCAGACTGGCCGCGCGGCGATCGGCGCTGAAAAGTCATCAATCTTAGCGGCGCTCTGCGCCCGCCTAACGGAGTTTGTTATGTCAATAGATTGGAACTGGGGTATCTTCCTGCAGCAGGCCCCGTTTGGGAACACCACCTATCTCGGCTGGATTTGGTCCGGCTTTCAGGTCACGGTGGCCCTCTCCGTCTGTGCATGGATTATCGCTTTTTTTGTCGGTTCGCTGTTCGGTATCCTGCGTACCGTGCCAAACCGTTTTCTTTCCACCCTCGGCACCTGTTACGTTGAACTGTTCCGCAACGTGCCGCTGATCGTGCAGTTCTTTACCTGGTACCTGGTGATCCCTGAGCTGCTGCCTGCCGGTATCGGCATGTGGTTCAAAACCGAGCTCGATCCCAACGTGCAGTTCTTTGTCTCCTCCATGCTGTGTCTCGGGCTGTTTACCGCCGCCCGCGTGTGCGAGCAGGTGCGCGCCGCCATCCAGTCGCTGCCGCGCGGCCAGAAAGCCGCCGGGCTGGCGATGGGCCTGACCCTGCCGCAAACCTATCGCTACGTGCTGCTGCCCAACGCCTACCGGGTGATAGTGCCGCCAATGACCTCGGAGATGCTCAACCTGGTCAAGAACTCCGCCATCGCCTCCACCATCGGGCTGGTGGACATGGCCGCCCAGGCCGGCAAGCTGCTGGACTACTCCGCACATGCCTACGAGTCCTTTACCGCCATTACGCTGGCCTATATCGGCATCAACGCCGTGATCATGCTGTTTATGCGTCTGGTTGAGAAGAAAGTGCAGTTGCCCGGCAACATGGGGAGTAAATAATGTACGAATTTGACTGGGCATCGATTGTCCCAAGTTTCCCTTATCTGCTGCAGGGCTTGGCGATCACGCTGAAGATCACCGTCACCGCGATCGTCGTCGGCATTCTGTGGGGCACCGTTTTAGCGGTGATGCGCCTGTCGCCGATCAAACCGATCAGCTGGTTCGCCACCCTGTACGTCAACCTGTTCCGTTCTGTGCCCTTGGTGATGGTGCTGCTGTGGTTCTACCTGGTGGTTCCAAGCTTATTACAACAGGTTCTAGGGCTGTCGCCGAAAACCGATATTCGCCTGATTTCGGCTATGGTAGCCTTTTCCCTGTTTGAAGCGGCCTATTACTCGGAAATTATCCGTGCCGGCATTATCAGCATTTCACGCGGCCAGTCCTCCGCCGCGTTGGCGCTGGGCATGACCCACTGGCAGTCCATGAAGCTGGTGATCCTGCCGCAGGCGTTTCGCGCCATGGTGCCGCTGCTGCTGACCCAGGGCATAGTGCTGTTCCAGGATACCTCGCTGGTATACGTGCTGAGCCTGGCCGACTTCTTCCGTACCGCCTCAACCATCGGCGAGCGTGACGGCACCCAGGTCGAAATGATCCTGTTCGCCGGCTTTGTCTACTTTGTTATCAGTCTCGCCGCCTCGGCGCTGGTAAGCTATTTGAAGAAAAGGACTGTTTGATGATATCCCTGAAAAATGTTTCTAAGTGGTACGGTCACTTTCAGGTTCTGACCGATTGCACCACCGAAGTGAAAAAAGGCGAGGTGGTCGTCGTCTGCGGTCCTTCAGGCTCGGGCAAGTCCACCCTGATCAAAACCGTTAACGGCCTGGAGCCTATCCAGCAGGGCGATATCCTGGTGAACGGCACGCCGGTCAACAACAAGAAAACCAACCTGGCGCAGCTGCGTTCCAAAGTCGGCATGGTGTTCCAACACTTTGAACTGTTCCCGCACCTGTCGATCATCGACAACCTGACGCTGGCGCAGGTAAAAGTGCTCAAACGCGACAAGGCCGCCTCGCGCGACAAAGGCCTGAAGCTGCTTGAGCGCGTCGGCCTTTCCGCCCACGCCAACAAATTCCCCGGCCAGCTGTCCGGCGGCCAGCAGCAGCGCGTGGCCATCGCTCGTGCGCTGTGCATGGATCCGATCGCCATGCTGTTCGATGAACCGACCTCGGCGCTCGACCCGGAGATGATCAACGAAGTGCTCGACGTCATGGTCGAGCTGGCGAACGAAGGCATGACCATGATGGTGGTGACCCACGAAATGGGCTTTGCCCGCAAGGTGGCGAACCGGGTGATCTTTATGGACGAAGGCAAAATCGTCGAAGACCGCAACAAAGACGACTTCTTCAACAACCCGGAATCCGACCGCGCCAAAGACTTCCTGGCCAAGATCCTGCACTGATCCCGCGTAATGCGCCCCGCCCGGGGCGCATTCTCTCTCCGAGGCAGAAACATACGTCACAATGGCCGGGGCATGATTGCCGGGCCTTATTCATGGGCAAGTGACTCAAGTTCGTGTTGCAGGTGGAGCACTGGCCGGAGGAGCTATCGGCGGTGCTGGCGGACAACTTATAGGTCACAAGATGGGCGAACTGTCGGACTATACGCTAGGCCGGGTTTTGGTGGATTAAACGATGATGGATGATTTATCAGCAATATTATTTCTAGGATGTGGCCTCTGTCTCTTTGCCGTTGCTCTCTATGGCGCGGTTTATTATGTGGCCGTACGCCAAAAGTACAATGCCCTCATTGAGCAGTATAGGTCAAAGAATTTCAGAGAGCCCATGAGTACATCATGGTTTAAACAGTTTGGGCTTCTTGGCGTGTATGGAGCATGCGGGTATTTTCGTAAGCTTTTAAAAGGCAAAAGAGTACTCGTCGCTCGCGGTGAATACCTTGATGAAGCTCCTTATCTCTTTGTCAATTCACTGGATAGACATGAATATGCATGGTTTTATCGCTTGCTGCTCATTTCCCGCCTGCTCGATATATTTACTGTGCTTTGGATAGCCAGCTTCGTACTCGTCGAATTAATCGACAGAGCCTAACGAATGATTGCGGACATTCTCTCCCCCCACCCGGCACTAAAAGCGCTTGTTTCTCCCCGGTTTTGATCCGATCCTCGCTGGATAACAACAGAGGAGATAGAACATGCCCCGCCCTATTATCATCGATTGCGATCCCGGCCTGGACGACGCCATTGCATTGGCCATGGCACTGCGCTCACCGGAGCTGGACGTTCGCGCCATCACCACCTCCGCCGGTAACCAGACGCCGGAGAAAACGCTGCATAATGCGCTTGGTCTGGTGACCCTGATGCAGCGCGAAGACATCCCGGTCGCCGCCGGCGCTTCCGGCCCGCTGATGCGCGAGCTGGTGATCGCCGACTATGTCCACGGCAAAACCGGCATGGGCAACACCCACCTGCCGGCGCCGACCGTCAAACCGGCGGAGCTGAACGCCGTCGAGCTGATCGCCTCTCTGCTGCGCGCCAGCCGGGAGCCCATCACCCTAGTGGTGACCGGGCCGATGACCAACATCGCCCTGCTGTTGGCGCAATACCCCGAGCTGAAAGGCAACATCGAACGCATCGTATTTATGGGCGGCGGCATGAATGCCGGCAACACCACGCCGGTGGCGGAATTCAATATCTTCGTCGACCCGGAAGCCGCCGAGATGGTGCTGAAGTCCGGCGTGCCGCTGACCATGGCCGGGCTCAACGTCACCCACCAGGCGCTGGTGCTGCCGCAGGATATCGAGCGCATCCGCCAAATCGACAATCCGGTGGCGCAGGCGGTGGCGGAGATGCTCGACTTCTACCTGCCGCTGTACCTCAGCCATCCGCGTGGCCTGCCGGGCGCGGCGATGCACGACCCTTGCACCATCGCCTGGCTGCTGGCGCCACAGCTGTTCACCAGCATAGATCGCTGGGTCGGCGTGGAAACCAAGGGGGAATACACCCTCGGCATGACGGTGGTGGACCACTTCCAGCAAACCGGCAGGCCGGCCAATGTGCAGGTGCTGACCGGCATCGACCGCGAAGGCTTTATCGCGCTGTTGACCGAGCGCGTTGCACGTTATTGATCCCGGGGGCGCGTCCTGCGCCCCTGACATTCAGTTTTTTTGATTTAACTCAGCGAATTTTTGCGCTATCACTGTCTGTTACTTCTCTCTACTATGCGGCTAAACACCTTAGCTCACTACTGAGCAGCCTAGCCTGGAGATAGCCCAATGAGTCGCATACTGGTCCTGAAATCGAGTATTCTGGGTGATTACTCCCAGTCTGGAAAATTAGTCGATTTTTTTGTCGAAAAATGGCGTAAAGCCCACCCGGCAGACAGCTTTACGGTGCGCGACCTGGCCAACCCAACGCTGCCGGAACTGGACGGCGAAGTGATTGGCGGCTTTAACGCCGGCGACAAGCCTTTGACGCCGCATCAGCAACGCACCCTGGCGCTGTCCGATGAGCTGATTGCCGAATTGAAAGCGCATGACACCATTATCATCAGCGCGCCGATGTACAACTTCAATATCCCCACCCAGTTGAAGATCTATTTCGACCTGGTAGCGCGCGCCGGCCAGACCTTCCGCTACACCTCCGCCGGCGCCGAAGGCCTGGTGACCGGCAAGAAAGCCATCGTCATCTCCAGCCGCGGCGGCGTCCACGCCGATACGCCGACTGATCTGATCACGCCTTACCTGAAGCTGTTCCTGGGTTTTATCGGCATCACCGACGTCGAATTCGTGCTGGCGGAAGGCTTTGCCTACGGGCCGGAAGCGGCGGAGAAAAGCGCGCAGGATGGCCGCAGCGCCGTCGAGCAGAAAGTGCCGGCGGCGGTAACGGCCGCCCCCGCCAGCCAGGCTGCCGCTGCGCCGGCCAACGGCGGCTTTCTGAGCAACCTGCTGAAGAAGCTGTTTGGTTAATGGCGATCCGCTCCCCACGCCTTCGGGTACGGGGAGTGGAAAATCAGGGTTCGAACGGCCGGCGCTGGAACTGGTCATGGCCGCATTTCGGGCAGAGCGGCAAGACTTCCGGCGTGTAGAACGCCAGATGATGGTGGCACCGCTCGCACACCAGATTGCCTAGCCCTACCACCTCGCCGCTGTGATAAACCCCGTGGTGGCTGACGTCCTTGAACACTTCGCGCCATTCCAGCTGAGTTTTGTCGGTGATGTCCGCCAGCTCCTGCCACAAACTTTCCTTAATCACCCGCATAAACACGCTGTCGGTGAACTCGTTTTGGCTTTCCTGATAGCTGCGCGCGAACTCTTCCAGATCGCGCCGCGCCGCCTGAGTGACCTGCTGCACCTCCTCGCGCGTCAGTTCGCCTGCCTCATTCAGCCGGTGCTCTGCGCTGGCGACCAGTTTGTCGATATCGCGCTCGCCGTTCTTCAGGCGTTCGGTCAGAGATGCCACCAATTCGCGGTAATACTGAGCAACCTTGTTCATAATCTCCCCTCGATGAACTTACGTGACCGGGCTTGCCTTTAAGCTACCTGTTCTTATTTTAGCCGTAAATCCCTGATGCCAGTGCGAGATCCGCAGGTTGTGAGCCATATCATGCCGAGGTTTTTTTAAATGCGTCGAGTCGGGCGCTTGGTGTTGTTGCCGGGAGGTCTTATCAGCTATGCTATGCGGATCTACGAATACTAAATCTTCATTGCGTTATCTCTGACCGGGATAACGGTTTACACCTACAGGACCACCGGCCGCCATGCAAGAGCAATACCGTCCAGAAGACATAGAATCGAACGTACAGCTTCACTGGCAAGAGAAGCAAACTTTCAAGGTTACCGAAGACGCCGGCAAGGAAAAGTACTACTGCCTATCCATGCTGCCCTACCCGTCCGGGCGTCTGCATATGGGTCACGTTCGTAACTACACTATCGGCGACGTGATCTCGCGCTATCAGCGCATGCTGGGTAAAAACGTGCTGCAGCCGATCGGCTGGGATGCGTTCGGCCTGCCGGCGGAAGGCGCTGCGGTGAAAAACAACACCGCACCGGCCCCCTGGACCTACGACAACATCGAATACATGAAGAACCAGCTGAAACTGCTGGGCTTCGGCTACGACTGGGATCGCGAGATCGCCACCTGCCAACCTGAATACTACCGTTGGGAACAGTGGTTCTTCACCAAGCTGTATGAAAAAGGCCTGGTCTACAAGAAAACCTCCGCGGTGAACTGGTGCCCGCACGATCTGACCGTGCTGGCCAACGAACAGGTTATCGACGGCTGCTGCTGGCGCTGCGACACCAAGGTCGAGCGCAAAGAGATCCCGCAGTGGTTTATCAAGATCACCGACTACGCCGATCAGCTGCTGAACGATCTGGACACGCTGGAAAGCTGGCCTGAGCAGGTCAAAACCATGCAGCGCAACTGGATTGGCCGTTCCGAAGGGGTGGACATCACCTTTAACGTGGCGGACAGCGACGAAACGCTGACGGTTTACACCACCCGTCCGGACACCTTCATGGGCGCCACCTATGTGGCGGTGGCCGCAGGCCATCCGTTGGCGCAACAGGGCGCGATCAACAACCCGGCGCTGGCCGAATTCATCGAAGAATGCCGCAACACCAAAGTCGCCGAAGCAGACATGGCGACGATGGAGAAGAAAGGCATGCCGACCGGCCTGTTCGTTATCCATCCGCTGAGCGGCGAAAAGCTGCCGATCTGGGTGGCCAACTTCGTGCTGATGGAATACGGCACCGGCGCCGTGATGGCGGTACCGGCTCACGACCAGCGCGACTGGGAGTTCGCCACCAAGTATCACCTGCCGATCAACCCGGTCATCCTCAACCTCGACGGCAGCGAACCTGACGTGCACGCCGCGGCGATGACCGAGAAAGGCGCGCTGTTCAACTCCGGCGAGTTCGATGGCCTGGACCACGAAGCCGGCTTCAACGCCATCGCCGACAAACTGGTCGCCAAGGGTGTGGGCCAGCGCAAGGTCAACTACCGTCTGCGTGACTGGGGCGTTTCCCGCCAACGTTACTGGGGTGCGCCAATCCCAATGGTGACGCTGGAAGACGGCACCGTGATGCCGACGCCGGAAGACCAACTGCCGGTGATCCTGCCGGAAGACGTGGTCATGGACGGCATCACCAGCCCGATCAAGGCCGATCCTGAGTGGGCGAAAACCACCGTCAACGGCCAACCGGCGCTGCGTGAAACCGACACCTTCGATACCTTTATGGAGTCTTCCTGGTACTACGCGCGCTACACCTGCCCGCAGTACGACGAAGGCATGCTGGATCCGGCCGCCGCCAACTATTGGCTGCCGGTCGATCAGTATGTCGGCGGTATCGAACACGCCATCATGCACCTGATGTACTTCCGCTTCTTCCACAAGCTGATGCGCGACGCCGGCCTGGTGGACTCCGACGAGCCGGCCAAACGCCTGCTGTGTCAGGGCATGGTGCTGGCCGACGCCTTCTACTACACCGGCAACAGCGGCGAACGCGTTTGGGTTTCCCCGGTTGACGCCACCGTGGAGCGCGACGACAAAGGCCGCATTATCAAAGCCACCGATCCAGAAGGCCGCGAACTGGTCTATGCTGGCATGAGCAAAATGTCGAAGTCGAAAAACAACGGCATCGACCCGCAGGTGATGGTGGAAAAATACGGCGCGGACACCGTGCGCCTGTTCATGATGTTCGCATCGCCGGCGGAAATGACGCTGGAGTGGCAGGAATCCGGCGTGGAAGGGGCTAACCGCTTCCTGAAACGCGTGTGGAAACTGGCCTACGATCACGTCGAGAAAGGCGCGGTACAGCCGCTGGACGTGGCGACGCTGAACGAAGATCAAAAAGCGCTGCGCCGCGATCTGCACAAAACCATCGCCAAGGTGAACGACGATATCGGCCGCCGCCAAACCTTCAACACCGCGATCGCCGCGGTGATGGAGTTGATGAACAAGCTGGCGCGTGCGCCGCAGGACAGCGAGCAAGATCGCGCCCTGCTGCAGGAAGCGCTGCTGGCCGTGGTGCGCATGCTGTATCCGTTCACCCCGCACGTCTGCTTCTCTCTGTGGCAGGCGCTGGGCGGTGAAGGCGACGTCGACACTGCGCCTTGGCCGGTCGCCGACGAGCAGGCGATGGTCGAAGACTCCAAGCTGGTGGTGGTGCAGGTTAACGGCAAGGTTCGCGCAAAAATCACAGTGGCAGCCGATGCAACCGAAGAGCAGGTGCGTGCGCGCGCCGCCGAGGAACATCTGGTGGCTAAATATCTGGACGGGGTTACTGTGCGTAAAGTGATCTACGTTCCGGGCAAACTGCTTAACCTGGTTGTGGGTTAACACAAGGAGGAGTTGTGCGACAACGTATTCTGACGCTGTTGCTGGGGTTGGCGGTGCTGGTCACCGCCGGCTGCGGTTTTCACCTGCGTGGCACCACGCAGGTCCCTCAGGAAATGAAAACGCTGATACTGGACAGCTCGGATCCTTACGGTCCGCTGACCCGTGCGGTGCGCGAGCAATTGCGCCTGAACGATGTCACCATCGTCGCAGATCCGAAGCGCAAGGACGTCCCGTCGCTGCGTATCGTCGGCGCGACCGAGAGCCAGGACACCGCCTCGATCTTCCAGGACGGTAAAACCGCCGAGTATCAAATGGTGCTGACCGTACAGGCGCAGGTGTTGCTGCCTGGCCACGATTTGTATCCGTTGTCGGTGAAAGTGTTCCGCTCATTCTTCGATAACCCGCTGACTGCGCTGGCTAAGGATTCCGAACAGGAAATCATTCGCCAGGAAATGCGTGAGCAGGCCGCACAGCAACTGGTGCGCAAGCTGTTGACCGTGCACGCTGCGGAAGAAGAAAACCAGCAAAAAGCCGCTGCCGCCGGTGAAAGAGCGGTCAGTGCCGCCGCGCAATGATCCGCATTTACCCTGAACAACTTGCCGCGCAGCTCCGAGAGGGGCTGCGCGCTTGTTATTTATTAAGCGGCAACGAACCGCTGCTGCTGCAGGAAAGCCAGGATCTGATCCGTCAGGCCGCGCAGCAACAGCGGTTCAGCGAGCACTACAGCATTACTCTCGACGCCCACACCGACTGGGATGCCATTTTCAGCATCTGCCAGGCAATGAGCCTGTTCGCCAGCCGCCAAACGCTGTTGCTTATCTTCCCGGAAAACGGCCCGACGGCGCCGATTGGCGAGCAGTTGGTCAAGCTGGCTGCGCTGCTGCATGAGGATATCTTGCTGATACTGCGCGGCCCGCGTTTGACCAAGGCGCAGGAAAACAGCGCCTGGTTCAAGGCGCTCAGCCCAAACGGCGCCAGCGTCAGCTGCCAGACGCCGGAGCAGGCTCAGCTGCCGCGCTGGGTGGCTTCTCGCGCCAAGGCCATGAAACTGGAGCTGGACGACGCGGCCAATCAGCTGCTGTGTTATTGCTACGAAGGCAACCTGCTGGCGCTGTCGCAGGCGCTGGAGCGGCTTTCTCTGCTGCACCCGGACGGCAAGCTCACCCTGCCGCGCGTCGAACAGGCGGTGAACGACGCCGCCCACTTCACGCCGTTCCACTGGCTGGACGCCTTGCTGGCGGGCAAAAGCAAACGCGCCTGGCATATCCTGCAGCAATTGCAGCAGGAAGACGTCGAACCGGTGATCCTGCTGCGCACCTTGCAGCGTGAGCTGCTGCAGCTGTTGACCCTGCAGCGCCGCATGGCCTCGGTGCCGCTGCGCACGCTGTTCGATCAGCACAAGGTCTGGCAAAACCGCCGCAACCTGATCACTCAGGCGCTGCAGCGCCTGTCGGGCGCCCAGCTGCAACAGGCGGTACAGCTGCTGACCCAGATTGAACTGACGCTCAAGCAAGACTACGGCCAATCGGTTTGGCCAGAGCTGGAAACCTTGTCTATGCTGCTGTGCGGCAAACCCCTGCCTGCGAGTTTTACCGATGCCCACTAATCCGGAAAGCGCCACCGTGCTGCACGCCCTGTTCGGCGGCACCTTCGATCCTATCCACTACGGCCATCTGCGGCCGGTAGAGGCGCTGGCCGCCGAAGTGGGCCTTAATCGGGTGACCCTGCTGCCGAACCATGTGCCGCCGCACCGTCCGCAACCTGAAGCCAATGCGCAGCAGCGGCTGAAAATGGTCGAACTGGCCATCGCCGACAACCCGCTGTTTGCGGTTGACGATCGCGAACTGCACCGCACCACGCCGTCCTATACCATCGAGACGTTGGAAACGATTCGTAAAGAGCGTGGCGCCGCGCAGCCGCTGGCGTTTATTATTGGCCAGGACTCGCTGCTGACGCTGCATAAATGGCACCGCTGGCAGTCGCTGCTGGACGTGTGCCACCTGCTGGTATTGGCGCGCCCGGGTTACAATGACCGGATGGATACGCCGGAGCTGCAGCAGTGGCTGGAGCGCCACCGCGTCACCGCCGCCCCCCTGCTGAGCCAACGGCCGCACGGCCATATCTATCTGGCCGATACGCCGGAGCTGGAGATTTCCGCCACCGAGATCCGCCAACGCCGCCATCAGGGGCTCAACTGCGACGACCTGCTGCCGCGTTCGGTGCAGCGCTATATCGAGTTGCAGGGTTTATATCGCTAGCGACAGGCGCATGATATACTGCGCCGCTATTTTTCAGGTATCCGCTGAAAACCCCGGAAACCTTAGCTGGCCGGGCCGTCACCAGAGGGCGCAACAGCGGCATCCTGCCGACACCACCATTCCGTTGCGCTGCAGCGCAGGCCTTGGCCCGCCGCAGACGACTGAACAGAACACACCCGAGGGGGAACCTTTGCACGGTAAAGCGCTCCAAGATTTCGTCATCGATAAAATTGATGACCTGAAAGGCCAAGACATTATCGCTCTGGATGTACAGGGCAAATCCAGCATCACCGACTGCATGATCATCTGCACCGGCACCTCCACCCGTCACGTGATGTCGATCGCCGACCACGTGGTGCAGGAATCCCGCGCCGCCGGCATGGAACTGCACGGCATGAAAGGCCAGGAAGCCTCCGACTGGATCGTGGTCGATCTGGGCGAAGTGATTGTGCACGTGATGCAGGAAGAGAGCCGTCGCCTGTACGAGTTGGAAAAACTCTGGAGCTAAGCGGTGAAACTGCAACTGGTAGCGGTCGGCACAAAAATGCCAGACTGGGTGCAGACCGGCTTTATGGATTATCTGCATCGTTTTCCTAAAGATATGCCGTTTGAGCTGACCGAAATCCCGGCGGGCAAGCGCGGCAAGAATGCCGACATCAAGCGCATTCTGGAAAAGGAAGGCGAACAGATGCTGGCGGCGGTAGGCAAAGGCAACCGCATTGTCACGCTGGATATCCCCGGCACGCCGTGGGAAACGCCGCAGCTGGCGCAGCAGCTTGAACGCTGGAAGCAGGATGGCCGCAACGTCAGCCTGCTGATTGGCGGCCCTGAGGGGCTGGCGCCGGCGTGCAAGGCCGCGGCGGAACAGAGCTGGTCGCTCTCGCCGTTGACGTTACCGCATCCTTTGGTGCGCGTCCTGGTGGCCGAAAGCCTCTATCGCGCCTGGAGTATTACGACCAATCATCCTTACCACCGGGAATAACCGGTGGTGACAGTGACAGAGTGAAATAAAGCAGCGGGATGAAAATAGAACGTAACCCTTTTCGCGACTATACGGCCGAATCAGCCCTGTTTGTACGCCGCGCCCTGGTGGCGTTCTTGGTCATCCTGGTGCTGACCGGCATCCTGATCGCCAATCTGTATAATCTGCAAATTGTCCGCGTCGAGGATTACCGTACCCGCTCCAACGAAAACCGCATCAAGCTGGTGCCCATCGCCCCCAGCCGCGGCATTATCTACGATCGCAACGGCACCCCGCTGGCGCTCAACCGCACGATTTATCAGCTGGAGCTGATGCCGGAAAAGATCGACGATCTGAAAGCCACGCTGCAGGCGCTGCGTTCGGTGGTCGACCTGACCGATGACGACATCGTCGCCTTCGAAAAAGAGCGCAAGCGCTCGCGCCGCTTCGTGTCGATCCCGGTGAAAACCGCGCTCAACGAGGTGCAGGTGGCCCGCTTTGCGGTCAATCAGTTCCGCTTCCCCGGCGTGGAAGTGAAAGGCTACCAGCGCCGCTATTATCCTTACGGCTCCGCCCTCACCCACGTCACCGGCTACGTGTCGAAGATCAACGATCGCGACGTCGAGCGGCTGGACAAAGACGGCAAGCTGGCCAACTACGCCGCCACCCATGATATCGGCAAGCTCGGCATCGAGCGCTATTACGAAGACACCCTGCACGGCAAAACCGGTTACGAAGAGGTTGAGGTCAACAACCGCGGCCGGGTGATCCGCCAGCTGCACGAGCAGCCGCCCTCCGCCGGCCAGGACGTCTATCTGACGCTGGATCTCAACCTGCAGCGCTACATCGAGCAATTGCTGGTCGGCAGCCGCGCGGCGGTGGTGGTGAGCGATCCGCGCACCGGCGGCATTTTGGCGATGGTCTCCAACCCCAGCTACGATCCGAACCTGTTCGTCGACGGCATCTCCAGCAAGGATTACCAGGGGCTGCTGAACGATCCGAACCGCCCGCTGATCAACCGCGCCACCCAAGGGGTCTACCCGCCGGCGTCGACGGTAAAGCCTTACATCTCCGTCTCGGCGCTCAGCGCCGGGGTGATAACCAAAAATACCGTGGTGTTTGACCCCGGCTGGTGGCAGCTGCCCGGCTCGGAAAAACGCTTCCGCGACTGGAAAAAATGGGGCCACGGCCGCCTGAACGTCACCAAGGCGCTGGAGGAATCCGCGGATACCTTCTTCTATCAGGTAGCCTATGATATGGGTATCGATCGGCTGTCGACCTGGCTGACCAAGTTCGGCTACGGCGAGTACACCGGCATCGATCTGTCCGAAGAGCGTTCCGGCCTGATGCCGACCCGCGAGTGGAAGCTCAAGCGCTATAAAAAACCGTGGTATCAGGGCGACACCATCCCGGTGGGTATCGGCCAGGGTTACTGGACCGCGACGCCAATCCAAATGGCCAAGGCGTTGAACACCCTGATTAACGACGGCAGCGTCAAAACGCCGCATCTGATGCAGAGCACCCGCATCAACGGTGCGCTGGTGCCTTTCCGTCAGGAAGAGACCACGCAGATCGGCGATATTCATTCCGGCTTCTGGGAAATTGCCAAAGACGGCATGTATGGTGTAGCTAACCGTCCGAACGGGACGGCGCGTAAGTACTTCGCGGATGCGCCTTACAAAGCCGCGGCGAAATCGGGTACCGCACAGGTATTCGGCTACGAAACCTACAACGCCCACAAACTGGCGGAACACCTGCGTGACCATAAGCTGATGACCGCCTTCGCGCCGTACAACAACCCTACGGTGTCGGTCGCCATCATTCTGGAAAACGGCGGCGCCGGTCCGGCGGTCGGGACGATCACTCGTCAGATCCTCGACCATATCCTGCTGGGCGACAACAATACGCAATTACCATCTGAAGCCCCGCTGCCGCCAGGCGTTGAGGGTGATTAAGGTAGAACATGACTGAAAGCCAACAAAAAGGCTCGATCTGGACCAAGATCCACATCGACCCCACGTTTTTGTTACTCATTCTGGCCCTGCTGGTCTACAGCGCGGTCGTGATGTGGAGTGCCAGCGGCCAGGATATCGGCATGATGGAACGCAAGATCGGCCAGATCGTCATGGGCCTGATCATGATGGCCGTCATGGCGCAGATCCCGCCGCGGGTCTATGAAAGCTGGGCGCCCTATCTGTATATCTTTTGCGTGATCTTACTGATCCTGGTGGACGCCTTCGGCCAAATCAGTAAAGGCGCGCAGCGCTGGCTGGATCTGGGCTTCGTGCGCTTCCAGCCGTCGGAAATCGCCAAAATCGCCGTGCCGCTGATGGTGGCGCGCTTTATGAACCGCGACGTTTGCCCGCCTTCGCTGAAAAATACCGGCATCGCGCTGGTGCTGATCTTCCTGCCGACGCTGCTGGTGGCCGCGCAGCCGGACCTGGGCACCTCGATCCTGATCGCCGCCTCCGGCCTGTTCGTGCTGTTCCTGTCGGGCATGAGCTGGAAACTGATCGCCGTCGCCGCCCTGCTGCTGGCGGCTTTTATCCCGGTGCTGTGGTTCTTCCTGATGCACGGCTATCAACGCGATCGCGTGATGATGCTGTTGGATCCGGAAAGCGATCCGCTCGGCGCCGGTTATCATATTATTCAGTCCAAGATAGCCATAGGTTCCGGCGGGCTTTCAGGCAAGGGCTGGCTGCACGGCACCCAGTCGCAGTTGGAATTCTTGCCGGAACGCCACACCGACTTTATCTTCGCGGTATTGGCCGAAGAGCTTGGGCTGATCGGGGTGCTGGTGCTGTTGGCGCTGTACCTGCTGGTGATCATCCGCGGGCTGATGATCGCCGCCAAGGCGCAAACCACCTTCGGCCGGGTGATGGTCGGCGGCCTGATGCTGATTCTTTTCGTTTATGTGTTTGTTAACATTGGTATGGTCAGTGGCATTTTGCCGGTAGTTGGCGTACCTTTGCCTCTGGTCAGTTACGGGGGTTCGGCGCTGATTGTCTTGATGGCCGGCTTTGGCATCATCATGTCGATCCACACGCATCGGAAAATGCTGTCTAAAAGTTTATAAGGGGTGAGTAATGCGTAAGGAATGGCTTTGGGTCGGCGTCGTGGCGGTATTGCTTTCCGCCTGTACCGCCCCGACCACGGAACAGCAAGCGCCGCCGCAGCCGTACAACGGACCGGTGGTGGAAATCGGCGGCGTCGAGCCTCAATATGAACCCTATAACCCTAATAACATGCAGGATTATAAGGTTAACGGCGATACTTACCGCATCGTGAAAGATCCGCAGAACTTTACGCAGAGCGGGCTGGCCAGCTGGTATGGCGAAGAAGCCAACGGCAACACCACCGCGCTGGGGGAACAGTTCGATCCCAACGCCCTGACGGCTGCTCACCCAACGCTGCCTATCCCAAGTTACGTGCGCGTCACCAACCTGGCCAACGGCCGCCAGCTGGTGGTGCGCGTCAACGATCGCGGGCCATACACCAAGGGCCGCATCATCGACCTGTCGAAAGCCGCCGCCGATCGTCTGAACCTGTCCAACAACACCAAGGTCAAGGTCGATTTCATCAGCGTGGCGCCGGACGGCACCCTGAGCGGCCCCGGCACCATCGGCACCACGGTCGCGAAACAGAGCTATGCCCTGCCGGCGCGCCCGGATCTCGGTGCCAGCAGCATGGGCACGCCAATGCAGCAGGACGCCCCGGTCGCCAGCGGCGCGGCGGTACGCCCTATCGATAACAGCAGCCTGAATACCGGCGACGCTGCGCCGGCCGCCGCTACCGGCAACGCCCGCGGCGGGTTCCTCGGCGCACCAAGCGCAGTGCCGGCCGGCGTGCTGGAAAGTTCAGAACCTGCCATTCCAGCCGCCGTCGCCGCCCCTGTCGCCGCCACCGCGGTAGCCGCAGGCGCTGCCGCTTCATCGGGCGGTTACCTGGTGCAGGTCGGCGCGCTGAGCAGCGCCGAGCGCGCGCAAAGCTGGCAACAGAGCCTGAGCCAACAGTTCGGCGTGCCGGGCAAAGTGGCAGCCGGCGGTAACGTCTACCGCGTGCAGCTTGGGCCCTTCAGCAGCCGCCAGCAGGCCACCGAACTGCAACAGCGCCTGGCCGCCGAAGCGCAGCAACAGTCTTTCGTCACCGCCGCACCCTAAACCTGAAGCCCCGGCGGGCATTGATGGCTGATAACCGCTTCTTTAGCTGAAACATTTTCTTGCAGCTAAAACGTCATTAAGCGCGATTAGTCAGATGAATGGATAATGCCTGCCGGGATCTCATCTGTTATAGTGTGGCTCGTTTTTTAACTTTTACCCTCACGGATGTTGTAGTCCCGATCATGAAACATGTAACTTCTTTTCGCTTAATCAAGAGCATAGCGCTCGGCACCGTTATCGCGATGAGCGCAGCTACCGTTGCGCATGCCGATGACGTTAATATCAAAACCATGATCCCAGGTGTTCCGCAGATCGATGCGGAAGCGTACATCCTGATTGATTACAACTCCGGCAAGGTTCTGGCTGAAATGAACGCCGATGCGCGCCGCGATCCGGCCAGCCTGACCAAAATGATGACCAGCTACGTCATCGGCCAGGCGCTGAAAGCGGGCAAGATCGGCCAGGAAGACCTGGTTACCGTGGGGCAGGACGCGTGGGCGACCGGCAACCCGGTATTCAAAGGCTCCTCGCTGATGTTCCTGAAGCCGGGCGACCGCGTGCCGGTCTCCAAGCTGACCCGCGGCATCAACCTGCAGTCCGGCAACGACGCCTGCGTGGCGATGGCCGACTACGTGGCCGGCAGCCAGGACGCCTTCGTTAACCTGATGAACACCTACGTCAGCAAGCTGGGCCTGCAGAACACCCACTTCCAGACGGTACACGGCCTGGATGCGCAGGGCCAGTACAGCTCCGCGCGCGACATGGCGCTGATCGGCCAGGCGCTGATCCGCGACGTGCCGGACGAATACGCCATTTATAAAGAAAAAGAATTCACCTTCAACAATATCCGCCAGATGAACCGTAACGGCCTGCTGTGGGATAACAGCCTGAACGTCGACGGCATCAAGACCGGCCATACCGACGCGGCGGGTTACAACCTGGTGGCTTCGGCGACCGAAGGCCAGATGCGCCTGATCTCCGCCGTGATGGGCGGCCGCACCTACAAAGGCCGCGAAGCCGAAAGCAAAAAACTGCTGACCTGGGGCTTCCGCTTCTTCGAAACCGTGGCGCCATTGAAAGTCGGCAAAGAGTTCGCTTCCGAGCCGGTCTGGTTCGGCGATGCGGATCGCGTTGAGTTGGGCGTAGACAAAGACGTCTACCTGACCATCCCGCGCGGCCGCATGAAAGATCTGAAAGCCAGCTACGTACTGAACACCCCGGAAATTCACGCCCCGCTGGCGAAGAATCAGGTGGTCGGCAGCATCAACTTCCAGCTGGACGGCAAAACCATCGATCAGCGCCCGCTGGTGGTGATGAACGAAGTGAAAGAAGGCGGTTTCTTCAGCCGCATCGTGGACTACATCAAACTGATGTTCCATCACTGGTTCGGTTAACAGTTGAATCGGGCGAAATCGTCCCCATATACTGAATAACATTAACTCCCGCTCAGGCGGGAGTTATAATTTATAGATTAGCTATACCCATAGCAGCACTCTGGAGCGCACATGCAAAAAACCAAACTGAACGAACTGCTCGAATTCCCTTGCTCGTTTACCTACAAGGTAATGGGCCTGGCGCAGCCGGAGCTGGTTGACCAGGTGGTTGAAGTGGTGCAGCGCCATGCTCCCGGGGATTATAACCCGCAGGTTAAACCGAGCAGCAAAGGCAACTACCACTCCGTCTCTATCACCATCAACGCCACCCATATCGACCAGGTGGAGACGCTGTACGAAGAGCTGGGCAATATTGAAATTGTCCGCATGGTGCTGTAATTCCAGCACAAACCTCTACTTTTCAACCCGGGCCGGCGCATCGTCTGCCCGGGTTGCGCATTTTTGGTCAGCGAAATGCTGGTCGCGGGCCAGAGCGCTCGGTATAATGGCTTTACCACTTCTGTAACCTGACGATGACTCTTTTGCAACCAGACAAGATCATTTTGCGTCAGCTGGGGTTGCAGCCCTACGCGCCTGTATCCCAAGCCATGCATAACTTCACCGACAGCCGCAGCGAAACCACGCCCGATGAGCTGTGGTTGGTGCAGCATCAACCGGTGTTTACCCAGGGCCAGGCCGGTAAGGCGGAACACCTGTTGATGCCGGGCGATATCCCGGTGATTCAGAGCGATCGCGGCGGCCAGGTGACCTACCATGGCCCGGGGCAGCAGGTGATGTACGTGATGGTCGATCTGAAACGCAACAAGGTTGGCGTGCGCCAGCTGGTCACGGCGATAGAAGATACCGTTATCAATACCCTCGCCCATTTCCGCATCGAATCGCGCGCCCGCCCGGATGCGCCCGGCGTGTACGTGGGGGAGCAAAAAATTTGTTCGTTGGGTTTGCGGATCCGCAAAGGCAGCTCATTCCACGGCCTGGCCCTGAATGTGGCGATGGATCTCAGCCCCTTCCAACGCATCAATCCCTGCGGTTACGCCGGCATGCAGATGGCGCAGGTCAGCGCGCTGGCGCCCGGCGTTGGCATTGAAGACGTACACCCAGTCCTGGTACAGGAATTTGTTCATTTACTCGGCTACCAGACGGTCGAGCTTCGTAACTGGAACCTGCACGATTATGAGTAAACCAATTCAGATGGAACGCGGCGTCAAATACCGCGATGCAGACAAAATGGCGCTGATCCCGGTGAAAACCGTGGTCACCGAACGGCAGGAGCTGTTGCGTAAACCCGAGTGGATGAAAATCAAACTGCCTGCCGACTCAACGCGCATTCAGGGCATTAAAGCCGCGATGCGTAAAAACGGCCTGCATTCGGTGTGCGAGGAGGCCTCTTGCCCGAACCTGTCTGAGTGCTTCAACCATGGCACCGCTACCTTCATGATCCTCGGCGCCATCTGTACTCGCCGCTGCCCGTTCTGCGACGTGGCCCACGGCCGCCCGGTCGCCCCGGACGCCAACGAACCGGAAAAACTGGCGCAGACCATTGCCGATATGGGCCTGCGTTACGTGGTGATCACCTCGGTTGACCGCGACGATCTGCGTGACGGCGGTGCTCAGCACTTTGCCGACTGCATCGCCGCCATTCGCGCCAAGAACCCGACCATCAAGATAGAAACCCTGGTGCCGGACTTCCGCGGCCGTATGGACCGTGCGCTGGAGATCCTGACCGCAACACCGCCGGACGTGTTCAACCACAACCTGGAAAACGTACCGCGCGTTTACCGCCAGGTCCGCCCGGGCGCCAACTACGAGTGGTCGCTGAAGCTGCTGGAACGCTTTAAGGAAGCACATCCGCATATTCCAACCAAATCCGGCCTGATGGTCGGCCTGGGGGAAACCAATGCGGAAATCGTCGAAGTGATGCGCGATCTGCGTCGCCACGGCGTCACCATGCTGACGCTGGGCCAGTATCTGCAGCCAAGCCGTCACCACCTGCCGGTACAACGTTACGTCAGCCCGGCAGAGTTCGATGAGATGAAAGAAGAAGCGATGGCGATGGGCTTTACCCACGCGGCCTGCGGCCCGTTCGTTCGTTCGTCCTACCATGCCGATCTGCAGGCGAAAGGGATGGAAGTGAAATAAAAGCGGTAACAGTTTGTTACGCTTCAAACGGCGGAAACGCCAAAAAACGGATGTCCTGATGGCATCCGTTTTTTATTGCTCAACCTGAGGCGGGTTTAAACGTCTTTCTTCTCGACGCTCTGCTGCTGGGCGGACTGGCTTTCCGCAGCGTTATTGGCTGCCGGCGGCGTGCTGTCGTCGCCGACCGCTTTTTTGAAGCCCTTCAGCGCCGCGCCCAGATCGGCGCCCAGTGTGCGCAGTTTGCTGGTCCCGAACAGTAAAATGACCAACACCGCGATCACCAGAAGTTTGGTAATGCTAATACCTTCCATACTCACCTTCTTATTCATATAGCGCTGCGTATGCAGCGAGAAAAACAAAGCTTGCCTGCAAATATTTAGCTACTTTCCCTGGGCTAAAACAACAACAACATGTAACAGAGTGAGATCTTTCGGCACAGCCGCCGGTTAAAGACCCGGCGCGCGGCGGGCCAGACGTTGACGACCTCAGCCAGCCAGCTTAATCACTTAATAACTTGGCAAAATACTTGGGCGCCTCAAAAAAGCCTTCTCGCTGATAGAAGGCGTGCGCCCGTTCACGCCGGCTGTGGCAATGCACCTCCAGACGATCGCAGCCGCGCCGCCGCGCCAGCGCCTCGCCCTCGGCCAGTAAACGTTGGCCAACCCCCGCCCCGCGCGCCCGATCGTCCACGCAAAAATAGCTGATGCGGCAAATATCGCCGGCCAACGCCAACTGCGGCAGAAAATGCAGCGACAATACGCCCAGCACGCCTTCTTCATCGGCGGCCACCAGCACGGCTTCGTCCGGATGCGCCAGCAGCTGCGCCAGGCGCGCCTCGATAAACGCTTCGGTTCCGGCGTAATCCAGCGCCGCCATCAGCGCCGCGATAGCTTCCCGGTCCGCCATGACGGCGTTTCTGATTTCCATTTTGCACTCTCCAATATTTGCAGATACTACAAAATAGGCCGGGTTGGGTGTAACATCCACCTGCGCGGCAAAAATACGCGCAAAGCCATGGAGATGACATTCCTCCCGAACCGCCTTTGCAGGCTGATGATGTCTACGTAACCTCTCAGAGAGGGGAACGTAGCATTGCGCCCGAACCTTTCTGAGTACTATCTATCCCGTTTATGAAAGGGTAATGCACCATGTTGAGCTCTTTAGTGGCCGTGTTTATTGGCGGCGGCATCGGCAGCGTATTGCGCTGGGCGGTTAGCATGAAGATGAACCCGCTTAACGCGCATATTCCGCTCGGCACGCTGACGGTCAATCTGGTCGGCGGCTTTGTCATTGGGCTGGCTATCGCCATCTTTAGCCGTATGACGCATCTGGACGCCGGCTGGAAACTGTTGATCACCACCGGTTTTTGCGGCGGCCTGACCACCTTCTCTACCTTTTCGCTGGAGGTGGTGTACCTGATGCAGGATGGGCGCTTTGCCTGGGCGTTGGCGAATATGCTGCTCAACCTGGCCGGCTCGCTGGCGATGACCCTGCTGGCGTTTATGCTGGTGACCTGGGTGAGCGGCCGATAATGCCTTCCCGCCTGCCGTCTTAATGTTTCCTTAATCTTGCATGCGCATAATCTCATCCAGTACCCCTGACTGGATGAGAGCCTTTGATGTTTAGCCTGCCAAAAACCGCCGCTGAAATTATCGCCACCCTGCTGTGCGTATTGATTATCGCCGCCTTTATCAAGGCCTATCTGTTCGCCTGATCCTTCCCACGCGCCCTGCCCGCATTAAAATTTCCTTTGCCGCTACTTCTGCATTACAATTGAGAATGAACGTTCACACCCAAAAACAACTACCGGCTAAAGGATCGGGGAATGACCACAGCTCTCGACAGCAAGCAGGCCAAGGTGCAGGCGCGGCGCGACCAAATCGTCGCAGCGGCGAAAATTTGCTTTCGCCGGCACGGCTTCCATGCCGCCAGCATGGCGGAAATCGCGCAGGGTTCCCAGCTCAGCGTTGGGCAGATCTACCGCTATTTCGCCAATAAAGACGCGATCATCGAAGAAATCGTCAACCGCATCATCGCGGCCAAGATGCAGCGTCTGGAAGATCTTGGCGATCATATCAACCTGATCGCCGAAACCCTGGCGGCGCGCACTCTGTTCCAACAGCCGGGTGAAAGCGAAACCGATCACCTGCTGATGCTGGAAGTCACCGCCGAGGCTACGCGCAACCCAACGGTGGCGAAAATGCTCAGCGACGCGGAAACGCGGCTGTTTCAGCACGTCTGCCGCAATCTGCAGCGGCTTTATCCTCATTTCAGCGTGGAAGAAATCGCCGCCCGGGTGGAATTTATCGCCGTAATGAGCGAAGGCACCGGCTACCGCATGCTCACGACCCAAAAGGCCGATGTCCCCCTGCTGAGCGGACTCTACCAACAAGCCATCGTCAATCTTTTCAGGAAACCTTAATCACCATGACCAAACATGCATCCAGGCAGCGTCTGGTGTACGCGGTGGTGCTCGGCCTGCTGGCCGCGCTCGGCCCGCTGTGCACCGACCTCTACCTGCCCGCCCTGCCCGAAATGGCGGGCGACCTCAATACCTCAACCGCCAGCGCGCAGCTCAGCCTGACCGCCGGTCTGTTGGGCCTGGGCGTCGGCCAGCTGATTTTCGGCCCCTACAGCGACAAGCTGGGCCGCATGCGCCCGCTGCTGCTGTCGCTGGCGCTGCTGCTGATCGCCTCTATCTGGTGTGCGCTGGCGCCGACCATCGACCAGTTGCTGATCGCACGCCTGCTGCAGGGGTTGGCCGGTGCCGGCGGTGCGGTGATTTCCCGCGCCATCGCGCGCGATCTCTATGCCGGTCATGAGCTGACTCGCTTTTTCGCCTTGCTGATGCTGGTCAACGGCCTGGCACCGATCGTCGCGCCGGTGCTGGGCGGCGTGATGCTGCAGTTTATGGATTGGCGGGGCATTTTCGGCGTGCTGGCGGCGGTGGCGGTACTGCTGTTCACCCTGGCAAGCCTGAAGCTGAAAGAATCGCTGCCGCCGGAGCGCCGCAGCCAGGGCGGCATTCTGGCGATGCTGCTGTCGCTGGGCGGATTGCTGACCCAGCGCCAGTTTATGGGCCTGTGCCTGACCCAGGGCTTCGTGATGGCCGGCATGTTCGCCTACATCGGCGCTTCCCCCTTCGTGCTGCAGCAGATTTACGGCCTCAGCCCGCAGATGTTCAGCCTGTGTTTCGCCATTAACGGCGTCGGGCTGATTATCTCCGCCCAGTTGGCCAGCCGGCTGAGCGCCCGCTGGGGCGAAACGCGGGTGTTGAAAGGCGGGCTGACGCTGGCCGCAGTCGCCTCTTTGCTGTTGCTGCTGGCCGCCGGCCTGCAGGCGCCGCTGGTGCTGGTGCTGCTGCCGCTGTTCTTCTCCGTTGCGGTGATCGGCATCGTCGGCCCTACCGCCTCGTCGTTGGCGATGCAAAGCCAGGGCGATAAAGCGGGCAGCGCTTCGGCGCTTATCGGAGTGTGCATGTTCGCGCTCGGCGCCTGCAGCGTGCCGTTGACCGGGTTGGGCGGCACCTCCAGCGTTTCGATGGCGCTGACCATCGTCGGCTGCTACGCCATCGCCATCCTGCTGTTCAGCCTGCTGGTGCGCAAGCCGCAGGCATAATGAGCAGGCAATAAAAAACCCGCTCAGGGAGCGGGTTTTAAGAATTTCGGCTACTGTAGCTTAGATGGCGATAACGTTAGCAGCAGATGGCCCTTTGGCACCGTTCGTGATTTCAAATTCTACACGCTGGCCTTCAGCAAGAGTTTTGAAACCATTGCTAGCGATGGCAGAGAAGTGAACGAAAACGTCCTTGCTACCATCTTCCGGAGTAATGAAGCCGAAACCTTTGGATTCATTAAACCACTTAACGCTACCTTTAATCTTAGACATCAAACTTACCTTTAACGTGAATGTAAGACACAAGAAGTGTGTCCATTACAGTACAGCAATTAGGCCGGATTTTGTCCACAACCTGGATCACATAAAGCCGATAAAAAGTGAAAAAATCCGTATAGCGCGGTGTAAATTGATTGCACCGGTTGCTAAGCGGTTCCCCGGCAGCCCAATCCACTGCTGGCGCCGGCGAACGGCGGTCGAACGCCTGTTGCCCCGCGAAAAAACGGCGTTGACAGCCCGATGCAGACGCAATCGCTATGAAATATAACCAGAAGGTCTTTTTGCTTCCGCGCGCCCTGCACTAGGGTTAGTGAATATTTATCACTGTGAGCCAAGCCTATGACCAGCCAACTGGCCGAGAAGATCGTCGCCTACCGCCGTGAACTGCATCAGAACCCTGAGCTTTCCAACCGCGAATTCGCCACCACGGCGCGCATTACCCGCTGGCTGCAGGAGGCCGGCATCCGCATTTTGCCGCTGGCGCTGAAAACCGGCGTGGTTGCCGAAATCGGCAGCGGCAAAGGCCCAATCATCGCGCTGCGCGGCGATATTGACGCGTTGCCAATCGAAGAGATCTCCGGCGTGCCTTTCAGTTCGCAAAACGACGGCGTAATGCATGCCTGCGGGCACGATTTCCACACCTCGGTGATGCTCGGCGCCGCCCTGTTGTTGAAAGGGCGCGAGCCCACCCTGCCCGGCACGGTGCGCATTTTCTTCCAGCCGGCCGAAGAAACCTTCAACGGCGCGCAGCACCTGATCGACGCCGGCGCGCTGGATAACGTGGCGGCGGTGTTCGGCCTGCACAATGCGCCCGAACTGCCCACCGGTACCTTCGCCACCCGCGCCGGGCCGTTTTACGCCAACGTCGACCGCTTCCAGATCCTGATCACCGGCAAAGGCGCGCACGCCGCCAAGCCGGAGCAAGGGGTGGACACCATAGTGACCGCCAGCCAGATCGTCGGCGCGCTGCAAACCCTGCCTAGCCGCAGCTTCAGCTCTCTGGAATCTCTGGTGGTCAGCGTGACGCGCATCGAGGGCGGCAATACCTGGAACGTGCTGCCGCAAACCGTGGAGCTGGAAGGCACGGTGCGCACCCACAGCGATGCGGTGCGGCGGCAGGTGCCGGACAAGATTCGCCAGGTGATCGGCGGCGTCGCCGCTTCGCTGGGCGCTCAGGCCGAGCTGATCTGGCAACCGGGGCCACCGGCGGTTATCAACGATGCGCGCTGGGCGGCATTCAGCAAGACCGTCGCCGCCGAAGCCGGCTATCGGGTAGAAGAAGCGGAGTTGCAGATGGGCGGGGAAGATTTCGCCCTTTACCTGCATCATGTGCCGGGGGTGTTCGTCAGCATTGGATCCGCCAGCGAATTCGGCCTGCATCACCCGCGCTTCAATCCGGACGAGCAGGCTATCTTCCCAGCTTCGCAATATTTTGAATTGCTGGCCGAGCGCACCCTGCAACAATTAGCCAGCGTGCCGGAAAAAGCCACCAGCAACGCCTGAATCCCCGCCATCATTATTTCCCCGGCGCAGTGAAAACTGCGTCGGGATTTATTATTTCTCCCACCCGGATATTTGCCGTTTTCATCATTTGAATATGCTGTTTTGTTGTTTTACATCCCGCCAGCGCTCATCAATAGTGGAGACATCAGACACAGCGCGCCGCTGCGGCGCATTACAGGATGAAGCAATGAGCAACAATGCGAACAACCAAAGGCAATTGCGCCTTGGCGCCATTCTGCATGGCGCATCGGGAAATATGTCTGCCTGGCGACATCCGGACGCCACCGCCGACGCCAGCATTAATCTCGATTTTAATATTGCCTCGGCGAAGAAGGCCGAACAGGGCAAGTTCGATTTCGTATTCGTTGCCGACGGCTTATATATTAACGAAAAATCCATCCCGCATTTTCTTAACCGCTTCGAGCCCCTGACGCTGTTGGCCGCCTTGTCCGCCGCCACCGATAAAATCGGCCTGGTGGGCACCCTTTCCACCTCCTACAGCGATCCTTTTACCGTGGCCCGCCAGTTCGCCAGCCTCGATCATCTGAGCAAGGGGCGCGCCGGCTGGAACGTGGTAACTTCGCCGCTGGAAGGGTCAGCCAAGAACTTCTCGCGCGCGGCGCACCCGGAGCACAGCCTGCGCTATCGCATCGCCGGCGAGTTTCTCGAGGTCACCAAAGGGCTGTGGGATTCCTGGGAGCAGGATGCCTTTGTGCGCAATAAAGCCAGCGGCGAATTCTTCAACGCCGGCAAGCTGCATACGCTGAATCATCAGGGTGAGTTTTTCACGGTGCAAGGGCCGCTGAACATCGGCCGCACCCCGCAGGGGCGCCCGATCCTGTTTCAGGCCGGCGCTTCCGAGGATGGCAAACAGCTGGCGGCCAGACACGCCGACGCGATCTTCACCCACCATGAAAGCCGGGAGCAAGCGCAAGAATTTTATCAGGACGTGAAGCGCCAGCTGGTGGAACAGGGGCGCGAACCGGACGACCTGCGCATCTTCCAGGGAGTGAGCGTGATCGTCGGCGACGACAATGAAGACGTCGAACGCCAGTATTGGGAAACCGCCCGTTTGGTGAGCATCGAGAACGCTCTCAATTATCTCGGACGCTACTTTGAACATTACGATTTCTCCCGCCACCCGCTGGACGAGCCCTTCCCGGACATCGGCGATCTGGGGCAAAACAGCTTCCGCAGCACCACCGACGCCATCAAACGCAACGCACGCGAGCGCCGCCTGACGCTGCGCGAGGTGGCTCTTGAAGCGGCTTCGCCGCGGCCGGTATTCGGCGGCACGCCGGAAGCGGTGGCGGACGGCCTGCAAAGCTGGTTCGACAATCACGCCGCCGACGGCTTCATCATCAGCGGCGGCACGCCGAATTCGTTCGGCCATTTCGTCGATCGGGTGGTGCCTATCCTGCAGCAACGCGGTCTGTTCCGCAGCGATTATCAGGGCGACACGTTGCGCGAACACCTTGGGCTGAAACAGCCGCTGAACCAATTCACCCAATAATAAGAACATATTCAGGGATATCCGCTATGCAGAGAATCTTTACCGCTACGGTATTGCCGGCTGCGCTGAACGATTAGGGGAACATACCGATGGCAAACGACGTTTTTATCCAGACGCTGCCGGACGATCCGCTGATCGCGCCGGTTATCGAGGGGCTGTTCGGCGAGTACCGCCGGCGCTACGGCGACTATTTCGGTGACCAGGAGCAGGAACCGCTGGATCTGTACGCACCGCCGCAAGGGGCCTTTATCGTGCTGCTGCGCGGCGGTGCGCCAATCGCCATGGGCGCCTTCAAACGCTACGATCCGCAAACCGCCGAGCTAAAACGCATCTGGACACGCGGCGATCTGCGCCGCCAGGGGCTGGCGCAGCGGGTGCTGCGGCAGTTGGAGACGCTGGCGCTCGAACAGGGTTACCGCCACCTCTACCTGACCACCGGCTTTCGCCAACCCGAGGCGGTGGGCCTCTATTTGAACAACGGCTATCAGCCGCAGTTCGACCCGAGCATCGACAGCGAGATCTACAGCCGCCCGCCCTACGATGGCCGGCTGCCGTTTCGCAAAAGCCTGATAACAGAGGACGCGCTCTGTTGCGTGTCGGAAAGGAAGATCGCCTAAGGCCCCCGTTATCTGTTTCAGGAGCATTGAGATGTCCAAACAAGAAGTATTGAAAGTCGTTCCCGCACGCTATCCGCTGCGGCTGGTGGGCGCGCTGTTTTCGCTGTTTATTCTGGCGGCGATAATACAATCGGTGGCGGCCAATGAACGTTGGGAATGGCCGGTGTTCGCCGAGTGGTTTTTCGCTCCCGCAGTGCTGGCCGGGCTGGGGCAAACCTTGTTGCTGACGCTGCTCGGCACGCTGTTCAGCATCATCTTCGGCACCCTGCTGGCGCTGGCGCGGCTGTCGCGCTCTTACCTGCTGGCCTCGCTGGCCTGGGGTTATATCTGGCTGTTCCGCTCGCTGCCGCTGATCCTGGTACTGATCATTCTGTACAACTTTTCATACCTGTACGATTCTATTTCGTTGGGTATCCCCTTTACCTCGTTGGTGTTCGCCAGTTACCCGACCATTGATATTCTCGGCCAGTTTTCCGTCGCGGTGCTGGGCCTGACGCTGGTGCAATCGGCCTACACCGCCGAAATCATCCGCGGCGGCATTCTCGGCGTGGATTACGGCCAGCACGAAGCGGCGGCGGCGCTCGGCCTGCCCGGCTATCGCCGCACCTTCCGCATCATTTTGCCGCAGGCGCTGCGTTCGATCATTCCGACCGGCTTCAACGAAATCATCAGCCTGGCCAAGGGCACCTCGATCGTCTACGTATTGGCGCTGCCGGAACTGTTTTACACCATCCAGGTCATCTACAACCGCACCCAGCAAGTGATACCGCTGCTGATGGTCGCTACCGTCTGGTATCTGTTCATCACCACCGCGCTGTCGGTGATCCAATACTACATCGAACGCTACTTTGCCCGGGGCGCGGTGCGCGAACTGCCTCCAACGCCGTGGCAGCGACTGGCCGGCTGGCTAAAACGTTAGGAGACTCTCTATGTCTGAAGCCATTGATTATTATGCATTACGCGAACAGCCGGTGCGCCACATCCAGCCGGTGCCGGCGCGCGGCCTGATTGAAATCAGCAACGTGAGCAAGTATTTCGGCCGCCACAAGGCGCTGGACGACGTCAGCCTGACGCTGCAGCCGGGTACGGTCACGGTGATCCTCGGGCCGTCCGGCTCCGGCAAATCAACCCTGCTGCGGGCGATCAACCACCTGGAGCGCGTTGACGAAGGCTTTATCCGCATCGACGGCGATTACGTCGGCTACCGCCGCAAGGGCGACCGGCTGTATGAGCTGAAGGAGAAGGCCATTCTGCGCCAGCGCATCAACGTCGGCTACGTGTTCCAGAACTTTAACCTGTTCCCCCACCTGACGGTGCTGGAAAACATCATTGAAGCGCCGGTGGTGCATAAAATCCACAGCCGCGAACGGGCGAAAGAGGTGGCCTGCCAATTGCTGGACACCGTCGGGCTGCGCCACAAAGCGGACGCCTACCCGCGCCACTTGTCCGGCGGCCAGCAACAGCGCATCGCCATTGCGCGCGCGCTGGCGCTGAACCCGAAGGTGATCCTGTTCGATGAGCCGACGTCGGCGCTCGATCCCGAGCTGGTCGGCGAAGTGCTGGACGTGATCAAGGGGCTGGCGGATTTGGGCGTCACCCTGGTGGTGGTCACCCACGAGATAGGCTTCGCGCGCGAGGCGGCGGATCGGGTGGTGTTTATGGTCGACGGGCAGATAGTCGAACAGGGCGAGGCGCGGCAGGTGCTGAACCAACCGCAGCACCAGCGCACCATCAACTTTCTCAATAAGGTGTTGTAACCTGCGGGGCACGGCGGCGCCCCGGCAAATCAAACGGCGAAGCGGCGTTTCTCGGCGGCGAAGTCCAGCGGCCGAATGCCCCGCTGATTTTTATCCTGCTCGGTCAACAGCGCCGGGGGGATAAACCAGGCGATCTCAAACAGCAGCCCGTCCGGATCGTGGCCGTAGATGCTCTTGTGCACCCCGTGATCCTCTTCCAGCCCGAGAATGCCCCGCTCAGCCAGCCGATCGCGAATGCGCTCCAGCTCCGCAAGGCTGTCCACCTCCCAGGCCAGGTGGTACAGCCCGGCCGGCGGTTCATGTTCCGCCGGCGGTTCGCCGTTGGCACGGAAGACTCCGGCGCGCTGCTGCCCCAGGTTCTTGCTGAACAGCGCCAGATCGTGGTCGTTATCCGAGTCGGCCGCCTGGGTAAACACCGCGTTGTCCGGGCTGTCGGTCGGTTTCAGCTTAAACCCCAGAGCCTGGTGATAAAACTCTGCGCTGCGCTGCACATCGCTGACGTACAGCACCGCGTGATTAAGGCGTTTGATTCCCATCGATTTTCCCTTTCCGCATTGAATGAAGTCAGGATGAAAAATAGCATGCGGCCGAAAATGCGCTAAATGCCGTTATCGCATTATTAAATGCGGGCGCGCCCAATCTGTTACTGGCGGGTATTCCGCGCTATCATAAGCGCTGTATCAAACGAATTTATGAGAATGACGATGAACGGCAAGATAACGACTTTTTTTGAAGACAAAGGCTTCGGCTTTATTACCGATGAGAACGGGGAAAATCGTTATTTTCACGTGATTAAAGTGCAGAACCCGGAGCTGATTAAGAAAAACGCGGCGGTGACCTTCGAGCCGACCAACAACGCCAAAGGCCCGTCCGCCTACGCGGTCAAGGTGCTGGCGCCGAGCAAGTACATCATCATCGCCAACGAAAGAATCAAGATTTCCAGCATCAAGTCCTTCAATACCTTCACCAAAGAAGTGCCGGTCAAGGCAGAAGTGGACAAAGAGAATACCGTGCTGTCGGTGGGCCTGCTGATGAACCGCATCCGCCCGCAGTCTGAAGAAGCGCCGCAAACCATGCAGACGCTGCGCATGCTGACCATCACCACCTTCCAGAACGCGACCCATACCTTCTCCGAGCACGAAATCGATATGGACGACACCCTCAAGGCGCTGAAGAGCCTGTAAGCGTTTCGGTATAAAAAACAATCAGGGCTATTTGATACCGCCTGTGTTAGCGTGGGTTTTCACCTGACACAGGCCACCGATATGTCCGACACTCCCAGCGTTAATGGCTTTATCAACCGCTCCACCCAAATCGCCTGTCCCAAATGCGCCTACGTTACCTGCCAGAAATGCGCGACGCTACGGCAAAAAGTGATGTTGATCTGCCCCAACTGCGGCGCCGAATTTGAACCCCGGCAGGGCTGAAACGCTAACGGAACATGATGTGCCCGATGCTGTTGCCGCTCACCAGGTTGAACGACTCCACCCGGTTGCGCCCCTGCGTCTTGGCGCGGTAAAGCGCGATATCCGCCATATTCATCAGTTGCTCCAGCGACTTCACCTCATTCATCGCCAGGCTGGCGACGCCGACGCTGATGGTTATTTTCAGCGGCACCTTGCCGCCTGGATGCATATCGGCCTTCTCCACCAGTTGGCGCAGATGTTCACCCAGCGCCACGCCCTGCGCCGCCAACGCGCGCGGCAGCATAATGGCGAACTCCTCGCCGCCCAGGCGGCCAAACAGCTGATCGCGCCGCAGTTCACGCCGCAGGGTATGGGCGAACGACGCCAACACCTGATCGCCGACGGCATGGCCATAGGTGTCGTTGACCAGTTTGAAGTGATCGATGTCGATCAGCAGCAGCGACACCGCTTCCCCGGACCTGTGTTTGTGCTCCAACAGTTCACCGGCCTTGCGCGTCAGCGCGCTGCGCGCCAGCACGCCGGTCAGGAAGTCGTGATTGGCACTGTGTTCCAGGCGCCGCATCAGCTTGCGGTTGACGGCGATCGAACTGGAAAGGATCAGGGGCCCCATCACCAGCATGGCGATCCCCAGCCGGGCGGACATCAGGGTATCGAGGAATGCATTGTGGTTATTCGGCGTTTCGTACAGCATCAGATTAGCCGAAATGCTGCTGATCTCGGTCATGCCGGTCAGCAAGGTCAACAGCGTGACGGTAAACAGCTGGTAGCGCACCGCACACCACAGCAGCGCAGGAATAGGGAAAGCGATCGCGCCGGGGCCGCCGATATACACGCTGAAGACCAACGAAACCACCAGCGCCAGCAAGGGGGCGCCGGCGCTCAACCGCCAGCGGATCGGCATGCGCAGCAGCTGCTTCAGCCGCGGCGCCGCCAGGATCACCGGCAACAACAACAGGTTGGTGGAGAACTGCTCGCTGAACCACGCCAGCCAGGCAATGATCACCGAGTTGTTATACAGGCTTTCATTGCGCAACACCGACAGCGTCGACGCCACCGCCGCGCCCGCCAGGCTGGCGGTGAACATATAGAGGATCGCCTGGGGCTTGCCCATCCGCCGCTGCGACTGCGGCAGCAGCAGCATCACGCCATAGCCGGTGGCGATAAGCGACATATTGCAGGCGTTCAGCCACATGGCTAAAAACAGCCCCTCGCCGTCGCCGGCGCTGAGATCGGCAACCACCATCCCCAAATAGATAGTCAGCCAGCCAAAAGGGGTGGCGTAAGCCGGTTTACGCAACAGCAAACCAAGTAAAATGGCGTTCACCGGCCAGAACAGCGAAAGCGAACCAATCGGCCTGGAAAGGATGCCCAGCAGGGAAAGCAAAAAGGTCAGCATGAAAAGATTGATTAGCTGAACGGTGACCGGTAGACCATGTTTGGCATTTATTCTGGCGTTCATCGCCTCGCCCATCCCTTGATAATAACCAGAATAACAGTATGCATACTCTCTCGCCCGGCGTAATGAGGGATAAACTATTCGGATTTCAACCAAAAAAGCCAGACAAATCAATAATACAACTATGTTAAACTTTATTTAACAGAATATTCCTAGTCCAGCCCCGTCGGCAGATTATGGCGGGCGTGAAAACGGAAAGTGAAAATAATGTTCAGCGCACTCTGACAGCATAGCGCAAACCACACAATGCCAGCAGAAAGAGAGAGGCCACGCAAATGAAAAGGTTATCATTCATTAACCCTTTCTGCTCGCCGTTTAATATTATTTTCCTGTAACTGGCCGCGAAGAGCAATTAGAACCCGTGAAATAAGGCCCCATAAAAAAAGCCCGCACAGTGCGGGCTCGCTTGAAGAGCAGCTAATTGACAGTTACGGCGAGCCATTGCATATCTGCGCCGCTGTTCATTGTATAGCTGAAACCTTAAGCGAGCCTTAGCAACAAAAAACCCGGTCTAGGAACCGGGAATATTCGTACGAAATGCAGTGTTAGCCCAAGCAGGCTAATAACATCGGGCAGTTTACGTGGCAATTGTGCAGAAAAAATGAACGGCGGGACGAGCTGAACGGGAAAATCTCCCCCCACCGCGCTGGTGGAGGGAGGGGGGAATTACGCCAGTTTGGCGGCAAAACCTGCTACGCGCTGGCCATAAAGCTTGGCCGTTTCCAGATCGCCCGACAGCATTTCGTCTACCCCGGCGTCTGCCGGCGTCTGCACCAGCAGGCCAACGGAGCCGCCCAGGTTGTTGACGTCGGTGCGCTGCGCCGCCTTGGTGTTGGCCGGCATCAGGCCCAGGCTGACCCACAGGCCGCCGTGCTGAGATGCCAGCGTCTGCAGCGCGATCAGCGTTACCTGCTTGTCGCCGTTCAGGCTGGCGCTGTTGGTAAAGCCGCCAAACACTTTGTCTTGCCATTTACGGGTAAACCACGCCTTGGAGCTGGCGTCGGCGAATTTCTTGAACTGCCAGGACGGGCCGCCCATATAGGTTGGCGATCCGAAGATGATGGCATTCGCCTCATCCAGTTTCTGCCAGGCTTCATCGCTGATATTACCTTCCTGATCGATGGCGATCAGTTCCGCTTCGGCACCTTCCGCCACAACTTTCGCCAAACGCTCGGTATGGCCATAGCCGGAATGAAAAATAACTACTGTCTTCGCCATAGGGACTCCCAGGTAGCTGGATTAGAGCGCCGACGGCGCTCACCGATAAACAGCTCCAATCTAACTAACCGCCCCCCGGACGCATACCAAATTTAACTGACAAAGTTATTCAAAAAAACCGCATCTGGGGACGCGCAGATAAAAAAAATCCCGCACAAGGCGGGATAAACTTAACAGGGATGGGGTAATACACTACAGGGAATGGATAACACACAACATCATCGGGTAGAGCTACACTACCAATCCCAATGTATAGAACTGTCATCCCTGAGTAAGTTTGCTCCGGCAGATGTAACGCCAAATGGGAAATATGACATTTTATCGCCGCGCCGCCTGGGCAGAAACGTACAGCCCCACGCGGCATCATCACAAAAATGATTGAAAAATAAACTATTAGCCGCATTGGGTGTTAATCTGGGGTTTCATGCATCTACCCGGTAAAAGATATGTCTATCTTCGATGCCTTCAAGATGTTCAGCGCCTCGGGGGTAAAGGTCACCTGCCCGCAGTGCGCTTATGTCTCGACCCAGAGCCGCAGCAAGGTTCGCCAGAATGTCACCCTGATTTGCCCAAAATGCGGCCATTACTTCCTGCCGAGAGAAAAGTAGCCCCTCGCTTACCGAACGGGCTGGGCCACGAACAGCCGTGTCTCGAACCCGCCGCTCTTGAAAGTGCCGGTATTAACCCACCCCGGCGGCAGCCGGCCGAAGTCCTGATTAAAATCGCCGCCGCTGACCAGCCAGATCCGGCGGTAATTGCCCGCCAGAGCATGCAGGTTGTCGACGTAGGTTTGCGCCGCGCGATCGTGGAAGAAGGTGCCAAAACCGTAGGCGTTGGGTTTGCCGGAAATGCCGTTGGGGTTGGCCGGCGTATACAGCAGGGCGCGATAGCCCTTTTTGTTGTAATAGACATAGCTCAGGTAATTGAACATATTGCTGACCACCACGGCGTCGTTGGCCTGATAGTTGCCGTTGATATAATGCACCATCGCCTTGAACTCGTCTTTCTCCGGCGGATAATCATTACGCAGCCCGCTGCCAAACAGCAGCCCCACCAGCAACAGCAATGAAATCTTGCGCGATCTGCTTTCGCTTTCCGTAATGATCATCGCAAAGATCACCGGAATACCTAATGCGGCGAAAAACAAATAGCGATCGACGAACAGCGGCGTCCGCAGTGAAACAATAAACAGCAGCGTCACAGGCACAAATACGCTGCAAAACAACAGCAGCGGATATTTCCTGTCCCCCCCTCGCCTCCGCAGCCACAGGCATGACAGCCCGAGGAAACACGGCGGCAACAGCCAAAAAATTATCCCAGGGTAGCCTCTGCCGTCGTTTCCGCTGAATAAACGCCAATACATGGCGGGCAGATCGCTCCAAGTCACCTGCGGGATCCACCCCACATCCCCACCGGCTTTCAGCTCCGTAATATGCGCCAGCAGATCCAGCAGCACCAGAAGCCAGGGAATATAAGCCACCCCTATAGCCAGGTTGGCCAGCCACCACGCAGGTTGTTTCAGATAGCGAGATGGCTCGTCACGTCGGCAGGCAAGCGCCAGCAGCACGCCCCAATGGGTGATTGAGGCAAAGATGGTGAAGTAATGGGTATAAAAACTCAGCGCCATCAGCAATGCATATATTGCCAGATAGCGCCGATTGGCCGGCGTTTTCAACCACAGCACCAGCGCCATGGTGGCGGCGAGCGTCAACATGCCCATCAGCGCATACATGCGCGCTTCCTGGCTGTAACGCACCGCCATCGGCATTATCGCCATCAGGGCGCCAGCCAGCAGCGCCGCCCGCTCATTGGCCAGCCAGCGCGTCAGCCTGATGGCCAGCGCCACCGTCGCCACGCCAAATACCAGGCTGAGGCTGCGCACTGCCAGGATGCTGTCGCCGAACAGCGCCATCCAGCCATGCAACAGCAAATAATAAAGCGGAGGATGAACGTCGAAAGACGCATGGTACAACAACGCCGCCACGTCATAGCGGCTGGTCAGCACGCTGGAGGCTTCGTCACACCACAAGTATCTGTCGGTCAGGGAAGTAAAGCGGATCGCGGCCGATAACAGCAGGATCAGCAATACATAATGTTTATAGCCGATACCTTTCAACCGGTTGCCCGCAAGAGGCGCATTTGATATCTGTTGCAGAGACATAGCCGCATTCCGCCCGAAGGATCCACACAATGTGGAGATGCGAGGCCATCATTGCCGAGGCCGGGTAAATAGCAGCTAAATCATCGTGAAAAAGTCGCAACGGCCGCCGTCTGCATTACCGCATTGTAATGCCGATGCTCGAGTAGGCCTTTTCACAACCGCTGAGGTAATGCCCCAAAGCGCGGTAGGCCAACACATAGAGCACGGTAGCGGCGCACAGGCAGACAAAGGAAACCTGCAAGAATTTAGCGTTGCGCATGAGAAGCTCCCCAATGGATAGTTGGCTACATATTAACCCGCCGGGATAAACCAACGTTCAACTGCCTTAAAGGAAAAACCCCGGCACCCAGCATGGTTTAACTCTGACCATAAAAAAAGGCGGGGTAAACCCCGCCTGAAAATACGACAACAAGATTAATTATGCGAAAGCCAGCTCGCCGCTTTGCTGCTGAACGCCATTGGTCGTCACGCTAGACGCATAATACATCTGCGCCGCGTCATTATGGCTGACCCCCTGCAGGAACGAGATGGTGTCATGGTTATCGAATGAGCCGTTGCCATTCTGATCGACAATCACATAGCTGCCTGCGCTGGTGCCGACGACGCCGACATGCGACAGAGACTCTTTCTGAATCCCCAGAACCATTTTAAAGAAGTCCACTTTTGCCGAAACGACGCAGGTCAGCGCGCTCCCCAAAATGCCTTTGATAACGTCGTTGGAGCTGTAACCGTAGTCAGCCACTCGGGTGCCGCTATCGCTGTCTGACAACGCCAGGCCAGACTTCACATCCACCAGGGTATCTTCATGAGTATTGAAGTCCTTGATGGTGACGGCCGCATTGGCGGTGCTGCTGACCAACTTGAAGGTATCTGCGCCCGCGCCGCCGGTAACGGTTGTGTTGCCCACCACGCTGAAGGTATCGGCCTGATTGGTGCCGATAATTTTCAATTCGTCGTTTTTAAAACCGAACAGGCCCGCCAACGGTTTGGTAATGCTGTTGAATGGCAGCAGATCCAGCAGGTTGAGCACGCAACCTTCACCGGTGCCGCCAACGCTGGAGGTGATGTCGACGCCATGCGTGTTGGCGGAAGCATCGATCGTTCTCACGTTGGAATAACCGGCACCCAATTGCAATTCAAGCTGATGGTCGCCGGCAATGTTTACCTTGGTGACCTGGCTATTGCTGCCCGCCAGCTTCAGGATGTTGCTGAAGTCGCCGACGCCGCCGGAATTGACGTTCACCGTGGACAATGCTGTGCCCGGCGTCCAACAGCCATTGCTGCTGCTGCTGGCCAACTTAATGGTGCCGGCATTGACGTCGGCATCGCTGACGGCAGTGAAGTTGATGTCGAATTTGTTGGTAGCGTCTTGCAAGAAAGTGAAATCAACGCTGCTGTTGGCGGTGGCGTCGCCGGTCACCTCCAGCTGCGCCACGCTGCCGCCGGAGACGTTGATCACGTGTACGTTGTCGGCGAAGCCGGACAGCACAAAGCCCTGTTTGCCCAAGGTAGAGGACGGGCTGACGTTGTATAGGCAGTCAACATTGCCGATCTCGTTGGCGGTGGCTTTGCCGTTGATCACGCCGTAGTCGAACTGGTGGCCGCTGTTCACGCTGACCGCTTTACCGTTCAGAGTCGCGCTGGTGCCGCCGATATAACCGCCCAGATCGATCTTCTCAAAGCTGGTGAACTGACCGGCGTTGGTGCTGATGGTGCTTTTGGTGGTCGTCCAGCACAGGAAACTGCTGGAGGTCGTCGTCAGTTGCTTGGTGATGAAGTTGGCGGAAATGGTGTCCACCCCTTCTCCGCCGTTAGCGCGCACGTTGCTGCTCACCACGTTGTAGCCATTGGTGGCGTTGCCGCCCCACTTCAGGCTGTCGTTGCCGGCGCCAAGGTTGAACTTTGCAATGCCCGCGGCGATGTTGGCGGCGGAGGTCACCTGCACGTCATCGTTGCCGGAGCTGGCGTTCAGGGTAACGTTGCCGTTGTTGACGGTAATGTCCACGCCCGGATTCACGCCGTTGTCCGACAGGTTGACCGTCGCGGCCTTGTTGCCGTTAATGGTCAGGTTGGCCAGGTGATCGGCGAACTTCAGGTTTACCGTGGTGGCCGCATCCGCATTCAGCACCGCGTTGACCAGCACCGCAGTTTCCGCGTTGGTCAGCACGTGGCTCGCGCCGGTGTTTACCGTACCGGTGGCGTTGCCGCCCGCCGCCGACGCCGACAGCGTAGCGGCGGTTTTATAAGTCAGACTGGTGCCGATATCGTATTCGAACGCATGCTGCTGGGTCACGGTCACGGCATCCGTCGCGGTGGAGCTGCGCAGATCGTTGATGATCGCGGTGGTGATCAGCGCTTTGTCGGCACCCAGTTTCGCGTATTGCGCCAACTGCGTCGCCGTCGCCGGCACGCCGTGCACGGCGGTGTACACATGCTGGATATAGTCGTTGCCGCTCAGCTGCGCGCCTTTTTGCTGGAATTCAACGGAAGTGATGAGCTTTGCCGTCAATGACAGTTGCGTGTTGCCGTTTTTCCCCAGATAGCTGCTCCAGTCGTCCAGGCCCTGCGCGTCCACGTTGCGTTCAGGGATAGACAGGAAGATGGAAGCAACCTGCTCTTGCGCGGCCAGATCGGCAATCACGCCAGGCGCATGCGGAGTGGTGTCATGCAGGAACTGCTGCTGCGCGTTCTTGTCGCCCGCGCCTACGGTGCCGCGCAATTCATTGATAATATTTACCATGAGCTGGCCACGGTCGCCGCCGTTAGCCAGGAAAGACGTGTAGCTGTTCAGTTCGGCGCTGGTTGCCGCGCGGCCATAGCCTTCGCTGAATACCAGTTTGACGAATGCGTCGTTCGTCAGTGATTTCAGTTCAGGACGGCCATTGACGAACTGGCTTGCCGCCTGCGCAAAACTGGTGGTGCCTGCGTTGATTTGCGCCCCCACGCTGTAGACGGTTCCCATCACCGGATCGACGCCCGCCAGGTAATACAGCGCCATAACGTCTGAAGTACCGGCGGCGCCGTTGGCAAGTTCATAGGACGGGTACAAAACAAGGTTCAGCTGCTCATCGTAGCTGGCCTGTGACGCCAGCATATCGGCGTCAAAACCGCTGTAGTTCAGCAGCGTATTGACCAGGGTGGCCACGGACGTTTCCAAATTGGCATTCGCCAGTAAACCGGACAGATAACCTTCCGGCGCAGCTTTGCCGTAGGTCGCGCTGTAAATGCTGCTGAGGATATCTAAATCGCTTTTACCGGCGTAAAGCTGCACGCCGGCGGCGCTGTTCAGCAGTGAACCGACGTAGTCTTCCGCAGAGAGCTGGCCAGTTTCAATGCTATGGCCAATCGCGTCAAAGGTGCTCGGGGAAGCGTTCTCGCCAAGGACGGAATATAACAACGCTGCCGCTTCTTTTTGGAAATTTAAAGATGCCATAGATTATCTATCCTTTTAAATGGATGGCAAAACATCGATCACCTCATTTTTATGGGGTGATTTTGCATATATGTTTTTACCTTGCGCGCTCAGATTGCGTCACAAGTGGGATGGAAATAGGAATATTACTGAGATAAGTGTTTTATTAGGATGAGTGCCAGCTCTCCCCGGTGCTTTAATTAATAAAGTCGCTAAAAAACCAAGCGTGCATTTTGAAGAACTTCAAGCTCAGACCCTGTTAACGGCCCGAACACGGCGCACTATATATAGAAACAGCATCATTTATCAAACCGACCCAAAAAACAGCACCAGAGGCTTTCCAATTAACAAAAAACAGATAAAAATAACAAAAAACATATATAAAAAAGATTAAAAAACCACAAAAATAAATAAAATATTTATTTTATTCCAAAATAAGGCAGATAAGAAAACATCATAAGAATAAGCCAAGAATTGCATGATTTTTATAATTCCTATTAGGTGCGCTCTTTTTCTTGAACGCCGTACGTCACGTATAAAACATCAATATTATCGATTTTAATTGGCAATGTTCTTACTGATGGGTTTTATTATTCTTATTAAGCATGAGAGGGTGGTTATGAAGTGAAATAGCGGAGCAAGTGCTTTAATTTAAGATTAATCTCAAGCCAATGTTCGCTCTATCGAATATTGGGAGCAGTTTTTTTAAACCCGGCATCTCAATAGACCCACATTCCCTTTCGAGAGCATAGAAATGGCATAGAGATATGCGCCGCTCGGCACCGAACCGCGTCATGGCGCATGCAGGGCAGATAGCAGCGATTGTTGAGGGTTTGCTCCCAATTCTGCCCATATGGAAAGCGCCTACAGGAGTTGATAAAAATACACAATTAATTGTTTTATATTGATATTTAAATGTTCAATTTTAACTAATACCCCCAATTATACCCCCAAATGTTTTTGCGCCCGCCTAGGTTGCTCACTTTTCGCCCTGCGGTTGCTGCTGGTTGAAACCAGAATCCCCGCGAACGAGTATGAACGGGGATCCGGCCAGAGGACATTTTTGTCCTTTGGTACATACGGGATAATCTCGCATCATTGTTGGACATCGGTCTTGCTTCCCCGCCAAATGCTGATGTAAGTACACCCGTTTTAGTTCCACGCACTTTTTGAGATTTCCGGGGTTTCAGCCATCAGCCGGTATTCTTCCGGCGTCAGGTTATTCAGGGATTCATGAGGGCGCTCGCTGTTATATTCTGCCAGCCAGCGCTCTGTAATTTCCCGTGCTTCATTCAGCGTTCTGAACAGATAAAAATCCAGTATTTCTGTCCTGTACGTCCGGTTGAACCGTTCGATAAAGGCATTCTGCGTGGGCTTGCCGGGCCTAATAAATTCCAGCATCACACCATGTTCTTCTGCCCATTGTGCCAGCGTCAGCGAGATCAGCTCCGGACCGTTATCCATCCGCATTTTCAGCGGATATCCGCGGTTTGCCACGATCCTGTCCAGCACTCTCACGACCCGCTGCGCGGGGATATTCAGGTCAATTTCGATCGCCAGTGCTTCGCGGTTAAAATCATCCACCACGCTGAAGGTCCGGAAGCGCCTGCCGCACACCAGCGCATCGTGCATAAAATCGATGGACCAGCTCTGGTTCATCGCCTCTGGCGTCGCCAGCGGAGCCGGATAACGCACAGGCAGGCGCTGTTTTCCCTTGCGGCGAAAATTCAGTTTCAGCAGGCAGTAAATACGGTGAACTCTTTTATGGTTCCAGGTATTGCCCTGCCTGCGCAGCACCTGAAAAAGCTTTTTAAATCCGTATCGCGGATAGCGTTCAGCCGCCACGGTCAGCGCCATAATCACCGGCTCATCACGTCGCGTATCCGGTTGATAACGAAATACCGCCCTGCTCAGCGACAATGTCCTGCATGCCTGACGTAAGCTCATGGCAAACTGCGCGGTCAGATAGCTGACCAGCTCACGCTTTATCGCTGGTTTTAAAGCTTTTTTTCAATAACGTTTTTCAGGGCGCGGCACTCGAGACTCAGGTCCGCAAACATCTGTTTCAGCCGGCGGTTTTCATCCTCAAGGTCCTTCATCTTTTTGATATCAGAGGCTTCCATGCCGCCGAACTTCGCTTTCCAGTTGTAGTACGAGGCCTCAGAGATCCCGGCTTCGCGGCAGACATCCTTAACGGTGCGTCCGGCTTCGACGGACTTCAGAACGGCGATGATCTGGTGTTCGGTGAATCGTGCTTTGCGCATGACGATCTCCTCCGGGGACATAGTCAGTATGCCGGAAGATCTCTGAAAGTGAATGGTCCGGTTTACCGGGATGCTTACAGCGGCAAGAAGTGGCGCGAGGATCGCCCACTAACCCTGCGTAGCGCTGAATCAGTATGTCGTTATCTTGACGATATCAGCTAACACCCACCGCGCCCTACGGGGCGCACCGGGGCAATCATGAGTTTAAACGGATGGAAGGCGCTGGTTTACAGCGTCATGGCTGGACTGTGCCTGTGGGCTGTAACCCTAGCGGGCTGCGTATACATCGCCGGTTAACTGTATTAGCTCAGATTTGAGCTGGCATTGTTTCGACACAGAGTTTGACCTAATCGGACAGGAAACGCTGTGCCGTAAGTCGGCATACTTCAATGAACGTGTTTTTTTAAACGTATCTCCTGAATAAAAAGAACAATAGAAACAAGCATGACAATTACAGAAAAAACAATATTCGCAATATCATAATTAAAAACAGTAGAGTAATTATCATTATTATATAGGTGATTATGTCTGTAGGAATATGTTGTGTAAATAGTTGTACATATCTCCACAAGAGAGCCAGATATTAAAACAAACCAAAGAAAAAGGCAGTTTACTCTGACTTTTTTCCGTTTACGTCTTCTGATGAAGATGAGCATTCCAATAAAAGCAGGAATCATAAAGGCAACTAAGTCTTTAAATGTAAATATCAACAAACCTTCCATTAATAAAATCCTTGTATTTACTTTCATCCAACTCTGACTGTCAGATTTTATTGTATTCTACTTACGAAAACTTTCTGATCAAGTCTGGGCTAATACAGGTTAACGCCGACGTCTCACCTATCTGGTGGCGTATCGTTCCGGTTCCAATTTAAACCTACACAGTATAAATCCCCGGTTCGATACGCCACCAGGTGCGTGAGAAATCACAATCCTGCTCAGTACCACTTCCCTTGTCACATCCTTTGCCCCGCTCGCCGGGGCTCTTTTTTCACATCAGTAAAGGCGCTGCCCTGCTCCAGAGTGCTGGAACCGTAGGGAAACCGAGCGCGTGTATCAACTAAGGCAGCGCCTTTACCCTATCCCGCCCAATCATCATGAAGTATTTCGCGCAGGTTGAACTGCACGGCATTTATTTGCCGCGTTTCAACTACACGATTGGCATGCTGAATGGGCGTTTTACAGAGAGATAGCCATGGCAGAAATAAACATAGATGACGTGCCTTTCACCTTGCCAGAAGCCGCTGCTTTCTTGAAAAAGTCTCAGCGAACAGTAAGGGGCTTGATCAAGTCAGGGTTACTAACGGCTCGAAAAAGCGGGCCAAACGGCAAGGGACATTATGAAATTCTCAAGTCAGATTGCCTTGCCTATTACGGTAGGTCAGCACAAAATCAGGCCGTGAATGCAGACGGCCATCAACAGAAAGGTAACAGCAGATGGCCCTTAAACAACGTTACGGCAATTGGTACTGCGACTATGTCGAACCGGGCAGTGGCAAAAGAGTTAGGCGCTGCCTTAACACGACAGACAGGAAGCAAGCGCAAGAACTCTACGATCAGTTAAGAGCCGAGGCATGGCGGGTTAACAAATTGGGGGAGATTGCAGAGCACACCTTCGATGAAGCCTGCTTGCGTTGGTTAACTGAGAAGGAGGAAAAGAGATCGCTGGACGATGACCGCACGAAGATAGAGTTTTTCCTGCAGCATTTCTCCGGGAAAAATCTCTCGTCGATCACGGAAGACAGGATTATGGCGGCAGTTGCAAAGATGCCTAACAGGAAGCATAGGCAACGATGGGAACTGAAAAAGGCAGCAGCAGAAAGGAAGGGTAAACCAGTGCCAGCATACGAACCTAAGCCGGTATCTGCCGCCACTCGCAGCCAGCACCTTTCATTCATGAGGGGGGTTGATGAAGATTGCGGCCGATGAATGGAAGTGGCTTCGCAAAACACCGGTGATAAAGGTAAGGAAACCTGCAAGCAAGCGCGTCAGGTGGCTGACAAAGGAAAAGGCGGCCACCTTGATCAATTGCATGCCTGAACAGTTTAGGCAAGTTGTCGTTTTCGCTCTGGCAATTGGATTGCGCCGTTCAAATATCATCGATCTCGAATGGTCACAGGTTGATATGCAAAGGAAGGTGGCATGGATTCACCCAGAGAATGCCAAGGCTGGAAAAGCTATTGGCGTTGCACTGAACGATACAGCATGCCGTACATTGCGTGATCAGATAGGCAAGCACTCACGGTACGTCTTTGTGCATACGACAGCACGGAAACGACCAGGTGGAGGAGTGACGCCGGCAGTAAGAAAAATGCGGGTTGATGATAACTCAGCTTGGAACACTGGGAAACGGAGAGCGGGAATAACTGATTTCCGCTTTCACGATCTGCGGCATACGTGGGCAAGCTGGTTGGTTCAGGCAGGTGTGCCGCTTTCGGCACTGCAAGAAATGGGCGGTTGGGAGAGCATAGAGATGGTTCAGCGCTATGCTCACCTGTCCCCTACCCATCTAACCGAGCATGCGAGAAAAATTGACAAAGTCTTGGCGGGCAATGTCACTAATCTGGCACTTTTGGAAAATCTTGCAGTGGGAGAATGAGCGTAACCCATTGAAACTTAATGGTACGCCCTACAGGGCTCGAACCTGTGACCTACGGCTTAGAAGGCCGTTGCTCTATCCAACTGAGCTAAGGGCGCATGGGGATGCGGCAACCTGTGGTTGCGGGTTGGGATTATACGGTCAGAGATCATTGAGTCAATGCCTTTTCATGACGTTACGGCGGTAGCCGCGCTTTATGGCGTTTTTTCAGCCATTGCCTGCAGCCTCCGGTACCATGCGCTCAGGCGCAGCCGCCACGAAGGCCGGGCTTCACGCCTGCCGAGCTGGTGCAGCGCAATCAGCTGCGCCACCTCTGCCGGATGCAGCGAAGAGTCGAACACCGTTTCCCCCACGTGCTTCGGCGGTTCCGGCAGGCTGTTCGCCTGGTGATGCAAAGGGTAAAGCCGGATGATGACCATCATGATTTGTCCTCCCCCACTCCCCTGACGTTCATGATCTCAGCTTACCCAGGCGCAGATAAAAAAGGCGTAGAGGATCATTCTGTTGGTATAAAAAAAGCGTAAATCGGCAGGGACAAACGGCAACCGGGTGATTCTGCGCCTGACAGCGCGCTCAGCTTCTGACAAAATAGCGCCATCCCCGCTTTTCTTAATTGATGGATTTCCTCACCGATGGCAGCAAAGATTATTGATGGTAAAACGATTGCGCAGCAGGTTAGAAACGAAGTGGCTGAGCAAGTTAAACAACGTCTGGCGGCAGGTAAACGCGCCCCGGGCCTGGCGGTGGTGCTGGTCGGTGAAAACCCGGCCTCGCAGATTTATGTCGCCAGCAAACGCCGCGCCTGCGATGAAGTGGGCTTTCTCTCCCGCTCCTACGATCTGCCCGTCACCACCAGTGAAGCCGAACTGCTGGCGCTGATCGACCAGCTGAACGCCGACGCGGAAATCGACGGCATTCTGGTGCAGCTGCCGCTGCCGGCCGGCATCGATAACGTCAAGGTGCTGGAACGCATTCATCCCGACAAAGACGTCGACGGTTTCCACCCGTACAACGTCGGCCGCCTGTGCCAGCGCGCGCCCAAGCTGCGCCCGTGCACCCCGCGCGGCATCGTCACCCTGCTGGAGCGCTATAACATCGATACCTACGGCCTGAACGCCGTAGTGGTCGGCGCGTCCAACATCGTCGGCCGCCCGATGAGCATGGAGCTGCTGCTGGCCGGCTGCACCACCACCGTCACCCACCGCTTTACCAAGAACCTGCGTCATCACGTTGAAAACGCCGATCTGCTGGTAGTGGCGGTCGGTAAGCCGGGCTTTATTCCGGGCGACTGGATCAAGCCGGGCGCCATCGTGGTGGACGTCGGCATCAACCGGCTGGAAAGCGGCAAAGTGGTCGGCGACGTGGATTTCGACGCCGCCAGCCAACGCGCCGCCTACATTACCCCGGTGCCGGGTGGCGTTGGCCCGATGACCGTTGCTACACTGATCCAAAATACCTTGCAGGCCTGCGAGGAATATCACGACGTTCAACCTAAATAAGTAAGGCAGTATGGAAATTTTCAATCTGGATAATCACCCCCATGTCGAACTCTGCGATCTGCTGAAGTTCCAGGGCTGGTGTGAAAGCGGCGGCGCCGCGAAAGAAGCGATCGCCGAAGGGCGGGTCTTGGTGGACGGCAAAGTCGAAACCCGCAAGCGCTGCAAAATCGTCGCCGATCAGGTGGTGGCGTTTAACGGCGGAAAAGTGACGGTCAAACCCTAACCCCGCCCCATAGAAAAAGGCGCTGAGTTCAGCGCCTTTTTTGTTAGCTTCCCGCCGCCTTACTTACGGCGCCAGGTGGTGCCCTGCGGGCCATCTTCCAGCACGATGTTCATCTCATTCAGGCGATCGCGCGCGGCATCCGCCAGCGCCCAGTCTTTGGCTTTGCGCGCATCGTTGCGCTGCTTGATCAGCGCTTCAATTTCCGCCACTTCGCCGTCGTCAACCTTGGCGCCGCTCTGCAGGAACTGTTCAGGCTCCTGCTGCAACAGGCCGAGCACCTTCGCCAGCTTGCGCAGTTGCGCCGCCATGCCGTTGGCCGCCGCCATGTCTTCGCCCTTCAGGCGGTTGACTTCGCGCGCCAGATCGAACAGCGCCGAATAGGCTTCAGGGGTGTTGAAGTCGTCGTCCATCGCCTCGCGGAAACGGGCTTCGAAGGCTTCGCCGCCGGCCGGCCGGGCGCTGGCGTCGGCGCCGCGCAGCGCGGTGTACAAACGCTCCAGCGCGGTGCGCGCCTGCTTCAGGTTCTCTTCGCTGTAGTTCAGCTGGCTGCGATAGTGGCCGGACATCAGGAAGTAACGCACCGTCTCGGCGTCGTAATGGCTGAGTACGTCGCGGATGGTGAAGAAGTTATCCAGCGATTTGGACATCTTCTCTTTGTCGATCATCACCATGCCGGAGTGCATCCAGTAGTTGACGTACGGGCCGTCGTGCGCGCAGCTGGACTGGGCTATCTCGTTCTCGTGGTGCGGGAACATCAGATCGGAACCGCCGCCGTGGATGTCAAAATGGGTGCCAAGCTGCTTGCAGTTCATGGCGGAACACTCGATATGCCAGCCCGGGCGGCCTGCGCCCCACGGCGACTGCCAGCTCGGTTCGCCCGGCTTGGACATCTTCCACAAAACGAAGTCCATCGGGTTGCGCTTCACGTCGTCGATTTCAACGCGCGCGCCGGCCTGCAGCTGGTCCAGATCCTGGCGCGACAGCAGGCCGTACTGCGGGTCGCTGTCGATCGAGAACATCACGTCGCCGTTGCTGGCCACGTAGGCGTGATCGCGATCGATCAGGCGCTGGGTGATCTCGATGATCTCGGCGATATGCTGGGTGGCGCGCGGCTCTTGGTCCGGGCGCTCAATCAGCAGCGAATCGAAGTCGGCGTGCATTTCCGCCAGCATGCGCTCGGTCAGTTGATCGCAGGTTTCGCCGTTTTCCGCCGCGCGGCGAATGATTTTGTCGTCCACGTCGGTCACGTTGCGCACATAGTCCAGCGAATAGCCGAGATAGCGCAGGTAGCGCGCCACCACGTCGAAAGCGACAAAGGTACGCCCGTGGCCGATATGACACAGGTCATAGATGGTTACCCCGCACACGTACATGCCGACTTTACCGGCATGAATGGGTTTGAATTCCTCTTTTTGACGACTCAGGGTATTAAAAATCTTTAGCATCGGGACATTCCGTGGTGTGCGTGATAACAAAAATGTAATTAGGCTGTTCACCCAGTAGCGTATTGAAACCCGAAGGCCGATCTAATGCAAGGTTAAGGCCATGCTTTGCCGGGCTGGGCCATTGAAAACGGTGAAAAATTCGCGATCGGTGAATCTGTTATATTATAACAAAAAAATTTGCCGCACACAGCGCCAGGTTTAGCCCCTGCTGACTCAGTCTGGGAGATATGTTATAAGGTCGGTCTGAATGTTCACCCGCTCTACGTGACGTCTCACTTTATCTTGTTAGGACTAAAACTATGGTTACTTTCCACACTAATCACGGCGACATCGTTATCAAAACCTTTGCTGACAAAGCGCCGGTTACCGTTGAAAACTTCCTGAACTACTGCCGCGCAGGCTTCTACGACAACACCATCTTCCACCGTGTTATCAATGGCTTCATGATCCAGGGCGGCGGTTTTGAGCCTGGCATGAATCAGAAAGCCACCAACGCGACCATCAAAAACGAAGCCAACAACGGCCTGAAAAACACCATCGGCACCCTGGCAATGGCGCGCACCAACGATCCGCACTCCGCGACCGCACAGTTCTTCATCAACGTGGCAGACAACGACTTCCTGAACTTCCGCGGCGAAAACGCGCAGGGTTGGGGCTACTGCGTATTTGCCGAAGTGGTTGAAGGCATGGACGTAGTCAACAAGATCAAAGGCGTGAAAACTGGCCGCAGCGGCATGCACCAGGACGTTCCGGTAGAAGACGTTGTGATCAACAGCGTTACCGTCAGCGAGTAATCGCGGCTGCATGAGTACGCTGTTCATCGCAGACTTGCACTTGTGCGCACAGGAACCGGCAATCACTGCCGGTTTTCTGCGTTTTTTACGGCGCGAAGCGGTCCACGCCGATGCGCTGTACATTCTCGGCGATCTGTTTGAAGCCTGGATCGGCGATGACGATCCCGAGCCGCTGCACGCTGAAGTCGCCGCGGCGCTGAAGGCGCTGCAACAGGCAGGCGTACCCTGCTACTTCATTCACGGCAACCGCGATTTTTTGTTAGGCAAGCGCTTCGCCCGCGCCAGCGGCATGCAGCTGCTGCCGGAAGAAAAAGTGCTTGAGCTGTACGGCCGCCGGGTGCTGATCCTGCACGGCGATACCCTCTGCACCGACGATCAGGCTTACCAGAAGTTCCGCCGCAAGGTGCACAATCCGCTGATCCAAAAGCTGTTTCTGGCCCTACCGCTGCGCTGGCGGCTGAAGATCGCCGCCAAAATGCGCGCCCGCAGCCAGCAAACCAACCAGTACAAGCCGCAAGCCATTATGGACGTCAACCCGCAGGCGGTTGAGCGCGCGATGCAGCGCCACGGCGTGCACTGGATGATCCACGGCCACACCCATCGCCCGGCGGTGCACCGGCTGAGCCTCAACGACGGCGAGGCCCAGCGCGCGGTGTTGGGCGCCTGGCACGTTGAAGGTTCGATGATCAAAGTCAGCGCCGACGCCGTCGAGCTGATCCAGTTCCCGTTCTGACCCGCCACGTAAAAAATTCGCGATTTCGACGGCGAAAACCGGCGACGCAACCGTTTTCCTCGCCGCGCGCTCATGGTATGCTCTACGCCCTCATTCGGCCCCTGCGGCCGACGCTTGCATAATCACAGGAGCCTTACACCCATGGGAGCCAACGCCGCTTCAGCCACCCACGCTGAGGTTAAAATCGCAATTGTAATGGGATCGAAAAGTGACTGGGCCACCATGGCGTTCGCGGCCGAAGTCCTGACCATGCTCGATGTCCCGTTTCATGTCGAAGTCGTTTCCGCTCATCGCACGCCAGACAAGCTGTTCAGCTTCGCCGAACAGGCCGGCGCCAACGGTTTTGACGTGATCATCGCCGGGGCGGGCGGCGCTGCGCACCTGCCGGGCATGCTGGCGGCGAAAACCCTGGTTCCGGTGCTGGGTGTGCCGGTGCAAAGCGCCGCGTTGAGCGGCGTCGACAGCCTGTATTCCATCGTGCAGATGCCGCGCGGCATCCCGGTCGGCACCCTGGCGATCGGCAAAGCCGGCGCGGCCAACGCCGGCCTGCTGGCGGCGCAGATCCTGGCGTTGCACGACGCCGCGCTGGCGCAGCGGCTGGCGGACTGGCGCCGCGCGCAGACCGAAGAAGTGCTGAATAACCCGGATCCGCGGGAGGAAGCATGAAGCCGGTTTGCGTACTGGGTAACGGCCAGCTGGGGCGCATGCTGCGCCAGGCCGGCGAACCATTGGGCATCGCCGTCTACCCGGTCGGCCTCGACGCCGAGCCGGAAGCCGTGCCCTACCAAAACAGCGTTATCACCGCCGAAATCGAACGCTGGCCAGAAACCGCGCTAACCCGCGAACTGGCGATCCACAGCAGCTTCGTTAACCGCGACATCTTCCCGCGCCTGGCCGATCGCCTGACGCAAAAACAGTTGCTCGATCAGCTCGGCCTGGCTACCGCCCCCTGGCAGCTGCTGGCCGGCGCCGCCGAATGGCCGCAGGTGTTCGCCACCCTCGGTGAACTGGCGATCGTCAAACGCCGCGTCGGCGGTTACGACGGCCGCGGCCAATGGCGCCTGCGCCCGGGCCAGGAAGCCGAGCTGCCGGCCGACGCCTACGGTGAGTGCATCGTCGAGCAGGGCATCAACTTCTCCGGTGAAGTGTCGCTGGTTGGCGCGCGCGGGCATGACGGCCACTCGGTGTTTTATCCGCTGACCCACAACCTGCATGAAGACGGCATCCTGCGCGCCAGTGTGGCGTTGCCGCAGCCCAATGCGGCGCTGCAGCAGCAGGCCGAACAGATGTTGGCGGCGATCCTGAACGAGCTGAACTACGTCGGCGTGATGGCGATGGAGTGCTTTATTGTCGGCGATCGTCTGCTGATTAACGAGCTGGCCCCACGGGTGCACAACAGCGGCCACTGGACGCAAAATGGCGCCTCCATCAGCCAGTTTGAGCTGCATCTGCGCGCCATTCTCGCGCTGCCGCTGCCGAAGCCGGTGGTGAGCACCCCGTCGGTGATGGTCAACCTGATCGGCACGGCGGTGAATCAGCAGTGGCTGGCGCTGCCGCTGGTGCACCTGCACTGGTACGAGAAAGAGGTGCGTGCGGGCCGCAAGGTTGGCCACCTGAACCTCAACGATCCGAGCGCGGCCGCCCTGCAACAGGCGCTGCGGGAACTGGCGCCGCTGCTGCCGGGTGAATACCAAAGCGGCCTGGCCTGGGCGCAGCAGAAGCTGGTTTAAGCCTACCGCCGATAACACAAAAAGGGTGCAGTTCACTTTTGAACTGCACCCTTTTTTGTTGCCGTCAGCCGTCGTAGCTGCGGAACAACGCTTGCCCACGCAGCAGGCGCACGCCGAGCCAGCCGCCGCACAGCGACAGCAACAGCGCGCTGAACAGCGGCAACGCCCACCACAGCACCGGCGTCGGCGCCCAGGGGAAGTCGAACACCCGGCTTTGCAGCAGCCACAGCGCCGCTTCCGCGCCGACCGCCGCCGCAACGCCCGCCACCAGCCCCAGCAAAGCGAACTCGCACCACAGCGTGCTGCGCAGCAGCCGCTTGCCGGCGCCCAACGTGCGGTACACCACCAGCTCCTGCCGCCGCTGCCGCATGCCGACCTGCACCTGCGCCATCAGCAACAGACCGCCGCACAGCACCACCAGCACCACCATCACCTCCAGCGCGCGGCTAACCTGCTGCAGCACGCCGCCGACCTGTTTCAGGATCGAGCCGATATCCAGCAGGCTGAGCGTCGGGAACTGGCGATTCAGCTGGGTCAGCATCTGGCCGTCGCCGTCGTAACGGAAGCTGGTCAGCCAGGTTTGCGGCTGGCCGTCCAGCGCGCCCGGCGGGAAGATAAAGTAGAAGTTCGGCTTCAGGCTTTCCCAGTCCACCTGCCTCAGGCTGGTGACTTTAGCGCTGAAGGATTGGGTATCGCCGCTGAAGGTCAGGGTGTCGCCCAGCGAGATCTTCAGGCGCCCGGCGATGCCTTGGTCCATCGACACCTCGCCGGCCTTCGGCGGCCAGCTGCCCGCCACCAGCGGGTTATGATCCGGCAGCTGCGCCAGCCAGGTCAGGTTCAGCTCGCGGTTGACCGCCTCGCCGCCCGGATCGTCCTCATGCACCCGCTCGGTGGCCACCTGCTGGTTGATCTCGGTCAGGCGCACCCGCACGATCGGGTAATAGGTCTCCGGCTTGATTCGATGCTGCTGCAGGAAGCTCTGCACCTGCGGCACCTGGGCCTCGGTCATATTCAGCAGGAAATAGTTCGGGCTGTCCGGCGGCAGCTGCTGTTGCCAGCGCTCCAGCAGGTCACCGCGCAGCACCAGCAACAGCGCCAGCAGCATGAACGACAGAGAGAACGCCGCCAGCTGGCTGACGGTGACCCACGGCTGGTGCAGCAGGCGGTTGACCGCCAGCCGCAGCGCCAGGCTCTTCAGCCTGATGCGGCGCAGCAGCAGCAGGCTGCCCCAGCCAATGCCGCCCAGCAGCAGCGCCAGCACCAGGATGCCGGCCAGAATGGCCCACAGCAGCGTACTGGCCCCCATCAGCGCGGTCAGCAGCGCCACCACAATCACCGCCGTCGCCGGCAGGAAATAACGCAGCGGCCAGACGTTGGCCACCACGTCGCGGCGCAATACCCGCAGCGGCTGAGTAGCCAGCAGTTGCCGATACGGCCGCAGACCGACCAGCAGCGAAATCATCACCAGCGCGCCCAGCGCCCACAGCCATGGCCAGGCGCCGGCCGCGGGCAGCGCCGCCGGCAGCACCGGCGCCAGCAGGCGGATCAGCAGCGCCTCGAACGCCAGCCCGATCGCCCCGCCGCACACCGCCGCCAACAGCATCACCGCCAGCCACTGGCCGACGATCAGCCTGCGTAGCGCCCCGCGCCCTGCCCCCAGCGTTTTCAGCACCGCGATCAGATCATAGCGGCTGCGACAGTAGTGGCTCATCGCCACCGCCACGGCGGCGATCGACAGCAGCAGCGTCAATAATGCCGACAACAGCAAGAACTGCTGGGAACGCTGCAGCGATTTGCCCAGCGCGCTGCCGGACTCTTGCAGGCCAAACCAGCGTTGATCCGGCGTCAGCTGCGGCGTCAGGCGCTCTTCGTAGCGTTCGATATCCTGCGGCGCACCGGCGAACATGTAGCGATAGGTCAAATGGCTGCCCGGCTGCACCGCGCCGGTTTTATCGACGTCCGCCAGGTTGATCATGATGCGCGGCGCGGTCTGGAACGGGTTGAAGCCGGAATCCGGCTCCTGAACGATCTCCCCGGCGATGCGCAGGCGGGTGTCGCCGACCTCGAGCATATCCCCGATCTTGACGTTGAGCAGCGCCAGCAGACGCGGCGCCACCAGCACGGATCCCGGCTCAGGTTTGGCGTTGGCCGGGCGCGTTTCCAGCTTGCCGTACAGCGGGTAGGCCAGGTCGGTGGCCTTGACGTCCGCCAGTTGCGGCCGGTCACCGGCGTAGGTCATGGTGGTGAACGACAGCTGGCGGCTCACCTTCAGCCGCTGCTGCTGCGCATCCAGCAGCCAGCCTTCCGGCACAGGATGCGCGCTGCGCAATACCCGATCGCCGGCGATAAAGTCGCGGCTCTGCTGGCTCAGCCCTTTGTCCATGCGGTCGCTGATGCTGCCCAGCGCCAGCACGCAGGCCACCGACAGCGTCAGCGCCAGCCAGACGATCAGTAATGACGGGGAGCGCCATTCCCGCCAGAACCAGCGCCAGATCATGCTTCCTCCCACAGCTTGCCTTCACGCAGCCGCAGCCGCCGCTGGCAGCGCGCCGCCAGGGTTTCGTCATGGGTGACCAGAATCAGGGTGGTGGCGAAATCCCGGTTGAGGGAAAACAGCAGGTCGGCGATGCGTTCGCCGGTTTGGCGATCCAGGTTGCCGGTCGGTTCGTCGGCGAACAGCACCCGCGGCCGGCCGCTGAAGGCGCGCGCCAGCGCCACCCGCTGCTGCTCGCCGCCGGACAGCTGCGCCGGCAGGTGATCGAGCCGCTTGCCCAGCCCCAGCTGTTCCAGCAACTGCACCGCCTGCTCACGGCTTTGGCGATCGCTCTCGCCGCGCAGCAGAGCCGGCAGCTGCACGTTTTCCAGCGCGTTCAGCGTCGGCACCAGCATGAACGACTGGAATACGAAGCCGACGTTTTTGGCGCGCAGCGCGGCGCGCCCCTCTTCATCCAAGGCGGTCAGCGACTCGCCCAGCAAATGCACCGCCCCCTCGCTGCCGTCGTCCAGCCCGGCGAGGATGCCCAGCAGCGTCGATTTGCCAGATCCGGATTCGCCGATCAGGGCAATTGTCTGCGCGGGTTTGACAACCAGCTCGACTCCGGTAAGGATGGTGAGCTGATGCTCACCCTGACCAACGTGTTTACTAAGATGATGAACTTCAAGAACGTTTTCCGCTGGCATCTTCCCTTCCTTTTGCTGTTGGGATTATTCAGTTTACGCGCTGTCGCCGCCGATACCTTATTGATTTTGGGCGACAGTTTAAGCGCCGGCTACCGCCTGCCGGTAGCGCAAGCCTGGCCGACGCTGTTGGCCGAGCAATGGCAGAAAAAACCGGGCGAACCGCAGCTGGTCAACGCCAGCATCAGCGGCGATACCGCGGCGCAGGGCCTGGCGCGCCTGCCGGCGCTGTTGAAACAACACCAACCGCGCTGGGTGCTGATCGAGCTGGGGGCCAACGATGGTCTGCGCGGTTTCCCGGCGCAGGATCTGCAGCGCGATCTCGGCCAAATCATCACCCTGGTGCAGCAGGCCGGCGCCCAGCCGTTGCTGATGCAGATCCGCATTCCGCCGAACTACGGCCGCCGCTATACTGAGGCGTTCAGCGCAATTTACCCGGCGCTGGCCAAGCAGTTCAATATCCCGCTGCTGCCGTTCTATATGGAACAGGTGGTGGTGAAAGCGGAATGGATGCAGGACGACGGATTGCACCCCAATCGGGACGCCCAGCCGTTTATCGCCACCTGGATGGCGGAACGTCTGGAACCTCTAGTAAAACATGAGTCTAATTAAATAGGGCCGTACTCTAGGTAAAGTTATGCAAAAAGCGGTATTGATAACCGGCTGTTCCAGCGGAATTGGCCTGATTGCGGCGCAGGATCTGCGCAACCGCGGCTACCGGGTGTTGGCGGCCTGCCGCAAACCGCAGGACGTGGAAAACATGCGTCAGCTTGGGCTGGAAGGCATCGAGCTGGATCTGGACGACAGCGCCAGCGTCGAAAACGCGGCGGCGCAGGTGATTGCGCTGACCGGGGGCCGCCTGTATGGCCTGTTCAACAACGGCGGCTTCGGGGTTTACGGCCCGCTGAGCGGCATTTCGCGCAGCCAGCTGGAGCGGCAGTTCGCCACCAACCTGTTCGGCACCCACCAGCTGACTCAGCTGCTGCTGCCGGCGATGCTGCCGCACGGCGAAGGGCGCATTATCCAAACCAGTTCGGTGATGGGGCTGGTGTCCAGCGCCGGTCGCGGCGCCTACGCCGCCAGCAAGTTTGCGCTGGAAGCCTGGTCCGATGCGTTGCGCATGGAACTGCACGGCAGCGGCATTCAGGTAAGCCTGATTGAGCCGGGGCCGATCGCCACTCACTTTACCCAGAACGTCAACCAAACGCAGAGCGACAAACCGGTGCATAATCCCGGCATCGCCAGGCGCCTGACGCTGCCGCCGGAGGCCATTCTGCCCAAGCTGCGCCACGCGCTGGAAAGCCCAAGGGCCAAACTGCGCTACCCGGTTACCCTGCTGGCGCATGCGCTGAGCGTGCTGCGCCGTATCCTGCCGGGCCGCTGCCTGGACTGGCTGCTGCGCAGCAACGGTTAATTTGGCCGCCGGGGTTGAAGAATGGCGGCGCGCCCCCATCTACACCTCAATGGCTCCGCAAGATCAGAGAGAAAATACATGCTAGCTCAAGCTGTTGTTGATATTAACGAAACTAACCTGCACCAGACGCTGGAACAATCGATGTCCATTCCGGTGCTGTTCTACTTCTGGTCAGAGCGCAGCCAACACTGCCTGCAGCTCACGCCGGTGCTGGACAAGCTGGCGGCGGAATACGCCGGGCAGTTCGTACTGGCCAAGGTGGACTGCGACGCCGAACAGATGATCGCCTCTCAGTTTGGTTTGCGCTCCATCCCGACGGTATACCTGTTTAAAGACGGCCAGCCGGTCGACGGTTTCCAGGGCCCGCAGCCGGAAGAGGTGATTCGCGAATTCCTGCAGCGTTTCCTGCCGAAGGAAGAAGATCTGAAGCTGGCGCAAGCGATGGAACTGCTGGCGGAAGACAAGGCCGCCGAGGCGCTGCCGCTGCTGAAGGACGCCTGGCAGTCAAGCCAGCAGCGCAGCGACATCGGCCTGACGTTGGCGGAGACCCAAATCGCACTAAACCGCAGCGAAGACGCCGAAGCGGTGCTGGCGACCATCCCATTGCAGGACCGCGACACCCGTTATCAGGGCCTGGTGGCGCAAATTGAGCTGCTGAAGCAGGCGGCCGACACCCCGGAAATCCAGCAGCTGCAACAACAGGTTCAGCAGCAGCCGGACAACGTGGATCTGGCGGTGCAGCTGGCGCTGCAGCTGCATCAGGTCGGGCGCAACGAAGAGGCGCTGGAGCTGCTGATGGGCCATCTGAAGAAAGATCTGGCCGCCGCCAACGGCAATGCGCGCAAGACGCTGATGGATATTCTGGCCGCGCTGGGCACCGGCGACGCGCTGGCGGCCAAATATCGGCGTCAGCTGTACTCGCTGCTGTACTGATACCCGTCATACCTGAAGCTGCATCCAGGCGGCAAACGTGAGAAGCCCTGGGAGCTTAGATAACTAAGTGACCAGGGTTCGAAGGTGCAGCCAACAACGAGGCAGCTTGAAATATGACGAGGGGATTAGCGGTAAACCCGCACCCCGCCCTCCACGCCCGTCGGGCTGAACACCACCTGCCACAGCTGAATATTGCGCGAGCGAAACGCGCCGGCGCAGGCATTCAGATAGTAAGTGAACATCCGTTCGAAGCGTTCGGAATAGTGCCCGGACAATGCCGGCCACGCCCGTTTGAAGTTGTCGAACCAGGCCATCAGGGTGCGGTCGTAATCCGCGCCGAAATTGTGCCAGTCCTCCATCACGAAACGCCCTTCGCTGGCTTCGGCAATGTGCCGCACCGACGGCAGACAGCCGTTGGGAAAGATGTATTTGTCGATCCAGGCGTCAACGTTGAGGTCGGTCTGATTCGAGCCGATGGTGTGCAGCAGGAACAGGCCGTCGGGCTTCAGGTTGCGCGCCGCCACGCTGAAGTAGGTGTCGTAGTTTTTCGGCCCGACGTGCTCGAACATGCCGACCGAGACGATGCGGTCAAACTGGCGGTTCAGATCGCGGTAATCCTGCAGCAGGATCTCGACGTCCAGCCCGCGGCAGCGCTCCTGCGCCAGCTTTTGCTGTTCGGCCGAAATGGTCACGCCGTGCACCGAGACGCCGTAGTTTTCCGCCGCGTACTGCGCCAGCCCGCCCCAGCCGCAGCCGATGTCCAGCAGCGACATGCCCGGCTTGAGCTGCAGCTTCTCGCAGATCATTTTCAATTTGTCTTGTTGCGCCTGCTCCAGCGTCTCGGCCTGTTTCCAGTAGCCGCAGGAGTATTGCATGTAAGGATCGAGCATCGCCCGAAACAGGTCGTTGCCGATGTCGTAATGCTCTTTGCCCACCTGCCAGGCGCGTTTGCGCGATTGGCGGTTAAACAGCCGGGCATAGGCGATGCGCGCAATGTCGCTCAGGCTTTTCGGCAGCCGCTCATCGACGCCGGCCTGCAATATGCGCGCAAATAACCCATCCAGCCGATCGCAGTCCCACCAGCCGTCCATATAGCTTTCACCGAAGCCGAGCGAGCCTTCCTGCAGGATGCGTTTGAACAACGCCGGGTTATGCACTTTGATATCGCAGGGGCGATTGCCATTGATGGCGATGCCGGCTTGCGCCAGCATTTCCTCCACAATGCGATACCAGCGATCTTTTTTTGAGGCGAGTTCGTCAACACTGATCGAGTCCATAACAATCCTTGGCGCGAGATGTCATTTCAAAAAGCATAGTCGCAAATAAAAATGACAAATATTTGAAGTTAAAAGCGACGATGCTTTTTACTCTAGCCAAGACGGACAACGTCATGAAATGAATTAAAATTATTGGAAACATGCCAATTAGGCATAATCTTCGCCATCTATCCCTGAATGATTAGTCTTTACCTGACCGCTGGCGTAATATCTGTTTACATATGTCTGACAGGAGGTTTGCATGTTTACTTTTATTCCTATCGTGATTGTCGTCGCGCTGATTGTGGTGTTCGCCGGCGTCAAAATTGTGCCGCAGGGTTTCCAATGGACGGTAGAACGCTTCGGCCGCTACACCAAAACGCTGATGCCCGGCCTCAACCTGGTGGTGCCGTTTATGGACCGCATCGGCCGCAAAATCAATATGATGGAACAGGTGCTGGATATCCCTTCGCAGGAAATCATCTCGCGCGACAACGCCAACGTCGCCATCGACGCGGTGTGTTTCATTCAGGTGGTTGATCCGGCGCGTGCCGCCTATGAGGTCAGCAACCTGGAGCAGGCGATCGTCAACCTGACCATGACCAACTTCCGTACCGTGCTCGGCTCGATGGAGCTGGACGAAATGCTGTCGCAGCGTGACAGCATCAACAGCCGTCTGCTGCACATCGTCGACGAGGCCACCAACCCCTGGGGCGTCAAGATCACCCGTATCGAGATCCGCGACGTGCGCCCGCCGGCCGAACTGATCGCGTCGATGAACGCCCAGATGAAGGCCGAACGGACCAAACGCGCCGACATCCTTGAGGCCGAAGGGGTGCGCCAGGCGGCGATCCTGCGCGCCGAAGGCGACAAACAATCGCAGATCCTGAAGGCCGAAGGCGAACGTCAGTCGGCGTTCCTGCAGGCGGAAGCGCGCGAACGCGCCGCCGAAGCCGAAGCGCGCGCTACCCAACTGGTTTCCGACGCTATCGCCAGCGGCAACATTCAGGCGGTGAACTACTTCGTGGCGCAGAAATACACCGATGCGCTGCAGAAGATAGGTTCATCCAACAACAGTAAAGTGGTGATGATGCCGCTGGACGCCAGCAGCCTGCTGGGTTCTATCGGCGGTATCGCCGAACTGCTGAAAGAAAATAAAGGCAAGTAACCATGGTCGAGCTCATTGCAGCAAACCCGCACTGGTTTTGGCTTTCCCTCGGCGGGGTGCTGCTGGCGGCGGAAATGCTCGGCGCCAGCGGTTATCTGTTGTGGAGCGGCGTGGCGGCGCTGATCGTCGGCGCGCTGGTCTGGCTGCTGCCGCAGCTGCCGTGGGAATGGCAGGGAACCATCTTCGCCGCGCTGACCGTGATCGTCGCCTATCTGTGGTGGTACTGGCTGCGTCAGCGCCCGGCCGCCGCCGCCAGCGGCGCTCAGGTGCTCAACCAGCGCAACCGCCAGCTGATCGGCACCCGCGCCACCCTGACCGAAGCGATGCATAACGGCATGGGGCGCATCAACATCGGCGACAGCAGCTGGCGCGCGCAGGCCGCTGAAGATCTGCCGGTCGGCACCGAGGTGGAAGTGATTGCGGTAGAAGGCGTCACCCTGGTGATCCGCGCCGTCGGCCGCTAATTGTGCCGGCAGCACCCCGCCAGGTTATTGATGATCGGGCAATCGGCCCCTTCGTCGCCCGGGCACTGTTCCGCCAGTGCCAGCAGGCGTTGGCGCATTTCGCCCAGCTCGCCGATGTGCTTTTCAATTTCCGCCACCTTCTGCAGGGTGCGGGCCTTCACGTCGGCGCTGTGGCGGGCCGGATCGTTGAACAGCGCCACCAGTTCGCGGCATTCGTCCAGATTAAAGCCCACCTGCCGCGCCTGGCGCAGCAACGTCAGTTCATCGATATGCTTGGCGGAATAACTGCGATAGCCGTTGTCGGTGCGGATAGGCGCGGTCACCAACCCTTTCTCCTCATAAAAACGGATCGCTTTGCTGGTTAAACCGGTTTTTTTCGCCACGTCGCTGATATTCATTTTCACTCCTTGACCTTCCCCTTGCTGGAAGGTTTAAGCTTCATTCTTAGTGAAAACGGGTCAAGCGGTCAACCTTTAAACACCGCCCTTGAGCGAGGAATCGAATCATGTCACAAACTACCGTGCTGGCATTGCAGGGGCTGTCCTGCATGAACTGCGCGCAACGGGTGAAACAAGCCCTGGAAAGCCGCAGCGATGTCGAACAGGCCGAGGTTAACGTGCACTATGCCAAGGTGACCGGCGATGCGCCGAGCAGCGCGCTGATCGACAGCGTGGCCGCCGCCGGCTATCAGGCCGAAATCGCCCAACGGGCCGATAGCGAACTTCAGCTGAGCGGCCTGAGCTGCATGCATTGCGTCGGCAGCACCCGCAAGGCGCTGGAGGCGGTGCCGGGCGTGATCGCCGCCGACGTCAGCCTCGACACGGCAAAAATCTATGGCGCAGCCGATCCTCAGGCGCTGATCGCCGCGGTGGAACATGCCGGCTATCACGCCGGCCTGGCGGGCGCCATCGCCCCAAAAACTGAGCCGTTGGCTGATGCAACCCCAGCGTTGCCGGACGTTCAGCCAGCGGCGCAACCTACCCTTCCGGCAATCGACAACGATGACGACAGCGTGCAGCTGCTGCTCAGCGGCATGACCTGCGCCAGCTGCGTCAGCAAGGTGCAGCACGCGCTGCAGGGCGTGCCCGGCGTAGCACAGGCGCGGGTCAATCTGGCGGAGCGCAGCGCGCTGGTGACCGGCGGCGCCGATCCGCAGGCGCTGATGGCGGCGGTGGAAAAAGCCGGTTACGGCGCTGAGATGATCCAGGACGAAACCGAACGCCGCGAACGCCAGCAGCAAACCGCACGCGCCAACATGAAGCGTTTTAGCTGGCAGGCGGCGCTGGGCCTGGCGCTGGGCATTCCGCTGATGGCCTGGGGCCTGTTCGGCGGCAGCATGTCGCTGACGCCGGAAACCCAGCGCCCGTGGGTGGCAGTCGGCATGATCACGCTGGCGGTAATGGTGTTCGCCGGCGGGCATTTTTACCGCAATGCCTGGCGCGCATTGATGAACGGCAGCGCCACGATGGACACCCTGGTGGCGCTGGGCACCGGCGCCGCCTGGCTTTATTCGATCGGCGTCAATATCTGGCCAGACGCCTTCCCGATGGAGGCCCGCCACCTGTACTACGAGGCCAGCGCGATGATCATCGGCCTGATCAACCTCGGCCACGCGCTGGAACAGCGGGCGCGCCAGCGCTCTTCGCAGGCGCTGGAGCGGCTGCTGGATCTGACGCCGCCCACCGCACAGCTGGTGACCGACGACGGCGAGCGCACTATCCCGTTGGCGGAGGTACAGCTCGGCATGACGCTGCGCCTGACCACCGGCGATCGCGTGCCGGTCGACGGCGAAATCGTGCAGGGCGAGGTGTGGATCGATGAGGCGATGCTGACCGGCGAAGCGGTGCCGCAGCAGAAAAGCGCGGGTGACAGCGTGCATGCCGGTACGGTGGTGGACGACGGCAGCGTGCTGTTCCGCGCCGGCGCCATCGGCAGTAAAACCACGCTGGCGCGCATCATCAAGCTGGTGCGGCAGGCGCAAAGCAGCAAGCCGGAAATCGGCCAGCTGGCGGACCGCATCTCGGCGGTGTTCGTGCCGGTGGTGGTGGCGATCGCACTGTTCAGCGGCGCCATCTGGTACTTCTTCGGCCCACAGCCGCAGCTGGTTTATACGCTGGTGATCGCCACCACCGTGTTGATCATCGCCTGCCCTTGCGCGCTGGGGTTGGCCACGCCGATGTCGATCATCTCCGGCGTCGGCCGGGCGGCCGAATTCGGCGTGCTGGTGCGCGATGCCGATGCGCTGCAGCAGGCCAGCCGGCTCGACACCCTGGTGTTCGATAAAACCGGCACCCTGACCGAAGGGCGCCCGCAGGTGGTGGAAATCCTGACTTTTAATCAGGTCGGCGAGCAGCAGGCGCTCGATTGGGCCGCCGCGCTGGAGCAAGGCTCCAACCACCCGCTGGCGCGCGCCATTCTCGAGCGCGCCGCCGGGCAAACGCCGCCGCAGGTGGAACAATTCCGCACCCTGCGCGGTGCCGGCGTCAGCGGTGAAGTGAATGGCGTAAGGCTGCTGCTGGGCAACGCCGCGCTGCTGCAACAGCACCAGGTGGCGATCGGCGAGCTGGAAGCGCAGATGCACAGCCAGGCCGAGCGCGGCGTAACGCCGGTGCTGCTGGCCGCCGACGGTCAACCGGCCGCCCTGTTCGCCATCCGCGATCCGCTGCGCATCGACAGCGTTGAGGCGCTGCAGCGCCTGCACCGCCAGGGCTATCAGTTGGTGATGCTGACCGGCGACAACCCGGTGACCGCCAACGCCATCGCCAAAGAGGCCGGCATCGACCGGGTGATTGCCGGGGTGATGCCGGACGGCAAGGCGGAAGCGATCAAACGGCTGCAGGAGCAGGGGCGGCGTGTGGCGATGATCGGCGACGGCATCAACGATGCGCCGGCGCTGGCGCAGGCCGACGTAGGCATCGCGATGGGCGGCGGCAGCGACGTCGCCATAGAAACCGCCGCAATCACCCTGATGCGTCACAGCCTGCACGGCGTGGCCGACGCGGTGGAACTGGCGAAAGCGACGCTGCGCAATATGAAGCAAAACCTGTTCGGAGCGTTTATTTACAACACGCTGGGCATCCCCATCGCCGCCGGCATACTCTACCCGCTGACCGGCACGCTGCTCAGCCCGGTAGTGGCCGGCGCGGCGATGGCGCTGTCGTCGATTACCGTGGTCAGCAACGCCAACCGGCTGCTGCGCTTTAAGCCCAAAGGCTAATCCTTTGCGGGGCGTCGATACGGCGCCCCGTTCTTTTTGACATAATTCCTTCACTCTTCAGGCTTTCTTGTCCGACGGATAGCGTTTAGCATGGGGCAAGCGTCATGCCCTCACCTTTCACGCTGAAAGGCGAACACGTTATTCAGGAGTCACGCTGTATGGGTCAACTGTTACGCCGCATCGCCGCCTTTCTCGGCCTGATCTCGCCTATGGCTTACGCCTATCCGGCGCTGGACGTCAGCCTCCCCGGCGATCGCCAACTGCATCTGGTAGGCAGCATTCATATGGGCACCGTGGATATGGCACCGCTGCCGGCCAGGCTGGCCGCGCGCCTGAAGCAGGCCGATGCGCTGATTGTCGAAGCCGACATCACCGGTTCCGCTTCGCCGTTTGACCATGCGCAACTGCACCCTGAGCTTGAACAGCGCCTTTCCGCCGACGAGTTCCATCAGTTGCTGGCGCTGTGCCAAGAGCTGGGCGCCGACGCCGGGTCCTTTTCGACCCTGCCGGGTTGGCAGGTGGCGCTGATGATGCAGGCGCGCCAGGCTCAGCGTTTGGGGCTGCGCGCCGAGTACGGCGTGGATTACCAGCTGCTGCAGGCGGCCAGGGCACAGGATAAAAAGGTGATCGAGCTGGAAGGCGCGCAACAACAGCTGGCGATGCTGGAACAGCTGCCGGAAGGCGGTATTGCGCTGCTGCGCGACACGCTGGAGCATTGGCACACCAACGCGCGCCTGCTGCAGACCATGGTCAGTTGGTGGTTGGACGCCAAGCCCAGCGGCACGCTGGAAACGCTGCCCGCCACCTTCAGCGCCGGGCTGTACGACGTGCTGATGCACCAACGCAACCGCGACTGGCGGCAAAAGCTGGAGGCGCTGCCGGCCGGCAACTATGTGGTGGCGGTAGGCGCGTTGCACCTGTACGGCGAGGACAATTTGCCGGCGATGCTGCAGACGCCGCGCTAAAAAAGTGGCCAATATCGCTATTGGCCAGTCAAAGAGGAATTTCTTGTATTTTAGTTATACGCATAGCAACCGTGTTAACGGTTACAATAGACAGGGTAGCAACCCGGTGAACACCTTGGCAACTCGCTTTATGTAACAGCCTCTCAGGTTGCTGGCAGGGTTATATTTTTGTATTTTTACCCTTTGCCGCCATAACCTCCCCGCCGGGGACATTTTGGAAAAAACATCATGACGCCCGCAGTGGTTCTGCTTGAAAAACAAAAGGTCGCATTCACTCTTCACCCCTACCAGCATGACAGCGACGAAACCCACTTCGGCGACGAGGCGGTGCGCAAGCTGGGGCTGGATGCCGATCGGGTCTACAAAACCTTGCTGGTGGCGCTGAACGGCGACGCCAAACGGTTGGCGGTGGCGGTCACGCCGGTCGCCACGCAGCTGGATCTGAAAAAGGTCGCCCGCGCCCTCGGCGCCAAAAAGGCCGAAATGGCCGATCCGCAGCTGGCGCAGCGCGTCACCGGTTATCTGGTGGGCGGCATCAGCCCGCTGGGGCAGAAGAAACGCCTGCCGACGGTGATCGACGGCCCGGCGCGGGAATTCGCCACCATTTACGTCTCCGGCGGCAAACGCGGGCTGGACATCGAACTGGCGGCCGAGGATCTGCGCCGGCTGCTGTCCGGCAGCTTCGCCGATATCGCCAAACGCGACTGACAACGCCCAGCCCCTGCGCCTAGCGGCACACCACCGTGGCGTCACAGGCCGCCAGCGTCTCCACCATGCGGTCTTCCAGCGCTTTGATTTCCGCGCCGGAAGTCAGGTAGTTGTTATTGATGATCGAAAAGACCAGCGGTCGCCCGGTCGCCGAATCGACATAGCCGCTGAGCGATGAAACGCCGGTCAGCGAACCGCTCTTGGCATAAGCGCGGCCGGCGGCCGGAGTATGCACCATGCGGTTGCGCAGCGTGCCGCCCACCAGCAGGCCCGGCTCTCCCGCCACGGGCAAGGCGTTGCGCCAGGCCGCAAACCAGGGCTGTTTTCTGGCCGCCAGCAGCAGCGTCGTCAACTGGTGCGGCGTTACCTGGTTCATCCGCGACAGCCCGGAACCGTCCACCTGGCGAAACTCCGCCGGGTTGACGCCCTGGCTATGCACAAACTGGCCGATCGCCTGCAGCCCGCTGGGCCAATCGCCCTTGCCCAGGGTTTTGCGCCCCATGGTTTTGGTGAGGATCTCGCCATAACCGTTGTTCGACACTTTCAGGAAGGTGACCGCCAGGCGTGAAAGCGGCTCGGAGACTTTTCCGGCCAGCTCGGTGGCGCCCGCTGGGGTTGCGCCCTCGGCCACGCCATCGCGCAGCCTGATGCCGTGGCTGCGCAACGCCGCCTGCAACAGCGCGCCAACCGCCTTGGCCGGCGCGTCAATGGTGACAAGTTTCGAATCCGTTGCGGCCTGCGCGCCAATGGTACCGCTGACCACAATCCGGTTGCCGCCCGGCCGCCGCTCGAACGCCAGCGCGGTCGTCTCCCCGGTGGCGGTGTCATTGACGATTTCCACCTGGCTGGCGGCGGGGTAAAACGTCACCTTGCCCGGCGCGCCCTGGCGGCTGCCCGGCTGCACGTCAACGCGCACCACGTTGATATCGCCGCCGGGGGTAAAGGAATAGTTCAGCGCAGAAATGGGCGCGGCGAAGGCAAAGGTTTCATCGTCCCAGCTCCAGCCGGCGCCAAAGGGCGTGTTATCGAACGCGCCGCCGTCCAGTATCAACCGCCCGTCAATCTGCCTGATGCCGCGCTGCGCCAGCGCGGCGGCAAAGGCCTCAAGATCGTCCGGATGCAGGGTGGGATCGCCGCTGCCCTGCAGGTAGATATCGCCCCGCAGCCGCTCGCCATGCTGTTTGCCCGCCGTTAACAGCCGGGTTTCAAATCGGTAGTCCGCGCCCAAAATGCCAAAGGCCGCCAGGGAAGTGAACAGTTTCATGTTGGAGGCCGGCACCAGACGCCGATCGGCATCGGCCTGATACAGCACGCTGCCGCTGGCGGCATCGCGCACCATCATGCCGCTTGAAGCCCCCGCCAGCGCCTTATTCTGGCCGATGGCCGCCAGCGCATCATTCAGGCTTTGGCCGTGGTGCCCCCCGACTCCGGATGTGGAACACCCCGCCAGCGCCATGACGGCGGGCAACAGCCATCCTGCGGTTTTCAACATGTTATTTCCTCGTGACCTTTATCAAAATATCGCTATTTATCAGGCTATCACAGGAAAACGATGACGGCGGCTTTTCGTTCCGCCCGGCGGGGAAATTTTTTGCCGGGGAGGCCGGCGGTTTATCGCGCATCGGCGCAAGATAAACCGCCGGGTATGGCGTTACCGATAAACGATCTCGCCCTTCGGCTCATAGGCCGCCGCGTCCAGCGGTGAGTGTTTCTCAATATACTGCTTCAGCACTTCGGCATCGATAAAGCCGGTATTGACGTAGCTCGGCGAGCCATCCAGCTTCGGATAGCCGTCGCCGCCCAGCGCGTTGAAGTTCAGCGTCGCCATGCGGTAGGTTTTGTCCGCCTGCAGCGGCCGGCCGTTGATCTTCACGTTGCTGACGCCCTTGCCGTCCGCCACCAGGCTAACGTTGGCGAACTGGGCGTATGCACCGGAATCCACCTTCATATTGGCCACCACCGCCAGGTACTGCTCGACCTCGCTGCCTTTCATGTCGACATGCACCAGGGTGTTGCCGAACGGCTGCACCTTGAGCACGTTCTTGTAGGTAATGTCGCCGCTTTCGATCGAATCGCGCACCCCACCGCCGCTCATCACCGCGAAATCGGCGTCGGCGCGTTCCATCTGCGCCGCCAGCATCACCCGCGCCAGATTGGTTTGCACGAAGCGCACCTTGCTGCGATCCCCTTCCAGCTTGCCGTTAACGCTGCCGATTTTGACGTCCAGCTGCGCCTTGCCCTTCTCCTGGAACGGCGTCAGCAGCTTCATCATGGTCGGATCTTCCGCGATCTGTCGGGTGTAATACACTCGCTCGCTGGTACCGTCGGCCTTCTCGACCTTCTTCTTCAGGTTTACCGGGATCAGCTGATAATGCACCAGCTTCAGTGCGCCGTTGCGGAACTGGAAGTCGGCGCGGCCAACGTATTTGCCCCACTCATGCGCCTGCACGATCCAGGTGCCGTTCTGGCGATCCGGCGAGCACGGGGTGCCCGGCACGTAATCCACCTGCTTGTGGTTCTCGCTGGCCATGCAGACCGGATCCTGCGAGTGGCCACCGACAATCATATCCAGATAGCCGGCAGGCAGGCTGCGCGCCATCTCGACGTCGCCCGGCGCGTTGGAGCCGTGGTTGCCGTCATCGTAATGCCCCATATGGGTGGCGGCGACGATCACGTCCGGTTTTTCATTCTGCCGCAGCTGTTCCACCACCTGCTTCGCTTCCTGCGCCGGCGCGTGGAACTCGATATCGGTAAAGAACTCCGGGTTGCCTATCTTGGCGGTGTCGTCGGTGGTTAAACCGATCACCGCAATCTTGATGCCCTGCTTGTTGAACAGCGCATAAGGCTTGAACAGCCGCTGCCCGGTGCTCTTCCGGTAAATATTGGCCGACAGCAGCGGGAAGGTCGCCCATTTCTCCTGCTGGCGCAGCACGCTCAGCGGGTTGTCGAATTCGTGGTTGCCGATCGCCATCGCATCGTAGCCCACCAGATTCATGCCGCGGAAGTCCGGCTCGGCGTCCTGCAGATCGGACTCCGGCACGCCGGTGTTGATGTCGCCGCCGGAGAGCAGCAACAGGCTGCCGCCTTTGGCCGCCACTTCCTGGCGTATGCCGTCGACCAGCGTTTTCTGCGCGCCCAGGCCGTATTCACCGTGGTCGTTCTGCCAGAAATGGCCGTGGTGGTCATTGGTGTGCAGGATGGTGATGTCGTAGGTTTTATCCTTTTCCCAGCCGCTGGCGGTTCCCGACAGGAAAGTCAGGGAAACGGCCAACGCGCATGCGGTGGTCTTCAATGCAAAACGCATGGCGGATCTCCATGTAATTAAGTGACTTTTTTGATGTGGCCGAAATTGTAGCGCGAATCAATGACATCTGATTTCAAATTTTTGCGATGTGAGTCAGATTATTTCAGATATGGTAAAAATTGAGCAAGCTGCCTAAGATATCAACTCTGTACTCAACAACTTATCAGGCTAATAATAATATGACCGACAGTAGCCAAAGCGCCGTGCCGCCGGCCAAGGGCAGCGCGGTGAAAGGCACCGCTTTCTCCATCCTTGGCGCCATCAGCGTATCTCACCTGCTTAACGATATGATTCAGTCGCTGATCCTGGCGATTTACCCGATCCTGCGCGCCGATTTCCACCTCAGCTTTGTGCAGATCGGCATGATTACCCTCACCTATCAGCTGACCGCATCCTTATTGCAGCCGCTGATCGGCTACTACACCGATAAACATCCGCAGCCCTATTCATTGCCGATCGGCATGGGCTTTACCCTGTCCGGCCTGCTGTTGCTGTCGGTCGCCAACACCTTCCCGCTGGTGCTGCTGGCCGCGGCGCTGGTCGGCACCGGCTCTTCGGTATTCCACCCGGAATCTTCCCGCGTGGCGCGCATGGCCTCCGGCGGGCGGCACGGCCTGGCGCAGTCGCTGTTCCAGGTCGGCGGCAACTTCGGCAGCTCGCTCGGGCCGTTGCTGGCGGCGCTGATCATCGCCCCCTACGGCAAGGGCAACGTCGCCTGGTTCTCGCTGGCGGCGCTGCTGGCGATAGTCGTGCTGCTGCAGGTCAGTAAGTGGTATCAGCAACAGCACCGGGCGGCGAAAAGCCAGCCTAAAAGCGCTTCCGCCTTGAAAACGCTGCCGAAACGCACGATCGCCTACTCGCTGGGCATTCTGCTGGTGCTGATTTTCTCCAAATACTTCTACTTGGCCAGCATCAGCAGCTATTACACCTTTTATCTGATGCATAAGTTCGGCGTTTCGGTGCAGAATGCCCAACTGCATTTGTTCGCCTTCCTGTTCGCCGTTGCGGCCGGCACCATTATTGGCGGGCCTATCGGCGACAAGATTGGGCGTAAATATGTTATTTGGGGTTCAATTCTCGGTGCGGCACCCTTTACGCTTGTTTTACCCTACGCATCGCTCTATTGGACCGGCATTCTGACGGTGATCATTGGGGTTATCCTCGCCTCAGCGTTCTCGGCGATCCTGGTCTATGCACAGGAGCTGATCCCGGGAAAAGTCGGCATGGTTTCCGGTTTATTCTTCGGTTTTGCTTTCGGTATGGGCGGGTTAGGTGCGGCGGTTCTTGGTTATGTCGCAGATTTAACCAGTATCGAACTGGTCTACCAAATCTGTGCTTTCCTGCCGTTAATCGGCATTATCACCGCGTTACTGCCTAATATGGATCATAAAGCGCAATAACCCTGCGGCTTGCCCGGGTGAAATTCATTATTCACCCGGGTTATCTACCAGATAAATCAATGTTATTTGCGTTATCTGGTGGTAAATCTCCTTATTGACCCCATCAAAGTGAAATCCTCTGCTTTTTCGCAAAAAAGGCCAATTTAGCCAAGCAAGGCGCGAACAAATGCAATAAACTAAATGTATCTTTTCGTAACTTTGTTGCGTTTTCTCCCTGCCGCGATGCATAGCTAGAAGGAGTCTGGATGCATAATTCAACACCGCTGATCACCACCATTGTCGGAGGGTTAGTACTCGCCTTCCTCCTCGGTATGCTGGCGAATCGCCTGCGCATCTCCCCACTGGTGGGGTATCTGGCCGCAGGCGTGCTCGCCGGCCCGTTTACCCCCGGTTTTGTCGCCGACACCTCACTGGCGCCGGAACTGGCGGAAATCGGTGTGATCCTGTTGATGTTCGGTGTTGGCCTGCATTTCTCTCTTAAAGACCTCCTCGCGGTAAAATCCATCGCCATTCCCGGCGCCGTCGCGCAGATTGCCGTCGCCACCCTGCTCGGCATGGGGCTGTCGAAGCTGCTCGGATGGGATCTGATCTCCGGCCTGGTGTTCGGCCTCTGCCTGTCCACCGCCAGCACCGTAGTGCTGTTGCGCGCACTGGAGGAACGGCAGCTGATAGACAGCCAGCGCGGGCAAATCGCCATCGGCTGGCTGATAGTCGAAGATTTGGCGATGGTGCTGACGCTGGTGCTGCTGCCGGCCTTCGGCAACATGCTGGGCAACGACAACGCCAGCAGCGGCCAGCTGTTGATGGAGCTGGCGCTCACCATTGGCAAGGTCATCGCCTTCATCGCGTTGATGATCGTGGTCGGCCGCCGCCTGGTGCCCTGGATCCTGTCGAAAACCGCCAGTACCGGTTCGCGCGAGCTGTTCACCCTGGCGGTGCTGGCGCTGGCGCTCGGCATCGCCTATGGCGCGGTGAAGCTGTTTGACGTCTCCTTCGCCCTGGGCGCGTTCTTCGCCGGCATGGTGCTGAATGAATCCGAACTGAGCCACCGCGCGGCCCACGATACGCTGCCGCTGCGCGACGCCTTCGCGGTGCTGTTCTTCGTCTCGGTCGGCATGCTGTTTGATCCGCTGATCCTGATCAACGAACCGCTGGCGGTGCTGGCGACGCTGGCGATCATCGTGTTCGGCAAGTCCGCCGCCGCCTTCTTGCTGGTGAAGATGTTCGGCCACTCCAAACGCACCGCGCTGACCATCTCCGCCAGCCTGGCGCAAATCGGCGAGTTCGCCTTTATTCTGGCCGGGTTGGGCATTTCGCTGGGCATGATGTCGGAACACGGCCGCAATCTGGTGCTGGCCGGCGCCATTTTGTCGATTATGCTCAACCCGCTGCTGTTCACCCTGCTGGAACGCTATCTGGCCAAGACCGAAACCATGGAGGATCAGATCCTCGAAGAAGCGGTGGAGGAAGAGAAGCAGATTCCGGTCGATATGTGCAACCATGCGCTGGTGGTCGGCTATGGCCGCGTCGGCAGCCTGCTGGGCGGCAAGCTGGCCGAGGCCGGCATTCCGCTGGTGGTGATTGAAAACTCCCGCCCGCGCGTTGAGGCGCTGCGCGAACAGGGCATCAAGGCGGTATACGGCAACGCCGCCAATCCGGAAGTGATGGATCTGGCGCGGCTCGACTGCGCGCGCTGGCTGCTGCTCACCATCCCGAACGGCTATGAGGCCGGTGAGATCGTCGCCTCGGCACGCAGCAAACGGCCGAACATCGAGATTATCGCCCGTGCGCACTACGATGACGAAGTGTCTTACATTTCCGATCGCGGCGCCGATCAGGTGGTGATGGGCGAACGGGAGATCGCCAACAGCATGCTGAACATCCTTAAGCTGGATACGCTGAGCGAAGAAGAGAAGCTGGGCGGCTGCCCGATCTGAAGCGGCAATCAATAGTAAAAAAGGTCCGGCTTGCCGGACCTTTTGCTTTTATCGTTCCCAGTAAGACTCTTCCAGGCTGTCTTCCCGCTCCGGCAGCCCGCGCGTCAGGCGCGGCGAATGCTGGTTCAGCACCTGGTAGCTGACGCGGTTGGCGTATTTGCACACCTGCGCCAGTGAAGAATAGGTCAGGTAGCTGCGCACGTGCTTGCTGGAGTTCGGCACGTTGTTACGGTGGAAGCCGTTGGCGGCGATATCGTGCAGCAGCGCCGACAGCGCGCCGTCACCGGCGCCGTTGGTATTCATGATCTTTTCCGGGCCGCCCATGTAAGGGGCAATATGCGAATAAACGCGGAACGGATTTTCGCAGCTTTCGCGGCGCATCGCGCGGCTGAACTCGTAGCGGTTGAATTCGGCGATATGCCCCGGCAGCAGCGGGTGCTGGGTTTCACGCCTGTTGGCCTCTTCGGTGTAGCCCGCCATGTACAGGCCGCTCGGCCCGGCGGTGCACAGCACCAGATCCACCCAGTCCAGCGCCATATCCGAGGCGGTCAGCGGATCGCTCAGCCCGGTCAGTTCCAGCGCTTCGTCTTCGTTCATCGCCAGAATCGACACGTGCTGCTGCAGAAAGTCGCGCCACCACTGCGGGTTGTCGGCGATCACGTATTTGGTGCCCAGCGTCAACACCACCGGCACGTCGTGCTTTTTGGCGTAGGCTATCGCCTGCATGGTGGCTTCCCGCATCGGCTCCCCTTCCTTGCAGCGCACCAGATAGGAGGTCAACACCAGCGCCGAGGCGCCGGCAATCACCTCTTCCGGCACGCTTTCCGGCCGCAGCTGGTTCATCTGCCCCGGGCTGATGGCGAAGGTGCGTTCGCCGCTTTCGCTAATCAGCGTGAAGCAGCGGCCTATCGCCCCGTCCACCGCCTGCAGGTAGTTGAGATCGGTGCGGCTGGAGGTATTGCACAGGTAGCGGTAGGCGTAGCTGCCGATTTTGACATTGCTGCACATCACGCCAAGCAGGATCGAACGGTCATCCGCCAGCACCGAATAGTTGTGCAGGGTATTGCCGATGGTGCCGCCGGCAAACTGATGGGCGATCAGATTGTTTTCAGTCAGTTCCTGATACAGCGCCTCGGCGACGTCGTCTTCAATCACCAGCGAATGCCCAAGGCTCAGGCCGTAGCGTTCGACAAAGGCATCGTCCACTTTGGCTTCAATATCCACCAGCGTCTGGTCGATACCAACGATATAAGAGGTGCTGGCCTCATTTTCAGGCTGCGTCTGCTGCAGGAGCGGATCGCGGGCGTTCACCGGAAAATAGTGCTTGGACTTGCGTTTACCAGGAAATTTCATGTGATTGGCGGTTGTGGCAGTTAACAGGCAGAGAATGTTAACACATTCCTGCCTGATGATGATTAATGCAATTATACAGATTGTTGATGATTAGAAACGCTGCGCCACCAACTGCTGCATCATATCGATGTGCGCAGGCTCGTCGTTCAACGCAGAAATATACTCAAACTTCTCGCCGCCCGCCTCGAGGAAGATCTCGCGGTTCTGCTCTTTGATCTCCTCCAGCGTCTCCAGGCAGTCCGCCGAGAAGCCGGGGCAAATCAGCTGGATATGCTTAATCCCTTGCGCCGGCAGGCCCTTCAAGGTTTCGTCGGTGTAAGGGGTCAGCCAGGGTTCGCGGCCGAAGCGCGACTGATAGGTCATCATCACCCGATCCGGCGACAGCGGCAGCGTGGAGGTCAACGCACGCAGCGTATCTTCGCAGCGCTGCGGGTAATCGTCCCCCAGCCGCGCATAACGCTTGGGAATACCGTGGAATGACAGCACCAGCCTATCCGGCTGGCCATGCTCGGCGAACGACCGCTCGACGCTTTGCTGCAGCGCGGCGATGTAGGCCGGGTGTTCGGCGTAGTCGCGGATAAACCCGATCGACGGCAAACGGCGGTAGCCCTTGAGCACGCGCGCCACCCCGTCCCATACCGCCGCGCTGGTCGAACAGGAGTATTGCGGATACAGCGGCAGCACCACCAGGTTGGTCACGCCCTGCGCCAGCAGCTTGTCGATGGCTTCCGCCAGGCTCGGCGAACCGTAGCTCATGCCCAGCTCTACCGGGGTGTTCGGCATGCGCGCGGCCAGCGCACGCTGTTGGCGCCGGCTATAAACCAGCAGCGGCGAGCCTTCCTCCATCCACACCGACTGGTACAGCTTGGCGACGCGCGGCGAACGGATCGGCAAGATAGCGCCGTTGAGAATCGGCCACCACAGCAGCGGTGAGGTATCGACCACGCGTTCGTCACTGAGGAATTCTTTCAGATAGCGTTTTACCGCCGATGAGGTCGGAGCGTCTGGCGTGCCCAGGTTCACCAGCAATACTCCGTGTTTCTCTTGCTTCATCTCAGTCCCCCTCGTTTCCTTTCCGGCCGGCACCCCGTTCTGGGTCGGGGTGTCAGCAGCCATTAATGCGGGCTATTGTAACGGAAAAGTCCTTGGCCGGAACCGATAACAGCAACAGGCGTCGCCCATGAGGGCGCCATTTTTCCTCAGCTTTGCGCCAGCCGCCACACCGCCGCCAGGTTACGCGCCGTCACCTCCAGATTGTGCGCCGCCTCCATCAGCGCTTCGTCCAGCGTGACGATGCGGTCCAGCACGGAAAATGCGGCGTCGATGCCGTGTTGGTGCACCACCTGATAGTCCGGCGCCAGGCTGCCGGCGATAGCGACCACCGGCAAACCATAGCGTTTGGCCACCCGCGCCACGCCGATCGGCGTCTTGCCGTGGATCGACTGGCTGTCCAGCCGCCCCTCGCCGGTGATCACCAGATCGGCGTCGCGCACCGCCTCTTCCAGCCGCAGGGTTTCAATCACGATTTCGATCCCCGGCCGCAGCCGGGCATCGAGCATGCCGAGCAGCGCGGCCCCCATCCCGCCGGCCGCGCCGGCCCCCGGCTGGTTAACGACCTCGCGGCCGGTAATGCCTTCCAGCAAGGCACCGTAATGTTGCAGCGCCGCATCAAGCTGCGCCACCATCTGCGGCGTGGCACCTTTCTGCGGGCCAAACACCGCCGATGCGCCCCTGTCACCGCACAGCGGGTTATCGACATCGCAGGCGGCGGTGATGCTCAGCCGCCGCAGGCGCGGATCCAAACCGGAAAGATCGATCTGCGCCAGCCGTGCCAGCGCCGCGCCCCCCGGCGGCAGTGGCTGGCCGCGCTCATCCAGCAGCCCCGCCCCCAGCGCCTGCATCATGCCGGCGCCGCCGTCGTTGGTGGCGCTGCCGCCGATGCCGAGAATGATGGCCTTCACGCCGCGATCCAGCGCCGCCAGCATCAGCTCGCCGGTGCCGTAGCTGGTGGTGATGCGCGGGTCACGCCGGCCGTGCGGCGCCAAATGCAGGCCGGAAGCGGCGGCCATTTCAATCACCGCAGTTACCCCGTCGCCCAGCAGGCCATAAAACGCCTGCACCGGTTTGCCCAACGGCCCGGTGACCTCAACGTGAACGATCTCACCCCGGGTGGCCGCTACCATTGAATCCACCGTACCCTCGCCGCCATCCGCCATCGGCAGCTTTACATACTGTACCTGCGGAAATATCTGGCTGAAGCCCCGCTCGATCGCATCGGCCACCGCCAGCGCACTCAGGCTTTCCTTGAAGGAATCCGGGGCTATGACCACTTTCTTCAGCGTTTTCATCACTATTCCTTATCCTGCCAGGTTAAATACGCCAAACATCAGCGCCGAGACCGCCGCAATGCTGAAGCCCACCAGCGTTTCATACGGCAACAGTTTCAGACGTTGGTGCACCGCCATATTGACGCTGCCGCCGGTCGCATGGAAAAAACTGCCGTGCGGCAGGTGATCCAGCACGGTCGCCCCGGCATGGATCATCGCCGCGCCGGCCAGCCCGCTGACGCCCAGTTCCAGCAAGGTGCTGCTGAATACGCCGGAGGCGACCGCGGTGCCGGCGGTGGTGGAGGCGGTAGCCATCGACATCAGTGCGCCGGACAACGGCGCCAGCAGCCAGGCCGGCAGGCCGGTGTGCGTCAGGCCGGCGATAAGCACGTCCTTCAGCGCCGAGTTGGCGATGATGCCCGCCAGCGTGCCGGTGCCGAGCAGCATGATGGCGACCGGCGCCATGCGGCTGAGGCCGGACACCATAAACTGATTGCACTGGCGAATGCGCCCCATCAGCAACGCCCCCGCCAGGCCGCCGGCCGGCAGTGCGATCAACGGATCGATAGCAATGCCGGCGATCGGCCGCAACGACAGCAGCAGGATCGCCACCAGCGGCGCGCTGATCGCCGCAGCAAAACCGGGGCGGCTGCCTTCGGCATGCTGAGTCAGCTCTTCCGCCATCACCTTGCCGCCCTTGCCGCTCAAACGCCGGGCCAGCAGGTAGGCCACTGCCAGGCCGAACAGGCCGGGTATGATGCCGGCCAACATCACCGAGGTCAGCGGCACGTGAAAATTATCGGCGGCGGCGATGGTATTCGGATTGGGCGACATCACGTTGCCCGCTTTACCGCCGCCGATCATCGCCAGCAGGATAGCCGCCCGCGAGATGCCGGCCTTTTGCGCGATGGACAATGCGATCGGCGCCACGGTGATCACCGCCACGTCGATAAACACGCCCACCGCCGTCAGGATCAGTGTAGCCACCGCCAGCGCCAGCAGCGCGCGGGTTTCCCCAACTTTGCGCACGATAGTTTCAGCGATGGTATGCGCCGCGCCGGATTCGATCAGCACCCCGGCCAGCACCCCGGCCGCCAGAATGCGCATCACGGCGTTGGTAATGCCCTGCGCGCCGCCGATCATCAAGGTGACGGTCTGCACCAGATCGGCGCCGCCGCACAACCCGCCGGCCAGTGCGCCGGCAATCATGCCGTAGGCCGGTGGAACCTTGCGTAAAATCAGGACAATGGCGACGATTAACGCCACCAGCGCCCCCAGAGTGGATACGGTTGTCATTGTTGTTTTCCCCGTGGTTGTGGTGTTGGCAACATATCCCGGCCGCCGGCCATTAACCTGAGAGAAAGCAACAAAAACGCTGCGTGAAAAAGGCGTTAAAATTGTGGGATGGCACAACTCAGACGTGCATCAGCATGCCGATATATAACCGCAGGGCGTCGGTTAACTGATTGATTTTAAGCCCGGTAATCGCCTCGATACGCTGCAGGCGATAACGCAGGGTATTGACGTGAATGTGCAGCTGCGCGGCGGTCTGCGTCTGATCACAATTCTGCGAAAAATAATGCCGCAGGGTAGCGCGCAATACCCCTTTATCGTCCTGCGCAGCCAATATCCGCCAGGGATGCCCCAGCTCCTGCGCGCGCCAGTCATCCCCCAGATCGCACAGCAACGACGGCAGTGGGTAATCATGGTAGAACAACGTGGCGTGGCGCAGCTTCAGGCGGCGCGCCATCGCCTGGGTGGCGCGCGCCGTCAGGCTGGAACGATAAGCCCCCTGCTCGCCGGCAAAAAAACCGCCGACGATCAGGCGTACCCGAAAACGCTGTTTAAGCTGGCTTTGCAGCCGCTGCGCCTGCAGGCGTTCCTGCTGCAGGTTCCACTCTCCCTGCGCCAGGCAGGCCGGGCGCAGCAGGATCATTTCGTTGAATCCGGTGATGGCGATCAGCGCCTCGCGCTGGGCGCTCTCCAGCTCGGCCAGCAGCTCGCGCAACAGCTGCGGCTGCGGCTCATGCAGTTCGACAATCCAGACGATGCGCGGCTGCTGCAGATCCAACCCCAGGTAGGCCGCCATCGCCTCCAAAGAGGCCAATTCCGGCCGCGGCTGCAGCAACTGATTCGCCAATTCTTCGCGGTAGCGTTTTTCCCACTGATGCTTTTCCAGCAACGCCGCCTGTTCCACCATCAGCTCCGCCGCCATTTTCACCAGTTCGGCGTAGGCGCGCACCTCGACCGGCTCACCGGAAATGCCTATCACCCCGACCCGCTGGTTGCGAAAGCTGAACGGCAGGTTGATGCCCGGCCGCACGCCTTTCAGGTGCTCGGCAGTGGCGCTGTCGATTTCCACCACCCGGTTCTCGGCCAGCGCCAGCACCGCGCCCTCGTGGCGTTGAAACAGGCGCTGCGGATCGCCGGAGGCGATAATCACGCCGTTGCTGTCCATCACGTTGACGGAGTGGCTGATGATGCCCATCGCCCGTTGGACGATTTGGCGCGCGGTGGCCTCGGCCAGAAAATTGGTCTGTCTGAGCATGCCCGGCTCTCTGCTGATGATGGAAATACGGGCAGTTATACGCCATTTTCCGCGGATTATTAAAGACCGGCGCGGCGACAAGCCGGGGCGATCACAGTTCGGCGGCAAAAAGGCAAAAAAAACGCCAGGCTCAAAGCCTGGCGTTACGTGCGGCGATAAAAATCGATCAGCCGAGAATGCTCGCCAGCTCGGCGCTCACTTCGCTCACCTTGCGGGTGCCGTCGATTTTACGGTATTGGGTGTTGCCCGCTTCAGCTTCTTTGCTGTAGTAGGAAATCAGCGGCGCCGTCATCTGATGGTATTCCACCAGGCGTTTACGCACGGTTTCTTCCTGATCGTCCTTACGGGTGGTCAGCTCTTCGCCGGTCACGTCGTCTTTGCCTTCCACCTGCGGCGGGTTGAATTTAACGTGATACACGCGGCCAGACGGCGCGTGCACGCGGCGGCCAACGATGCGATCGACGATCAGTTCGTCCGGCACGGCGAATTCCAGCACGTAGTCCACGTTGATGCCGGCTTCTTTCATCGCGTCGGCCTGTGGAATGGTGCGTGGGAAACCGTCCAGCAGGAAGCCGTTGCGGCAATCTTCCTGAGTGATACGCTCTTTAACCAGAGCAATCACCAGCTCATCGGTCACCAGTTTGCCGGCGTCCATGATTTCTTTCGCCTGCTTGCCCAGTTCACTGCCGGCCTTCACGGCTGCGCGCAACATATCACCGGTGGAGATTTGCGGAATGCCGTATTTCTCCATGATGAATTGAGCCTGAGTACCTTTACCAGCGCCCGGAGCGCCCAGCAGAATGATACGCATTGCGTAAATCCCCTTGCTATGTAGTTTTTATAAAATTGCGAAAACGCTCAACGATACCATTTCAGGGGGGGCAGTCTCAAGGCGCGCGAAGGAAATCGATTGCGGAATGTGCAAAAAACCAAGCGGACAAAACACGGGAAAATGCGGGAAAAAACCGGAAATGCGCCCCTAACGGTGCCGTTAAGGGCGCATACGTTCAATTTCAGGCGGACAGCAACTTGTTCATGCGACGGATGAACAGGTTCGGATCCTCCAGCGTGCCGCGTTCAGCCAACAGCGCCTGATCCAATAACAGGTCGATCCATTCGGCGAATTGTTCGTTATCGCCCACGTCGGATGCGCGTTTGACCAGCGCATGCTCCGGATTCAGCTCGAAAATGTATTTCACCTCCGGCGCCTGCTGGCCCGCAGCGGCGAACAGCTTCGCCATCTGGGTGCTCATTTCGTCGGCGTCGGTGGTGACGATCGCCGGCGTGTCGGTCAGGCGGTGCGTCAGGCGCACGTCCTTCACCCGCTCGCCCAGCAGCGTTTTCACGCGGTCGATAAACGGCTCCAGCTGCTTCTCTGCGGCCTTCTGCTCTTCGGTTTCGTCCGCCAGCTTGTCCAGCGCCTCGTCCGCCTTGCTCACCGATTGGAACGGCTTGCCGTCGAACTCGGTCAGGTAGCTCATCATCCATTCGTCGATGCGGTCAGACAACAGCAACACTTCGATGCCTTTCTTGCGGAACAGCTCCAGGTGCGGGCTGCTCTTGGCGGCGGCGTAGCTGTCGGCGGTGATGTAGTAAATCTTCTCCTGCCCTTCCGCCATGCGGCCCACGTACTCTTCCAGCGACAGGGTTTGCGCCGCGCTGTCGCCACGGGTGGAGGCGAAACGCAACAGCTTGGCAATCGCTTCCTGGTTGCCGTTGTCTTCCGCCGGCCCCTCTTTCAGCACCAGGCCGAACTGCTGCCAGAATTTCTGATAGCTTTCGGCGTCGTCTTTCGCCAGCTTGTCGAGCATCTGCAGCACGCGCTTGGTCAGCGCGCCGCGCAGGTTTTGGGTCACGCGGCTGTCCTGCAGGATTTCACGCGAGACGTTCAGCGGCAGATCGTTGGAATCTATCAGGCCGCGCACGAAGCGCAGGTAGTTCGGCATGAACTGTTCGGCGTCGTCCATAATGAACACCCGCTGTACGTACAGCTTCAGGCCGTGCTTGTGATCGCGGTTCCACATATCCCATGGCGCCTGGGCCGGGATATACAGCAGGCTGGTGTACTCCTGCTTGCCTTCCACCCGGTTGTGGCTCCAGCTCAATGGGTCGGTGAAGTCGTGGGCGATGTGCTTATAGAACTCTTTATATTCTTCGTCGGTCACGTCAGCCTTGCTGCGGGTCCACAGGGCCTGAGCCTTGTTGATTTTTTCCCAGGTGACGGTGCCGTCTTCTTCGTTTTTGCTCTCGATTTCCACCGGCAGCGCGATGTGATCGGAGTATTTGCCAATCACCGAGCGCAGGCGCCAGGCGTCGAGGTATTCATCTTCCCCTTCGCGCAGGTGCAAGGTGATTTCGGTACCGCGGGTTTCTTTGGTGATGTCGGCGATGGTGTAATCGCCTTCGCCGGCGGACTCCCAGAATACGCCTTCATCGGCGGCGGCGCCCGCTGCGCGCGTGCGCACCGTGACTTTATCCGCCACGATGAATGCCGAGTAGAAGCCAACGCCGAACTGGCCGATAAGCTGGCTGTCCTTGGCCTGATCGGAGCCGATCGACTCCAGGAAGGCTTTGGTGCCTGATTTGGCGATGGTGCCGAGGTTCTCGATCACTTCGTCTCGGCGCATGCCGATGCCGTTATCGGCAATGGTCAGGGTGCGTTGCTCTTTATCGAAGGACAGGCGCACGCGCAGCTCGCCGTCGCCCTCATACAGCTCTGGCGCGGACAGCGCGCGGAAGCGCAGCTTGTCGGCGGCGTCCGAGGCGTTGGAGATCAGCTCGCGCAGGAAAATTTCTTTGTTGGAGTACAGCGAATGAATCATCAAATGAAGCAGTTGTTTTACTTCAGACTGGAACCCGCGGGTTTCTTGACCTTTCATACTCATTGATTACCTCAAAGACAATTGCTACCAAAAGCGGACAATGAGGATCAGGTGGGGGTCAGGGCATTGTTTTTCAAGCGGCTGGAGGGGAAATTTTTGCGGAATAACTAACGGGGCCGAACGGCCCCGCCAGGGGAAAACATCAGAACTTGATGGCGTGACGGCCGGCCAGAGAGTGCGACAGCGTGGTGCCGTCGACCATCTCCAGTTCGCCGCCCACCGGCACGCCGTGGGCGATGCGGCTGGCGAGCACGCCATACTGGCCGCACATCTCGGCGATATAGTTGGCCGTTGCATCCCCTTCCACCGTCGGGTTGGTGGCGAGGATCACTTCGCTAATGCTTTCCTTTTCCAGCCGTTGCTCCAGCCGATCCAGGCCGATATCGCCTGGCCCGATGCCGTCCAGCGGCGACAGGTGACCCATCAGCACAAAGTAGCGCCCGGCGAACTGGCCGGTCTGCTCGATGGCGTGAATATCGGCCGGGGTCTCCACCACGCAGATCTGGCCGTTTTGCTGACGGCGCGGATTGGCGCAGATGGTGCAGATGTCCTGCTCGGTAAAGGTGCGGCAGTCGGCGCAGTGGCCGATTTCCGACATGGCGCGCGTCAGCGCCTGCGCCAGGCGCATGCCGCCGCTGCGATCGCGCTGCAGCAGTTGGAACGCCATGCGCTGCGCCGACTTCGGGCCAACGCCCGGCAGGCAGCGCAGCGCCTCCATCAATGACTCAAGGAGCGGGCTGGTTTGCATCAGAACGGCATCTTGAAGCCAGGCGGCAACTGCATGCCGTTGGACACGGACGCCATCTTCTCTTTCTGGGTTTCGTCGATACGGCGCGCGGCGTCGTTAAACGCGGCGGCGATCAGGTCTTCCAGCATATCCTTGTCGTCTTCCATCAGGCTTGGATCGATCTCCACGCGGCGGCAGTTGTGCGCGCCGTTGATGGTCACTTTCACCAGGCCCGCGCCAGATTCGCCAGTCACTTCCAATTTGGCGACTTCTTCCTGCATCTGCTGCATTTTTTCCTGCATTTGCTGGGCTTGCTTCATCAGGTTACCCAGACCGCCTTTACCAAACATAGTCGTCTCTCGTCGCTAGGGCCGCGCACTTTGCGCAGCGTTTAAAGGGGGCGAATACTCTCTTCATCCAGATCCGCGTCAAAGAAACGGCGCAGCGTCTGGATGTTGGTATCCGCAACGATGGACTGGCGCGCCTGCGCCAGCTTTTCTTCATAAATGGCTTGCCGCCACTCCAGCGGGGTGCGCTCCGCCGGATTATCGTCTTCCACCACGGTCAGTTCGACCGGGCCGCCGTGCAGCTCGCTGAGCGCATCGGCCAACGTCTTCTGCGCCGAAGGCGAATTCAGGTGACGCTGCGAAGGCCGCAGGTGGAGACAAATCTTGCCCGGCTCCGGCTGCTGCCTGAAGGCGTTCAACGCCAGTTGCTGCACCAGTTTGGGGATCTTCAGCTTATCGATTTCCGCCGCCCAGGCGTCGCGCTCCAGCGACTCCACCACCAGCTTGGCCGACAGTTCCGGGGTTTTCTCGTGCTCCAGCGCGGTGCGCAGCGCCTTCGGCGTCGCCAACGGCTCCGGCGCCGCCTCCGGCTCGCTCAGGGCGCGCCAGCGGTAGGCCTCCGGCTTGACCGGTTTTTCCGGCACGACTTTTTCCGCCTGGCGCTGCTGGCTGCGCTCAGTCACGGAAGCTAATCGCTCCAGCGCTGAGTTTGCCGGCCGCGCTCTTCCTGGCGCCGCCGGCTCACTCTTTTTTGGTGTGGATGCTCCCTGCCGCAGCAGCTGGGTTCGTGCTTTTAACAGCTGCGCGGTGGCATCCGGCAAGTGGGTCTGTTGATTATGCTGCGGCGCGGCGGCCTGGCCTAACGGCGGCGGCGCATCCTGAAACTGCGGCTGTTGCGCCGGCTGGGCCTGCGGCTGCGCCATCTGCGCCGGCGCGGTCTGCACCAGCGCCACCGGTTCCGGGATCACCGCCTTCGGGTGAAACGCCAGCGCGCGCAGCAGGGTCATTTCAACCCCCATGCGGCGATCCGGCGCATAGGCCAGCTCTTTGCGCCCGACCAGCAGCGTCTGATAGTAAAGCTGTACGTCCGCCGGCGGCAGGGTGCGCGCCAGCTCACGCAGCCGCTGTTCGACGGCGGCGTAGTGATTATCGAGCATCGAAGGCAGCAGTTGCACCATCGCAATGCGGTGCAGCAGCGCCAGCGTCTCCACCAGCAGATTTTCCCAATCCACCCCGCGCGAAGCGGCCTGCGCCACCTGCGCCATCAGCTTCTCGCCGTCGGCGCCGACCAGCGCTTCGAGGATCGCCAGCGGCTGCTCGTCGTCGAGCGTGCCGAGCATCTGGCTGACGGTGGCGGTGGTAACCTGCCCCTGCCCCATGGCGATCGCCTGGTCGGTCAGGCTCAGCGCGTCGCGCATGCTGCCGTCGGCGGCGCGCGCCAGCAGCTGCAGCGCGCGGGCGTCGCTGGTTATCTGCTCCGCCTGCAACACCGTTTCCAGCTGGTTGCGGATCTGATCGACATCCAACGCCTTGAGATGGAACTGCAGGCAGCGGGACAAAATGGTGACCGGTAATTTCTGCGGATCGGTGGTGGCCAGCAGGAACTTGACGTGTGCAGGCGGCTCTTCCAGCGTTTTCAACAGCGCGTTGAAGCTGTGGCGCGAAAGCATGTGCACTTCGTCAATCAGGTAAACCTTGAAGCGGCCGCGGGCCGGCGCGTACTGGACGTTGTCCAGCAGATCGCGGGTGTCTTCCACCTTGGTTCTGGACGCGGCGTCGATCTCGATCAGATCGACAAAGCGCCCCTGCTCAATCTCGCGGCAGTTGTCGCATTGGCCGCACGGCGTGGCGGTGATGCCGGTTTCACAGTTCAGGCCTTTGGCCAACAGGCGCGCAATGGTGGTTTTACCCACGCCGCGCGTGCCCGAGAACAGATAGGCGTGATGAATCCGCCCCAGCGAGAGGCCGTTAGCCAGTGCGGTCAGGACATGTTCCTGTCCGACAACATCTGCAAACGTTTGAGGGCGCCACTTACGGGCAAGAACCTGATAGCTCATTAATACCGGAGAAGTCGAGGAATCTGGAGGGTCATGCTAACACAGCCCCGCGGCGATCCGCGAGGCCGTTGTGCCCAAGGGGCAATGCCGCATCAATGGCCGGCGAAGTCCACCAGGCAATAGCATTCAATGCCCAGCTTGTTCAGACGCGCTTCCCCGCCCAGATCCGGCAGGTTGATGATGAACGCGGCGTCTTTCACTTCCCCACCCAGGCGGCGGATCAGTTTGGTGGTGGCTTCGATGGTGCCGCCGGTCGCCAGCAGATCGTCCACCACCAGCACTTTATCGCCGGCGGAGATGGCGTCGGTGTGGATTTCCAGCCGGTCGGTGCCGTATTCCAGCTCATAGCTTTCGCTGAGGGTGGCGCGCGGCAGCTTGCCCGGTTTGCGCACCGGTACAAAACCGACGCCCAGCGCCAGCGCCACGGGGGCACCAAACAGGAAACCACGCGCTTCGGTACCCACCACTTTGGTCACGCCCGCTTCGCGATAGCGCTCGACCAGCAGCTCGATGCTGGCGGCGTAAGCCAGCGGATTTTCCAACAGGCTGGTGACGTCACGGAACAGGATGCCCGGCTTTGGGTAATCCGGGATGGTTTTGATACTGTCTTTAATAAACTGAAGCTGCTGCGCAGTAGCGGTCATAATTGTTGCCTGATAAAACTGCCTGAAAACTGGCGCACAGGCCGCCCGAAATCCCGCATCACCCGCAGGTGAAGTCGATCACCGGGGAAAAGGGAGGCAACCCGCGCACGAAAACGCCCAAATCTATGCAAACTGGCTCAAGAATGCAACTCTCCCCTGCATCTTTCACCCCGGTCACTGACCTAAGCAAGCTCCCGGGGATGCCTGCGCTTGTCGCCTGGCTGCGGCTTGAAAGCCATCGGGGAGTTTAAGGTGCGATCAGCGCCGTTTTTGTTGCGGCAGGTCAATAACCGGCAAACGCAGCATGAAAGTCAGCAAAATGGCCAACATCAGCAACAGCGCGCCGCGCACCCACCAAATTTTCACCAGCCACAGCGAGACCGCGAAGGTCAGGACAATCACCAGCACCGCCTTCCACTTCGCCCCCGGCGGCAGCGCGCGATGCCGTTGCCAGTGGCGCAGGTAAGCGCCGAACCAGGAGCGGTACAGCAGCCAGTGGTGAAAACGCGGCGAAGAACGGGCGAAACACCAGGCGGCCAGCAGCAAAAACGGCGTAGTCGGCAACAGCGGCAGCACCACGCCCAGCGTTGCCAGCACTACCGCCAACCATCCCAGGATAATCAATAACCAACGCGCCATGCCAAACCTTCATCCCTCACCCCGTTGCCGCCCACTTTACCACCGGCATCCGGCACCTCGCCAGCCGCGGCGGCGGAATATGCGCGCGGCGCTTGTTTCGCAGCGGGATCGCGGGCAAGCTTAGGCCAGCGAAAACCATGATGGAGCCTATGTGAGCACTCAGCGTCTATTACAAGCGTTGGCACAACAGATCGCCGCCCTGGCCGACGAGGTGACGCCGCGCGGCGACGCCCCGATCCCCCAGGCGCGTTTCGACGCCGCGCTGTTCGCCAACCGCGGCACCCGGCTGCGCGATTATCTGGCGGAAGTGCAGAAAAACTTCGCCCAGCTGCAAACCGCCGCCAACGGCAGCCGCACCAGCCAGGTGGCCTTTCTGGCGGAGAAGCTGGTGGCCCAGATCGCCGCGCTGCAGCGCGAGCTGGCAACTCAGGCGCTGCGCCGCAAGAATCAGCCGAAAGAGGTGGCGGCGGTCGATCTCTACCATAAACTGGCCGAGCATCAAGATTATGAACGCCGGCTAATCTCCATGATTCAGGACCGGGAAAGCCTGCTGGGGCGCCAAACCACGCTCGCGGCGCAGCAGAAGCTGCAGCATGAGCTGGCGGCGTTGGAAGGGCGGCTGATGCGTTGCCGCCAGGCGCTGGCGCGTATCGAACGCAGCATAGAGCGTAAAGAAAACGGTTTTTGAAGATTTATCACATTATTTTAATGAATATCCCCCGGCCACCCCCTTGTTCACTATACTCAGCGGTGCAACGTTTTATTCATTCACCTAATCACTAATCGCAGGTTTTATGTCTCTGGAAAACGCCTCACCGGAATTACAGCTGGCGGTAGATTTGATTTATCTGCTGGAATGCAACGAGATCGATCCGGCTACCGCGCTGGCGGCGCTGGATATTGTCAAACGGGATTACCAGGAAAAGCTGCAGCGCAACGGCGTCACCTCCCCTTACCTGCCGACCGGCCAGTAAACCGGGTTCAGCGCCGCTGAACCCTTAATCCCGCCTTCTACCCTGCCGGCTGGCCGCCTTCGTCCGGCGACAGCGTTCTCTTCACTTCCTGCACCTCGTTGCCCTGCTGGTTATGCAAGTACACTTCCAGTTGGTTAAAGGCGATGTCGATGTCATTTTCCCGGCACAGGCGGTCGATCGCGCGGTTCAGCTCGTCTACGGTATAGCTGCGATCGCGCAGTTCACGCACGTAGAGCCGCAATTCATGGTCCAGGGTGCTGGCGCCAAAGTTGAGGAAAAACACCTGCGGTTCCGGATCGGTCATCACCCGCGGGTTGTCGCGCGCCGCCTGCAGCAGCACCGCCTTCACCTTGTCGAGATCGGACCCGTAGGCCACCCCCACCTTGATCAGCACCCGGGTAATGGTGTCGGACAGCGACCAGTTAATCAGCCGCTCGGTGACAAACGCCTTGTTCGGAATGATCACTTCCTTGCGATCGAAATCGGTAATGGTGGTGGCGCGGATGCGGATTTTGCTGACCGAACCTGAGAACGTGCCGATGGTGATGGTGTCGCCGATGCGGATCGGCCGTTCGAACAGGATGATCAGGCCGGAGACGAAGTTGGCGAAGATTTCCTGCAGGCCAAAGCCCAGCCCGACGGTCAGGCCGGCCGCCAGCCACTGCAGCTTGTCCCAGGAGACGCCGAGCGATCCGAGCGCGGTCACCGCGCCCACCGCGGTGATCAGATAGGTCAGAATGGTGGTGATGGCGTAAGACGCCCCCTGCCGCAGCTGCAGCCGCGACAGCACCACCACCTCCAGCAGGCCCGGCAGGTTGCGGGTCAGCACATAGGCGACGATCACCGCGACGAACGCCACCATCATATTGCCCAGCGTGACCGCCTGCGGCACGCTGCTGCCGGCGACGGTGGAGGTGTAATGCCACAGCGTGACGCTGTCCAGATAGGAGATGACCGTCACCAGATCCGACCAAATGGCGTAGAAGGCGCTGGCGAAGATCGCGAACAGCACCATGGTGGTCAAACGCAGCGACTGCTCGTTGATCTGATCGAGCGCCAGCGGCGGCTCTTCCACCACCGGCTCACCGCCCTCGGCCCCTTCCTTCGCCAGGCTTTGGCGGCGCGCCAGCGCCCGCCGGTAGGCCAGACGCCGCGCCGCGACGCTCAGGCCGCGAATGGCGGCCAGATAGACGATATTCCACAGGAAGAACAGATACAGGCTGTCGATCCAACGGCTGGCCAGCCGCAGCGTGGTGTAAAAGTAACCGGCGAACATCAGCCCCAGCAGTATCAGCGGCGTGGCGGCGATGGCGGTGACGATCACCAGCCGCACCGCGTGCGATCCTTTCTCGCGCCAGCTGTCGCGGCATATCGGGAACACCAGCACCGCCAACAGCGCCAGCGTCAATATCACCACCACCTGGCCTATCACATCCTCCACCAGCCGCAGCGGCGCTTTCTCGCCCAGCACCGACCAGAAGATCAGCGGCTGCAGCGCCAGCCCCAGCCGCACCGTCTGGCGGCGGTAGTGTGCGCACAAATTGGTGGCAAAATTGAAGTGCCGTTCGGCGATGCCGCCCGGCGCCAGCATGCGGTAGGTGAAGCCAAACACCAGCCACGAAAGCGACAGCTGCTGCGACAGCGCCCAAAGGAAATCACTGATGCCGACATCCGCGCGATAACACCAAAAACCGGCGCCGAGCAGCAGCAACGAACCGGGCAGCACCTTCAGCAGGGTCAGCATAATGGCCTGCGGGGTGTGCATCTGGCTGTCGCGTTTTAGCTGGCCGACGTCATTCGCCAGCTTCTGCAGGCGGCTGTCGATCAGCCGGTAACGCCAACGCAGCAGCCCGACCAGGATAAGCAGCGGGATCAGAAACACCAGCGCGTTCAGCCCGCCCAGCAGCATTTTGCCGGCGTCGAATTTGAAATCCATCCCGGTCAGCTGATCGCGCACCGCTTCCGGCAGGGCCTTCAGCCACGCCAGATCGATAGGTTTGTTGCTGTTGACCCAGAAAATCTGCTGGGTCAGGGTATCCTGCAGCGAGCCGTAAACGCCGGTCAGCTGCTGCTGGTTGATCTGCAGGCTGATCGACTGCGCCAATTGGTTGCTGAGCTGCTTGTTGAGCTGATCCAGCAGCTCGCGCCGCATGTCGACTATCTCGCTCAGCGCGTCGAGCACGTCCGGGCCGGCCTTCTCTTTGCTGTCGGCCACCAGCTTGTCGATGTACTCCTCGCCCTTGAACAAGTCATCGCGCTGCTGGTTGATCTCAAACTGTTCCAGCCGCAGATCGGCGATGCGGGTACTCATGTCGGCCAACAGCGTGCCCTGCGGCAGCGTTTGCTGCTGCTGATACAGGATGCGCGACAGCACCAGGCTGCCCTTCAGCACCTGGATCTGTTCTTTCAGATTGCGCTCGGACTGCAGGCCGCGGTCGAGCCAGTTTTTTACCCGAATATTCTGCTGGAACAGGATGTTGCTCTCTTCCGTAGCGGCGATCAGCCGCTGGCTGAGCTGGCGGTTAACGTCCAGCTCTTTGCTGACCAAGCGATCGTGCTGAATGTCCGTGGCGTCTTCCGGGTTCTGCGCCTCTTTGGCGGTTTTCTCCGACAGCGTCAGGCGTTTGCTGTTGACCACCTCCTGCAGCAACTGCACCGAATGGTCCAGCGCATCAATGTGCGCGGTGGTGTAATCGCGCTGTTTCTGCAGCAGATCCTGCAGGGTGGTGTTGGCTTCCAGGCTTCTGCGCTGCAGATCGATCTGCGCATTGAGCAGCGCCTGTTCGGTGGCCAGCATCACCTGCTGCGTATTGCGCAGCGAATCCTGCCCCGGCGTCTGGCCGTTGATTTGGTTACGGATCTCCTGCAGGCGCTGCGAGGCGGTGTACATGGTGCTTTGTACCCGCTCCGGCTGCGTCTGCAGCGACACCAGCTGGCTGTTGTAGGTCGACAGGCTTTCCTGCGCGTTTTGCAGCTCGTCGAGCGTTTGGTACAGCCGGGATTCCAGCTGGCGTAACGAGAGCGGCATCAGTTCAGCGCGCGCCGCCGCGCTGTCCGGCGGCTGTTTCAGCGCATCCAGTTCGGCGGTGACCTGATTTAATTTGGCCGGCGCCTGCTGCAGCTGCTGCTTGAGCTGCGCGGCGTCCTGTTTGTTACGCTCGATGGCGTCGAGCAGCTCGAGCGTGCGGGTTAAATCCTGCTGGGAAAGTTTATCGACCGGCGTCAGCGCCTTTTGCTTATTCAAGGCTTCAAGTTGGTTCTGTATGTCGCTGCGCGCGGGCAGATCGCCGTTCAATGCCGCATGGGCGGCAGGCAGACATAAAACGCAGGCCAGCGTCAGCAACAGCTGAGCGCAGGCGCGCCGGATGCGCGCACCGGAAAACAGGGGTAAAGCCAGAGAAGGAGCGGTGATTAACCAGCGCTGCATGATTTAACTTCGGTTTGATTAAGAAGCCTGCAGATTATCACGAGCGCCGGCGGGCAACGAACAACAAAAGCGTTGCCGATAATGTACAGTTGTAGCGAAATCAGAACGTCAGCACTTTTTCCGCCGCCAGCGTCCACTGCGCCAACTCCACCAGCGTACCGATAGCCACCCCGTCCGCCAGCGGCAGCCGGCTGACGCCGCGCGCGTCGGCACAGGTTTTACACAGTTTGACCGGCACCTGCTGTGCCGTGAGGATCTCCAGCATCTGCTGCAGATGATAGCCTTCGTGCGGCTGCTGCCCGGAGATGCCGGCGACTACCGCGTCGGACATCAAAAACAGCCGCAGATCGAGGCCGGCCTGCTGCTCTTTCAGCGCAATAGCCAGGCGCAGGGCATTGAATAACGATTCCTGGCCGTAGGCAGCGCCGTTGGCGATCATGACCACTGATGACATGAGGGTTCTCCTTATAAAGGCCGGCGCTGGCTGCTGGAAGACTGGGCCGCCAGCTGTTCCGGCGTGAGCCGCAGGGTGGGACAAAACTGCAGCATCTCGAGGAAGGCGTCCACCAGCGCGCTGGCCTCTGCCCGCAGATCGAAGCTTTCCGGCATAAACAGCCAGTTTTCCATCAGGCCGCTGATGTAGGCCCGCAGAATGATCGCCGCGCGGCGCGTGTGCAGATCGGGAGGCAGTTGGCCATGATGCATGCAGTTATACAGCACCGCTTCGATGCGTTCATAGCCGGCAAGGTAGAGCACCTTGCGTGAATCCAGCAGTGGAATCATTTCACCGACAAATTCACATTTGTGGAATATAATCTCCATCAATGCTCTGCGGCGGCAGTCTTCTACCGTAGACGTCAAAACGTAAATCAAAATTTCTCTGATAACCCGCAGTGGATTATCCGGATACTTTGCCTGATACTCGGTCTCGAGATCGTCTATTTTAGGCTCTGTAGATTCCCAAACTTCATTAAACAGGTCTACCTTATTCTTGAAGTGCCAGTAAATTGCTCCACGCGTAACCCCGGCAGCGGTGGCAATATCTGTCAGTGACGTTGCAGAAACGCCACGTTCAGAGAATTCTCTCACCGCAGCGTCAAGAATATGCTGTCGGGTTTCTTGCGCCTGCTGTTTGGTTTTTCGTGCCATGACGTTGTTATTTAGGGGGAGTGTGATTTACATACATTCGCGAATGTATGTACCATAGCACGCACATATAATTAACGCAGCAATGGGTTTTAAAGCTTGTGATCCATTGATCATTTTGAAATCGGACACTTGAGGTTTTTCTATGAACAAAAACAGAGGGTTAACGCCTCTGGCGGCCGTTCTGATGCTTTCAGGCAGCTTAGTGCTAACAGGATGTAACGATAAAGAAACCCAACAGCAAGGCGCCCAACAGCCGGCTCCTGAAGTGGGCGTGGTGACATTGAAGGCCGAACCTCTCAATATCACTACCGATCTTCCTGGCCGCACCGCTGCGTATCGTATCGCCGAAGTTCGCCCTCAGGTTAGCGGCATCATCCTGAAGCGCAACTTCGTTGAAGGCAGCGATATCAAAGCCGGGACTTCCCTGTATCAAATCGATCCCGCCACCTATCAGGCTACCTACGACAGCGCCAAGGGCGATCTGGCCAAGGCGCAGGCCAGCGCTTCCATCGCGCGCACGACGGTGAACCGCTACAAGCCATTGCTGGGTACCAGCTACATCAGCAAACAAGATTACGACACCGCCGTTTCCAACCTGCAGCAGGCCGATGCCGCCGTTGTCGCCGCCAAAGCCACTGTGGAAACCGCACGCATCAACCTGGCCTACACCAAGGTGACTTCGCCAATCTCCGGCCGCATCGGCAAATCCGCCGTGACCGAAGGGGCACTGGTCAGCAACGGCCAGGCCACCGCGCTGTCCACCGTACAGCAGCTGGATCCGATGTATGTTGACGTGACTCAATCGAGCAACGACTTCCTGCGTCTGAAACAGGAGCTGGCCAGCGGTGCGCTGAAGCAGGAAAACGGCAAGGCCAAGGTCAAGCTGCTGCTGGAAAACGGCGCTGAGTACGCTCAGGAAGGCACGCTGGAATTCTCCGACGTGACCGTTGATGAAACCACCGGCTCCATCACTATCCGCGCCTTGTTCCCTAACCCGAACGATACGCTGCTGCCGGGCATGTTCGTGCGCGCTCGTCTGGACGAAGGCGTGCGCAGCGAGGCGCTGCTGGTGCCGCAGCAGGGCGTAACGCGCAACCCGCGTGGCGAAGCGACGGCGATGGTTGTCGGTGCAGACGACAAAGTTGAGCTGCGCACGCTGAAAGCGGATCAGGCGATTGGCGATAAATGGCTGGTTACCGACGGCCTGAAAGCCGGCGATCGCGTGATTGTGACCGGCCTGATGAAAGTCCGCCCGGGCGCGCAGGTAAAAGTGCAGGAAGTTGACACTCAGGCGCAAAAACAGCCGCAGTCTGAAGCGCAGAAGTCATAAAAAGGAGCCGGTAAGACATGGCTAAGTTCTTTATAGATCGCCCGATTTTCGCCTGGGTAATCGCCATCATCGTCATGTTGGCGGGGGTGCTTGCAATAATGAAACTGCCAATAGCGCAGTATCCCACTATTGCACCACCGGCGGTGAGTATTTCCGCCAACTACCCGGGCGCAGATGCCACGACGGTGCAGGACACCGTGACGCAGATTATCGAACAGAACATGAACGGTATCGATAATCTGATGTACATGTCCTCCACCAGTGATTCCTCTGGTAGCGTCACCATTACCCTGACGTTTGATTCCGGCACCGATCCTGACATCGCGCAGGTTCAGGTCCAGAACAAACTGTCGTTGGCCACCCCGCTGTTGCCGCAGGAAGTGCAGCAACAGGGTTTGAAAGTAGAAAAATCCAGCAGCAGCTTCCTGATGGTCGCCGGCTTCGTTTCTGACGATCCGAAGATGACGCAGGATGACATTGCGGACTACGTGGCCTCCAATATCAAGGATCCTATCAGCCGTTCATCCGGTGTGGGCGAAGTGCAGCTGTTCGGCGCGCAGTACGCGATGCGTATCTGGCTCGATCCGAACAAACTGAATAACTTCCAGCTGACCACCACTGACGTGACTTCGGCCATCACCGAGCAGAACAACCAGATCGCCGCAGGGCAGCTGGGCGGCATGCCGCCGGTGCCGGGGCAACAGCTTAACGCCTCGATCATCGCGCAGACCCGTCTGACCTCGCCGGAAGAGTTCGGCAAGATCCTGCTGAAGGTTAACGCCGACGGCTCTCAGGTTCGCCTGCGTGACGTGGCGCGCATCGAGCGCGGCGGCGAAAGCTACGCCGTGACCGCACGCTACAACGGTAAACCGGCGGCCGGCCTGGGTATCAAACTGGCCACCGGCGCCAACGCCCTGAACACCGCCAAAGGCGTAAAGGACGCGCTGACCAAGATGCAACCTTTCTTCCCGCAGGGGATGAAAGTGGTTTATCCGTACGACACTACGCCGTTCGTTAAAATCTCCATCAACGAAGTGGTGAAAACGCTGATCGAAGCCATCATCCTGGTCTTCCTGGTGATGTATTTGTTCCTGCAAAACTTCCGCGCCACGCTGATCCCGACTATCGCGGTGCCGGTGGTGCTGCTGGGGACCTTTGCGATCCTGGCGGCGTTCGGCTTCTCGATAAACACCCTGACGATGTTCGGCATGGTGCTGGCGATAGGCCTGCTGGTGGATGACGCCATCGTGGTGGTGGAAAACGTCGAGCGCGTGATGTCCGAAGAGGGACTGCCGCCGAAAGAAGCCACCCGCAAATCGATGGGCCAGATCCAGGGCGCTCTGGTGGGTATCGCCATGGTGCTGTCGGCGGTGTTCGTGCCTATGGCGTTCTTCGGCGGCTCCACCGGCGCCATCTACCGCCAGTTCTCGATCACCATCGTTTCCGCGATGGCGCTGTCGGTGCTGGTGGCGATGATCCTGACGCCGGCGCTGTGCGCCACCATGCTGAAACCTATCCCGAAAGGCGACCACGGGGTTAAAACCGGCTTCTTCGGCTGGTTCAACCGCATGTTCGAAAAGAGTACCCATCACTACACCGACAGCGTAGGCAGCATTCTGCGCAGCACCGGCCGTTATCTGGTGATCTACCTGCTGATCGTGGTTGGCATGGGCCTGCTGTTCCTGCGCCTGCCTTCCTCGTTCCTGCCGGACGAAGACCAGGGCATCCTGCTGACCATGGTGCAGCTGCCTGCCGGTGCCACCGAGGCGCGCACCTCCAAGGTGCTGGAAGAAGTCACCGACTACTTCCTGACCAAGGAAAAGGACAACGTGGTGTCGGTGTTCACCGTCGCGGGCTTCGGCTTCAACGGTAACGGCCAGAACAACGGCCTGTCGTTTGTCAGCCTGAAAGACTGGTCTGAACGCAGCGGTGAACAAAATAAAGTGCCGGCGATTGCCGGACGTGCGATGGGCGCCTTCTCGCAGATCAAAGACGGCCTGGTGTTCCCGTTCAACCTGCCGGCGATTATCGAGCTCGGCACCGCGACCGGCTTCGACTTCCAGCTGATCGACCAGGGCGGCCTGGGGCACGAGAAACTGACCGAGGCGCGTAACCAACTGTTGGGCATGGCGGCTCAACATCCGGACGTGCTGGTGGGCATGCGCCCTAACGGCCTGGAAGATACGCCGCAGTTCAAACTGATCATCGATCAGGAAAAAGCCAAGGCGTTGGGCGTGAGCATCACCACCATCAACAGTACGCTGACCACCGCGCTCGGGGGCTCGTACGTTAACGACTTCATCGACCGCGGCCGCGTGAAGAAGGTATACGTACAGGCTGAAGCACCGTTCCGCATGTTGCCTGAGGACATCAACAAGTGGTTTGTCCGCGGCACCAGCGGCCAGATGGTTCCATTCTCCGCCTTCTCGTCGGCGAAGTGGGAATACGGCTCGCCGCGCCTGGAACGTTACAACGGTCTGCCTTCGATGGAAATCCTGGGCCAGGCGGCACCGGGCAAGAGTACCGGTGAGGCGATGAGCCTGATGGAAGAGCTGTCGTCCAAACTGCCAAGCGGCATCGGCTACGACTGGACCGGCATGTCTTACCAGGAACGTCTGTCCGGCAACCAGGCCCCTGCCCTGTACGCCATCTCGATTCTGGTGGTGTTCTTGTGTCTGGCGGCGCTGTATGAAAGCTGGTCGATTCCGTTCTCGGTCATGCTGGTACTGCCTCTGGGGGTTATCGGCGCGTTGCTGGCGGCCACCATGCGCGGCATGAACAACGACGTTTACTTCCAGGTGGGCCTGTTGACCACCATCGGCCTGTCGGCGAAGAACGCCATCCTGATCGTGGAATTCGCCAAGGATCTGATGGAGAAAGAGGGCAAAGGGCTCATCGAGGCGACGCTGGAAGCGGTGCGTATGCGTCTGCGTCCGATCCTGATGACCTCTCTGGCGTTCATCCTCGGGGTGCTGCCGCTGGTTATCAGCAGCGGCGCCGGCTCCGGTGCGCAGAACGCGGTAGGTACCGGCGTTATGGGCGGGATGATTACCGCCACCGTGCTGGCTATCTTCTTCGTGCCGGTGTTCTTTGTGGTGGTTCGTCGCCGCTTCAGCAAGAAGTCTGAAGATCTGGAACACAGCCATCCGGTTGACCATCACTGATAGTTCGATGGATCTCACCCGCTAACAAAAAGGCCGCTTATGCGGCCTTTTTCTTTTTCCCTCGTCCACGCATTTTATTCTTGATCCTCTGGCTCAGGCGGCGCATAATATTTGTTATAGTATAACATTACACTGGAGTGCATCATGAAAGCAGGCATCCATCCTGACTACCGTACCGTGGTGTTCCACGACCTGAGCGCCGACGCCTATTTCAAAGTGGGATCAACCATCAAGACCGATCGCACCATTGAACTGGATGGCGCAAGCTGGCCGTATGTCACCATCGACGTCTCTTCCGCTTCGCATCCGTATTACACCGGCAAGCAGAAAGAGTTTTCTAAAGAAGGCAGCACTGCGCGCTTCCAGCAGCGTTTTGGCCGCTTTATCGGCAAGAAGTAACGAGGGATCAGCATGCAGGTTTTGAGTTCATTGCGTTCGGCGAAAAATCGCCATCCGGATTGCAAAGTCGTGCGCCGTAAGGGCCGCATCTATGTGATCTGTAAAACCAACCCGCGTTTCAAAGCGGTACAGGGACGTAAGAAAAAGCGTTAACCCGAGATGTCATCTGTCGCAAAGCCCCGTTGCTGCTCAACGGGGCTTTTTTTATGGAGAAAGAGCGAACGCCGCAAGCGCCCTGCCGCAGGACAGGGCGAATGCGTTATTTCATGCTGCCGAGCAGCGCATCGACATTGTGCTTGAACGCCTCTGCATAGGTGGCCGCCGGGCCGTTGGCTTTGGACAAGGCTTCCGGGTACAGTTCGCCGCCGGCCTTAGCGCCGGTGGCGGCGGCAATCTGCTTCACCAGGCGCGGATCGGTCTGGTTCTCGATAAAGTAGGCGGTAACCCGCTCCTGCTTGATCTGTTTGATCAGACCGGCCACGTCGCTGGCGCTGGCTTCGGCCTCAGTGGAGAAACCGACCGGGGCAAGGAAGGTGACGCCATACTCTTGCCCAAAATAACCGAAAGCATCATGGCTGGTCAGCACCTTGCGCTTCTGCTGGGGTACTGCGGCAAACTGCGTTTTTGCCCACAGATCCAACTTGTGCAGCTGCTGGATATACTCCGCGCCGCGCTGGCGGAAGTAGTTGGCGTCTTGCGGATCGGCGGCGATCAGCGCATTCATCACGTTAGTGGCGTAGTGCACGCCGTTTTTCATGCTGTTCCAGGCGTGAGGATCGGTCACCTGCTTGCCGTCTTCTTCCATTTTCCGCGAATCAATTCCCCGTGACGCGGTGATCACCGGCCCCCGATAACCCGAGGCGCTCACCAGGCGATCGATCCACCCTTCCAACCCCAAACCGCTGACGAACACCACGTCGGCCTGCGACAGCAGCTTGCTGTCTTGCGGCGAAGGTTCAAAGCCGTGCGGATCGCCGTCTGGCCCCACCAGGGTGCTGACCTTGACATGCTCTCCCCCCACCTGCTTGACGATATCGCCGAGGATGGAAAAGCTGGCGACGGCGTCGACGGTCTTCGCCATCGCCATTGGGCTGGACAGCAGAGCAGCGACCGCCAGCGATATAGGTAAACGTTTCATACTTTCTCCTTGCATATGGCACTTCTCAACGGCGCGCGAGGGAGTAGATCCCGCCGCGCGTTCCAAACAGAATCGAAACAAAAAAGATCAGGCTGGCGCTGAGCACGATCGCCGGGCCGGCGGGCAATGAGGCGTAATATGACCATTCCAGGCCAATCAGGCTGGAGAGCATGCCGATACCCATCGCCGCCGCCAACGTGTGCGGCAGGTTGCGCGCCCAAAAGCGCGCGCTGGCGGCGGGCAACATCATCAGCCCGACCGACATCAGGGTGCCGAGGATTTGAAAGCCCGCCACCAGATTGATCACCACCAGCGCCAGAAACAGCCCCTGTATCAACGCCAGCAGGCGCGGCGCGCTGACCCGCAGGAAAATGGCGTCGAAAGATTCGATCACCAGCGCGCGGTACAGCACCGCCAGCGATATCAGAGAAAAGCTGGTGATTGCGCCGACCATCAGCATGGCGTGAGTGTCCACCGCCAGAATCGAGCCAAACAGCACGTGCAACAGATCGACGCTGGAACCGCGCAGCGATACCAACGTGACCCCCAACGCCAGCGATCCCAGATAGAAACCGGCGAAGCTGGCGTCTTCTTTTAGCGGCGTGCGGCGGCTGACCAGCCCGGACAGCATCGCCACCGCCAGCCCGGCGATAAAGCCGCCGACGCCCATCGCCACCAGCGACATGCCGGAAATCAGATAGCCTATCGCCGCGCCGGGCAATACCGCATGCGACAGCGCATCGCCCACCAGGCTCATGCGCCGCAGCAGCAAAAAGACGCCCAGCGGCGCCGCGCTGAGCGACAGCGCCAGGCAGGCCACCAGCGCACGGCGCATAAAACCGAAGGAAGCGAAGGGATCGATCAACGCATGCAGCAACATCATGGCGCTACCGCCTTAAGGCAGTGGGGCCGGCTGGCGACGTTCAGCGCCGGAATATGCTCCAGCACCCGATCGGCATCCCCCCAGTGGCAGCACTGCGGGGTCAGCAACAGCGCCTGGGGGAAGTGATTGGCCACCATCGACATATCGTGCAGTACGGCGATCAGCGTGCGCCCCTGGCGGTGCAGGTGATCGATCACCTGCAGCAGCAGTTGGGTGGTAGCGCTGTCGATGCCGGTAAAAGGTTCATCCAGCAGGATCAGCGGCGCCTGCTGCACCAGCAAACGGGCAAACAACACGCGCTGCAGCTGGCCGCCGGAAAGCTCACCAACCGGGCTGCGCGCCAACGCCGTCATGCCGACGCTTGCCAACGCCTCGGCTATCTGCCGCGCCACGCGTTGGCTCAACCCGCCGAAGATACCGCTTTGCGACCAAGCGCCCATCGCCACCAGATCGCTGACCAGGATCGGGAACTGGCGATCCAGCTCCGCCTGCTGGGGCAAATAGGCCATGCGTGGCGGCCTGCCGCCGCTAAAATGCAGGCTGCCGCCCTGCAACGGCTGCAACCCTGCCAGCGTTTTCAGCAATGTCGATTTGCCTGCGCCGTTAACCCCGACCACCGCCGTCAGTGAACCTGAGGCAAAATGGCCGCTGAGCGCTGGAAACAAAGGCGCGGCGCCATAGCCAATCTCGGCCTGTTGCAAAGCGATCATGGCAGCGCTACCGCCCAGTAAATGCCCAGCCACAGCAGAGCCAGCAGTATGGCGGCAACCCCGCAACGCACGATGGCGGAGGCGGTAAATAACGAGTTCAGGGACGGCGCGGCGTCATCGCGTGATGTGGGAGTCAATGTTTTAGCCAAAAGCAAAGGAATTGTTACAATATAACATCACAAGTCATGCGTCAGCTCAAGCCCTCCGCCCGGCAATAATGCAACGGAACGTAACAGCCCGGCAGCTGCCCCTCAGCGCATGGATATACGGAAAAAACTCAGGGTTATTACCTCATTAGGGAAATGTGCTTTTAAGGTAAAAAAAGCATCGGCAAAGCGAAATTTTTACCGGCGGCCGGTAAAAAGGAGTAAGATAAACGGATTAAATTGCTCTCCGGCTCGACGTTAATGCACGTAATCCTTGCTTGCGATCTGAAAACCAGCGCACTTTCTGTTAAAAAACTAAAGAAAGTGATCGAGGGTAAAATAACCGAGTTAGTGCCGGCATTGACCAGCGGACTGAGCTTTTATTCAGAAAGTGCGCGCTATGTAGAAGATTCATTAGAAATACTTGATATAAAAGAGACAGGCAATGGCGATTATTCAATGAGTTATCGCTATAAATGGCAAATTTTCAACGCCTGTCTGGATATCAATGCAGATGAATTCAACAGCGACAGCGTCGGGTTCAACCTGAGCGAGCGGGGATTAACCTTCGACATCATTGATAACTCACGCCCATCAACCGCAGATGAATTGTAAGTTTACGTAATAACAGCAGGCCAGACACGAAAAAATGATTTATATTCATTAGACGAGAAGTTTATTTAGTTACCGTTAAGCTGCCTCCGTCCATGATGTAAATCAGCTTACTCACATAGTGTTATCAACACCGAAATTAAGACTTACGGAGGGGATGATATGGATGAGTATTCGCCTAAGCGACATGATATTGCTCAACTCAAATTCTTGTGCGAAAATTTGTATGATGAAGGCATCGCCACCCTGGGAGACAGCCACCACGGGTGGGTGAACGATCCAACCTCTTCCGTCAACCTCCAGCTTAATGAGTTGATTGAACATATTGCTTCGTTTGTGATGAGTTATAAAATTAAATACATGGATGAAACAGACCTGTCGGAGTTAGTCGAAGAATATCTCGACGATACCTATACGTTGTTCAGCAGCTACGGTATCAATGATTCCGATCTTCGTCGTTGGCAAAAAACCAAGGCGAGATTATTCAGAATGTTCTCAGGAGAGGGCATCTGTACGACAATGAAAACTTAGGGGATAATTATTCCCCAACCTATTTAGCGGTTTATAAAATTAAAGGCCATCATGACAAAAATCGACTATCTAATGCGTTTGCGTAAATGCACCACCATTGACACCCTCGAACGCGTTATTGAGAAGAATAAGTATGAGCTTTCCGACGATGAGCTAGAGCTGTTTTACTCGGCCGCCGATCATCGCCTGGCGGAACTCACCATGAACAAACTGTATGATAAAATCCCCACGGCCGTTTGGAAGTACGTAAGATAACCCAGGCAGCAACGCGTTGAGCCGATGCGGTTGTCGGCCTCAATGCCCGTTTTTTAGTATTTATCTTATTGACTTGCTAAGGCTTCATTCTTTTTTGAAATTCCTGCAATAATAGCTGAAAACAATTTTCTATTAATGGCGGGCGGCTTTGATGAGCGCTGCGCATTAATGCAATGGTGCGGCTGAGTAATGGTTGTTGCAGATGAACCACGGTTAATTCCTCGTCCTGCAGATGCACGGTATAAAGCTGCGGCAAAATAGCCACCGCTAAATTCGAACGCACTAACCCATATAATGTCTCGAGAAAGTCCACCTGATACGCGGCAGTTAAATTCAGGCGATGGCTTTCCGCCAACGCCAATACCAATCGGCTGATATTACCCTTCGAAAAAACCGCAATATTGCGCCGGGATAACTGCCGCCACGGCAGATGATGCGATTCCGCCAGAGGATCGTCGCGCCGCATGACCACCACGAAAGGATCTTCCTGCAGCGGGTGTATTTCCAGGCTGTCCGGCACCGAGCTGTCGAGCGCTCCTATGCCAAAGTCAATCTGGCCGTTCTCCAACTGCAGCAACAGAGAGTCATTGGTTTGATCGTGAAACTCGATGCGCAAGCGGGGAAAATGCTCGGCCAACAGCTGCGGCACCGCCGGGAACAGCAGACTGCCGACCGAGGGCACCAGCCCAACGCGCAAGGTGCCGTCGCCCCCCGCCAGCACGATGCGCTGCATGTCGTCGAATGCCGCCTGCGCCACGTTCAACACGCGTTCGGCGTGCGGCAGAATAGCCGTGCCCAATTCTGTCAGCGTCACCGCAGAGGCGGTACGGTTCATCAGTTTGCCCCCCAGCACGGATTCAACCTGCCGCAGCGCGCTGCTCAACGCCGGTTGGCTGATCGCCAAACGGTTCGCGGTATCGGTAAAATGCCGCAATTGCGCCAGCGTCACGAAGTATTGGATCTGCTTTAAAGAGAGCGCGGGCAGACGGCGCCAGGGTTCGGACATATCAGCCTTCCGTCAGGGCAGGGAAACGTTTGCCACAGCATAAACGTTTCTTATCACGCAATAAATTAAATCATCTGGGCAAACCCCGGCAGCCCCCCTAGAGTAACTCCCCTGTCATCATGCAGGTAACTACCATGACCTCTTATTCCGAACGCCGGCGCGCAATCAAGGCCGCGCTGGGGCTTGCCCCCTACGATCTGTTGCTGACCAACGCGGCGCTGGTCGACATGGCGACCGGCGAAATTCGCCCGGCCGACGTCGGCATCGTCGGCTCGCTGATTGCCAGCGTTCACCCCTGCGGCACCGCAGCGGACGCCGCGGAAATTCAGGATCTGGCCGGCGCCTATCTCTGCCCTGGGCTGATTGACACCCATGTACACGTAGAAAGTTCGCATCTGCCGCCGGCGCGCTATGCCGAGATCGTGGTTGCGCAGGGCACCACCACCATTTTTTGGGATCCGCATGAGCTGGCCAACGTGCTTGGCGTCGCCGGCGTGCGCTATGCCATCGACGCCAGCCGCGGCCTGCCGCTGCGGGTCATTTGCGCGGCCCCGTCCAGCGTGCCCTCCACTCCCGGCCTGGAGATGTCCGGCGCTGACTTCGCCGGAGAGGAAATGGAGACCATGCTGGCCTGGCCCGAAGTGGCCGGCGTCGCCGAAGTGATGGACATGCACGGCGTGCTCAACGGCAGCGAACGGATGTTGGAAATCCTTAACGCCGGCCTGAACAGCGGCAAACTGATCGAAGGCCACGCACGCGGGCTAAGCGGCGCCCAACTGCAGGCCTATTTGGCGGCCGGCGTCACTTCGGATCACGAGCTGACCTCCGCCGCCGATGCGCTGGAAAAACTGCGCGCCGGCCTGACGCTGGAGATCCGCGGCTCGCACCCTTATCTGCTGCCGGAAATTGTCGCGGCGCTGCTGACGCTGCCGCATCTGTCTTCGCAAATCACCCTGTGCACCGACGACGTGCCGCCGGATATCCTGCTGGAGAAAGGCGGCATCATCGCCCTGCTCAACCTGTTGATTGAGCATGGCTTGCCGGCAACCGACGCGCTGCGAATGGCAACGCTCAATGCCGCCATTCGCCTGCAGCGCAACGACCTGGGGCTGATTGCCGCCGGGCGTATCGCCGACCTGGTGGTGTTTGATTCGCTGTCGCAGCTTAAGGCCCGGGCGGTGTACGTAGCGGGAAAACTGACGGCGCAGCAGGAGAAATTGCTGGCGCCGCTGAGCGACACCCCGGCGGTGACGGCGCCGCGCGATACGCTGCGTTTGCCACCGCTGGCCGCCGCCGACTTTATCATGAAAATTCCGGGCATCCGCCACGGGCAGGCGACGCTGCGCCATATCAAAGGCGCCCGCTTCACCCAGTGGAGCGAAACCACGGTCGAGGTACGTGCAGGTGAAGTGCAGCTCCCGCCCGGTTTTAGCCTGATCTGGGTACAGCACCGCCACGGCCGCCACCCAGCCAAGCCGCAGCTGGCGCTGCTGGAAGGCTGGGGGGAACTGCGCGGCGCCATCGCCACCAGCTATTCGCATGATTCGCACAACCTGGTGGTGCTGGGGCGCAACGCCGTGGATATGGCGCTGGCCGCCAACGCGCTGATCGCCAGCGGCGGCGGCATGGCCCTCAGCCAAAACGGCGCGCTGCTGGCGCAGGTGGCGATGCCGATCGCCGGCATGCTGTCCGACTTACCCGCCGCCGAGCTGGCGCGGCAATTTAAAAACCTGCGCGAACTCAGCGCGCAGGTGGCCGACTGGGAACCGCCCTATCGGGTTTTCAAAGCGATAGAAGGCACCTGCCTGGCGTGCAACGCCGGGCCGCACCTGACCGATCTCGGCCTGACCGACGGCGCGACGCGCCAGATTGTCGACCCGCTGATCGCCTGCTGGGAAACCCCGGCGCAATAATAATCACGATAATGAGACAGCACGGGAGACTGCCGATATGGCGGACAATTCAGTAAATGCTCCAACGCCGGGGAGCTGGCTGCAGCGGCGTTTTCAACTGCACGCGCGGCAAAGCAGCGTCAAAACCGAATGCCTGGCCGGGGTAACCGGCTTCCTGGCAGCCGCCTATCTGTTGGTGGTGATCCCCGGCCTGCTGGCGGTGGGCGGCATGGACAAGGGCGCGGCGACCACCGGCACCATTCTGGTGTTCGTGCTCGGCACGCTGCTGATGGCGTTTTACGGTAACCTGCCGTTTATCGTCGGGCCCGGCATCGGCGGCTCGGTGTTGGTCGGGGTGACGCTGGCGGGCAGCGAAGGTATCAGCTGGCAGATTGGCCTCGGCATCGCCTGCTGGTCCGGCATTTTGTTCTTTGCGCTGACCCGCCTCGGGCTGCGTGAGGTGGTGACCCGTTCGGTGCCGCAGTCGATCAAGCTGGGGCTGACCGCCTCGATCGGGCTGTTCGTGGCGGTGCTCGGCTTTCGCAACGCCGGGCTGGTGCTGGCCAACGCCAAGTCCAACGCGCTGATGCTGGGCGACTTCACCGCGCCGGGCGCCTTGATCGCCCTGAGCGGCCTGTTTCTGGCCATCGCCCTGCAGGCCCGCCGGGTGCCGGGCGCCATCCTGTGGGCCATTTTGTTCGCTACGCTGGTCGGCATTCCGTTCGGCGTGACCCGCCTGCCGGACAGCCTGATGGCGATGCCGCATTCCCTCACGCCGGTGCTCGGCCAGGTCGATATGATCGGTGCGTTGAATATCGCCTTTTTGCCCTACCTGTTTGTGTTTTTCGCCTCGGAGTTTTTCTCCACCATGGGCACCACGTTGGCCGTGGGCGGTGAAGCCGGGTTGCTGGATGAGCATGGCAACATGCCGCACATCAACCGGCCGTTTATGGTGGACTCCATCGCTGCGGCGCTTGGCCCCTGGGTCGGCATTCCCGCCGCAACGGCGCTGATCGAGTCTTCGGCGGCGGCGGAGGCCGGCGGCAAAACCGGCCTGACCTCGCTGGCGGCGGCGGTGATGTTCTTGCTGATGCTGCTGTTTACCCCTGTCGCCCTGATGATCCCGAAAGAGGCCACCGCGCCGGCATTGATCCTGATCGGCCTGAATATGTTCAGCGGGCTGCGCAAGGTGGATCTGGCGAACTTCACCGACGGCCTGCCGGTGCTGATGATGGTCATGATCACGCTGATCGCCAACAGCTTCGGCACCGGCATCGCCGGCGGGCTGCTGTTCTATATCATCATCAAGGTGATTGCGGGCAAATGGCGCGAGGTGCCGGCCGGGCTCTACCTGCTGGCGATCCCGCTGGCCTATTACTTCGCCACGTTGGTGAAACACTGATCCTGAGAAGGCACGCCACGAAAACCGGCGTGTCATCTCACAGACCTCTCCGTGAGAATCGGGTTCTTTTCAAGGCCGCGACATTTTATCCTCGCCACAGTATGGGGCCGCCTTCATGGCCCCATGCAGCCAGACTGGCTCACCGGCCTTTAATTATTAATTTAATTTATTATTACCCTCATCCCGCCACGCCTAACGAAACCATCCCCTCCTCCGTCCCGTAGCAGAAATTACTGTAAAAACCACCCATTGAGAAGCAACCACCGCCAATTTTGATTTGAATCAATATTACCCTGATTACCCCTTAAACATAAAAAAACATCACCTATATTCGTTTGGCTACAGCCATAAAACACGCCTTATCTCTTATCTGGAAGGAAAAAAATGACCATTGGAAGTAGTTATAACTATCCGGCTCACCGCGCTTCTCAACTGGCCGCGCAAAAGAAATTGCATAAATCAGGCCCATGGGGAGGACGCTATCCTAATCCTCCCGACCTGTCGTTTGACTATCGCCAACTGGTGGAACAAACCGGCGGCATCGCTCAAGCAACGGCGCCGGAGCATAAAATATGCATCATAGGGGCGGGCATAACCGGCCTGACGACGGCACGAGAGCTTTATCGCTGCGGTTTTAATAACGTCACCGTTATGGAAGCGGGAAAACGCATTGCCGGACGCCATTACACTATCACTGACGTCGCCCAGCAGGGGTTGGCGACCCAGTACGCCCCCTTCGAAATGGCGGCGATGCGCATGCCTTATTTCAACCTGGTCGGCGAATCCCCTAACGATGGCCGTTCTCTGCTGGCTTATTATGCCAAAGAGTTTGGCCTTTCCATCCAGGACTTCCCCAATCCCGGTACCCGCTGGGTGTCCTCAACCGGCATTTATCTGCAAGAGGGGCTGGTCCACGGCGGCCCGGAGCCAACGATGCAGATCTGGGTGAACGCCGATGGCAACACGCCTCCCCCCACCGCTCAGCTACAGGCGGTTTTTGCCAAGTGGAAGAAATTTGAAAAGCTGATGGTCGATAAAGTCAGCGAAGTGTACGGTACCGATGACTGGGAGGCCATGTGGCAAGCCATTGTCGATACCTATTCCCATACCGCCTTCCGCGATTTTGTAAAAGCGGCGGCCATTGATGATTGGGATCCCACAGATCCGGGCAATTTCGGCGGTCTGGCAATGGACAATGAAGAGTCCAACATATTCTATTCCATCGGTTTTGGAGACGGCAGTTGGGGAGCATTTTATGATGTTTGCACCCTTTATCCGTTGCGTACGGCAATATTCGGCTTCGGCAGCCAGCTGCAGCTTATCCATGGCCGTTATGACCCGGACGGCACATTCAACCCAGGCCCCTTCGCCGATAATCTGACGCTCCCGGATGCCTATGGCCGCAGCTTTGAAGGCCCACGCTACAGAGGTGTGCGTACGTTTGATGACTGCATGTTGTTCTTGCCGCCTCCAGACAAAACGCAATCTTTCTATGAGCATGCTTTACAACGACAATCCGGCTTCGGCACGCAACAACGCGTTACGCGGATCGAAAAACGGCAACATGGCGTTCGCGTCCACTATACTCTGGGCGACAACGGAGCGATTCAATATCAGGATTTTGACTCGGTGATCGTCACCGTTCCCTCATGGATCCTGGAAGTTGACATGGAGCTGCAGGGCTTTACACCGCAGCAATTGCCGCAAACCATTACCCGCGCCTACAAGACCGCCCACTGGGAAACCAGCTGTAAAGTTTATGCCCCGCTGGATCCGTCATTTTTCACGCAGCCAGACAACAAAATCCCACAGATTTTGGTCACAGATACTTTTGTACACGATGTTTACGCCTATCAATATGACATTGGCGGATATGAAACCCCTTGCATTCTTCTCAGCTATACTTGGGAAGATGATGCCACCAAGCTGGCTTCTTTCAGTGATGCCGACCTGGTTGAGAAGTGCGTAACGGAACTGGACCGAATTCTGCTGCGCTCGCAAAATATTGGCCAGCGCATTTCACCCTATATACAGAAAGAACATGCACGCGTCGTTCGTTGGATAACGGAGCCAAACTCCCTTGGCTGCGCCAAGCTCTATCGCGCCGGCACTTATTCCGATGCGATGAGCCTGCTGGCTTACAACCGGGAAACTGCGGCACATTCCGGGCTGTATTTGGCCGGGGAGTCTTTCTCGGTCGATGCCGGCTGGACCGAGCCTTCACTGCGTGGCGCCATTGACACCATAATCAACCTTTGCAATAACACCGGCGCCAATTTCAACGGCAACTTCAGCATGGCCGATTACCCCCACTATCAACCCTAGCGGTATGGCATCGCGCAAGACGGGCCAGCCCGCCTTGCGCTGCAAGGCTTAGCTGCCTGCGGCCAGCAATTGCTGCGCCGCATCCAGCAGCATGCGATCCCGCCCTTGTGCCGCGATCAGCTGGCATCCCAACGGCATCCCATTCAGTAATCCGCATGGGATGCTGACCGCCGGCAAACCAAGCAAGTTCCATATGCTGGTCAGGCTGAGCAAGGTATCGCGAACCTCGCACACGCGGCCATCAAGATAGAACTTCCGATCGTACAAATGAGGGGTGCGGATAGCGACCGTCGGCATCAGCAGTACATCGCAGGTCTCGAACAACTGCGCAAAACGGTGCGACAGCGTCGCACGACGCTCCCGGGCCCGCACATATTCCCAGCCTCTGACTTCACGCGAAGCGCGCAACCGCTGTAATACCTCGGGCTGAAATAATTCAGGATGGTCGGCCACGCGTTCGGCATGTATCTCATAAGCCTCGCTCTTTTGTATTTGCCCGAGGATCTGCTGCAGTTCAGCCGACCAGCCGGCAACCTCTTCAGCCGCAGGCAATTCCCTTCCGCAAGCCGAACCCAGCCAGGCTTTCACCGCCGCGATAACCAGGGGATCCTGCGTACCAAAAGGTTCTGGCGACACCCAACGCAGGTTGAGCCCATCGAGCCCAACCTGGCCTTGCTTTTCCACCGCTGGTGCGAGAACGGCGAAAACGGCGGCGGCGTCGGCGGGATTGCCGGTAATGATCCCAACGTGGTCCAGGCTGCGGGACAGGGGAAACACCCCTTCGGTAGAGAGGGCTCCGTAGCTGGGTTTGAACCCCACCACCCCGGTCAGCGCGGCGGGAATGCGCACCGAACCGCCGGTATCGGTGCCCAGTGCGACAGGCAGCATGCCGGCGGCCACCGCCGCAGCGCTGCCACAGCTCGACCCCCCAGCCATTTTCGATCTATCCCACGGGTTATGGGTTGCTCCCTGAAAAGAGCAGTCGCCGGTCGGACCATAAGCAAACTCATGCGTCGTCGTCTTGGCGATAATCACGCCCCCGGCCCTTTTTAATGCCCCGACGCAAGACGCATCCTGTTCCGGCACCCAATCCCTGAAATGCGCGGATCCCATCGTCGTCGGCATCCCTGCCGTCATGATATTGTCCTTTATGCCAATGGGTATCCCATGCAATATCCCCAGATCCTGCCCTTCAGCCAGCAAACGGTCCGCCTCAGCAGCGCTGTGCCGAGCCTGTTTTTCGGCAACATAGGTAAAGGCATTCAATGACGGATTGATGATGGCTATATCCGCCAGCGCCTGCTCCGTTAACTCAAGCGCGCTCACCCGGCCGCTGCGCAACGCTTCAGCCAACTGCACCAAGGTTTTTCCTGAAAAATAACCGCCCGCCAACGGAGCGATTGGGGTAATTAGCGACATCTTTGATTCCTGCTGATAACAATAACGTTCGGGAGGGATAACCGGTTTGGCATTCGCATGACTAATGCCCGCTGAAGCCAGGCAGCCAGCCAAGCAATGGCACAATCAGGAGCGTGCTGAACGCCATGGACAACACGTTGCCCACATAGGGGTGAAAATCCCCAGGCAATCGTCTGGAAAATGCCGCCGCCAATGGCGGCCCCACCACCGCGCCCAATAATGCGCCCATGATGATGGCCTCCGGCGTACCGCCATAGGTCAGCACGGCGGCCGGCGCCACCGACACGACCGGTATGTAGGTTGGATACCAGCCTTTTGCAATCCATTGATGCCGCCAAATTACCACGCCAATAGCCGCGGCCAGCATCTGGGCCGTTAATATCTGGGCCAAAAGGCCGGAGCCGTAGGCCGGTGCGGAAACATTCAGTGCGGTAGCCGCCAGGACGCCGGCAATAAGCCCGACGCTGGCCCACTCGTTGCCGAAAAATGGCGATTCCGTAAAGTCCGCCAGCATCCTGCGAAGGGTCCAACAGGGCCCAAAATGGTGGGGGGTATCATTCTCGGCTGCTGGTGCGGTACCACCGCTATGGATTTTCAGCCACGGCAGGTGACGAAACAGCATAAATGCGAGAGCGCTGCCCAGAGCCATACCGCCAACGTTACCGATCACGCCCGGCAGCCCCAGCGGCGTGATAACAAAATTCACCAACAGCAATGATGACGGCGTTACCAGCAATGCGCCCAGCACCGCGCCGACTATCGCTATTTTCCACCCCCGGCCATACATCAGCACCATCGCGGCCGGCAGGGAAACGAAGGCCACAAAGGTCGGTTGCCAGCCCCGCATGGCGGTAATCGTCCACCCCCAAAATAGATTGCTGAGCAGCAACCCCAGGGTGGAACTGAAAAATATCCAGGGCCACAGCCCAGTCGCATAAGAAATGGCAAATCCTTGCCAACGCAGGCCTTTGCGACCGGCCATCCAAGCCAGCGCGGCACCGGCCAGCATACCGAGAGAGGCCAATTCGTGTTTATAGAAGGTGGCTTCGCTCATATCGCCGATTACCCACCGTAGCCAGGCTAAGGGCGCCGGCCACTGCGCGAGCATTTGGGTATAATCCGGCCAATGCGCCGTTTGCCCTAAAAGCGTCGCCCACTGCGCAGCGATGGCCGATGCGGCCACCAGCCCTGCGGCAGCGGCGATATTTTGCACGACCAGCCAGCGGTTTTTTCGTGCCCGTTCAGAAATCGATATATTTTCCATAAGGCAATCTCAACGCGGGAAGCTGGCGTGGCGGGTATACCCCAGCATATTGTCATACATGTCCGTGCGACGATCGCGGGGCAGGTCATTCAGGCCGTTCCAAATCGGCGCGCTGCGCGCTGCGCACAGATCGATATCCGCATAGAGGATGGTTTCCTCCTCTGCCGGCGCGACATCGCCAATCGGCCAGCCGTTGGTGCCGGCAATCAAAGAGCATCCCAGAAAACGCTCCCCGCGATCGCTCCCGACCCTATTTGCAGCGGCGATGAAGACGTTGTTGACGTGAGCGGCGGTCATCGTCAGGTAAGACGCCATGCATTTTCCCGAATCATCGAACAGCGGAGGGGGAGTCCAGACCCAGTTATTTACGCTGCAAATGATATCCGCCCCCTGCAGGGCCAGCAGGCGCGGTACCTCCGGGAACCAGATATCCCAACAGACCAGCATGCCAATGCGCCCGATGGGCGTATCAAATACCGGAAACCCCAGATTGCCCGGGGTGAACCACAGCTTTTCCAGATTCCATAAATGCGCCTTGCGGTAATGGCCGATAAAACCGTCTGGCCCAAGTAAAACCGCGGTGTCATAGAGCTGTACGCCCTCGCGCTCCGCCACGCCGGCGACCAAATAAACCTCATGCTTCCTGGCAAAGTCCATCCATATCTGCAAGCTTGGGCCATTCGGCACTTCTTCCGCATGTTCAAAAGCCTCTTGCCGGCTGGTGAAGAGATATCCGGTATTGGCCAACTCAGGGAGAACGATCAAATTCGCCCCTGCTGCAGCGGCTTGCTGAGCCAGCTCCAGGCCGTGCCGCAAATTGCGTTCGCGGTTTGCCATTCCCACCTGCGGGTCGAACTGAACAACCGCAACCCGCACCGGACTCACACACGCATTGTTTTTCTCGCTCATTCTGTCTTCCCCAGTGATTGTCATTATTTTATTTTCGTCAAACCCAAACGTTTGGGTTTCGCATTTCACCTTTACCCAAACGTTTGGGCTTGCTAGATTTATGATCGTACCCAAACTAAGTCAATACCGGTTATTGGTGTTTTATTGAATTCCGTGACTCACTTCATGTTCAATAAGTGAGCAAGCGAGATGTTGCCACTAAATTTGTGGCATTATGACGGCGCCTGCGATTGCCTCTGATTAATCGCTGCCGTTAATTGAGCGGCTTAAGAAGGAAAATATGGAGAACTCCGATAAACCCGTCACCTTAAAAGCGCTGGCTGCTCGGTTAGGCATGCATGTTTCAACCATTTCTCGCGTGCTGAACGGTTCGCAAGACGACGCATCTCTGGCCGCCGCACCGGAAACCGTGCAGCGAATCAGACAGCTTGCCGCAGAATTGAACTATCGCCCCAACCCGCACGCCACCAGTTTGAAAACCCAACGCAGCCAGGTCATTGGCGTTCTGGTGCCTCGTTTGTCGGACCTGGTGCTGGCCACCATCTATGAAGGCATTGACGAAGCCGCCGCGCAGAACCGCATTTTTACCTTTGTTTCCAACACGCATGACCAGCCGGCCATCCAACAGGAACGCGGTGAAATGGCACTGGCCAGACGGGTGGACGGTTTAATTATCGGTGATGCCCACTTAACGTCAGACAATCACTTTTTGGCGAATATAGCAGCGCGAGGAGTGCCATTTGTCCTGGTCAGCCGTCGGGCAGGCGACTATTTTTCTGTCACCTGCGATGACTACCGCGGCGGACAACTGGCCGCGCAGCATCTTATCGAGCAGGGGCACCGACGCATCGCCATTATTGCCGGCGAACCTTTTGCCAGTACCGGGTTAGACCGAACCGCCGGGTTCATCGACTACTGCCTCCAGGCCGGCGTGGAGATCCCGGACAGCTGGGTGATATCCAGCCATTTCGATACCCTGTCCGGTCACCAGGCGGGCCTTAAATTGCTGTCTGGCTCCAGGCCGCCAAGCGCCGTGTTCGCCGTAAACGACTTTCTGGCCATCGGCGTAATGGGTGCGGCGCGGGATCGCGGGCTGACCCCAGGAGTGGATATTGCCATCGTTGGCTTTAACGACACCCCACTGGCCGCTCAACTGCCGATTGCCCTGAGCAGCATCCGCTCCCCGATGCGAGAAATGGGCTATCGCGCGGTTGAGCTGCTGCTGCAGAGAATGAAAGGAAAGGCCGAGGGCTCCCTGATTCTGGAGCCATCGTTGATCGTCAGGAGCAGCTCCCAATACCGATTCAGTGAGAAGTATTGATGTAATGCAGCGCGCCAAACCCCAGGGGTTACAACATGCGGCGCAGAATGGCATTCTTTTCAAAACACTGATGCTTTATCACCGCCGCCACGTGGAGCAAGATCATTCCCGCCAGCGCGATGCATGAATAGCGATGCAGGGTAAAAAAGAACCTGTTCACTTCCAGGTTGGTGACCGGCCGGGGGAAATCTATCACGCCAAAGACCTGAAACCCCTTTTCCAGCATTAAAAAACCGCTGACCAACACCACGAAAATCAGCAGGTAGAAAATCTCGTGCAGCAGGTGCACCAGCCCTTTCCCATGTCCTTTCAGCATTTCGCCATAGGGAACCGTCGGCCTGAAATACCGCCACAGGAAACGCATCACCATCAACGGCGTCAGCACCAGGGCCAGCGACATATTGGTTTCGGAGAAAAAGGTAAATATCCGCTCATTCGGCATAAAGTGCAGCGAATACCCGACGATCATGACGTAAATCATCGTGACGGCAATCACCCAATGCAAGAGGCGGCTGAAGAGATCGTAGCGCGTGCGGATAGCGATCGTCTCTGTTTGATGTTGCATAAAGCACCCTTAAAAGCGGCCATCGCTGGCCGCTGAATATTCAGTTCGTTGGCGAGTCGCTTACTTCTTCACAACCCAGGCATCCTGCCAGTTGGAGCCCACGCCCGGCTCATAATGCGTTGCGCCGCTGTTCCACTGCCCGCACCAGCCGCTGTAAGGGAAAGGTTTGCACTCATAGACCTTGCCGTCCTTCGGCTGCAGCACGGTGGTGCCGGCGGCGTATTTGTTCAGCTCATTCGGGAACACGTATTTATGGTCGCCGCCGCCACCGCCGGTGGACTCCGCCACCAGATCGAAGTTCTCGACGTCTGGCTGAATACTGTTGCCTTTATCGTTGGTCGCAATCACCTTCAGCATATGATGGCCTTCGCTGACGTTGTTCAAATCCATGATCAACGGCTGGCTGGCGTCTTCGAGCTGGGTCTTCAGGTAACCCTTCTCAACCTGGTGATGATCGTATACGCGCGCCTCGAGGGTCAGCTTGCCCTTCACCTCGGCAGTGAAGGTCAGGCTTGATTTGCCGTCTTTGATCTTGGTGCTGGAAAGGCCGCCGAGGCGGATCTCTTCGGTAATGCTCGGCGCCTCTTCCTCATAAGAAATCAGCACGTTCGTCAGGGAGCTGCCTTTTTTGGCGAAGACATAGTTATTGCCGGCGATTGGGTTGACGTTGCCGTCCTTGTCTTTAACCCCGGCGCGCACGTCTTTATGGTCGGCGTTGATTTTTTCCGCCAGCGCCAGGCTCCAGCGGTTTTTGTCGGTCAGCTGCTCGTTGACGATGGCGATTTCGGTCTGCATGGCGGTGACTTCGCCGTCATCGCTGAAGAAACGCGCGATGGCCTTGTCGCCAACCTGCAGATCTTTACCGTTGATTTGCCCCTGCAGCTGCTTGTTCCACTCGGAAACGATGCCGCCGTCTTCAAAGTTAACGTCGACCACCTGATAGAAGCTGTTTACCGTGTCGTTAATTTCCCATACGCCATAAATCACCTGGTAACCGGTTCTTTCCGGCACCACGCACTGGTGAACCTCACGATCTTTTGGCGGCTGGGCATGGCCGTCAACCTCACAGAAAGGTTCTTTCTCGAAGGCATCGCGCGACAGCGGCTTGTTCACGTCCCAGTTCTGCTTGGTGATGTAGTAACGCCAGTTGTTGGTTTTATGCTTGGCGGTATGGTACCAGGTGAAGGCCTGCGGGCCGGCCTTGATGGTATTCAGCGCCCATAGGTTGGTGCCCTGACGGTCCAGCGGCTCAAAGCCGCCCACGCCGCCGCTGGCCAGCTGGCCGTCGCGCGGTTTGTCTTTAAACGGGAAGCCGGACTCTTGCTCAACGCTCTGCGGTTCCCACTGCGCGCGGCCGCAGTCGGTGTTGGAACCCAACTTGCATTTATAGGCGCGGCTCTCTGGCACCTCAATATAACCGTGTGACCAAGCGGCCGAAGACGCGGCGAGCGTTGCCATCATCAGGGCAATTTTTGATAATTTCATTATTACTCCAGTTTAATTTCTTGGTTTCAACCGAGAGAACCAAATAATTCCCAGCCGAATCATTTACTGTTCTAAGAAATGCGGAAATTCCGCCCTGAAATAATACCCTGAAGAAAAATAGCCCCGACACTTAGGTTGCATTAAGTTAATGAAGACTAATGGCCATCGCTATCTTAAAGGTTTTAAATAACGCTTAAAAAGCGCTCCGCATATTGAAAGGTTATTTAGCCGGGGTTAGAATGCTTAATAATAAACACCTCTTCAATAAGAAGCCAATAATGTTAAAAAACCTTTCCGCATGGTGTCTATCCGCCGCGTTGTTATCCGGCTGTCAGCAGACCGCAGGAAATAAAACGGCGCCGCCGGCGATCGACCATCAGCTGGCGCAGCTGTCATCGCTGGTCGGCGCCGCGCAGTTTCTCAGGGTGAAGTGCAACCGCGCCGATATTCCCGCAGACGATAAATTAGCCGGGGCGGCATTAAGCGCGGCGGACAAAAAGGGGTGGCCGAGCCGGGCAATCGATCGCTCACGGCTCTCCGAAGCGGCCAACGGGGTATTCGAACGGCTGAATGCAGACGCAACCCCGCTAAGCGAAAAATGCAGCAGCCTCAATCAATCGCTGGCGCAATTCCTCGCCCAAACGCGTTAACCGACCAGCGGCGGGATCATCCACAGGTAGGCCGCCATCGCTGCGCCGGCCAACGCCAGCCCGGGCCCAAAAGGCAAGGGCTGTGACCAGCTGCGGCCACCCATCACGCGCTGCAGCGCCAGCCAGGCCAGGCTGCAGGACGAGCCAATCAGCAAAATATGCGGCAGGGTTTCATAACCCGTCCATGCCCCCAGGGCGGCCAGCAGCTTGAAGTCGCCATATCCCAGCCCTTCGCGCCCGGTCAACAGCCTGAATCCCCAATAAAGCAGCCACAGGCTCAGGTAGCCGGCAATCGCGCCCATCACCGCCGCCGGCAGAAACTGCGGATGCGCAATGCCGTGCCACAGCAACCCGACCCAGAGCAATGACAGCGTCAGGCAATCGGGCAGCAGCTGCCGTTCCATATCGATCGCCGTTAACGCCAGCAATAACGAAAATAACGCCACCATAAATAACCAGTCGATACCCATGCCGATAAAAGCCGCCGTCGCCACCCCCGCCAACAGCACCGCCATTTCAATCAATGGATAGCGCAGCGAAATATTCTGCCGGCAATAGCGGCATCGTCCGCGCAGTACCACCCAGCTGACCAATGGAATATTGTCATAGGGCTTTATATTTTCCGAACAGTGCGGACAACGCGAGGCCGGGAAAAATAAATTAAATGACGCAAGCCGGACTGGGTTATTACCGGCCTCGGCATCGCCATCGAGCATTTTCGGCAAGCGATAAATCAGCACATTAATAAAGCTGCCGACGCACAGGCTCAGCGCGGCGCTAAATAACAGCCAGCGCTCATCGGCCATATTTTCAATAGCGGTTAACATATCTGCCTCTGAGGGTATAAAAGGTAAATGATTATAAAATGGGGGGCTGCGCCCGAACCAGCAGCTGGAGCACCTTGACCCTGCCCGGCTGCTGCTCCCGTTCCACGGCCAGCCGCACCACCCGAATCCCCTGCTCGCGCTGCAGCTCCGCCAGCCAGGCGATGAGCCGGCCGAACGGCAGCGCCGGCAAGATTATCTGCACGCCCTGCTCGCTGTCCGACAGGCGAGCGATAGGGATCTGGCGTTCTTGCGCGCTCTGCCGCAGACGCTGCTGCAGCAAAGACGCCGGCGCCGCCGTTGGCGGCAGCCGCGCCCGCAGCTGGGTGACGGCTGCCACCCGCCCATTAAGCGCCTCCAGGCGCTGCGCATGCTGTTTCATCAGATAAAACTGATACAGGCAGTAGCCGAACGCCGCCAGCAACAGCAGGCTCCAGGCAACCGCCGCCTGCAGGCGTTTATCGACGCGAAAATCGGCGATACGCTGTTTCATTGCTCTCCCCCCACCCTCAGGATCGCCACATCCGGCGCCGCGCCTTGCGTCATCGAAATGTGAATGCCGCTGTCCTCGCTGGGCGGCGGCAGCGTTACCTGCTCTTTGAACAGCGTGATCGTCAGTTCGTTTTTGGCGCCGTCAAAGGTTAACGACTGCAGTTGAGGCTGTTCCCATAGCGACAGCGCCTCGCTGGCGTAAGGCAACAGCGTAAACAGCTGCGGCTCATTGATGATATTTTGCATTTGCCTGACCTGCCTGCTGGCCGTCTCGGCGGCGGAAACGCCCGGCGGCAGCCCCGGCAACAGGCGCTGGGTTACGGCAGCCGCCTGCCGTTCGAATTGCCCGGCCATCAGTTGGTGATACAGGCCGCACGCCAGCAGCGAACAGCTCGCCAGCATCAGCGCGCAGGCGGTTTTCCCCGGCATAAAGCGCGGCCAGCTGGCGGCCGGCCTGAACTTTCCCTGCAGCAGGTTGTTCTTGCTGCGCCAGGCTTCGTCGGCCAGCAGCCATAACGGATCCTCAACGCGAGAGGCGTTCTCCCACCCCGGCGGGACATCGGCGTCGGCATGCAGGCACAGATCCGGCGTCACCGGCGGCGCCGTTGCCGCCCAGGCATGCGGCAGCGCCATGCCCCGCCACGGCCCGCTTCTTATCAGCCAGCGATCTCCGGCCTGCAGCGCGCTGCAGTTGCCGGGCAACGGCAGCGCCAGCACATCCGGCAGCATTTTATCGGCCCGCAGGCCACAGGCGTTCAGCAGCTCGCACCAGGCCACCATCTGCGCCAGCGCAACCCCGGCGATGCCGTACCGCTGTTGTTCTTTGCCCAGCAGCACCCAGTGCATCTGTTCCACATCCGCCAGCAGCTCGCTTTCGTGCTGGTAGGCCAACGCCATCGGCGTCATCTGGCGGGATTTACCCTGAAATCCCCCCTCGCGCAGCACCACATGCCGCGCCGGAACCAGCACCACCACCCTGCTGTTGCACGCCATCACCGCCAGCTCTTCGCCGCCGCCGCTCAGATCCACCCGGGCGCTGAAGGCGCTATGCGCCGCCCCCGCCTTACCCCAGCGCACCTCGGCCATGGCGTCATGCCCCAGGGCGATGAGCAGCATATTGTCCGACATGGTTTAACCCTCCCCCCAGCCGAACTGGCGCCGAATCACCCTGACGCCGCTATCGCCACGCCGCCATGCGCTGGTCAGGCGATAGCGGCCATCGGCCAACGTCACCCGCAGCTCCGCCGTAAAGCGGCTGCCGCTGATGGCCAGCCTGTCGGCCAGCCGGTCATCCTGCAGTTTGCCCAATTCGGGGTAGTTATCGGCGGTAAAAAAGTCCAGCGAACGCCAACCCTCCCGAGGGCGGCCGCCAATTAACGCCAGCACCTGCTCAGCGCTCAATGCGTTCTGCAACATCGCTCTGATCAACGGCAGCTGCTGCGCGGTGACGGTGTTGAGATTGATCTGCAGTTGGTTATCCGGGCGGGCGCACACCAGCGGCGCCAGGCGCGCATACAGCTCGCGGCTCATGAAGTTCATCTCCCGCAGCTCGCTGACGTCTGCAAACAGATAAGCGGTTTCAGCCACGCCGCGTCGGCCGGTTATTTTGGTGATAATGGCCTCAGCGATAGCCTCGGCCTGCGGTTCGGCAACCGCCAGATTACTGAGCAACAACATGAATATTCGCTTTTCCGGCGCTATTTTCGCCGCGGCGTCGCCGCGATCTTCCGCCGGCGGTGCCGCGGCCAGCGCATTCAGATTAAAACAGGCGTCGGCGTTGATGATGCGCACCGAGACCTCGCCCTGTTCGGTGCGCATGGCGATATCCTCGCGCGCCCACGCCTGGCCCAAATTCACCGAGGGCTGTCTATCCAACGACCGCTGCAGCCATCTTTTGGCATAGATTTCCCCGCCCAGCAGCAGCCACTTGGCCCTTAACTGATCCTGCTGCGACTGCGCGCGCGTCATCGCCCGCTGCCAGTAGCCGTTGATATTCACCGCAATAATCGCCATCACTGACATCATTAACAACACCATCAGCAACGCCATTCCCCGCTGTTTATTCATGATTTATCCTCCGAGGGCAGCAGAACAATGCGCCTTACCGGGCCTAAATCCCCGGTGTCAACGGCGATCTCGACCGCCTGCGGCAGCCAGGTGCTGGCGCGCCACGCCGCCAGCCATTCGCCCTGATAATAAAAACGCAGTTGGAACCGCCGCACCCCGGCCAGCAGCGTCACCCGGCGCGCCGCAGAGGCCGGGTCGTTCAGCTCGGGGTAGCTCAGGCGCGTCAGCCGCCCCTGTTCCAGCCGGTATTCCACCCGCTCCAGCGTCGAGCGCGGCAATCTGCCGCCGGGGTTCTGCCAGCCGTGTCGGATCAGCATCACCCGGTAGTTGCCGGCGCCGTCCGCCGCCTGGCGCGCCTCAAACTCCGGCATGCCGGGTTGGGCGGCCAGGTTGACCGGCACCCGGGCAAGCGCATGGGAAAAGTCCCGTTCAACGGCGTTCAACGCCCGCTGCAGCTGAACCATTTGCGCCGCTTTGCCCTGAACGATTTCGCTGTTCTTCAACACGCCCTGAAAAATCATCAGCGCCAACAGCGACAGCAAAGAAAAAATAACGATCGCCAGCATCATTTCCACCAGGGTAAATCCGCGCTGCGGGCGACTGTTCACGGCAATTCCCGGTAAGCCAGCAGTGCGATCAAGGCGTTGCGCGCCTGCGGCTCGCGCCGAACTTCTATTTCTATCGCCCACAGCCCGGCATCGGTGGTTTCTCTGCCGCGGTAGCGCCAATACCAGATTTCATCCGCCATCTCCGTCGTTCCCTCTCGCCACGCCGGCGCCGGCGGCGCCGCATCAAGTTGCAATAACGCCAGCTGGTTATCCGCCACCCACAGGGCGAGGTTTCTGGCCTCAAGTTCGCCCAGGCTTCGCACCTGTTGGCCGGTGGTTTTGATCACCGCCATGCAGCCAATGGCGAAAATCATCAGGGCGACCACCACTTCCAGCAGGGTCATGCCCCGCTGCCGTTGATCGTCAGCTTTCATCGCAGCGCGCTGCCGTTGTCTCGAACGCCAAAAAGCCGCTCGCATAGAGCTGCCAACGGCATTTACCCTGCAGCAGGGTAACGGTAAAGACGGAAGTTTCACCGCCCGGATACAGCCAGACCTGCGGTTCCGTCGGCGGCCACGCCGTGTCCAGCGCGATGTTCTGCCGTTCCAGCGCCAGCCGCAGCGCCATCCCGGCCGGTAAAGACGAGGCGTCTCGTCCCTGCCGCTCCCCCTCGGCGACGATGCGCCAGCCGCCGTCGCTGAACGCCACGCCATAGGTTTTCCCTTCACGCTCGGCCCGTTCCGCCGCCTCGGACAGCCGCCAGGCCAACAGTTCGCCCTGCTGCGCCAGCTGCCCCCCCGGAGCGGGAAAACGCAGCATAATCAGACTGCTGGCGATCCCCAACAGCAGCAGCACCAGCATGATTTCCAGCAGGGTAAAGCCGCCCGCACGCTTCATCGCTACTCTGCCTGCCCCGCCGGCTTGTCCAGCCAGTTGCCGATGTCATCCTGGGTGTCGGCAAGGCCGTCCGGGCCGATGGAGAACACGTCCAGCTTGCCGTGTTTGCCGGGGTTGCGCAGCTGATACGCATTGCCCCAGGGGTCCTGCGGCAGCCTGCGGATATAGCCGTCTTCCGGGTAATTTCGCGGCAGCGGCGGGCGTTCGGGCTTGGCCACCAGCGCCGCCAGCCCCTGCTCCGAGCTGGGGTAGCGGCCATTGTCCAGCCGGTACATGTCCAGCGCATTTTCCAGGGCGACAATATCGCTGGCCGCTTTTTGCTTATCCGCTTTCTCTTTGTTGCCCATCAGGCTGGGAATGGTCAGGCTGGCCAATAACCCCAAAATGACAATCACCACCATAATTTCCAAAAGCGTAAATCCCTTTTGCCGCTCATGGTCCGCCGGCCTGACTTTGCGCATTTTGCTATCTATTAACATATTGATTATCCAATCATATTGTTGAGTTGTAATATCGGCTGCAGGATAGCCAGAATGATGAACAGCACCGAGCTGGCCATCAGGATCACCAATAAAGGTTCAAACAGTCCCAGAGCCAGGGCGATGTGCCGGGCAAAGGCGTCCTGCTGCATATTCGCCGCCCGCTCAAGCATCATGTCCAGTTCGCCGCTGCGCTCGCCGGACATGATCATATGGCGCATCATCGGTGAAAAAAGCGCCGTGCCCTCCAGCGACGGCGACAGTCCCTCTCCTTCCCGCACCCGCTCCATCGCCGCCAGCAGGCGCCGGCGGGCGTGATCGTTGCCCAGCACGCTGGCGCTGATGCGCATCGCTTCCAGCAGCGGCACCGCGCTGGCATTCAAAATGCTCAGGGTTTTGGCATAGCGCGCGGTGTTGACGCCGAGGGCCAGCTTGCCGACCACCGGCAGCCGCAGGATAAAAGCGTGCCAGCGGCAGCGCCGCGCCGGATCGCGCAGGGCGTAGCGAAAACACACCATGCCCGTCAGCACCAGCGCCAACGCCACCAGCCCCCACTGCCGAATGGCGGCGCTGGCGCCGATCAGCAGCCGAGTAGACAGCGGCAAGGCCTGCTTCATATGCACGAACTGCTCCACCACCTTGGGCACCACCGCCGCGAGCAGGATAGTCACCACTCCGATCGCCACCACCGTCAGCACCAGCGGATACACCAGCGCCTGGGTGATTTTGTTTTTCATCTGTTGCCGCTGTTCGACGTAGTCGGCCAACCGCTCCAGCACCGGCGCCAAATGGCCGGAGATTTCGCCGGCCGCCACCATGGCGCAGTACAGCCGCTCAAAAATACGCGGGTACTGACCCATGGCGTGCGCCAGCGAAAAACCTTCCAGGATCCGCTGACGAACCTGCACCAACGCCGCCTGCAGCGCCTTTTTTTCCGTCTGCCGCGCCACCGCCATCAACGCTTCTTCCAACGGCAGCGCGGCGGACATCAACGTCGCCAGCTGGCGGGTGGCCAGCGCCAGATCGCCGCTGCCGACGCCGGCGCCAGGCCTGAATCCATACAGCCTGGCGGTACCGCGCTTCTTTGCGGCCCTGACCTCGAGCACCCGCCAGCCTTTTTCGCGCAGCATATCGCGGGCATGGCGCAGAGAATCGGCCTCAAGCGAACCGCGCTGGGCGCGCCCCTGCCGATCGCAGGCGCGGTAATCACACTTCATCGCCATCCCCTTCACGGGTGACCCGCAATACCTCTTCCAGACTGGTTTCGCCGGCGCTCATTTTGGCGATACCATCCTGACGCAGCGACTGATAACGCGAGGCGGCCAGGCGCATGATGTCGATTTCGCTGTCTCCGCGATGGATCGCCAGACGCATGGCCTCATCCAGCAGCAGCAGCTCATGCAGGCCGATACGGCCGCGGTATCCCTGGCCGCCGCAGGCGTCGCAGCCCACCGGCCGCCAACAGGTAGGGCTTTGCTCCGCCGGCCAATCAAACGTCTGCCGTTGCCGTTCGGATAATGCATAGGGCTCACGGCACTGCGGGCAGAGCCGCCGCACCAGACGCTGCGCCAGCACGCCGCTGAGCGAACTGGACAGCAAAAATGGCTCCACCCCCATATCCCGCAGCCGGGTAATGGCGCCAATCGCGGTATTGGTATGCAGCGTGGACAACACCAGGTGCCCGGTCAAAGAGGCCTGCACCGCAATCTGCGCCGTTTCGCCGTCGCGGATCTCACCGATCAACACCACGTCAGGATCCTGCCGCAGCAGCGCGCGCAGCCCGCGGGCAAAGGTCATGTCCACCTTCGGGTTCACCTGGGTCTGCGCAACGCCGCTCAGTTCATACTCGACGGGATCTTCAATGGTCATGATGTTGCGGTTTTCGTCATTGATCTGGTTCAGCAGGGTGTACAGCGTGGTGCTTTTGCCTGAGCCGGTCGGGCCGGTAACCAGGATAATGCCGTGCGGCTGCTGAATCAGGCGCAGCAGCGCCTGCTGGCGATCCGGCGTCATGCCCAGGCTGGGCAGATCCAGCCTGACGCTGCTCTTGTCCAGCAAACGCATCACCACCCGTTCACCGTGGCTGGCCGGCATCACCGACACCCGCACGTCGATCGCCCGGCCCCCCACTTTCAGCGTCATGCGGCCATCCTGCGGCACGCGCTTCTCGGCAATATCCAGCTTTGACATCACCTTGATGCGGGAAACCAGCAGGGCGGAAAGCTTGCGCTGCGGCGCCAAAATACGCCGCAACGCGCCGTCGATGCGAAAGCGGATCGCCAATTCACTCTCATAGGTCTCGATATGAATGTCGGAGGCCCGCTCTTTGATCGCCTCACTCAGCATGGCGTTGATCAGGCGAATAATCGGCGCGTCGTTCTGCTCATCCAACAGGTCCTGCTGCTCCGGCAGCTCTTCCGCCAGGGTATAAAAGTCCAGCTCGCTGCCCAGATCCTCGATCATCCTTTGCGCATGGCCGGTTTCCTGCTGGTAGTGCGCCACCAGTTTTTGTTCGAACAGTTCCGCCTCCAGCCGCACCGGCAAGGGTTCGCCGGGCAGAAAACGATGGGCCTCCATCAGCGCGTCGAGCGTCGTTTGCCGGTGGCAATACAGCACGATCCCCTGCGCCTGCGTCACCGCCAGCACGCCATGTTGGCGCGCCCAGGCAAAAGGCAGCAAATGGCCGGCAGGGCTCTGGGTCATTTTTTGCCTTCCCGGCCATAGAAGGCATCGATTTGCGCAATAACGTTCAGAAACGCCTTGTTGTCTCCGGCGCCTCTGCCCTGCGCCAGCTCGTCGCGCAGCGCCTGCTTCAGCTCGCTGTCCTTCTGTTGCTCGAGGTCGAATTTGTCGACTTTACGCCGGCTCTGCCGGCTATAACCCTCGGTGGTGCGAATGATGGTGGGCCGAATGAACAGCATCAGGTTGCGCTTGCTTTCCTTCACCGAGGTCGAGCGGAACAGCGCGCCCAGCAGCGGAATGCGCCCCAGAAGCGGAACGCTGCTTTCCACTTCCGAGTTGGTTTTATCCAGCAGGCCGCCTACCACCACCGTTTCGCCGCTGTCGACCAATACGGTGTTGTTGACCGTGCGGATATTAAAGGTGGCGCCCAGCGAATCGGCGGCGATCTGCGCGTTGTCGGCGACGCTGGAAACCTCTTGTTCAATCTGCATCAGAACCGACTGGCCCTTGTTAATCTGCGGCTTGACCTTAAGTTTTATCCCCACGGTTTTACGCGAAACGGTATTGAACACGTTATCGCTGTTGGTGGTTTGCGAACCGGTTAGAATAGGCACATCCTGACCGACGCTGAACTCCGCCTCGGCGTTATCCAGAGTGACGATGCTCGGCGTGGCCAGAATATTGTTTTGATTATTGCTGGCGATGGCGGAGAGCAACAGGCCCCAGTTGCCACTGTAGAAACCGGTCATCAGTCCGTTGGCCTTGCCGAAGGCCTCGAGCATGCCGCCCTCGAACCCCGAGGCAACGCCGGGGGCATTGCCCGCAAACTGCGTGCCGCCGCCGTACTTATTCGCCCACTGAACGCCGATATTCAGCCCCTGGCCGTCCTGCACCTCGACAATCACCGCCTCTACCAGCACCTGCGCACGCCGCACGTCCAGCTTGGTGACCACCTCTTCCAGATCGCGCATCACGTCCGGCGCGGCGGTGATGATCAGCGCATTGGTTTGCTCGTCGGCCTTGATCACCACATTTTTCAGCAGCGCCACATTGGTTGCGGCCGCTTCCTTTTCATTCTGCAAGCCCGAGCTCACCCCGGTCAGCACCTCGACCAGGCTCTGCGCCTTGGCGTATTTCAGCTGAATGACTTTGGTGTTGCCCTGGCTAACGCTCTTGTTATCCAGCTGATAAACCATCGATTTAACGTATTCGCGGATCCGATCGTCGCCGGTCAGCATCAGGCTGTTGGTTCTTTCATCCGCCACCAGCCGCAGCGTCGCGGCGCCCGCCATCCGCTGCTTGCCCTCTTCGCGGAACAGCTCATTGACCATGCGCACAATCTCGGCCGCCGCCGCATGTTTCAACGTTATGGTTTCTATCTGGTTGCCGTCATCCTGATCCATCTCGCGGACAATATCGATCAGCCCATTGACCACGCCGGCCCTGCCGGTGATCAGCAAGGCGTTGCCCTGCTCGTAATGCGCCACGCTGCCGACGCCCACGCTGTCGTTAAGCTGGCGCAATAACGGCGCAATATCCTTGGCCGCGATGTTGCGCAGCGGAACGATGCGCATCACCACCTCGTCCCCTTCCGCGACCTCGGCGCCGCCCGCCTGCGATAGCGCGGCTCGCTTCCCCTCTTTCGCCACTATCACTTTCAGCACGTTATTGGGCATGCCGATCACCGCATAGCCGTAAACGTCCAGCACGTTCAGGAAGAATTGATAATATTGTTTGTCGTTAAGCTGCTCATAGCTGCGCACGGTGACCTTACCTTTCACCGCCGGATCAATGATGATGGTTTTCCCCAGATTTTTACTGACGGTATTAATAAATTCCTGAATATCCGTGCCTTTAAAATTGGCGGAAAAAGATTCGGCATGCGCCGGGCCGAAAAAAACGGCCAGCAGGGAAACCATCGCCAGCCGCCGCCAATAAACGTGGCGCCACTGATGGCCCAGAAGATAAACAATATGCGTAATCACAATGCAGCCTTATGACCTGAAAAAATTTCCATCAAAAAAAGAAAGCACGCCTACTCTTTTAAAATCATCGAGGCATAGTATCCATTTTCATTAAGCAATATCTTATCGTGCAATATGCGCAATATAACGGCGTTGCTGTCGATAATGCGCTCACCGATGCCATAGCTGGCCTGCTTTCCAGCGCGCTCTATGATAACCAGGCTTTTATTTTCATTGCCGCTGAGCAGTAAACCGGTAATTTTCCCCGCCAGCCGGGACTCTGGCGCATCACGAATGATTTGGTCGGTAATTCCCTGCGGCCTCACCCTATAGCCCTCCTCCCCCCGTTGCCCGCCCTTTGTCTGCGCATAGCGGCCAAATAAGTTGAGCGCGCCGATAACGCCCGCATCATCCGCCGCAGGAAACCCGACATAGCGCGGCGCGGCCGGCGCAGGCTCTGTTGCCGCGCCGATGTGGGTTATTTTCCACAGTTGAGAAAATATAAACGCCAGATTCAGCAAAAAGAAAAACGAAAAGACATAGCCAATGAACCGCTTGCTCACTTACGCCTCGGGAAATCACATTAATGCCACAGCAATCGCAATCCAGGCGCTACACCGAGATCCCCACGCACACCGCCACTGAAAAAATCAGCGTTATTGTCAGCGCGATTTTGTAATTGACGGCCTCTAAACGGCGCTTTACCCGCTTTAACCACGCGCCGCCGGCGTGCTCACCTCCGGCGACGGCGGCGCTTTTTCGCCCGCCGGTCTGGAAGCTCAGCATCACGCCAAAACGGGGTATGGTCTTGATCACCTCTGCGGGAATGCCATGCCGCGACAGCAAAGAGCGGCACTGGAATATCATCTGATAATAGTTATTGTCGCTGATCGTTTCATGGTTGCAGAACCATACCGCACGGATAATATCGTTCTTCTTATATATCCCGCTGAGCAGACAAAGCATGAATCTCCGTTGCAATTCGGTCATCTCAATAATAACCTTTTCCTTTTTAAACAACAGCGTCTTATCGTTATTGTTTAATATAACGGCATCATTTTCAAGCAGGGTGTCGTTCAGAGCAATCTTATGTACGTCCATCTCTCGCCTATTATATTGATAAAATCCCAATGCTCTTAGCCCCATAGCCACAGCCCATGGCCGTAAAAATGGTTTTTCATAAAAACAATGGAGTAAAAGCTCAAGAGCCTGGCTAATAAATCACGCATAAAACATTCACGCAACCTATTTCAAAAAATAAATTATATAAAATTAATAATCGCGCAAGATAAATAAATAAACAATAAAAACAACAACTTAACCTGAAATATAAAAATATTAATTTATATTAAATAAGATAAATAAATCATATTAATCGATGCAAACATAACAACTGATGTTATTGCCCCGGATAGGAAAAACGAATTTTCAGGATCGGCATAAAGAGCAAATAAAATACCTTTTTTTGCGAACAACTTATCGCTCTTTATTGGCGTTAAGGCAGGATAATGCTTCAGGAGTTAACGTTACATAAAAACATCGGCGAGTAGGCGCTGTTGAAGATCAGCGTGTTGCTATCGATATATCTGATATGGTAAAAACTGGATTCGCTGCTGAAGAAGTAAGAGTAAATATTTTCAGGCAAAGTGTCACGCGGTGAGTGAAGCGCCTCGCCGTAGTAGAATTTGTAAAAATCCCCCTGCAGAGTATAGGTAAAATTTATTCTGCGGTTTACGAAGAACCTCTTTTCTCCATCGTTCGCTACGCCGGAAAGAATAAGCACGCCTTTCTGGCCCGATAAAAACACATAATTAATTTTCAATACCAGTTGGATATCGTCGGATCCCGCCAGCCTGTCCAGGGAGTTGAAATAACTGAAGGTGGCGTTTGCCTCACAGGACAAGTCGCCAAAATCATGCTGACTGCGAGTGAGGGAGTAAACTATCGCAGCGGCAAAAACGCACAGGGCAACCAGAATAGCCGATAGCAGGTTTAACTTTTTGTCCATGCCCGAATGTACTCACTCTCACAATGATGCAGAATAGAACGACGATCTTTCGCGCATTTGGCGATAAACTGCCGCCCGCTGTCTTCGTTGGCATTGAGAGAACGGTTAACCCTGGTAAGGACTATCTCTCCTGGGCGACAGCGCTGCCCGTAAAGATCTTTTCTGGCCAAAAACTGCAAATAATTGCCCTTATTACTCTCCAAAAAATTACCGGCATAATAAACCTCGCAGCCGTTGACGCTGCCCACATAGGATAACAGCTGCTTCTTCTCTGCTTCGCGGTGGTGCTTATAATAAAAAAAGCACAGCGCCAGGAAAGATAACGGCAACACTATCGATAAGCTTCTCAGCAGAATAAAAGAATAACGATAGCCATGGCCGGCCGGCACTGGCGCATTTGGGATGCCGCCTTCGACGCAGTCAACGACTAACTTGTTAATTTGTATAAAATTATTTAACCTGTAACCTTTCTTGGCCAGGGTGATGATCAGACGTTCATTGAATCCGACAGAGGCCAGCGCACGCCGGGTCAGGCAGATATATTGATTCAGGGTGGCCGACGACGCGCTCAAACCATGGTCGGCCCAGACCTGCTTAAGCAACGTCTCGCGGCTGACCGCTTCACTGCCATGCTCAAGCAAACACTTGAATACTCTTGCATTCACGCTGGATAGGAAAACTTCATGGCCTTTTTTTATACTCTTTAGCGAACCGTTTTCAGTATTAAACCTGATATCTTTATCAATGATGTAAATCATATTGCTGCCTGGTAGAGCACACTGGTTATTATTTAAACTTATTTAGGCCAATACAGCCATCGCCGACGGACGGGAACGGCGTCCTTTAGCGCAGGTAATAATCAATATTAACCCCATACCAACAGGCGCGCAACTTTAAGAATTTTCGCAAAATACCCTTCATATTTTTTCGCGCGAATGGCGTAGCGGCGCTGACTTATTGAGTGCCTGTTATAAAAAACAATTTTAAACGCCGGGGAAAAAATATGGCGCCAGAAATAACTCTTATGGGGCAGATAAAACGGAGAGAAAAAAATGCCGGGAGCTGAAATGGGTGGAGGCCCTGCCAGCTACATCCCGGCACACACGTCACCTGCTGCGGCTGCTTCCTTCCGGATCTGACCGAGTTCACAAGTTAGTGTTGCGGGAGAACCAACAGGGCCTCCATTGACGGCTTCTGTACTTCGAAGCGGTGGGCATTATCGGCGATGCCCCACCAAATAGCAAGCCAACCGGGGTCAACCGCTGTTTTCTTACCCACCTCTCCTGTGGCACACTCTCCGCCTGGGGTTTTACTCATGCGGGAAGACAAACATGGAACCAGAAGACGCCTCCTTTAGCCAACGCGTATTCCACGTGGTGGCCGCCATTCCCTATGGCAAAGTCACCACCTATGGCGAGGTGGCGCAGCTGGCGGGTTCGCCGCGCGCGGCGCGCCAGGTCGGCGGCGTCCTGCGGCGTTTGCCGGAAGGCACCTCACTCCCCTGGCATCGGGTGATTAACCGTCACGGGCAGATTTCGCAGCAAGGGGAAGACTTTCAGCGCCAGCGGCAGGCGTTGCTGGCGGAGGGCATCATTTTTGGCCCGCACAGCACGGTGGACTTTCAGCTGTACGGCTGGCGCGGGTAAAAAAACAAAACAGCCTTTGGCCGAAGCGCAAAGGCTGTTGCTGTCAGGCACTCGGAAAACCGAGCTTACGGCATCGCCGTTGGCGCAGCCTGAACCGGCACGCCCTGTACAGGAACCAGCAGCAGATCGGCGCGAGTGCCGTTGCGGTTGACCACTTCCTGGATAGTGTCGGTGATAAAGATCATTTGACCATTTACCGTCACCGCCGCGCTCAGAATGATACGCGCATTCGGCTGGATGTCGGCCGGGTTGTACGGCAGGACGAAATTAAACGGCGCCTGTTTGCCGTCGGTACGCACAGCTCGCTGGGCAATGACTTTCGACGGCGCATCCGCAAGTGAGGCGTCAGAGAGAGTAACCGTCAGTACGGCATCCGGTGGCAGCGCAATGCGCTGGCGAATGTTAACCGAACCAGTCACCGCCGGGCCCTGAATCTGCGTTTGCGCGGTCGGGTTTCCTGCCGTCGGGGTAGGCACATCCGCACTCTTTTGGGCACAGCCCGCCAGAGCCATCGTCAGTGCTGCTGCTCCGCCTACGATTTGCCAGAGTTTCATGGATCGGTCTCCTTTTTTATTATCAACATGTTGGTGGCTTTCACCACCTCACTCAATAAACTTAGCACAAAATACTGAAAAATCCATTTAGCTCCGCCTATTAATCACTTCCCCTGCTGATAATGCTCACTATTAAGGTAATTTTAGCGGCCCTATAACGCAAGATGTTGACGTCCCGCCGTGATATTCCGCACACTGCGCAAAATGATTATTAGAAAGGTAATAACTTTATGAGCCAGGCATTACAAAACCTCCTCGATCTGCTGGATCTGGAGAAAATCGAAGAAGGGCTGTTCCGCGGCCAAAGTGAAGATCTGGGCCTGCGTCAGGTGTTCGGCGGCCAGGTCGTGGGCCAGGCGCTGTATGCCGCCAAGCAAACGGTGCCGGCGGAGCGCAGCGTGCATTCGTTCCACAGCTACTTCCTGCGCCCGGGCGATAGCAGCAAGCCTATCGTGTATGACGTGGAAACCCTGCGCGACGGCAACAGCTTTAGCGCTCGCCGCGTCAGCGCCATTCAGCACGGCAAACCGATTTTTTACATGACCGCCTCCTTCCAGAGCCCGGAGACCGGTTTTGAACATCAGAACCGCATGCCGGACGTGCCGCCGCCGGAAGGGTTGATGTCCGAATCGGAAATCGCCCAGAAGCTGTCGCATATGCTGCCGGAAAAGGTGCGTGATAAGTTTATCGGCCAGAAACCGCTCGAAATGCGGCCGGTGAAGTTCCACAACCCGCTGAAAGGCAGCGTGGAAGAGCCACACCGTTACGTGTGGTTCCGCGCCAACGGCAGCATGCCGGACGATCCGGCCATTCATCAGTATCTGCTGGGCTACGCCTCCGACTTCAACTTCCTGCCGACGGCGCTTCAGCCGCACGGCGTCGGTTTCCTCGAGCCGGGCATGCAGGTGGCCACCATCGACCACTCGATGTGGTTCCACCGCCCGTTCCGCCTGGATGACTGGCTGCTGTACGCGGTGGAAAGCTCCTCCGCCTCCGGCGCGCGCGGTTTCGTGCGCGGGCAGATCTACACCCGCGACGGCGTGCTGGTCGCCACTACGGTGCAGGAAGGGGTGATTCGCCAGCGCGACGCCTAAAATATAAAAAGGGCGATGTCACCATCGCCCTTTTTTGCATCATCATTATTTTATTGTTATTTAGCGCACTGCCCTTCTTCCAGCCTTACTGGTTGTAGGCGCTCTCGCCGTGGCTGTTGACGTCCAGGCCTTCGCGCTCCTGCTCTTCCGGCACCCGCAGGCCAACGATGGCCCCGGCGATCTTGAAGGCGATAAAGGCAGCGACGCCAGACCACACCAGAGTGATCGCTACGCTCAGCAGCTGGACCCACACCTGGTGGCCCATGGTCACGCCTTCCGCATAGCCGGTGCCGCCCAGTGAAGAGGCGGTGAATACGCCGGTCAACAGACAACCGACGATACCGCACACCCCGTGAACGCCGAACACGTCGCAGGTGTCGTCCACCTTCAGCCATTTCTTCAGCGTGACCACGCCCCACAGGCCGGCAACGCCGCCCACCAGGCCGATGATCAGCGCCCCGCCGACGCCCACTGTGCCCGCAGCCGGCGTGACCGCGACCAGCCCGGCGATGCAGCCGGAACAGGCGCCCAGCAGCGACGGTTTACCGCGCGCAATCCACTCGGCGAAGGTCCAGGAGAGGATGGCGCCTGCGGTAGCAATTACGGTATTCAGGAACGCCAGGGCCGCAATGCCGTTCGCCGCGCTGGCGGAACCGGCGTTGAAACCGAACCAACCGATATACAGGATGGAAGCGCCGGTAAACACCATCGGCAGGTTATGCGGTTTGAACGCCTCCTTGCCGAAGCCGGCGCGTTTGCCCAACAGGTAGGCGCCAATCAGGCCGGCGCTGGCGGCGTTGATGTGCACCACGGTGCCGCCGGCGAAGTCCAGCGCGCCATCGGCGGCCAGGAAACCGCCGCCCCACACCATGTGGGCAATCGGCAGGTAGGAGATGGTGAACCAAATGGCGGCGAAGATCACCACCGCCGAGAAGCGGATGCGTTCAGCGAAGCCGCCCACCACCAGCGCCACGGTGATGCAGGCGAAGGAGCATTGGAACGCCACGTGGATCATCTGGTTAAAGGTGCCGGTCACGCTGTCGATGCCGATGCCTTTCAGCATCGCCGTCTGGAAACCGCCGAAGAACGCGTTGCCCTCGCTGAAGGCCAGGCTGTAGCCGTACAACACCCACAGCACGCACACCAGCGCGAAGGTGACGGTGACCTGAGTCAGCATCGACAGCACGTTCTTGGAACGCAGCAAACCGCCGTAAAACAGCGCGACGCCCGGCAGCGTCATGAACAGCACCAAAGCGGTGCAGATCATCATGAACGCGTTGTCTGCCTTGTCTGCGACCGCCGGAGCGGCCAGGGCCAAAGAGGGAACCATGGTTACCGTACTCAGGCCCAACATGGATAAAAGTTTTTTCATTATCAATCCATCCCCATTACTTAACTGAGCCTGTGATTACAGTGCTGCTTCGTCGGTTTCGCCGGTGCGAATGCGAATGACACGTTGCAATTCGGCAACGAAAATTTTGCCGTCACCGATCTTGCCGGTGTAGGCGGCTTTGCTAATGACATCAACCACTTCATCTAATTGGTCGTCGGCAATTGCGATATCGATTTTCACCTTAGGCAGGAAATTGACGCTGTATTCAGCTCCACGATAAAGCTCAGCGTGCCCCTTCTGGCGGCCAAAGCCTTTGACTTCGGTTACGGTCAGCCCCTGAATGCCCACAGAGGATAGGGCTTCACGCACGTCCTCCAGCTTGAATGGTTTGATCACCACGGTCACCAGCTTCATATTGCCCCTCCACGAATTAAGCCCAAACTCACCCCGATACGGGCTGAATAAAGCAAAGGCTGTGCCATAAATGGTTTTGTATGCGAATTCAGCGGATTACCTGGCAGGGCGGCGTGGGAACGGCGGGCAAGCGGCCGGGCGCAGGGCGCACCGGCCATCGGCGGTTAAATTTTGCGCACTAATTTGGTGCGCTGCGCGTCGAAAAAGTGCAGCTAGGGGGATTTGAAACGGATCTATGCCTGTTTATGGTGCGCCGGGGTAATGCGGGGGCCGCAACCGGCCCCCGGGCATCAGGCGGGTTGGCTCTCTTCGCGGGTTGCCGCCGCCAGCTCTTCGCCCACCAGCTGCAGCTGATACATCTGATGGTAACGGCCCTGCTGCGCCAGCAGCTGCTGGTGATTGCCCTGCTCCACCGCCTGCCCGCGGTGCAGCACCAGAATCGAATCGGCGTCGACGATGGTCGACAGACGGTGAGCGATCACCACCAGCGTGGTGTGCTCGCGGATCAGCCGCAGCGCGCGCTGGATGGCCTGCTCGGTTCCCGAGTCGATGTTGGCGGTCGCCTCGTCGAGGATCAGGATCTGCGGCGCTTGCACCAGCACCCGCGCCAGCGCCAGCAGCTGTTTTTGGCCCACCGACAGGTTATTGCCCTGCTCGCCCAGGCGAGTATGAATACCCTGCGGGAAACCGCGCACCAGCTCCGCCAGCTGCACCCTCTCCAGCGCCTGCCACACCGCCTGTTCCGAGATGTTGCGCCCCAGCGTGACGTTGGCCAATACCGATTCGGCGATCACCACCGGATCCTGCTGCACCATCGCCACGCCCTGGCGCAGCGTGCGGTGCGACAGGCTGGATAGCGGGCGACCGTCGAGGCGCACCTCACCCTCGCCGACCGGGTAATAGCCCATCAGCAAGTTGGCCAGCGTGCTCTTGCCACTGCCGGTGTGGCCAACCAGCGCCACGAAACCGCGCGAAGGCACCGACAGCGAAATATGCTGCAGCACCTTTTTGTCCGCGCGATAGGCGAAGCTCAGATCGTCGATGTCGATGCGCCCGCTGGCCAGCGGGCGATCGTCGGCGCCGTAGCTCTGCTGGCTGCGATCCATCAGCTCGAAGATGCGTTCGCCGGCCACCACCGCCTGTTGCAAAATCGATTGCTGCGAGGTCAGCTCGATCAGCGGCTCGTTCAGGCGGCCCAGGTAGTTGATAAAAGCGTACAGTACGCCGACGCCGATCGCGCCCTCACCGCTGAAGCCGAACAGCATCAGCAGGCCGCACAATACCAGCGCCGAAAACAGGCTCAACAGCGGCCGCAGCAGAAAGCCGTCCAGCCGCAGGGTTTGCATGCGTGCGGTATAATGCGAACGGCTGGCGGCGCTCATGCGTTCGCCGAAGCGGATCTGTTGGCGAAACTGCTGGATCACCCCCATGCCGTTGATCACTTCATTGAAGCCGTCGTTGATGTCCGCCAGATAGCTGCGCACCCGACGCACGATCGGCGTGCTGTAGTACTGGTAAATGCCCATCACCACAAACACCGCCGGGAAAATGCAGATAGCCACCAGCGCCATGCGCCAGTCGAGGCTGAACATCGCCACCAGCATGGTGCCGATCAGCGCGGCGCTTTTCAGCACCGTGGAGACTACCATGACGTACAGATCCTTGATCACCTCGGTATCGTTGGTCACGCGCGAAATCAGCTGCCCGACCGGCTGGGTGTCGAAGGCGCTGAGCGGCTGGCGCAGCGCGGCGTCCATCACGTCGGTGCGCAAACGCTGCACCACCCCCACCGCCGCCTGGTTGAACAGCAGCGCCTGAAAATAGTGCAACGCCGCCGCCAGCAGCTCCAGCAGCACGTAGGCCGCCGCCAGCCCGCCGACGATCGCCAGCGGCAACTGCCCTTTGGCGACGTAGTTGTCGATGAAATAGCTGATCAGGATTGGCCCGGCGACTTCCGCCGCCGCCGCCACCCACAGCATCAGCACCGCAATCCCCAGCGGTTTGCGGTACGGCGAGCCGTAAGCCAGCAGCCGTTTCAAGGTCGGCCACAGCTTTTGTACTTTATTCATTGGCTAACGCCTCCTCACCCGCTTCCGGCGCCTCATCCAGCGCCGCCTCCAGCTGCTGGTAGCGGTACATGTCGCGATACCAGCCCGGCTGCGCCGCCAGCGCCGCATGTTCGCCGCGTTGCGCCACGCCGCCGTGCTGCATCACCAGGATCTCGCTGGCTTCGGTCAACGCCGACAGCCGGTGCGCGCTGATAATCACCGTGCGGTTCTGCCCCCAGCTGCGCAGGTTGTGCAGGATCTGATGCTCGGTGCGGCCGTCCACCGCCGACAGCGCGTCGTCCAGGATCAGAATTTCCGCGTCCAGCAGCAGCGCGCGGGCGATGGAGATGCGCTGCTTCTGGCCGCCGGACAGCATCACGCCGCGTTCGCCCACTTCGGTTTCATAGCCCTGCGGCAGGCGCAGAATATCCTCGTGCACGCTGGCTAAGCGCGCCGCTTGCTCGATCTGCTCCTGCGTCGCGCCTGGGTTGCCCAGCGCGATATTGTTCGCCACGCTGTCTGAGAACAGGAACGGCGTTTGGCTGACCACCGAAAGGCGTGAACGCCAGTCGTCGAGCTTGATCTCGGTCAGCGGCAGGCCGTGATAACTGATTTGCCCCTCGTCCACGTCGAACTGGCGCTGGATCAGCGACAGCAGCGTCGATTTTCCCGCGCCGGTGGGGCCGCACAGCCCCAGCATCTGCCCCGGCTCCAGCCTCAGCCGGACATCGTGCAGCGCCGGCTGCTTATTCTCCGGATAATGGAAGGCGCGGATATCCGCCGCCAGCACGCCGCGGCCGGCCGGCAATGCCCGTTGCCCGTCCTGCACCGCCGGCGCTTCCTCCAGCAGGCTGCGGATGCGGCTGTACGCCGCGCTGCCGCGCTCAACGATGTTGAACATCCAGGCCAGCGCCAACATCGGCCAAATCATCAGGCCGAGATACATCACGAAGCTGGTCAGCTGCCCCAGCGTCAGGGAGCCGTTCACCACCATCCAGCTACCGCCGCCGATCGCCAGCAGGTTGGAGGCGCCGATGGCGATATAAATCGTCGGATCGAAACGCGCATCGACCCGCGCCACGTGCATGTTCTTCGCGCCGGTTTGCGCCGCCACCTCGGCGAACTGGTTAGACTGATGATCTTCCAGACCGAAGGCTTTGATCATGCGGATGCTGGTCATGCTTTCCTGCGCCTGATCGTTCAGGCTGGAAAATGCCGCCTGCGCCGATTTAAAGCGTTGATGCAGCTGGTCGCCGTAATATTTGATGGCGATCGCCATCAGCGGCATCGGGATCAGCGAAAGCAGCGTCAGCTCCCAGCTGATTTGAGTGCTCATCACCACCAGCACCACCAGCCCCATCACCAACGAGTCCACCAGCGTCAACACGCCCTCACCGGCGGCGAACACCACGCGATCCACGTCATTGGTGGCGCGCGCCATCAGATCGCCGGTGCGGTGGCGCAGATAGAACGCCGGGTTCTGCCGGCTGAGCTGGCGGTAGAAATTCTCGCGCAGCTCAACCGCCAACTGGTAGGAGGCGCCAAACAGCAGTACCCGCCACACGTAGCGCAGCAGGTAAACAATAATCGCGGTGCCGAGCATCAGCCCAAGCCAGGCCATCAGCACGCCGGTCGACATCTGTTTTTCAGTGACGCCATCCACGATGATGCCCACCAGCTTGGGCGGCAGCAGTTGCAAAATGGCGATGACGATCAGCAGCACCACCGCCCCCAGGTAGCGGCGCCACTCTCGGCGGAAATACCAGCCGATTTGAGCAAATAATCTCACGCAGTTTGTTTCCAGGATTTTATGGGGTTTATCTGTTGTTCCGCCTCAACGAAGCAGGATACCACCGTTGCATCGCCAATTCGGTGAACTTTTCACTCTGGCACCGGCAGCGCGGTAGTGTATTTGATTTTTTCCATGGCGAAGCTGGAGGTGACGTCGATCAGGCCCGGCACGCCGTTGACCAGCCGCTTGTAGAAGCTGTCGTAGCTCTTCATGTCCGCCACCTCCACCTGCATCAGGTAGTCGTATTCCCCCGCCATGCGGTAGAACGCCAAGACTTCAGGCATTTGCGCGGTCAGCTGCACGAAGGTCTGATACCACTCGCTGCTGTGCTGCTGGGTTTTGATCAGCACAAAGGCCGTCAGCCCCAGGCCCAGTTTTTCGCTGTCCAGCAGCGCCACCCGGCCGCGTATATAGCCTTCGTCCTCCAGCCGCTTCAGCCGTTTCCAGCACGGGGTGGAGGTCAAATTCACCGCTTCGGCCAGCGCCTGCAGCGACTGGGTGCAGTCCTGCTGCAGCATGCACAGCAGCTTACGGTCTGTTTTATCTAACATAGCGCCAACCTGGAGAAATTTTTTCTCCCATTAGGCGATTAAACAGGGAAAATGGCAATCCTTTTTTCCGTGCAACAGGCTATGCTACGCCATAAACCAGCCCCCTATTCTGAGGCCAAACGATGACAAACTCTTGGGTAAAATATGCTATCGGCGAAATAGAAGCGGATTTTCAACGCTCCGCCGACACCCATCTGATTCGCCTGAACCTGCCGGCATTTCCCGGCATCTGCCTGTACCTGAAAGACGAGAGCACCCACCCGACCGGCAGCCTGAAGCACCGCCTGGCGCGCTCGCTGTTCCTGTACGGTCTGTGCAACGGCTGGATCACCGAGAACACCACCATTATCGAAGCGTCCTCCGGCAGCACCGCGGTATCTGAAGCCTATTTCGCCCGCCTGCTCGGCCTGCCGTTTATCGCCGTGATGCCCTCCTGCACCGCACGCCGCAAGGTGGAACAGATCGCCTTCTATGGTGGCCGCTGTCACTTTGTCGATCATGCCGCGCAGATCTACGCCGCCTCCGAGCAGTTGGCGAAGGAGCTGAACGGCCACTATATGGATCAGTTCACCTACGCCGAGCGCGCCACCGACTGGCGCGGCAACAATAATATCGCCGACAGCATTTTCCGCCAGATGGCGCGCGAACCCTTCCCGGTGCCGAAACATATCGTGATGAGCGCCGGCACCGGCGGCACTTCCGCCACCCTGGGCCGCTATATCCGCTATCAGGGCCATGACACGCAGCTGACGGTGGTCGATCCGGAAAACTCGGTATTCTACGATTGCTTCCACCATGGCGACCGTACCCTGATCGGCAGCTGCGGCAGCCGTATCGAAGGCATCGGCCGCCCGCGCGCCGAACCCTCGTTCATCCCTTCGGTGGTCGACAGCATGCTGCGGGTGCCGGACGCCGCCAGCGTCGCGACCATTCACTGGCTGGAAAAAGTGCTGGGCCGCAAGGTCGGCGCCTCCACCGGTACCAACGTATGGGGCGCGCTGCAGCTGGCGAAACAGATGCGGGAAAAAGGCGAACAGGGCGCGATCGTCACCCTGCTGTGCGACAGCGGCGAACGCTATCTGGATACCTATTACAACGAAGAGTGGGTCAGCAATAATATCGGCGACCTGCAGCAGTATCTGGCGCAGCTGGCCGACTTATAAAAAAAGCCGGGTAGCAATACCCGGCCGGCTGTAATAAACCTCATAATTCGGGGGAATAGGTGAGGCCAGGTGAACGCAGCCAATGTGCTAAATAATGAGCCACCGCCTGCTGCCGGCAGTGGCCGATAACCGGCAGCTGCGGCAGCAAGGATTTCAGCTGCGGTAGGGCGTTGCCCATCACCACGCCGTGCCCCACCGCCGCCAGCATCTCTTTGTCATTCATCGCATCGCCAAACGCCATGCAGTCGGCCATGGTCAAACCGAGATGGCCGCTGAGCGCCTCCAGCGCCGAGCCCTTGTTACAGCCGACCGGCAACACTTCCAGGCACTCGTAGGCGGAAAAGCACAGGTCTGCGGCATCGCCAAGCTGCGCCTGCAGCTGCCCCTGCAGTTCCAACAGTTCCTCATGCGCCCCCACGAAGCACACCTTACTGTTGCCTGTCGCCGGCAGCCGGCGAGGTTCAGCCAGCTGGAAGCGAAAGCCGCTCAAGTGGTGGGCCAGCAGCATCTCTTCCGGCACGGCGAACTCGGTCATCCAGCCTTCGTCGCGAAACACGTGCATGCTGGCTTCGGTGCGCCAGCGGTGCTGCAATACCCTTTCGGCCACTTCGCCGGGCAGATCGGTGGCGTGCAGCTGCCGCCCCTGATTGTCGTACACCCGCGTGCCGTTGCCGGTGATCAGATACCCCTGCAGGCCAAGCTGCGCCATAATCGGTTGCGCATCGAGGTAATGGCGGCCGGTGGCGAAGGTCACCGCCATCCCTCTTTCCACCAGCTGGTTCAGTACCGCCAGCGTTTCTGGGCCAACGCGGTGATCCGGCATCAACAATGTGCCGTCCATATCGAAAGCTGCCAGGCGATACATAGAGACCTCTTATGAATGTGAAGATGATTGCAATCAGTGCAGTATGAGGTGGTATTTGCGGAAGTAATAGTGAACAATTCGTGAAAACCGTTCCGGATTTCATCCCCATGCGCCTGGTCCATCGTCTCAGCCAATATCAACGCTTGCACCAACGGCTCGGCAGCGCGCCGGTGGCGATCACCATCGGTGAGCTGGCGGCGATGTTCTACTGCAGCGAACGCCATGCGCGCACCCTGGTGCAACAGCTGCAGGAACAGGGTTGGCTGAGCTGGCAATCGCAGCCGGGCCGCGGCAAACGCGCGCGCCTGCACTGCCTGAAAACCCCGGACGAACTGCGCGCACAGCTGCTGCAACAGCTGCTGCTGCAGGGCAACCATCAGGGTGCGCTGGAGATGGCGCAGCTGGATCCTCAGCGTTTGCAAGGCCTGCTCAGCCCGCATCTCGGCGGCCAGTGGCAGGCCGGCAGCCCAACGCTGCGCATTCCTTATTACCGCACGCTGGAAAACCTCGATCCGCTCACGCTCACCGGGCGCGCCGAACAGCACCTGGTTTCAACCCTGCATGCCGGGCTGACGCGGCTGACCACCGGCAACCCGGAGCCGCAGCCGGACCTGGCCCATCACTGGCAGATTGGCAATAACGGCCGGCGCTGGCAGTTTTTCCTGCGCAGCCGGCTGCGCTGGCATAACGGCGATCCCATTACCGGCCAACAGCTGCTGCAAACGCTGGAACAGCTACGGCAGCATCCGCGCAGCCAGCCCAGCCTGGCCAACGTGGCGTCCGTCAGCCTGCCGCATCCGCTGTGCATTCAGTTTGATCTGCAGCTGCCGGATTACTGGCTGGCGCACCGGCTGGCGGAACTGCCCTGCCTGCTCACCCATCCCGAACTGCCGGCCATCGGCGCAGGGCCGTTCAAGCTGGCGCTGAATGAACCACACCTGGTGCGACTGGAACAGCACGCTTTTTATCACCTCCAGCACCCGTACCTGGAAAATATAGAATACTGGATCACCCCCGATTTACCGCTAAACGATGCCTATACCAGCTGCCAGCACCCGGTGCGCATCACCATCGGCCAGCAGGAAGATCTGGCGCAGGCCAGGCCGGTGCAGCGCAGCATGAGCCTGGGCTGGTGTTACCTGGCGGTGAACCTGAAACACGGCGTGCTCAACCAGGCGCAGGGGCAAAAGCTGCTGATGCTGATCCAGCAATCCGGCCTGCTGGGCAACCTGCCGATCCCCAACAGCGTGATCACCCCCAGCAGCGAAATGCTGCCCGGCTGGCGCATTCCCCAACAGCGGGTCGCCGGGGATATCGCGCTGCCCGCCAAACTGACGCTGCTGTACCGCCCGCCGGTGGAGCTGGAAAGCGTCACCGTCGCCCTGCAGCAGTTGCTGGCGCAGCACGGCTGCGAGCTGGAACTGCGCTACTCCCCGGGCAAGCGCTGGCAAAGCGCGGAGCAAATCGCCCAGGCCGACCTGCTGCTGGCGGATAACCTGATTGGCGAGGCGCCGGAGGCGACGCTGGAAAGCTGGCTGCGGCAGGATACCCTGTGGCGCGGCATCCTGACCGACAGCGCCTGGCGGCGGCAGCAGGAGACGCTGCAGCGCATTCAACAGCTGCAGCCGCAGCAACCACGCTTTGAGCAGCTGAAAAACTACTATCTGCAGCTGATGCGCGCCGCCATCATTACGCCGCTGTTCCACTACCAGTATCAGATCAGCGCGCCGCCGCGCATTCACGGCGTGACGCTGACCGCCCACGGCTGGTTTGATTTCTGCCAGGCCTGGCTGCCGCCGCCGGTGGATAACCCCGGCCCCTCTCAGCCAGACTGAACGCGGGTGCGGCCCTGCGGTATCCCGCTATTTCTGCTACCATTGCTGCCGCAACGCATTTTTATCCCGCCGCCCGAATGTGTATCGGGAATGGCCAAATCCAACTAAGGTGATTTTATGAAGCGCGCGGTTGTCGTTTTCAGCGGTGGACAAGACTCCACGACCTGCTTGATCCAGGCATTGCAGCAGTATGACGAAGTTCACTGCGTCACATTCGACTACGGCCAGCGCCATCGCGCCGAGATCGAGGTGGCTCAAGAGCTGTCGGTCGCCCTCGGCGCCAAGGCGCACAAGCTGCTGGACGTCAGGCTGCTGAACGAGCTGGCAGTCAGCAGCCTGACCCGTGACAACATTCCGGTTCCCGCCTATAACCCCGAACAAAATGCGCTGCCGAGCACCTTCGTGCCGGGCCGCAACATCCTGTTCCTGACGCTGGCGGCGATCTACGCCTATCAGGTTGAAGCGGAAGCGGTGATCACCGGCGTGTGCGAAACCGACTTCTCCGGTTACCCGGACTGCCGCGACGAGTTCGTCAAGGCGCTGAACCAGGCGGTAGTATTGGGCATCGCCCGCGATATCCGCTTCGAAACGCCGCTGATGTGGCTGGACAAAGCGGAAACCTGGGCGCTGGCGGATTACTATCATCAGCTGGATCGCGTGCGCCAGGACACCTTGACCTGCTACAACGGCATCAAGGGCGACGGCTGCGGTGAGTGTGCGGCGTGCCATCTGCGCGCCAACGGGCTGAAGCAGTACCAAATCAACCAGGCGGAAGTGATGGCGAGCCTGAAACAGAAGACCGGTTTGGCCTGAGTGAAATGGGCGGCAGGATTGCCGCCCATATATGTTACGACTTCTCTTCCGGCGCCAGCATCGCCTCCAGGTGTTCGCGCAACTGCCCCTCAATCGGCAGCGCCCGCTGGGTTTTCAGATCGACGCACACGAAGGTCAGCATCGCATCCGCCACCGGCGTACCGGCCGGATCCTGCGTCACTTTCTGGCTCAGCACGCCGCTTTTGCCGTTCAACTGCACCATCTGGCTGTCGATGCGCAGCTTGTCCCCCAACACCGCCGGGCTGCGATAGTTGATGTTGATGTTCACCACGATGAAGGCGATGTTGTTTTCCGTCATCCAGCGAAAACCTTCCTCATGTTCCAGCCACTCCCAACGCGCCTCCTCAAGAAACTCCAGATAGCGGGCGTTGTTAACGTGCTGATAGACATCCATGTGGTAACCGCGGACTTTGATAAAGGTTTGCATAAGAAACGACAGCTCCTGCCTGGTGATTACAGAAAGAGGGGAGCCCACTGGAGCCCCCTCGCCCGTTTGGTCAACGCGCCAAACTGGTAAGACCTGTAAAATGTAGCAGAGGAAAAACGGCTGCAAGGGCACTTTGCTGCGCAGCCGCGATCGGGATCACATTTTCAGCCGCGCCCGATTTTTTTCGAACAGCGCCGGCCCAATGCCCGGCACCTCCTGCAGCTGCTCAATCTGGGTGAAAGGCCCGTTCTGTTCACGGTAACGCACTATGCCTTCCGCCTTTTTCAGGCCAACCCCCTTGAGTATGCTGGCCAGCTGCTCGGCGTCCGCCTGGTTGATGCTCACGGTCGCCTCTTCCGCAACCGGCGTTGCCGCGCTTTGCCCGGCCGCCGGTACCGAAAGCACCGGCTGAGGCGCGCTCTGCGCCGCTACCGCCGCCGCAGGCCCCGTCAGGCTCAGCAGACAGGCCGCCAGCATCGCCCTGGCGCGGCACCCATAACCGTTAGACGTTTTTTTCTCTGTATGTTGCATGCTGTATCCTCCTTGTGTTTGACAGCAAGGCCACCTTGCCGCGGCGGCGGATATTCAGCAATCGGCAGATTTCAGATGTGGAAAAGGCCGCGAAAGCGGCCTTTGGTTATTGCATTGCGTTACAGAAAAATGCGGCGTTTACTGAGGCTGTTGCTCAGCGGTGCCCATTTTAATCTTGGCGTCTTTACGCAGGCTAGCCAGCAGAGAATCGAAGGAAACGCCGGTGGCGCCCTCCTGCATCTTGCCCACAAAGGTTTTCATTTCGTCGGCCGGCAGGGTGCCCGGGTTAACCGCGTCGAGCGCAATCAGAACCACGTTGTCCTGACGATCCTGCGACATGCCGTAAACCGGTTTGCCTTCCTGCGGGTGCGGCAGCGCGAACACGCTTTCCACCAGCTGGCTGTCTTCCGGCGCGCGCGCCATCTTCTGCACGCTGCCAAAGCTCAGGCCGGCGGCTTTCATCGCTTCGTCGCCCTTGCCCTGCTTCAGCTCAACCAGCAGCTTCTCGCCCTGCAGTTTCGCTTCCTGCACCGCCTTGTTGCGTTTCACCAGCTCGGCCACGCGATCCTTAACCTGATCGAAAGGCTCGATGCCTTCCGGCTTGTGGCCGCTCACGCGCACGACGAAGGCGCGATCGCCGTCGACGGTAATCACGTCCGAGTTGCTGCCCGGCGCGCCGTTCTCGCCAATCAGCGAGCCGTCGAAGAGCGCCTGCACCACAGGTTTGAAGTTCAACGCCGCCGGGATCTGGTCGCGGGTAAACCAGTCGGTTTGCGCCGCTTTCACGCCGGCCGCTTCTTCGGCCGAGGCCAGAGATTCGTTGTCGCTGGTCGCCGCCTCGCTCACCTTCTGCTGCAGCGCGTAATAGGCGTCTACCGCTTTCTCTTGCTGAACCTGCTTGGCGATGGCGTCATGCACCTCGCTCAGCGGCTTCACTTTCTCGGGTTCGATGTCGTTCAGGCGCACAACCAGGTAGCCGACGGAAGATTTCACCACGCCGGACAGCTGGCCTTTCTCGGTCAGGTTCGCCTGTTTCAGCTCGTCGGCGGTGGTTTCCGGCTCCAGCCATCCCAGCTCACCGCCGGTGCGGCGTGAGATGATGTCGGTGGATTTATCCTTCGCCAGAGTGGCGAAATCACCGCCCTTTTTCAGCTCATCCAGCACCGCGTTGGCTTCCGCCTCGGTTTTCAGCTGGATCACGCTGTAATTCTTGCGCTCCGGCTGGCCGTAGCTGCTCTTGTGCTGATCGTAGTAGGCGCTGATATCTGCGTCGGTGACCTTCACTTTGTCCTGCATGGACGCGGCGTCCATCGGGATATAGCTCACTTTGAGCTGCTCAGGGGCGATAAAGCTGTTCTTGTTCTGGTCATAGTAGGCTTTCAGTTCGTCGTCGCTGACGCTCTGCTTGGCCTGCAACGCTTTCAGATCGATGGTCGCCAGGCGCACGTCGCGCTCCTGCAGCACCAGCGCCGCCATGGCCTGGGACTCGGAAGGCAGCACGAAGCCGGATTCGCCGAACGCCTGGATCACCTGCTGGTTAACCAGCTGCTGGCGCATCGACTGCGCGAAGTTATCTGCGGTGTACCCCATGCGGCCGATCAGGTCGAGGTATTTGGCGTTATCAAATTGACCGTTGGTCTGGAAGTAAGGCGCCTTGCGGATGGCGTCTTTAATCTGATCGTCACTGACGCTCAGGCCTAATTTTTTGGCGTATTGGTCCAGCAGCATGTTGTCGATCAACTGTGACAGCACCTGGCGGCGCATCTGCTGCATATAGCCTTCGTTGCCCGCCAGCGCGGAGAACTGGTCACCCAGTTGCTGCTGCATGCGGCTGCGTTCGCTTTGGAAAGCCTGTTCCAGCTGAGCGCGTTCGATCGTCTGGCCATTTACTTTCGCAGCATAATCGCCGGAGCCGCCGATCAGGTAGTTACCCACCCCGGTCAATACGAATGACAGGATGATCAGGGCCAGGATGATTTTGAGCACGACGTGATTAGCAGCCGCGCGTAAATTGTCCATCATAGTGTGACAACACTCCGCTGTGATGTGGATTAAAAACCCTTGTGCAGGCGCGTTCCCTGCGACAAAAATAAAAAAAGCGCATCAATCCGATGCGCCTTGTATCTTACCTTACCAGCACCGTTGCGTCAGGTGATTGTTTATTACAAAACCCTGTCTCGCTAAACGGTTAGACGCAAACTATCAGTTTACTGCGTCTTTCAGCGCTTTCCCTGCACGGAAGGCCGGAACTTTGGCTGCCGCGATTTTGATCTCTTTACCGGTTTGCGGGTTGCGGCCGGTACGGGCCGAACGCTCACGCACGGTGAAGGAGCCGAAACCAACCAGGGCCACGTCATCCCCTGCTTTCAAGGAGTCGGTAACAGAAGCAATTACTGCGTCTAAAGCACGTCCAGCTGCCGCTTTGGAAATATCAGCACCTGCGGCAATCTTGTCGATCAGTTGTGACTTATTCACTCTATCATCCCCTCTAGAATTCAATCGTCGCACCGAAAAATCCCTACGGTTACGACAGCGCAGCTGTTATATCAATCCCATCGAGCCTTGGCAAGCCACCGCCTGGGCGGCAAAACGCGGGCCGATAGCTTTCTAACTTAGCCGTACAAAAAAATACTGGCAAGTACGAAATGACTTGCCAGCATAAGTTTTATCAATGGTTTTTGCGATTCGTCACTATTTTACCGCCACCGGCAATGCGCCGAAGGCCGGGTTTTGCAACGCAATGTTCAAAACTTCATCAATTCGCTGCACCGGATGAATCTCCAGATCGGCAATAACATTGTCCGGGATTTCTTCCAGATCGCGCTTGTTTTCGTACGGGATCAGCACGGTTTTGATGCCGCCGCGATGCGCCGCCAACAGCTTCTCTTTCAGGCCGCCGATCGGCAACACCTGGCCGCGCAGCGTGATCTCGCCGGTCATCGCCACATCGGCGCGCACCGGGTTGCCGGTCAGGCAAGACACCAGCGCGGTGCACATCGCGATACCGGCGCTCGGCCCGTCTTTCGGCGTCGCCCCTTCAGGCACGTGGACGTGGATGTCGCGCTTTTCATAGAAATCAGCGTTGATACCCAGTTTTTCCGCGCGCGCGCGCACCACGGTCAGCGCAGCCTGAATCGATTCCTGCATCACTTCACCCAGGGAGCCGGTGTAGGTCAGCTTGCCCTTGCCCGGCACGCAGGCGGTTTCGATGGTCAGCAGATCGCCGCCCACTTCCGTCCACGCCAGGCCGGTCACCTCGCCCACGCGGTTTTCGGTATCCGCACGGCCGTAGTCGACGCGCTGCACGCCCAGGTAATCCTTCAGGTTGTCGCCGTTGATCTCGATGTGCTTGATCTTCTTGTCCATCAGCAGCGTTTTCACCGCTTTACGGCACAGCTTGGAGATTTCACGCTCCAGGCTACGCACCCCGGCTTCACGGGTGTAGAAGCGGATAATGCCGACGATGGCGCTGTCGTCTACCGTCAGTTCGCCTTTCTTCAGCGCGTTGCGCTCAAGCTGCTTCGGCAGCAGGTGCTGCTTGGCGATGTTGAGCTTCTCGTCCTCGGTGTAACCCGACAGGCGGATCACTTCCATACGGTCCAGCAGCGGCGCAGGAATGTTCATCGAGTTCGAGGTGGCCACGAACATCACGTCGGATAGATCGTAATCCACTTCCAGGTAGTGATCGTTAAACGCCACGTTCTGCTCAGGATCCAGCACCTCAAGCAGGGCCGAAGCCGGATCGCCGCGCATGTCCGAAGACATTTTGTCGATCTCATCCAGCAGGAACAGCGGGTTCTTCACCCCTACCTTGGCCATTTTCTGGATCAGCTTGCCCGGCATCGAACCGATATAGGTACGGCGGTGCCCGCGGATTTCCGCTTCGTCCCGCACCCCGCCCAGCGCCATGCGCACGTACTGGCGGCCGGTCGCTTTGGCGATCGACTGCCCCAGCGAGGTTTTACCCACGCCCGGCGGCCCCACCAGACAGAGGATCGGCCCCTTGATTTTACTGACGCGGCTCTGCACTGCGAGGTACTCAAGGATGCGATCCTTGACGCGTTCCAGGCCGTAGTGATCGGTATCCAGCACTTCCTGCGCCTTGACCAGGTCTTTTTTCACCTTGCTGCGCGCATTCCACGGCACCTGCAGCATCCAGTCGATATAGCCGCGCACCACGGTAGCTTCCGCAGACATCGGCGACATCATTTTCAGCTTTTGCAGTTCCGCTTCGGTTTTTTCGCGCGCCTCTTTCGGCATTTTGGCCGCTTCAATCTTGCGCTTCAGCGCTTCATGCTCGTCCGGCGCGTCGTCCATCTCGCCCAGTTCTTTCTGAATCGCCTTCATCTGCTCATTCAGATAGTACTCGCGCTGGCTCTTTTCCATCTGTTTCTTGACGCGGTTGCGGATGCGCTTTTCAACCTGCAGCAGGTCGATCTCCGATTCCATCATCGCCATCAGGTATTCCAGACGTTCGGTAATGTCGAACATCTCCAGCACCGATTGCTTGTCGCTGAGCTTCAGCGGCATATGCGCGGCGATGGTGTCCGCCAGGCGTGCGGCGTCGTCGATGCTGTTCAGGGAAGTCAGCACCTCCGGTGGGATCTTCTTGTTCAGCTTGATATAGCCTTCAAACTGATTGATCGCCGTGCGCACCAGCACTTCCTGCTCGCGCTCGTCGATAGCCGGCGATTCGAGGTACTCCGCCTGGGCGGCAAAATGCTCGCCGCTATCGGAAAGCGTGGTGATGCGCGCGCGCTGCAGGCCTTCCACCAGCACTTTTACCGTGCCGTCCGGCAGCTTCAACATCTGCAAGATAGACGCTACGGTGCCGACGGAGAATAAGTCGTTAATGCCAGGTTCATCCGTTGAGGCCTCTTTCTGTGCCACCAGCATGATCTTTTTATCATGATCCATTGCTGCTTCGAGGCACCGAATCGATTTTTCCCGGCCAACAAATAACGGGATCACCATGTGCGGATAAACCACCACGTCGCGCAACGGCAAGACGGGGATTTCAATGCGTTCGGAACGCTCAGGGTTCATAGAGCTCTCTCTTAGTTTAATTTCCGCCAGGTTGAGGGGGAATCTCATGAGACGCAAGCATCAAACGTTTCATAAAATCTGGTTAATGAGTATATGGGGATGAATCTCTTACATTCAACGGCAAGAATGCAGGAAAAAGAAATGGGGGATAAAATCCCCCATTTTGCTATTAACGTTCTGGTTTGGCTGGCGAATTATTCGCCAGAAGCCTGCGCTTCCGGCTTGCCGTAAATCAGCAGCGGCTTCGACTGGCCGGCGATCACCGACTCGTCGATCACCACTTTATCTACGCTGTCCATCGACGGCAGATCGTACATGGTGTCGAGCAGCGCGCCTTCCACGATGGAACGCAGGCCGCGGGCGCCGGTTTTGCGCGCCATAGCCTTCTTGGCGATGGCGTTCAACGCTTCGTCGCGGAACTCCAGCTCCACGCCTTCCAGATTGAACAATGCCTGATACTGCTTGGTCAGCGCATTTTTCGGCTCTTTCAGGATCTGGATCAGCGCGTCTTCGCTCAGCTCGCTCAGCGTCGCCACCACCGGCAGACGGCCGATGAACTCAGGGATCAGGCCGAACTTGATCAGATCTTCCGGCTCGGCCTGCAGCAGCAGCTCGCCTTCGGTCGCTTTTTCGGATTCGCCCTTGACGGTCGCGCCGAAGCCAATGCCGGAACCGGTATTGACGCGCTGCCCGATCACCTTATCCAGGCCGGCAAAGGCGCCGCCGCAGATAAACAGGATCTTCGAGGTGTCGACCTGCAGGAATTCCTGCTGCGGATGCTTGCGCCCACCCTGCGGCGGAACCGCGGCGATGGTGCCTTCGATCAGCTTCAGCAGCGCCTGCTGCACGCCCTCGCCCGACACGTCGCGGGTGATTGACGGGTTGTCAGACTTGCGGGAAATCTTATCGATTTCATCGATATAGACGATGCCGCGCTGTGCTTTCTGCACGTCGTAGTCACACTTCTGCAACAGCTTCTGGATAATATTCTCCACGTCCTCGCCCACGTAACCGGCTTCGGTCAGCGTGGTGGCGTCGGCCATGGTGAACGGCACATCCAGGAAACGCGCCAACGTTTCAGCCAGCAGCGTCTTGCCGCTGCCGGTCGGGCCAATCAGCAGAATGTTGCTCTTGCCCAACTCGATACCGTTGCTGGTATCGCCGTTGCGCAGGCGTTTGTAGTGGTTGTACACCGCAACCGCCAGCACTTTCTTCGCCTGTTCCTGGCCAATGACGTAGTCATCCAGGTGATGGCGGATTTCGTGCGGCGTCGGCAGCGCACTGCGCTCACGATGCGGGGCAACTTCTTTAATCTCTTCGCGAATAATGTCGTTACACAGGTCAACACATTCATCGCAGATATACACTGACGGACCGGCAATCAGCTTACGCACTTCATGCTGGCTTTTGCCGCAGAAAGAGCAGTACAGCAGCTTTCCTGAACCGTCTTTGCGCTTATCTGTCATCAGTAAACCTCTTCTTTAGTCTTTGTCCCGCAGGAAAATCACGGCGGCAGTGCGCCCAAACTCATACCGGGAACGCCGATAATCCTAGCAGAGCGAGCCACGCCCGCTCTGATTACTATAGTCTATCGGCGCCGCGTGGTTCTAGCTGCGGTGTGTCAGAATGCCGTCAACCAGACCGTATTCTACGGCTTCTTCCGCGGTCATAAAGCGATCGCGCTCGGTGTCGCGTTCGATCTGCTCCAGCGACTGGCCGGTATGTTCCGCCATCAGCTCGTTCATGCGCGCCTTCACCTTCAGGATTTCACGCGCATGGATTTCGATGTCCGTCGCCTGACCCTGGTAGCCGCCCAGCGGCTGGTGAATCATCACCCGCGAGTTCGGCAGGCAGAAACGCTTGCCCTTGGCGCCGGCGGTCAGCAGGAAGGAGCCCATCGAGCACGCCTGGCCCATACAGATGGTGCTGACGTCCGGCTTGATGAACTTCATGGTGTCATAGATTGACATGCCTGCGGTGATCACGCCACCCGGCGAGTTGATATAGAGGAAAATGTCTTTTTCCGGGCTTTCCGCTTCGAGGAACAGCATTTGCGCCACAATCAGGTTGGCCATATGGTCTTCGACCTGGCCGGTCAGGAAAATAATGCGCTCTTTCAGCAGGCGGGAATAAATGTCGTAAGAACGCTCCCCGCGTGAAGTCTGCTCTACCACCATCGGCACCAGGGCCATGTTAGGTGCAAATTGATCTCGTTCGCCACTGTATGACATTACCGTCTCCTAATAGAAATTGCCTTGGCGGCCAGGGTTACACCCTAATGCACCGATTCTACTTGAGAACGGTCATGATGACTATGCTCAAGCACTCGACCCGCGCCACCCGTACCCGACGGTTATTGCATCCGCGCATTCTGGCAAACAGCCCCCAGATTCTTTTTTACAGATTGGGGAGCGACGGCGGATTTTCAAGCCCAGACGGTGATTTTATCGCTTCCGCCCGCGCATGCTCTTGGGCCGGCAACCATCATGCCAGCCAATCCCCGGCGCAACAGAGTAAATATAGTGCATATTGCTGCGCTTAACCTGAGATTAATCAGCAACGTGGCAAAAGAAAAGCCCGCAACCGGAGGTTACGGGCTTTTGCATCATGCAGGGGTTCTGCGGCCGAACCCGAGGGCGCAACGGCGTGCCCCCCTGCAAACAGGCATTACGCCTGCTGAGTTTGGTTCATCAGCTCGCTGAAGGTAGTGGCTTTCTCAGTCACTTTCGCTTTTGCCAGCAGGGCTTCAACCGCTTGTTCTTCCAGAGCAACGTTGCGCATGTTGTTCATCAGCTCTTTATTTTTGCTGTAGAACTCAACAACTTCGCTTGGATCTTCGTAGGCGGATGCCATTTCTTCGATCAGGGTTTTCACGCGATCTTCGTCAGCTTTCAGATCGTTGGTGCTGATCACTTCGCCCAGCAGCAGACCGACCACAACGCGGCGCTTGGCCTGCTCTTCGAACAGTTCGCGTGGCAGTTCCAGCGCTTGCTTCTCGTTGCCGCCGAAACGCTGTGCCGCCTGACGGCGCAGAACGTCTACTTCGCTGTCGATCAGCGCAGCAGGAACGTCGATGTCGTTAGCGCTGACCAGGCCGTCGATCGCCTGAGTTTTGATGCGGTTACGCACCGCGCCTTTCAGCTCGCGCTCCATGTTTTTACGCACTTCGGCGCGCAGACCGGCAACAGAACCATCAGCCACGCCGAAACGTTTGATGAACTCTTCGGTCAGCTCAGGCAGCTCGCGCTCTTCCACTTTCTTCAGAACGATAGCGAACTTAGCCGCTTTACCCTTCAGGTTTTCTGCGTGGTAGTCTTCCGGGAAGTTAACGTCGATGGTGAATTCTTCACCGGCCTTGTGACCGACCAGACCTTCTTCGAAGCCTGGGATCATGCGGCCCTGGCCCATGGCCAGAACGAAATCAGAGGCTTTGCCGCCTTCGAACTCTTCGCCGTCGATAGAACCGGTGAAGTCAACGGTCACGCGGTCTTCAGCTTCTGCTGCGCGATCGCTGTCTTTCCAGGTCGCCTGCTGCTTGCGCAGGGTGTCCAGCATGGTGTCGACGTCAGCGTCGTTAACTTCAACCACTGGCTTCTCGACTTCGATGCTGTCCAGGCCTTTCAGCTCAACTTCCGGATACACTTCGAACTCAACGGCGAAAGAGAAATCTTCGCCTTCTTTGTACTCGCCCGGCACATAGTTTGGCGCGCCGGCCGGATTAATCTTTTCTTTGATGATTGCGTCAACGAAGCTGCGCTGCATCGCTTCGCCCAGCACGTCCTGGCGAACAGAGGCGCCGTAACGCTGTTCAACGATGTTCATCGGCACTTTGCCTTTACGGAAACCGTCGATACGCACGCTTTTCGCCGCGTTGATCAGCTCTTTCTTCACAGCCTGATTGATAGTATCAGCCGGTACAGTAATAGAGAGACGGCGCCCAAGGCCTTGAGTGGTTTCTACTGAAACTTGCATCTTGTTACCTCAAAAAAATCACAGTGCTCGGTCAACTCCGTTCCAAGAACCAGGACGGCTACATTACAGAACCGAGTTCCCTGATGACAGAAGCGTCCCGAAACCATTCCGGAAAAATAAGACGCGACATTATAGCGGCGCATGCGTGGCGAGTCGAGGAAACGAGGCGGCGCTGGCGCGCTAAAACTCACACTTTTGCCGATTTGATCGCCAAAAGGCCGCCAAAACCGACCCGCGATGACCCCGGTTGCGCATCGGCCGTGTCGTCGTCAAAAACAGAAACGGCCCGCAGGCCGTTCCAAAATTCGTCAGTAGTAATACCCCAAATCAGGGGCAAAGTTCCACTGATACCGCAAATTTTAGCCGTCAGGCCAACGTCCCGGCCCCGCGACAGGGTGGCGAGGCCGGCACCGTATCCTGCAGGCCCTCCCACTCTTTCAGGGTGTAGGTGTGCAATGCCAGCGCATGCACGCCGTCCGCCAGCTCTTCCGACAACACCCCGTAGATGGAGCGGTGGCGCGTCAGGAAACGTTCGCCGACAAAGCGATCGCTGACCAATACCACCTTGAAATGGCTTTCTGAGCCCGCCGGAACGTTATGACGATAGCTTTCATCAACGACTTCCAGATACGCGGGCTCAAACGCCGCCCTTAACTTTGCTTCTATTTGCTCGCGAATCATAGGATCTCCTTACAACACCGGCAGAGGACCGTCCCCATCTAGTTCAATATTAGCCGGTTTTGCCCCGGTTAGACCATCGCCGGGACAAATTTCTGTTTCTTGCCGGGCAAATAATGGCCAACGCCCCACGGCGCTTGGGGCAAATCTGATTGAGCCGGCCAAAAAAGCGTGTTTTTATCAACGACAGGTAAAAATTTGCCACTCAGGCGCGTTCGGCGCTTCCACCGGGCGGCGGCGATGCTATGATGTCGGCAATTCGTTGTTGGCTATCCCGCTCTGATTACAACTAAATCCATCGAGAATGAGACAGTAAACATGTTAAAAAAACTTTGTCTTCCCTTGCTGGCCGCGCTGATGCTGGCCGGCTGCGCGACCAGCAGCAACACCCTGAACGTGACGCCGAAAATCGTGCTGCCGCAGCAGGATCCCACGTTGCAGGGCGTGACCCTCAGCATTAACGGCGCCGATCAGCGCAAGGATCAGGCGCTGGCCAAAGTGAACCGCGACGGCCAGCTGGTCGCCCTGACGCCATCACGCGATCTGCGCTTCCTGCTGCAGGAAGTGCTGGAGAAACAAATGGGCGCCCGCGGCTACATGATCGGCGCCGACGGCGCGGTTGATCTGCAGATCGTGGTCAACAACCTGTATGCCGACGTCGCCGAAGGCAACCTGCGCTACAACATCACCACCAAGGCCGATATCTCGATCATCGCCCAGGCGAAGAACGGCAACAAACAGGTGAAGAACTACCGCTCCACCTATAACGTGCAGGGCGCATTCACCGCCACCAACGAAAAAATCACCGATGCGGTCAACAGCGTGCTGGGCGACGTGATCGCCGATATGGCGCAGGACACCAGCGTCAACGACTTTATCAAGCAGAACGCGCGTTAATCCGCGAACGCCTTGTGCCGCCCGGTTAAGCGGGTGGCACAGACAGGGAACTCATGTCGAAACAGTATCTGAACATCTTCACCCAGCGTAACTCCGCCATTCTCCTGCTGCTGGGCTTTGCATCGGGTTTGCCGCTGGCATTGACCTCCGGCACGCTGCAAGCCTGGATGACCGTCGAAAACATCGATCTGAAAACCATCGGCATCTTCTCGCTGGTCGGCCAGGCCTATGTGTTCAAATTTCTCTGGTCCCCCTTTATGGACCGCTACACCCCGCCGTTCCTCGGGCGGCGGCGCGGCTGGCTGTTGATCAGCCAAATTCTGCTGGTGGCGGCGATAGTGGCGATGGGCTTTATGCAGCCGGCCCAGCATTTATGGTGGTTGGCGGCGCTGGCCGTGCTGGTGGCGTTCTGTTCCGCCTCGCAAGATATCGTTTTTGACGCCTACAAAACCGACCTGCTGAGCGCCGAAGAACGCGGCGCCGGCGCGGCGATATCGGTGCTCGGCTACCGGCTGGCGATGCTGGTTTCCGGCGGGTTGGCGCTGTGGCTGGCGGACCGTTATTTCGGCTGGCAGGCCACCTATTGGCTGATGGCCGGCCTGATGCTGATCGGCATCGCCGCCACCCTGATGGCGCCCGAACCGGACGAAAGCATCCCGGCGCCGCGCACCATGGAACAGGCGGTAGTGGCGCCGTTGCGCGATTTCTTTGCGCGCAACAACGCCTGGCTGATCCTGCTGCTGATCGTGATGTACAAAATGGGCGACGCCTTCGCCGGCAGCCTCAGCACCACCTTCCTGATCCGCGGCGTCGGCTTCGACGCCGGTGAAGTGGGGCTGGTGAACAAAACCCTCGGCCTGTTCGCCACCATCGTCGGCGCGCTGTTCGGCGGCGTGCTGATGCAACGGCTCAGCCTGTTCCGCGCCCTGATGCTGTTCGGCATCCTGCAGGCGGTGTCCAACCTCGGCTATTGGATCCTGGCGGTGACCGACAAAAACATCGTCACCATGGGCAGCGCCATCTTCCTCGAGAACCTGTGCGGCGGCATGGGCACCGCGGCCTTCGTCGCGCTGCTGATGACCTTGTGCAACCGCTCGTTTTCCGCCACCCAGTTCGCGCTGCTTTCCGCGCTTTCCGCGGTGGGCCGCGTGTATGTCGGCCCGATCGCCGGCTGGTTTGTCGAGGCCAACGGCTGGGCGCTGTTCTATTTATTCTCGATCGCCGCCGCCCTGCCCGGCCTGCTGCTGCTGGGCATTTGCCGCCAAACGCTGGAGTACACCCAAAAGACCGGTGATTTTATGCCGCGCGACGCCTTCGCAGGCGCCTATCGCTGGGCATTGCGCCTGCTGACGCTGGGTTGTACGCTGCTGGGGCTGTGGCTGCTGTTGCTGATTACCCATGCGCTGGGCTGGACGCAGCTGCCGAACCTGGCCGACCGCACGCTGCAGATCGGCGCGGCGCTGAGCCTGGTGGGCATCGTGATGGGCAGCTTGCTGGACTATCTGGCGCTGCGCCGCACTCAGCCGGCATGATCCTGACCGGCCGGCGTTCGCGCCGGTCGGCAAAAGGCGTCGCCGCAGCGAATTTATTTGGTTAAAAAAATATAATTGTCGCGAAAATTATTTTTTTATCCGCGTGCCGCACTCAGAAATAAAATTAAATTCACCTTTAAGATACAATTATTTTACATTAAATAAACCTTTCCTGCGTATTTTAAAAAAGCACTTTCCGCCTCCCGATTCATCATACCTTTAGTTTTCCTTAACATAGGGTCTACCCGGCACGATTCAGCGTGCCAACGCGTTGTTGCCATTGGTAAATTGTCACGCAGGGTGACATCTGTGACCCCCTTAACAGAAAGTGTCAACAAGGCGCTGACACTCCCTTAAGCATGTTTACAGTACTGCAACCTTCCCGTAAAATGCCCGCACACATGAAACGACAATAGAGCCTTTGTAATTGAGGTCGTTAGATGAGACTTAAGAAATACAATAAAAGTATTGGGATGATGTCATTAATTGCGGCAACTGTAATGCTCAGCGGCTGCAATATGGTATTGATGAACCCCAAAGGAGCAATTGGTGTTGAGCAACGGACACTGATTATCACCGCAATCGCATTGATGTTGATCGTGGTGATACCAGTTATCTTTATGGCGTTCGCCTTTGCCTGGAAGTACCGTGCTTCCAACAAAGACGCCAAATACAGTCCGAACTGGGCACACTCCAACAAGATCGAAGCGGTCGTCTGGACCATTCCTATCATTATCATCGCCATCCTTGGCACCATTACCTGGAAAACGACGCACGAACTCGATCCGTTCAAGCCGATTGTCACCGACAAGAAGCCGATGACGATCGAAGTGGTGTCGCTGGACTGGAAATGGCTGTTTATCTACCCGGAACAGGGTATTGCGACGGTTAATGAGCTGGCCTTCCCGAAAGATGTTCCAGTCGAATTCAAGATCACCTCTAACTCGGTAATGAACTCGTTCTTTATTCCTCAGTTAGGTGGGCAGATTTATGCGATGGCCGGGATGCAGACCAAACTGCACCTGATCGGCAACGAAGCGGGCAAATACGACGGTATTTCCAGCAGCTTCAGCGGCCGCGGGTTCTCCGGCATGAAATTCACCGCGATTGTGACTCCGACCGAAGGCGACTTCGATCAGTGGGTTGCCAAGGTGAAAGAATCGTCTAATAACCTAAACGCCACCAGCGACTTTAACAAACTGGCAGAGCCGAGTGAAAATAACCCGGTCGAGTACTTCTCCAGTGTCAAACCGAATTTGTTCAAAGAAACTATTGCCAAATTCATGGGTGATATGGACATGCACAAAGGCGCTACCGCGCACGAAGGCATGGACATGAGCCAGGGTATGGACATGGGTGAACATGCTCACGCCGGAGCCGAGGAATAATCTGATGTTGGGAAAATTAACACTTGATGCGGTTCCGTACCACGAACCGATCATCATGGTCACCGTAGCTGCAATTATTGTTGGAGGCCTGGCTCTGCTGGCGCTGATAACATATTTCGGCAAATGGAAGTGGCTGTGGAGCGAATGGCTGACTTCGGTCGACCATAAGAAAATTGGTATCATGTACATCATCGTGGCAATGGTTATGCTGCTGCGTGGTTTCGCCGATGCCATCATGATGCGTAGCCAGCAGGCGCTTGCGTCCGCCGGCGAGGCCGGATTCCTGCCGCCGCACCACTACGACCAGATCTTCACCGCCCACGGCGTCATCATGATCTTCTTCATGGCGATGCCTTTCGTGGTCGGCCTGATGAACGTCGTGGTGCCGTTGCAAATCGGTGCGCGCGACGTCGCCTTCCCGTTCCTGAACTCCCTGAGCTTCTGGTTCTTCGTGGTGGGCGTCGTGCTGATCAACCTCTCTCTGGGGGTTGGCGAGTTCGCGCAGACCGGCTGGCTGGCGTATCCGCCGCTGTCGGGCAAGGAGTACAGTCCCGGCGTCGGGGTGGATTACTGGATCTGGAGTCTGCAGATTTCCGGTATCGGTACCTTGCTGACCGGCGTGAACTTCTTCGCCACCATCCTGAAGATGCGTGCTCCCGGCATGCCTCTGATGAAGATGCCGGTGTTCACCTGGGCGGCGCTGTGTACTAACGTCCTGATCATCGTATCTTTCCCAATTCTGACCGTCACCATCGCGTTGCTGACCCTGGATCGCTATCTGGGCACCCATTTCTTCACCAATGATATGGGCGGCAACATGATGATGTACATCAACCTGATTTGGGCCTGGGGTCACCCAGAGGTGTATATTCTGGTGCTGCCGGTGTTCGGCGTGTTCTCCGAAGTTACCGCGACCTTCTCCAGAAAACGCCTGTTCGGCTATACCTCACTGGTATGGGCAACCATCGCGATTACCGTTCTGTCGTTCATCGTATGGCTGCACCACTTCTTCACCATGGGGTCCGGCGCGAACGTTAACGCCTTCTTCGGTATCGCCACCATGATCATTTCCATCCCGACCGGGGTGAAAATCTTCAACTGGCTGTTCACCATGTATCAGGGCCGCATTCAGCTCAACTCCGCAATGCTGTGGACCGTTGGCTTCATCATCACCTTCTCCGTGGGTGGTATGACCGGCGTGCTGCTGGCGGTGCCGGGCGCGAACTTCGTGCTGCACAACAGCCTGTTCCTGATTGCTCACTTCCATAACGTGATCATCGGCGGCGTGGTGTTCGGTTGCTTCGCCGGTCTGACCTACTGGTTCCCTAAATCCTTCGGCTTCACGCTGAACGAAAAATGGGGCATCCGCGCGTTCTGGTTCTGGATCATCGGTTTCTTCGTGGCCTTCATGCCGCTGTACGCCCTGGGCTTTATGGGTATGACGCGTCGTATCAGCCAGAACATCAACCCTGAGTTCCACCCTCTGCTGCTGGTAGCGGCCGGCGGTGCAGCCCTGGTTGCCTGCGGCATCCTGTGCCAGCTGATTCAGATCTTCGTCAGCGTGCGCGATCGCGAGCAGAACCGCGATCTGACCGGTGACCCATGGGGTGCTCGTACGCTGGAGTGGTCTACTTCGTCTCCACCGCCGTTCTATAACTTCGCCGTAGTGCCGCAGATTCACGACCGTGATGAATTCTGGGACATGAAAGAAAAAGGCGAAGCCTATAAGAAACCGGCGAAATACGAGCCGATTCATATGCCGAAAAATACCGGCGCCGGCGTGATTATTGCTGGTTTCAGCCTGGTATTTGGTTTCGCGATGATCTGGGACATCTGGTGGTTAGCGATCGCAGCCTTCCTGGGCATGATCGTGACCTGGATTGCCAAGAGCTTCGATGAAGATGTTGATTACTATGTGCAGGTTGATGAGATCGAGCGCATTGAAAACCAACACTATGAACAAATCAGCAAAGCAGGCGTGAAACATGTCAACTGATACTCTGACTAACCATAACGCAGCCCATGCAGAGCATGGGCACCACGACGCGGGAGAGACCAAAGTCTTCGGATTCTGGATCTACCTGATGAGCGACTGTATTTTGTTCGCGAGCTTGTTCGCGACCTATGCAGTACTGGTGAACGGGACCGCTGGCGGTCCCTCTGGCAAAGACATCTTCGATCTGAAGTTTGTCCTGGTTGAAACTTTCCTGCTGTTGTTCAGCTCCATCACCTACGGCATGGCGATGATCGCCATGAACAAAGGCAAGGTTGGCGGCGTAAACACCTGGCTGTTCCTGACCTTCCTGTTTGGTCTGGGCTTCGTCGCGATGGAAATCTATGAGTTCCATCACCTGATCGCCGAAGGCTTCGGTCCGGATCGCAGCGCGTTCCTGTCCAGCTTCTTCGCGCTGGTTGCGACCCACGGTCTGCACGTGACCACCGGCCTGGTGTGGATCATCATCATGATGATCCAGGTGAGCAAACGCGGCCTGACCTCAACCAACAAAACCCGTCTGATGTGCCTGAGCCTGTTCTGGCACTTCCTGGACGTGGTGTGGATCTGCGTATTTACCGTTGTCTATCTGCTGGGGGTTATGTCATGAGCCATTCATCCCATGAAACTTCTCACGGCGGCGCAAGCCACGGTAGCGTTAAGTCATATCTGATCGGCTTTATCCTGTCGATCATCCTGACGGTAATTCCATTTGCGATGGTGATGAACGGCACTGCCTCTCATTCAACCATCCTGGCGGTTGTTGTCGGCATGGCGGTCATTCAGGTGGTTGTTCACCTGATTTACTTCCTGCACATGAACACCTCATCGGAAGAGCGCTGGAACCTGGTGGCATTGCTGTTCACCGCTATGATCATCGGTATCGTTGTTGTGGGTTCACTCTGGATTATGTACAACCTCAACATCAATATGATGGTCAGTTAAGAGTCGAGCTGCACGTGATGATTAAGCAATACCTGCAAGTCACTAAACCAGGAATTATTTTCGGCAATTTAATTTCTGTCGTTGGGGGATTCCTGCTTGCTTCCAAAGGAAGCATCGATTATCCCCTGTTTCTCGCCACCCTGCTGGGTGTCTCGTTGGTTGTCGCCTCGGGCTGTGTGTTTAACAACTACATTGACCGCGACATCGACAAGAAAATGGAGAGAACGAAGAACCGGGTGCTGGTAAAAGGCCTGATCGCGCCGAGTGTAACCCTGGTTTATGCTACCGTTTTGGGTATTGCGGGCTTTGCGCTGCTGTATATCGGCGCCAACCCGCTGGCCATGTGGCTGGCGGTGATGGGCTTCGTGGTTTATGTCGGCGTTTATAGCCTGTACATGAAGCGCCACTCGGTATACGGCACGCTGATCGGCAGCCTGTCGGGCGCTGCGCCGCCGGTTATCGGCTACTGCGCGGTGACCAACGAGTTCGACGCCGGCGCGTTGATCCTGCTGGCTATCTTTAGCCTGTGGCAGATGCCGCATTCCTATGCGATCGCCATCTTCCGCTTTAAAGATTACCAGGCGGCCAACATTCCGGTGCTGCCGGTGGTGAAAGGCATCTCCGTCGCCAAGAACCACATCACGGTCTATATCGTGGCGTTTATGGTGGCCACGCTGATGTTGACCCTCAGCGGCTACGCCGGCTACAAATACCTGATCGTCGCTGCGGCGGTGAGCGTATGGTGGCTCGGCATGGCGCTGCGCGGTTACAAGACCGAGAACGACAGCATCTGGGCGCGCAAACTCTTTGTGTTCTCCATCGTCGCCATTACCTCTCTGAGCGTGATGATGTCGATCGACTTCAGCGCCACGGCGGCGCCTGAAGCGCTGGTGACCTACGTCTGGTAAGCCAAATCGTCTGTGAATGGGCCGCTTCTGCGGCCCATTTTATTTGCCCGCCCGGCACCGCCGCCAACGCCGATGTGGCTTCAGGCATAAAGGAACAGCTGTAATATCTGTTAAACAACATTAGATTTACCCCCCCTGCCCTTCACACTAAAATGACGCAGCTTTTACAGAAACCATTCCATCAGGCGCTATATCCAGTACCTGACGGAATAGTTTTTACCGAGGTTTGACGTGAACGATAATTCAATGACCCCACTGGAGCTCCGCGCCACCTGGGGGCTGGGCACCGTATTCTCACTGCGCATGCTCGGCATGTTTATGGTGCTGCCGGTGCTGACCACCTACGGCATGGCGCTCAACGGCGCCAGCGAGGCGCTGATCGGCATCGCCATCGGCATCTACGGCCTGGCACAGGCGATTTTTCAGATCCCGTTCGGCCTGATTTCCGATCGCATCGGCCGCAAGCCGTTGATCGTCGGCGGTCTGCTGATCTTCGCGCTCGGCAGCGCGATCGCCGCCGCTACTGATTCTATCTGGGGGGTTATCCTCGGCCGTGCGCTGCAGGGTTCCGGCGCCATTGCAGCGGCGGTGATGGCCCTGCTGTCGGACCTGACTCGCGAACAGAATCGCACCAAGGCCATGGCCTTTATCGGCGTGAGCTTTGGCATCACCTTCGCCATCGCGATGGTGCTGGGGCCGATCGTCACCCACGCCTACGGCCTGCATGCGCTGTTCTGGACGATCGCCGTGCTGGCGTTAGCCGGCATCGTCATCACCCTGGCGGTAGTGCCTTCCGCCAGCAGCCACGTGCTGAACCGCGAATCGAGCATCGTGCGCGGCAGCTTCAGCAAAGTGCTGAGCAACTCGCGGCTGCTGAAGCTTAATTTCGGCATTATGTGCCTGCATATTCTGCTGATGTCGAGCTTCGTGGCGCTGCCGCTGGCGATGGAAAAAGCCGGGCTGGTGGCCAGCGAACACTGGATCGTTTACCTGGTAACCATGCTGGTGTCGTTCGCTGCCGTGGTGCCCTTTATCATCTACGCCGAAAAATACCGCCGCATGAAACAGGTATTCATGGGCTGCGTGGCGGTGCTGTTCTGCGCCGAAGCGTTGCTGTGGCTGTCTGGCGCTCACCTGTGGGGCATCATCGCCGGGGTGCAGCTGTTCTTTATGGCGTTCAACGTGATGGAAGCCATTCTGCCTTCGCTGATCAGCAAAGAATCCCCGGCCGGCTACAAGGGCACGGCGATGGGGGTTTACTCCACCAGCCAGTTTATCGGCGTGGCGATCGGCGGCAGCCTGGGCGGCTGGCTGTATGGCCTGCAGGGCGCAGGGCTGGTGTTTATCGCCGGCGCGGTGCTGGCCGCCGTCTGGTTCCTGGTCAGCAGCACCATGAAAGAGCCGCCCTACGTCAGCAGCCTGCGCATTACGCTGTCGGAACTGGCGGTGAAAGACTCTGCGCTGGAAGGCCGCCTGAAGGCCCAGCCGGGCGTGGCGGAAGCGATTGTGGTGCCGGAGGAGCGCAGCGCCTACGTCAAGGTCGATACCAAGCAGACCAATCGCGGTCAGCTCGAAGCGCTGGTGAATTCACTGTAAAAGACAGGGCCGGCTTTGCTGGCCCTGATGTTTTTAATCGCGGAAATTCTTGAACTGGAACGGCTGCCCCAGATCCGCGCCGCGCACCAGCGCCATCACGCTTTGCAGGTCGTCGCGCGATTTACCGGTCACGCGCACTTCATCCCCCTGGATCTGCACCTGCACCTTCAGCTTGCTGTCTTTAATCAGCTTGACGATTTTCTTCGCCTGGGTGGTTTCGATCCCCTGCTTCAGCTTGGCTTCCACGCTGTAGGTTTTGCCGCTGTGGGTCATTTCTTCCGGGATCTCCAGCGCGCTGCCTTCGATATTGCGCTTGCTCAGCTTTTCACGCAGGATATCCAGCAGTTGCTGCACCTGAAAATCGGACTCACTGGCGACCTTGATGCTTTCGTTTTTCTCGTTCAGCTCAAAGCTGGCCGGCACGTTGCGAAAATCCCAGCGGGTGCTGAGATCGCGCGTAGCGTTCTCAACGGCGTTACGTACTTCCTGCATATCAATTTCGGAAACGATGTCGAAAGATGGCATACTTCTTCCTCCTGAATGAGTGCCTAATAGCTTAGGCGATTTTGATGCCGAGCATGATAACCGCTTTACCCTTCCAGGCAAAATCTGCTGAATGCACGGAGGGATAACGCCCAGGGCGGTGGGAAAGCCTATAGTTAAATGACGGTAATTGAGCGGTATTCCCGCGTACCCAAGGAGACTGGATGAAAATAACTGTTCTTGGTTGCGGCGCGCTCGGGCAACTGTGGCTCTCCCGGCTGTATCAGCAGGGCCACGACGTACAGGGATGGTTAAGGGTGCCCCAGCCCTTCTGCGCGGTGAACGTCATTGAGCCGGAAGGCGCCTCGTTCAACCGCAATTTACCCACCAACGATCCCGAACACCTGGCGCAAAGCGAACTGCTGCTGGTTACGCTGAAAGCCTGGCAGGTTTCCGGCGCGGTCAGCGCGCTGCTGCCGAAGCTGAACCCCCGCTGCGCCATTCTGCTGCTGCATAACGGCATGGGCACCCAGGATGAACTGCCGCCCAACGGCCAGCCGATCCTGCAGGGCACCACCACCCATGCGGCGCGCCACGACGGCAGCACCATCGTCCACGTGGCCGGCGGCACCACCCATATCGGCCCTACCTCACCGGCGGCGCAGCATCTCAGCCATCTGGCGGAGGTGCTGCATCAGGCGCTGCCGGACGTCGCCTGGCACAATAACATCGCCTCGGCCAACTGGCGCAAACTGGCGGTCAACTGCGTGATCAACCCGCTGACGGCGCTGTACGATTGCCGCAACGGCGATCTGCAGCGCTATCCGCAGCAAATTGAAGCCATTTGCCGCGAAGTCTCCAGCGTGATGGAGATGGAGGGTTACCACACCTCCTGCGAAGGGTTGATGCAGTACGTGATGGAAGTGATCCAAAGCACCGCAGACAACGTATCGTCGATGCTGCAGGATATCCGCAGCCAGCGGCACACCGAAATCGACTATATTACCGGCTACCTGCTGCGGCGCGCACGCAGCCACGGCGTCACCCTGCCGGAAAATGCGCGGCTGTTTGAACTGATTAAGCGAAAGGAAAATGAATATGAGCGTATCGGCGCTGGTCTGCCTGGCACCTGGTAGCGAAGAAACCGAAGCCGTCACCGCCATCGATCTGCTGGTGCGGGCGGGTGTCAAGGTCACCACCGCCAGCGTGGCAGGCGACGGCGATCTGACTATCGTCTGCTCGCGCGGCGTAAAGCTGCTGGCCGACGCACCGCTGGTGTCTATCGTCGACGATCCGTTCGACGCCATCGTGCTGCCTGGCGGCCTGCAGGGGGCGGAATGCTTCCGCGATAGCCCCCTGCTGGTCGAGAAGGTGCGCCAAATGCACCTGCAGGGCAACATCGTCGCCGCCATTTGCGCGGCGCCGGCGCTGGTGTTGCAGCATCACGATTTGTTCCCGATCGGGAATATGACCGGCTTCCCGGGGCTGAAGGATAAAATCCCGGCGGACAAATGGATAGAACGGCGGGTGGTGTATGACCCGCGCGTCAACCTGCTCACCAGCCAGGGGCCGGGAACCGCCATGGAATTTGCGCTAAAACTGATCGACCTGCTGCTCGGCAAGGCCAAAGCGGCGGAAATTGCCGCACAGCTGGTGCTGATCCCGGGGATGTACGACTATCGCGACGAGGCATAACCCCATCCCGCGGCCTGTCACGCCAACGGGCCGGGGCTGAGAACCCCGGCTGCAATTCAAAACCTTACCTGGCTGGAAAACCCCACAATTCCCCGATCCGCTGGCAATTGAGCCGGCTTCTCCAGCGGCGCGCCAACGAACAGGTCAGCGGAAAGAGCGCCCCTGAGCGCCTGTAGGCCAATCACCCCGCCCGCCAGCCGCCCGCCGTCCTCCCCCTGTCTGCTCAGTTGCCCGTAATCCAGGCCCACATAGGGCTGCAGCGCACCGGCATCCAGCAGCCAGGTGTTGCGCCAATAGCCTCCGCTGCTGCCAATCAGCTTATAGTCGCCGCGAAATCCTCTTACCGTCGAACGGTCGCCAATAAAAGATTTATCCTGGATTGGCGGCGCAGCGTGCGCCACCTGACCCGACAGCTCGCCAAGATAGCGCAGGCGGCCTCCCGCCATGCTGAAGGGTTTTAAAATACTGGCGCCGAACTTCAGCATATTTTCCGCCCGCCCGCCGCTCCCGGTGATGATGTCGGCAGAAAGGGCAATCTGATCGCTATCTCTATACCGCAGATGACTGATCCCCCATTTCATATTCGTCAGTCTTGCCCGCTGCAACTCGATTTCGGTGTCATTCAGGTAATAACGGTATACCCGCTGCAATAGCTGCGCGCTCAGTGCGGTTCTTTGGCTGCTGCTGCGAGACAGGGTGTAGCCGGCCTGCCCTCCCCAGTAGGCGGAGCGCCCCTGATAACGGTACGCCGTGGCGTTGCCGTTGATGGTTTGATGATAACGGCTGTCGCCGGCGAACAGGTTAACGCTCCAGAAGCCAAAGGGCAGGCTGTAGTAGAGCGCGCGGCTTTCATTGCCCTTGCGCGATGAGGTGAAGACGCTGTGCGCCATCGACGCATAAAACACGTCATTCAGCGCGCTCGGGTTATCCAGGTATAGCGCCCCCCCTGCCTGATAGCGGCCGGTTGAGCGCGCTCCGCTGTCGTCCATCCACGCCGCCATGCGCCAATACTTGTCCTGCCGACGATAAATTTCGATGTCGCTCTCACCCGGCGCGCTGCCGGGCGTGATGCGAATGTCGCTGACGACATCGGGAATTAAGCCGATATTTTCCAGGCCCTGCTCTATTTGCCGCAGGTTGAGCACGTCGCCGGGGGCGAGCGGAAAGGTGAAAGCGGGGTGAAAGCGCGGGCTGCTGCCCGCCGACAGCTTGAGTTGCCCCACCCGTCCGTAATGGACCGCAACGACTAAGGTTTCCGCGTTGCGCCCGTCCACGGCCAGCGACAGCCGGGAGGTAATGTAGCCGCGCGCAATCAGCTCGTTTTGCAGTTTTCTTTGCAAACGCGCCAGCCCGTTGGCGCCAATGCAATGGCCGCGAGCGCTCTGCGCGACAGCATTCAAAAACGCTGGCGTTGACGGCGCCAATTCAACGGTGCCGATGGCCCCGCATGGGGTTTCCGCAATAAACAGCCCGTCATCCGCGGGCGTTGCCGCCTGCGGCACCAAGGCCGGGCGCAGGATCGGCAACAGTTTGCGCTGCGCCTCACTGATGAGGCTTTCCTGAGCGACGCTTTCTTTGTACAGCAGCGCGGCCGCTGAGCCAGCGTGACCGCTGCCGCTGATTAACAGCCCGCAGCAAAGAATAAAAAAATCCCTTTTCATGCCCACTTATCCTTCCCACCGCGCCATGGCGGAGGGATATTCCCGCCGCTCCGCCGGGCTATTTCCATCAGTCCGGCGGAGCGGCACACCTTTATCAGTGCACAGGCTTTTTGATGGCCTTGCCGTTATGCGTCACCACCCCGGTGGCGGAAACCAGCGAACCGGGATTGCTGAAAAGCAGCCCGCGGCTGCTGATATCGCCGGCGGCCTCGACTTCCCCGCGATTATAGAGACGTACGCTATTGAAACCGACCGAGGAAGAGCGCGAGACGATGCGGCCAAAATTGTCGATAGAAGATCCCTGGATGTTGACGTCATCCTGCGCCGCAAGGGTGCCGTTGGAGAAATTCAACACGTTCGCGCTGTTGATATGCAGCGCGCCCCCCGACTGAACCTGCCCGCCGTTGTTCAGGCTGGTGGTCAGGATGCTCAGCCCGCCGTTTTCAGTACGAATGCCGCCGAGATTGCTCAACTGGGTGGCGCTGAGCTGCAGCCCCTGCCCAGCCTGAATCTGGCCGATGTTGTTAACGCTGGCGGCCATGAGCCGCAGGCTCCCCTTTGCGGTTTGGACGCTGCCGGAATTGTTCAGCTGCGTGGTGCTGAGCTGCATATCGCGCTCGGCACGGATTTCCGCGCCGTTGTTAAGGCTGTTGCTTCGCAGCGCCATCGCGCCGTTCTCTGCCCGCAGGCTGCCGGTGTTGTTCAACAGGATCGCGTCGATGGCAACGTCATTGTTCGCCTGTACCCGCCCATTGTTCTGCAGCAGGCCGGTGCTGATGCCCAATTGCCCTGTTGAAGCAATGTCTCCATGGTTGACCAGCGCATCCGCAGCGATAGCGACACCGCCCTGCTGCGCCTGAATATGGCCGCGGTTGACCAAGCCGACGGGAACCAGCGCGCCTGTGGAATTGATGCCCACGCCGTTCTCCGTGGCGACCAGCTTAATCTTGCCGGCATACATCCCGCCCAGTTCAGCAACATCAATCAATACATCTGGTTTATCTTTAGAAAATGCGGCTGGGTTTATTTGCGTTAAATCGGCGGAAATGTTTTTTTTCCCGGCGGATACCAGCAAGGACTCGGCATGCACAGAGGCGCTGATAGTCTCAGTGCGGGCCAGGATAGCGGTATAGTCGACGTCCCCCTTTTTCATGCCCTGGCCTTCAACCAGGATATTTCCCTGTTCAACCTTGTAGCCGCTAAAAGCGCCATTTTTAAACTGCAGCTCCCCGGTGGTTAATACGCCATTGCGCGCATTGATAAAGCCGCAGCCGTTGCAGGTAATGCCGGCCTTATTGGCAATCACCACGTCGGCGCGCTGGCCCGCCACCTCAACCAAGCCGTTAAGCACGCTCTTATTAGATGAGTTGACCTCATTCAAAATAACCGCTGCGCCGCGGCCGCCAAGCTGATTATTGCCGGCCACCTTCCCGGCCAGGGCGGTATGGCTCTCCGTGGCGCTATTATTCAGGATGGCGCCCTGAGTCCCCACATCAAACTGCGAATAGCGGTTATGCGATACGCCGTCTGCGCCAGGCGCGTTGATATTGACGACCGGCACCTGATTGACGCTGTCGGGCGTCCCGTTTTGCGGAACGATTTCGGCCATCACCAGAGCGCTGTGCCCCCACAGCGCCAGCATCGAAAATAAAAGCCTTGTTTTGTTTAATTGCATTAGATATTTCCTTTATTGATACTATCCATTTTATTTATCCATATTGGCCATGCATTATTTAAATAAATACAATTACCGCGTATTCTTGGCCATACAAATAAATTAACAACAAAACTCGTCGCCATAAAATAGAACGACGAATATTAATGTTATGGCAGTTGTCGCTTTATTAAAAGATATATTAACAACAATAATCAAATACGCTGTCACATGAGCGGGCAGGGTTAACTCATTTGAAATTAGAATATATAAAGCTATTTATATTAATCTGCAATCGGGGAGCAAAATAACGCAGCGGGCGGGTGGCGTTAACGGGCTAAACGGAGAAGCTTAATGGCGGGCCGGCGTCAGATAACGCCGGGCCCGGTCGTTCGCGCTTAAGGCCGATAGACCTTCACGTTGCTGTAGCCCTGCTCGATCAGATACAGCGCCTGCAGGCGGCTCATCACGCCGCGCTCGCAGTACAGCAGGTAGGTCTTGCTTTGATCCAGGTCGCCAAACTGGGTGCTGAGCTTATAGAACGGCAGCGGTTTGACTTCCACCTGCTCCAGCTTCAGCGGTTTGTCTTCCTGTTCATCGTTCGAGCGGATATCGAGGATCACTTCGTCGGCGCCAAACTGCGCAACGGTTTCCACTTCGGCCACCTGCTCCTGCGCCTGTTCGGCGATGGTGCGGATGTCGACGTTCTTCGCTTCGCTGACCACCCGGTCAAGAATGGCGAAATCGAAATGACTTTCTTCTTCTTCGATTTTGGCTTTGATGGCCTTCACCGTCGGGCTTTTCGAAATCACGCCGCAGTATTCAGGCATGGTTTTGGCGAAGTCTTCGGTGCCGATCTCGCGCGCCACCTTAATGATGTGCTCTTTGTCGTGAGAAATCAGCGGCCGCAGGATCAGGGTGTCGGAAGCGTTGTCGATCAGGCGCAGGTTGGTCAGCGTCTGGCTGGATACCTGCCCCAGCGCCTCGCCGGTCACCAGCGCCTGCACGCCGTAGCGTTCGGCCACCTGGGAAGCGGCGCGCACCATCATGCGCTTGAGCACCACGCCCATCTGGCCGTCGTCGACTTTCTCCAGGATCTCGCCCACCACCGGCTCGAAGTCGATGGCGACGAAACGCACCTTGTGCGAGCTGGCAAAGCGGTTCCACAGGTAGTGAGCCACCTGCTTGACGCCGATCTCATGCGCCGCGCCGCCCAGGTTGAAGAAGCAGAAATGCACGCGGCAACCGCGGCGCATCAGCATGTAGCTGGACACGCCGGAGTCAAAGCCGCCGGAAATCAGCGACAGCACGTCTTCCTGGGTGCCGACCGGGTAGCCGCCGATGCCCTCGCGGCGCGCCTTGACCAGCATCAGCTTGTCGTCTTCGATCTCCAGGTTCACCGTGACCTGCGGCCGGGAAAGATTCACCCGCGCGCTTTCGATATGCTGGTTCAGCCCACCACCGACGTAGCGCTCCACGTCCTGCGAGTTGAACGCCTGCTTGCCGCGGCGTTTAACCCGCACGCAGAAGGTTTTCCCTTCCAGCTGTTCGCGGTAAGCTTCCAGCGTCTGTTCGAAGATGTGGTGGATATCGGTATAAGCGCGGTCTTCCACTTCCAGAATATGGTGGATGCCGGGAATGCGCGTCAGCGCGTCGGCAATCACCGGCCGTTGATTTTCATCTTTGGCGCGAACTTCGATATGATCCCAGTGACGGACAACCGCCAGCGTTTCATCATACTGCTTCAGGACGTTGCGAATATTGGTCGAGAGGATCTTGATAAAGCGCAAGCGCACAGATTGGCTCTTGATGGTGATTTCCGGGAACAATTTAATGATAAACTTCATGGCGGTCTTTGTTGTCAGATAAGAATTACGGCGCGGAGTATATCACCATATCGCCGGGCTCTGCGCACAAAACCATACAAGCGCGCCATGATTTGCTAATCAAGATCCGCTAGGATAGGCTCTGGCGCCACTGTTCACATGATGATGTAAAAAGAAAATTATGCCGAAAAAACCAGCACAATCAGACAGTACAGAGCAAAATGTCAGCTTTGAAAGCTCCCTCAGCGAACTGGAAAGCATCGTCACGCGTCTGGAATCAGGTGAATTGCCGCTGGAAGACGCGCTGAACGAATTCGAACGCGGCGTACAGCTGGCGCGCCAGGGCCAGCAAAAGCTGCAGCAGGCGGAACAACGCGTGCAAATATTACTGAACGACAGCGCCGAAGATGCGCCGCTGGCGCCTTTCACCCCGGATGCCGAGTAACCGCCATGTCTGAGATCGCCTCATCCGCCGCCTTTGCCGATCAGCTGCAGGCTTTCCGCCAGCGCGCCGATCGCACGCTGTTGGATTTCATCGCCCCCCTGCCGTTCAACGACGGCAACATGGTGGCGGCGATGCGCCACGGCGCGCTGCTGGGCGGCAAACGCCTGCGGCCGTTCCTGGTCTACACTACCGGGCAAATGTTTGGCGTGGCGCTGAATAATCTGGATGCGCCGGCCGCCGCGGTGGAGTGCATCCACGCCTACTCGCTGATCCATGACGATCTGCCGGCGATGGACGACGACGATCTGCGCCGCGGCCAGCCAACCTGCCATATCAAATTCGGCGAAGCCAACGCGATCCTGGCCGGCGATGCGCTGCAGACCCTGGCCTTTACCATTTTGGCCGACGCCGAGATGCCCGACGTAGCGCTGCGCGATCGGCTGGCCATGGTGTCCGAATTGGCGACCGCCAGCGGCGTCGCCGGCATGTGCGGCGGCCAGTCGTTGGATTTGGAAGCCGAAGGCAAGCAAATCAATTTGGAAGCGCTGGAGCAGATCCACCGTCACAAAACCGGCGCGTTGATCCGCGCGGCTATCCGCCTCGGCGCCCTCGCCGCCGGTGAACCAGGCCGGGCGGCGCTGCCGCAGCTGGATCGCTATGCCGCTGCTGTCGGCCTGGCGTTTCAGGTGCAGGATGACATTCTGGACGTTGTCGGCGAAACAGAAAAAATCGGAAAACGCCAGGGAGCGGACCAACAACACGGAAAGAGCACCTATCCTGCTTTGCTCGGGCTTGACAGCGCGAAGGCAAAAGCGTGGGATCTCTATCAGGAAGCATTAGCTGCATTAGACATATTGGCAGCGGAATCTTATAACACAGCGCCATTGCGAGCGTTAGCCAGCTTCATTATTGAACGCGACAATTAACGTGTGACGTTATACCCAATAGATTTCACGCTGCAGCCAACACCGATGCGGCATGAAAGGTAAGGGTAAAATCCTCTGATACGAGTATCGAATGAGTCTTGATATAGCCAAATACCCGACCTTGGCGCTAGTGGAAAATCCTGAAGAACTCCGCTCGCTGCCGAAAGAGAGCCTGCCGAAGCTGTGTGACGAACTGCGGCAATACCTGCTGGACAGCGTCAGCCGTTCCAGCGGCCACTTCGCCTCCGGGCTGGGTACCGTCGAACTGACGGTGGCGTTGCACTACGTCTACAATACGCCGTTCGATCATCTGGTATGGGACGTTGGCCACCAGGCCTACCCGCACAAAATTCTGACCGGCCGCCGCGATCGCATCGCCACCATCCGCCAGAAAGACGGCCTGCACCCTTTCCCGTGGCGCGACGAAAGCGAATTCGACGTGCTGTCGGTTGGCCATTCGTCGACCTCAATCAGCGCCGGCCTCGGCATGGCGGTGGCGGCGGAGCGTGAAGGCAAAGGCCGCCGCACGGTGTGCGTGATTGGCGACGGCGCCATCACCGCCGGCATGGCCTTCGAAGCGATGAATCACGCCGGGGATATCAATCCGGATATGCTGGTGGTGCTGAACGACAACGAAATGTCGATCTCAGAAAACGTCGGCGCGCTGAACAACCATCTGGCGCAGCTGCTGTCCGGCAAGCTCTACTCCACGCTGCGCGAAGGCGGCAAAAAAGTGCTGTCCGGGCTGCCGCCCATCAAAGAGCTGGTGAAACGCACCGAAGAACATCTGAAAGGCATGGTGGTACCCGGCACGCTGTTCGAAGAGTTGGGCTTCAACTATATCGGCCCGGTCGACGGCCACGACGTGCAGGGGCTGGCGGCCACGCTGAAAAACATGCGCGACCTGAAAGGCCCGCAGTTGTTGCACATCATGACCAAGAAAGGCCGCGGCTACGCGCCGGCGGAAAAGGATCCGATCAGCTTCCACGCGGTGCCGAAATTCGATCCTGCCAGCGGCACGCTGCCGAAGAGCGCCGGCGGCCTGCCGAGCTATTCGAAAATCTTCGGCGACTGGCTGTGTGAAACCGCCGCCAAAGACAGCATGCTGATGGCCATCACGCCGGCGATGCGCGAAGGCTCCGGCATGGTGCAGTTCTCGCGCGAATACCCGCAGCAATATTTTGACGTGGCGATAGCCGAACAGCATGCGGTGACCTTCGCCGCCGGGCTGGCGATTGGCGGCTACAAGCCGGTGGTGGCTATCTACTCCACCTTCCTGCAGCGTGCCTACGACCAGGTGATCCACGATGTGGCGATCCAAAAGCTGCCGGTATTGTTCGCCATCGACCGCGGCGGCATCGTCGGCGCCGATGGCCAAACCCACCAGGGCGCCTTCGATCTGTCGTTCCTGCGCTGCATCCCGACCCTGGTGATCATGACGCCAAGCGACGAGAACGAGTGCCGCCAGATGCTGTACACCGGTTATCACTACGGCGAGGGGCCAAGCGCGGTTCGCTACCCGCGCGGCACCGGCACCGGCGCTACGCTGGCGCCGCTCGCGGCGTTGCCGATAGGTAAAGGCATCGTGCGCCGAGCAGGCGAGAAAATCGCTATCCTCAACTTCGGCACCCTGCTGCCGGAGGCCGCGAAAGCGGCGGAGGCGCTCAACGCCACGCTGGTGGACATGCGCTTCGTCAAACCGCTGGACGAGCAGCTGGTGCTGGAGATGGCCGCCGGCCACGATGTGCTGGTGACGCTGGAAGAGAACGCCATCATGGGCGGCGCCGGCAGCGGCGTTAACGAGCTGCTGATGGCCAAACGTCGCCCGGTGCCGGTGCTGAATATCGGCCTGCCGGACAGCTTTGTTTCCCAGGGCAGCCAGGAAGAAGTCCGCGCCGAACTGGGGTTGGACGCCGCCGGCATTCAGCGCAGTATCGAAAACTGGCTGGCGCAGTAATTTCCGCCCTTGCCTGACCAACGCCTCCGCTTGCGGGGGCGTTTTTGTTTCCGGCGCGCTACAGTTAATGTCTGAGCAGCGAATCGGAGGCAAGCATGAAGTACTTGAAACTGGGCAACACCGATCTTAACGTTTCACGCATCTGCCTGGGTTGTATGACCTATGGCGAACCCAATCGCGGCAACCACGCCTGGACGCTGCCGGAGGAGAGCAGCCGGCCGCTGCTGAAGCAGGCGCTGGAGGCGGGCATCAACTTTTTCGACACCGCCAACAGTTATTCCGACGGCAGCAGCGAAGAGATCGTCGGCCGGGCGCTGCGCGACTTTGCGCGTCGCGATGAGGTGGTGATCGCCACCAAGGTCTATTTTCCGCTGAGCAACCTGGAGCGCGGCCTGTCACGCGCTAAAATCATGCAGTCCATCGACGACAGTCTGCGCCGTTTGGGCACCGACTATGTCGATCTGCTGCAGATCCACCGGTGGGACTATGAAACGCCGCTGGAGGAAACGCTGGAAGCGCTGCACGACGTGGTCAAGGCCGGCAAGGCGCGCCATATCGGCGCTTCTTCGATGTATGCCTGGCAGTTCGCCAAGGCGCTGTATACCGCCGATCTGCACGGCTGGACGCGCTTTGTCAGCATGCAGGATCAGTACAACCTGATCCAGCGCGAAGAAGAACGCGAAATGCACCCGCTGTGCGCCGCCGAAGGCATTGCGGTGCTGCCCTGGAGCCCGCTGGCGCGCGGCAGGCTGACCCGCCCCTGGGGAGAAACCACGGCGCGCACGGTGTCCGATCAGGTCGGTAAAAATCTGTACGATGAAACCGCAGGCATCGACGGCATCATCGCCGAACGCGTGGCCAGCCTCGCTGAAGAGCGCGGCGTGTCGCGGGCGCAGATCGCCCTGGCCTGGCTGTTGAGCAAACCGGCGGTCAGCGCGCCCATCGTTGGCGCATCGCGCAGCGAACAGCTGGCCGACGCCATTGCCGCCGTCGATCTGAGCCTGACGCCGCAAGAAGTGGCCGAGCTGGAGACGGCCTATGTGCCGCATCATGTAACCGGGTTTGAATGACGAAGCGAGGGCGCGGCATGCCGCGCCCTGCAATCAGAACAGACCGATAGGCCAGTAATGGCCAATCAGATAGATGATGCCGGCGGACAACACCCCGGCGACGATGTCGTCCACCATGATGCCCATGCCGCCGTGCACGTTGCGATCGAACCAGCGGATCGGCCAGGGCTTCCAGATATCCAGAATGCGGAAAATCACAAAGCCGGCGGCTACCCATTGCCAATCGTTGACCGGCAGCGCCATCAGCGTGATCCACATGCCGACAAACTCGTCCCAGACGATGCTGCCGTGATCGTGCACCCGCATGTCTTTGGCGGTCTGATGGCACAGATACACACCGATGCAGATGCTAAACATCACCAGTAGCGAATAGAGCTGCCAGGGCAGCTGGATCAGCAGCAACCAGACCGGAATTGCCGCCAGCGACCCCATGGTGCCCGGCATAACCGGCGACAAACCGCTGCCGAAGCCGGTAGCCAGCAGATGCCACGGATTACTCATCCGCAGGCGGCGTTTGGCTTCATCCATGCTTGCTCTGCTCCGCGCTGAAATGATCGAACCCTTTCCACGCCAGCTCCACCGCCTCATCGTTGCGGTAGAATTTGATGCCTTCCGACAGTGGACCAATCTGGCCGATACAGGTGTAATCCGCCCCGAGATGGCTCAACGCCACTTCCAGCGCGCCGCGGTTGATTTCCGGCACGGTGAAGCACAGCTCGTAATCTTCGCCGCCGGTCAATGCCCAGCGCAACGCCTGTTCGGCATCTACCTGGCTGCTCAGCGCCTGCGACAGCGGCAGCTCATCCAGATCGATGCGTGCGCCGCATTCGCTGGCCTTCAGCACGTGCTTCAGGTCGGAGATCAGGCCGTCGGAGATGTCGATCGCCGAGCTGGCCAAATCTCGCAACGCCTGGCCCTGCAATACCCGCGGCTGCGGCCGCAGGTGGCGGCCAATCAGGTAATCCCGCGCCTGCGCATCGGCAACCTGCAAACGACGCTGAATCACCGCCAGCCCGGCCGCGCTGTCGCCCAGCGTGCCGGTCACGTAGATCCAGTCGCCGATGCGCGCGCCGCTGCGGGTCAAAGCCCGCCCGGCCGGGATCAGCCCCTGGATGGTCAACGTCATGCTGAGCGGGCCGCGCGTGGTGTCGCCGCCAATCAGCTGCATGCCGTAGTAATTAAGCTGCTCGAACAGGCTGTCGCTGAAGGCCTTCAGCCAGGTTTCGTTCACTTCAGGCAGGGTAAGGGCCAGCGAAAGCCAGGCCGGATCGGCGCCCATCGCCGCCAGATCGCTCAGATTTACCGCCAGCGCCTTGTAGCCGAGATCGGCCGGATCGATATCCGGCAGGAAATGAACGCCAGAAACCAGGGTATCGGTACTGACGGCCAAAAGTTGTTTTTCTGCCACTGTCAACAGTGCGCAGTCATCTCCAATGCCCAACTGTACGTCCCGGCGTACGCTCTTAAACCGGTCAAAATAGCGGGCAATGAGGTCAAATTCGCCGCATGCCATGGTCGATATTCCAATAGAAGAAATTAAGGCCGGGGATACCGGCCTTAATTTTTATTTTTTCTTGCGAATGGTGGGTGCCACTTTATCCAGCACGCCGTTCACAAACTTGTGGCTGTCTTCAGCGCCGAAGGTTTTCGCCAGCTCGATCGCTTCGTTGATAGCCACTTTGTAAGGGACATCCTCACGCATTTTCAGCTCAAACAGCGCAATGCGCAGAACCGCACGCTCCACCTGGCCCAGCTCATCGAGCTGGCGCGACAGGTAGGGAGCCATCAGCTCATCCAACATACCTGCATTCACCGCCGCGCCGGACAGCAACTCGCGAAAATAGGCGACGTCAACATCTTTGACATCCTGCTCCGTCAGGAACTGGTGTTCAACATCGGCAATGTCATTTTTAGACAACTGCCAAGAGTAAAGCGCTTGAACAGCGCACTCACGAGCGCGGCGACGAGCAGCAGGTTTCACGGAATTCCCCTTAACTAAATTCAGGCTTTAATAGCTTTGATAACATTAATCATTTCAAGTGCGGTCAGAGCAGCTTCAGCGCCCTTGTTGCCCGCTTTGGTGCCGGCACGTTCGATAGCCTGTTCGATGCTTTCGGTGGTCAGCACGCCAAAGGCAACCGGGATTTCGGTGTTCAGTGAAACGCTACCGATGCCGGAGCTGGCTTCGCCCGCCACATATTCGAAGTGCGCGGTGCCCCCACGGATAACGGTGCCCAATGCGATAACCGCGTCGTATTTGCCGGTGTTGGCCAGTACGCGCGCAGTCAGCGGCAGCTCGTAAGCGCCCGGGACCCAGACAACGGTGATGTTGTCGTCAGCAACCTGGCCAATACGCTTCAGCGCGTCGATGGCGCCTTGCAGCAGGCTGTCGTTGATGAAATTGTTAAAACGTGCAATTGCGATCGCCACACGGGCATTTGGAGTAGCAACAACACCTTCGATAACTTTCATGGGCTTTCCTTAAAAATGGGTTCAGTACCCCGCAGGGGGGCGGATTCTATCATATTCTTTATACCCATCATACTTGAAGCTGCATCTGTGTTGGCTGCGCCGCTTACCCGAATCACTAACTCGAGCAAGCTCGGCGGGATAAGCCCCCCTGCCGCCGGGATGCAACTTCAATTATTCAGGGTACCTCCACCTGTGCGGGCGGTTTTTTAAAACGGCAACCGGACCGACACGCAGAGGTGACATTCAGTGTTTGGCCCGCAGGCGCAGACGCAGATCGGGGCCGACCTGCCGCACTTCGCTGAAGACAAACTCAGGGGCGTCAGCCAGTTGCTCAAGCCCCGGCAGATGGCACAGGCCACGGCCATTATCGCCCAACAGTTTTGGCGCGATGTACAAAATGAGCTCATCCACCAACCCGGCCTGCAGCAGCGCGCCGGCCAGCGTTGCGCCCGCCTCGACCCAGATCGAATTCACCTGACGTTTCGCCAGCTGCATCATCATCACCACCAGATCGACACCGCCGCCGTGCGCCGGGAAGGCCAGCTGCTCCACCTCCGGCGGCCACACCTGCTCGTCCGGCTGCAGGCGCGCCAGCCAGGTGGCGCCAGGCTGCTGCGTCACCCGGTGCTGCGGCGTTACCCGATTTTGGCTGTCGAGGATAATGCGCAGCGGCTGGCGCAGATTCTCATACGGATAAACGCGCTGCGTTTCGGCGTCCAGCTCCTCCCAGCGCACCGTCAGCGACGGGTTGTCCGCCAGCACCGTGGCACTGGTGCTGAGAATGGCGGCGCTTTGCGCCCGCAGGCGCTGCACGTCTTGCCGCGCCTCGGGCGAGGTGATCCATTGGCTCTCTCCCGAAGCCATCGCCGTGCGGCCGTCCAGCGACGCGCCCAGCTTCAGCTGCACATAGGGAAAACCGGTGCGCATGCGCTTCAGGAAGCCCAGGTTCACCGCTTCGGCCTCGGCCAGCATCAGGCCATGACGCACCTCCACGCCGGCCTGCTGCAGCTTGTATAGCCCCCGCCCCGCGACCTGCGGGTTGGGATCCTGCATCGCCGCGACCACCCGGCTCACGCCGGCGGCCACCAGCGCATCGGCGCACGGCGGCGTGCGGCCATGGTGGCTGCAGGGTTCGAGCGTAACGTAAGCGGTGGCGCCGCGCGCCTTCTCGCCCGCCATACGCAGCGCATGTACTTCCGCATGGGGCTCGCCGGCGCGAAGATGATAGCCTTCTCCGACGATTTCGCCATCGCGCACGATAACGCAGCCGACGTTCGGATTAGGCGCGGTGGTAAAGCGCCCCAGCCGCGCCAGCTCAAAGGCGCGCGCCATGTAAAATTCGTCGTTATGCATGAAAGATCCTTTAGTCCTGCAAACGGGCGATCTCTTCGCCGAATTCGCGGATATCTTCAAAGCTGCGGTAAACCGACGCGAAGCGAATATAGGCAACCTTATCCAGCTTTTTCAGCGCGTCCATCACCAGGTTACCCACCAGCTTGGTCGGCACTTCCCGCTCGCCGGTCGCGCGCAGCTGAGATTTGATATGGTTGATGGCGTTTTCCACGTCGTCGGAGCTTACCGGGCGCTTTTCCAGCGCTTTCAGCATGCCACGGCGCATTTTGTCTTCGTTGAAAGGTTCGCGCACCTCATCGCTTTTTATCACCCGCGGCATCACCAGCTCGGCCACTTCGAAGGTGGTGAAGCGTTCGTTACACACCAGGCACTGACGGCGACGGCGCACCTGCGAGCCATCGCCCACCAGGCGGGAATCAATTACTTTGGTATCAACGGCGGCGCAGAAAGGGCAATGCATAACACGTCCTGATAAACGTTTTCATAGATAAGAGCAGTTTAACCCGAAGTGCACCCACAACAAAGGCCGCGGGCCATTTGTTGCGATCGGCTGCGCTGAACGGGCCGCCGGCATGACTTTCGCCGCCAGCCGGACTAAGCTGATAACAGGAGACATTGAATAGGAAATCGCCGCCATGACAACCAGTTATCCAAAAGTTTGCCTGCTTGCCGCCGCCGTTCTGCTGGCGGGCTGCGCGCAGGATCCTGAGATGCCGACGCTGCGCCATCAGGTGGTCGAGTTAAGCCAGAAAGTGAACCGGCTGACCAACCAGGCCGCTGCGCTGGAGCAGCAGAATCAGCTCAATCAGCGTTCCGACAGCGGCGTTTATTTGCTGCCGGCGGCCAATACCGCCGCCCGCTTGCAGAGCAGCCTCGGCGAGCTGAGCGTGTCGCTGAGCAACATCAGGAGCGAGGCCAACGGCACCCAGGCGCAGCTGCATGTGCGCATTCTCTCCCAGGCCACGCTGCCGGCCTTTAAAGCGGTGGTGGACTGGGGCCAGCTGGACGCCGCCACCGGCAAACCGCTGGAAGCCGAAGCTCTGTCACAACCGATCGCCAGCGCCGATTCGCTGCTACCGAAATCCGGGCAAACGTTCGAGCTGCGCTTCAGCGGCCTGACGCCGGATCAACTCGGTTTCGTCCGCCTGCACAGCGTAGTGCCAACCGCCCAGCCGGCGGTGGTGCAGCAAAACTGAGACGCAGGCAAAAAAAAGGAGCGCCAATCGGCGCTCCTTATTATTTGGCGGTGTATCGCCGGGTTTACGGCAGAATCGAAGGCTGATCTGCGCCCTCTTTTTCCACTTTCTGCTGCAGCATGTGCTCGCGTTTCATACCCAGCTTCAACGCCAGCGCGGACGCGACGTAGATGGAGGACACGGTACCGATCGACACGCCGATCAGCATCGCCAGCGAAAAGCCTTGCAGCATCGCGCCACCGAAGATGTACAGCATCAGCACCACCATCAGGGTGGTGCCGGAGGTCATCAGCGTACGGCTCAGCGTTTGGGTCAGCGACACGTTCATGATTTCGTAAGGCGTGCCGCGACGGATCTTGCGGAAGTTCTCACGAATACGGTCGGAAACCACGATGCTGTCGTTCAGCGAGTAACCGATAACCGACATCAGTGAAGCGACGATGGTCAGGTCAATCTCGATGCGAAACAGCGACAACACGCCCATGGTGATGATCACGTCGTGCGCCAGCGCGATAACCGCCCCCAGCGCCAGGCGCCATTCGAAGCGGAAACCCACGTAGATCAGAATACAGATCAACGCCACCAGCAGCGCCATGCCGCCGGTTTGCGCCAGTTCGCTGCCCACGCTCGGGCCGACGAACTCGATGCGCTTCACGGTGGCGTTTTTGTCCACCGCGTCGTTGATCACGCCGATCACCTTATTGCCCAGTTCCTGGCCTGCGGTGCCGGTCGCCGGTGGCATACGCACCATGACGTCGCGGCTGCTGCCGAAGTTCTGGATAACCGGGTCCTGGAACCCGGCTTTTTCCAGCGTATCGCGCATCAGGTCGAGGTTGGCCGGTTTTTCCAGGTTGATTTCAATTACCGTACCGCCGGTAAAATCCAGACCCCAGTTAAACCCGCGCACCGACATGGTGGCGATTGACGCGACCAACAGCAGCAATGAGATGCCGAAGGCCACGTAATCCCAGCGCATAAAGTCGTAGACTTTACGGCCGTAGTTGAGTTGCTCAACAGTATAATCCTGTGCCACAACGCACTCCTCAGATAGACAGCTTGTTAATGCGTTTGCCGCCGTAAAGCAGGTTGACGATGGCACGGGTACCGACAATCGCGGTGAACATGGACGTCGCCACACCGATTGCGGTGGTAATCGCAAAGCCTTTGATCGAACCGGTGCCCACTGCGTACAGAATGATCGCGGTGATCAGCGTGGTGATATTGGCGTCGACGATACTGGAGAACGCGCCTTTATAGCCCTCATGGATAGCCTGCTGAACGGAACGTCCGTTCTTCAGCTCTTCCTTGATACGTTCGTTTATCAGTACGTTGGCGTCTACCGCCACCGCCAGCGTCAGCACGATACCGGCAATCCCCGGCATGGTCAGCGTCGCCCCCGGCAGCAGGGACATCACGCCGACGATCAGCACCAGGTTGGCGACCAGCGCCGTGGTGGCGATCATGCCGAACTTGCGGTACCAAACCACCATGAAGACGATGGATGCCACCAGGCCCCACAGACAGGCTTCCAGACCTTGGGTAATGTTCTGTTGCCCCAGGGTTGGGCCGATGGTGCGTTCTTCAACGATCTGAATAGGCGCAATCAGCGCACCGGCGCGCAGCAGCAGCGAAAGCTGGCGCGCTTCGTTCGGGTTGCCGATGCCGGTGATGCGGAAGCTGTTGCCCAGACGCGACTGAATGTTCGCCACGTTGATCACTTCTTCCTGCTTCACCAGAACCGCACGGCCATTGGCGTCTTTCTTGCCGCTGTCCTTGTACTCCACGAACAGGGTCGCCATCGGTTTGCCGATGTTGTCCTTGGTGAAGTTGGACATCGCGGTGCCGCCGGCGCTGTCCAGCGAGATGTTAACCTGCGGCTGGTTGTACTCGTCGGTGCTCGAGGTGGAGTCGGTGATGTGGTCACCGGTCAGGATCACGCGTTTGTACAGCACGACCGGCTGGCCATCACGGGTGTTTTTCACCTCGGAATCGCCCGGTACGCGGCCATTGGCTGCGGCGGTTGTGTCCGCGTTGGTGTTCACCAGACGGAATTCCAGGGTCGCGGTGGCGCCCAGAATTTCTTTGGCGCGCGCGGTATCCTGGATGCCCGGCAGCTCAACCACGATGCGGTCGGAGCCCTGACGCTGCACCAGCGGTTCGGCGACGCCAAGCTGGTTCACGCGGTTACGCAGGATAGTGATGTTCTGCTGCACCGCGTATTCGCGCGCTTCGCTCAAGCGAGCGTCCGTCAGGCTGGCCTTCATGGTGTTGCTGCCATTGGCGGAAAGCACCAGATCGCGCTGGCGCGGGCCTATGTAGCTGATGGCCTGATCGCGGGCGGCATCGTCACGGAAGCGAACTTCCACGCCGTTGTTGTCCAGCTTGCGGATAGACGCGTAAGGAATGCCCTTCTCGCGCAGCTCGCTGCGCAGGGTGTCCATGGTCTGTTCCTGCAGCTTGCTCAGCGCGGTGTCCATGTCGACTTCCATCAGGAAGTGCACGCCGCCACGCAGGTCAAGGCCGAGTTTCATCGGTTCGGCGCCCAGCATCGCCAGCCAGGCCGGCGTGGCCGGGGCCAGGTTCAGCGCAACGACGAATTTGTCACCCAGCTCCGCCATCAGGGCCTCACGGGCGCGCAGCTGAACGTCGGGATCTTTAAAGCGAGCCAGGATGGCGCCGTTTTCCAACGCAATCGACTTGCTCGCAATATGGTCTTTTTCTAATACGGTACGGACCTGGTCCAGCGTAGTTTCACTGGCGGCGACGCCGCGCGCGCCAGTGATTTGTACGGCCGGATCCTCACCGTAGATGTTGGGAAGCGCATAAAGCAGACCGATGAGGATCACCACGATCAACATCAGATACTTCCACAAAGGATAACGGTTTAGCACGGCAATTCCCTTAGGGAAAAAAAATTACAGGGCCTTCATGGTACCTTTCGGCAGAACGGCCGCCACGAAGTCACGCTTGATCATCACTTCCGTGGTGTCGTTCAGCGCAATGGCGATGATGCCGGTGTCGGCCACTTTGGTCACGCGGCCAATCAGGCCACCGGTGGTCAGCACTTCGTCGCCCTTGCCGATGGAGTCCATCAGTTTTTTATGATCTTTAGCGCGTTTTTGCTGTGGACGCAGGATCATGAAATAGAAGATCAGGCCGAACACAACCAGCATAATGATCAGAGAGTACGGGCTTCCCTGAGCCGGAGCCCCTGCGGATGCGACGGCGTCAGAAATGAAAAAGCTCATTGAAATTCCCTCATTAAGTTATCAATTATTAGATCAAGCATTTCTACCCTTCATCTTTCAAACTGCAGCGGTGTTGGCTTCCCTCTTTCGCCCCAGACGCTTGGCAATGCAAGCCCCCGGAGATCCATGCGGTCGCCGCCTGGCCGCACCTTGAAATCTATTGGGTATTTAAAGGTGGAATCGGCTTGCCGATCCGACCGTAGAAATCCGCAACAAACAGCTCTAATTTACCCTCTTCAATAGCCTGGCGTAAACCCGCCATCAGGCGTTGGTAGTGGCGCAGGTTATGAATAGTGTTCAGTCGGGCACCCAGTATTTCGTTGCAACGATCGAGATGATGCAAGTAGGCGCGGCTGTAATTGCGACAGGTGTAGCAATCACAGTCTTTATCCAGCGGAGAAGTATCATCCTTGTGCTTGGCATTACGGATTTTTACCACACCGTCAGTCACGAACAGATGGCCGTTGCGGGCGTTGCGCGTCGGCATGACGCAGTCGAACATATCGATGCCGCGACGCACGCCTTCCACCAGATCTTCCGGCTTGCCGACGCCCATCAGATAGCGTGGCTTATCTTCCGGAATTTGCGGGCAAACATGCTCGAGAATGCGATGCATATCCTCTTTTGGCTCGCCTACAGCCAAGCCGCCAACAGCGTAACCATCAAAGCCGATATCCACCAGCCCTTTTACTGAAACATCACGTAAATCTTCGTAAACACCGCCCTGAATAATGCCGAACAACGCATTTTTATTATTCAGCTCGTCAAAGCGCTGGCGGCTGCGCTGCGCCCAGCGCAGCGACATTTCCATCGAACGCTTGGCGTAGTCCCAGTCGGCCGGGTACGGCGTGCACTCGTCGAAGATCATCACGATGTCGGAACCCAGGTCATACTGGATTTCCATCGATTTTTCCGGGCTCAGGAACACCTTGTCGCCGTTGATCGGGTTGCGGAAGTACACGCCTTCCTCTTTGATCTTGCGCATCGCCCCCAGGCTGAACACCTGGAAGCCGCCGGAATCGGTGAGGATCGGGCCGTGCCACTGCATGAAGTCGTGCAGGTCGCCGTGCAGCTTCATGATCTCCTGGCCCGGGCGCAGCCACAGGTGGAAGGTGTTGCCCAGCAGGATTTGCGCGCCGGTCTCTTTTACTTCTTCCGGCGTCATGCCCTTGACCGTGCCGTAGGTGCCGACCGGCATAAAGGCCGGGGTCTCCACAACGCCGCGATCGAAGATCAGGCGGCCGCGGCGAGCGCGGCCATCGGTAGTGTCTAATTCGTACTTCACAAAGCCTCCAGCACCAGATAAACAGTCTGATGTCGTTGAAACGGGGCCACGCCGTGCGCGCAGCCCGGGAATTTAGCCGCCGACGGACTCGTTTTCCGCCTGCGGGTTACGGCTGATGAACATCGCATCGCCGTAGCTGAAGAACCGGTACTGCTCGGCCACCGCCCGTTGATAGGCATTCATGGTGTTTTTATAGCCGGCAAAGGCCGACACCAGCATGATCAGCGTCGATTCCGGCAGGTGGAAATTGGTCACCAGCGCGTCGATCACCTGATAATGGTAACCCGGGTAGATAAAGATGCTGGTATCGCCGAAGAACGGCGCAATCAGCGCGTCTTTGCTGGCGTTGGCGGCGCTTTCCAGCGAACGCACCGAGGTGGTGCCCACCGCCACCACGCGCTTGCCGCGCGCCTTGCAGGCCAACACCGCGTCCACCACCTCCTGCGGCACTTCGGCGTATTCGGCGTGCATCACGTGCTCTTCAATGGTCTCCACCCGCACCGGCTGGAAGGTGCCGGCGCCGACGTGCAGGGTCACGAAGGCCATCTCCACGCCTTTGTCGCGCAGCGCCGCCAGCAGCGGTTCGTCGAAGTGCAGGCCGGCGGTCGGCGCCGCGACCGCGCCCGGCTTCTCGCTGTAGACCGTCTGATACAGCTCGCGATCGGCGTCTTCGTCCGGGCGGGTAATATACGGCGGCAGCGGCATATGGCCGGCGGCGTTGAGAATGCTGAACACGTCGCGATCGTCGTTGAAGCGCAGCTCGAACAGCGTGTCGTGGCGCGCCACCATGGTAGCGGCGATGCTTTCGTCATCGCCCAACAGCAGCTCGGCGCCCGGCTTCGGCGCCTTGGAAGCGCGCACGTGTGCCAGTACGCGGTGATCGTCCAGCACCCGCTCCACCAGCAGTTCAAGCTTGCCGCCGCTGACCTTGCGGCCAAACATGCGCGCCGGGATCACCCGGGTATTGTTGAACACCAGCAGATCGCCGGCTTCCAGCTCGTTCAGCAGATCGGTGAATACGCCGTGCGTCAGCTCCCCGCTCGGCCCGTCCAGCTGCAGCAAGCGGCAACCGCTGCGTTCAGGCTGTGGGTAATGAGCAATCAGGGATTCGGGAAGTTCAAACGAAAAATCGGCGACGCGCATGGGTATTCACTTCTTCAATATGGGACTGGTTGGTAAAAAACAGGCGGCCTAGTCTAAAGCCGTGGGCGGTCAGCGGCAAGAAATAAGGAGGATTTGCGCCACTTCAGATATACTGGCCGGATGAATTTTCTCGCTCATCTCCATTTGGCCATGCTGGCGGACAGCTCGCTGCTGGGCAACCTGCTGGCGGACTTCGTGCGCGGCAATCCGGCCGGCGAGTACGCCCCCGAGGTGGTGGCCGGCATCATGATGCACCGCCGCGTTGACGTACTGACCGACAGCCTGCCGCAGGTAAAAGCCTGCCGCGACTACTTCAGCGAACAACATCGCCGCGTTGCGCCGATCACCCTCGACGTCGTGTGGGACCACTTTCTGGCGCGCCACTGGCAGCAGCTGGAGCCCTCAGTCAGCCTGCACGGCTTCACCCAGCAAGCGCGCAGCCAGATCGTGCCGCACCTGTCGGCGACGCCGCCGCGCTTTCAGAACCTGAACGGCTATCTGTGGCCGGAGCGCTGGCTGGAGCGTTATGCCGAGCTGCCGTTCATCGCCAACGTGCTGGCGGGCATGGCGAGCCGGCGGCCGCGTCTCGGTGCGCTGGCGGGATCTTTCGCCGACGTAGAGAGCCACTATCATCAGCTTGAAATACAGTTCTGGCAGTTTTACCCGCAGATGATGCAGCAGGCGAAAGACAAAAAGCTCTAAGGTCAAGACCGGCATTTTGAAATTGCAGCACTTTGCAAGAAAATGCCTTTTAGGCCTTGCCCTTTTGCGTGAAAAGGTTATTTTTTAAAATTGCCAAAATTAATCAACAACTTTAATAGGTAAAAGCTATCTCATCGATTGGTCTTTTACCCTTTATTCAGCAAGTCGCGGTCCCTATACTGGCCCGTAGTTTTTTCATCAACCCTTAAATACCTATTACAGGAGTAATTATGGTCCTGGTAACTCGTCAAGCCCCTGACTTCACTGCAGCTGCCGTACTGGGCAGCGGCGAAATCGTTGAAAACTTCAACCTGAAGAAGCACCTGAACGGCAAGCCAGCTGTCCTGTTCTTCTGGCCAATGGACTTCACCTTCGTGTGCCCTTCCGAGCTGATCGCTTTCGATCACCGCTATGAAGAGTTCCAGAAGCGTGGCGTTGAAGTAGTAGGCGTTTCATTCGACTCAGAATTCGTTCACAACGCATGGCGTAAAACCCCTGTCGAAAACGGCGGCATCGGTGAAGTGAAATACGCGATGGTTGCTGACATCAAGCGTGAAATTCAGAAAGCTTACGGCATCGAGCACCCGGAAGCCGGCGTTGCGCTGCGCGGCTCCTTCCTGATCGACAAAGACGGTGTGGTACGTGCTCAGGTAGTTAACGACCTGCCAATCGGCCGTAACATCGACGAAATGATCCGTACCGTTGACGCACTGCAATTCCACGAGCAACACGGCGAAGTGTGCCCGGCTCAGTGGGAAAAAGGCAAAGCGGGCATGGGCGCATCACCAGACGGCGTAGCTAAATACCTGTCCGAAAACGCTTCCAAGCTGTAATTTCAGCCTGCAAGTGACTCAACCGGCCCGCGTGGCCGGTTTTTTTTGCCCTTTTTTAGGGCGACATGCCCACATTCCGTGCTTTATTTCCCTGTTTCCGCTCACATTTTCCAGCCTGACTACCGCGCAATCCCTCATCTGTAGCTACGCTTTTAACGCTGGCCCGCAGATTGCAAGCCAGACCAGCACAACACAATAAGAAAACTGACAGGGTAGGAATAACTATGTTTTTACAGAAATGGAGCAAGCCCCTGACCATGGCGGCGCTGCTGGTCAGCGGCAGCCTGTATGCGGCATCCAATCCGGCGGTAGAAGCCCAAAACGGCATGGTGGTGACCTCGCAACACCTGGCCTCGCAGGTCGGCGTCGACATACTGAAAATGGGCGGCAACGCGATTGACGCCGCGGTGGCGGTCGGTTACGCCCAGGCGGTGGTCAACCCCTGCTGCGGCAACATCGGCGGCGGCGGCTTTATGACCGTCCACCTGGCCGACGGCACCGACACCTTTATCAACTTCCGCGAAACCGCCCCGGCGGCGGCCAGCGCCAACATGTACCTGGACGCCGACGGCAAGGTGAAGAAAGACGCCAGCCTGTACGGCTATCTGGCTTCGGGGGTGCCCGGCACGGTGCTGGGCATGGAAACCGCGCGCGAGAAATACGGCAAGCTGAGCCGTGAGCAGGTGCTGGCGCCGGCTATCAAGCTGGCGCGCGAAGGTTTCGTGCTGACCCGCGCCGACACCGATATCCTCGACACCACCATCGCGCGCTTCAGGCAGGATGCCGAATCCGCCAAAATCTTCCTGCGCCCGGACGGCACCCCGCTGCAGCCGGGCGATCGCTTGGTGCAGAGCGATCTGGCCAATACGCTGGAAGCCATCGCCAAAGGCGGCACCGACGCCTTCTATAAAGGCAGGATCCCGCAGGCGGTGGAATCGGCGGCCAAACGGGGCGGCGGCATCCTGACCGCGGCGGACTTCGCCAATTACAAGGTTACCGAAACCCCGCCGATCGCCTGCAGCTACCGCGGCTATAAGTTCGTCTCGGCCCCCCCGCCCAGCTCCGGCGGCGTGACGCTGTGTGAAATCCTCAACGTGGTGGAAGGCTATGACCTGAAGAGCATGGGCTTCAACTCCGCGGCGGCCATCCATACCATGACCGAAGCGATGCGCCACGCCTATATGGACCGCAATACTTACCTCGGCGACCCGGAATTCATCAAAAACCCGATCGACCGGCTGATCAGCAAAAGCTATGCCGAAGAAATTCGCAAGAAAATCGTTGCGGACCAGGCCACCCCTTCCGAGAAAGTGCAGCCGGGTATGGAACCGCATGAAAAGCCGGAAACCACCCACTATTCGATTGTCGATCATGAAGGGAACGCCGTCTCCACCACCTATACCGTCAATGGCCGCTTTGGCGCGGTGGTGATTGCCCCGGGCACAGGTTTCTTCCTCAACGACGAAATGGACGACTTCACCGTGAAGGTCGGCGAGAAAAACCTCTATGGCCTGGTGCAGGGCACCGCCAACAGCATTGCCCCCGGTAAGCGCCCACTATCGTCGATGAGCCCGACGCTGGTGACCAAAGACAATAAAATCTTCATGGTGCTGGGTTCGCCGGGCGGTTCGCGCATCATCACCATCACCCTGCAGACCGCACTGAACGTGATCGACCACGGTATGGCGCCGCAGGAGGCGGTGGATGCGCCGCGCATTCACCACCAGTGGCTGCCGGACGAAGTGTATTACGAACAACGCGGGGTGTCCGCCGACACGCTGAAGCTGCTCAGCGGCATGGGCTACAAGATGGTGGAGCAAACGCCGTGGGGCGCCGCCGAACTGATTTTGGTGGGGCTGCCGGGCGCGGCGGGCGTTAGCCCGGCCAACTCAGGCAACGACTCTGCGGTGTCCGGCAAGGTGCGCGAAGGCTACCTGTACGGCGCCAATGACGTGCGCCGCCCGGCCGGTTCGGCCATCGGTTATTGATGATGTAAACACCCACTCACCCTATCAGGGGCCGGTTCGCCGGCCCCGTTATCCCCTTACCCTTCACGCCGCCACAGGGTAACCGACTCCGCCGCCAGCCGCAGGCTAATGCCATCGTGCCGCTCGTTCAGCTCGCCGTCCCCTTCCAGCCGCCGCCATTTGCCTTCCGCCAGCAGCGGGCTGTGCGGCAGCGCCGCCTCGCCGCTGCCGTCGCGCTGCAGCGCCACCAACACCTGCTCTTGCTGATAGACGCGCACAAACACCAGCGTTTCGCCGTCGGCGCGCAGCACCTGGCAGGCGCCGCGCCGCAGCGCCAGGCTCTGTTTGCGCAGCGCCGCCATCCGCTGGAACAGCGCCAGCAACGAGCGATCCCACTGGCTTTCATCCCAGGGGAAGGGCTTGCGGCAGAAGGGATCGTTGCCGCCGTCCAGGCCGATTTCGTCGCCGTAATACAGGCAGGGAACGCCAATCCAGCTCAGCAGCCACACCGCCGCCATGCGCATGCGCGCCTGATTGCCCTGCAGCAGGGTCAGAAAGCGCGCCGTGTCATGGCTGTCCAACTGGTTGAACTGAATCAGCTGGCGCCCGTGCGGCAGGCCGGCCCGATAGCCGTCCATCCACTGCGCGCAGCCGCCGGCGTCCAGCTGCACCGGATGATACGCCACGTCCACCCCAGCCAGAAAAGCGCGCACCGGCAGCGCAAACCCCATGTAATTCATCGCCGCATCTTCGACGCCGGCATGCAGCCAGCGGCGTGCGTCGCCAAAATGTTCACCCAGCACATAGGCCTGCGGGTTTTCCTGTTTTACCGCCTGGTAGATGCCCGCCAGGTGCTGCAGGTTGCCGGTAGCGCCGCCGTTCTCTCCCAGCATATGCACTACGTCCAATCGCCAGCCGTCGATGCTGTACGGCGGGCGCAACCAATGGCGCACCACGCTGCCGTCGCCGCGATAAATCGCCTCCGCCACCTGCGGTTCGGCGAAGTTGAGCTTTGGCAGGCTGGCGTTGCCCTTCCAGTCCAGCGCGCGGCCGTCCGGGTAGAAATTAAACCAGCCGCGGTACGGGGACTCCGGGTGATGACAGGCGCCGTTTTCGCCTTGCCGGTGCCTATCGAACCACGGATGCGAATCGCCGGTATGGTTAAACACCCCGTCGAGCACCAGTTTCATCCCTACCTTGTGAGTGCTCACTCGCAAACGCTGCAGCGCCGCGTTGCCGCCAAAATGGGGATCGACCTGGTAATAGTCCTCGGTGTCGTACTTATGTACGCTCGGTGCGGTAAAGATCGGGTTCAGGTACAGCGCCGTCACGCCCAACTGCTGCAGGTACGGCAGCTGCCGGTTGATGCCGTCCAGATCGCCGCCGTAGAACGTAGAAGCGGCATGGTGCTCTTCCAACGGATGCTGCCAGTCGCGGCGCACGACTTCTGCACCCGCCGCATGATGGCGATAACTGCCGCTTTGGATGCCATGCTCGCCGCCGCTGCTGGCAAAGCGATCGGGGAAAATCTGGTAGAACAGCTGGTCCGCCACCCAGGCGGGGCTGTGGTCGGGTTCGTCGACCGCAAATTGCGCCAGCTGGCCCGGCGGCGTCAGCGACCAGCCCTCGGGGCCGAACCATTGTTGGCGATCGGCCCACAGCAGCTTGAAGCAGTAGCGCCGGGTCGGTTCCCCCTCATTCAGCGTCAGGCTGGCCTGGTAGCGGCGCATGCCGTCAACCCGCTGCGCCTTCATGATCAGCAGCCACTCTTCGTTATCCGGCTCGGCGCGCAAAAACACCTGCTCGGGGAATTCATCACCCTGTAACCACAGCGTGATATCCAGACGTTGCCCCTTCTTCACCACGAAAGGCGGGACCGGTTGATGCCAGGCGTTAAGCATACTTTTCTCCTGCTGTACCAAACGAAATCGACGACGTTGCCCAATGCCCCGAACAATGCCACGTTGAGCGCAACTCCCCCTCATCTCTGGCCGCAAAACCCAGGGATGAGCCGGGGGGCGGAGAGCGAAAAACAATGCTAACCCTATGTAAAAAAAGGTAAACAGGCACAAATGTTGCCACTTAACCCTTAGGCTAACGTCTTTTGAGCATATTGGATATTTTTTGCGTATTTTTTAAGGAGCGGCAATGCAACAACAGATAACGCGTTGGCTGGAACAGTTTGGGCTGAAATTCGGCGGAATGATGTCTCTACTGATGGTGCTGGGGCTGATCCTGCTGATTTCCGTAGTGATCCACCTGGTGCTGCACCGCGTGGTGCTGGCCGCCATTCAGCGGCGCGGCCGGCAGTCGCAGCGCGTCTGGCAGCAGGCCATCACCCAGTACAAGCTGTTCCAGCGCATGGCGCTGTTGCTGCAAGGGGTAATCATCAACGTGCAGGCGATGCTGTGGCTGCAGGCCGGCAGCCAAACGCAGGCGGTGATCGCCACCGCCGCGCAGGTGTGGATCCTCGCCTTCGCGCTGCTGTCGCTGTTTTCTTTGCTGGATACCCTGCTGGCGATGCTGCGCCAGAATCCCATTTCCAACCAGCTGCCGCTGCGCGGTATTTTCCAGGGGCTGAAGCTGGTGGCGGCGATCCTGATCGGCATCATGATCGTCTCGCTGCTGATGGGCAAATCGCCGCTGCTGCTGCTCAGCGGCCTTGGCGCCATGACCGCGGTGCTGATGTTGGTGTTCAAAGACCCGATCCTCGGGTTGGTGGCGGGCATTCAGCTTTCCGCCAACGACATGCTGAAAATCGGCGACTGGCTGGAAATGCCGAAATATGGCGCGGACGGCGCGGTGACTGACATTGGCCTGACCACCGTCAAGGTCAAAAACTGGGACAACACCGTCACCACCATTCCCACTTACGCGCTGATTTCCGACTCATTCAAAAACTGGCGTTCGATGTCCGAATCCGGCGGGCGGCGCATCAAGCGCAGCATCAATATCGATACCGCCAGCGTGCATTTCCTGTCGGATGAAGAACGGCTGCGTTTGAAGCGCAACCCGCTGCTGCAAAGCTATCTGAACGATAAAGACCAGGAGCTGAGCCAGCATAACCGACAAATTGAGGTGGACCTGGCTTCGCCGCTCAACGGCCGCCGCCTGACCAACCTCGGCACGCTGCGTGCCTATTTGACGGCTTATCTGCGCGCTCATCCGCGCATTCACCAGAATATGACCCTGATGGTGCGCCAGCTGGCGCCGACGCCGGAAGGCCTGCCGCTGGAAATTTACGCCTTCACCAACACCACGGCCTGGGCGGAATACGAAAGTATTCAGGCGGATATCTTCGATCATATTCTGGCGGTGATTGGCGAATTCGATCTGCGCGTTCACCAAACGCCGACCGGCAACGACATGCGCAGCATGCTGCAGCCGGCATAGGCGTCTCCCTGGCCCGCAGAAGGAGAGAGGATTGCTGAAACCTTTACGTCACCGGCTGTTTACCCTGCTGGCCACCCTGCTGTTCGTCGGCTGCCTGCACAGCGCATCGCTGGACGAAAGCCGCATGAACAGCAACCTGCAGCCGGCGCTGAGCGCCCTGAGCAACAACCTGCAGGATATCCGCGAAGTGCTGGCGCGCTGCGCAGGCGAGGAAAGCGAGGAACGGCTGAACGACGGCTGCCCGCGTCTCGAGGCGCGCGCTTCGGGTGACGATGAGCCGGAGGAAAAGCGATAAAAAAACACCGGCGCCCGGCCGGTGTTGTTATTTTCAATCCTGCTGTTGCGCCAGCACCGCCCGTTTCTTCTGGCGGTTAACCTTGAAGTAATACCCCGCCAGCAGCACCGCTACCCACACCAGCCCGGCATACAAGGAAACGCGGGTGGTCGGGAAGTAGCCGATCAGGCCGATGATAAACACCAGGAAGAGGATCGCCGCCACCGAGGTGAACACGCCGCCGCGCAGCGGAAACGCCAGCTGTTTTACCTGGTCCTTGCTCAGGCTGCGGCGGAAGGCGATCTGCGAGAACAGGATCATGATCCACACCCACACGGTGGCGAAGGTGGCCAGCGAGGCGATCACCAGGAACACGCTTTCCGGCATGATGTAGTTGAGATACACCGCCAACAGCAGCGCCAGCATCATCACCACCACCGTCACCCACGGAATGCCGCGTTTAGAAACCTTGCTGAACATCTTCGGCGCATGGCCCTGCTCGGCCATGCCGTGCAGCATGCGGCCGACGCCGAACACGTCGCTGTTAATCGCCGACAGCGAAGCGGTGATCACCACGAAGTTGAGGATGCCCGCCGCGACCGTGATGCCCATATGCTGGAAGGTCAGCACGAACGGGCTGCCGTTGGTGCCCACCTGGTTCCAGGGGTAGATCGACATGATGACGAACAGCGTGCCGACATAGAACACCAGAATGCGCCACGGCACCGAGTTGATGGCCTGCGGAATCGATTTTTTCGGGTCTTTGGCTTCGCCGGCGGTAATGCCGATGATTTCGATGCCGCCGTAGGCGAACATCACCAGCTGCAGCGACAGGATCATGCCGATAAAGCCGTTGCTGAAGAAGCCGCCGTTGGACCACAGGTTATGGATGCCGGTCGGCTGCCCGCCGTTGCCAATCCCCCAGACGATGATGCCGATACCGGCGGCGATCATGATGATGATGGTGGCGACCTTGAAGAACGAGAACCAGAACTCCAGCTCGCCGAACACCTTGACGCTCATCAGGTTGATGGCACCGATGATCAACACCACGCTCAGCACCCAGATCCAATGCGGCACCTCCGGGAACCACACGCCCATATAGATGCCGAAGGCGGTCACGTCGGCAATGGCGACGATCAGGATCTCGAAGCAGTAGGTCCAGCCGGTGATGTAGCCGGCCATCGGCCCGAGATAGTCCTGCGCGTAGCGGGAAAACGAACTGGCCTGCGGGTTGTTGACCGACATTTCGCCCAGCGCGCGCATGATGATAAAGGCCACGACGCCGCCGATCAGATAGGCCAGCAGCACGCTCGGGCCGGCCATTTTGATGGCGTCCGCCGAACCGTAGAACAGCCCGGTGCCGATGGCCGAGCCGAGGGCCATAAAGCGGATGTGACGGGTGCTGAGACCGCGCTTCAGCTTATTGGCGGGAGCGGTGGTGGGTGACTGTTGTTGCATGAAAATGACCCGTGTTTTTAAACGTAAAAAAGCCACGGACAAGTCCGTGGCCCAAAATTCAGACCGGTATTTTATTGGTGTGCGGTAACTTCAGTACGCGTGCACACCCGATCATAAATCGCGACCAGCGCCAGCATCAACAGCGAAGGCGACAACCATGCCAAACCCTGCTCCGCCAGCGGCAGGTGATTGCTCCAGGCCGGCAGCAGATGCTGGAGGCTGGACGCTTTCACCGCGTCAAGGATACCAAACAACAGGCTGACTAACATCACCGGTGCGATGATGCGCGGCGCGCTGTGCCACCAGCGCAGGGTGAAGCTCAGCACCACCAGCACGATGCACGGCGGGTAAATCGCGGTCAGCACCGGGATGGAGATCTGGATCAGATGGCTCAGGCCCAGGTTGGACACCACCATCGAGAACAGGCCCAGAATGAACACCAGCGTTTTGTAAGAGAACGGCAGGTATTGGGCGAAGAACTCGGCGCAGGCGCAGGTCAGGCCTACCGCGGTGACCATGCAGGCGATAAAGATCAGCGCCGCCAGGAAGAAGCTGCCCAGGCCGCCGAAGGTGTTTTGCACGTAGGCGTGCAGGATCTGCGCGCCGTTGGTGGCGTCAGGCACCAGCACGCCGCTGCCGGAACCCAGTTTGAACAGGCTCAGGTAAACCAGCGTCAGCCCCACGCCGGCGATCAGCCCGGCCAGAATGGTGTAGCGCGTCAGCAGGCCGGCGTCTTTCACGCCGCGGGAACGTGCGGCGTTGACGATGACGATGCCGAACACCAGCGCGCCCAGCGTATCCATGGTCAGATAGCCGTTAACGAAGCCGGAAGAGAAAGGAACGTTCTGATAAATCTCGGTCGCCGGGATAGGCGCACCCGCCGGCCACAGCAGCGCGGCGATGCCCAACGCGCCCAGCGCAACGATTTTCAGCGGCGCCAGCACGTGGCCGACGGTATCGAGCAAGCGGCCCGGATACAGAGAAATGCCGATCACCAGCGCGAAATACACCAGGCTGTAGATAAACAGCGGCATGGCGCCGTCGCCGGTCAGCGGGGCGATACCCACTTCAAAGGATACGGTGGCGGTGCGCGGCGTGGCGAACAGCGGGCCGACCGCCAGATAGCAGACGGTCGCCAGCAGCAGGCCCGCGCTGCGGCCAATCGGCGTGCTGAGGGCGTCGATGCCGCCGCCAACGCGCGCCAGCGCAATCACGGTCATCACCGGCAGGCCCACGGCGGTGATCAGAAAGCCGATCGCCGCGGTCCAGACGTGTTCACCAGACTGCAGCCCCACCATCGGCGGGAAAATAATATTCCCGGCGCCGACGAACAAGGCAAAGGTCATAAATCCCAATGCCAGAATATCTTTTGACGTTAAACGATGAGTCATACGATGTCGTGTTGCCTGTTCAAATGAAAAAAAGTGTCCGATAGCGTGGCGCGTTAAGCCCCACCGGTTGCCGGCCCGCCGTTTCATCCTCAGAGCAATAAGTGCAAAAAACGCGTGACGTCCGGCGTTTTGTCCTTATTTGAAAGTAACCACTCATGGTGATGGGCAGAGTTTTAAGAGTTATAAAAATGGAGGTTTAATCCGACAACGAGGGCTAAGGTAAACGTTTATAGCGCTTCAAGGCAAGGCGCACGGCGAAAAGCAGAGTTATTGACCAGATAAAGTTTAGCCACCAGTCGATCATATTGGCTATCAATAAATATACACTACATGATTTGTATCATTTTTGAGCAACCGCCTCACAAAACGTGAAGCATATGCTAACTAACCGCGCGAAAACGCCAATAAAGCAGCTGTTTTCGCGCGGGATGCGCTGGCTGCGCCGGGTTATTTCAGGCCCAGCGCCCGGCGGGTTTTCTGCAGCGTAGCGGGCGGCAGCGGCAGGTAGCCGTCGTGGTTGACCAGCCCCTGCCCGGTTTCCGACAGTACCCGATCGAGGAAGGCGGCGGTCAGCGGCTCCAGCGGTTGATTGGGCGCCTTGTTGATATAGATGTACAGATAGCGCGCCAGCGGGTAGCTGCCGTTACGCACGTTGACGTCGGTAGGCGCGATATAGTCAGTGCCGTTTTCCGCCAGCGGCAGCAGGCGCACGCCGCTGGCGCGAAAGCCGATGCTGGCGTAGCCAATGCCGTTCAACGAACCGGCCACCGCCTGCACCACCGAGGCAGAACCGGGCAGCTCATTGACCCGCGGCATAAAATCGCCGCCGCACAGCGCGCGCAGCTTGAAATAACCGTAGGTGCCGGAAGCGGAATTGCGCCCAAAACGCTGCAGCGCGCGCGCAGCCCAGTCGCCGCTGAGCCCCAGCTCGCCCCAGCGCGTTAACGGGCGGCTTTCGCCGCAGCGCCGGGTGGTGGAGAAAACGCGATCAAGCTGCTGCAGGTTAAGGCCGCGCAGCGGGTTGTCCTGATGCACCAGCACCACCAGCGCGTCCACCGCTACCGGCACCGCCAGCGGCGCATAGCCGTAGCGGTGTTCGAACGCCGAGACCTCCGCCGCCTTCATCGGCCGGCTCATCGGCCCAAGCTGCGCGGCGCCCGCCGCCAGCGCGGTTGGCGCGGTCGAAGAACCGGCGGCCTGGATCTGCAGGTTAACGTTGGGGTAATGCTGGCTGAAATCTTGCCCCCACAGCGCCATCAGATTCGCCAGGGTATCGGAACCGACGCTGGACAGGTTGCCCGACAGCATGCCGTCCGGTTGCGCCAGCGCGCCACGGCCGGCCAGCAGCGCCAGGCAAAGCAACAGCCATCGGGAAATTCGGGTCATACCTGTCTCTCGCGTTAATTTCTCACCGCATTCTCTGATAAAGCTGCGGGAACAATCAACCGGTTAGGCAAGGTAAAGATGAATCGCGTGCCGTTGCCCGGCTCGCTGAGGATTTCCAGCCGCGCATCGTGGTGGCTGAGCGCATGCTTGACGATCGCCAGCCCCAGCCCGCTGCCGCCGGTCTGTCGCGAGCGCGCCTTATCGACGCGGTAGAAGCGTTCGGTCAGGCGCGGAATATGCTCGGCGGCGATGCCCGGCCCGTTATCGCTGACCTGGAACTGCGCGCCGTGCGGCGTCTGTTGCCAGCTCACTTCGATATTGGTGCCCTTCGGCGTGTGATTGACCGCGTTGTACACCAGGTTCGACACCGCGCTGCGCAACTGGTCTTCATTGCCGAACACCTTAAGCTGCTCGTTCACCCGGAAGCTTATCTCATGATTGCCGCCGCTCAGCGACTGCGCCTCGCGCTGCAACACCCGCAGCATCAGCGGGATATCCACCCGTTCGTTCATGTCCACGTTGGGCGCCGCCTCAATACGCGACAGCGTCAGCAACTGTTTGACCAGCCCGTCCATGCGCCGGGTCTGCTCCTGCATGGTGCCCAGCGCCTTGCCGCGCAGCGAACCGTCCAGCTCTTCGTCGCTCATCATTTCCAGATAGCCCTGCAGCACCGTCAACGGCGTGCGCAGCTCGTGGCTAACGTTGGCGAAGAAGTTGCGCCGCGCGCCTTCCAGCTGACGCATCTGCGTCACGTCGCGCGCCACCATCAGCAGTTGGCCTTCGGAATAGGGCATCACGCGGAATTCGACGTAGTGTTCGTTGTTCAGCTGCAGCGTCAGCGGGCGTGAAAACTCCTGCTGTTGCAGATAGTGGCTGAACTCCGGGTAACGCAGCAGGTTGAGAATGTGTTGGCCGTTATCTTCCGGCCAGCGGAAGCCCAGCAAATGCTGCGCCAGCCCGTTGCACCAGAAGATATTGCCTTCGACGGTGGTCATCACCACCGCATCGGGCAGCGACTCGGCCCCGCTGCGAAAGCGCTTGATCAACAACGCCAGCTCGCGGCGGCGGCGGCGGTTGCGCTGCTGCATCTGGTACAGCCCGTAGAACAGCGGCTCCCAGCTCCAGCGCCCGGGGGGCGGCGTCATGCTGCGGTCGATCCACAGCCAGTGGGAAAGTTTGAGTTGATTGTAAAAATTCCACACCAGCGCCGCCAAAGCGGACGCCAGCAGGAACCAGGGCAGATAACCGAAAATCAGCCCCAGCAGCAAAGCAGGCAAACAAAAAAGAGCCAGCTCCAGAGCCAGCCTCTTCCACGACAGACGTTCTAACACGGCGTATTCTCCAGCGCGGCGCGATCAGTAGCGCGTTGAGAACCGGTAGCCGGTGCCCCGAACGGTTTGAACCATTTTGTCATGACCACTGGTCTCTAACGCCTTGCGGAGCCGACGGATATGCACGTCAACGGTACGGTCTTCCACATAAACGTTAGTGCCCCAAACGTGATTAAGCAACTGTTCGCGGCTATAAACACGCTCCGGATGGGTCATAAAGAAGTGCAGCAGCTTGAATTCGGTCGGCCCCATCTCCAGCGCCTGATCGTTGGCCATCACGCGGTGGGAGGAAGGATCCAGACTCAGCCCTTGCATTTCAATCACTTCTTCCACCGCCATCGGGGATATGCGGCGCATGACCGCCTTGATGCGCGCTACCAGCTCCTTGGGGGAAAACGGCTTGGTGATATAATCATCCGCCCCCACTTCCAGCCCGCGCACCCGATCTTCTTCTTCGCCGCGTGCGGTCAGCATCATCACCGGTATATCGCGGGTCAGCGCTTCACGTTTCATATGTTTGATAAACTGAATGCCGGAACCTCCGGGCAACATCCAGTCGAGCAACACCAAATCAGGGAACGGCTCAGACAGGCGCGTCACGGCGCTGTCATAATCCTCGGCTTCCAACGGTTGGTAACCATTCTGTTCCAACACAAAGCACACCATCTCACGGATCGGCGCTTCGTCTTCCACCACCAGTATGCGTCTTGCCATCGTCAATCCTGCCAATGTGTTAGCGATCACAGTTGATTGCGGGCGCCATTATGCGTCAGTTTTGTGACAGATTTATGAAATAAATAGCCATGAAAAAAACCGGTTGTTACAGGCAGTAAGCATAGCGACTATTTCAAAGGACGCAGAAACATCATATTCCCTTTATAATCCCCGCCATTACCTTTTCGCCCCGGGAGTGTCATGCGCCTGATCCACACCTCTGACTGGCATCTTGGCCAGTACTTTTTCACCAAAAGCCGCGCCGCCGAGCATCAGGCTTTTTTGCGCTGGCTGATCGAACAGATCGAGCAACAGCAGGTGGATGCGCTGATCGTCGCCGGGGACCTGTTCGATACCGGCTCCCCACCCAGCTATGCCCGCGAGCTGTATAACCGTTTCGTGGTGGAGCTGCAACGTACCGGCTGCCAGCTGGTGGTGCTGGGCGGCAACCACGATTCCGTGGCGACGTTGAACGAGTCGCGCGAGCTGCTTTCCTGCCTGAATACCACCGTCATCGCCAATGCCCAAAGCGACATTGAACGGCAAATCCTGGTGCTGAACCGGCGCGACGGCCAGCCGGGCGCGGTGCTGTGCGCCATCCCCTTTCTGCGGCCGCGCGATCTGCTCACCAGCCGCGCCGGCGAATCCGGCGCGCAGAAGCAGCAGGCGCTGCAGGAAGCGATCGCCGAACACTATCAGACGCTGTATCAGGCGGCCTGCGCCCGGCGCGACCAACTGGGGCTGCCGCTGCCGATCGTCGCCACCGGGCATCTGACCACCGTTGGCGTCACCGCCTCCGACTCGGTGCGCGATATCTACATCGGCACGCTTGACGCGTTCCCGGCACAGGCCTTTCCCCCTGCCGATTACATCGCGCTGGGGCATATCCACCGCGCGCAGAACGTCGCCAAATCGGCGCATATCCGCTACAGCGGCTCGCCTATCCCGCTCAGCTTCGACGAACTGGGCAAGGCCAAAAGCGTGTTTATGGTCGACTTCAGCGCCGACGCCCTGCAGCAGGTAACGCCGCTGGAGATCCCAAACTTCCAACCAATGCAGCTGATCAAGGGCGATTTGCCGCAGATAGAGCAGCAACTGCGGCAGTTCGCCGATTATCAGGGAGAATTGCCGGTGTGGCTGGATATCGAAGTGGCGACGCAGGATTACCTCAGCGACATCCAGCGCCGCATCCAGCTGCTGGCGGATGAGCTGCCGGTGGAAGTGGTGCTGCTGCGGCGCAGCAAAGAACAGCGCCGACAGGCGATCGAACAGCAGGACAAAGAAACGCTCAATGAGCTGAGCGTCAACGAAGTGTTCGAGCGGCGGCTGGCGCAGGAACCGGCAATGGCCGAAGCGCGCCGGCAGCGGATGCGCCAGATGTTCCAGCAGGTGGTCGAGAGGGTACAGCAGCAGGAGGCGGACCAATGAAAATCCTCAGCCTGCGGTTAAAAAACCTCAACTCGTTGCAGGGCGAATGGAAGATCGATTTCACCGCCGAGCCTTTCGCCAGCAATGGGCTGTTCGCCATCACCGGGCCGACCGGCGCCGGTAAAACCACGCTGCTCGACGCCATCTGCCTGGCGCTGTATCACCAGACGCCGCGCCTCAACGTCACGCCGAGCCAGAACGAGCTGATGACCCGCCACACCGCAGAATCGCTGGCGGAGGTCGAATTTGAGGTGAAAGGCGTCGGTTACCGCGCCTTCTGGAGCCAGCGCCGGGCCAAAAACGCCCCGGACGGCAACCTGCAGGCGCCGAAGGTCGAGCTGGCGCTGCGGGAAGACGGCAAGATCCTGGCGGACAAAGTGCGCGATAAACTGGAGCTGACCGCCGCCATCACCGGGCTGGATTTCGGCCGCTTCACCAAATCGATGATGCTGTCGCAGGGGCAGTTCGCCGCCTTCCTCAACGCCGACGCCAACGATCGCGCCGAACTGCTGGAAGAACTGACCGGCACCGAGATATACGGCCGCCTGTCGGAGCAGGTGTTCGAACAACACAAACAGGCCAAGGCCGATCTGGACGCATTGCACCAGCGCGCCAGCGGCATTGAGCTGCTGAATGACGAGCAGCGCCAGCTGTTGGCAGATCGGTTAGCGGCGCTGGCGACGGAGGAACAGGCGTTCAACCAGCAAAACCAGCGGCAGCAGCAGGCGCTGAGCTGGTTGCAACAGTGGCAGCGCCTCCAGCAGCAGCAAGGCAGCTGCCGGCAACGGTTGGACAACGTACAGCGAGAACAGGCCGACGCCGCCCCGCAGCTGCAGCAACTGGCGCGCAGCGAACCGGCCGAAAAGCTGCGCCCGCTGCGCAACGAACGCGATCGCTGCCGCAGTGAACGCGATCAGCTGCAACAACACATCGTCCAACTGACGCAGCAACAGGAGCAACAGCAGGCACAGGTGGCGCCGCTGCAGCTGGCGGTAGAAAAAACCCGCCTCGCCCAGCAGACGCAGGCCGAGCAGATGCAACAGCAGCAGGCGCTGATCGATGAGCAGGTCGCGCCGCTCGATCATCAAATCGCCCAGCTGCAGCTCACCCAGGCTGAACGACGCCAGGCCGGCGAAACCGCAGAGCAGCAGTGTGCGCAGCAGCAGCAGGCTCTGGAACAGCTCAACGCCCAGCGCAGCCAACTGGCGGCGCAGACCGCGCAACATCAGGAACAGCTGAACGCGCTGACCGCCGCGCTGGCCACCCAGCAGCAACGGCATCAGGCGCTGGAAACGCAGGCGCCGCAGGAAACCCTGCGCCGGCGTATAGCCGAGCTGGCGGATCTGCGCCCCGCGCGCCAGCAGCTGTTCAGCCTGTCTTCGCTGTACCGTCAAACCGACGAACGGCTGCAGCAGCAGCGCAAGGAACAGGCGGCGCGTCAGGCGCAGCTGGCCGAACTGCAGCTGCGGCTGGAAAACACCCGACAGCAGTACAAACAGCACAAGGCGCAGCAGCAGGAAGTGGAGAAAATCCACGAGCTGGAAAAACGCATCGTCAGCCTGGAGGCCGAGCGCGCGCTGCTGCAAAGCGGCGCCCCCTGCCCGCTGTGCGGCTCCACCAGCCATCCGGCCGTCGAGCAATATCAGGCGGTGACCCCTTCGGAAACCGAACGCCGCCTGGCCGAAATTCGCGCTAAAGCCGATGCGCTATATACCGAGGGCACCGAGCTGCGCACCCGCAGCGAAAGCCTGCAGGAGCAACAACAGCGCCAGCAGCAGGCGATAACGCAGGACGAGCGGCAGCTGGCGGCGCAACAGCAGCAGTGGCAAACGCTCAGCGCCCCTTTGGCGTTCGCTTTCACCCTGGCGGATACGGATGCGCTGCACGCCTGGCTGAACGCCTGCGACGAAGAAGAACGCCAGGGGCAGCAGTTGCTGTTGCAGCACGAACAGGCGGCGCGCGCGGTGCAGCAGGCCAAAGACCAACTGGCCGCGCTGCAGGTGCGGCATCAGCAGGCGCAGCAGCAGCAGGCGCTGCTGGATGAACGCTATGCGCTGTTGCAGAAGAACCACGCCGACAGCCTGCTGCTGCAACGGCGCCTGCAGCAACAGTGGCAGGACGGCGAAAAAAACCTGACCGAGCAGCGCGCCCAGCGGCAGGCGCTGTTTGGCGAACGGCAGATAGCCCAGGTGCGCGAGCAGCTGCGCGCCGCTCAGGCGGCCTGCGAACAGGCCAGCCGACAGGCCGCCGAGCAATGGCAAAAGGCGCAGGAGCTGCGCGATCGCCTGAGCGGCCAGTTGGCCGGGCTGCAGCAGCAACAGCTGCAGCAAGGCGAACGGCTGCAGCAGGCGGAACAGGCCTGGCTGCAGGCGCTCACGGGCAGCGAATTCGCCGACGAAGCCGCCTTCAGCGCCGCCTTGCTGGATGACAGCCAGCGCCAGCAGCTGCAGCAGCGCAAGGAGCAGTTGCAACAGCGGCAGGTTGAAGCCGCCGCGCTGTTGGCGCAGGCCGCGCAGTCTCTGGAACAGCACCTGCAAAACCGCCCCGAAGGGATGGACGAAACCCGCGCCGACGCCGAAGCGCTCAGCCAGGCGCTGGCCGAACTGGCGCAGCAGCTGAAGGCGCTGCAGCTGCGGCAAGGCGAGGTGCGCAACCAGTTGGAGAGCGACGCCGCCCGCCGCCTCAATCAGCAGTCGCTGTTTGAGCAAATCAGCCAAAGCCAGCGGCAATACGACGACTGGAGCTGCCTCAACCAGCTGATCGGCTCCAAAGAAGGCGACAAGTTCCGCCGTTTCGCCCAGGGGCTGACGCTCGATCACCTGGTTTATCTGGCCAATAACCAGCTCGGCCGGCTGCACGGGCGCTATCTGCTGCAGCGCAAAACCAGCGACGCGCTGGAACTGCAGGTGGTGGACACCTGGCAGGCCGATGCGCTGCGCGACACCCGCACCCTGTCCGGCGGCGAGAGTTTCCTGGTCAGCCTGGCGCTGGCGCTGGCGCTCTCCGATCTGGTGAGCCACAAAACCAGTATCGACTCGCTGTTCCTTGACGAAGGCTTTGGCACGCTGGATGCGGAAACCCTCGACACCGCGCTGGATGCGCTGGACAGCCTGAACGCCTCCGGCAAAACCATCGGCGTGATCAGCCATGTCGAAGCGATGAAAGAGCGCATCCCGGTGCAAATTAAGGTGAAAAAGGTCAACGGCCTCGGCATCAGCCGGCTGGAGCCGCAGTTCAAGCTGGCATGATTCAGCCGGACGGCGCAGAAGTGTGACCGCGGCGGCACTCCGCGGTGAAAACCGTTGAGCCGCTGGCAGCACAGGCTATTATGCAGGCATAACAGGATTGTTACTGTAGATAACATGCAGGCAAAACCTGACGCACGGGATCGCTTCCGGGCGTCAGGTTTTTTCGTTTTCAGCGCGCTGAAACATCCGGGAATAACCATGAAAATCGCTAAAATACTCAATAATAACGTAGTGATTACGCTGGACGAACGTCAGGAAGAGACGGTGGTGATGGGCCGCGGCATCGGCTTCAAGAAGAGGGCCGGCGATACGCTGGACGAAAGCCTGATCGAGAAGGTGTTCACCCATAACGGCAGCGAAATGGCCGAACGCTATAAGGAACTGCTGGCGGAGATCCCGCTGGCCTGCGTGACCACCGCCGACAAAATCATCACCCTCGCCCGCCAGCGCCTGCCGGGCAAGCTGCACAACATCGTCTATATCACGCTGACCGACCACATCCATTTCGCCCTGCAGCGCCATGCGCAGGGGCTGGATATCCGCAACGCGCTGCTGTGGGAAATCAAGAAACTCTACCCGGCCGAGTTCGCCGTCGGGCTGGAGGCTCTGGCGCTGATTGCCCAGCGGCTGGAAGCCACTTTGCCGGAAGACGAAGCCGGCTTTATCGCGCTGCACCTGGTCAACGCTCAGCTCAACGACGAAATGCACAACACCCTGCACATTACCCGCGTGATGCAAGAGATCCTCAATATCGTCAAATACCATTTCCGCTTTGATTACAACGAAGAGGCGCTGAGCTATCACCGCTTCGTCACCCACCTGAAGTTCTTCGCCCAACGGCTGCTGGGGAAAAACTACGTCGACAGCGACGACGATTCGCTCTATCAGGTGGTGAAGGAAAAATACCGCGAGTCATTCGCCTGCGCCGGCAAAATTAACCGGCACGTCGAAAAAAACTACCAGCATCAGCTGACCACCGAAGAGATGATGTTCCTGACCATTCATATCGAACGGGTGCGCAGCGAAAGCGAGGTGAAATAGCCTGCGGCCGGCGTCAAACACCCGGCCGCATTGCCATGCAAGGGTTACAGCTGCGGCCACAGCCAGGCCGCGCCGCGCACGCCGCTGGAGTCACCGTGGACAGCCTTGCGGATCGGCGTCTCGCATTCACCGCCGAACACCCAGGACTTCACCCGTTGCGGGACGTTTTGATACAGGCGATCGACATTGCTCATGCCGCCGCCCAGCACCACCACGTCCGGATCCAGAATATTGATCACATGAGCCAGCGATTTCGCCAGGCGCATTTCATAACGGCTGATAGCCCGCTCGGCCTGAGCATCACCCTGCCCGGCCAGCGCCATAATTTCATGCCCCTGCAGCGGGTTGCCGCTCAGGCGCGCATAGTCGGTGGCGAAGCCGGTGCCGGAAATAAAGGTCTCGATGCAGCCCTGTTTACCGCAGTAGCACGGCACTTCGCTGCGGTAACGCAGCTCGTCTTCATCCATCCAGGGCAGCGGGTTATGCCCCCACTCGCCGGCGATGCCGTTGCCGCCCGAATGTGCCTGACCGTTAAGCGCCACCCCGGAACCGCAACCGGTGCCGATAATCACCGCAAACACGGTTTTTTTGCCCGCGCCGGCGCCGTCGGTGGCTTCCGACACCGCCAGACAGTTGGCGTCGTTGGCGATGCGCACTTCCCGCGCCAGCATCGCCGACAGGTCTTTATCCAGCGGCTGGCCGTTGAGCCACACCGAGTTGGCGTTCTTCACCAACCCGGTAAACGGCGACAGCGTGCCGGGAATGCCGACGCCGACCGAACCTTGCTCGCCGGTCTTCTCTTCAGCCAGCGCCACTAAACCCGCGATGGCCGCCAGCGTCTGCCGATAGTCATGGCGCGGCGTGGCGACGCGGTGGCGGAACAGCTCCCGCCCGTCGTTCGCCAACGCAATCACTTCAATTTTAGTGCCGCCCAAATCGATACCAATGCGCACGTTTTTTCTCCTCAATGCACCACAACATTGCCACAGCCTAATGTAACCGGTTTTCGCGATCGCTCAATTAGCGCCGAATGTGACGCCGATGGCAATTTCCGCATCAGATCCCCACCCACTGCCGCTTATTAATTAGCCATCGGGTACACTGGTTTTAACCATCCGATAACATTTCCCCATAATAAAATCCGGAGAGCAGCGATGAAACCTGCCGTATTGATTGTCGATGACGATCCCGCCATTTGCGATGTGCTTTGCGACGTGCTCAACGAACACGTCTTTACCGTTCACGCCTGCCACCGGGGCAGCGACGCCCTAACGTTGCTTAATCAGCAGCCGGACATTGCGCTGGTGCTGCTCGATCTGATCCTGCCGGACACCAACGGCCTGCTGGTGCTGCAGCAAATCCACCGCCTGCGGCCGGATCTGCCGGTGGTGATGCTGACCGGAATGGGCTCAGAATCCGACGTGGTGGTCGGCCTGGAAATGGGCGCCGACGACTACATCGCCAAACCCTTTAACCCGCGCGTGGTGGTCGCCCGCGCCAAGGCGGTGCTGCGCCGCAGCGGTGCGCTGGCGCTGGAGTCCGCCGCCGCTCAGGGCAAGAGCGAGGGCTGGCAGTTCAACGGCTGGTGCCTGGACACCGCCCGCTGCACCCTGCAAAACCCGCAGCGACAAACCGTCGATCTCACCCAGGGCGAATACGGCTTGCTGCTGGCGCTGGTGCAGCATGCCCGCAAGGTGCTGACGCGCGATCGTCTGCTGGAGCTGACCCACAGCGAAACGCTCGAGGTGTTCGATCGCACCATCGACGTGCTGATCATGCGGCTGCGGCGCAAGATCGAGATCAATCCCCACCAGCCCGAGCTGATCCGCACCATTCGCGGGCTGGGCTATGTGTTCGCCGCCGACGTCAGCCAACCGGTGGCCGCCTGACAGAGCCCGGCCGCTGCTCCGGCATGCGCCAGTGAAATCAGCGCCACATCGGTTGCCCTTCAGTCGATAAAGCGCAAATATTCATGGCACAGCAGCCACTGCGGCGGCTGGTCCTCTTCAATCGCGCTATAGCGGGGAAGCGGCGTCAGGAAGCGGTTGTCGCTGTCGTCGTCATTCACCGAAGACACCTCGCCCACCAGCACGTCGCCAAAGCCTTCCTCGCCCCAGAAGCTATGGTAAATCCCCGGCGTCAGGCAGATGCTTTCCCCCGGCGCCAACCGCAGGCGCGAACCCGCGGCATGGGTCTGGCGACAGCCGTCCAGGGTAACGGTCACCGCCTCCCCGGCCAGGTGCTCCTGAGGATCGGCGTTGTGCAACTCCACAATCAGGTTGCCGCCGCCGCGATTGATGATGTCTTCCCGCTTGCGCCAGTGAAAATGCATCGGCGTCACCTGCGCTTCGCGGCAGTGCATCACCTTCTCCGCGTAACCCTTGGCGTAAGGCCGCCCGCCGGGCGAACCGTTGCGCAGGGTGAACAGCGTCAGGCCGCAGCGGGCAAAATCCTCGCCGCCAAAGGCGGTGACGTCCCACCCCAACTTCAGGTCGAACACCTCTTGCCACGAACGGCGATCGAGCCGGCGCCATACCGATGGGCTGAAATGGGCGAAGGGCGGCAAATGAACATCAAAACGGGCGAAGAAGTGCTGGGTTTGCTGCAGGATCCGGTTCACTTCGGAACGATTCATGGCGCCTCCGGAAGCGGTAAAGAGGGCCCGCTGCGCGCAGGCCCCGCTCGGCGGTTATTTCACCGTCCAGCCCTTGTAGCCGGCGATGTTGTTTTTATCGATCATGGTTACCGGGATCAGTACCGGTGCGGTCGGCGCCGGTTTACCCTGCAGAATGCCGTAGCCTATCTCTACCGCCTTGGCCGCCATTACCTGCGGATCCTGCGCCGGCGTCGCCACAAACAGCGAATTGCTGCGCTTGAGCGCTTCTTCCCCGTCCGGCGAACCGTCCACGCCAACGATAAAGAATTCGCTGCGCTGCGCCTGCTTGGCCGCCAGATCGGCGCCGATCGCCGTCGGATCGTTGATGGCGAATACGCCGTCGATCTTCGGATTGGCCGCCAGCAGCGAAGTCATGATCTCCAGGCCGCCTTCCCGGCTGCCTTTGGCGTTTTGGTTGTAAGACAGCAGCTTGATGTCCGGATGTTTCTTCAGCTCGGTCATGCAGCCTTCCACGCGGTTTTGCACCGCAGAGACCGGCGGCCCGTTGATGATCACCACATTGCCTTTCTCTTTCAGCCTGTCGCTGATGTATTTACAGGCCATCGCCCCGGCCTGGGTGTTGTCCGAGGTGATGGTGGCGTCGGCGCCTTCGGCCGCCACGTCGACCGCCACCACCACGATGCCGGCGTCTTTGGCGCGTTTCACCGCCGGGCCGATGCCCTTGGAATCGGCGGCGTTGAGGATGATCATATCCACCTTGGCGGCGATGAAGTTATCAATCTGCGCCACCTGCTGGCCGAGATCGTAACCGCTCGACACCAGCGTGACGTTAACCTTGTCGCCCGCCAGCTCGCGCGCCTTCAGCTCGGCGCCCTTGGTGATCTGCACAAAGAACGGGTTGGCCAGGTCGCCCACCGTCACCCCGATCGACTTCAGCTCTTTCGCCTGCGCCGACGCGGCGCCGCCCAACGCGGCGGTAATCAGCAAAGCGGTAATCAATGGCTTGAAACGCATAGTGTTTTCCTCGTTATTATCCGATGTTTTGAAGCTCTGCTACCTAATGTTGATAGTTGCGGGTACGGTATTTGTCGATCAGCACCGCTATGATGATCACCGCCCCTTTGATCACCAATTGCCAGAAGTAAGAGACGCCCATCAGCGTCATGCCGTTGTTCAACGTCGCAATGATCAGCGCCCCCACCAGCGTGCCGGTGATGGTGCCGATGCCGCCGACAAAGCTGGTGCCGCCAAGGATCACCGCGGCGATGGCGTCCAGCTCATAGCCCATACCGAGGTTGCCGTTGGCGCTGTACAGCCGCGAGGCGCTCATCACCCCGCCAAGGCCGGACAGCAGGCCGCTCATGCCGTAAACGAACAGCAGCACCGCACCTACCTTGATGCCGGTCAGACGCGCCGCCTGCATGTTGCCGCCCACCGCGTAGATGTGCACGCCCAGCGTGGTGCGGCGCAGGATGAACCAGCACAGCGCGATCACCGCAAAGGCAATGATCACCAGCCAGGGGATCGGCCCCAGATAGGCGTTGCCGATCCATTCGAAACTGATGTTGGAGTTGATGATGGTAGTGCCGTCCGCCAGCAGATAGGCGGCGCCGCGCAGCGCGGTATAGGTGCCCAGGGTGACGATAAACGGCGGCAGCCCGGCGTAGGCCACCAGGATGCCGTTGAACAGCCCCATGCCCAGGCCCGCCAACAGCGCCAGCGGGATAGACAGCCCGGCCATGCCCGGCATCAGCGAGACCGCCATCGCCACCACTGCGGTGGTGCCCAGCATCGAGCCTACCGACAGATCGATGCCGCCGGTCAGGATGATGAAGGTCATGCCCGCCGCCAGCACGATGTTGATAGACGCCTGCCGCGCGATATTCAGCAGATTGGCGTCGGTAAAAAAGTTGGGGGCGACGAAGCCGAAAACCGCGACGATCAGGATCAATATCGGCAAGATGCCGACGGTTTGCATCATATCGCCCAGCAGCGCCCGCTTCAGCGTCGGGGATTTGGCGCCTGGCGGCAGCGGGTTGGAAGTCATGGCAGGCTCCTTGAGCGTAGGGATGGAATTATTCATTGGCAGCATTCTCTTCGGCGCCGGTGGCCAGCGTCATGATGTTTTCCTGGGTGATATCCGCGCCGCTCAGCTGGCCGGCGATGCTGCCCTCGTGCATCACATACACCCGGTCGCTCATCCCCACCACCTCCGGCAGTTCGCTGGAAATCATCAGGATCGCCACGCCCTGCTGCGCCATCTGGCTCATGATGCGGTAGATTTCGCTCTTGGCGCCGACGTCGACGCCGCGCGTCGGCTCATCGAGGATCAGAATGCGCGGGCCGATCGCGACCCAGCGGGAGATCAGCAGCTTTTGCTGGTTGCCGCCGGACAGCCCGCCGGCGCGCACCTGAGCGTGCGGCACGCGGATATTCAGCAGCTCGATGGCATCGCGCGAAATGCTCTGCGCCTTGCGCCGGTTGAGCAGGCCGTAGCGGCCATCGCGCTCCAGCGTCGCCATCACGATGTTTTCATGCGCCGCCAGGTCGAGGAACAGCCCCTGTTCCTTGCGGTTTTCGGTCAAAAATCCGATGCCGAGGGCGATGGCATCGCGCGGCGACTGGATATTGGCCGGTTTGCCGTCGATCTCCACCGTTCCGCCGGTGGATTTGCGCACGCCGAAAATCAGCTGCGCCAGCTCGGAACGCCCGGCGCCCACCAGCCCGGACAGGCCGACAATCTCGCCGGCGCGCACCTGCAGGTCGATCGGCCCGATCTTCTTGCCGTCGGTCAGGCCGTGCAGCGTCAAGCGGGGTTCGCCCACCGCCATGCCCTGCTCCTTATTGAACAGGTCGCTCAGCGGCCGCCCCACCATCATGCGCACCAGTTCACTGGCGGAAAGCCGGTCGCGCATCAGGCTGCCGACGTACTGGCCGTCGCGCAGCACGCTGACGCGATCCGACAGTTCGTACACTTCGGCCATGCGGTGGCTGATGTAAATGATCGCCATCCCCTCGTCGCGCAGCCGTTTGATCAGCGCGAACAGGCGCTGCGTCTCGCGTGAAGAGAGCGCCGCCGTGGGCTCGTCCATCACTAAAATGCGGCTGTTGCGGTGCAGCGCGCGGGCGATTTCCACCTGCTGCTGCTCGGCGATGGTCAGCTTCATCACCCGATCGCCGGCGCTGAACTGCGCGCCCAACCGATCGACAACCTTCTGCGCCTCCAGCAACATCTGCCGGCGTTGCACCAGGCCGCCGCGCTGGATCTCGCTGCCCAGGAAGATGTTCTCCGCCACCGTCAGGTTAGGCGCCAGATTCATTTCCTGGTAAATCAGCGTGATGCCGGCCGCCAGGGCGTCTTTTGGCCCTTTGATGGCGAACGGCTGCCCGTCGATAAAAATTTCCCCGCTGCTGGCGATATAGGCGCCGGCCAAGATTTTCATTAAGGTGCTTTTGCCCGCGCCGTTTTCCCCCATCAGCGCGTGGATCTCACCGCGATACACCGTCAGGTCGACGCCTTTCAGGGCATAAAACTGCCCAAAACGCTTGGCGATGCCGTGCATTTCCAGAATCGGGGTCGCGCTCATCGTCATCCCTCGGGTTGCGGTTTGGAGTAAGCGCAGTTAACCACGGGCAAATAAATGCAAAATGTCAGCATCCATTCATCTTTGTCATATTGTTAATGAAGCGCGGATTTATACTGCGAACAGTCGGTTACGGGGGAATACCATGCGCAGACTGCCTTTCCTTGCCGGTGCGCGCGGGCGCCTGCTGATGTTCAACCTGCTGGTGGTGGCGGTGACGCTGATGGTCAGCGGCGTGGCGATCGTCGGCTTTAACCATGCGGGCAAGCTGCAGGAACAGGTGCAGGCGCAAACGCTGAAAGAAATGAACGGCAGCATGGCCCTGAGCCGCGATACCTCCAACGTGGCGACCGCCGCCATTCGGCTGTCGCAGGTGGTTGGCGCGCTGGAATACCAAAGTGAATCCGCCCGGCTCAAGCAAACCCAGCTGGCGCTGCAGGCGTCTCTCTCCCGGCTGGCGGACGCCCCGCTGGCGCGCAGCGAGCCGGAGCTGGTCCGCCGCATCATCAGCCGCAGCAACGCGCTGGAGAGCAGCGTCACCCGCATGCTGGAACTCGGCCATGCGCGCCACCTGCAGCGCAATATCCTGCTCAGCGGGCTGTATCAGAGCCAAAGCACGCTGCGCCATATCGCCAGCCTGAATCAGCACGGCCATCCGGGCCAGCCGCCGCAGGCGTTGCTGAGCCAGATCGACCGGCTGTTGTCGGTCGCCATCCAGACGCCAACCCCCAAGGCCGCCGCACAACAGCTCGACAGCGTGATGGCCTACTGGCCGCCGCACAGCCCGGATGGGCTGGTGAATGACAAAATGCGGCAATTCCGCAACAGCCAGCAGCGCCTGCTGCCCGAAACCCTCGAACTGGAACAGAGCGACCTGGCGCTGGCCTATTACACCTACCACATCAAGGCGCTGGTCGCGATGCTCAACGACGACATCAACCTCTATGTGCAAAAGGTGGCCGGCGAATCGGATCTTCGCACCCACCAGACGCACCGCGAGCTCAGCTCCATCAGCATTTTTATCGCCATGTTCGCCCTGCTGGCCCTGGTGATAACCGGCTTCGCCGGGCTGTATATCTACCGCAACCTCGGCTCCAACCTGACGGCGATCGCCAACGCCATGACGCGGCTGGCGCGCGGTGAACGCGACGTCGGCGTGCCGGCGCTGCAGCGCCGCGATGAGTTGGGGGAATTGGCGCGGGCGTTCAACGTGTTTGCACGCAACACCGCCTCGCTGGAGCAAACCTCCCGCCTGCTGAAAGAGAAAAGCACCCAGTTGGAAACCACCTTTCTGGCGATGCGCGACGGTTTTGCACTGTTCGACAACGCCGGTCAGCTGGTGGTGTGGAACCCGCAGTACCCGCTGCTGCTGGGGCTGCGTGAACACCAGTTGCACCGCGGCCAGCACTATCGCGAACTGCTGCAGCACGTGACGCCGCCGCCGGGCCAACGCTGGGAAGCGGTGCTGGCCAACCTGACCAGCGAACTGCCGCAGCCGCAGGAGCTGCGCCTGAGCGACGGGCGCACCGTCGAACTGCGTTTCAGCCCGGTGCCCAACCGCGGGGTGGTCAACGTGGTGCTTGAGCGCACCGAGCGCAAGGTGCTGGAAGAGGCGTTGCTGCACAGCCAAAAGATGAAGGCGGTCGGTCAGTTGACCGGCGGGCTGGCGCACGATTTCAACAACCTGCTGGCGGTGATCATCGGCAGCCTGGAGCTCACCGCCGGGCAATCCCAGGATGCCCAAACCGGGCAGCGCATCGCCCGGGCGCTGAAGGCCGCCGAGCGCGGCGCGCAGCTCACGCAGCGGCTGCTGGCGTTCTCACGTAAACAGGCGCTGCATCCGCAGGCCGTGGTGCTGCGCGCCCTGGTGGAAAATCTGCAGGAACTGCTGAGCCATTCGCTGCCGCCGACGCTGTCGTTGAACATCGAGGCGCAGCAGCCCGGCTGGCTGGCGTGGATCGACGCCAACCAGTTGGAAAACGCGCTGATCAACCTGGTGGTCAACGCCCGCGATGCGATGGAAGGCCGCAGCGGCGTGGTGAAGATCCGTATCTATAACCAACGGGTGGTGCGCAGCGACGGTAAAAAGCAGGACATGGTAGCGCTGGAGGTGATCGACAGCGGCAGCGGTATGTCGGAAGAGGTCAAGGCGCAGGCGTTCGAACCCTTCTTCACCACCAAGGCGGTGGGCAGCGGCAGCGGTCTGGGCCTGTCGATGGTCTACGGCTTCGTGCGCCAGTCCGGCGGGCGGGTGCAAATTGAAAGCCGGCCGGGCGAAGGAACGCTGGTTCGCCTGCAGCTGCCGCGCGCGCCAACGCCAAGAGCGGCCGAAGCCGTTGCCGCCCAGCCCGAAGACCGCGACAGCGCCGATCATCTGGTGCTGGTGCTGGAGGATGAAAACGACGTGCGCCAGACGCTGTGCGAGCACCTGCATCAGCTCGGTTACCTGACGCTCGACTGCGCCGACGGCCGCGAGGCGCTGGCGCTGCTGGCCCAAACGCCGGACATCAGGCTGATGATCAGCGACCTGATGCTGCCCGGCGAGCTGAACGGCGCGCAGGCGATCGCCCGGGCGCGGGCGCTTAATCCGCAGTTGACCGCGCTGCTGATCAGCGGCCAGGACCTGCGCCAGCATGACGCCGGCGAGCTGGCGGACATCGAACTGCTGCGCAAGCCGTTCAGCCAGCGGCAGCTGGCGTTGGCGCTGCAACGGGCGCGCCGGCGAAACGCATCGGACGACGCAATTAGGAGGGAATGAGGCGATTTTTCGTCGTCAATTCGTTATCATGCCGCCCTGCTTTTGACGAATCAGCGTGCCAAACGCACGCCCAGCCAGGGATAACATTATGCTGTGGTTTAAGAATTTGATGGTTTACCGTTTGAGCCGCGAAGTGGCGCTAAATGCGGATGAAATGGAAAAACAGCTCAGCGCGTTTGCCTTCACCCCGTGCGGCAGCCAGGACATGGCGAAAACCGGCTGGGTCTCCCCGATGGGCTCGCACAGCGATGCATTGACGCATTCAGTCAACGGCCAGATCGTCATCTGCGCGCGCAAGGAAGAAAAAATCCTGCCGTCGCCGGTGATCAAGCAGGAACTGCAGGCCAAGATCGAGCGCCTGGAAGGCGAGCAGCACCGCAAGCTGAAGAAAACCGAGAAGGACGCGTTGAAGGACGAAGTGCTGCACAGCCTGTTGCCGCGCGCCTTCAGCCGCTTCAACCAAACCTTTATGTGGATCGACACCGTCAACGATCTGATCATGGTCGACGCCGCCAGCGCCAAGCGCGCCGAAGATACCCTGGCCCTGCTGCGCAAAAGCCTGGGCTCGTTGCCGGTGGTGCCTCTGACCATGGAAAGCCCAATTGAGCTGACGCTGACCGAATGGGTACGCTCCGGCGAAATGCCGGCCGGTTTCGCCATTCAGGACGAAGCGGAGCTGAAGGCGATTCTGGAAGAAGGCGGCGTGATCCGCTGCAAGAAACAAAACCTGATCAGCGATGAAATCGCGGTGCACATCGAAGCCGGCAAGCTGGTGACCAAGCTGGCGGTGGACTGGCAGGAACGTATTCAACTGATGCTGTCGGACGACGGCTCGCTAAAGCGCCTGAAATTCGCCGACACGCTGCGTGACCAGAACGACGATATCGATCGCGACGACTTCGCCCAGCGTTTTGACGCCGATTTTATCCTGATGACCAGCGAGCTGGCGGCGTTGATCAAAAACACCGTCGAAGCGCTCGGCGGCGAAGCCCAGCGTTAATCCCCCCCAGAAACAATCAGGGCCCGGCGTCTGCCGAGCCCTGCGTTCCCAGCGAGCAAAGACCTTATTTGCTCAGGTAACGGCACAGGTAGGCGGTCGCATCGGCCACCTGCAGATTGAACTCGCTGTGCCCCGGCACGAAGAACTTCTCACCCGGCGTAAACACCTGCCAGTCCGGCGAGCCCGGCAGCAGCACTTTCAGCGCCCCGGTGATCACCGTCATTTCTTCCGGCTGTGCGGTGCTGAAGGTGTACTCTCCCTCTTCCATTACCCCCACGCTGGTAAGACCGATGCTGCTACTGTCAAAACCGATAGACTTCACTTTTCCGGCAAAATATTCATTTACTTTCAGCATAGACTGGCACCCGCGTAATCATCTTGATGGAAAATCCATATTGGGGGATCGCGATTGATCTGTCACTGGTTTTTGACGCGAAATGCGATCATGGCGCAGAGTCAAGCGCGGCGGGGGGATCGGACTGAAAAACCAATAAGGAACCGGCAGAACGCCGGCTCCTGACTGCGACAGGTTAATCCTCTAACGCCGGATCCTCATAACGGTGTTTGGCGTCGAGCGCTTCCAGCTCGGTTTCATGTTCACTGAGCAGCGTATTCGGCTCAATGTCGTCGGTGCGCACTTCGAAACGGCGCATATGCAGACTGGGGTCTCCCCGAAAAACCGCCACTACGCGGGCGCTTCTTGGGTAGCCGGGTTGGTCATTTTCGCGCATGCTGTTCTCCCGTGTGATTCACACAGTAGCAAGTATAGCAGCCGCCCTCAGTCCGGCACGCACGAGCCGAGATCCCGGTCGCCGCGAGCGCCCTCCAGCAGCTGCGTCAGCTCGTCGCAGGCGTAAATCTTACCTTCGCGCACGCGAAAATGCGCCAGCACCCGCACCTTGCTGCGAGTGCCGTCGCGCTTTTCCACCTGCACCAGATGGTGTGTCAGCACCGCATCGCCCTGCTCCGCCGCCGCGATAATCTCCAGCGTCATGCGGTGCGTCAGCTGTTTCAGCAACGCCATATGTTGCACAAACTGTTGATAGTTCAGCGAGTTGCCATCCACCTGTTGGCGATAATCCTCACTAAAGCGCTCGGCGATCAGCGGCGGTTGATGCAGCGGGTTGGCGACGACCTGCTGCAAGGTGTCAAGCACCCGTTCCAGGGGGGTAAGCGAATGCATGCTGTTGCTCCAAAAAAGGGGACAAGCGGCGATCTTAACGCGCCACGTCGCTGGCATAATAGCCGTATTAAGACTTTGAATAATGCTAAACGGCCAAAAATGACAGCGATACGCAGCCAAAGGCTGCTGCACGAGAAAAAACACCTCACGCCCTGGCATCAGCATGCGGACGGGCAGATCTACCTGCTGACGCGCGGCATGCTGGCGATGGAGCTGCCCGGCCAACAATGGGCGATCACCGCCGGCAACCTCGGCTGGCTGCCGCCGCACTGTGCGCATCAGGCGCTGGCCTGCGGCAAAGTGGCGGGCTGGAGCCTGTATTTGCCGCCGGGGAGCGCAACCGGCCTGCCGCCGCAGCCGCGGCTGTGCGCCGCCACCCCGTTGCTGCAGGCGCTGGTTGAACGCCTGGCGCAATTTGCCGATGGCCCCTGGGGCGATCCGCAGCAGCGCATGCTGCAGGTGTTATTGGATGAGATGCAAAGGGAGAGCAGCGCGCCGCTGCAGCTGCCGTTGCCGCAGGACGCCCGGCTATTGAACATCGCCCGGGCGCTGCTGAACGATCCCGCCAACGAGCGCACTCAACATCAGTGGGCCGCCTGGGCCGGGCTGAGCCCGCGCACCCTGAGCCGCCGTTTTATGCATGAAACCGGCGTCAGCTTTGCGCGCTGGCGCCAGCAGGTGCGCGTGCTGCGCTCGCTGGAGCCGCTGTCGCGCGGCGAACCCGTCGGCCTGGTGGCACACCACTGTGGCTATGACAACGTCAGCGCCTTTATCGCCGCCTTCCGCCGGCGCTTTGGCGTGACGCCGGGCGGCTATTTTACTCTGCCTGAGGCTGCAGCAGCGCCTGATGCGCCGCATTGAGGAACTGTTCCGACAACGCATCACCCCGGGTGGCGCGCGCCAGCGTCAGGGCGCCCACCAGCATCGCCATCTGCGCCAGCGCCTGTTGCCGATCCTGCTGCGGCGCCAGCGCCTCCAGCCGCGCCAGCATCGCCCGTACGCCGCCGAGGTAGGCCTGATGCACCGGTTTGTCTGGCCCTTCGCGGGCTACGTCGCTCGCCAACGCGGCGACCACACAGCCTTCCGCCGGGCAATCGCGGTGTTTGACATCCAGATAGCCGTCGACCAGCGCCTGCAGGCTATGCTCACCCGGCGTATTTTCCCAACGCAGGGTGGACTCTTCAACCGCCCGCCGGCTGGCCACCGCCGCCAATTCGTCCTTGGACGCAAAATGACCATAGAAACCGCCGTGGGTCAGCCCCACCGCCGCCATCAGATCGTTAACGCTGACGCCGTTCAAACCGCGCTCGCGGAACAGTTGCGAAGAGACCAGCTCAATCGCCTCGCGATTGCGCTCCATCTGCTGTTTGGATACTCGGGCCATGTTGTTTCTCCTGATCAACCAGGCATCATCTTAGGTTATCCTCCGCAGAGGCTCAATAGATGATGCCCTTCATCCAAAAGACTCAGGCGCGCGGAATGCGCAGCGGCGCAAAGCGGCCGCTGTCGCCGCCCTGGGTCCGCGCCAGCGTCTCGGCAATCTGCCGGTGCGGCGTGCCGGGTTCGATAGCGCTGACCTGATCCAGCCGTGCTATCTGCTGTTTACTCAGCGTCAGCGTCAGCGCCGCCAGCGTGTCGTCCAACTGCTGCCGGGTGCGGGAACCGAGAATTGGGATCAGGCTGGTGGCGGCATGCGCCGCCCGGTGACGCAGCCAGGCAATCGCCACCTGAACCGGCTGCGCCTGCCACTCCTGGGCAATCGCCAGCACTTCATCCAGCAGCCGGGTGTCATGCTCAACGTGCACCAGACGCCCACCCAGCCCGACGAGGCGGCCCGCGTCGCTGTGGCGATATTTACCGGTCAACAGGCCGCCGCCCAGCGGTGACCACAGCGCGGCGGCCATGCCCAGCGCTTCAGCCATCGGCAGCAGCTCGCGTTCCGCGCTGCGCTCCACCAGGCTGTACTCCACCTGAATACCGGCAATACGCGACCAGCCGCGCAGCTCTGCCAGCGTATCCGCGCGGGCAATTCGCCAGGCAGGGAAATTGGACAGCCCGGCGTACTGGATCTTGCCGGCGCGGATCAGATCGTCAAAGGTACGCACGATCTCCTCCATTGGCGTCAGGTTATCGGAGAAGTGTGCCCACAGCAGATCGATGCGATCGGTGTTCAGCCGCCTCAGGCTGGCCTCTACCGAGGCAATCATGTTTTTACGGCTGTTGCCGGTCTGGCCGATGCCGCCCGCCGCCGAAGCGCCGAGCGTATACTTGGTGGCAAGCACGAAACTGTCGCGCTCGGCGGCGATAAACTCCCCGACCATCTGCTCCGACTGGCCCAGCTGATAACCGTCGGCGGTATCGATAAAGTTGCCCCCGGCTTCCACGTAGCGATCGAAAACCTGCCTGGCCTCCTGTTTTTCGGAGCCATAACCCCAGCCGGTGCCGAAATTGCCGGTGCCCAAAGCCAATTCAGAAACGCGCAGGCCGGTGTTGCGGCCAAAGGTGGTGTATTTCATGGGATACCTCATAAACGAGCGGTGACGATTTATAAATGACAGATGCCATTTATTTTATATATGTCACTCATCATCTATAAAGACAAGCCGCAGCCACCAACAATTTGTGCGCAACCAGGGGAAAAACACGGAGGATGGGCACAACCCACTGTGCCCAAAGGAAAAACCCAAGGCGAACTACTTCACCGTTTCACGCTGCAACACCGCGAGGATCTGATCCACCACCTGCTGAGGGTTGCCGGTGCCGTCCATCACGTAGTGCGCCGCCTCCTGATACAGCGCTTCGCGCGCCGCCAGCACCTCAAGCATTTCTTCCGCAATCGGCCGGCCGGTCAGCGTAGGGCGCTGGGCGTCTTCAGGGTATTCCTCCAGCCGCTGCGCCAGCACGCCGGCCGGGGCGCGCAGATAGATCACCGTGCCGTGCTCACGCATAAACTGACGGTTCTCTTCCGCCAGGATCGCACCACCGCCGGTGGCAACTATAGTTGACGGTTTTGTCACGGTTTGCAGAGCGATGGTCTCGCGGCGGCGGAAACCCAGCCAACCCTCGCGTTCGACTATTTCCGCCACGCTCATCTGCGCCGCCTGCTGCATAAACAGATCGGTATCGACGAATTGATAGCCCAATGCCAGCGCCAGCGCGCTGCCGACCGTAGTCTTGCCGGCTCCGCGAGCGCCTACCATGAACAGGGTTTGTGTCATTACGGGTTGTCCCTTATACGGTGACTTGAGTGCATTGCATACCGAAATGCCGGCCGACGAACGAGCGTGATGGCGTGGATGCAGCATCATACCGCCATCGGCCTGTATTTCAATATTTACGATAATGTAAATTCCATGGCACAGCGACTGTCGGCGGCAAATCCATGCGCCAGATCCTCGGCCAGATGCCGCCGCAGCGCTGGCGTCAGGTGCTCTGCGGCGATAGGCCGAAAGCCCAACCGCCGATAGTAAGGCGCGTTCCAGGGCACCTCGGCGAAGGTGGTCAACGTCAGGCGGCTGGCGCCCCGGCGTTTAGCCTCTGCGGCGACCGCGGCGATCAGCCGGCGGCCAACGCCGCGCCGCTGCCAGTCGCCGGCCACCGACAGCTCGGCGATGTGCCAGTCCGCCGGCTGCGCCAGCACGGCGATAAAGCCGGCGACTTCCCCTTCCGGACTTTCCGCCAGCCACTCAGACTGCCGCGCGATAAAGCCGGCGTGCTGCTGCTCGGTCATCACGTCGCCGTCGGCGATAAACCGCCATGCGGGCTGCCGGCGGAACAGCTGCGCCGCCGAGCGCTCAACGGCCATCAACTGCTCGACATCCTGCAGACGCGCCAGACGAATATGCAGGCTCATGGGTTCTCCTTAACGTCAGGGCCGGCTATTTAACCAGATTTCACCGCCGGCGGCCTAGAAATCGATGCTGCCGCGCAGCACCACCTCACGCGGCTCCCCAACCGCCACGCGCAGGTTGCCGCCGCTGGAAGGGTAATAGGTTTTGTCGAACAGGTTCTTCACGTTCAGCTGCCATTTCACCCGGTAACCGTTGATCGGCATGGTGTAAGCGGCGAAGGCGTCGGCAACGGTGTAGTTGTCCAGGTAGAAGCTGTTGGCGGCATCGCCCGGGCGGCGCCCCACGTAGCGCGCACCGGCGCCGATGCGCACCTCGTCGCCGCTGTACAGGCCCGGCGACCCCAGGTTCTGCGTCAGGAACAGCGAGGCGGTGTGGCGCGCCACGTTGGTCATCTCTTTGCCCTTATTGTCCGGGTCGTCCACCACCCGCGCGTCGGTATAGGCGTAGGCACCAATCAGGCTCAGCGAGTCGGTGATATTGCCGGCCACATCCAGCTCCACACCCTGCGAGCGCACGCGGCCGGCGGTGCGGGTGACGGTTTCGCCATCCACCAGCTCACTGACCATCACGTTGCGCTTGGTGATATCGAACAGCGCCAGGGTACCGGTAACGCCGTTCGGCAACGCCACCTTGCCGCCCACTTCCCAGGACTTGCCCTGCTCCGGCGGCAGCGAGCCGATCTGGGTGGCGATGGAGGAGTTCGGCTTAAAGGATTCGGTATAGCTGCCGTAGAGCGATACGTACGGCGTCAGCTTGTACACCACCCCGGCGCGCGGCACCAGCTTGCTGTCCGAGCTGTCGGTGTTGGTGACGAACGGCCGCCCCTTGCCGGCGAACACGTCGAAGGCATCGTAACGCAGGCCGCCCATCACCAGCCATTTGTCGGTCAGTTGTATGGAGTCCTGCATAAACCAGCCGTAGCTGGTGAGATTTTCGCGCTGATCGCTGTCGGCCGCGCTGACGGTGGTCGATGCCGGCATCAGCCCATAGACCGGGTCGTAAATGTTGAAATCGCTGTTCTTTTTGCCGCGGATCATGTCGCCGCGGTAAGTGCGATTGTCTTCGAAGTCGAAGCCGAACAGCATCTGGTGGTTGATGCTGCCCCAGTCGACGTCGCCGTTGAGCGTCAGCTGCACCGCATTGGCATGGCTGACGGCGTTGGCGGTAGAGTCGGCCTGGCGCGTCAGCACGCCGGTTTTCGGGTTCAGCGCCGTGGCGCGCGCCTGATTGTCGCTGTAGCTGTTGCGGCTGTAGGCATAGGTCAGCGAGCTCTTCCAGCTCTCGTTCAGCACCTGGTCAACCTGCAGGGTGACGCTGTCCTGATCGCCGCGGGTGGCGTTATAAGCTTCGTCGAAGCGGCGGTCGCGCGGCGTATTCACCGGCTTGCCGGTGCGCGAATCGATGATGGTGCCGCGATCGAAAGGCACCAGGTATTCCATATGTTCGTAGGCCAGCCGCACGGTGGTGCTTTCGCCATACCACATCAGCGAGGGCGCAATCACCGTCTGGCGGTTGCGGCCAAAGTTGCGCCAGTAATCGGTCTCATCGTGATCGACGATCATTCGGTAGGCGAAGCCCGAGGTACCGAGCGGCCCGGTCACGTCGAGCTGGCCGCCGCCGCCGTTAAAGCTGCTGCCCCAGCCTTCCACATGGGTGTGCTGTTGCAGCTGCGGTTTCTTGGTGATCATGTTGATCATCCCGCCCGGCTCGCCCATGCCGTACAGCATCGAGGCCGGGCCTTTCAGCACCTCGACCCGTTCGGTGGTCGGGGTAAAGTTGCGCGCCTGCACCGAGCGCACGCCGTCGCGCAGGATAGAGCCGTCGCGGTTGTCGCCGAAGCCGCGCTTCATCACCGCATCCTGAGTGCCGCCCAGCGTGTTGGCCTGGGTGATGCCGCTGACGTTGTACAGCGCCTCATCCAGGCTGCTGACCGCCTGATCGGTAATCACCTGCGGCGGCACCACGTCAATGGCCTGCGGCACGTTCAGCAGGCTGGTTTCACTGCGGGTGCCGGTAACGCTGCTCAACGGCTGATAACTCTGCACGCCGTCGACGCTTTTCTCGCCCAGCACCACCAGGCTTTCCCCTTTTTCCGCCGCTTTTTCCGCAGCGATGGCCGGCGCAACCGCGCAGGCAGCCAAAGGCAATGCGCTCAACCAACGGCGCTTGTTGTTATTCATTATTTAATTGACTCCAATAGGTCCCTGAAAAAGGCAACGGCAAAAATTGCTGGTACAGCTGTTTGAAGGTCTGCTGCGGGTTAAGGTCGGCAAACAGATCCGGATAGAAGGCTTTGGCGAACATCTCAACCGCCACCACGTGGTAGGGGCTGAGATAAAAATTGTGCCAAATGCTCCAGGCCTGGCGGTTTTTCACCGCCGACAGGCTGGCGAGCATCGGTTGTTTGGCCATCAGTTGGCGGAAACTGGCGTCGGCATCCTGTTGGCTGACCAGCGGCCCCAAACGCAGATCGGACACCCGCTTGCCCTGCGGCCCGGCCATGCCGGTGGCGATATAAATGTCGGGATTGGCGGTGAGGATGGTTTCCGGGTTCAGCTCGCCGTACACCCCTTTGATGCTGGCGCTGGCGATATTGTCGCCGCCGGCGAAGGCCAGCAGATCGCCGAGATTGCCATGAGCGGCGGTGGTGCAGCAGGTTTCGCGCCGCCCCAGATGCAGGTGCAGCATCACCTTGGGCTTCGGCCCGCGGTAGCCCGCCAGCCGCTGTTGGATCACCGCCATATGCTGCTGATAGAAACGGATGAACTGCTCGGCGCGCTGCTGGCGATTAAGCACCTCGCCCAGCAGCCGCACGCTTGGCACGGTGTTGTTCAACAGATCGATGCGCAAATCCACGTAGATAGCCGCAATGCCCGCTTTGTCTAACGCCTTGAGCAGCAGATCGTTGTCGCCGTCTTCGCGCGCATAGCGCGCCAAAATCACCAGATCCGGCTTCAGCTGGATCAGGCTTTCAATATTGACCTGACGGAAGTTATTGCCGCTGATGACGGGGATATCTTTGATCTGCGGGTATTGATGGCTGTACAGCTGCCAGCTTTGCGCATCGAAACGCGCCAGATCCTGCGGCCAGCCGACGATGCGCTGCGCCGGATTGCCCGGCTCCAGCAAAGCCAGCGTATACAGCATGCGGCTTTCCCCCACCACGATGCGCTGCGGGTTATCCGGCACCGCCACCTGGCGGCCGGTGATGTCGGTGACGGTTTTCGCCTGGGTAGAGAACGCGCCCAACGCCAGCGAAAGCAGCAGTAAAATGAGGGAATTGCGCATGAGTGAACCGGAGCAGAAAAAATAATCTGCGCATGATAATCACTCTCATTAACACTTTCAATCCAAACTCGCCTATGCGGGCCGAATCACGCCGTTTCAGCGTAGATACGCGTAAAACCGCTGAAAATGCCGCTTTAAAAAGTTAAAAAAACGGCCCGAAAACCGATTAAATGGAGAGATGAGCGCCAACAATCAGGAGAGAGGCATGACCCTACGTATTATTCCGCTGGCGGAGTGCCCGCAGTTCGCCGACGTCTGCGCCGCCTGGGCCTTTGGCCAATGGGGCTCGCAGCGCGGCGGTTCGCTGGATCGCACCCGTCAGCGCTTCATTCTGTGCGCCCAGGCCAGTGACGACCATTTGACGCTGATGGCGCTCGACGGCGAGCGCCCGCTGGGCATGGCCAGCCTGTGGCCAAGCGACGATCGTCAGCGGAGGGATCTGTCGCCCTGGCTGGCCGGGCTATTCGTTCACCCGGATCACCGCCGCCAGGGCATCGCTCAGCGGTTGGAGGCGGCGATAGTGCGGCAGGCGCGCCAACGCAATCATGCCGCGCTGCACCTGATCACCGACAAGTCGGAGGCGCTGTATGCCGCCTGGGGCTGGCGGCCCCTTGAGCGCAGGCGGCAGCATGGCGGCGAAGTGGTGGTTATGGAGAAAAAGCTGTAGCTAACGCGGGGTGCAGATATACACCAAGGCCGGCGGGAAGTTGCGCACCACCCGCACCCGCTTCCAATGAAAGTAGCGCGACAGCAGCTTTTCCGACAGGTGGCTGTACTGGAACAGCACCAGCGTACCGTTGCGCGCCAGCAAGCACTGCCGGGCTTGCTGCAGAATGCGCATGCTGATCCGCAGCGGGATCGACAGCAGCGGCAGGCAGGAGAACACCACGTCGTAATCGGTGGCCATCTCCTCCGCCGAATGCGCCATCACCTGCAGTCGGCTGTCGTTGATCTTGCGCAGCTGATGCACGAAGTTGGGTTGGATCTCGTAGGCTTCCAGCGCCGCGTCCGCCCGCATGCGGCCTAAAATGCGCTTGGTCAGTACGCCGTCCGCTGCGCCCAGCTCCGCTATCGACAGCGCGCGCGTCCACTCCACCTGATTCAGCATCGCCTGGCACAGCCAGGGAGAAGAAGGCGCCAGGGTGCCGATAGTGCGCGGTGAAGCCATAAACTGCTGGAGATAGGAAAAGTGGTTCTTCAGGTGCAGCCGGGTCGCATTTAACATTGGGGCCTCCTTGGGTTGAGTACCCCCAATCTGAGCGTAATTTCTTAAGTATTCATTAACATCACTCCGAAAGCGACCGACACAGTTGTAATAAAATGCAACCGTCGGGGTGCGGAAAAAAGAAAAACGGCCGTAATAATGACCTGAAGGTAAGCAGACAATGCCTTATTATTCAGATTATTATTACGACCGTTTATTTTATTGACCAATCAACCACTTTCAGGGAAATAAAAACGCGTAGCGATTAGCGATAAATTTCCGCATTGCCGCGCCAGTTGCTGGAATCCCCGGGGGTGTCCAGACCGATAATGCGATAATGGCTGGCGCCATCCGCCGCGGCCTTTTCTTTCAGCGCGTGGATCGCGTCATGCGGCGATCCGCTGACGCCGGAAACCGAGACTACGCCGATGCTTTGCAGGCCGGCGGCCTGTTCGCTGTTCACCTGCGTAACCGACGACAGCGGCGCGGCGAAGGTGGCAAAGGAAGCGGTGGCGATCGCTACGGCTACGATGCTGGGTAATAGTTTCATGATGGACTCCAGGTGTTTTTGTTTATTAGCTCGTTGTCAGTGATGATAATTATCCGCTAATAAATGCAAGCCGGCGTAATGCAATGTAAAGAACATCAATCATTGTGAGGGAAATAAGGAGGAAGTAACAGCAGGTGTTGCTCAATAACCAGAAACGCTCTTTATAAGGAAACCTTACCGCTATTTTATGGAGAATTAAAGACGGTTTGCCATAAAGAGGGGGAGGCCGCTCGTTTTTAAGATATTTCACTCGCCGCCGCCTGCTAAGCTACGCTGATGTTGTGACTTATCATTTCAGGAAGAACGCTTATGTCGCAAGCCTTACTGCGTGTGCGCGATGGTCGTGGCGCCTCGGTTTCGTTCTCGGAACTGCTATTCGATCTGATCTACGTTTTTGCCGTTACCCAACTTTCCCACTACCTGTTGCACCATCTGACGCTTACCGGCGCGCTGGAAACGCTGCTGCTGTGGTTTGCCGTCTGGCTGGCCTGGCAATATACCGCCTGGGTCACCAACTGGTTTAATCCGGATACCCGCCAGATCCGCCTGTTGCTGTTCGCCATTATGCTGTTGGGGCTGTTCGCCGCCGCGGCGCTGCCGCAGGCCTTCGGTGAACGCGGGCTGATCTTCGCCCTGTTCTACGTCGCGATTCAGGTCGGGCGTTCGCTGGCGGTGCTGAAGCTGTTGGAGGCCGGGCACCCGTTGAAGCAAAACTTCCGGCGCATTCTCGGCTGGCTGTGCATCTCCGCGGTATTTTGGCTTGGCGGCGGCCTGGCGGAAGGCAATATGCGCCTGCTGCTGTGGGCTATCGCCGTACTCTGTGAATACGTTTCGCCAATGTTCGGCTTCCGCCTGCCGGTGCTTGGCCGTTCAGACAGCAGCAGCGAGTGGACCATTGAGGGCCACCACCTGGCGGAACGCTGCCAGCTGTTTGTGATTGTCGCACTGGGGGAAACCATTCTGATCACCGGCTCCACCCTGAGCGAGATGGAAGTCTGGAGCGCGCCGACGCTGATCGCCTCGCTGGTCGCTTTTATCGGCAGCCTGGCGATGTGGTGGGTCTATTTCGACACCAGCAGCAAAGCCGGCAGCCACGCCATCAGCCAGGCGGAAAACCCCGGCCAACTGGGCGCCAATTTCCATTATGTGCATGTGGTGCTGGTTGGCGCGATCATCGTCTGCGCCGTGGCCAACGAATTGGTGATCGCCCATCCCGACGGCCCTATGCAAAACACCCGGGTGGCGGTGCTGATCCTCGGCCCGGCCATCTATCTGTTCGCCAATGCGCTGTATAAGCGGTTAGTGTATCGCCGCTTCCCGCTGTCGCATCTGGTGGGGTTAATCGCACTGGCGGTGTTGACGCCCATCGCCTATTTCACCGATCTGCTGATGGTCAACGGCCTGACCACCCTGATTATGGTGGCGGTAGCGATTTGGGAGAGCATTTCACGCGGCAGAACGCCGCATCGCCGGGAGCAGGCCGGCTTCTGAACCTGTCGGGGGCGGCGACGCCCCCGACACCGGTTATTTCAACGCCTGAGGCAGCGTCAGCACCCAAAGCTCGCTCAGCGACTCCGGCTGGGCCAACGGGCGCAGTTCAATGCTCGTCGACACCGTTTCACCGTCCAGGCGCAGGCGCCCCTGCTTATCCAGCTGATAATCGTCGATCTTCTTGCCCTTCGGCTGCGGGTCAACCAATTTTGCCTGCAGGCCGAAGTCGTTATCGTTGATCACCGCCAGCGTACGCTCGTCAATCAGCGTCAGCCCTTCAACTTTCTCCTGGCGCCAGCCCAGCTTGCGCAGATCCACCACTTCGCGCTTTTGCGCCAGCTTCACGCCGCGCTTGGCGAGCGCCTTGGCATCGTCGAACTCCAGCGCCTTGCCCTTGCCGTCGAACTCGCTCAGATCGCTGGCCTGCGCGAGATCGACCAGGTAGATCTTGTTGATCATCTGCTTGTCTTTATCCGTTCCCTGCTCAATCAGCAAAATGCGCTGATTATCCAGCGCGACAATGTCGCCGATCTTGGCGTCCTTGGCCTTTTTATAACTGTCGATATCGATCGGGTAACCGTACATCGCGGTTTTGCCATTGGCCGGATCGAAGCTGACCAGACGAGTGAACTGCGCCTTGTTTTTGCTCTTGCCGTCCACGTCCAGCGTGCTTTGCACCGCCGCCAGAATGCGCCCGTCCGGCAGACGGGTCAGCCCTTCAAAACCGCGATTCGGCTGGCGCCATTTGATGATGTTCGGCAGGCCACCGGCCACCGCCTGTTCGCCCGGCAGCGCCGTCGGCCCATGCTTGGCGAGGATCTTGCCCTGGCCGTCGACGTGGATCAGGAACGGGCCGTATTCATCGCATAACCAGTAGCCGCCGTTGCCGTCGCCGGTGACGCCCTCGGTGTCCAGCCCGCGCCGGTCGCCGTGCAACGCTTGCAGCGTATCGCTCAGCGCCACTTCATTGGTGGCGCCGATCAGCTCGCCCGGCAGCGGCAGCCCGCCGATCGGCCCCTGCTCATCATGCAGCGGCCGCGGGTTGCCGGCGACGGCCTTGCCGCCGCCGATGCGGATATCCATCAACAGCGGCGTGAATTGCGGGTTGGCAAAAATTTTCGCTTCCTGCTCGCCCACCCTTGGCGCATCGGCGTTAGGGCCGCGGTCGGTCAGGGTAGTCAGCAGCAAATCCCCGTCTTTCCGGCCATTGAACGCCAGGCCGGAGCCTATCCCCATCGGTAATCCCTGCGGGAAATTTTTGGCGAACGCCCCTTGATAACTGACGCGTTCACCGCCGGGAAAGCTGACGACATAGCGCGCCACTTCGACATCGGCGGCGTAAGAAAACACGGGAAACAGCGAGGCAATCAGCAACGAAGACGACTTTATTTTCATGGTTCCTGCTCGTGCGTTAGGGGAAAAGTAACCTGCCAAGATATTAATCTAGCATGACATTTGGATGACAACGGCACTCGACGGCGGTTTACTCCCAATAAACGCCGCAGGCAAATAGGAATGAGCAATTAACCGCAATACTTTGAACGGGGAAATCGAATGGAAAACAATTGCGTTATGCCGCCGATTTTAATGCTCATCGCTGATGATTTTATTCTTAGGGTAAATTCTTATATGAAAGATAAAAAAATCGGCAAACGCGCAGTGGAAAAGAAAAAATCAGTGGTTTTCGCATAGACAAAATAAATTGTTGCGGATTTAATAGCCGTCGTTTATTCAAGGTGCATTAAGAAAATTCTATAGAAACCTGCATTAATTGAAAAAGGTGTTCTATAGTTTTTAGTGCTAACGCCCGTTAGTATTTTCCGTAGGATGGGAATCTATGTCAAAGCGACTTTTTGCTGAATTTTTTGGCACATTTTGGTTGGTGTTCGGCGGTTGTGGCAGCGCAGTATTAGCTGCAGCATTTCCACAATTGGGTATTGGTTTTCTCGGTGTAGCGCTCGCTTTCGGCCTTACCGTGGTCACAATGGCTTATGCCGTCGGCCATATTTCTGGCGGGCACTTCAACCCGGCAATCACCGTGGGATTATTCGCCGGCGGCCGCTTTGCGGCTAAAGACGTTATTCCTTACGTTATTGCTCAGGTGATTGGCGGTATTGCCGCTGCTGCAGTGCTGTATTTGATCGCCAGCGGGAAAGCCGGTTTTGACGCTACCGCAGGCGGCTTTGCCTCCAACGGTTACGGTGAACACTCACCGGGTGGATATTCTCTGCAGTCCGCTATCGTTATTGAATTGGTGCTGACCGCATTCTTCCTGATCGTTATTCACGGCGTTACCGATAAGCGCGCGCCGGCAGGATTTGCACCTTTGGCGATTGGCCTGACGTTAACGCTCATTCACCTGATCAGCATTCCGGTTACCAATACTTCAGTTAACCCGGCGCGCAGCACCGGCGTGGCAATCTTCCAGGGTACCTGGGCATTGCAACAGCTGTGGGTATTCTGGCTGGTGCCATTGGTCGGCGGCGTTATCGGCGGCCTGATTTATCGTTGCCTGCTGGAAGACAAAAAGTAATTAAGCGGTATTTGATTACGTTTATCAGGGCAGCCTTTCGGCTGCCCTGCTGTTTTTAGCCTTTCGTCACCTCGAACATCATGATGTCGCTGGTGAAGGAACCCTCCGGCTGAATGGCGAAATGTTCTACCACCTCTTCGGAAACCGCCTGCTGCAATGCGCGGATCGCCGTGACAAAATGCGCCGGCGTGCGCATGCGCGCCACCCAACTGCCAAACTCCAAATACAGCCGATCCGACGTCACCTCGCGCACCACCAACCCTGATTCGGTCAGCAGGGCCAGCCATTCGCCCGGCGCATAATTGCGCACGTGGGAAGTATCGCGCAGCACCTCGACGGTTTGCAGATAGATATCCAACAGCGGATGCCCCGGTGATACCACATCCATAAAGATGGCTTTGCCGCCCGGCTTCAGCACGCGTTTCACTTCGCGCAGCGCCTGGCCCACATCTTGCCAATGATGGGCGGAATAACGGCTGATAACCACATCAAAGCTGGCGTCTTCGAACGGCAATGACTCGGCGACACCCTGCTGCAGTTGGATATTGTCCAGGCCTTTTTCCACCGCCGCCTGGCCCACCACCGCCAGCATCTGCGCCGATAAATCGTAGGCCACCACCTGCGCCACCCTGGCCGCCGCAGTGAAGCTGGCATGCCCGGCGCCGCAGCCCAGATCGAGCAGCCGCGCCGCGGCGTACGGTTCCAGCAAACGCGACAGGCGTTGCAGATCGCGGCCCTGCGCATGCACCGCACTGGTTAAATAGGCGTTGGCCTGATCGCCAAACTGGCTTTCTACCGCATTTTTATGGCTGTTGCCGTTGCTCATGTTTGCTCCTGTTATTGTCGGGCTTGCGCCTGTGCCGGGTGGCTTTCAGCTACTATAATCAGGCTAATATACGGGTACAATATAAGCAGTTATCCTAGTATCCAGAGGTACCATGCTATGCAATCAGAAGCCTTGTCCGGGCCGAAAGCCCTCGGCGCTTTCCTGCGCGCGCACCGTGAACGCATCACGCCCGAGATGCTGGGCCTGCCCAGCGCGCCTCGGCGCCGCACCAGCGGCCTGCGCCGCGAGGAGCTGGCGCAAATCAGCGGCATCAGCGCCACCTGGTATACCTGGATAGAACAGGGCCGCGAGGTTTCCATCTCGCCCTATACGCTGTCGCGTATCGCCAAAGCGCTGCGGCTCGGCCCCGCCGAGCGCCACTATCTGTTCACTCTGGCGCGGGTGGCGGACCCCGAGCAAGAACAGCAGCGGGAGACCGCCGACAGCGCGATGCTGCAAAGCGTGCACCAGATGACGGTGCCCTGCTACCTGCTGGACGTCACCTGGAATATCCTGGCCTGGAACCCGCAGGCGGAAGCCTTGTTCAGCGGCTGGCTGGGCCAAACCAATACCCCCAACCTGCTGCACTTCATGTTCTTCCACCCGCTGGCGAAAACCCTGGTCAGTGATTGGGAACTTCGCGCACGGCGAATAGTGGCCGAGTTCCGCGCCGAAACCAGCCATCACCAGAACACCGAAGAGATGCGCGCCTTCGTGCGCAATATGACCCACAACAGCGAAGCCTTTCATCACTGGTGGAAACAGCATGACGTGATGGCCCGCGAAGGCGGCGAGCGGGCGTTCGAACACCCGCAGCAGGGGCCGCTGCGCTACCGCCAGCTCACCTTCCACCCGGCGGAAAACGGCAGCCTGAAGCTGGTGATGCTGATCCCTTTGCCGTAATTGGTAACAAATTCATAGACAGGTTTACCCACCATTTATTTATTGCTTCATATAAACGCGCTAGGGTAATCACTGCCGATGATAATCATCATCCAGTACCGTTATTCATCTCCTAGAGGTAGTCCTATGCAATCCGAAGAACAACGTCTTATCGATGGTCTGTTTGGCCGCCTGAAAGAAGCCGAGACCAAGACGGGCCCAAGGGATCTCCAGGCAGAGCAGCAAATCAATCAGCATATCCGCGAGCAGCCGTCCGCCCCTTATTATATGGCGCAGGCGATGATCATTCAGGAAGCGGCGCTGAAGCAGCTGGACCAGCGGGTTAAAGATCTGGAAGGCCAGATTGCCCAGCTGCAGCAAAACGCCGGCAGCCAGCAGAGCAGCGGCGGTTTTCTCGCCGGCCTGTTCGGCGGCGGCAGCCGCAGCACGCCAAGCCCGCGCGAGCAGTACCAGGCGCAGCAGCAGAACAACGCGGCGTGGAACAACCAGGCTCAGGGCGGCTATGCGCAGCAGCAGCAGCCGGCTTACGCTCAGCCGCAACAGGCGGCGCCTTCACGCGCCGGCGGCTTCCTTGGCGGAGCCCTGCAAACCGCAGCGGGCGTGGCCGGCGGGGTGGTGCTGGCCGACATGCTGACCGGCATGTTCCGCCACTCGCAGCCGCAGGAAATCGTCAATATTATCGATGAAACGCCGGCGCCGGTGGACGATAGCGCGATGCGTGATTTCGACGCCTCCAACAACCTCGACACCTTCAACAACGGTAACGGGGGGTTCCTGAACCAGGACAACGGCTTCCAGAACGCAGATTATCAGAACGACGATTCTGACTTCTCCGACGACTACAACGACGACGACGATTCCTTTATTTGATCCTCACCCTCTCTTCGCGGAGAGAGGGTTTCTCGTTTTGCCATTCTGGTCTACAGTAAATACTGTTTATTCATCCAGCAAAGGGAAAACAATGCCGCACTTTATCCCCTCAGCGCCGGTCGCCAGCGCTCGGCTGCTGATGCGCCCCCCGGTCGCCGCAGATTTCGAGCGCTACTATGCTATCTACAGCAATCCGGAAACCCAACGCTTTAATCCCGCCGGCCCGTTGACCGACCGGGAACAGGCCCGGCGGGTTTTTAACGAACGCGCCGGCCGATGGCAGAGCCACGGCTTCGACTCATGGGCGTTGGCGCTGCGGGAGCGGCCGGAACAGGTGATTGGCTTTGGCGGCCTTTCCAGAGTTCCGCTTGGCGCGCAGCGCTCCATCAATCTGGGCTATCGCTTCGACACCGGCGTGTGGGGCATGGGGCTCGCGACGGAGATGGCGCTGGCGGCGCTGAAGTTTGGTTTCGAGGGGCTGGAGCTGGATGAAATATCTGCTGTCGTGCGCGAAAACCACCAGGCTTCGCGGCGCGTGCTGGAAAAGGCGGGTTTACGTTTGGTGGATACGCTGGACGACGTGCCCGGCGCAGCGCCGAGCCTGATTTATACGCTGCCGCGCAGCGACTATCAGGGCCGATCGTCGCCGATTTTCGCCAGCGCCATACGGTAGGATTTGACCTTCTGGCGTTTCTTCAGCCAGGTGGTGGTGGAGACGATAAATATCAGCCCGGACATGGTCAGCACGCCGATCGGGTGGCCGTAAAACACCATCAGGGCAAAATATACGGCAGAAACAATCGCTACCCACTTCGCCGTATTGCCCACGGCATTCTTCTCCTGGGTAAGACGGCGGATGTGCTCTTCTTCGCTGATTCCCATACGCGCTCCTTGTTGGCTGAACGTTCCATTATATGGAGCCAGAGCGCTGATATTTCAAGCGATTCAAGGGTAAAGAAGCGTAAAGTTCAGCCTGGCGGATCGCCGCGATGGCGCAGATAACGCCCCGGCTGCCCTGCACCGGGCAAGGCGGTGCCGTCATTGCGGCCAAACAGCCGGTAGCGGTTACGCGCCACGGCGTTGTAAATGCCGTCTGCCATGCGCGGCGGCAAAAAACGCGCCGACGCCAATAGCCGCCATGGCCGGCCCAGTTGGCGCAGCGCCTGGAAAAACGCCGCCGAACGCAGCCAGTGCTCCCCCTGCTCCAGGTAAACGATGGAATCGAACCGATCGACGGGCAACCCCAGCCCACGCAGGATCGCCTGCCCTTCGGCAGACTGCACCGTGGCTAACAGAATGCGCTGGCGTTTATCGGCGCGAACCAAGAACCTCACCAGCCCGTGGCACAGGTTGCATTCGCCGTCGAACAGCAGCAACCGATCGTCGGGCCCAAGATAAGAGTGGAGCGATAGAGAATTCATCCTGCCTCCTGCACGCTGGAGCATTCAGCCTAACGCGCATCGCGCGCCGGGGCCAGCAGGATGAACCCGGCCGTTACGCTTTTGGCTGCGCCGGCGGAGCATCAGGTAGCGCCACCACCGAGATGCGCACCTCATAGTGCCTGGCGGTGCCGGCCGGGATCACCGACGTCAGCTTATTGATGGTATCGACCGGGTTATCGCTGGCCGAGGTGGCGCAGAACAGTTCACCGCCATGGCAGAAGCCGGGTTTGGGCATGTGCCCGCCGGGAAACGGCATGTGCGGCCCCTGATCTGCAGGCGGCGCCTCTTTGGCCAGCGGCGCCGGAGCGGACATCACGCCAGCGCTGAACAGCATTGCCGCGCCGATGCAGGGTAACGCCAGAACTTTCATCATTTGTTTCATGTTATTAGCCTCATTTGCCGGGAGAGAGGCTAAGCTACCCCGCTCCCGGCCAATGAGAAAGGCGCTTTTCGACACCTTTTCACCCCGATGATCTTTGCTTACATCCGGGGATTAACGTAATGAAAGGCTAAGGATTTTGTAAATAATCAACCTCTACTTGCCGCCGGGCAATCGGCTGTAGCGGGTCATCAGGTTAGGGTAATCCGGGATAGGGTTGGAGAACAGCGCCCGCAGACCTTCCACGTCGTTACGCCAGGTTACCGAGCCGGGGAAAACGCCCCGGCTCGGCCCGGCCTCAGACGCCGTCAGCCTCCGCCTTCATGCTGCCGAACTTGCCGCTGTTGAAATCGCTGAACGCCTGCTGAATTTCCGCATCGCTGTTCATTACAAATGGCCCGTAACCGACGATAGGCTCATCAATCGGCTCGCCGCTCAGCACCAGCAAGGTGACGTCGTTGTTGGCTTCGAGGGTGACGGAATCCCCTGCGCGGTCAAAACGCACCATCTGGGTTTCACGCACCACCTCTTCGCCGTTGACCAAAATGGCACCATGCAGCATCACCAGCGCCAGAGTATGGCCTTCCTGCACCCTCAGGGTGGTGCTGTGGCCGGCATTCAGCTTCATATCCCATACGTTAAGCGGGCTGAAGGTGCGCGCCGGGCCGGCGTGGCCGTCGAAGTTACCGGCGATCACCCGCACCTGCCCTGCGCCATTCGCCAGCGAAACTACCGGAATATCGGCGTTCAGCAGCGTCTGGTAACCCGGTGCGGCCATTTTGTCTTTGGCCGGCAGGTTGACCCACAGCTGCACCATTTCCATGGTGCCGCCGTTACGCGAGAAGTCCCGGGAATGGAACTCTTCGTGCAGAATGCCGGAAGCGGCCGTCATCCACTGCACATCGCCGGGGCCAATTACCCCGCCGCTGCCGGTGGAATCGCGATGCTCCACTTCACCCTGATAAACGATGGTCACCGTCTCAAAACCGCGATGCGGGTGCTGGCCAACGCCGCGGGTGCCGGAGGCGGAGCGGAATTTGGTTGGCGCAGCGTGATCCAACAGCAGGAACGGGCTCATTTCCGCCCCCAGATCGTTGTAGGAGAACAGCGAATTCACCAGGAAACCATTACCGACCCAGTGGGCTTCAGGGCTGTTGTTAATACCGAGGATCTTTTTCATCTTGAACTCCTGTTTCAGGTCTCACGACCTTAAGTTGATGGCAGAAGTTTAATTCAACCGGGTTTGCTGAAGTAGTAGGCAAGATGTACACTCAGCGTTCTACTGATGGAACGATGGGGCCATGATGTTTACCGATCTGAACGATCTGTTTTTCTTCGCCAGCGTGGTCGATCACCAAGGGTTCGCCCCCGCCGGGCGGGCGCTCGGCATCCCCAAATCCAAGCTCAGCCGCCGGGTGGCGCTGCTGGAAGAGCGCCTGGGCGTGCGCTTAATTCAGCGCTCGACCCGGCGTTTCTCCGTTACCGACGTTGGCCAGAACTATTACGCGCATTGCAAGGCGATGCTGGTTGAGGCGGAAGCCGCGCAGCAGGCGATCGAACGGACCCGCGCCGAACCCTGCGGCACGGTGCGCATGTCCTGCCCGGTGGCGATCCTGCACACCCGCGTCGGCAGCATGGTAGCGGCCTTTATGGCGGATTATCCCAAGGTTAGTGTCCATCTCGAGGCGACTAACCGGCGGGTAGACGTGGTGGGGGAAGGCCTGGACCTGGCTATCCGCGTGCGGCCGCCGCCGCTGGAAGACAGCGATCTGGTGCTGAAGATCCTGGCGCAGCGAACCTGGTGCGTGGCCGCCAGCCCCGCGCTGGTACGCACGCTGGGGCCGGTGCGTCAGCCGGAAGATCTGCGTAAATACCCAACGCTCGATCTCGGCCCGGCGCGCGCGCAGCATCAATGGCGGCTAACCGGGCCGCAGGGTGAAAAGGTGGAATGGGAGCACGCGCCACGGCTGGTGACCGACGATATGCTGATGCTGCGCACCGCCGCTATTGCCGGCGCCGGCATCGTGCAGCTGCCGTCGATGATGATGCGCGACGACATGCTGCGCGGCGAACTGGTGCAGCTGTTGCCCGGCTGGCAGCCGCAGGGCGGCGTGGTGCATGCGGTTTATCCGTCACGCCGCGGCCTGCTGCCGGCGGTGCGGCTGCTGCTCGACTATCTTGGGCAGCAGTTCGCCGAGATTGAAGAGGAGTGATCAGGCGGTAATTTCGATGGCGTTACCGTCCGGATCGCGAATGATCGCCTCATAGAAACCGTCGCCGGTCCGGCGCGGCGCGGCCTGCAGAATGCCATCCCGCTGCGCGCGCTGCGCCAGGCCGTCGACCTGCTGCTCGCTGCCGAGCGACAGGGCGATATGCGCCCAGCCGACGCGTTCCTCCTGCGCCTGCGGCGGCAACAGCAGAGGCAGGCGCATGATCTCCAGCGTCGGGCCTGAAGCCAGGCTGATAAACCGCGAGACAAACCCAGGCCGGTTGCGGCTGACGTACTCCTCCCCCGCCGTTGCGTTGAAATAGCGCTGCCAGAACGCCAGCTGCGCGTCGATATCGCGGGTCCATAATGCAACATGGGCTATTTTCATCATCACTCTCCGGTTGATAAATCGCTGTACAGCACCTTGCCGCCGCCCTGCGCCACCTGCTGTTCCAGCTGCGGGTGGCGCCCCTGCACGGTGATCAAGTGATCCACCCGCCCGGCGGGCATGAAGGGATAGGGAGCATAGGTATTGAGCTTGTCGCGGGTGCACAGCACCGCCACGCTGCCGGCGCGGGTGAGCAGCCGTTTCTTGAACTGGGCATCCTGATAACTCAGGGCCGAGAAGCCGCCGATCGGGTCATAGGCGCAAATGCCGGTAAAGACGATATCGAAATGAAAACCGTCGATCTCCGCCGCCGCCCTGGCGTCCACGCAGCCCCCTACTTCGGCGTCCAGCTCGCCGCCGATCAGGATGGTGCGGATCCCGGGGCGCTCAAGCATTTTGCCGGCGATACTCAGTGCGTTGGTGACTACCGTCAGCCGCCTGTCGCGCGGCAGCAGATCGGCCAGGTACAGATGGGTGCTGCCGGCGTCGAGAAATATCAGCTGGCCTTCCCCCAGCAGCGCCAACGCAGCCTGCGCCAGCGCCTGCTTCTCATCGCCGCTCAGCATCAGGCGTTCGGCAACGGGGCCGTTGGCCGGGGTTGGCGCCAATGCGCCGCCATAGATGCGTTTGCAGAGGTTCTGCGCCGCCAGCTGGCGGAGATCGCGGCGAACAGTCGCCTCGGTGGTGTTCAGCCGTTGCGCCATTTCCAGCGCCAGCACCCGCCCCTCCTGCTGGAGCGCGGCGAGGATCGCCTGGTGGCGTTCATTAGGCAGCAGTTTGGACATCGACATTTTCCGGTGGCGCATAAGTGATCACAAATGTACACAAACGTACAAAATCGTACAATTCTTTTTGCTGAAGAAAATGCCGATGAGGGATTTTAGCCCGCAGGATGTTGGCTATACTGAGGCAGGCAACGTTACCGCAGACGTAACGGCCTGGGCGTTAAGGGAAAATGATGTTATCGACAATCGCAAGGTGGCTGTTTCAATTACCGGGTAGGCTGTTCGGGCTGATTTTCAAAAGTCGCCTGACGATTTTTGTCTTCTTTATGCTGGTTGCCCTCGGGGTACTCAGCGCTAAACGCTATTTGCGCGCGCATCAGCATGACGATGAGTCGGTCACCGCGTCGCCCGCCGACTACAACCGCGCCATCCAGCGCGAAATGCCGCTGCGCGAGGCGCGCGAGCCGTGCGGCGGCCCGCTGCACGACAACGCCGGGCAGCCCTGGCCGCCATCGGCCGGCTACCTGCACCAACCCGAGCGCCGGGCGGGCGGCAATGCGCATCGCTTGACGCTGGATAATCGGGGCAATGCTTTTGCGGTATTGGTCAAGCTGGAAACCGCGGGCGCGCCGCAGCAGTTGGCCGAGGTGTTTATTCCTACCGCCGGCAGCTTCGACGTCAAAGTGGATTTGGCGAAGGAATACGTAATGAAAATCAAGAATATCAAAAGCGGCTGCAGCTTCCGCTCCCGGCCCTTCATTCTGGGGCAAAACAGCGGCTGGCGCATGCCGCTGACGCTACAAACCGGCAGCGGCGAGCAGTTTCACGCCATCAGCGACGGCGAATTTTAACGCACGGGCGTTATTTCTTCACCGGGTGATCGCGGCGGAACAGCGCCCAGCTTTCAACTTCCTGGCCATTCGGCAAGGTGCAGGTGGAGTACTGGCCGTCGGCGTTTTGCTTGGCGTTCAGCTTGCCGCCTATCTCCGTGCAGTACACGTCAGCGGGATTCGCCATACCTATCGGTTTCGCCTGCGGCGGCGGCGGCGCGTCGTTGGTTTTCGTAGCGCACCCCTGCAGCATGGCTATCCCCGCGAACAGGGCGATCATCAGAGTCTTTTTCATTTTTCGGCTTATGCAAATGAGAAAGCGGCGGAGCGCTCCGCCGCCAGCTCCGTCAGGAGATAAAGGACTTGCCCTGCTTCAGCACCAGATCGCAGGCTTTTTGCTTCACTTTTTCGGTGATTTGCGCGGTGCCCAGGTTGTTCAGATCCAGGCTCTTGCCTTCACCGGTCTGCAGCAGGCCGCCTAACCCTTGCTGGTAGCCCTCGCTTTTGGCGTTTTCCGTGCTGCTGATGCCCAACTTGCTGAGCAATTGGTCTTTAACCCCTTCGGTGCCGCTAGCCGACAGCACATTGTTTTTCACGCAGTACTGCAAAATGCCGGCGGCGTTGGTCATGCTGTTGGAGCTCAAGGCTTTGTCGCCGCCGTTCAACAGCCCGGTCAGCGATGAAAGAGACATGCCGCCGTTACCGCTGCCCGATGACTTGCTCAGCTCGCCGGCTGCGCTGCTGAGGGAGTCCATCAGCCCGGCGGCCTGGGATGCGCCGCTGGCCAGTGTTGCGGTCAAAGTCAGCGCCAGCAGTAAACGATGTTTGGTGTTCATGGTGGTAAAACTCCTGTAATAACGGCGTGCAATCAGCGCAATGCGCCGGGTCATCTCTTCCGACGCCGCCAAAAGGGACAAGTTCCTTTATCTCTGTCGGCCGCGGCCTTTTTAGGAATTCAGGTAATTTTCCGCCGCCATTCAGAACTGCCAGCGCAGCCAGGCGAAGAACACGTTACCGTTGTTATAGGTACCCGGAATATAGGTGGCCTGGAAAGTCAGCCGTTTATAGCCGACAGAGGCCAACGGCAGCGGCGCCGGGATAGGGATGTAGTTCCAGTTGTCGCGCGCGGTGACGCTGGCGGTAAAGCCCAGCCCCAGGCGGAAATCTTTGTCTTCCAGCGGGCGCCAAATCTTCTCATAGGCATAACCGCCGATCGGCTCCCACTTATTGAACGAGTCCTTGAACGCCATCACATAGATGCCGTGCCAATCGCCGTCGCTGTCGTAGCGGGAAATGCCATAGCCGGCGCCCCACGGGCGTTCGTTGTACTTGTCGATGTGCTCGTCATCGTAAGCCCAACGGTTGTGCCAGGTGATGGCCGGGATATAGAGATCGTGGTTGGGCGAGTTGTTCCAGGTCTCCGCCACGTTATCGGTGAAGCGCTGCCATAGACCCGGTTTTTCAGCCTGCACGGAGTTGCTACTTTCTGCACCAACCTCAGCGTAAGAAGGTAGTGCAGGAAATATCAACGCCAGTGAACATGCTAAAAGAGTCCGTTGAAAAAACATCGTAAAGCTCCTGTAAAAAATACGGCCGAGGATTCTTACCTATCGTTTAGGCAAGATCAAGCTGTATCTAATTTATCCAACGGCTCATTGTGCTTTGGTTAAGTTTAGCCGTAGTAAGACCCGTTGCCGGGCTGGGCGCTCAGCCTACGTTTCGTTCAAGGGGCGGTCTGTCGGAAAACTCCGCATTACCGGCATAAAATGCACTCGCCTTCCGATTGTAGAGAATAGTTTACGCACATTTCCGGGCATAGTGTGATGGCCGCCACGTTATGGTTACTGCCCGTAGACGGGGTTGCGGCACAATCGCGCCGCTGCGCGGGCGATGAAAGTCGTAAAGCAAACATGACGCGTCGGCGATGGGCCGCATTTGCAATTGTTATAGTTTTGTTCCAATCAGGTTACGCGTTGGTTTCATGCAATTTGTACGCAGCCGGTTTTTCTTCATAGCGCGCATTCATAGAAAATCAGCGAAACAGCGCGCCGGGATTTCTCTCTCCGTTAAAAGTACCCGCGTTGAATACTTGTTGCTTTATGCCGCACGGTCTCTGGTCATTTTCATGCTGATATCGCGCCAATGAAAAATACCACCCGCCCACGCGCTTAAATAGCCATACGACTCGTACAGGCAATTAGCGACGTAAACCGCCTGCTACAACCGCCTATTTTCCACCTGCCCGCTCCGGCTTGAACAACCCTCAGGTTTAAATAACTGTTAATTATCGCAGCACAACATCGCCAGCAATTTACTTTGCTGTTTTCTGCCTGAAAAAGAAAAATAAATAATCCGGAGCAACCAATGAAAATAACTATCGGGTCATTCATTCTGCAACAGCTTCGCGCCCTGAACATCGATCGCATTTACGGCGTGCCGGGCGACTATAACCTGAGCCTGCTGGAACTGCTTGAGCAGGACCCGCAGCTGACGTTTATCGGCAACTGCAATGAGCTGAATGCCTCCTATGCGGCAGACGGCTATGCGCGGCTGAAGGGGGCGGGCGCGCTGATCACCACCTATGGCGTGGGGGACCTGGCCGCCCTGTCCGGCATCGCCGGCGCCTATGCCGAATCCGCGCCGGTTATTTGCCTGTCCGGCACGCCGCCATTGCATGCAATGAAAAACCACCAGCTGCTGCACCATACGCTGGCCGATGGCAATTTCGACAACGTGATGAACTGCTTCAAACAATTTACCGTCGCTCAGGCATTAATTACGCCGGAAAATGCGGCGCAGGAAATCCCACGGGTTATTTCCCGTGCCTGGACAGAAAAGAAACCGGTCTATCTGCAGCTGCCTTCGGATATTTGCGACGTGGAAATTGAAATAGCGGCAAAGCCCGCGCCGCCGCAGCTGCCGACCAGCGATAAATATAACGTCCAGCTTGCCGCCATGGCGCTGCTGGCGCGGATCAGGCGCGCACAGCGGCCGATTATTCTGGTCGACCAGATGGTCGATCGCTACCAGCTGCAGCCGCTGACGATCGCGGTGGCGCAGCGCTTCGCCATCCCGTTGACCGCTATGCCCACGGCCAAATGCATCATCCCGGAAAGCACCCCAGGCTGGATGGGCGGTTACAGCGGCAACCTGTCGCGCCCCGAGCTGTACGATCACATGGCCCATGCCGACTGCGTGCTGAGCTTCGGCGTGCGCCTGGTGGATTCCACCACCGGTTACTTCTCGCATCAAATCCCTGTGGCCGCACAGATCGACATTCAGCCGTTCTCGATGAAGCTGGACAACACCTCCTACCCGGCGGTGGCGGCGGCGGACCTGCTGCAGGCGCTGCTGGAGCTGGATGAAGGGCCGGAGGCGGCTCCTCAGGCGCCGCTGCCTAACCCGCGTGATAAACTGGCCACGCCGGGCGAAGCGGCGATCGATCAGGCCTACTTCTGGCAACGCATGCAGCGCTTTATTCGGCAGGATGACGTACTGGTGGTGGAAAACGGCACCTCGGGCGCAGCCATCGGCGGCATGCGCATGCCCGACGGCGTGACGGTGGTGAACCAGCCCATTTGGGGCTCGATCGGTTACACCCTGCCGGCGCTGCTCGGTACCCTGATGGCGGCGCCGGAGCGGCGGCATCTGCTGTTTATCGGCGACGGCTCCTTCCAGCTTACCGCGCAGGAAATCTCTACCCTGCTGCGCTGCGAACAGAAGCCGATCATCTTCCTGATCAATAACGCGGGCTACACCATCGAACGCTATATTCTTGGGGAAAATTCGTCCTACAACGACATCGGGCCGTGGGACTACGCCAGGCTGCCGGCGGTGCTGAATACCGGCGCCGCACCGTTCAGTGTGGCGGTGGAAACCACCCAGCAACTGGAGATGGCGCTGGAACACGCCTCGCGGCAGGATCGGCTGGCGTTTATTGAAGTGAAGGTGCCGATGATGGACACCCCGCCGGTAATGAAAGAGTTCTGCAACCGCTGCAATAACTTCAACTTCGGCCTGACCAACCCGCGCCGCAGCGCGTAGGGCCGATGCGCCGCGGGTGACGTACCCCGTTACTCACGGCGCCGCACCCCAGACTTAACCACCGGCCCGCGCCATGCAGCGCTGCCGCCGCTCGTCCACCCGCTTGGCGAACCAGGCGGTGGTCAGCTTGCGGGTGATTTTCGGGCTTTCCAGCTGGATGCCCGGCAGCATTTCCCGCGGCAATTTGCCGCCGGTGGTTTTCTCCGCCAGCGCATAAACTCGCTCATAGAGATCGGTGTCGGCAAAGTCGAGCCGATCGCCCTTTTCCAGCGCCCGGCGAATGGCGGAATCGCTCATGTCCAGCCGCTTACCGAGGGTGCGCACCGCCAGCTCGGTGGAGCCGGGTTTGTCGGTGCCGTAGTTGATCAGATCGCCGTCCAGCGCCAGCGGAATGCCGCTCGCCCGGCTGACCGCGCTTTGGAACGCCGCGTTGCGGCTGGCGTACCAGCCGGCGTTGAAATCGGCGAAGCGGTAAATCGGCCGGCTGTAGTCGGCCGGATAACCCAACAGGTGCGCGATGCCGAAATACATGCCGCCGCGGCGGCTGAACACTTCACGGCGGACTGAGCCGTCGATGGGATACGGATACCCTTTCGCATGCGCTTCGGCAAAGGCGATGCTCACCTGCATCGGGCCGCCGGTATGCACCGGATTCAGCTTGCCGAACAACGTCTGCCCCATCGGCACCCGGTTGATCATGTCATCGAAGATATCGCTCAAGTCTTTCTCGGTGCGCACCTTGTCCAGCCGTTCGCTGTAGCTCTTGCCGTTAGACGATTTGATCAGCAAGGCGGTATGCACCAGGAAATTAGGGATATGCAGTTGGTCGGCGCGCCGATCGATCTCTTTCCAGGCGATTTTCGCCAGCCCCGGCACCTGCGGGCTGGCCTGGAAGGTCGACTCCTGCTCGGTCACCGCCAGCACGGAACACAAATTCTCGTTGCTCGGTTCGATGCCCTGAGCGGCGAACGCGGCGGTGATGTCGGTGGCCCAGCCCTGACGATCGCTGGCGTTGGCCGGCATCAGCCGCACCAGTTGCGCCTTCACGTCGGCGGGGCGCGCCGCAGGGGGAGTGGTGGCGGTTTTACTGGCGCACCCGGCCAGCACCAGCAGCGCGGCCAGGCTCAACGGGCGCAAGAGTTTGGATTGAATCACACGGCGTAATGGCATCTTTTCCCTGATCGTTATGCATAGGCTGCTGTGAAGTTAGCCCAGCCGGCGGGCACAATCCAGTTTAAATCACGCCGTCCTCCGCCAGAATAGCCTCTTTAGGGTTTTCAGACATGTGCAAGGCGACCCAAAAAGATGTATTTTATATGCACCATATTGAATCACTTTGTTCGCCAAGCTAGAGGAGAGATTAATGGATCGGTTGCTTTGCTATAAAACCTTGCCCGAATGGAACAGCGCAACCCTGCCGGAGGCCTTTCGCCAACGGCATAACACCCAGATCGGCACCTGGGCGAAGCTGACGCTGCTGAGCGGCAGCCTGACCTTCGCCATGATGACCGAAGAAGGCGAGACTACCGAAACCTGGCAGTTCACCCCCGAAAGCCAGCCGCCGTTTATCGAGCCGCAGCAGTGGCACCGCATCGTCTCCTGCTCGGACGACATGGCTTGCCGGCTGGCCTTCTACTGCACGCCGGAAGATTATTACCATAAAAAATACTCGCTGACGCGCACCCACTCCGAAGTGATTGAAGCCGCCGCGCGCATCGCACCGGGCAAGACGCTGGATCTGGGCTGCGGCGGCGGGCGCAACGCGCTGTACCTGAACCTGAAAGGCTTCGACGTCACCGCCTGGGACAAGCACGCGCCTTCGATTGAGCGCCTCAATCAGATTATCGACGCGGAGCGGCTGTTGCGCCTGCGCGCCGGGGTGCAGGATCTCAACAGCCACAGTTTCAGCGGCCAGTACGATTTCATTCTCTCCACCGTGGTGCTGATGTTCCTTGATGCGCAGCGAATACCGAGCCTCATTCAGGCTATGCAGGACAGCACTCTCAGCGGCGGCCACAACCTGATCGTCGCGGCGATGGATACCCCGGACACCCCTTGCCCGCTGCCCTTCCCCTTCACCTTCAAGCCGGGAGAACTGAGCCGCTATTATCGCGGTTGGGAAATCCTCAAGTACAACGAAGAGCTGGGGCAGTTGCACAAGACCGATGCCGCCGGTAACCGCATTTCCCTGCGGTTCGCCACGCTGCTGGCACGCAAGCTATAGCGCATCGTGGAATATCACCCCCAGGGTGTGGCGCTGCCCGCTGCGAATGCGGCTGACGCCGTGGCGCATGTTCACCCGGTAATAGCCTTTGCCACCCTGCACCGGCCGGTGATGCACGGCGAAGACCACCGCGTCCCCCTGCTGCAGCGCCACCACCTCCGGCCGGCTCTGCATGCGCGGCCGTTGTTCGGTGAGCACGAACTCACCGCCGGTAAAATCCCGCTGCGGCGCGGAAAGCAAAAACGCCGCCTGCAGCGGAAACACCCGCTCGCCATACAGATCCTGATGCAGGCAGTTGTAATCCCCCGCCGCATACTGCAACAGCAGCGGCGTTGGCCGCAGCTGGCCCGCACGATGGCAATCGGCCAAGTAATCCTCATGTGCCGCCGGATAGCTGACGTCGATGCCCATCATGGCGTTCCAGCGGTTGGCCACCGGCGCCAGCCGCGCATAGAGCCGGCTGCGCAGCCCGGCCACCAGCGGCGGCAGCGGGTAGGCGAAATAGCGGTATTCGCCGCGCCCAAAGCCGTGGCGCGCCATGATGACATGGCTGCGAAAATGCTCGCCCTGCGGATACAGCGCCGCCAGCTGGCGGCACTCGTCGGCGTTGAGCAGCGCCGGCAGGCGGGCGCATCCCTGCGCGTCGAGCTGGCGCAGCGTTTCCGGCCAGTCGAGCGCCGCCAGCCGCGCCTCCAGGTTGCTCATCATGACTGCGCCTCCCGATCCAGCAGCGCACGCTTGCGCTCCACGCCCCACCGGTAACCGGACAACGCCCCGTCGTTGCGCACCACCCGGTGGCAGGGGATCGCCACCGCCAGCATATTGGCGGCGCAGGCGCCGGCCACCGCGCGCACCGCCTTCGGCGCGCCAATCAGGCGGGCGATATCGGCATAGCTGAAGGTCTGGCCGACCGGAATGGTGCGCAGCGCCTGCCACACCCGTTGCTGAAACGCGGTGCCGCGAATGTCCAGCGGCAGCGCCAGCCCGGCGCCCGGCGCTTCGATAAAGCCCACCACCTGCGCCATCAGCGCTTCAAACTGCGCATCGCCGCCGATCAGCTCGGCGTTGGGGAATTTATCCTGCAGGTCCTGCACCAGTTGCTGGGCATCGTCGCCCAGCAAAATGGCGCAGATGCCCAGCTGGCTTTGCGCCACCAGAATATCCCCCAGCGAACAGCGCCCTACCGCGAAATGAATGTGCATGCCTTTACCTCCCGCACGAAACGCTTTCGGCGTCATGCCCAACGTGGCGTTGGACTGTTGATAAAAATGCCCGTTAGAGCCGTACCCGGCGTCGAATATCGCGTCGGTGACCGTCTCCTGCTGCGCCAGCCGTTCACGCAGCCGTTGGCTGCGGTGCGCATCGGCGTAGCCTTTCGGCGTCAGCCCGGTGATGGCCTTGAACAGGCGGTGAAAATGATAGCTGCTCAGCCCGACTTGGCTGGCCAGCGCCTGCAGCGAAGGCGCCTTTTCCGCCTGTTCGATATAGCGACAGGCTTTGGCTATCTGCTGCGCGTGCTGTTCCGACAGCGGGGTCAGCCCCTGGCGGCAGCGTTTGCACGGCCGGTAACCGGCCGCCTCGGCCTGCGCCGCGTCGTCGAACAGCTCAACGTTCCGCAGGTTAGGCTGGCGCGACGGGCACGAGGGCGAGCAGTACACGCCGGTGGTTTTTACCCCGTAGATAAAGCTGCCGTCGGCGTTTTTATCGCGCCTGACGATCGCCTGCCAGCGCGGGTCGGCGCTGTCGATTGTTTTTTTCATCATCCGTTCCTCACTGCGGTAGGTCTGTGTTGAACAGCATAGCGGTGAGCCGGAAAGCAAACACTTCGGGTCTTGCTTTTTAATTCTGCGGGAACGCCCGCCACGACAATTTTTGGGCAACAACATGAAGTTTATTACGTTGCCAACCCGCGCATGCGGCGTTAGGATCGCGGCCGGCCACCGGCGTGGCCAGTGTTTTTGCCTGTTTGTTGCGCGCATGGAGAGGTTATTGTGTTAGAGAGTGTTGGCGTCCTGAACCTGTGGACCTATTTGGCCGGTGTGATCTTCATCATCATTTTGCCGGGCCCGAATACGCTGTACGTGCTGAAGACCGGCGTGTCACGCGGCGTGCGCGCCGGCTATACCGCCGCGCTGGGGGTGTTTATCGGCGATGCGATCCTGATTTTCTGCGCCTATATCGGCGTGGCCTCGCTGATCCGCACCACGCCGTTCCTGTTTACCCTGGTGCGTTTCCTCGGTGCTATCTACCTGCTGTTCCTTGGTGCGAAGATCCTCTACGCCACCTTTGTGCAAAAGGCCGCAGCGCAACAGCAGCAGGTTGAAGGCAGCCACAGCATTCTGCGCAAATCGCTGACGCTGAGCCTGACCAACCCCAAGGCAATCCTGTTTTACGTCTCGTTCTTCGTGCAGTTTATCGACTTCAACTATGCGCACACCGGGCTGTCGTTCACCATTCTGGCGTTGATCCTCGAGTCGGTCAGCTTTATCTATATGACCACCTTGATCTTCTCCGGCGCAATGCTGGCGCACTTCTTCAACCATAAGAAAGGGTTGGCGAAATTAGGCAACGGTCTGATTGGCCTGCTGTTCCTCGGTTTCGCCACCCGCCTGGCGACCCTGAGCTCCTGATGCGCCGCAACGGCTGGCCCCGCCAGCCGTTATCACACCCTTCTCTGCAGAAAACGCTGGGCACGTCATCAATCCGCCACAATAGCGCCATGCGAACGTCATATTAATCGCCAAATATAGAGCGCAGCCCATTCCTCCCATTTGACACCACGGACATTGCGCAATGAAATTCCTACAAAAATCGACCTTAGCCCTGTGCCTGTTCACCGCCGGCGCCCTGCCGGCGTTCAGCGTTTATGCTGCAGAAGAAGCGCAGCCGTTCACCACTGCCCAGCAGGTAGACCTGACGCGCATTCTGCCGCCGCCGCCGGCCAACGACTCGGCGCAAACCCGGCGGGAGCTGCAGGAAGTGGTTGATATGCAGCAGAAACGCACCCCAGAAATGGCCAGCCAGGCCAAGGCGGATGCGCAAGAAAATGTGTGGGTCTACGGCAATGTGATGGGGCCGAAATTCAACGCCAAGGCACTGCCGGCGGTGGGCGCATTCTTCGATCGCATCGTTGCGACCGAAGCGGCGGTGGTCGATCCCGCCAAAGATTTTTGGAAGCGTCCGCGCCCGCACATGCTGGACAGCCGCATTGAACCTATCGTCAAGCGCTCCAGCTCCGGCTCCTGGCCCTCCGGCCATACCACGCTGGGCACGCTGATGGGCATTACCCTGGCCAACATGGTGCCGGAGAGGCGCGCGGAAATCATGACCCGCGCCTGGCAATACGGCGATAACCGCGTGGTGGCGGGCATTCATTACCCGTCCGACATCGAGATGGGCCGCATTGCCGGCAGCGTGATCAGCCAGCAGATCTCGCACCAGCAGGACTTCCAGCAGCAATACCGCCAGGCTCGCGATGAGCTGCGCCAGGCGCTGGATCTGCCGGCCGAGAAATAACTCCGCCCGATTTAGGGCTGCGTATCCAACAGGTAACGCACCACCGCAGCGTACTCTTTGGCGTAGCCTTCAACGCTGGTGCTGGCCATGCCGGCATTGTCTATCTTGTATTTGCCGGCAACGTAGAACGACGGTGTGGCGCGCACGTCCAGCGCCTTCACCGCTTCGTTCTGCCTGGCGATCAATCCTTTGACCAGCAGGCTGTGGCGCGCGTTTTCATAGGTAGCGGCATCCACGCCGGCCGCCGTGAACACCCGCTGAATATCTTCGGCGCTGTTGACAGCGCGCTGTTTCTGCACCGCGTCGAACATCGCCCCTTCAATCTTGTCTTCTACGCCCAACACCGTCGCCACCGCCCAGGCTTCGGTCAGCTCATTGCCCAGTTTGCCCATCAGGCTGACGTGATACTTGGTCAGCTTCTCGCCGGCGGGCAGCGCCTGAGCAACGGTACTGCCTACGCGATAGGTATCGGCGAACTGATAACAAGGGCCGCAGTAGAAGGAGAAAAACTCCACTACCGCCGGCGCGGTGGCCACCGGCTTATCCAGCCGGGTGTATTGCTCGCCCGCACGGTAATCGGCCGCATGGGCGGCGGGCAGCAACAACATCAGTAACGCAGCGGCAATCGAACGCTTTAACATAAACACTCCATTTCAGGTTTGGACATCGTCCTTAATGGCGGTGTTTATAATCAAATAATGCGTCTATGACCAGCCTTTATTACCTGCTGTTTATATGGGATTAAGCTCAGCGCCCCTCATAGCCGTCCCAGAAAGCGCCAACGGCCTCCTGCGACAATACCCGCTTGTATTTGGCGTTGGCGGTGCCGCTATAGCTGTGATTGATGAATACGTTTTTGCGTTCCATTCCCTGTTGGAATTCGGCGCTGGCCAGGTAATCGGCCTTCTTCTGCGCTTCGCTTCTGGCGACGCCCGCCGCCCGGTCTTTTTTGCCCAGCTGATAAAATTGCTCGAACATCGGAATGGCGTTTTTAATGCTGCCGTTAACATGGGTGCGGAACTGCGGATCGAAATCGTCGCGAGTCTGGTAAACGTAGTGCCTGGCGTGCTGTTCCGCGCTGCCGGCGTGATTGGCGCAGGCGCTGAGCACCAACAGCGGCAACAACAGCGCCGCGCCTTTCAGTCTTTTCATGTCGTCTGTCCCTGTCATTAAGGAAGGTCCCTTAGCGCCAAGAGCATAGCGCCGGCCCCCGGTGAACGTCAAACGACAAAAAATCGCATCATATTGTTTTATATTAATATTATATACATTGATTGGTATTCATTGTCTGAAACACTATGCTTTAACAGAACAGGATAAACACTCACCGACTGCGAGGCAGCCAATGAAACCTATCGACAAAAACGTGGGGGAATACGACCTCACGGCGGAAAAAAAAGCGGGCATGATCACCGGCACCCTCCGCGGCGAGCTGCCGGACAGCGACGCCAACCTGCCGCTGGTGCCCTTCTCGGGCACCTTCGCCGGCCACAGCGTGGCCGACGCCATCGCCGATATTCAGCAGCAGTTCCCCGACATCGAACCGGCGATTATCGACGATTTGCGCGAGGAACTGCTGAGGGCGGGCTTCTAAACCGGATCGCGGTGCCGCACGAACGGGCTGTATTCCGGCGCGCCGGGTTTCAGCGCCAGCTCAGCGGTGAAATCTTCGTTGCGATTGAACGGCACCTCCGGCCAGGCCGCCAGGGAGCCCAATCTGGCCCGATAATCCTGCGCCACCTGCGCCAGCGCGGCGGTTTGCGCCCGCAGTTCCTCGCCCGCCAGCCCGCCGCGCACCCCATAGACCAGAAACGGCTCCAACACGCTAAAACCGATATAGTGCAGCGCATGCATGATCGGCCACAGCATCAGCCGCATGTCGCCATCCCGGCCGTCGGGCGAGCAGGCCTGAGCGGAAGCGCCGGCGGTAACGGCCAGCAGCGCCCGCTTGCCGCGCATCACGCCGTTCTCATGGCGGTGGCGGCTGTCGTACAAACCGCCATAAACGAATACCCGATCCATCCAGCCCTTGATGATGGCCGGCGCGCCGAACCACCAGAAGGGAAATTGCAGGATCAGCATATCGGCATCGCGCAGCAAATCGATATGGCGCTGGACCTCTGCGGGCAACCGTTGGTTATTCCAGTGGTGCCGCTGCTCCTGCATCGCATCGAATTTGTCCGCGTTCTTTCTGCCGGGATAATTGCCCGCTCCTTCCCGCGGATCGAAGCCTTCCTGATAGAGATCGATAACCTTTACCTGATGCCCCTGGGCCTGGTAAGCCAACCTGGCCTGTTCCGCCAGATGCGCGTTAAAGGATTGCGGTTCGGGATGCGCCAGTACAATCAGAACATTCATCGTGCCTCTCCAAAAAATGGGGTGTGCTGGTATGCTGTGGCTTTCCACATCCGTTTTCAATTACGCACCTGGAGGTAACCACCCGATGGCGTTTCCCGGCGACGTGTATTCCAGCAAGTGCTCTGCGCGCGATGCGCTGGCGCTGATTTCAGGAAAATGGGTGATGCTGATCTTGCCGGCGCTGGCCGCCCGGCCGATGCGCAACGGCGAACTGTTGCGGCGCGTAGAGGGGATCTCGCAGAAGGTGCTGACGCAAACGCTGCGCCAGCTGGAACGCAACGGCCTGATTGAACGGCTGGACTTCAGCGTGAAAAAAGCGGCGCACGTTGAATACCGCCTCACCGCCGTGGCCTGTTCGCTGGTCGACACCCTGGCGACGCTCGACAGATGGGCCGAATACCACTTCCCCGAACTGGATGCCGCCCGCGAACGTTACGATGCCAATAACTAATGGCGCCGCCTGCCCTCAGGGCGTTTTGGCCCGTAGCGTATCGCCGCTGCGGATAAAATTGCCGGCGCCCAGGTGATGGATGGTGTGCAGGCTCGCATCGGCGTCGGCGAAATTCCAGCGGCCATGCTGGAACACCCGCTCATCCGCCGCCGCGCTCAGCACCTCGCCAAAGCAGGTATCGTATTTTTCCTGCGCGCCGCTCTCCGGCAGCAGCCGACACTCCAGCCAGGCGACGCAGCCCTGTTCGATCAGCGGCACATTCAGCGTGGCGCTGGGGGCCGCGGTGATATTGAAGCGGGAAAACTTGTCCTCTTCCAGCCCGGAGACGCTGCCGACGGCGTAGGTGGTGTCGATGAACATCGCCGCCGGCACGCAAATGCCGAACGCGCCGCTCTCCTCGATCATTTGCCGACTGTACGCCCCCTTGTCCACCACGATGGCGATGCGCGGCGGGCTGAATTCCACCGGCATCGACCAGGCGGCCGCCATCAGGTTGCGTTTGGCGCCGTCGCGGCTGCGGCTGGTGATCAATACCGTCGGGCCGTGGTTGAGCAGGCGGCTGGCGTGTTCGAGTGCGACGGGGCGAAAGTGAGTCATGGCGAGTCCTTGGAAATTGGGCGAATATTTGCAGTGTAGATCTGCCGCACAACGGCGAGCAATGGAGGGCGCACAGAATGAACAGGTTCACCTCCCGCCATCCATTATCTATAGTTAAATCAGTTTGCCTCGCGGCGTTCACCAACCAGAGAGAATATTGCCTTGATACCTTTAAAACACCCTACCGCCGCTTTGCTGTTAGCGGGTGCCGGCATGCTCGGCGCCGGCAGCGCGCTGGCCGCCTCAGACACCCTGGTGTACTGCACCGTAGCCTCGCCGGAGTCGTTCAATCCGCAGCTTTCCAGCTCCGGGCCGACCTTTATCGCCACCTCGCAGGTGCTGTACAACCGCCTGGTGACGCTGCGCGAAAGCGATAAAACTCCGGCGCCTTCGCTGGCCACCGAATGGACCATCAGCCCGGACGGCAAAACCTATACCTTTACGCTGCGCAAAGGGGTGAAATTCAACAGCAACAAATACTTCACCCCGACGCGCGACTTCAACGCCGAAGACGTGGTGTTCACCGTGATGCGCCAGAAAGACGCCAATAACCCGTATCACAAGGTGTCCGGCGGCAACTACGAGTACTTCACCGACATGGGGCTGGACAAGCTGATCGACAAGGTGGAGGCGGTGGATGACAGCCACGTGCGCTTTACCCTGAGCCAGCCCAACGCCGCCTTCCTGGCCGACTGGAGCATGGATTTCGCCTCTATTCTCTCCGCCGAGTACGCCGATGCGATGCTGAAGAAGGGCACGCCGGAAAACGTCGATAACTGGCCGATCGGCACCGGCCCCTATGCCCTGCAACAGTACAAGCTGGACTCGCTGATCCGCTACGTCGCCAATCCGCACTACTGGCAGGGCGAAGTGGCCAGCAAGCATCTGATCTTCTCCATCACCCCGGATCCGCAAACCCGGCTGGCCAAGCTGAAAACCAACGAATGCCAGATTATCCCCGCCCCGCTGCCGGAACAGTTTGACGCCATCAACGCCGATAAAAACCTGCAGCTGCACAACATTACCGGCCTGAACGTCGGTTATCTGGCGTTCAACACCCAGAAAAAGCCGTTCGATAACCTGCTGGTGCGCCAGGCGCTGAGCTATGCGGTGGACAAGAAGGCGATCGTCGCCGCGGTGTTCAAAGACAGCGGCACCCCGGCCTATTCGGTGCTGCCGCCGGGCATGCTGGGTTACAACGGCAAGCTGCCGGAGTACGGCTACGATCCCGAGAAGGCGCGCGCGTTGCTGAAGCAGGCCGGGCTGGAGAAAGGCTTCGAGACCGATATCTGGTCGATGCCGGTGCAACGCCCTTACAACCCCAATTCCAAACGCATCGCCGAGATGATCCAGAGCGACTGGGCCAAGGTAGGGGTGAAGGCCAAGATTGTCACCTGGGAGTGGGGCCAGTATCTGGCCGGGCTGCGCAAAGGGGAACAACAGAGCGCGCTGTATGGCTGGGTGTCGGATAACGGCGATCCGGACAACTTCGCCACCCTGCTCAGCTGCGCCGGCGTGCAAAGCGGCGCCAACGTATCGCGCTGGTGCGACAAGGGCTACGATCGGCTGATCCAGCAGGCGATTCAGGTGAGCAAACCGGAAGAGCGCGCCAAGCTCTATCAGCAAGCGCAGGTGATTTTCGCCCAGCAGGCTCCCTGGCTGCCGTTGGCGACCGGCAAGGTGTTCTACGCCACCCGCAGCAACCTGAGCGGCTACGTGGTTGACGTGAACGGCAGCGACTTCGCCAGGGCCAAGCTGAACTAAAGCTGAAGGAAACCAGGCCTCCTCTCGCCGGGAGAAATTACTCCCGGCGCTTTCTCCCCCGGTAACATTTGGTTACTATCGGCAGACATGCGATTTAACATCAAAAGGTAACCCGGTGCAGAACACTTATATGCCGATGCAGATCCGTCTGCACTGGCTGGTTGCGATCCTGTTGGTCATCACCTGCACCGCCATTGAACTGCGCGGCTTTGCCGAGCCGGGTACCGCGCTGTGGTACACGCTGGTCGTCACCCACTTCAGCTGCGGAGTCACGGTGTTCGTATTGATGCTCGCACGCCTGTTGCTGCGCTGGCGCCACACCGCCCCCGCCATCACGCCCAAACCGCCGAAATGGCAAACCGGCATGGCGCATCTGGTGCATGCCCTCATCTACCTGCTGTTGCTGACGCTGCCGGTGCTGGGCGTGTATTCGCGCTACCTGGGCGGCAAGGAGTGGTTCCTGTTCGGCCTGCCGATGCCCTTTGCCGACGTGGCGGATCGGCCGCAGGCGCGGATGATTATCGGCTGGCACAAGACGCTGGCGTCGTTCGGCTATTGGCTGATTGGCCTGCACGCCGCCGCCGCGCTGTTCCATCATTACATCGTTAAGGACAATGCGCTGGTGCGCATGCTGCCGCGGCTGAAGAAGCGCTGAGGCG